>Ga0315336_1000061_pt1 | contig 591743 bp, 504 predicted proteins | sample ASW5metaG_FD_204512 | JGI IMG/M metagenome (GOLD analysis project Ga0315336, IMG submission 204512) | Ammonia-oxidizing marine archaeal communities from Monterey Bay, California, United States - ASW #5 | ecosystem: Environmental > Aquatic > Marine > Intertidal zone | place: USA: California...
GGGTTCGACTCCCGCCGCCTCCACCATTTCCCCCTGTCAATACAGGGTCAATTCACCCACTCCTGCTTCGTTTTCCCTATTTCTCACCGGGCAAGGTGTGCCGAAGGGGCGACGTCGGTTAGCGGAGCACCCACTGTACGCCTACCATCAAGGTCGCGGCATTGATACCAAGGTTCGTGCCCGCGGTACCGGCGTTTGAGATGTGATGGTTACGAAATTCGATCATCAATCCCGGGCCACGTGGCGGAACGAATCGAACGCCGGCGCCATGAATCACCTGAAAGTTGAAGACTCGGTCTAATTCGGGAATATCTAGAGGATTCCACATCAGGCCAGCGATGCCTACGACGTAGGGAGTCCATTTACGGTTGTTCCAGAAGTGATAGCGACCACCGACGGCGGCGACTCCGGCGCTGACTGTGACCGTTGGTTCGTAATAAAGGAACAGCGAACCTTCTCCGTAGAGTTCCAGGTGGTCGGTGACGAACCGTCCGAGTTGGGGGTGAAAGGCGACAAATTCTATGTCGGTTTTGGTCTTACCGTAGCCAGGCGTCCAAGAGTGTCCCCAGGCTCCACTTAATCCGCGAGTCCAATTGCCGGCGGCGAGCCGAGGTTGTTGTGCGAGGACAGGTGTTCTCAAGAATAAGATAAGGAGTAATACCGAGATAATACCAATGCGACGTGTGCGGCGACGGCTCGTGAGTTTGCCGTTGGTCGATATCATGATGCGCCATGTCTAGCGTAACTTGAGACGAGTCGCCGTTCAATCTATTGATTTGTGCCATGTTCCTGATTTTTGCATCAACGTTTTACATATAGATAGAAGCAATATCCGGTGTAACGGTTGGCGACGTGTTGTCGGTGAAGTTTCCGAGTCTTAGGAAGTAACGTCATGAAAGAATACAGACAAGATGTGCCACAGAATTACGTGACCGGCTACATTGCGACGAAGACCGAGAGGACCCCGATGTCTGACACGCCGACCCGACGAGAGTTTCTGCTGACCGCCTCGATGGCCGCGCTGGTTTCACAGCATGTCGCCGTTCAGTCCACCGCGGTTCAGCCGTTCCGTTTCCAGCAGGTCGAGACGAACGGTATCACCTTGCGGTGCGCCATCGAAGGGTCCGGTCCGCTTGTTATCATGGTCCACGGTTTTCCTGAGTTGTGGTACTCGTGGCGCCACCAGATCCGGCCGGTCGCCAACGCCGGGTTCAGGGTCGTCGCACCAGACGTCCGGGGCTATGGCGAGAGCGATAAACCGCATCCAGTCGCCGCTTACGACATGGTCTCGCTGACCGGCGACATCGTGGGCCTCATCGATGCGCTTGGCGAGGACCAGGCAATTCTCGTTGGCCATGACTGGGGCGCACCGATCTGCTGGAACACCGCAGCGCTGCATCCTGAGCGAATCGCCGCGGTCGCCGGCCTGAGCGTGCCATTCTTTCAGCGAGGCCCTGCACCCAGCCTAGAGAATTGGAGAAACCTCTACGGAAACGGTTTCTTCTATCAGTTGTACTTTGAGACTGAGGGCGTCGCCGAAGCGGCGTTCGAGGTTGACGTCCGGACGGCGCTCCGGAAGCTTTACTACACGATTTCGGGAGACGGGGAACATGCTCCCCTGCACAGTCTGTCCGCGCCGGAACCGGTAGACGACGTCGTCGGGACGATGGTCGATCCTGATCCCTTTCCATCATGGATGACGGAAGCGGACCTCGACTACTTCACCGCTGCATTCGAACGGGGTGGTTTTCGTGGTCCACTCAACCGATACCGTGCTCAGAGACGAGACTGGGAACTCCTTCCTCAACTGTCCCGGCTTCAGGTCCATCAGCCCAGTACCTTCATTGCGGGGGAACTCGACCCAGTGAGGACGTTTCTACCGGGCGTTGACCTCTACGCGGCAGCGGGGGCGAACTGTACGGACTTCAGAGGCTCCACCATTATTGACGGTAAAGGCCACTGGATTCAGCAAGAGGCGCCAGACGAGGTGACCGGAGCGCTCCTGGGTTTTCTTGATGAGCTCGACTAAGAACATGCGCTAACTAAACCTTCCCGGTCGTCCGCGAGCGAAGACGGGTGCGGCAAAGCCCGACGAGTATTGAATAAACTGACGACTCGTGAGACTAAAGAAGCTCCTAGTTAAAAGCTTCCCCTACCGCTCCCCCACTAGGATTGCCTCGAGAAGACACGAGTTAACAGGAGGGCATTCAGAATGTGGCAAACACTCCAATAAAAACCGGCATCAACTGTAAAGGTTCTGCGCTTCACGAAACTCGCTAGTCCGGTACGTAGCTTAAGTCGCGACGAATCGTCCACGCAACAAATTGACCGTCCTGAATGTTCGGAAATAACCCTTCTGTCTGAAGAGATCGAAAATCCGCACCCATCCGCTCGAGATCGGCGTTTCGCGCTTCATGAAAGGCTAATGCACTTTCTGCTGGAAAAAATAAGGATACCTGCGGACTATTTGAGCCGGAACGAACTTCCCACACGAATCTAGGTGTTTGCACGTCATTGGCCGCATAAACAGAAATGAATGCTTCCATTACTTCAGTAAAAGCGCGGCCCGAACCAGGTTTTGGAAACAAGCGAATTTCATGGATATAGCTCGCTGCACCAAATTCCTCTGGCACCGTTGTCCCCTCTGGAACATAAAACAAATCCGGGCGGGTCCGAATATAAGATCGAGACATGCTCTTAATGGCACCGAACAATGGCGCCACAAAGCCCGACGGAGGTCCTGACGTGTTATCCGAAAACCATTCCTCGGCCCGCGCTACACCATCCCAATCACCGACCTGCGTAATAAAACGGTACCGATGAAAATTGGTTCGATATCCTTGCCGTACAAAAGGAAATGAATTTTCCTCGCGCCACGCATTCGCATCTTTGATCGCAGCTTCGTACTGCGCAGTCATATGAGGGTGAACTTCGACATCAAGAACTTCCCAAACCAACGCACCCGTTGGCTGAGCATCTGCGCTAGAAGCAACAGTGACAAGAAACAACGCAGCTATCGCTAATACAAACAGATTACGTTTCATATCTACATACTCCATGTCGTCAAAAACAAAACACCAAAAAAGAACCTCTCCACCGTGAAGTTAATTCGAGGGTTGATACATCAAATCCCGCCGAACAATATTGTTTGACTGCTCAATGTGGCGAGTAAGCGGATAGAACTCCGCCAATTGTTCCTGGAAATCTTGTCCCATGGCGGAAATTTCTTCTGCATTCGTCCGGTAGAAATCTTCAATGTCTCTGTAGTGAAAACGGAGCAACCACATCGGGCTGTCCGGCCCCATAACCGTCTGGGTCACAATCATAGGTGTGCCAAGTCCAAGGCTGCGACGAAGTTCAGAATTTCTCCGAAGGATGTCTTCAGCTTCCTGTCCGGTCCCTGGGTAGGTATACCAAAAGAAATACTTTATGAAACCAAATTCCCCTTGTGCTACCCGAGGATTATCTGGACTGTAGGCCAAATCCGGCCGAGTCCGAACCACCGTGTGAGTTAAGTGATCAACGGATTCTGGAATGCTCCGTGGAAAGGTGCCGCTCCTCGCAAGACGCTCTTGTTGCATTTGCTCGAAACCAGCCCAGGTTCCCATATTGTTAATGACGCGATACCGACCTGCGCCACTCTGGCTGACTTGCACACCAAAGGTACTATTGGTTGCTTCCAAGTTAGCTATCTGCTCTTTCCAGCCAGCCTCAAACGCGTCAACCTGATTAGGCCGAAGGGTGAACTGAGTAATTCGCAATAAATTTCCCTGGTTTCCGTCAACTTCCTCGTCAGGACCAGACCCACACGCTACAGACAAGACGCCAACACAGAACAGCACCACCATTGTTGTACTGAAACGACTCGTTTCCATCGACACACCTTTCGTAGAATGACGTGTGATTCCGTGGCTAGCTAAGACAGCAAAACCCAATGACCGTGTCACTCTTGAAACACCCGATTCAGAAAAACTCAGACACCAAAATTGTCAATCTCTTACCTCAGGGTAAAACACAGCTCTAAGCAGGCCTTCTATTGTAATTACAAAATTATCTCCATAATAAAAAAAGATCAACAAAATTAAAAGAAGATCAACAGGCACTCTGTTTTGCTACCTAACCACCAATTGCGTGACTTTGAGAGCAATCAGGTATTCCGTTCAAAACACCGTTGCAGCATGGCCGGCCTCCCTTCACAAATGAAGACCTAGGGGTAAATTTTCAGAATAATATCTCTATAGTTATATTTTCTTACTTGTTACGATAAAGTTGGCCATCTATTTACCGTGTAAAAATGGTAGCCAAATGAGGCCTGTCAGAACGTCACCGGCTGTTTGTTGCATGAAAACACTATCGCTTCGTGCGGAGGGCATATCCGATGAAACTCAAAATATTTACAATCTCAGTAGCTAGTTTGTTCATTGGTGGCCTCGCGCCATCAGTCTATGGTCAGCAAAACCAACCGCAACTCATGGAAATTCTCGAAGTGCAGGTCAAACCGGAATTCACAGCGCAATACGAAGCTGCCGTGAAAGAAGGCGTGGCGTGGCGGAAAGAAAATGGGTTTCCGTTTGCCGTCAATGCGTTCCAACTCGGCCAGGGTTTTTATCGGTTTATCACGCGCATCGGCACCTGGAGTGGTCGTGACCAGCTTAATCAGTGGTTCGCACCATTCATGAGCGGCGATGCGCCGGCATTCGTCGAGCCCCTGTTCGGGTCCATTGACAACGCATCCGTATCGTACCAAATGACAAGACCAAACCTCTATTATTACCCTGACAATCCAAGCTTCGAATTCAGCAGCGCAACCGCGGTACATGAGCTACGCCTCTACCCCAAATCGGGAACCAACCGGCAGGTGCGGGAGATACTCGAAAAGTTTGTTGAGGTCTACGCAGACCATGGCATCCAAAGTGGCAAAAGTGTGTGGCAGCAAGTTGCGGGAACGGACGGTCCAGTGATAACAAATTATTTTGTTACAGCTAGCACAGAAGCGTTTTACGCAAATCGCGCTTCAGACCTGCAAGAGATGGGATCAGATTTTCAAGACCTAGTAGAAGAGTTAGCCCCCTTCCTACGAAAATCTGAGAACTTAGACTGGACAATACGGAGAGATTTGGGCTTACAACCGTAACGCTACTAAAGACACCGCGCCCGGACCAACAATCCGGACGCGGTGTTAATCGGTTGGAAGCAGAACTAGTTGTTCCCGCCGCTTCCACCACCCCCTACAGGGTTTTGTCCTCCGCACCGACCATATTGCCGTCAGCATAAAAAGGCTTATCTCCCGTCTTCCTATGCGATCAACAGAGTGCAATACATCGCCGTACAGTCGGGTTATGGGGGGTAACCGCACAGTCTATACGGGGTGTCATCAACGAAGTCGCGGTGCGAATATGAAGGTCCCCCAAGGTGGGGTGATCTGGGAGTTCGCACTGAACCAGTAATATAGGGTGCGAGGGAATTACTGTGAATTCGTTTGTGACAAGTATTGTAACTGTGGCGATGATTTTTTCGGCGATGCCAGCTTTTGCCCAGTTGCCGAACTTTTCAGGAATGTGGACGCTGGACCAGACGGCTAGCGACTTCACGGAGCCCGGCTTCAGTGGGGGTAGGGGCGGTCCAGACGTGGAGCGTCTTTTCATTACTCACGCAAAGAACGGCACGCTTGTTATCGGTGCTGAGACGAACGCCTCCAAGGCTTGGTCGTACACACCAGGCCTAGAACTTTCAATTCCTGTGGGCCGCGACACAACAATGATGGTCACATCACGCTGGGAAGAAAATCGGCTGGTGGCAGAAGGACGACAGGGCGACATGGTAATGCATGAAGTGATGTCGCTCAGTTCGAATGGTGACGTCCTCACCATACTTGTCACGACAACCACGGCTGAAGGTGACACGGTGAACCGGCTGGTTTACACAAAAGATCAACCAGTGGGGCCATGCGAAAACTGGGCAATGCCCTGCAAGGATTTTCCTCAGCACGACATCCGCCGCCAGTAAACCACCTGGAAGGTCCGGTTACTGTGAACCGAGGTCGAGGGCAACGATCCGTTCTCGGTCACGAGCATAAAGGGTGCTACCGACAAGAGTCGGCACTGTCCACGATGTCGTGTCGAATAACTCCGTTTCACCGAGAGTATTCATGCCGGTTGGTGAAAGCGTCACCATGCTTAGAGTCCCGTCCTCTTGAAGCAAGAAAGCCTTCCCGTCCGCATAGAGCATATTGGCGCGACTAAAACCACGGGCGCGCCAAGCTGTTTCGCCCGTGGCGACATGAGTGGCCGTCATGATGGCGGTTGCACCCTGACCGCTCGTTCCGTATATGAAATCACCTAGCTTGAGTGGATTTAGAAACGTAAATCTGAGTCTCGGGTCGTACCAAAGTTCATTCGTCGTCGTTGTACCACCATCACGTGTCAACTTAATAGCCCGACTTCCACCGATATAGCCTGACGACATGAATAGCACGTTGTCATCACCCCACATCGGCACCTGAAAGTTGAAGTCGTTGCCGGCATCGTGTGCGTGTGCCCACAGGATCTCACCTGTATCAGGGTTGAGTCCATGAACTGCTTGGCCAGCAAACACAACAAGCTGAGGCTCGTTATCCACCATGATTAGCCCGGCTGGCGAGTGCGACACCATGAAGTAACCACTCTGCCAGACGACGCTTCCATCATCTTGACGGAGTGCCATGACCGCTTGGCCCGGCCCGCCCACTTGAATGATGATCGTGTCCTTGTAGGCTAGGGGGCTTCCACCGTACCCCGGTTTGATCATCGACCGAATGAGTAGTGGCGGGGCATCGAAATCGCTCACAAGGTTCCTCGACCAGAGCACTTCGCCGGTCGCCGGGTCAAAGACAAAAAGTTCTTTGTTTGTACCTATGGTAAAGAGGCGGTCATTGACGAGCAGCGGCGTGGAGTGAGGACCCGCACCTTGACCAAAATCTTGGACTTTTGACTGGTACGTATGCTCCCAAATCGTTTCACCCGTCACTGCATCAATCGCGATAACGCTTTCTTCAGGCTCGAATGGTCCGCTCCCACCTTGTCCGTGCGCGACCCGATACATAGTGAACAACCGTCCGTCACCAGCCAGAATGGCCGAGTGGCCCGCTCCAAGCGAACGATTCCAAATTCCGGGTGGTCCGTCAGGGGGCCAAGTGTTGGCCAGTGGAGGTGAGTCCACAGTGAAATCACCGTTCGGCCCACCCCACTTCCTCCACTCAGTCTTCATCACATCTTCCTGAGCGCGCAGAGTCCAAGAATGCTCTGAAGCCGGGAGTCCTATAAGGAGAACGCCAAGTAGTGCTGCCAGTTCTACACGTCGCATGAACTTGCCATGATACATGGCTGCTGTGACAGTAAATTGTTGTGCGAGAGTAATTTGTCACTCATTAATTTCGGCCGTCGCAATGGCTCACCAATCTATTCAGACGAATGTGAACTCCTGCTGGTACCTTCGCACGACGAGCGGCCCACTGGACAAGATTCTGGAATACCTTTTGCGTCAATTGACAGGCTGCACTTTAGGGGATAAATTCATCTTGTAAATCTTTCTTTTTCATGGGTCTTCTAGGCTGTTTGGCTTAGATCGGTCCTTGGAGGCATTGTGATGCGAAGTGCCACCCTCGGTGCAACCGTTCTTGCAGCGGTAATGCTCCTATTAGTTTCCCCTACTTCAGCGGTCGCGCAGGACGCTGACACCACGCCAACATTTTCGAAGGACATCGCTCCGATTTTTCAGAGGAGCTGCCAGTCGTGCCATCGGCCTAACTCGGTGGCGCCGATGTCGTTCTTGACCTACCAGGAAGTGCGCCCCTGGGCCCGGTCGATCAAGAATCGCGTGGTACTAGGCGAGATGCCTCCCTATCGGTACGACCGCCACGTCGGCATTCAAGACCTGAAGGACGACCTCCGGCTGAGCGAGTCGGAAATCGACACAATAGTTCGCTGGGTGGACGAGGGCGTGCCTGTTGGCGACCCTGCCGATCTCCCGCCGGCTCTGTCTTTTCCGGACCTTAACGAGTGGGCCTACGAGGATGACTTCGGCCCGCCGGACCTGGTGATCAAAACGAAGCCGTACACCATCGCGGCTGAAGGGTCTGACGTCTGGTGGCGGCCGATTGTGCCGAGCGGCCTGACCGAAGATCGGTGCATGAAAGCGGTTTCCGTCAGGGCAGGAGCACAGGGGCGCGGTGTCGCGCACCACGCCAACAGCCAACTGCTCGGCTTCGACGAGGAAACCCAAGAGTGGGTGGAGGTCGAGCGACTCTCCGAATACGCGCTCGGCAAGGCCGGCGAGGTTATTCCGGAGGACTCCTGTCGCCTCCTCCCGGCTGACTCCATGCTCAAATGGGACGTCCACTACTATCCGAACGGCGAACTCGTCGAGAATGATGTGATCGAGATGGGCGTCTGGTTCTACCCGAAGGGCCATCAGGAGCAGGCGAAGAACAAACAGGATCTCAAGGCATACTCGCTGCGGATGAAGGGCGGCGAGCTCGAGCTTCCACCGCACGGCACGGCGATGACCCAGGGATTCCATTCCTTCGAAACACCGGTTCGGATCGACAGCTTCCAGCCGCACGGTCACTTCCGTCTCGTGGGAAAAACCCTCGAAATCTTCGATCCGAAGACGGGCGACCTGGAGATGGTGAGCTCGGTGTCTGACTGGACCAACGACTGGCACACCAGTCACATCTATGCAGACGACGCCGCACCGCTCGTGCCGGCGGGATCCGTCCTCGTCATTACTGGCTACTACGACAACACCGTTGCGAATAAGCAAAACCCCGATCCAAATCAGTGGGTGGGGGGCGGCGCTCGTTCGGCAGACGAAATGTCGCATGCATGGATCGCCGTGACGCATCTCGACGACGAGAGCTACGAACAACAGGTGGCCGAGCGAGACGCGAAAGAGGCCGCCAAGCTGGCGAACAACAACTAGCAGTAGTAGCACGGAGACGTACGGAATTGGTTTGTGGCGAAAGAGCCTCTCGATATCGAGAGGCTCTTTCGCTTTCTCGGGAACGACACGTTGATGGAGGGAATGGCAGTGTTCGGACGATTACTCGTGGGCGGCCTCGTAGCCGCGATGCTCATCGGCGCCCCGTCGTTGGAGGCCCAACTTCAACGACCGCTTGCACCGCTGCCTCCGAACGGACTTCGGGTGGCTCCATTCTTCGACGGCTGGTACCAGAATACGGATGGCACCGTCACCCTGTCGTTCGGCTACTCGAACCTCAACCTGACCGAGGTCGTGGAAATTCCCGTGGGTCCCGACAACTTCATTTCACCGGCGGAGTTCGACGGCCGGCAACCAACTTTCTTTGAGCCGCCCGGGGCACGAGCCGAGGAGCCGCCCAGGCGCCGGCAGCGAAATCGAGGGGTGTTTACCGTGACCGTACCGGCCGGGTTCCGCGACGACGTCGTCTGGTCACTTGTCAACCAGGAACGGACCTTCTCCGTACCCGGAAATGCCAGGAACAGTGCCTACCAGCTCCAATGGCCTATGGCTATGGGGTCGCAGCCGCCTCTGGTCCGCTTCAGTCCCAACGGCCCTGCCGGCCGGGGCCCCTCCGGAATCGACGCGGAGCCGATCAGCGCGTCGGTGGACACACCACTTTCCCTGACGGTCTGGTTCCATGACGACAGCGTGCGGGAGGAAGAACCGGTCGCGGTCAGACAGCGGCGGGCCGACCCCGACAAACCGATTCCGGCAGTGACCGTCACCTGGTTCAAGCACACCGGTCCGGGCTCGGTCGTCTTTAGCCCACACACCGATGAGTTGGCCGAAACAGAGGGGATGGCGACCACGACCGCGACCTTCGGTCAGCCGGGCGAATACCTGATCCGCGTGCGCGCCGACAACTTCGGCGGGGTCGACAGCTCCGCCGGCGACCAGTGCTGCTGGACCAATGGCTATATGAAGGTCACTGTGACGTCGTAACCCTCCGGACCGCGACTAACCGACGACAACTCAGAGATGGCTGGAGCGTTGTGCCAATCCACATCCGAACAGTTTGCTCAATGTGAGCCTGCTCTTTCTGTCCTCAAACGGGGATGAATCCCAAATCTCTGGTCGTCCCGCGCGATGGCTTCTGCCACACGTTCCATCGTGGGTTCGAAGTCCTCATGACGCGAGTCAATGTAGAGCCACTTCTTCAGAAAGTCGTGAGGTACCAGTTGCCCAAACTCTTTGATGATCGAGGGTTGATGTGCATGTTCCGTGCAGACCAGCACTCCATGCCACTTCCACCGGCCATTCTTTGTTGGTTCGACCAGAAGCATCATCTGGCGACCAAACAGGTAGACGGCCAGGCCACCGAACATCCTCTTGGTGAAGAAGCTGGGATGATCCTCAAAACCCTCAAGGATCCATTCGTTGTCGAATATTCTCGATGATGGGGACACCTACTGTTTTCGCCTCTTTCAGCTTCAAGGTATTCTTCGGCTGGTTTATTAGTCAAGGGGGTCTTACGTGACCGTCCTCTCAATTAGCTAGAGGCATCGGTCGATGCGGACACCCAACAACTGAGAAATACGGAAACCTTATGCGATCGCTCGCACAACTTCTATCGGTCACGGTCGCACTGCTGACATTCAGCGTGCCACTGGCCTCGCAACAGGAATTCATCGACGAACTGCGCGCACTGGCAGAGGCGGAGGATGCCGAGGCGCAGGTTACCCTCGGCCTCGCGTATTCCTTTGGCAGGGGTGTGCCGCAGGATGATGTGGAAGCTGTGCGGTGGTATCGGTTAGCGGCGGACCAAGGGGATGCCGACGGGCAGGTCAACCTTGGGCTCATGTATGCCGACGGCCGTGGTGTGCCAGAAGACGATCCGGAAGCCGTGCGGTGGATTCGGTTAGCGGCAGACCAAGGTAATGGCGACGCGCAGTTGTGGCTTGGGCTTATGTATGCCAACGGCGAAGGTGTGCCAGAGGATGATGTAACTGCACACATGTGGTTCGATCTCGCTGCGTCAAGATTCACTGGAATCGATCGTGAAGGTGTTCTCAAATCGCGCGACCAGTTGGCCGCCACCCTGACCGCTGATCAACTTGCCGAAGCCCAACGCCTCGCCCGCGAATGGGACGAAGCGCACCCGCGTGACTGACCTTCTTTAACGTTGCTTTCCACCCCGATTCGATTACACTTGCGCCGACCTGTTCTGCCCAATAGTTTTACTTCATGATTCAAGGGGTCGACGAATGAGCGCACGTAAGAGGGATACAAACATTTTTGACCGGGGCGCAAGCCGACGCCAGTTCTTCAAGCTGCTGGCGACAAGCCCGCTGTTAGGCCTAGCCGCGGCCGGGTTGCCGACGAGCTGGCAGGCAGCGCTTGCGCGCGAGGCGGAGCGACGGGCCGCGACGCCCGCGGCGCTAAGTCTTCGATGCCGTGGGTGCGGCATCGAGATGCCACTAGCACCCACAAGCAAGTCCCACGTCAACCTCGGACAGACCCCCGAGGGGCAAATGCGGGACGCCATCAACGAACAATTCACCGGCCAAATGATCGAATCGGTCGACGATGCCGTCAACGTGTGGGACTTTGAACGGGTCGCTCACGCGAATAACCTGCCGCAGCACTGGGACTACCTGCACATGGGGGTCGACGACTTCGAAACCCGCCGGGCCAATCGAGAGGGCTTCAACCGACTAATCATTAGACCGAGACGACTTGGTCCAGACACCAGCAATCTCAACATGTCAGTAAACCTATTCGGCAAGGAGTATGCCTCCCCACTCTTTCTGTGTCCGGTCGCCAGTCTCGAGGCGTATCACACAGAGGGAGAGGCGGGTGCCGCCAGGGCGGCCGGGACACACGGCATCCTCCAGATGCAGTCTCACCAGAGTTCACAGTCATACGACGAGATCGCAGAGGCTCGTGGGGAACCGCACTGGTTCCAGATCTACACCGTGCCAGATTTCAATGTAAATAAGCGCGTAATCGAACGCGTCGAGTCAGCCGGATGCCCAGTGTTGGTCTGGACGATAGACCTGCTAGGTGGCAGCAACCGTGAACTACAGCGCCGAACGTTGCAAGGTGACGGCTACGAGGGCGCCCTGTGTCAAAACTGCCACAACCATCAACCAGACTACCAGCGGCCGATGCGGGCTGGCCTTGAGGGACCACAGGGAGAGCGGTATCCCTACGATTGGAACTATGTAAAACGGATCAAGGACACTACCCAGATGAAACTGGTACTCAAGGGGATCGTCACCGCCGAAGAGGCAGAACTAGCAGTAGAGAGTGGTGCGGACGGTATCTTCGTGTCCAATCACGGGGGGCGTGCAGAGAGCAGTCTCTGGTCGTCAATCGACTCACTGCCAGAAGTGGTCCGGGCGGTCCGAGGTAGGGTGCCAGTCTTCATTGACAGCGGCTTGCGTCGCGGGACAGATATCTTCAAAGCGCTGGCACTCGGCGCCGACGCAGTCGGCATCGGCCGACCGTATGTCTGGGGTCTCGGTGGCTTTGGAGAGGACGGCACCGCCAAGGTCATCGACCTGCTGCATGCGGAACTGCAGATAGCGATGCGACAGACGCGCACCGCAGCGGTCGACCAAATCACCTCTCGCCTGGTCATGGAAGGGAAGAATCCGGTCATGATGCGTGAGAACAGTTTCGGCTTCGGGTTGTAAGGACGCCTGCCATGAAACTCCTACTTGGTTTCGCAATTATTCTCGCATTTACTTTTGGATCCGTTCCTCCGACGGCGGCCCAGTCCACTGTAGATTTTGCTGTCTCCGGAAACTCCACCATCCGCGGCTGGACCTGTGAAGTGACCGGCACTGCCACACTGACCGGCGGCGGCGGTGACGCAGCACCCGGGTTCACATCTGGAGTACAGGGAGTGGTGCTGACAGTACCGGTGGCTGAGTTCACATGTCCAAACGAAGAAATGACCGAGCATTTGATGGAGGCAATGCGTCCAGACGAACACGCCGAGATCACCTTCGAAATGGAGAGCTACGATGTCACGCCCCAAGGCACCCAGGCTGCCGGGTCATTGACCATTCTGGATACCACCGAGGTGGTGACCGTATCACTCCAGTTGACGCCGGCCGGGGCGGGTGCCGAAATCGAAGGCGAGGTGCGACTCGACATGACCGACTACGGCGTGGAGCCACCCACGGTTATGCTCGGTATGCTCAGGGTTCGCCCTCAGATCACCATCGAGTTCTCTGGCTCGGTTTCTCCCTAAGTGAGCGGAAGAGCCTCGAGATGGAAACAACGTTCGATGTAAGCGACGGGAATAAAACCAGTTAAACCCAGAAGTCACACGCTATCACTGTGTTAAAGAAACGTGCCACAAGGGTTCGACTCCCGCCGCTTCCACCATTTCAACTTCCTTCACAAGGAGACTAACGCTGGACTCTCTCATCACCTGGGAACGGCGAACCCGGGTCTGGGCGCTCGCCGTGTCCGGACTTGCGTTACTCATCTCTCTACTCCTAGCACTGGTACTTATTCAGGCAGGTCGTCCTGTAGCTGCGACGTACGGGCTCGCTCTATTTCCTCCTGTCGCTGTTTATCGCTGGCGGACCGGAAGCATTCGTCGTCGTCGTACCATCCTCAGCGAACCCTTTCCCGCGGAATGGGAAGCCGTGCTACAACGAGATGTCCTCTTCTTTCGAGTTCTCGAGCCGGCTGCCAAGGTCCGCTTTCGACAGCAGGTCCAGCTATTTCTCGGAGAGAAACGTGTCACCGGCATCCGCCTCCAGCTCGACACAACGACCCGTGTTCTGACTGCTGCAAGCGCCATCATTCCCATTTTCGGATTTCCAGACTGGGAGTGGGACCAGATCAATGAGGTTCTCGTCTACCCGAACCGTTTTGACGAACACTTTCGCTTTGGCGACCAGGTTGGACAGAGCATTTTGGGGATGGTGGGAACCGGCAGTCTCAACCGGCTAATGATTTTGTCCCAACCCGACCTTATCCAGGGTTTCCGAAACGCGGCAGATAAACGCAACGTCGGTATTCATGAGTTTGCCCATCTTGTCGACAAGTCTGACGGCATAATCGACGGGGTGCCGAGTGTAGGACTCGACCGTCAGTCTCTAGGACCGTGGATTGACCTCGTGCGCCGAAAGATGGCCGAGATCGAAGGAGGCCGATCTGACATCGATCGGTACGCCCTCACCAATGAGGCAGAGTTCTTCGCGGTCACCTCCGAATACTTCTTCGAACGCCCTGGAATGATGCAGCGCAAACATCCGCATCTCTACGAAATGCTTGAGCAGGTCTTCAATCAGAATTTATTCGCCCGGGCAACTCAGTTCAAGCGTGAGTTGACGCGCCCTCGACTACGATTTGGACGAAACTCGCCTTGCCCATGCGGAAGCGGTCTAAAGTTCAAGAAATGCTGTCTGGCCTAACGCGACATAGAACTCACCGATTACGTTCTTCAGGTGGCGTTTTTGTCCGGCGTTAAAACGTGGGGGCGACTGATCGAGGAGTGTGACCGCGCTCTCGATTGACGCCGAAAGGCCGTGGCGAGACAGCAAATGGCTATCTGGTCGCACCTTTTGACGGCGTACATGGGTGGTACTTTTCGAACGAAACGGATAGTGATATCAACATCACTCTTTCACTGTCCGGTTTCTACACAATCCCATGACTCTCTGAACATGCACCATCTGACCATCGACCAGAATATTCCTCTGGGTTAAATGTCCGATTGGTTTACCGTTCCGTCAGCATAGACTGAAATCTTGCTTCGGCGCTTGCCACCATCGCCATCCATCCCTCAGCGTCGAGGCAGCTCGCACAATTCGGGTTGACGGGGAGATCCGGGTTCAGGTCGGAGTATGTCTCCCGCGCGTGATTGTGTAAGAAAAGATCGGGGGGCGCGAGCTCCTTGAGCCGGCGCAGGGTTCGTTGCGTGTCTTCCACGACGGTTGGGTGCCTCGGGTTGTCGACGAGTGGGGCCCCGTCGTTCGGGATCTCACCGCCACGAAAGGCAACGTCAAACGTCTGCCCGCCCTCCTGGACAGTTGTCATCCACATCGTTGCTCCTTGCGTGTGCCCCCCCGTCCACAGGGCACGCAACGTCATCCCACCCAGCGTGACCGTGTCACCGTCCTCGACCACGCGATCCACCCTGACAGGCTCCCAGTCTCTGGCCCCGATAGCCGAGTTATCCTGGCCTGATTGAAGCGCCACAGCGTCGCCGCCGAGCGCAACAACCTGTGCTCCGGTCACTCGCTTCATCGCCGCGTGTCCCTCGATGTGGTCCCAATGCGCATGGCTTGAGATCATGATCCGGATGTCCCTGACGTTGAACCCGAGTTTCTCGACGTTCGAGACGATGAGCTCGTGCATGTCGGCGCTACCCGTGTCGTGGAGAATGTGACCTTCCGGTGTGGTGATGAGGTAAGAGCCATATTGGCCACCGACATAGTAGATATTGCCTATGACGCGAAATGGCTCCACGACTTCGCTCGCCGCCTGAATTCGCTCCGCTCGTTCGGCTTCAACAGTCGGCGACATAGATACCATCGCTGCACTCAATACCACCAATGCACATGTCAAACGCATACGCCCTCCTTCACAGATCGACATACTCAGACGTGACTACACACACCCGGTCTATCCTCGTCTTCGCGTTACCGGACCGATAACGCTACAGGACGCCGGCGCGCTCCATCACTGCCTCGCACTTCTGCTTGATTTCGAGAGCGACCTCGTAGGGGTCGCCCTCGACGTATTCCGCCCGGAAGAGTTCTACCGACAACGCACCGGCGAATCCGCGCTCTTTAAGCTTGCGCAGGATGTTGCCAACCGGGGCGATGCCGTCACCGGGAATCAACCGCGAGTCGTTATTGATCAGCTCTCGCGGCGTGTCGAGCAGATCCTGGAAGTGGCAGTGCTGTAACTCTCCGTCCCGGAGCAGGTCGAGGTCCTGAAACTTGCTGAGGCCCGACCAGAAGTGGAAGAAGTCGAGCATCGGGCTGACGTGCGGATGGTCTGCCTCCCGAATCGTCGCCAACGCCGACGTAAGCGTGGAGAGATGCGTGGACGTCCGGATGAATTCGATCATTGCGGTGAGTTCGAATTCTTGTGCGATGTCGCCCACCTCGCGGATACAGCGCGGCGTTTCGGAAAAATCGTCAACGGTGACCGCCCGCCGCGTGCCCGACGGAGTGTAGACCCGGTTGAGGCCAAGGGTCTTGTATTGTTCGCACCGGAGGCGGAACCGATCGAGCGAGGTGGCTCGTTCGGTTCCAGGAATCCACATATCAGCGCCGCCGATGACGCCGCAGACCGGCGTCAGGCCGTTGTCGGTTAGCACTCGTCCCGCGGCCGCCAACGAATTCGACTCGAGGAATGTCTGGAGTAGACCGTCATTGAGTTCGGCGTAGCGAATGCCGGCCCGGGCCCATCCCTCGAGCGACCCCTGGAAGCCAGCCCCCCGTGAGGTGTTCTGATGGATACTGAGAAGCATCTTTCCCGGTTCAGCGTTTTGCGCGTAAGCGGCCTTGGCGGCGGCGACCGCCACCGGGACCAACAATACCTCGCGGCGTGTAAGCATCGCTCCTCCTAACGGTCGAGCTCGGCGTAAATCTTGGTGGCGTTATCTTCGGCGCTGGTCAACGTGCCCCGGCTCATGGCGTAGTTCGCGTAGCGCGCAGGCAGATCGAGCGACGCGGCCGTCTCGGCTGCTGTCTTTCCTGCCGCTTTTCCCCGCTCGACCGAGGTCAAAAAGTCGCGGTTGAATTCACCGAACTCCCGAAAGTCATCCCAGGTCATCACCGGACTGTGCCCGGGAATCACCATCTCGACCCCTGGAATCGCATCTGCCGCAGCCAGTAACGTTTTGGGGTACTGCACGCCGCTCCCGCCGTTGTTGACGTCGATATACGGCACACCCTTCCAGGCAAACAGGTCGCCGGTATGCGCGACGCCGAGCCCGGAGAAAACGACGATGGTGTCGCCGTGCGTATGGCCGGCACCGAAATAGTAGAGATCGATCTGGTCGTCGCCGTCGAGGAGCGTCAGGCGGTCGTCATAGGTCCGGCTCGGCAGATAGCGCTGCCCGCTGGCCGACTGAAACGCCTCCATCTTCTCCATGTTCGACTTGGTGTTCGCGTGCGCGACCACCTCGACCGGCAACGAGAAGTCGATGTTGCTGCCAACGTGGTCGCCGTGGGTATGGGTGTTGATAATGTGCGTGACCGGCTTGTCGGTGACGGTGCGCACCTTGTCGAGAATTGCGCTCCCCCAGCCGGGATTCTTCGTGTCGACCAATACGACGCCGTTATCGGCCACGAGCGCCGCCGTGTTGCCGCCCCCGCCGGTAATCACGTAGAGGTTCGCCTTGACCTGCTCGATCTCGGCGACGTTCTCTTGCGCCAGCGGAAAGCCGAGCGCCACCGCCACGCCGCCGACCACGAGCCCACTCATAATCTTTTGTCGCATTGCCCCCCCCCTTGTCCGACGCCGTCAGGGGCCCAATATACACTTTCTCCGGTGAACTACATCATCATCGGAGGCACTACGACCGGCTGCGTACGCGCCGGTCGGCAGCCACTGATGTGAGCGTTCTGCTCCAGAGTAGCGAAACCTAGCACCATCTGTTCGCTAGGGATTGTGCGATGCGTCCAGAGTACGAGACTATGGACTCGTGCGTTACCCATTGGTTGTTCTCGCTGTATGCGGCATGGTCGTGTTGGTGGGCTCGTCTCCTCGAGCAGTAGATTGGCCCGAGTGGCGCGGTCACGGTCGTTTGGGGGTTTGGACTGATACCGGTATTGTCGATGAGCTGCCGGAGCGTTTGCAGCCGACCTGGAAAGTACCAATACATAGCGGCTACTCAGGTCCCTCAGTTGCAGAAGGTCGCGTTTTTGTTACGGACGCAGAACGAGCAGATCCAAACAGCACTGCCGTTACCGAACGGGTACTCGCGTTGGACGAACGTACCGGAGACATCTTGTGGTCGTACCAGTGGGAAACGAATTACGCCGGTCTCCAGCTTGCCTATGCGATAGGCCCACGTGCCACACCGACTGTCGACGGAGATCGCGTATACGTGCTCGGAGCAATGGGACATTTGGCTGTGTTGGATGTTCGTGATGGTCGGGTCCTTTGGCAGAAAGACTATGTTCGAGACTTCAATGCCACGGTTCCGTCCTGGGGAATCACAGGCGCACCCTTGGTTGATGGCGATCGTCTTATTTGTTTGGTTGGTGGTGAACCGGACGGTAAGGTCATTGCGCTCGACAAGAACACTGGTGATGAGTTGTGGCGCGCGTTATCGTCGGATTGGGAACCAGGGTACACGCAACCGATTATTGTGGAGGCTGGCGGAGCGCGTCAGCTTATCGTGTGGCATCCGCGTGCCATCAGCTCACTGAACCCGGAAACGGGTGCGGTGTATTGGGAAGTGCCGCATATTGTTGACATGGGAATGACGGTTCCCACTGCGGTACGGAGCGGACCGTTTCTGTTTGTAACGTCACAGTGGGGTGGCGCGCGTATGCTACGGTTAGCCGAATCGCATCCTGACGCGACACTCGTGTGGGAAGGTGTCGGCGAGAGCGATCCCGGATATGGTCGAAACTTTGACACACTTGATTCGGTCATTAGTACCCCTGTAATTCAGGGAGACTACATTTACGGTGTTGACGGTCACGGGATATTACGTTGTCTTGAGCTACGGACAGGTAAACGAGTTTGGGAGACTGAAGCGTTGATCGGTGGTCGTGCGAATTGGGCGACGGCCTTCTTTGTGCGACATAACGACCGTTATTTCATCAACACTGACCTTGGTGACCTTGTCATAGCGAAATTGTCGCCGGAGGGGTACGAGGAGATTAGTCGGACTCAATTAATTGCTCCAACGAGTCCATATGTTCGACGGCGGGATGCAGGCTCTACCGTAAATTGGTCCCACCCTGCCTACGCTAACCGACACATCATTGCTCGTAACGATGAAGAGATTGTTCGTTACTCCTTGGCGCAAAGGCCTTAACCCCTTTTTGGTTCGAGGTCTATGGGGGACCGCGGTAGGCGGTTTCATACTATTTCTGTGCGCCGATGCCGGAATTATCGTTAGCGAGCAGCTGAGTGTGTTGGCTGCGCAGTCGTCCCAACCACGACACATCGTTGTAATCGGAGACCTCCATATGGGGCTCGGGCGTGAACCAAGTGGTGCATGGCGCCCCAGTGAGGATTTTCGTTGGGCGGAAGAATTCCAGCGCTTTCTTGAGGTGCTCAGTGATCGCGCTACAGCTGGAACGGACCTGATTTTGAATGGGGACACTTTTGAACTATCGACGCCAACTGTAATGCCGTGTAACTACGCTGATGCGACTGTTGGTTGTGCAGAGGCGGACGCTTTGCAGAGGTTGAATCGTGTGCTGGCTGCGCATAGTCGTGAGGTCGATGCACTTGCGGCATTTTCCCGGTCTGAGTTGAACCGTGTTGTTCTCGTGCCTGGAGATGTTGATGCGGCGTTGTTATTTTCTGCTGTTCGTGAGCGCGTTGAACAGGCTTTTGACGTACGGGAGGGTCGCGTCACCGTGGCAGCCAGTGGAGGATGGACGTCGGACGATGGGCAAGTTTACGTCGAACATGGACATCAGATTGGATGGCGTGCTGATCGGTTTCAAGATTGGCCGGAACCATTTGTTGAATACGACGGCCGTCGACATCTCGGACGGCCATGGGGGGAAGGGGCCATAACGGGACTTTTGGCTGAGCGAGAACAGCGTCTGCCAATTATTGATAATTTTTCCGATCTAGGTGCGGGTCTTAGCCATGGACTTCATGAGGATGGAAGCACAGACCTCGGTGAGTTGGCGACATCGGTGGTTCGGTACGCACTTTTCCGGATGCCGTGGCAGCAGTTTCGCGTTGATCTTGATGCGGGTGAGGTTCAAGCGCCGTCGTGGGACCTGGATGCCGTGCGTGAGTTGGGTCAAGCGTTTCTCGTTGACGCATTTCCTGATGACGATTTGCTCAAACCGTTGGTTGATCGGGCTGCTGGTACGGGCCAGCTCACGGAACTCATGGAGAGTCTCGATGATGCTGAAATTACGGCCATTTGTGACTACCGCGCGGCGGTCCGCCGGGCGCGGCGGCGTTTTGAACGTCCTCTCACACAGATTGATCCTCAAGGGCCACCGGTGTCGGAGTGTCCGCGCATGGTAGAAAGCCGCGGCGGTCAGTTCGACTATTTTTGGCGCACCCGTGATCGCATTTATGGTGACCGGATTGCTACTGTTCAAGCGTCGCTGCCCACCGGAAACAAACCGATTGCTATTTTTGTGCACGGCCACACTCACTTGGTTGACTGGCGACAGCGGGTTCTAGAGATGACGAGACTCGGGCGCGACGTCATCGTTGATGGGTTTTCTCCAGTTCGTAATGCCTTGTCGCCGGTCGTGGTTAATGGTGGCGCCTGGCAACGGACTATCACGCCGGTTCAGTTTGACCGGTTGGCAGATGGACAGGGTCTTTCAGGTGGAGAACTGTTACGTACTCTTCAACCAGAGCATCTTGCACCGTGTTACAGCTTCGTACAAATTGAGCCGTATGAGGATATTCCGCAGGCACCGACTGTTCGCTATTGGCGTCGAGATGAGCAGGAAGAGTGGGGGTTAGGCTCGTCCTGTGGACGTCAACCGGTAGCTCCGTAATTCACGTAACAAATTGTTCACGGTAACTTTCCTGTTCTCGCATCGGCGAGCAACCGCGCTTGCACCTTTGGATCTTCAATGATCCCCGTCGCCCACTCACGCACTGAAAAACTGTTCTTGTTGCGAGACCCTTTCGGACGACCGCACGGATTACCTGATTGACCGGGTTGGAACGGCATTGTTTTTCCAATGTTGTTTGCAGTGTCCGTTGGTATGTTTCATAACTTAATCGATTAATCTCTTCTCTGTTACCCGGGTAGCATCGCTTGAAGACAAATGACACGTGGAAGTGTGATGCGTGACACAAGAATGTTTCCCCTATCTCTCCCCGAAGAGGGTTAAAACAGGAGAACACGAGTTAACAGGAGTGGACGAAGAAAGCGTGAACTGCGATAGTAAATACGGGCATGAAACGTGAAAGTCGTGCGCCATCAGCCTGTTAACGGAAGTGCGTCGAGAGGGTTCGACTCCCGCCGCCTCCACCATTTAACTCGAGTCCTGTCAGTTAGTTAGTGATCTACACTCGGCCCGTCTCCACAATGTCTCCAACAGCGGGGACAGAGGTTAAACGATTTACAAGCTACCAGCTACAGTCATTTGTGGTTCCTGACCACTTCCAACCGCTCAACGGGCACATAATACGTTGAATATTTCCTTCCATCACTGAACACCGACCCGCGGCTGTTTCTTACTAGTACTGTCGCCCGTTTCGTAATCCGAGTCACTGTTCCCACGTGATGAGCACTGCCGCACCTGAATCGAACATAGTCACCAGGCGCGACGCCGAACTGCTCTAAGGCCCGCTCCCTGGACGTAATCAGCTGATGTGTGTGACTCTCGTGCGAGAAGAACCGCGACGCAATTGACTGGAACCGGACCGCCGAACAACTCGATTTGGACCAAAGGAGCTGCTCAAGGAGGTGGACGAGCTCGTGTTCCATGACGCGCTGGAGAGCTTCAAGACGATCGGCGCACACAATGCCGCACACCGTGATTGAACGGTGGTCGTTACCCCTGAAGCACTGGAACAGCAGCTCAGTGGACACGCTGATTTCGTAACGCGAGCCGTTAGGATGACTTGGACCTCCGTATCGGGCCGTCCTTCCAGCATTCCGTGTCATCCGCTTCGACAAGCGGAACCCTAGTGTTGTGTCGCAGAGCATCGTGCCGACCTGCGACTCAAAGAAGCAGCGGTCGTATTCGTCAAACAGTCGCCTGAGGTCGGCAGTGTGAATCTTCGTGAAATTACCACTATCGAGACGCGCTGATTTCCTCAAGAGGTTCTCGTAAATCAAACGCTGGTTTCTGGTCACTAGCTCGGAACCAAGCCTTGATGTCTCGACGAGCACTCGTAGATCGGCCGTCATGTCCAGTCCCTCTTCGTCGGTCATAAGCGTGGGGAAACCCCATTACCTACCTTCATGAAGGGACACAGTACATTGCCGTGGCCGTCGGCAGCGGAAACGGAGACACCCCACCAGAACTAGTCGCAATGCGACTGCCCTAGCCGGCAATCACTAGCAGCTAGTGGAGTCAGCGTACGCGTGACGCTCAACTATCGACTTTTAATTACCGGCCCTCAAACACATAGCCCGCAACACTCGTCAAACGTCCCTCTTCAACCTCAAAATCACTGTACTCACTTGGCCGCTGATAAGAACGAACGAAATCTTCGACTGACTGGCCAGCCGCATTTGCCTGCTGCGCCTTCGTCACTATGTCGTTGTAAAACCCACTCGAATCAACGAAGTCACTCCACGTGTGCACGGCAGTGGCGTGGCCAGGTATCACCGTATCGACACCACTAATGCCATCAACGGCTTTCTGGAGTGTTGAACCAAATTCCGTCGCACTACCATTCCCGTTCACAGCATCAATAAACGGCAAACCTTTTCGGGCAAACATATCCCCTGTATGCACCGTACGAACACCACGAAACACAACAAATGTGTCACCGTCCGTATGACCGCGGCCGAAGTGATAAAGGTCTATCTGGTCGGAGCCACTAAAGAGGGTTAGCTGATCCGCGTACGTCGTCTCTGGCAGGTATTTCGCGTTCTCCCCCTTGAACGCATCGCAGTTTGTTACGGGCTCACAACTCGCCCGTGCCATCTGCGCCCGTGCATTCTCATGGACAACAAAATCGACCGTGTCTGGAAATTCCACATTGCCACCACTGTGGTCGTAGTGATTATGCGTGTTAATAATCGTCGTCACGGGCCGATCAGTGATCCCAGCGACCTCCGCTAGAATGTCCTGTCCGTAACCATTGATCTTGGTATCTACGAGCACGACACCGCTACTTGTCACAAAAATCGCCGTGTTTCCACCGCCACCCATTCCCTCTGGTGAGGCATTCGACAGCATATACAGGTTCTCGGCAACATCGTGTAATTCCAAATCCACACGCTGCTGTCGAGCGTGATCAGTTGCCACCGTCAGAACGATGCCCACCAAGACCAATGTGGCCATATACAAGCTACGCTTCATCAGAATGCCCTCCAAGGGATAAAAAGGTCGATCGATTGTACCGATACCTACAAGCTGAAGCCATCATCATGATTGACTCGGCAAAGCTCATGTTCCCTATCTCTCCCCCGTCAGCAGCATCGAGCAGCCGTATCGCCGACTCTTTTGCCGCCGGGCTGAAATCCATATAGCGTTGCATTCGTTTTCCAACTGTCACAGCATATGAACCTTGGTCGACAGGCCGGGTCTCAAAGTTATGGAGCAGGCAACAAGGCTACAAATTATGCGGCGATTGGCGGGTTGGTGTGCGCGGTGGGGTCTTCCCGGGTTTGAACAGGAACTCGCGATTACGTTTAGTCCTCGATTTCGGAGTGCTCTGGGGCGCTGTGCGCCGGCTTCTCGAGAGATCAGACTTGCCGCCTTTCTGCTCGATGCACCGGCGGAACTGCTAGCGGAAGCGTTGTGTCACGAAGCGGCACATGCCGCGGCTTATGAATTGCACGGTTCTGGGTTGAAGCCCCATGGCGCGGAATGGAAAAAATTGATGCGGCAAGCGGGCTTCGAGCCACGGGTAAGATTTCCAGCGGCACTTCTTCCGGTCGACCCGGTTCTAGTGCCGCGCCGTCGCACGGGGCACCACTGGTTGCATCAGTGTCCGGTATGTCATACCAGTCGTGTGGCGAAGACACATGTGGTCCGTTGGCGCTGTGCGAGTTGTGTCATGGCTGGATTAGACGGTCGATTAGTCGTGACCCGAGTTAATGCACCGCAGATCACGAGGGCCACCGATGGCTAATCTAATCTGTCCGTTTTGCGAACCGGTTTCTGATCGGGTGTTCTATGAAAGTGAATATACCTACGGTCTGTGGGACAAATTTCCGGTCAATCCTGGCCATGCGCTACTGATTCCGAAACGACACGTCGTGACGTGGTTTGAAGCCTCTCGGGAAGAGCAAGAGGACTTGATGGCAGGTGTCGAGAGGGCGAAGCGTCTGATTGAGGAAAAAGAACAATGCGTGCCAGATGGCTTTAATGTCGGTATGAATCTTGGCGAGGCGGCGGGGCAGACGGTACCACATCTACATGTTCACGTTATTCCTCGGTTCACCGGCGATGTGGACAATCCAGTTGGTGGTGTTCGTAATGTAGTGCCAGAGCGTGCGGACTACACCTTAGGCAACGTGCCGCACGGACGGGTCCTGATTACGGGTGGAGCTGACGATCCCTTGTTGCCACATGTGGCGGAGCATCTTGGAAAGGCGGCTAGGGTCGACCTCGCGGTCGCCTTTTTGATGGCGAGTGGACTGCGATTGATCGAGCCGATGCTTCAGAATTTTCTGACGCGTGGCGGTCTGTTGCGTGTTGTGACCGGTACGTATCTCCACGTCACGGAACCGTATGTCTTGAGAGTGTTCTTAGACCTCTACGAGTGTTACCCGGATCAAATGGTGTTTCGGGTATTTGATACTTCGGTGCAATCGTTTCATCCCAAGGCGTATTTGTTCTATCCATCAATTGGAGAGAGCGGTCCCTATGTGGCTCTAGTGGGAAGTTCGAATCTGTCTAAATCTGCGCTGACTTCGGGAAATGAGTGGAATTATCGGGCGGTGTCGTCAGCAGATGGGGGAGCACACTTTTCAACTGTTCGGCAGGCGTTTGAAAAGTTGCTGAGTCATTCCAAAGTTCGCAGCATTGACGCCGCGTGGATCGAGAACTATGAGCAGCAGCGGGAGAGTGTTCGATCACGGGATGTTGAGGAACCGGCGGCGCCACCGCCAGAGGACGCGGTCGAAATACCGGAACCACACCCGGTGCAACACGAAGCACTTAAGAAACTCGAGGAGACGCGTCGGCGTGGAAATAATGCAGGGCTTGTGGTGCTGGCAACGGGTCTCGGAAAAACGTGGCTCTCGGCGTTCGATGTTCAGCAGTGCAATGCGGCGCGTGTGCTGTTTGTCGCACATCGGGAAGAAATTTTGCGGCAAGCCATGGACACGTACCGACGGATTCGCCCGAAGGCGCGTCTCGGGTTGTACGCAGGCGAGATCAGAGAAATTGAGTCAGATGTTATGTTTGCGTCAATACAGACGTTGGGTCGCCAGGCTCATCTTAATCGCTTCGGTCGCACTGATTTCGACTACATCGTCGTCGATGAATTTCATCATGCTGCAGCGCCGACGTATCGTCGTTTGATTGACCATTTTGAACCCAAGTTTTTGTTGGGGTTGACGGCGACACCAAATCGAACGGATGGCGCAGATTTGCTCGCTCTCTGTCAGTACAACATGGTGTATCGGTGCGACGTTCCGGAGGGTGTAGATCGGAAATTATTATCACCCTATCACTATTTTGGCGTGCCGGACGACGTGGAGTACAGCCAAATTCCGTGGCGTAGTGGTCGTTTTAATGATGAGGAATTGACGCAGGCGTTGGCGACACAGAGTCGTGCGCTAAACGCGCTCGAACAGTATCAAAAGAGAAGTGGAAAGCAATCGCTGGGGTTCTGCTGTTCGACACGCCATGCGAATTTCATGCGGGACTTTTTTCGTGATCGGGGCATTCGTGCGGCCGCCGTACATTCTGATCATCAGACCAGCGATGACCGCTTGAAGTCCCTTGAGAAGCTTCGGGACGGCGATCTTGAAATCGTCTTTGCGGTGGATATCTTCAACGAAGGCGTTGACCTACCGGACATTGATACGGTGCTGATGCTCCGGCCGACGGAGTCTCAAGTTTTATGGTTGCAGCAATTTGGTCGTGGATTGCGGCGTGGGGACAAGAAGCAACTCACGGTCATTGATTACATCGGGAATCATCGAAGTTTCTTTGTCAAAGTGCAGACGTTATTTTCGCTAAGCGATACAACGGACGGAACTATTGGGCACGCGCTCGATCGGTATGAGGACCGTGAGCATAAGTTGCCAGATGGCTGCGAGGTGACCTACGACTTAGAAACAATCAAAATTTTGCGGTCACTTCTGCAGTTTCGTGCAGGGCCCGAGGGAATTAAACGTCAGTACGAACGCTTCAAAGAACAATACGGACATCGCCCCACGGCATCCGAAATGTTTCGCACTGGCTACAGACTGACAGGATTACGCCCCACGTATCGGTCGTGGTTCGATTTTGTATACGAAATGGGCGATTTGCCTGAGTCTGACCAACATCAATATCTCAAAAGTGAGCAAACGGCTGAGTTTCTGCGGCAGCTCGAAACAACCGCGATGACGAAAAGTTGGAAGATGCTGGTCTTACTTGGCATGATTGCGGCGGGTCGCTTTCCAGGTGGAATTCGCGTTGACCAACTGACGGAATCAGTGCGGGACCAGGCGTCGCGTTCGGCTGTACTGGAAAAGGATCTAGGCGTGTCGCTTGCAGACGTAAAGGCACTTCGACGGAAACTACTTGAGAATCCGATAGTGGCGTGGATAGGTGGAAAAGGTACCGGTGGACACGCGTATTTCGCCTATCAGAATAATCAATTCCAGACAACGCTTCCTGAGTTTGCCGGAAGCCCCGATGGTTTCGCTGCGATGGTGAAGGAACTTGCTGATTTTCGGCTTGACGAGTACCTGGCTAGGAAGAGCGACGAAGATCAGTCAGGAGAAGAAGCGGCTGGGAATTCAGATTTGACGATCGGAGAAAGCTACATGCGCGCCAGTATTCCTCCGCAGTTTGGTTTTGAGTTCAAACGATCCGTTTGGGAACAGGGATTTGTACGCCCAAAAGATGGGCGAATTATCTGTTTACTCGTGACGCTTGACAACCGAGGGTTTCAAGTGGCTCATCAATACAAAGACGGTTTCCGTAGTGCTGAGTTGTTTCAGTGGCAGAGTCAGAATAGGCACCGACGTGATAAACCTGCGGCACAGGTCATACAAAATCATGTTGATGAAGACATTGCCGTGCATCTGTTTGTTCGAACGCAAAAGTTACTGGCCGGCAGAGCAGCCCCGTTCATCTATTGCGGAGAGGTAGAGTTTAAAAAGTGGGAAGGTGACGCGCCGATTACAGTGCAGTGGCGTTTAAAACATTCTCTGACTGAGAACTTGGCCAAACTGTTTGGCATTGACGACGACGCACCTCAATCGACTTAACCGCTAACAGCGGCCTTCAACTGCCTGGTGTGTTGCGAGGCGGTTGCCTGCTTCACCACAACATTTGTTAACAGCCGTGAACCTTGTTGCTGCGCGGTCTTCCGACTGTACCCCGCACGGATCGCCGCTTGGGTGGCGTTGAGATCAACGAGGTATTCCGTGACGAAGCGTTGCTGCTTCGGTGTGATGCCTGACACCACAATGTTTCCCCTATCTCTCCCCGAAGAGGGTGGAAACAGGAGAACACGAGTTAACAGGAGTGGACGAAGAAAGCGTGAACTGCGATAGTGAATACGGGCATGAAACGTGAAAGTCGTGCGCCATCAGCCTGTTAACGGAAGTGCGTCGAGAGGGTTCGACTCCCGCCGCCTCCACCATTTTGCCTTCCTAGTTATCATGAACCATGAAGCTACGAGTCAGGCGTCTCACCCCCGACGCCATCATCCCAGCGTACGCGCATCCCGGCGACGCCGGTCTGGACCTTCACGCCTGCGAGAACGTTGCCCTCGACCCTGGCGTGGCCTGCCTGGTGTCGACGGGAGTGGCTATTGAACTCCCGGAGGCGACTGAAGCACAGGTTCGTCCGAGGAGTGGGTTGGCCCTGAAGCATTCAGTCACCGTGCTCAATACACCCGGGACAATTGACGAAGGTTATCGGGGTGAAATTGGTGTCGTGCTTATCAACCACGGTCCCACGACTTTCCACGTCACTCGCGGGATGCGTATTGCCCAGCTCGTGGTCCAGAAACGCTGGACGGTAGAAGTCGTGGAGGTGGATGAATTAACCGACACTACTCGTGGAACCGGTGGTTTTGGCTCGACGGGTTCCTGACAGTCGTTCACTCCGATAGCGTCTCCAGGAACATGGTCATTTATCAGACCGCCGTCCCGAACAGTGCAATCCAGCACCTTCCGCTCGGCCGATGTGTGATCCACTAGGCCTTCTCCTGCGAGGTCCTTTTCTCTTCCATAGAACGCCCGTCTTATCGCAACCACCTGGTCGCCGGATTCAAACGGCTCCTCGAGGGACCGATTGTCATGTCTGGAGGTCCACACGGTACAGACCTGTTTCAAGCGCCGACGAGCATGGCCGACTCTTCGGTCCGCCGCTGTCGTAGCTCGGCGTAGCCGCACTGATGGTCAACGAGGCCTTCGTTGGAAATCTCGATAACCCTGTCGGTCAACGACTCGATCAACTCGACGTCATGAGACCCAAAAATCAGAGTGCCGCTGCGTTTGCTCAGGGCGTTGTTCAGGACGTTGATCGACTCTAGGTCGAGATGGTTCGTCGGACCGTCTAGAATGAGGCACTGAGGGTTCTCGAGCATCAAACGCGCGAGCATGCAGCGTACCTTCTCCCCCCCCGAGAGGACGGTGACCGATTTCCTGGATTCCTCGCCGGTAAATAGCATGCGGCCTAGGAACTTCCGGATGAAGTCCTCATCCGGATCCTCGCTGAACTGCCGCAACCAGTCGATGACGCTGAGATCGACGTCGAACAGGTGACTGTACTCTTTTGGCAGAAACGAGCGCCGCACCGCCGCCGCCCACCGGACACTGCCGGTGTCGGGCTCCTGCGTACCTGCGACGACCTCCAGAAATGTCGACGTTGCCACAGAGTCTCGCGAGACCACCACCACGCGCTCTCCGTTAGCGATCGTGAGGTTGACCCCTTCGAAGATACTCTTCCCGCCGACGGATTTCGACACATCCGTGAGGCTGAGCATCTCCTTGCTATGGACCCTCTCTGAACTGAAGACGATGTGCGGAGACTTCCGAGACGACGGAGCAATCGCCTCAACGTCGAGTTGCCCTAGCATCTTCTTACGAGAGGTGGCTTGCCGGGATTTGGATGCGTTGGCGCTGAAGCGGGCAATGAACTCCCTAAGCTCACGGGCCCGGTCCTCGTTCTTCTCTTTCCGCGCTTGCCTATGCCGGAGCGCCATTTCGCTGGCTTGGCGCCAGAAGTCATAGTTCCCGGTGTACAACTTCACTTTATGGTAGTCGATGTCTGCAATGTGCGTGCTCACTCGATTGAGGAAGTGGCGGTCGTGCGACACGACGATCACGGTGTTCTGAAAGGACAGCAGGAAGTCCTCAAGCCATAAAATTGACTCAACGTCCAAATGATTCGTCGGTTCGTCCAGCAACAGAACGTCAGGGTCGCCAAACACCGCTTGGGCTAGAAGGACGCGAACCTTATCACCGTCGTCGAGTTCCCTAACGAGGAGTCCATGCCGAGATACCGGGATACCCAGCCCGCCCAGCAGCTCGCCTGCCTGCGCCTCGGCCTCCCAGCCATTCAGCCCACCGAACTCGGCCTCCAGTTCCGCCGCGCGCATGCCGTCAGACTCGTCGAAGTCCGGCTTCAAGTAGAGGGTGTTCTTCTCCTGCATAATGGCGAACAGCCGACCATGCCCCATTAACACCGTGGTGAGCGCGTCGAACTCATTGAATTCGAAGTGATCCTGCTTGAGAACCGCGACTCGCAGACCTTGGTCGATCACCACGGAACCTGAGTGCGGTTCAGTCTCGCCAGACAGAACTTTAAGAAGCGTCGACTTTCCTGCACCATTAGGCCCGATCAAGCCGTAGCAATTACCCTGAGTGAACTTGATCGAAACGTCCTCGAACAGAACACGTTCGCCGAACTGAACAGACAGACCTTGTGTACGAATCATGATTCTCGTTTCGTTACAGTGAGCAGGATTGTGGCCTAGGCTCGTGGATTCAGAGGCGGCTTTGGCCTGACGACGGTATAACAGTGTAACAGGCATTGCTCCGCTTCTCAGCGGACCGAGACCTGTTACCCACGCCGGAACGGGTCGTGTCTTCATATAGGTAATGGCTCGGTTCTCTGTTTTTGATTTAAAAACATCAACCCACAAAAAAGAGACGACCGGGATATCTTGACCCTCATCACGGCCATCATTTTTGAAGGTCACTTGACAGACAATGCGACAGTCAAGCGTGCGGCGGGCGGTTCAACGAGACTCGAGTGATGTCAACCTGGTGCAACTTCCACCCACATTCAGGAAACGGCTACGGAGCCCTCCCACGAAAAATCTGTGCGCCATCAGCCTGTTAATGGAATCACGTCCAGAGGCTTCGATTCCCGCCGCCTTCACCATTCCCCGCCTGTAAACACACAGGGTCAATTCACTACTCCCTACTTCGTTTTCCTTATCTCTCCCCCCGCAGCAGACTGGTCTTCCGCATCGAGGAAGCCGAGACAAAAGCGGTGGTAGAGTCAGACGGCGTGACTGATGATCTCGGGTGGAAATCGATAGCCGTGGTAGCTCGGCGCGTGGTTGGTCATCGCTCTACACTGCCAGCTACCGTTTCAACTTGACGGTGCCCGGCGATGGCCTGAGCGTTCTCCAGCCAGTGTCATTCTGTGTCCGAAGTGTAGGCGAATGGTGAGCCAGGAGAGCCCAGCACGACGCGTCAGTGCGGCTAGTTCTGTCGGCCGAAACGCGCGGCGCACCGACAGAGGTCCGTCGTGACGTAAGACGGCGTTAAAGGGCCGCGTAAAGAGCCAACTCCAGGCATAGTGCCGCCAGCGTCGGACCAGGTCATTGACGACGATCCCTCGTGTCGCTATCGTGTCGAACGACTGGAGCGTGCGGATGACCTCGTCGTCGGTCAGATGATGAAAGAACAGCGAACAACTGACGTAATCGAACACACCTTCTCGACACGGCATTCGATGGACATCGGCGCGCACGTAGCGGAGCCTGGCTACGTCACTGGTGCTCCGTTGCCGAGCTGAGCGCAGTGCGCTCGCGCTGATGTCGAGAGCGGTGACCCTGACATCGAAACCCCGTGCGTGCCCCCACCGAACCAGAGCCCTCGCGAAATCGCCGCCGCCGGTTGCCACGTCCAGCACCTCCACCCGCTGGCCGGGCCGCCATCCGCGACTGAACTCCTCAAACCGGTGTAGTGTCGCGCGGGTGCCACCGAGCCAACGGTTGATTCCACTGAGAAATTGGTAGACACCGTCAACGACGTCCTGGGGCGGCGTGTGGTCGTCCATGAACTCGCGCTCGAGCGACCGTTGGGACATCCACATATCAGGACCGTGAATCGGAGGTCGGGCGTCGCAAGCCAAGACGTCGTGTGTCGGCAACGAGGGAGCCTGAAGCCCAGAGCCCGTCCTGAGCGGCGTTCGTCTCTCGACCCAGCTTTGGACGAACGAAGTCAAAGGGTCCAGAGTCGGACACCGGGGAACGTCGGAGCGCCAGGTTGAGCAGTGGCTCAACACCCCACGCTAGGTGGCGTAACACCCATTCCGCTCGACGCTCGGTGCGACCCAGGCAAAGTATCAGCCGGCCAAGACGATTTGCCGCGCGCCCCATCTCAAGCCGGCGTCGCTCGTACTCGTCGAACGCTCCGGTAACAATCGCATCCGCCGCGATCCGCGTCGCTGCCAAGGTCAGCGCCAAACCGCCCGCGGTGATCGGGTCGGGTGTGCCGGCCGCGTCGCCAACCAGAAGCAACCGTTGACTACGATCGACGATCCGCGGAACGTAAAGTCCAAGCGGTGCGGCAGCGAGCACAGGTGTCGTGAATTCAAGGTGAGACAGGCGGTCTCGCAGCCACGCCGTCTTGTTCAGCAGGTACGTGATGCCGTCTCGACGAAAATGACGATAGTCAAACAGCGCCGAGACCAACGCCTCTCCGCCGCCAGTCGGCGCGACGTAGAGCTCTCCGTCGTCATGAAAAAAGACCTCGACGCGGTCGCCGAGCCCCGTCAGACCCACAACATGACTGGAGAGCCCTGCGCGTCGTGGGGAAGCTACCTTGCCAGGAAGCTGGCGGTGGAACATCGAGTGGCACCCATCCGCACCAACAAGCAATCCGGTCGGACCAGGTCGATACGCCGTTCCGGGTCGAGCATCAATATTCGGCGTGCCGGCCGCAAGCTCGAACAGCCAGGCATCAAATCGGTCGCGGCGAACGACAAGCCCATCATCATCAGGGAAGTCGGCGTCGACCGATGCCGTTCCGGCGACGAACCGCAGACCCTTCACATGTGGGACATCGGGAATACCGGCGATCTGACGCAGGGCAGCAACACCGTGGGGGAGCAAACCCTCGCCGCACGGTTTGAGTCGCGGATGGTGTGCTTTTTCGTAGAGCACCACCGTCACACCCTGCTGACCCAACAGGACCGCGAGGGCCGAACCCGCCGGCCCACCGCCTACGATCGTGACATCAGGTGTCCGTTCCATATATCGTTCGGGTCACCACTCGAGCGTCAGCATCTCGGCCGAAAAACCAGGCCCCAGAGCCATCATGAAACCAGCGTCACCGGCTCGGGGCCGACCTGAGTTAACAAGGTCGTTGAGCATGAACAGCACCGACGCGCCCGACTGATTGCCGTATCGGCGCATGGTCTCACGAGCGTTGTTGAGCGCGACGTCGTCAAGGCCGAACACCGAGCGATAGGTTGCCATGACTTTCGCGCCGCCTGGATGGAGGATCAGGTGGCTGAGGTCCGGAAGCGATAGGCCCTGAGCGTCCAGAAATTTATTAACCACCGGCGCCACACCGGTCGCGACGAACTTGGGGACATCCCGGGACAAGACCAAACGCATGCCGTCGGCGGTAAAGTTCCATCCCATAAGGTCAGGGGCCTCCTGAAAAAGGTGCGTTCGTGTCGCCCGAATCGCGGGGCCCTCGCCTCCCGTCTCGTCACCAGCGACGACGACGGCAGCGGCTCCGTCGCCAAAGAGCGCGGCACCGACCAGGTCGGTCGCGGTCCGCGCGGCGGGAGAAAAGATCAGGCTACAGAGCTCGACCGAGATAACCAAGGCACGATGCGTGGGATACGCGCGGAGTGTGTCCGCCGCCCGCACGAGCGCTCCAGCACCGGCTGCGCACCCCAAGCCAAAGAGCGGCAAGCGTCGAACATCCGGTCGCAAACCCAACCGCGACGCCAACCTCGCATCGAGACTCGGGGTCATTAGTCCCGTCGTCGTAACAAAATAGATGTGGTCGATCGTGTCAGGGCTGGTCCCCGACCGGTCGAGACAGGCGCGCGCAGCCTTCTCTGAAAGCTCAAGCGCCGACGTCGCGTAAACCGCGTTACGCGTCTCGAACGGCTGGCCCTCGGTGTACCACTCAAGAGGGCGAACGAAGTACCGCGTGTCAACACCAACCCGGTCAAAGACCGGAAGCAAACGCTCCATCGCACGGTCGCCGCGACACACGCGAGCCATCTCGTTGCGTACATCAGATTGGTCGAAGCGGTGGGCGGGCAGAGAGGTTGCGAGCGAATCAATACGGGGCATGAGTCAGCACCGACCATGTTGCCGGCAGCTCTCCACTGCCCACGCTACTGCGCGTCCGTTTCGTGCGCACCCAAGTTTCGCAGCAACATCTCAGTGCCTTGCGCGGCCTCAACATTGCTCCATGCATGACGCCGCTTCACCACCCCAAGTGGTGTCTGACCGGATGCATTCACCACCTGAAGCCCTGCCCCATGCTCTACAAGGAATTCGACAACGCGGTCAAAACCCTTGTTGACGATGTGATGGAGTGCGGTGTTGCCGTCCTCATCGACGACCCTGACGTCGCCGCCAGACTCGAGGGCCAGCCGTACCGCGGCAAACGTCCCCGCTTCGTCAGAGTGCTCGGCTTGAAAGGAAAAATCTCGCGCAAGCGCACGGTCCCGTCGATCCCAAACGCCGTACCGCCAACTCGCCCCAGCCGCTAACATCAACGGTGTCCAGCCGTTGCGGAGCGGGAGCGCCCCGTCAGCGCCGCTGCTAACCAGCACACGCATAACCTCAACTTCCGCAAACTTTGCGGCGAGCGCAAATGGTGTCGCGCCTAGCAAATGCTCGCCGATCATTAAGACTTGCCCGTTGCGCGTGACCTTCGTTGCCTCCGTAACCTGGGCGTTCGGACGAGCCCCGCGAGCCAAAAGCGCTTCCACTATAGCGCGGTCGCCCTGCAGGACCGCAGCATGAAGCGCGGTATACCCAGCCGCCGCCGCGTTCGGGTTTGCCCCTTCGGCCAACAAGAACTCGACAAGCGCACGATGACCACTATGAGTCGCCACGAGTAACGCGCTCCGACCATCCGGCGACGCATCGTCGACATTCGCACCGGCGGCCAAGAGCAATCGCGCCGAGTCAACATCTCCCTGCCTGGCTGCAAATAGAAACGCCGTATACCCACCCACTTCGGTCTCCTCGGCGTCCGTGCCGTATCGACGACCCAACTCGCCATACTTCAGGTTGGACTGGAGACGCCGGCTGATCACTAGACGTCTGGCACGCGACCGACGCTGCACGTCCGCACCTCCGTCAATCAGCGCGCGCACGACAGCAGCGTGGCGTTGCGCCACCGCCCACATCAGAGCGGTCTGGTCATCCTCGGATTCAGTCGCGTTGACCTGCGCACCATGGGTAAGGAGCAAGGTCACGGCCGCCACGTTCCCCGTGCGCGCACAGCTCATCAACAGGGTCTCACCGGTCGAGACGGCCGCATTCGCATCGGCGCCAGCCTCGAGCAACAACTCCACGGCCTCTACATTCGCATTCGCACACGCCAGCGATAACGGCACCACGCGATGAGTATTTGCGAATCCCGGGTCAGCGCCCGCATCAACCAGCATGCGGAGAGTGTCCACGTCATCGAGATAAGCTGCCCAATGGAGTGCGGTTGCGCCATCCACCTGTGACGCGTTCACGTTGACCGGCTCTTCTAACAAAACCCGTACCGCCTCAGTGTCCTGTCTCTTGACGGCGTCAATTAAACGAAGGTCCGTATCCTGCGCATTCGTGTTGGCCACTGTCAACACCAAGAGGTTGGCCAGCACCAACCCGATACCACACGCCACACGGAATCCCTCGACGAAAGGGCTGCGATGAAAATCGGCATGCGCGCACACCGACGGCGCTCGCGACGCAGAATCGCTACTGACGCTCCTTCGCACCCTCGCCTCAGTCCCCATCTTGTGATGTGCTATACACCGGACAGTCGCTCGGCTCCCGCCGAAAGTCCCGGAAGAGCGCCCGTGCTGTCCCCGAGTCGGTCCACATCAACACCGAGCTTGTCGAGTAACGACACGTGCAGGTTTGCAAGCGGTGTCTGCTCGGGATAGACCAAGTGACGCCCACTCTGAAGCTGTCCACCGCCACCGCCCATGACGACAACCGGCAGGTTGTAGGGCGAGTGCAAATTACTGTTACTCATGCCAGCGCCATACATGATCATTACGTGGTCAAGCAACGATCCGTCCCCGTCAGGCGTTGCCTTGAGCTTCTCAAGAAATGAGGCAAACAGCGTCACGTGATACGTATTAATTTTGGTCAACTTCGCGAGCGCTTCTGGCACGTTCCGGTGATGGGAAAGCGGGTGATGTGCATCCGGAACCCCGATCTCGCGGTAGGTACGACCGCTAAGTTCGTGACCGCTCATAAAGGTGGCCACACGTGTGCGATCAGTTTGGTACGCCAACAACTGCAGGTCGTACATCAACCCTGCGTGTTCGGCAAAGCTCCCCGGGACGCCCAGCGGACGGTCCACGAGCGGTAGCTCCTCGTCACGCTGAGACTCGGCAATTTCGATGCGACGCTCGACATCCCTGACGGCATCGAGATACGCCCCGACCTTAAGTTGGTCACTCGGGCCAAGCTCGCGGCTGAGTCGCGCGACATCATCCCTAACCGAATCAAGAATACTCCGTTGCTCTTGTCGACGCGCTCGGCGAGCTGCCGGGTCAGTGCTATCGGTGTCCCCAAACAGCCGCTCAAACACCGCACGCGGGTTGTGCTCCATCGGTAATGGTGTCGCTCCACTGGCCCACGAGATCGTGTACGAAAACGCACAACTAAAACCACCACTGTCGCACGAGCCGGCAAAATTCGCTCCTTCGAGACCAAGTTCGAGCGACGCCAGTGGCGTCTGCTTACCCAGCTCCTGCGCAGCAAGTTGGTCCATCGAAATGGCCCGCGGGTTCCACGCGCCGGGATGTTCTGCCGTCAGAAATTTTGTCGAAGCGCGGGAGTGCGTGCCACCATTGATTCCAGGCGGCGGTGTGCTGTTCAGGCCTGACAAGACCAACAACTGGTCCCGGAACGGTGCCAATGGCTGAAGAATCGGCGTCAGCGCAAACTTGTCGCCTTCAGCCGCAGGTGTCCAATTTTCCATGACCATCCCGTTCGGGACATAGACCGCACCAAAGCGAACCACTGGCTTTGCCGCCGTCTTACTCAGGGCACTAAGCGCCGGGACCATCCCATCAAGCAACGGCAAAGCCACCGTCGCGCCGAGTCCCCGTAACATTGTTCGTCGTGGAATTGCCTTCTTCGTAATTATCATGACTCCGCACTCCTCATCTGGAACGGCATACTGTTGACGATACCAAGAATGATCGACGACCAGCGATAATCATTCGAAACAGCCTCAGACACAATCCGCCGTATGGCGGGCTGGTCGTAGTATTCAACGCTCCGCCCAATGGCATAGCTCAGTAATTTCTCGGTTACCGTTCGGATAAAACTGACGTCGTGTGCCATCAATGCCTCGCGAAACGTAGCGGGCGTGTCGACGACGCTGCCATCCGCAAGCGTGCCACCCGTATCGACCGGTGCTCCCGCTACGTCAGTGGCACGCCACCGCCCAATCGCATCGTAGTTCTCCAACACGAACCCCGGCGGGTCCATGATGCGATGACACACCGCACAAGTGGGATTCGCACGATGTTGTTCCATCCGCTCGCGGATCGACAACACGTCCCGGCCACCGTGATTTTCCTCGAGTGCTGGAATATCATCCGGCGCGGGTGGGGGCGGCATCCCTAGAATGTTGTCCAGTACCCACTTACCCCGCAACACTGGTGAGGTGCGCGTGGGGTACGACGTCAATGTCAGCAAACTCGCATGCCCGAGCAATCCCCCGCGGGTGTCCGCGTCAACCGGGACCCGTCGGAATCGTTCGCCATAAACCTGGTCGATACCGTAGTGGCGAGCCAAGCGCTCATTAACGAACGTGTACTCCGCCGTGAGCAACTCAAGAAGACTACGATCTGTCTGCAACTGGCTCTCGAGAAACAGTACCGTCTCCCGTTCCATGTCGACGCGCAGGTTCTCGTCGAAATCAAAAAAGACGTCGGCGTCAGGCGCCACCCCTCGGATGCGGCGTAGCTGTAACCATTGACTGGCGAAGTTGTCGACAAGGGCGCTCGCACGAGGGTCACTCAACATCCGTCGGACCTGCTGTTCAAGTACATCCGACGTGGTCAGTCGCCCCTCTTCAGCAACCGCTAACAACTCTTCGTCCGGAATACCGCTCCACAGAAAAAATGACAGACGAGACGCGAGCTCTATATCTGTGATGTCGTACGCCGTCCCGGCCGCGATATCGACAGGGTCACGTTCAACACGAAACAGAAACTCAGGTGCCACCAGCAGTCGTTGAACCACTTTCTGAATCCCGCCCTCGAAACCGCGTTCGCTCAGCCCCGCTTCGTAGAAACGCATGAGCGGCGCAACATCGTCATCCGTCACGGGACGCCGGTAGACCCGCCTCACCAACGCAGTCACGATCTCGGTGGCACATTTCACCTCGTCTGCACCACTCTCCGGATGACACGTAAACAATTTGCGACGGCTGGCCGTATCACCTGAACCAGCCGCGTTGTAGGGCCCCGCGATCTCCACACGCTCGACAGCGGCATTCCCTTGATAGAAACCTAGTCCGCTCAGCGAAAAACCCGACAAGCGACGCTCGAGAATCCCCGTCGGTTCAGTTCGCGCGCCAACAAACGACACGCCAACCACGCGCATCCCCGCCTTCGCGGGAAACCGAACAACCAGGCCTGCATCTGCTTCATTCGAGACGTAGTCTTCCCACGCCAGATCGCCGCGAATCGTTCCAAAGAAACTGTAGGCTGATGGATAGCCGAATCGATCAGCGTCGCCAATGGTAAATTGTTCGACAAGCGCTCCGTCAAGACGCACCTCGATCTGGTGGGACCGCCCCATGCCGATGATGTAGTCATAGATCATCCGACGGAGATCAATCTTAACTTCGTACTCACCATCGAGCGGAAAGTAGTGACGAATCGCCATGCCACCTCGCGAACCAAACGGGAGGTCCTCACTAGTACGATCGTCTTGATATTGCAGTCTCGGGCTACTGTACGTGGCGGCGCCGTAGCCAGACCCTATCGTGGTATCACCAACTGCGAGCCGGCTAATCCGGTTCGCGGCGACAAGGTAGCGATCGAAAAGTGCCGGCGATACCGAGAGCACGTCCCCGTTCGTATCGAAACCTTGCTGATCCACGTCATCTACCGGAAACAGTAGCCAGCGCTCATCGACCTCAAGAGCAAGCAGACTCTGGATGGCGTTGATGTACTCGGCTGAGGTTAAACGGCGGACCACTGAGCGCCCTGGATTCGGGTTGGCCGCCGCCGCCGCGTCAAGTTGCCCTTCGAGCCACGTCACGAACCGGTCGTTTACCACACGGTCCGGGCGCGGTCGGCCGAGTGGCGGCATCATACCGAGCCGCAATTTCCGAGCTACCGTTTCCCACATCGCCGCGTCGGCGCCCACGTCAGTCACGTCGAGGTGTTCAAAGGCAAACGGCACGGTCCCCTGACCGCGCATCCCCTCATTGTGGCAACTAACACAATACTGGTCGAGCAGTCCCTCATACGCAGGGGCTTCAGAACTCACACTTGCAACAGGCTGTCGATTCGGGGCGGGTCCCTGACCAGCGGCCGAAGCTGCCACCGCAACAACTACGGCAACATAAGCCAAAACAGAAACACTTCGCATGAAGTGTCCATTCTGGCGAGGCTGTCCACGCCTGTCAACGTGGGCCGTTCTACCAGTATTGCAACCCCGGAAACACTGGCGCTGGAGCGTGCACTAGAACGTAAACTTTCGCTCGTTATGCAGGGCGACCCTGAAACAGAAACCCTAAAAAAACAGTAACCGACTACTGCTCGCAGCGTGATACGTTTATCAACTCGCAGGAAGGAGAACAGCATGGCATTTCAAACCCGACGGCGCTTTCTCAAAATCGGGGCAATACTCGGCCCAACTTTTGCTGCATTGCAACCGTCGGTACTGTTCGGCCAATTACAGGATGCCGCGCGCACGCTTGGCCATGGGGTCAGCGCCTACGGCGCCCGCTCTCGATTTGAAACCGTGGTTCGGCTTCTGCGAGACAGTCGACATTCTGAGGCATCGAGCAGTCGGACACCGCTCCAAGACCTGCACGGCACCATCACACCGTCTGCCCTCCATTTTGAACGGCACCATGCTGGAGTGCCAAACATTGACCCATCAACCCATCGTTTATTGATTCACGGTTTGGTTGAGCGCTCCTTAGAATTTTCCCTCGACGACCTCAAGCGGTTGCCAACGGTCTCTCGAATCTACAGCCTCGAATGCTCCGGTAATAGTCGTACCCTCTGGGGAGAGGCTGGCGCGACAACCGCACAGAGCACACATGGTATGACGAGCTGCAGTGAATGGGTGGGAATCCCGCTCTCGCTACTATTGGAAGAAGTCGGTGTGCGTCCAGAAGCCACGTGGCTTGTTGCCGAGGGTGCGGACGCCAGCCGGCTTAACCGGAGCCTGCCCCTCATGAAGGCATTAGACAACACGTTGGTAGCCTTTGGTCAAAATGGAGAAGCACTCCGTCCCGGACAAGGATATCCGTTGCGACTTTTTGTGCCTGGCTGGGAAGGCAACATTAGCGTCAAATGGCTCCGCCGTATCGAACTAGTTGACCAACCGTACATGACCAGAGAGGAAACATCGAAGTACACCGATCTCTTGCCAGACGGGAAGGCACGACAGTTCACATTCGTCATGGAAGCCAAGTCGGTGATCACGTATCCGTCCGGCGGTCAACAACTCAGTAGCGTAGGTTCCCATCAGATCGAAGGTGTCGCGTGGTCAGGTCGTGGACGAGTAGACCGAGTCGAGGTATCTACCAATGGAGGCGAAGACTGGCATCGCGCCGAGCTTCAAACTCCCATATTACCGTTCGCTCACACACGGTTTCGCTTCAACTGGACGTGGGATGGACGAGAAACAGTGCTTCAATCACGATGCATTGATGAAACTGGTTACACCCAACCAACACGCGACGCGCTCATTGCCAAGCGCGGCGTGCAGTCTAGCTACCACAATAACGCTATCCAGTCATGGAAGGTCGCGACAGACGGAACCGTGGAGAATGTCTATGTCTAGTCGGCATGATTGGACGGTGCTGACCACGGTACTACTTACAGTTTTACTCGTTTACGTCATCGCACCCCAACAGGCAGCATCACAAACGTTCAACGTTGGACAACCTGTAACACCGGCAACGGTCAAGGATTGGGGCGTGAATATCAGTCCGAGTGGAAACGGGCTACCCGCCGGTGGCGCGACGGCCATCGAAGGACGACGCATCTATCAACAACGGTGTGCGCGCTGTCATGGAATCAATGGCACCGAAGGCCCTGATAGTGTTCTCGTCGGCGGTCAAGGAAGCCTGGCGAGTGAGGTTGCGAGTAAAACGGTCGGTAGCTATTGGCCGCTTGCAACAACGCTCTGGGACTACATCAATCGCGCGATGCCGTTTGATCAAGCTGGAGTGCTCTCGGCAGATGAAGTCTACGGCTCAGTTGCCTACGTGCTCTATCTCAACGGTATTATCGACGAATCCGAACGAATGGACGCAATGACTGTACCCGAAGTACAGATGCCGAACCGTAACGGGTTCGTGCCTGACCCGCGTCCTGACGTCGATTAAAAGTAATTGTTCAAACAGGTTTCAATCGACAAACCCACAACCTCCGGCGACCTCAGATACTGGCGCTGCAAACACCACTACGTAGGGGACGGCGACCCATAGCCTGTTCCTTCGTACCTGTGCTATACACCTGTAGGAATCGGATAAAGGAGGCTCCATGAGTACCCAGCATCCGCGGCAAGCCCGCTATGGCACCCTTCTGGTGGCGGTAGCGCTACTCGGCGTGTACGGCGGAGTTCCAAATTCTCTCCAAGCTCAAAGCGAACTGCTGGACAAGAATCAGAAGGCGTTCCCAATTGCTCCAGCGGCCGGCACCGGCGCGTTGGCTCGTCCCGTGCGCGACGCTCTTGCGAGTGTCGTACCATCCCTACAGCAACAGCGCTTTCCAAGCGAGGCGGTACGCATCATCGGTACGTCCGGGGACGGTCGCCTGCTTTGGTACCTGCACGACCTGCTGCGGTTCGTGACACGCTCATCGCAGCCGGTCGTGGTCGACGCGTTTGAGGAGCTCAGCAACGCCGAGCTTCCCGGCGAACTGTCTAGTGTCATGGGTGATCGCGTTCTGGCTTGGGATCTGCCGGCACCGCCAAACTACCGACAGCTCAAACGCGACCTGTTCCTTCTCATCGAACCACGCTGGGCGCCGTTCTTCGATGACGAGAACTCCGCGATCGACTGGCGGCTCGTGGGGTGGGGTGGGGTCTTCATCGACGATCGTCCTGACGCCACGGCAGGCCAGATCTGCCCACGGGGGTGTATCCCTGCTTTGGATCAACCGGCCGTTACCAACGCCGACGGCGGGTCGTGGTATCCCGACGACGACCTGGTGTTCGGAATCGTGATTGGCCGGCAGGCGCGCGCGTACCCGAAGAACATCATGGAGGTGCATGAGATGGTCAACGACACCCTCGGCGGACGCCAGATCGCCATCCCGTACTGTACCCTGTGCCTGTCCGCACAGGCATACTTCACCGACGACGTCGGGGACTTCCGGCCACTGTTGCGGACGTCCGGTCTGCTGTCGCGATCCAACAAATTCATGTATGACATCACCACGTTCTCTGCGGTCGACACGTTTACTGGAAAAGCGATCTCCGGACCGCTGTTCGACGCTGGCGTCAGGCTTAATCAAACCACCGTCGTAACATCCACCTGGGCGGCGTGGCGCGCTGCACACCCCAACACCACGATCATCGCTGAAGATGGAGGGATCGGCCGAAGCTACCCACGCACCCCCCTGCGTGGCCGCGACGATGCTGGGCCCATCTTTCCCGTCGGGGACGTCGACCCGCGTCTCGGCGTGCACGATGTGGTGTTGGGCGTCGTGGCCGCCGATGGTACGCCGGTCGCGTTCCCGGTGGGGGCGACGCGCTTGGCGCTGGAGGCCGATGAGGAGGTCGTGCTTGCGGGCGTGGAGCTGCAGTCTGATGCCGGAGGTCTACGCGCGTTCTTCGACGGCGCGGAGAGTCCAGCGCATGAAGCATTCTGGTTTGCGTGGAGTCAGTTTCAACCGCAAACGTTATTGTGGGAGCGATAAAGCACGGTGCGACAGGCTGCTAGTTCCCAGCCCTAGGCTGCTGTGAACGCGTGCTTCGGAGGCCATTTGTATCTCTTCAGCCTGTAGGCGCCAAGAGGGTTCGGCTCCCGCCGCCTCCACCATTTTCACCCTGTAAACACAAGATCAATTCATTGCCGCCTGTTTTGCTTCCCCTATCTCTCCCCCGTCAGACTGGTCCAGCAGCCGAATCGCTGACTCATTGGACACTGACAACGGTTCACGAACCTCAATGACTCTGGCATTATTAAGGAAGAAATCCATTTATCTGGTTAGCTCTAATCGTTTAGGTTTTATGACAACGATGGGTCCAGTACGAATAGCTGCCGGCTGTTAGTGTTGAGTGTAAGGATGGGTGCGACTATGGGAAAGTCTATTGCTAAAGGGTTTCAAGAATTCATAGCGTTTGCAGATTCTGAGCAATCGATTCGCCGCGAACTGGTTACCGCTACTCAAAACAAATACACAACTGAAAAGGAAAAGGGTGTCCTGAATAAGGTTATTGACTCATACGATAAACAAGACCAATCACAACCACTTGGGCCTGAAGATTTCGTGTTGTCGCCACATGAAGTTGCTGATTTCAACGAATTGGAGCCGGCAGAAGTAGGGAGATATTTACGGTATCGGTATGCCTATAACAAATTCCCAGACTTACATATTACCGAAGAATATCCTCCATGCGTTCAAATCGAAATTGCTTCAGTGTGTAATTATCGGTGCACGATGTGTTTTCAGGTTGACTCCCAGTTGACCGATAAAAACCATGGACACATGGGACTGATGAAGCTTGATATGTACAAAAACATTATCGACCAAATCGAAGGGCATGTTGAGGGGGTCACACTTGCGTCGCGTGGTGAACCGACTCTCAATAAAAACTTTGTTCAGATACTTGAGTATTCGGCAGATAAGTTCTTGGGCTTCAAAATTAATACGAATGCATCTTTATTGACGGAAGACAAATGTCACGCCATCTTAAGCAATATATCGCTCGGCACAATCGTATTTTCTTTAGAAACGATTGATGCAGCTACGTACGCACAGATTCGAGTCAATGGTAGTTTTAGTAATGTTTTAGATAATGTCAAAAGATTTAAAAGAATTAGACAGAAGTATTATCCCAGTTCGAAACTAATCACCAGAATATCTGGCGTATCGATGCCAGAAACTAGTTCCATGGAAAAAATGGAGTCTTATTGGTCACGTTACGTTGATCAAGTTAGTTTTGTTCATTGTTCGCCGTGGACGAGTATTTATGAAGGGCTTCCTGCTAATGACATAACCGAACCGTGCGGTGATCTTTGGCGAAGAATGTTTATTTGGTGGGACGGAAAAGTAAACCCATGCGACTATGACTATAGGTCTTTTCTGTCGGTCGGGAATTTAAAGGATGGTGCAGTGTCTTCTTTGTGGACTTCTCCTCTGTACCAGGATCTTCGGCAAAGCCATATGAGTGGCAATCGGTGTCAACACGTTCCCTGCCGGCAGTGCCCTTCCGTATAAAAGTTCGACGAGCAATAAAAGATGCGAATAGGCGTCATCGGATATCGTAACCACGCGCTAAGGTTGTTGAAATTGATGGATGGTTTTGATTTCGAAAAAAGGTTTGTGATCTATTATCCAAAACTAGGAACACTTGAAGCAGAATTTAGTCGTGATGAGATTAAAAGTAAGTATTTATTGTCAAGTGAGTTTAAGGATATTTGTGAAACTGATGTAATTGTTGTGGCTTCTCCAACGGACACACATTATGAATACCTTGATCAGTTATCGGAAGTGTACGAAGGTTACATTTTTTGTGAAAAACCGCCATGCGGAACTGCTTCGGAACTAAATCGTCTCTCACAACTAAGTCATGAGCTAAAAACGAGAATCTTCTTTAATTTTTGTTATCGATATTCGGCTTTCGCCGTAGCCTGCAAGACTATTGTAAATAGTGGCGATTATGGTATCCCGGTAGCACTTAGTTTTCGTAGTGGTCACGGCTTAGCGTTCAAAGAAGGCTATAAATCGAATTGGCGTAATATTTCTCAGAATCCAATGAACAATATCATTGGAAACGTTGGGATCCATTACATAGATCTTACCGATCACATATTGGGAGATAGCACTGCTCTCAATTGCTCCACAGCGAGAGTGTCAGGAGCGACGCGGTATCAAGATAGCGTTCATATTTCGATTGAAAGAAACAATGGCTTGCCTAGTACTGTGTTCTTGTCGTACGCCTGTCCTCTTGACGACTTTTCGCAGTTGATTTTGTCTGATGGAATTGTTGAGTTGCATAAGAATTCATTGACGATTCAAGGCCCTAGAGATTGCTTCGATTTAGACGGATTATTCAAGGCTCCACCAGTGAAACGTCAAATATCGTTTGTGAATAGTCGTGCTTATTACGACGATGCAATCGTTAATGCATTTAAAGAGTTTTTCTCTGGTGTTAGGGCTTCTGAACCTTTCCCGGTCAGTCAATTTGAATCGGCGATCGTGTCGACGGAGAAGGTCTTAAGCTTGCAACGAGGTCTGGTTGGGAACTGACAAACGTGCAATTGACATTATTGTCGAAGCAAGAATGAGGTCTTCTCGACTTCCAGGGAAAGTATTGCTTCCGGCTGCTGGAAAACCGTTACTGGGCCACATGATCGAGAGGCTCAGTCGGATAAAGCATGTTAGACACATCATTATCGCCAGTACGGTTGATCCTGCGAACCTCTGCATTGAAGAGCTTGCCGGTGACTTGAACGTTCCTTATTTCAAGGGCGAGGAGATTGACGTACTTAAGAGGGTACTAAGGACTGCTCAGCAATTCGAAACTGAAATCATCGTAGAAATAACAGGGGATAATCCATTAATTGACCCAGAGATTTCTAGTGCGGTCATCGAGGCGTTTTTGGAACGAGAGCATTCAATTGACTACGCGTCCAATGATGTCGGTCACCATCGCCAAGGGTTTGATCTTACGTTTCCATTCGGGTTCAGTACTAAGGTCTTTAAGACCTCGGTCTTGGAAAAAGTTGAAAGACTAGCTCGTCACCCGCTCGATCGTGAACACGTCGTTAATTACTTGGTGAAGAATGCCAAATTGTCGAAACTCTACAATCTTCGAGCTAGCGGAGTTATGAAAAGACCAGAGTTGCGCCTTACGCTCGACACACCGGAAGATTATCGTGTTATCAAGGGTGTGTTCGAGGCTTTGTACCAAAAAGAGCCTGCGTTTGGGGCGAAAGACATTCTTAACTTCTTAGACAATAAACCGGAACTTCGTGATGCGAATAAGCACATAGTTCAGCAAAGGTATGAACACGAGTAGTAGTCAAGCAACACCAACGGTACTGGCAGTTTGTAATCATCCTGGTGGTGCGAGAACTCTGATACCAGTATTGCGGGTGCTTATTGAACGCAATCTAGTAATTCATGTGATAACTACTTACGTAAATTTGCCATTGTTTTCTTCCCTTGAAGTGTTTTGTCAGGCAGTTCGTTCTAGGCCGAGACGTAAAGATAGAACCCGAATAATTCGATCGATTCAACCTAATGTCATGCTGTTTTCAACGTCTGTGCCTGACCGACTTGACACGGAGTGTCTTGAGGTGAGTTTTATGGCTACAGCTGAATCAGAAAAGATTAAAACGATCGCAATTCTGGATCATTGGACTTGTTCTAAAGATAGATTCTTGTTTATCGGTGACTCTGATCGCTACGTATTTCCAGACAAGATCTGTGTCCTAGATCGAAATTCTGTTACTGATATGTGCAAAATTGGGATCCCTGAAGATAGATTAGCCATTACCGGAAACCCGTATTGGGATTCATTTAAAAAAACAAAAAATAGACTTCGTTTGATGAGTAAAGAATATTTGAGAAAACGACTGAAAGTTGAGTCGGGCAGTCGTGTGTTGCTGTTTATCTCGCAGCCACTCTCAAGCATCGACCGACGCGTCCCCCCGTATACAGAATTTACTGTACTAGAAGAATTACTATGCGTTCTTGATACAACACCAGAACTTGCTGATGTGAGGCTTTTAATTAAAGGTCATCCGAGAGAGTCGACAAAACAGCTTCTATCTATATTGAAAGGAACTGATAGATCAGCCCGGTTCATTATGCCGTCAGAGGATGTGCTTGAAGTTGGGTGGATATCTAATTTTGTGGTCGGGATGTTTTCGACCTTAATAGTGGAGTTGTCTTTATTGGGAATTGATGTGGTTAGTTACCAACCAATAACCAATTCTGAAGAAATTGAATTTGTTGGTGAAGCAGTCCAGGTCAGCCGTAACCAAGTAGAACTAAGAGATGCGTTACTGAAAGGACGGACGCCGACGCCCGACGTCGATCGACTTACCTCTAGCTCGACCGATCGAGTAATTTTAGAGATAGACAAATTATTAGCGTTAAAACTAGATACAAGTCACTAGTCTAGTCGCACAAAAGGTTAAGGCGAATTCGAGATCGCCCTGTGTGTGCCGAGAGCTTTCTTAAACACGCGCTCGACAGGCGTAATCTAGGCGGGTATGACGCGACGGTGGAACGTAGGCGTAGGCCATCAACGCCGTTAGAACCGATGGATGGAGTTTTCCTGTTCTCGCATCGGCAAGCAACCGCGCTTGCACCTTTGGATCTTCAATAATCCCCGCCGCCGCCATCACTTTCAGTCCATTCAATAAGAGTCGATTCATGACGGATGCCGAGGCAAACTCTTCGTAACTATCTACACGTGTTGTCCCAGCCCTGGTTGCAAGCGCGAGCATATAGCGCCGCGGGGGAGCGGTCCTTGATTGGTCCCTTGGTTCCGCGCAAGATGATCGGATAGTCCTGAATCGTCGGTTGTCCGTGCTCAAATGAGTTGAACCCCGAGGCCAATCTCTCGACGTTCTGACAGGCTGGGCCGAAGTCAAGGTCGCAACCACGCCCGAGCGTCTCTGCGGCGTCTGCCGCATTGAGCCGGCGACGATCCGTTCCCGAGCGAGCCAAAGCAATGTGAAGAATGCCTGCTTCGTTGCATGCCCACCCGGACCCACTCCGACAATACGTCTCCTGCATGTCAGCGAGATACGAACAGGCATACGTTCGCCCCTGACTGCAGGCCTCTTGCCAAAACGGCACCCACTGGCCGGGATGACGGTCGCCCACACCTTGAACAGCGCTCATGACTGAAAATACTGCCGCCCAGACCACTATGTAGGCGAGATTGCGCTGCCGCTGGCTATGCGAGCGGTCGAACGCCCCGCGTTCAAACTGGCGAAGCCAATGTGCCAATGTCAGCCGGTCCAATAGTTGAACAGAGAGGTTCAGCACAGGTACAAACAACAGTTTGTCGTAAAAGGTCGGTACGCCCGCATATCCGAGAAGTGCATACAGCGCGACGGTGCTCAAGCCGTAGAGCACTCCGAACATGATACGCGCCACCTCGCTTCTCGGCGCTGTGGACGGGTCTGTGAACAAGAGATGCATGCCAAGGAACACGGCAACGGGGATATACGAGTCGTAGAAAAAATAGACGCCTGTCGCCGAAAAATAGAGGAGCCCAAACGCGTAGGTGGCTATCACCGCGGACATCGTCATCGATGCCACACCGAAGAGGTACTGCCCCGGTAGGCCGACCAAAAACAACACCAGATACACGTGTGGAGGAAAGAACTGTGTAACCGCGATGTCCTGTCCCCACGTGAGGTCGCTGGTACCGGTGAGAATCAACGCGAGCGAGAAAACAGCGAGCGGAAACGACGAAGGATTAAAGATATGGACTTGCTGTCCCTGCTTGTTCCACTGGATCAGTTCTTTGGCCGCGAAGCCCAACGCGATCAGCGAAAACTGCAGGAAAAACCAATCGTCCACAAACCAGAGGAACAGATTGATACTAAGGATGACAGGGAACGGGCCAAACCCAAGCACGTAGGTGCCGCGTCGCGACCAGCACAGCAGCATGTCGAACGCGTAGGCGAAGACCAGTTGAGCGACGATGAGAAAGGCCGAGTCGTAGACTGGACGCCAGTACCACCCCCAATACAACAGGAAGGCCACTTGCGCGCTGGCTTGTACGTAGTGCTGTTTTCGAAGAATGACCTTAAGCGTCAGCGTTCGACCCGTGTGCCGAGCCAATGCGAACACGGTGACGCTCCAGGCGAAAAGCAAGGCGGCCGCACCGAGAAACGACCACTGAAATCCTGAGTTCTGCCTGACGTCATCAAGGAAACCGAACGCAGCGAGACCGCTTACGAAGAACCCGACCAGACAGAAGCCCCTCAACGGCGAGAGAGAGACCGCTCCGCCTCGCTGCGCACTCAAGCCCAAACCATGTCAACCGAACGGGGCAGTTAGCGCGGAGAATCCGAAGTATCTACGCCGGGTCGTGCCAGTTCCCAGGGTGCCCCGGTGCCAGACGAGCCGAGAAACATCTTAGTCCCGTCGACAAAGGTGATGTCACGACCGTTCGCCCGGTTGGTTCCATCCTTCGCTTGATACCCATCGACGCTGACATCGGTCCCAGGTAGGAGCGAGTCCCTCGTGAAGCCCCGCCTGAACAGTACATTCGGAGTCCCAGCTTCGAATGCCCACCCCTCCATCGTGCCGTCATCCAGCGTCACGTCAAGGTGAATCCAGACATGAGGATTAACCCACTCAACTTTCGTGACCTTACCACTGAACTCGACCGGACTGTCCGCGTCAAACTCGGCGGCGAATGCGTGATGTGCCGTAACTGGCACGGCAGTTCCCACCATCCACGCACAGACCCCTACAACCGCAATCACAACCCCGATCACGTGTCTCATTCTCATTACTTTCGCCTCCCTCTTGCCTGACGACACACTACCTTCGATACCACTCATGGAGACGATCGCCAGGCGGAATCTTACGCGTGATTTCAACGATCATGGTCTCACCTTCCCATCGCGTAACCAAGGGCTCCCTCCGTAAATTCCCATACATGAACTCTTCGGCGAACTCGATGCAGGGATAGTCCAGAACCGTAGCACTCGGTTCAAGACGCCGGTAAAGCGGCATCGCGATCGTCCAAGGGCGAGTAAAAGTCTCCGGGTCGGTAATCGTCACTTCATACCAGATAGCATCAGGCGTCATCGGAGAGAAACGCTCTGTGAGCTGCAAGTTTTCACCATGAAAGTTTCCAGCCCTATCGAACCAAGTCTTACCATTGAAATACGTTACGTCGACGACCAGGGTGTCCCCTTCCCACCGTCCAACCGAATGCCCCATATAGGTATAGTCCGGAGGCCCAGTAACGTCATTCAGATGTATGACACGCGCGGCATTCGAAAAACCGAACGTCATGTGGATCTTGTCGGTGCCCTGGGAGATCTGAAAGGGATAGGGCATATACATTGCGCGCGGAATGCCGGGCAGGTAGCACTTGAGCTCGGGGTCCCGGTCGATCCAATTCTCGGCGTTCTCCTGCTTGATGCGTAAAGCTTCGGCTGTGTAGGGAATCCGACCGTCGCCTCCCACCACTCCCAATGACCCGGGCACTCCAGCCGCAGCACCCAGCGCCAATACGGGCGCTGCCGGCACCTTGGCGTATTCGTAGGGATAGACGCCGTCCTGCATCACCATTCCCGGACGTGCCTCGTGAGCTTCCAGGTCCCAATGTGCTTCGTTGTTCACCTGCCACACGCCATTGAAGTTTGGTCTGCCATCAGGCGTTTGCGCCGGACGCGGCGCCTGGTCCTGGTCTTGACCTTGCCCGGCCGTATTTCTTACCGCGACCGAGACAACAGCACCCACCGTGGCTGCGGCCAGCGCCACGATAACCGTCGAACCTCTAAACCAATTTCGCATCATCGTCCCTCACTCCGGCAAGCCATTGACACACGTGGCGGTATCCATGGAGAACGGATCCGGCCCGCGCCCCGCTTCAAATTCCTGCTCATCCACACGCGCGCCGATGAGCAAGGCCGGGAGGCCATAATTCCCTTCGTGGCACCGCGGCTCATAGTAGATTCGGTTCTCCTCGTCACTTTGACGCTTCAGTTCCTGCCGGACCGTCCACGGTGCCGCCCATACCGTCGGATCCTCAATCGTCACTTCGTACTCGAGCGTATTCTCGTCGACACGCGTATACCGTTCGACGAGCTTCCGGTTCTCACCCGACTCACGGTAGGGAAACTTGGGCGAAAAGTTCGTAGTCTCGATAACCAGCGTGTCACCTTCCCAGGAACCACGCGAGTCCCCATGTCGCAGACGAATCTGGCTCGCCGGATGGCTCCCGCTCAAGTAGACGACACGTTGGAATCCCTGGCCCTGCCCAGTGTCATACCCGATAGCGACCGAATCCTCGCCCTGTACGATGCGGCGGAACCCATTGAAATCTGGTGTGCGTCCTGACATGCACCGATCGCCCGAACTCTGATCCTCTGGACCAAAGTGGCGGTTCATGCGAGAAGTATTGTAGAAAGGAGCGACGTCGAATCGACTCTCGGACGGTGGCCCGTAGTTCCCGCCGGCGCAACCTGGCGCTTCACTCTGGCAGGTCTCCGTGTTTTGCAGGAGCATTAGTCGCCACGCTCGCTGTGATTCGTTCTGCCGCTGGGCCTCTGGGGTCAAAGCGGGAATTCTCCCGTTCGGTGGATCAACAACCAGCGACGTGCGTGGACCGGCCGGCTTCGCTGAGGTATAGACGGCGTTATAAGCGCCGGCAACGTCCTGCCCTGCACGGTCCGCGCGCTGGTTACGCCCGGGGTTGACCATTCGGGCTTGGTCCCGTGCGGTTCGCTCTTCGGTCGTGGCAAACTCTCGATCGCCAAGCCCCGACGCCCGTTCAAAGGGCGTCGCATACACATCGAGCCAGATGCCTTCTAGGTTGGAGTGACCCCATGCAGTCGAAGCCGGTGCTTGTCCACCCACCGACACCGACGTGAACTGCAAGAACACCATGACGCTCGCGACCAGTGCTGCCACCCCGAGCGACTTGACCAATCGTGGCTTCATCTCCATACCTCCTGAAATCATAACTCACCGACAACGGAATCACTGCTTGATACACCTAGGCCTCGCCCCTGTCAATGGCAACCTAGTACCGACTGCTATTCTAAAGGTCGCTACCGCGCACCACCGCCGCCCGTGGTGGTGTCCAATGAGAACGGGTCCGGCCCGCGCCCCGCCTCAAACTCCTGCTCGCGAACCCGCGCCCCGATGAACATCGCAGCCAAGCCATAGTTCCCTTCGTGGCACCGCGGCTCATAGTAGATTCGGTTCTCCTCGTCACTTTGACGCTTCAGTTCCTGCCGGACCGTCCACGGTGCCGCCCATACCGTCGGATCCTCAATCGTCACTTCGTACTCGAGCGTATTCTCGTCGACACGCGTATACCGTTCGACGAGCTTCCGGTTCTCACCCGACTCACGGTAGGGAAACTTGGGCGAAAAGTTCGTAGTCTCGATAACCAGCGTGTCACCTTCCCAGGAACCACGCGAGTCCCCATGTCGCAGACGAATCTGGCTCGCCGGATGGCTCCCGCTCAAGTAGACGACACGTTGGAATCCCTGGCCCTGCCCAGTGTCATACCCGATAGCGACCGAATCCTCGCCCTGTACGATGCGGCGGAACCCATTGAAATCTGGTGTGGCACCAAGCATGCACCGATCGCCCAAACTCTGATCCTCAGGGCCGTCGTGCCGGTTCATGCGCAACGTGTTGTAGAAGGAGGGGACATCAGATCGACGCGCCGTTGGTGGCCCGAATTGCCCGCCTTCACAGGCGGGCGCGCCTTGCTCGCAGGTCGGGGTGTTCCGCATGAGCATGATACGCCACTGGCGCCGGACCTCGTTGTTCTGCTGAGCCTCTGGGGTTAAGGCGGGAATCCTCCCGTTCGGTGGATCAATAATCAGCGACGTGCGTGGGCCGGCCGGCTTCGCTGAGGTATAGACAGCGTTGTAGGCTCCGGACACGTCCTGCGAACTCCCGGGTGGGCCGCGTCGGTCACGCCCCGTGTCTCCCATACGGACCTGATCCAATGCGGCTCGCTCTTCAGCGGTCGCAAGCTCTCGAGTGCCAAACTCTGGCGCCCGTTCAAAGGGCGTCGCATACACATCGAGCCAGATGCCTTCTAGGTTGGAGTGACCCCATGCAGTCGAAGCCGGCGCTTGTCCACCCACCGACACCGAGGTGAGATGCAGGATCACTGTGATGGTTACGAACACCGTTGCCACACCGAACGACTCAAGCAGTCGTCGCCTCATGTCCATACTCCTGCACGTTGCCGACGCGCATTCTTGGGTCCCGAAACAACGGTCCTTAGTATCTTCTTTCAGCAAGATACTTATTCACACTGTCTCAACTCACTAGAAGAATCTGTCACTCTTTTATATGTAGTCAAATATAACGCTCTTATCCGTACTTCCTTTTTCTATCTTATCCACCGCTAATATTGCTGTCATCATTTTGCGTAAGCGCACAGCCACGAGACAGCATGTCCAGCAAAATCCTAGAGCGATCGGATCCGCACGTTGCGAAACTTCACAAGACCAGCTCGGTGCTGCAATGCGATAGGTCCGCTGGTGTGTCTATTGTCTTGCGCGTCGGCGGTCGTAATGCCGTTAAGGATGACGATTAAGCTCGAACCATTTGCTGTGATGTCGTAGGTATTCCACTTTCCGGCCGTCGACACGGTTTGTGCAGGCCCGGTTACTCCGACGATGGAACCGGTTCGGTTGTCTGGATTGTCATGCCTGTCCGCAATGTTTACTTCATAGGAACTATCCGCTCCGACATTGCGAGGGTCAGCACATCGAATGAAGACGCCGCTGTTGCTAGTGTCCGCCTCAATCCAGTATTCGAAGGTCAATTGAAAGTCACCATATGATTCCGAAGTTACAAGGAATCCTGGATCTCCGTCACCCTGCATAGTGCCATCAACAAGTTCCCAAGTCCCTTCGCCAAGGACATTCCACCCATCAAGGGAGGATCCGTCGAAGAGCGTCGTCCACTGGCTATCGGATTGACGAACCGCCTCAGTTGAAGGTTGAACGGACATCAATCCAATGAGGGCGAGAGATACAAGAAAAACATATGAACGTGTCATAACAAACCTCCTGTGTGAAGTGCGGCCCGCGCGCTCGCGCACGGTCGGTCTCTAGCTGCATAATACAATCGTGTCTTACTTGATTCCGTAGCGTTTTGCTCACTCCTGAACAGTGGCACAATGCCGCGAGGCGGAGACGGGCATGCGACGACATATCGTGATCGGACTCTTGGGCGTAACACTCATGGCCGGGGGCGTACTGTGACCCACGACTGGGATTTCTCATGCTGGAAACACTTGGGCTATCACTTACGACAGTTTGGAGTATACAAGCTCTATCCAACTACTTAGGTTAAAGGAGAGTGGTATGAAACAGCTGGCTTTCCGTTTTGTATGGTTCATGATCGTGTTCTCGACCAGCCTTGGGCTCAGTACTGCCCAGCCCCAGAGACTGGACATTTACTGGATTGATGTTGAGGGTGGCGCCGCGACGTTACTGGTGTCGCCGGAAGGAGAATCGTTACTGGTCGACACGGGTTTTCCAACTGACGATCATCGCGACGCAAGACGAATTGCTGTTGCTATGCGAGAGGCCGGACTGACGAAAATTGATCACCTGGTAATCACCCATTATCACCGGGACCATGTTGGTGGCCTTGAAGCACTAGCAGAGATAATGCCGATTGAAAGATGCTATGACCACGGGACGACAACAGAGGATAGCAATCGGCAATGGCTGGATGCTTATCTCAACATATGTGGAGAGATGAGAACGGTGGTCGAGGCTGGAGATAAGGTCTCGTTTGGGGACATTGAAGTCGATGTTGTGGCCTCAGACGGGCGTCTCATCTCAACACCAATTAACGGGGGGCGAAGCAACCCGCTCTGTGCCACGGCAGAGCGAAAACCACAAGCTAGTCCCGAGAACCAGCGCAGCGTCGGTTTACTGTTCACATATGGGACATTTACATTCTTAGATTTAGGTGATTTTAACTGGGCGAAGGAAGTTGAATTGTCGTGTCCGGTCAATAACGTGGGAGAGGTAACGTTGTATCAAACAAGTCGGCATGGTGCTTGGGATGATGCGGGCTCGCCCGCGCATTTGTATGCGATTCGACCCCAAGTGGTTGTTGTCAATAACGGACCTCGCAAAGGCTTAGGTGGTACCTCGCCAGGTTACACCGAGGTTACGACGGCTCATTTTGACCGCATTGCGAAGAGCCCAGGTATTGAAGGTATTTGGCAGGGACACCGTTCATTATTCGATCCCGCGGCCACTAGTAACACGATGGAGGAAATGATCGCGAATTTTGAAGAAAGCGAAGAATGTGAAGGGCATTGGATTCGGGCCTCAGTTCAATCTGATGGCACGTTTAGTGTTCTAAATAACCGCAATGGCCACAGTCGAACTTATACATCTCGATGACACACTTATTAGAAAAGTGAATGCGGAGGAGAAACGACATGCGCACACACCACTTGATAGTGGGTGCACTGTTCATAGCTGTGATCGTCACGCTCGGTGTCGGTCAGTCGTTCGTCGAACGGTCGGCCGTCGTCCAGGCACAGGGGGGCGTCGAGGCACCGGTGTTCGAGGTCGATCCGCTCTGGCCAAAACCGCTGCCCAATCACTGGGTGATTGGCACGTCGCTCGGCGTCGCCGTCGATGCCAGGGACCACGTCTTTATAGTCCACCGACCCGATTCGGTATCCGCTGGCGAAGCTCCTGCGGCCAATGGCAACGCGCGCGAGTGCTGTGAGCCGGCTCCGCCGATTCTCGAGTTCGACCCCGCGGGCAACCTTGTCGGGTCTTGGGGAGGTCCGGGCAACGGATACGAGTGGTTCGAGTCGAATCACGGGCTGGCTTTCGACCACCATGGCAACTTGTGGATCGGCGGCAACGGCGGCAACGACGCGCATATCCTCAAGTTCTCCAGAGACGGGCGCTTTCTCGCGCAGGTGGGCAAGGCCGGCATGAACAGTGGGAGCCACGACCAGGAGAACTTCTGGCGTGTAGCGAAGGTCTTCGTCGACCAGTTGGAGAATGAGGTCTACGTGGCTGACGGTTATGGCAACAAGCGCGTAGTCGTGATCGATGCCGACAGCGGTGAGTTCAAGCGCTACTGGGGCGCATATGGAAATCCTCCCGACGACACCGACCTAGGACCGTACGACCCAAGCGCGGAGCCTGCACGGCAGTTCCGAAATCCCGTCCATTGTGCGGAGCTGGCGGTCGACCGTCTTCTCTACGTGTGTGACCGCGTGAACGACCGGATCCAGGTGTTCCGGACCGACGGCACCTTTGTCGCAGAGACCTTCATCGAGAAACAGACGCTGGGAGCCGGGTCGGTCTGGGAGATCGCGTTCTCACGAGACCGGTGGCAAACGTATATGTATGTCGCGGACGGCGTCAACGAGCGGATTCATATCCTTCGGCGCGACACCTTGGAGTACCTCACAAGCTTTGGCGACGGCGGACGGCAACCCGGTCAGTTCTACGGCGTGCACAGCATCGCCACCGACTCGCAGGGGAACCTCTTCACCACCGAAACGTTCGAAGGAAAACGCATCCAGAGGTTCGTCTACAAGGGGATTGGAAACGTGGCGAGAGGGCACCAAGGAGTCGTCTGGCCGTCCGAGTAGGTCAACTCGTGGTAGCTACCGGAATTGCAATGAGTCATGACTTGGCACGACCAATTGTCCTTGCGCTGATCGTTAGTATTTGTGGCCCCGCCCTCCTAGTGGCAGATGACTTCAGTTCAGATATTGTGATCGAATTGTTCACGCTCGACGATTCTCCTGTGACTGAAGGCGATACGGTGTCCGGGACACTCTCAGGTAAGGTCACGATAAGAAACTCTACGATGCAGCACGCCCAGTTTTACAAGAACTTCAGGGTCATTAGCACGCATGAAGTCGGGCACATGATTGATGCTAACGAGTGGGTGCGCACATTTACCGTGGACACATCTGAATTCTTTGACGGTGAAAATTTGATCAGTGCCCACGTGCATCCGATGAATGTGCCGGGGCAACCCTACATTGCAGACTTTTCAGTCCAGGCATTCAAGATCGTGGCCGAGAATGACAACCCGGCTCCGACCGGAGACGTTCGGTTGCCGACGTTAACGATTGATCCCTCGATGATGTTGCTGCTCAACTCGAGTCTTCTGGACAGCAAGAGTGTTTATACAGATTATGACGCAGTGACGGTGTCTGACGACGAGGGGAGAATTGACGTTGATCAAGACGAGAATAAATCAAACAGAGCGCAAGTGATTCCACATCTTGGAACGTCGGTGTTGGGTCGTTTTAGATGGACAGACAGAACACTGCCTTTTGGGGAATCGCTTGGACGCCTGATAAGGCGTGCGCATCTTGTTAATTTCCAAAGACACATAAACACACCAGCTAGAATCGTCTTTTTCTTTAACGACGCGTGCGGCCGTGCGAATTATGGTTTCTATCGTTTCAATCTGCCCGCCCTATCAGACGAGGCGAGACGTGAGTATCCGTTGCCATCCATAGACGCAAAAATATTGAATGTGTCTCAAGGCGATGAAATCGTCATTGCAGATGACGGGGTGTTCAACTTAAGAGTCGAAATCACGAATCCTAGACTATTGGGGAAAGAGTTTGCGACGCTGTCGACATGGGTCGGTAATCGCTCTGTAGCGAAAACTGACTTGACAGTTCTGATTCGAACCATGAAAGCAGAAGAGACGAGTGTGATTGTTGAGGTTGAGATTCCAGCGACTGAGATACAGAAGCTGCAAGAATCACGTGATGGAGGTGCGGACTCGACGGCATTTGTGTTGTGGAATGATTTTGATAAGTTCCGGGATTCGAATTTGCCTACTAGTGAGCACGTTCATTTGAACAGCATTCGAACAGAATCGTATCCTTGGCCATATGGAGTTCCAACGGAGTCCATCGATGCACCTGAAGATAATGAGTGAATCGCCCCTGGGGGATGCTATTCTCGACTTGACGACGAAAAGGCGTTTCTCCCCCCTCGATGTCCGATGTCGAACGCCTGTAGCGTTGGGGACCGTGCCAACGAATAGGCGACGTCATCTCTACCTTTCCACGATGGCCAGGCCATAAGGATCGTTGCAGACGTCGGTCAGCGTGCCTACGACGCTGTGTGTCTGCGTAAGGTGTGTCAAGAGGAGACAGCGAAGACGGGAGAGCTAAGGATGAAGCGACGTCAGAAACGATCGATACGTGAGGTCACGCTAGCGGTGGTTGCGGTGGCGCTGTTCGGGTGGATGCTGACCGCGCAGCGATGGGAAACTGCGGCGGCGCACCAAACAGGCACGTTGGCGGATTTCTTCACCGGCCCGCCGCCGAACGTGGTGAACAGCGATGAGGTCGCCAAAGTGCGCGTCCGCCTCGAACCAGGCGCCCGGGCACACTGGCACAGCCACGGATGGGGCCAACTTCTGCTTCCCGAGGAGGGCCGTGGCCGCTTCCAGATTAGGAACCAACCGCTACAGGAGTTGCGTCCGGGCGAACCGGTGTTTACCGGCGGCGGTGTTGTGCACTGGCACGGGGCCGCGCCCGACCAGTCGTTGGTAATGATCGCAATGCAAGGCGGTGGCGCCGAATGGATGGAACCGGTGAACGACGAGGTCTACCTAGCCCAACCAGCACGCTAGTTTCCACATTCTCGATTCCGTTCGAACCAGGACGTGTGGCGCATAGAAGAAGGGACTCCACCAGCGAAGTCAGGTTTAGACGGATCCAGCAGCCTGATCGTGGCGTCTAATCAATGTGGCCGGCGTCAGGTGCATAGAGCACTGCGTCGTCGAGAGATCCTTAACGTGACAGTTCCCGTGCCGGCCAGACAGGCCGGTCGTCTACTGAAATTGTGGCCACCCACTGCGGGTCGAGCAGCATCGTGTGACTACGATCCGGTGAAAGCTGATCCTCTGGGAACAGTTCACGAATCCGCGCGAAGACCAGGCGTCCCTCTTCTGATCCCACGAACCGCATCCCACCAAAGCCAACTCGGGCGTGACCGCGGGTATCGTCAGCGAAGACAATCTGATCGGTAGGCAACGACACTCTGAGGCCATTTGGGAAAAGGACGAAGGTGCCCGGCGGACCGTTTCCAATAACCGGAAGTGCCGATGTCCGGTTTGGTTCCCTGAGGAGGGACGTCGGCGCTACAAAGTCGATGAGCAGCGGACCGTCTTCCATCTGATGCTTCGACCGGCCCGACACTAGTAGTGCAATGACGACATCAAATTGTAGTTAATTAACCGTGACGGTCACGTCAATCGGCGTTGTATTAATCGTGTCGTCGGCGTAGCCGCGAAGCACGATAATCCCACGCTCGGTGAAGTTCACCGTGGTCACCACTTCTCCACCGCGACCACCTTCGATCGAGATGGTCATCGGGTCGAACGTGACCACACCCGGCCCGCGCCAGTGGGTCCAGGTCATCCCTAACCCGGTCTCATGAGCTATACGTGCGCTGACAACTGCCTGGTTGATCGGACTAGCTTGTGTCAGCCGCCGCTCTCGGGCTGCCAGAGCCGTCGGATCGGTCGGCTCGGGGGACTTCGGCCGTGGACCCGGCACCCCGTCATCACGCACCACGACCGTGAGCATCAACGTCTCCGGTAGTGTGACCGTAAATTCTGTTCCCTCTTGGACCGAAATCGACGGGTGCTGGTTGTCCCGTGGGTATTGGCTAGACCCCGTACCTCGATTGTTCTTGATCACCCCGTCATCAATCTCCCAGCCGGGAAGGAGTGATGCGGTCGCCTGGTCGGTGCGTCCATGGGTGGTCATGGTCCAAATGAGATCCTTGTCCCCCCAATCCGCCGGCACCTGCACTCTGAAGGCAAACTGCTGGCGACGCGGATAGAAACGGGTCGGTTGGCCACGATCGGCAGGGCCCGGTTCGAACGAGTTGTTCGCACCGACCGGCACGTCTGGTATCTCCTTGTAGTTGCGGTTCAGATACCCGAACACCATCGTAAAGGTGCCGTCCGCATTCCGCTCCCAGCCCTCGAAGACCGGCTGAACGTTCTGCCCTCGTTCGAAACGCAGCTGCGCGTTGGCATCGCTTGCCGGAACGACCACCACGATGGCGGTGCTTAACAACAACAGAACCAGACGCAAAGTATTCGACATGGTGATGTCCTCGTCAGTTGTTGTTGTTATCGGTCAGCATCTTCCTCTCTTCAACCGCGGCGGCATACTCGTCGTCGTCGAGTTCATACCAACTCGTCCACGTAAAGCTCATGTCATCGCTCGATCGCTGACCGAATCCAACCCAGTTCCTTGGGTCTGGGTTCCACCGGTTAGCGTCGGAGTTGTCATGCCATGTAATCGTGTGCATCATCGTACCCGCTGGCAAAAGCGGTTGCACGTCATCTGCATAGTTGTAAACGATATGCCAGCCGAAATCCCAGTTGGCGCAGCTGAGCATCTCGGTATCCCCTTCGGGGTAGATCGCCTCAATACATTGGCGCTTACCGCGATTGTGGAGGTGTGGCTGGAAGCCGGTCAGTCGCACGTTGGCGTTGAACTTGTGGTAGCTGTCGTGCCGAATATCGCTGTCACCAGACGGGAGATCAAGGTCGTAGTTCTGCGCCAACCCTCGCGAAAAGAGCTCGTGCTCGGGCTCCTCGCCCTCCGGGTAGAACGTCAGGCCAACACTGGTCCGGTCGGTCCGCTCCTCACCGATGGAGGCGTAGTGCAAATTGAAGCGGATGACGGTCCCAGCCTTCACTAGACGGCCAGTACCTGGAGGAAACACGTCGCCGTTCTTCCCTTGTGCATACTCGTTGAGAAAGTCCCCTTCGAGGTCATCAGCCGTTGCCTGCACCCGGGTCACCGCGTGGTGCACCACCGGGAAGCCTTCCGATGACGGTTTCGTTTCAACCGCTTTGATCCATCGATCCTCAGGCAGGCCCGTATCGGAATAGAAATCGCCCCACCAGTTGGCACCCTCAGCCGGCACGACGAACGGTTCGGGAATCGGCACTATCCAGTCGGGCTCCCCGATATGCCAAATGTCGCGCTCGGCAAACGTACGCGGCGGCGGGGCATCGGCCGGATTGCCGCGCGGCGCGCCGGCATCGACCCACGTCGCGATCGTCGCAATCTGACCGTCAGTGAGGGAGCGGTCGTACTTGAAGCCCTGCACACCGATATTCCTGTCTATGTACCACGGCGGCATAGTGCGGGTTGAGACCTTGTCCTTGATCGCACGTGCCCACGGCCGCGTCTCCTCATAAGTCATCAGCGACATCGGCGCGATCGCACCGTCCCGATGACAGGTCTGGCAGGAGTCCGCAAGAATTGGCAGGATATCTTTTGAAAACGTTACGTCCTGAGCAATCGCCGGTGCAGAAACTACCAAAAGTGCTCCAGCTAACGAAATTACACCGTACCATCCAACCTGTCGTTTCTTAATATTGGGGATCATGTCATTAGCCTCCTGTAACACTAGCTACTTTGCGCCTTGACCAACCCTATTGTCAATTAGAAACAAGGCCTTACAAGTCAAGAAGATTCGACTCCCGCCGCCTCCACCATTTCCCCCTGCAAACACAGAGTCTTCGTCATCAGCAACTACCATGTTGGCGTCAGTTCTCACTGCCCACGCCGAGTATGTCGCCGCGGACGTGCATACCACACCGACGAGTTTCTGTATCTGCGAGACCTAGACAGCCAGCTCCCCATAACTTGACAATGCCCTAGCATGGACTGTACATCTCGCGGATGGTCCGCCGCCTCTACTTCGCGTTCGCCCTGATTGCCCCTATCGTCATCGTCGGGTTGTCATTTCGTTTTCCCGATGTCTGGTGGGTCTTTCTCGTCGTGGGGCCGTTGATCGCCCTGGGTGTCCACGACGTACTGCAAACCAAACACTCACTGCTGCGTGTCTTCCCCATCATTGGCCACGGACGTCACTTGATGGAAGAACTGCGACCAGGAATCCAGCAGTACTTCGTCGAGTCCAACGTCGATGGCATGCCGTTTTCGCGGGAAATGCGATCTGCCGTGTACCAGCGCGCCAAGGGCGAGATTGACACCCTACCCTTCGGCACCCAGCGCGATGTCGATCGCGACGGTTACGAATGGATGAGCCACTCTATGGCGCCCAAACCCGTGTTGGAGACCGATCCCCGGGTTGAGATCGGCGCTACGACTTGCAAGTTGGCCTACCGCGCGGCCCACTTAAACGTATCGGCCATGAGCTTCGGCTCGCTTTCGTCCAATGCGATCCTGGCGCTGAACGCCGGTGCCAAAACCGGCGGCTTTTATCACAACACTGGCGAAGGTGGGCTTAGCCCGTATCACTTGAAGCCGGGCGGCGATCTCGTCTGGCAGATCGGAACCGGCTATTTCGGCTGTCGCGACAAGGACGGCGGGTTCGATCCAAATCGCTTTGCAGAAGCGTCCCAACACGAGGCGGTCAGGATGATCGAGATCAAGATCAGCCAGGGGGCCAAGCCGGCCCACGGAGGCATTCTGCCTGCGGAAAAGCTCTCCCGCGAGATCGCGGAGATTCGCGGCGTACCCATGGGCCAGGACGTGATTTCGCCGGCCGCCCACCGTATGTTTTCCACACCGCACGGGTTGGTGGAATTCATCGCACGGCTACGGGAATTGTCGGGCGGCAAGCCAGTAGGGTTCAAGCTGTGCGTCGGACATAAAAGCGAATTCCTCGGCATCTGCAAGGCGATGGTGGCCACTGGCATTCATCCCGACTTCATCACCGTCGATGGAACCGAGGGCGGAACCGGTGCCGCACCTGTGGAACTGTCGAACTCGGTCGGGATGCCGTTTCAGCAGGGACTGTGGTTTGTGAACAACGCGCTTCGGGGGGTGGGTTTCCGAGATCGGGTGCGTGTGGTGGCTGCGGGCAAGATCGTCACTGGGTTTCATCTGTTCCGGGCAGTCGCGTTGGGGGCCGACCTGTGCAACTCGGCACGCCCCATGATGTTTGCCCTCGGCTGCATCCAGGCGCGGCAGTGCAACACCAACGCCTGCCCCGTCGGCGTCGCCACACAAAATCCGGCACAGACTGTCGGACTGGTTCCGGCTGACAAAGGCCCGCGGGTCACGCGCTATCAGGCTGCAACGGTCAAGGCGTTCCTCAAAATGGTGGCCGCCGCCGGCCTCGAAGACCCGTGCGACATCCGACCGTTTCACGTTGACCGACGGGTAGCCGGACCGGACGTGCAGAGCTTCGCTAAACTGTATCCGTGGATGCCCGATGGCTTTCTCATGGACGAGAGCGTGATTCCCAAGGGCTGGCGTCGATCCTGGACAGCAGCGAATGTAGACCGCTTCTGACATTTGCACCAGATCGATTTCCGCTCGACACGGGTAAAGGCGAACTGTCGGCATTTGGCACAGGGGTGTTGTCGAGTTGACCAAAATTTAGCTGACCGAACAGATTCACCGCTGGTGTACCGATCGGCCTCTGGAGAACGTCTCGAGTATCTGGATGTGCTCGAGTTGAGCCGGGTCAGTCGTCAGCGGGTTCGTCTCGAGAATCACTAAATCCGCTTGCTTCCCGACGGTGATCGAGCCTTTGGTGTCTTCCTCGAAGTACTGATACGCCGCGCCGAGCGTGACGGCGTGCAACGCCTCTTGAATCGTAGCCCGCTGGTGAGGCCCGAGCACGTGACCGCTACGAGTCTTGCGATTGACAGTGATCGACACCAACCGCATGATGTCAGGCGGGACGATGGAGGCGTCGTTGTGCACGGTGAAATTCACGCCCCGGTCGATCGCCCAGCGGACCGGACTGACATTATTGCCCCGCTCCTCGCCAAAGCTCCGCCGGTGCCAGTCACCCCAAAAGAACGCGTGGGCCGAAAAAAATGAGGGTACGACGTTCAGTACGGCGGCCCGGTCCAATTGGTCGGCGCGCATAAGTTGGGCATGAATAATTACCGACCGATGATCCGGCGCCACATCCCAGATGCCGCCGGCGAGCGCCTCATCGACCCCATCCAACATGAGATCCATCGCCGCGTCGCCGTTCGCATGGGCGAGGAACGGCACACCGCGTCTAATCAGCGCGGCCGCCCACATTTTGTAGAGCTCCGGGTCCATCGTGCCGTAAGCGCGATAGTCGGGTCCCGCTCCCGGCGGTCCTTCTTCATACGGTTCGGTGACCCAGGCTGTTCGGCCCTGGGGCGAACCGTCCAGCATGAACTTGACGCCGGCCACGCGAAAACCGTCGCGATAGGTCTCCTCATGTTGTAGAGCGTCGATGTCCTGCATCGAGCCAACACGTACGAACGCGGCGACGTCCGCGCCCAACGGCTCACGGTCGGCGGCGGCGCGAAGTACTTCCGCGAACTCTGTATTGATTCCACCGTCTTGAATCGTGGTGGTTCCATAGGCCGTATACACGTCGATGGATTTACGAATCAACGCGTCAGTTTCGTCCGGGGTCGGCGTTGGACCGCGGTTAACCCTGATCATCCGGCTCGCCCCTTCCTCCAGAACGCCATTGGGCTGCGTCGAGCCTTCGACACGGCGAATGTGTCCACCAGCAGGGTCGGCTGTGTCGGCCGTGATCTCGCTGGCTTCGAGCGCCGCCGAATTCACTGCGCTCAGGTGCCCAGATACGTGGGTCAAGACGATCGGGTGGTCGGTCGACGCGCGATCGAGATCCTCGGCCGTCGGATGGCGCCCCCCTGCAAGCAGCGAATCGTCGTAGCCCCTCCCCGTGACGGCCTCGCCTGGCGGTATACCCTTCTCGATAATCCACTGCTGGATCTTCCGGACAATGTCGTCGATGTTGTTGACGTCACCGACCGGAGGAGAGTGCAGCGACAACGCATCCAGGGCACGCCCCGCCCCGAGGAAGTGACCATGCGCATCGATGAAGCCGGGCAGCAAAGCGCCGTCCCTGAGATCCACCACGCGGGTCGACGCGTCTCGAAAGGCCATTACCTCGTCGAAGGCACCGGCCGCGGTGATCGTCTCGCCCCGAACCGCCACCGCGTCGACCGTTGGCTGGTTCGGGTCCATCGTGACGATGTTGCTACCGAAGAAAATCACATCTGCGAGTGGGCCGACATCGGCTGGAGCCGTTCCACAGCCTGCCAGACCGGTGCCAAACGAACACGCGAGGGCGATGCCCCGTATTGCCTGCCTTGTCATGATTCCACCCCGATGGTTGTGTCCACGGTTCACTTGTACACAACGACTCTCTCGCTCACGCGGTACTGGTGCTGGATACGATAGTCAATAACCCAGTGCGGTACTGCCGGCTCTACGCCGGTCTGGAGCTCCTTCAAGTACGTCGGCGCTGGCGTCGTATCGAATGGCCTGCGCCGCCCCCTGACGATCCAATGCCACGAGCCGATGCCCTTTCGATTCGAGAAGCGTTAGCGTATCAGGTGACAGGCCGTGGCGTTCGTAACTAATGCGATCAGGTAACCATTGGTGATGAAATCTCGGTGCGTCAACGGCTTCTTGAATATTCATGCCGAAATCAATGACGTTAACGATTGTCTGCAACACGGTGTTGATAATCGTCCGCCCCCCGGGACTCCCGGTGACCATGAAGAGGTCGCCATCCTTCTCAATGACAGTCGGTGTCATACTCGAAAGCATGCGTTTTCCTGGTCTCGCAAGATTGGGCTCAGTTCCGATTCGTCCTTCTACATCGGTCATGTCTGGAGCGGGGTTAAAGTCTCCCATCTCGTTGTTCAGCAAGAAACCAGCACCCGGGACAACAATCTTTGAGCCATAAAGTTGCTCAAGCGTGTAAGTCAACGAAACAGCCTGTCGTTCAGCATCTACGACCGACAAATGTGTCGTCTCAGTACCTTCAGTGGGCCACTCAAACGACAACGGCGAAGAGTTAGAGGCGCGACCCAGTTGAATAGTGGCACGCAGCTCTTCAGCATATGGCTTAGACACCAACTGAGAAATCGGCATCGTGGGGTTAAACCTTGGATCACCGAGATAACGGGCGCGATCAGCAAATGCACGTCTCATTGCCTCGGTCATGACGTGGACGGTCTGGGCAGAACCAAAACCAAATTCAGCTAGACCATAGCCCTCCAAGATATTCAGCATCTGAACAAGCGCTGTTCCGCCAGAACTGATGGGCGGCATTGAAATAATGTCGTACCCTCGATAACTCGTTCGGACAGGTGTCCTCCGGTGAGGTCGATAATTGATCAAGTCACTCTGTGTAATTAATCCGTCATTGGCCAACATTTCTGCCACGATCAACTGAGCGGTACGACCACTATAGAATCCTGCGGGGCCCTCGGTTGCAATCCGTTCGAGTGTGCTGGCCAACTCCTCCTGAACGAAACGGTCGCCCTCTTGGTAGGGTTCACCTCCATCGGAAAACTGCTGCAACGAAGCTTCGTATGGAGCCATCTGTGAAAGCACCGAAGCTAAAGAGGCCGCAAAGTCATGTGACACGAGGAACCCGTTGCGAGCGAGATCAATAGCAGGAGCCACAAGGCGCTGCCACGGCAGCCGCCCATGATCGGACCAAGCGAGATACAACCCCGCAACGGTACCCGGCACACCAACAGCAATGTGGCTGTTGCGATGCCGGTCGCCGTCGTACACTCCATCGACCAAGAACATAGACGGTGATGAAGCAGCTGGGGCTGTTTCGCGAAAGTCGTACGCCACAGAAGAACCTACTGTCGGGCGAAAAACAATAAATCCCCCACCGCCCAGATTTCCTGCTTGGGGATACGTGACCGCCATAGCGAACGCCGTCGCAACGGCGGCATCGATCGCAGTCCCCCCGTCACGTAACACTTGAAGTCCAACCGCCGTTGCCAACGGTTCTGCAGCAACAACCATCCCGTGGCGTGACGTGACTGGTTGCGTACTGGCGGTCAGCATTTCACCACTGGCTAACACCGCAACGATGAGCGCCAGAGTAATCAACTGCGTCAGACCTCGCGTTTTCAGTTTAATTGCCGCGGCCGGGATTCTAGCGATCGTCCCCATGGCCGAATCATAACGCTTGAAGTCCAGAACAGGCTTGTTTCAGTTCTTGCACAACCCGTCGCGACCCGGTGAGCGGTTCAACGGGATTTAAGTGATTCACGGATGCGCTGAAGCGTAATCTCTACGCTCTGGCGAATGTCTTCGATCTCCGACAGCGGAACCATCGCTTCTGAGATCGTGGTGTCACGCTTTCCCACACGGAAGGCGGCCAAAGCCGGCTACGTCACGGCGACACTGCATACGATTTACTGAATCCGTTTCGACTATTCGTTACCGTAAAGCTTCCGTCCTGGAACGCATCAACCTTAAGCCAGTGGGCGGGTCCGCTGTGTACCGGTGGCGGCCCCGCATTCGACCCACGACGTGGGGGCGGTAGAGGGGCCAACGGCATAGTCTCTGGCTGGTCATCGATACCGTTGGCAATAAACACGCCGGGCACCGTAAAGTCCTGACCGCTCAAGACAGAAAAGTGCAGTTGCCATAGATCTTGCAAGCGTGGCGCCGTGTGCAATGTTGTCATCGAATCAGGCGTACCACCCTTCCGAGTCCCATTGTTCATGATTGCGACCCGCGGCGCGATGCCATGTACCAGCACCTGCGCGTTCGATACATTCAGGCCATGATGCGACACGATGTACAAATCCACCATCCCGATTGGGTTGTTGGGGCACATCAGCTCAAACTCTTTATTCACGGTGAGATCGCCAAGGTGAAGTGCGCGAAATTCCCCGAACTGCAAGTGGACACCGACCGATTGCGCGTTATCGCCAAGATCTTCTGCTTGCCGCTCGAAGTCCGCACAATATTGATTCGGCTCGCCACCACTTGGAAGTGACTGTTCGAGAACCGCACCCGCTGATGCCATCACCTGCACCTCCACACCACGAAGCGGTATCCGGTCACCAGGCGCAACAACGGTTCGCCGAGAAGCACCGTAAAGGTCAGGGTAGGGGCCGTCAAGAAACGTGAGGACTGTTTCGTTGTCCTCTACCGTCGGTCCATGGTCAATATAATGGCGGATCGGAATCCGTGTTGCTAATTCCGACAACCCCCCATAGTGGTCACCATGCCAATGCGTCGTGACCAAATGGTCAATCTGCCGCAAACCAGCGTCTTCTACCGCCTCCATAATGCGTCCGACATCTCGGTCTGCATTAGCACCACCGTTACCAGTATCCATCAACATCGACTCACCGGACGGCGACACAAATAGCGTCGCATTCCCGCCTTCGACATCGACCAAGTAGATGCTCAATGCGTTTTCGTCTTGTGCTTCTATGCTCGTGACGCTAGTTGCTATCAACAGCGCACATGCCACTCGGGTCATTGTCTTCATGCCAGACGACCTCCCCCCAGAACTAGACTACGATTATGCAGCAGAATGTATGCCTGCACGTAATCTTCCGGCAACCGCCATGTCTACCGATACGAATCATCAGGCGCCACCTGCGGCAAACTAAATCGAAGATCCGCCACCACAACTCGTGTTGCGTTAGTGGTAAACAGAGACTACCGTGGAAGAAGGGATACTTGCCCGAAGCTACATTGCACGGTTATTCGTTTAACAGAAAGGATTAAAAATGGCAGACCTGCCGAATATTGACTTCGACCGTTTCGAGATTCCCAAATTGCCCAAACTTCCGCTAGGAGGCCTCAAGGCGATAATTACTGGTCTGGTCGTCGTCTTGGCCGCATTCAGCACACTCTACCAAGTGCAACCTGAGGAAGTGGGGGTTGTGCTGCGATTCGGCCAATATGTCCGAACGACCGAACCCGGTCTACGAGCCAAACTTCCCTTTGTCGAAGAGGTTCGAAAAGTGCCGGTTCAGCGTCAACTCAAGCAGGAGTTCGGCTTCAGAACGATTGAGGCCGGTGTCCAGACTCGGTATGCCGACTCAACTGTTGACCTTGCTGGCGAGGCGATTATGTTAACTGGCGACCTTAACGTAGCCGTTGTTGAGTGGATCGTGCAGTACCGTGTGGACGACCCTTACCTTTACCTCTTCAAAGTCCGTAATCTCGAAGAGACATTCCGGGCCATGAACGAGGCTGTCATGCGAGAAGTGGTCGGAGACCGGACGGTTACGGAAGTCGTCACCATTGGCCGGCAGGACATCGAGGCCCAGGTAGGTATTCGCCTTCAGGAGATGGCGAATCAATACGAAATGGGCATCGCGATCGACCAAGTGGTCTTGCAAGACGTCAACCCGCCCGACCCGGTTAAGCCGTCATGGGATGAAGTGAGCCAAGCCCAACAGCAGCGCGACCGGATGATCAATGAAGCACAGGCAGAATTTAATCGTGTCATCCCACGTGCCCGTGGTGAAGCGCAACAGGCGGTACTCCAAGCCGAAGGATACGCTCTTGACCGCACCAATCGCGCGGAGGGAGATGCAGCGCGATTCACCGCTATTTATGGCGAATATCGTCTTGCGCCAGAAGTGACACGGCAACGTCTCTATCTGGAAACCATGCAACGCGTCCTACCGAACGTCGGCCGGAAGCTTTATATCGACAAGGACACAACCGGCGTGCTCCCACTGCTGTCACTCGACGGTACGACTACACGTCCGACGGCTAATGCAACTGCTGGAGGCAACTAATGAACAAGGCAACGACAATCCAAATTATCGTTCTTCTCGCTATCGTCCTCCTGCTGGATCAAGCCACCTACACCGTTAGCGAAACTGAACAAGTGATCATCACACAGTTCGGTGACCCCGTCGGCGACCCCATCACCTCACCAGGTCTGCACTTTAAGGTGCCGTTCATCCAACGAGTCAATGTGTTTGACAATCGATTTCTCGAATGGGACGGCAATCCAAACCAAGTCCCTACACGGGACCGGCGTTTTATTTTGGTCGACACCTACGCTCGATGGCGCATCACGGACCCCTTACTGTTCTTTCAGCGACTTCGTGACGAGCGCGGTGCACAATCGAGACTGGACGACATCCTCGACGGAGAGACCCGAAACGCCGTCGCACGACACAATCTGATCGAACTCGTCCGCAGCACGAATAGAAACGAGGCCGACGTACAGATCGAATCCGAAGAAGAAGCGGTCATCCTTGAAGCACTCGAGCAGGGCCGGCAAGAAATCACACGAGAGATCTTGCAAACGGCCGCCGGACGTACTTCCGACCTCGGTATCGAGTTACTCGACTTACGATTGAAGCGTATCAACTACGTTGCAGAGGTACAGCAAGACGTGTTTGCTCGCATGATTGCCGAACGACAGCGTGTCGCGGAAGAATTCCGGTCTGAAGGACAAGGTGAAGCAGCCAGAATTGATGGCGAGCGAGAACGAGAACTGTCTCAGATTCAGTCTGAAGCGTACCGCATCGCTGAAGAACTCCGGGGTAAAGCCGATGCAACGGCGACGGCTGTTTACGCAGAGGCCTACAACCGGGATGCTGATTTCTATGCATTTACCAAATCTATGGAGACCTATGAGGAAACTATGGACGGAGAAACAGTGTTTATCCTCGACACCGACAGTGATCTTCTGAGATTCCTTGATAGCACCCGGTAATTAGAGACGTCGGGTACTGCGAGGGCGAGGCCCGAGCGTACCACTCCGGGCCAGCCCTCAGTTCGCGCGGGTGCGCGGCGGGCGGTTCGGAGGTCATGGCGTCACGCGGTTTGTCGCAGGCATAGGCCATTTACGTGTCATCACTGATGGATGGAGTGTCTCTGTTCTCGCATCGGCGAGCAACCGCACTCCAGACTTGGAAGAGATGGAATCAGATTTGTAAGACCTAGTAGCAGGAGTTAAACCCCTTGCTACGAAAATCTGAAAACTTGGACTGGACGACAAGGCGAGATCTAAACTACCAGCTATAACACGATCAACAATGTTGATTCCCGCGGTGATTACACTGCGGGCATTAACGCAACCCCCACGGGTGCAGCATCCCGTAAGCGATGTTGAGGATTCGTTCCCGGTCGCCTACCCAACCCAACCGAGGTCCTTCATGGCTAATCCCGCATGCCAAATCTTTGTCATGTGTCGGATCTTGTCGTCTCCGTCGAATTCCATAACGTAGACATAATCCGTCGACGTACTCTTTCCCGTCGGTGGGCAAGGGCCACCCTCTTCGGTATGCGTGGCAGAGAACACCGCATAGGCGCAGACTCCCCTCCGCTCCTCATCAGTGGCGAATGACTTGATTTCATATCCTGCATCAGGCATAAAAGTGTGCAGCGCCTTCATCCAGTCGGCGTACTGTTCCAGGGTCTTCACGTCGAGGAGTGGTTCGGCTTGCGCAGAGAAGGTCGCATCGGCAGTGCAGTATTCGCTGCATCCCTCCCAACCCTTGCCTTTCTCACAAGCCTCAAAGAATATGTGGGCCACTTCTGTAATCGAGCTCATCGTTCAGTCTCCCTCGCAAATGATGGTCTAGAGCAGGCTCCTACCGCGCATGGTTTAGCTACTGTTCCCATAAATTCGTTCATACGTTGGCCAATTCATTTCGTAGAGCCCCACCGTTGCTAACGGTAGTCAATGGCTCAGTGACCACAGAAGCCGTATCATTAAACGCAAGTATATTTCACTTCATGAAAATTCCGTGTTTCAATTCAGAGGCGATATTTTGATTTCAGAGGCAAGCTAACCTATAGCACCTGGATACGTAATTTGCCTCTAAACAACGAGAGGAAAACTACATATGGTAAAAAAGATAATTGTTCTGATCGCTCCAGCTATAGTGGCATTGTTTTTCACAGTAACTACGTACGGACAAGAAATACCTGCGGGCGCTCTTGTTCGAATAATTGATTGCTCGCTGCAAGATGGCGTGACGATGGCGGACGCAGTTGCGCAAGCACGGTCTTATTCATGGGATGAAACATCTCCGAATGCCGTGTTCTTTCGCCAATCAGTTTATGGGGGTAGTTACCGTGAAAACTACGACTTTAAAATTGCCGCCTACTTCCCCAGTTATAGCGAGATGATCAGCAGATACAGCGCGGCAAAGGCTCGCCAGCGCCGCACAAGAAGTGCCGGATTTTACACATGCGACCCAGCGACCAGGCGCTTGACCCAGGCCCATCCTGTTAATCCGGGGAGCAACGATGGCTTCACTGGCGACGCCACCTTAATGACTACCCGATTCTGTCGGTTGAATGACGGCAAAACAATCGCCGACGCGTACGCATTTGCCCAAGGCGTCGCCAGTAATTTTGCAAATGCTGGAGACAACTCGCTGTATCAGATGTATACACTCGAACAAGGAGCGACCGGAGAACTCATCGGCGAGGGAGGAAGCGGCAGAGGCTTAGTACTGGCGACGGTACCAGCGACGCCAGAAGCCTTCGGCGAACGAATGGATCTCAGACGAGACGGATTCCAAGCAGTTGAAAACCTCAGACCTCTGCCTGTCTCTTGCGATGCTCCATCTATGTGGTTTACCTCCGCGATACACCGCGGCGGAAACAACTAGCACCACTTTTTCACGAGTCAATGCCGTGTCCGGGCCTTCGGTCCGGACACGGCTACTTCTCTAATTGGCCTACCGACAAGGCCTCCCCAAAAGGTTTAGAAAGGGTAGCCTGGAAACCGTTGCATCCCGCGTTTCCAGTCCGGCAGGTCGGCAAAGTTATCACGATTTGGCATCTCAATCTTCGCCAGATTCTGGTCGTCGAGCACATCATCCTCAGAGATGACATCGTTTAAATAGAGCAAATAGGCAGTCAGCGCGTAGACCTGGTCAGCGGTGAGAGTTCCCTCTCGATTAACCGGCATGCCTCGGTTGATGTAATCCCACACGCCCGTGGCGTACGGCGAGCGAATAGGCAGTATTCGCCCGTAGTCCCAAGGGTCGACCTGGGATTCGTCACGTTTGACCAACCTGGGAGCACCAGCTCCTTCTCCATCCACTCCATGACAGGACGCGCATTGCCGCCGATACACCAACTCGCCTTCCTGGGAGGTTCCTCGCCCCGGCGGAAGTTCCTCTCCCGTCGGACTGATGGCAATATCCCAGGCTCGGATTTCTTCTTCGCTTGGGGTGCTTCCCACACCATACGTGGGGGACTGCGCCACCGCAGTACTCCCGAGGAACATGAACAACGCGAGAAACCTAAGTAATCGCATTGTGCACGCTCCCATCACTGGCAATCCTCCACGGCTGGACAGAATTGTCCATACCCCGCACACGAAACGACTCATCATCCACACGTTCGCCGAAGAACTCGGCGATTTGAGCTCGCGTCGGTTGAACCTGTCCCGTGTCGTCCGTGGAGCGCGATAGCAGTTCTGTCTCTTGTCCGTCCCACGTCCATTGATAGCTAAACCGAGTATGCGACATGGGATGCGCCGTTCCTTGAATCTCAGCGTCCTCCCACCGTCGACCGCCATCGGTGGATATCTCCACCCTGCTAATGGCGCCCCCACCTGACCAGGCTAAGCCGCTAACCTCGTAAAATCCGCGCTCGGGCAATTGCTGTCCGCCAGACGGAAAGGTGATGACCGATTTCGGTCCGATCAACATCCCCAGCGCAGCACCGACTTCGTCATCACGCCGATTAAGGTGCCCATAGTCGTTGTACGTCATGTAGTACCGGTCCACGACCTTGATTCGTCTGAGATACTTGGTATTGAAGATGCCTTCGAATCCGGGAACTAGTAACCGCAGTGGAAATCCGTTCTGGGGACGCACCGCTTCACCGTTCATGCCATAGGCCACCAAACAATCGTCCATGGCTTTTGCCATCGGAATACTCGACGCGCCCTTCACTTCCTCTTCCCCTTCACACACGATCCAAGGTGCCGAATCTTTAACACCAGCTTCCTTGAGCAGCAGAGACAGGGGGACTCCGGTCCATTCGGCGCAGCTGGTCATTCCGTGCGTTTCCTGAACTGTCTTATATTGAGGCCTCGACCGGTTCCCTGCACATTCGATGAAATGGGGACGCGTTTCGGAAGGGAGACGCTTCAAGTCTTCCATGGTGAAGGTCAGCGGACGGTCCACCATGCCGTGGATCATGAGACGATGTTCCTGGGGGTCAATATCCGGAATGAAGGCACCACGAGTGGTCCCCACAAAGTGGAGCGAGGATGGCGTGATCGTGCCCACCGAATCCTGAAGTGGAGCCGCAATATGAAAATATTTCCCATAGGCATCAGGCGACGGCCTACCAGCGGGCGGATGCGCCATGCGTAACGAGGTCACATGCCGAGAACGTTCGCCATAGAGCGTTAGTTCTTCATTGCCCTTGATGAATCCGCCAGATGCTGTTGTCTGGCCGAGCGCCGGTTCCACAGCTCCCAAGGTCAAACCGCCGGCTACTGCGGCGCTGCCTTTTAAGAAATTTCGTCGATCAGGTCGTCTCGTACCCATTGGTCTCTCCTTCGAAAATGACATCATCCGTAGAACGGTTCCGGACCGCGTCTATCGTACCTCAACGAGCATTCAGGCACTAGCCTACGCCTGTACGTCACTTGTTATCAATATCTCGTTTCTCCCGTTTCGATCACGACCTAAAGGTGGCACAATGTTGCCTGAACGGAGGAAACCATGCGACGGAGACACCCGACTGGACTCGCCTTAATCGTGGTCACCATGGTGTGTGTGCTTCTCGCCGGAAACCTAGAGGGGCAAATCGTTGACCAGGGCCGCGGTTACCCGGGAGAGGATTGGCCGTTCGTTGGAGGAAACTGGGCGGGCACTCGATATTCAACGCTTGACGAGATTACGGCAGGAACAATTGACGAGCTCGGCGCAGCATGGGTGACACAGTTGCCGGGCGGTGCGGCGTCCCGGGCCACACCCGTCATTCAGGACGGTGTGATGTATCTCACGGGTGGAGCAAACGTATTCGCGATGTCTGCGGAAACGGGCGCACTCGTTTGGCGCTGGCAGCCTGGCGATTCTGCCGACGAACTTCGCCGGGTGCCCTCATGGCAAGGAGTAGCGTTAGGTGACGGCCTAGTGTTTGTTGGCCTACGAAGTGCCGAAGTGGCTGCGTTTCGGCAGGATACGGGTGAATTGGTCTGGGTTCGGCCAGTTGGGAGCATTCCGTATCAACGTGGCGAATCGGTCACTACGGCACCAATGTATGCGCACGGCACCGTGTTTGTTGGTCTAGCGAATGGGGATACCGGGGGGCAAGGGAGAATTGTTGCACTTGATGCGACGACTGGCGACCAACGGTGGACATTTTTCGTTGTGCCGCGACCTGGTGAATTTGGCCATGACACCTGGCCACAAGATTCTAATTCTTGGGAACTCGGCGGCGGTGGCGTCTGGCTGGTGGGGACCATCGACCCAGATTTAGGACTGGTGTATTTTTCAACCGGGAACCCGGTGCCAATGTTTGGCGGCGAGATTCGAGCAGGCGACAACCTGTTCACGGCCTCAGTGCTCGCGCTCGACATAGAAACCGGTGAACGACGGTGGCACTATCAGGTTGTACGTCACGATGTATGGGATGCGGACATCGCGACCCCGTTGCTGCTTTATGAGGCGGAGATCGACGGCGAGCCACGCAAAGCGCTCGCGGCAATGCGCGCAGACGGCTTACTGTTTCTGTTTGACCGCGAAACGGGCACACCCCTTACTCAAATAGAAGAACGCCCGGTTCCACAAGACCCGTACCAACGGACAGCGTCAACGCAGCCATTTCCCACTGGCGTCGAGAGTATCTTGCCGGATTGTTCCTTCTGGCGGGACCGCGTGCCTCCGCCATTCGAGCTTAGTTGCAGTGCGTTTACCCCGCCGTCGATCAATCAACACGCGGTTGTCGCTCCAGGCGTGCCGATTCCAAGAGTACGCGTTACGCCGATGTCCTTCAGCCCACAGACCGGCTACATCTATGCTCAGGGACGCGCGATGGTTGGACGAGCCCGGCGTTTTGAAGATCCGTGGTGGTGGCGCCTCGATGATAACGAGCTCACTCTGCCTGATCCGGTCGGCATTATTGCTGCTGTCGACACGCAGACAAGTAAGGTTGTCTGGAAACATGAGGTGCCTGCTGAATACCTCGGCACTAGTGGACCATTAACAACAGCCGGTGGACTCATGTTTCGTGGATCAGCCGGGGGCCAGGTAGAAGCGTTCGACGCGAAAAACGGTCTCCGCATGTGGACATTTCGAACGAGCCCGAAAGGCGGTCGTGTCCGGCCAGGCCCGGCAGCCTCGTACGAACTTGCCGGGCATCAGTTCGTTACGATATCCATGGGGAGCGAGGTCTGGGCATTTACGCTCGACGGCACGATTCCGGCGCGAGGTGAAGCAGTTCTTGACCCTTGGGATAATTACGAACGACCTCGTCCGGCACCACGGGCGACTAACGTCATTGAAACTGCTACAAACATTGAAAGTCCCACACCAAATTTAGCATTAGACGTTCAGTCGTTTGGAATGGATGAACACCGGTTTAATCCGGTTCGTGCCTTGGTTACCGCTGGTACGAGCGTGCGCTTTATTAATAATGGTGACCTTGTCCATACGATTGCAGCACGAGATGGCAGTTGGACCACAGAAAGAGTCGAACCAGGCATGGAAGTGCCCGTCAACTTCGACAGTGGCGGCACCTTTCTTTACCACTGCACGGAACACCCGTGGGCAATTGGGGAGATTACGGTAGAACCGTAACGTTACGGCAGGCTTATGGAATGACTATTTCAGTGGTAACGGAACCGTAAAAAAGAAATCGTGCGATTGAAATCCACATAGCGGTTTGCGATAGCCAAGAAACAATGAAACGACTATTCATGATTGCGGCGGCGATGGTCGCCCTGGCAGGACCGAGTCCGATGACGGCTATTCTCTTGGCCCAAACGCCTCCCACGACCAGACCACCAAATATCATCATCATTACCGCCGACGACCTCGGCTACGCTGATCTCAGCAGTTACGGACATCCGACGATCCGAACTCCGGCGCTCGACCAATTGGCGGTAGAAGGTCAGCGGTGGACCAGTTTCTACGCACAAGCGCCCGTCTGCTCGCCGAGCCGCGCAGCACTTCTCACCGGTCGTCTCCATCTGCGGAGTGGTATGTTCGGCCGTCAAACAGGAGTCTTCTTTCCCGACTCGCAGGCAGGTCTACCCAGTGACGAAGTGACGCTCGCTGAGGCACTCGGCGACATGGGCTACGTGACCGGCATCATCGGCAAATGGCACCTTGGACATTTGCCACAGTATCTCCCAACCCGCCACGGTTTCGACTACTGGTTCGGAATCCCCTACTCGAACGACATGGACTGGAACTTACCAGAAGGACTCGATAATCGAGCAGCCTACTTCGACCCGAACGTCGACTACTGGCGCGTGCCACTCATGCGAAACGAAACAGTGATCGAGCGTCCGGCGCAACAATCAACAATCACCCGACGGTACACCGAAGAGGCCGTGCGCTTCATCCGTGACCACCAGGACCAGTCATTCTTTCTCTACGTGCCGCATTCGATGCCCCATACACCACTGTTTGTCTCCGACGCGTATCGCGACCACAGCGCAGCGGGAATTTACGGTGACGTCATAGAGGAACTTGATTGGAGCGTGAAACAGATCGTTGAGACGATCAAAACCGCCGGTCTCGAAGAAAATACGCTTATCGTCTTTACCAGCGACAATGGGCCATGGACCCGATTCGAGACGCACGGCGGGTCGGCGGGTCTCTTGCGCGACGGAAAAGGAACAACGTTCGAAGGGGGCATGCGCGTCCCCGGAATCTTCTGGTGGCCCAACAGAATAGTTCCGGATGTGATCCCAGATATCGGGTCAAGCATGGACCTCTTCACCACGGTCTTAGCGATCGCCGGTGGCACTGTGCCAGCCGATCGGCCAATCGACGGTATTGATCTCAGTCCCGTTCTCTTTGGAAACGGGTCGAGCCCGCGCCGCACAATGGCCTACTACCGGATGGGTGAGCTTTTCGCATTTCGTCTCGATGCGCACAAGGTGCACTTCGTGACCGAAGGGCGCTACACGCTCGGGCCGCCTCGAACAGAACACGACCCGCCGCTCCTGTTCAATCTCAATGTGGACCCAGGCGAACAGTATGATGTCTCCGAGTCTCAGCCGGACGTTTTAGCAGAGGTACTGGAGGCTGTCGCGCAACACCAGTCAACGATGACGACCGCGGAACCACTCTTCGACCTCCGTAGTCAGCCATGACCGGCTAAACCATTTCAGTCAATTCTCCTCTAGCGAGGATCTTCACTTAATACAGGTTCAACCAACACATTTCTATCATCAGCCGGCCGATCCTCACCATCATAAATTGTGGGCTTACCACCATCCCACCAGTTGTTTGCCGCAGTGATCCGGCTCTGAGGCACCCGCATCGCACCCTTTTCATTCCCGATAAATCGGTTTCTTCCGAGACTGCCGAGTACGCCGCCTCCAAGGTCGACTACAACTACATGCCCGCCTTCCCCACCACGATCGTTCAGTGAGAAACCGTAGCCCGTCGTCGAAATAATGTCGCTGTGCTCCACCAACAGTTTTGTACGCCCGCCACTCGCCGGAACACTCTGTAAGTTCAGCGAGATGCCGCCGTCCCCCTGTTGCGGATCACCACCAATAATTCTCGTGTTTCTAATTTCATAAAACAGATCGGAGTTCCTACCTGAATTTGAGAACTGAATGGGATCGGTCACGGCATTTTCGATCACGCTATCGAATATCTTGAGTGTTAACGTACAGCCATTACACCAGTTCGCCTCGTCTGGCCGTGGCTCACCAAAAATATAGGCCTCAATTCCCGTGTTGGACCCATTACCTTCCTGTTTCGTATTTTGAAAACGGTAGTTCCGAATGAGCATAATCTGCTCAGACGCACCCATTAGGTAAGGGATAATACTGTCCGAATTTCTCTCACCTCGACCAATATTGTCAGCTGTTGAGTCCAGAATGACAGTCTCAACGTAACTGCGATCCTGGGTACGCACGAAATAGGGACGCCCGCCGAGATCAGAAAAGTCATTTCGTTGAAACCGGTAATTCCCGCGACTCTCGCCTGAATGAAATACCCTAATCGCCCCCAAATCCTCACCGTCAGAAAAGGTACTATCTTCTATTCTGATCCCATCGAGTTCTCCTGAGGTCGCCTCAAGACTGATCGCATACACGAGTCCTTTGCCCTCGGTACTGAGATAGTCGTCTTCGACATGCGTCTCCGCATTACCCGAAAATGTCGTGTGGTGAATGTAGGTTCCAGAATAGTTCGTCCCGGCACCAGAAATAGCGGCGTTGCCCATATTCATAAAATGGATTCCCGCCACCTCATTCTGCTCGGACAACTGGACCATAACACCGCCCGGAAGATCGGCGGTATTGGTCAACTTCACTCGGCCAGTTGTGTTCTCGGAAATTCTCCCGTCCGCTCCAAGACCAATCAGTCTTTGCCGCACCTTGAGAGCGATGCCACCGTCAAGAACCTTCCCACTCTCGCCGGATAGCAAGTAAATCGTGTCGCCAGCGGTCGATACTGATTCCACCTGTGAAAGCAAAAGAAACGGGTGCTGACGACTTCCATCGCCGTTCGGTTCAGCGTCAACAGAAACGAAATACTCTTTGCTCGCAGAGGTACTCGACTGCTGACCGAGGACGGGCGCAGACAAAACCAGAAACAGTCCGAGAACGGAAACAAGCGATATGTTCCCGACCGAGTGAAACCACTTTAATGTCAGCATCTTTTGAATTCCTTCGAAAGAGAAAAGCCTCGCTCATTATGCAGGGCAATATCCAATCCGTCTGACTCCTCTTCCGGAGACACGCGCAGGCCCATTGTCGCATCCAGGACCTTCACAATCACGAGTGTTAGCACACCACTGTATAAAATCGTCGCGAATATAGAAAAAACTTCCAATGACCACACTCGATAGCTCAGAATCCATTTTGACTGAGCAATTTAACCGAGTTTAGATCGAGCTTCCTTCAACATCGCAATGAGAGCTACTCTCACTTCCTCAGGTGTGCTGACCGCACCAGCAAATGCCAGTCGAACCGGTCGCGGTCCCTCTGAAGTAACAGCAGACATTTCAAAACCGTACCGGTCTACCCCGGTCATAGTGGCAGCTGCGATCTCCGTTGCCTTTGAGAATGCTTTGCAGTACAACACCATCGCATCAGCATGATCCTCGTTCATGTGCGCGACGACGTCAGAAGCGGTAGTCGCAAGTGGATCTGGTGAAGCAGCGTACCAGTCGGCAGCGTCAACCCAAGACATCCTCCCGTACCCACCGATGTAGCGAATTGTTTCTACATCTAACTGCCAGAACGAAAAATCTTTAAAGTCGGCATAGTACGCAGCGTTCTTGTGCGTAGCCAAAAATGAGGACCGTGCACTGGAGCTATCTCCTTCAACCTGCGTACACAGACCAAGCAACGTCACTCGACCGTTAGCCAGAGGATCATCGGATCCCCCTTCGGCAACCAGAAGTGACGCCCGAGAGTCTTGCTGTAAATTCCGAGTATGCTCAGCCATCGTGCTGACAAGAAATACTGGAGCCCCGTTATCAAACGCCACGGTGACAAATGACCCATACGGGTACCCCTTCGGTTCCGCTGCGAGTGTGCACAAGGTTCCGGTTGTTATCTGAGACACTAGAGTCCGCGCTCGTTCAGCATGCGTGGGCGTCGGAACATTCACGTCGTACAATGGTTCCGGCGCATCACCAGATGGTCTCGCATGAGCATCATTTGTCATTGATCGTCCTTCTGTCCGGTTACGGGAGCAGGTCATTTACCGTGGCAAGTTAGTCTTGCCGGGGTATGACCCGATAACTGATAGTGGTATCTAGTGTACGCCCTGACTTTGGTTCATTGTTCTAACGTGACAAACCACAATTAGATGACTTTATAATTAATGCCCTCTTTCGTCTCTGTAAACCAATTGAACTGTCCTTAGAAAGCAAACTCACGTGAAAGTTCGATTTCCATCATGGTCTTGCGTTATTGCACTTACTGTAACAACAGCCTGTGCGACGCCAGCGCCTGAAATACCGTCGCCTATTGCGGTGCTCGCTTCCGGTCTCCCAGTAACGGTGACCGGCGGCCAGATACAATGATGGACCACTGGACTCAGTTCGCAGCAACTGGTGATCCGAATCGTGAGGGGCTGACGGACTGGCCAGCATTCAGCGAAACAGTCCAATTCCTAAGAGTCGATGAACAGCTTAAAATTGATATGGAACTCCATACCACCGGATTTTCTCTCTACAACACCCACCAGACAGCTCGGCAGTAATCACACTGTACTTTTCGGACGGCGACCACAATCTAAAATACTGTCGGCCAGGATGCTCTATCCGTGTTGAATCGAACTATGGTCGTTCTATCGCTCACCGCCGGACTCGTGTGTGGACTCGCTGCACAGGAGCTCGGACATATTCGTGTCGAAGTATTCACAACGAACGACCCGGTAGCAGGCGCTGACGTCGTCGCGCATGGTACGACAACGTCAACCGACGACGAAGGTCGTGTGACCATTCGTGTGCCTTTCGGAACGACACAAGTCACGGTTATTGCAGAGGGATACCTTGCAGTCACCGCCTCCGTCGAGGTTTCCGATAGTGATGAACACGTCCTCCGCATCAACCTTGTCGAACAACCATCTCTTGAAGAGGAAGTGACGGTGGTCGCCAGCACCCGCACCAATCGGCGTATCGAAGATCAACCATTACGAGTGGAAGTTTTAAACCGAGAAGAGATCGAAGAGAAGATGCTTATGACGCCTGGTGACATCGTCATGATGCTCAACGAAATGGGTGGAATGAGAGTTCAGACAACATCTCCATCTCTCGGTGCGGCGAGCATTCGAATTCAAGGCATGCAAGGTCGCCACACGCGTTTTCTCTCAGACGGACTGCCGCTCTACGGCAACCAACCCAGCGGTCTCGGACTCCTCCAGATTCCGCCGATGGACCTCAACCAAGTTGAGGTTATCAAGGGAGTCGCGTCTGCCTTGTATGGAGCAGGTGCAATGGGAGGTGTCGTCAATCTGTTGTCGAGGCGACCCGGAGCAGAACCTGAACGAGAGTTCCTCATTAACCAGTCTACGGAAGGCGCGACCGACGGCGTGTTGTGGTTGTCCTCTCCATTATCTAAATCGTGGGGAGTGACTTTCCTGGGTGGCGGTCATCGACAAAATCAAACGGACAGCGACGGTGACGGGTGGGCCGACTTAGCGCACTACGAACGAGCCGTCGCGAGACCACGCTTTTATTGGAACGACGACGAAGGACAGTCGTTGTTTGTCACAATTGGAACAACCGTCGAAAACCGATCCGGTGGTGCGCAACCGAATGTGACCCTCCCTGGACCTATGTCGTCGTATCGTGAATCACTCGACACGAGACGGTTTGATGTTGGAGCACTGTGGCAGACGGTACGTGGGCGAACCATCGTAACGGCACGTGGCACCATGGCAAGACAGGTGCACGACCATCTGTTCGGCGACGTTCGTGAGCAAGACCGCCACGATACCGGCTTCGCCGAAGTCACACTGCGTCGTTCGACTGGTCGTCATACCTGGGTCAGTGGTGTGGCCGTCGAACAAGACGGTTACATCGCAACAGATCTGCCACAGTTCTCCTATGCACACACAACACCGGGTGTATTTATTCAAGACGATATTGATGTCCGATCGTGGTTAGCACTCTCACTGAGTGGACGACTGGACCACCACAGCGAGTACGGATGGTTTCTCAGTCCCCGCGTGTCGTCACTGTTTCGATCTGGCAATTGGGCTACGCGACTATCAGCCGGAACCGGATTTTCCGGAACGACACCGCTCACCGAGGAAACAGAAGTTGCAGGCCTGACACGACTTATTCTCGATGGTCCCTTACGCGCGGAACGTGGTCGTAGCGCATCGATCGACATCACACGCACGCTCGGTCGGTTCGCGCTGACGACAATGTTGTTCCGATCGCACATCGCCAATCCAGTGCATGTCGAACGGTCGACGTACACGTTGCGCAACCTTCTGGAACCGACCACCAATAGAGGAGTGGAACTTCTCGGGACATTTAGACAGGCCCCCTTTGCCATCACGACCAGTTACACCTATGTGCAGGCACGCGAATCGGTCGACGGAATTCGCTATGACGTAGCGCACACGCCCCGCCATAATTTTGGTCTTGTCGGTATGGCAGAAAACGAAGATGGCCGACTCGGCATAGAGGTCTACTACACCGGTCGCCAACGACTCGAAGCCAATCCGTACCGTGACGTTAGTAAACCGTACGTCGTCGTTGGCATATTGGCCGAGAAACGCATCGGGCCACTGCGACTTTTCATCAACGGTGAAAACCTCACGGGAGTGCGTCAAACCCGGTGGGACCCGATCCTGCGAACAGACCGGGCCGTCGACGGCCGATGGACTGTTGACGCATGGGCACCACTTGAGGGACGAGTAATTAACGGCGGCGTGCGTATTCAGTTTTAAAAACGTTGACGTCCTTACTACGTTCTTCTAGAAAAAACGAACCGAATAACTTACTCTCACACCACGACCAATCTGAGGAACAAAATCCTTAATGACTGACGTGTGGTGCCGATAGAGTGCATTCGTCAAATTGTACGCCGTCGCACTGACAATATGCGCCATATGCACCGTTGGCAGAATATAGGACACTTTGAGATTGGTAACGGAATAACCGTTCGTCGCGGTTTCGTTTCGAAATACGTTTTTCTGTTGTGCCGCAATGATCACCTCAGGGCTAAATGTAAAGTTCGCATACGGAACATCCACACTCAGTTGCCCTCTTAACGGTGGAATACGGGGCAATGACTCTCCCGTCGAGGCAAGCTGTGCGTTCACGAGTCCAACACCGACATTCGCCCAGACCCGTGACCACAACTGTAGACTGACCTTGCCATCAACACCGACAAAACGCCCATCACCTTGCATGAACTTGGCGACTGGAAGACCACTGAGTACTTCGTTTTCAACATCGAAAAACACAAAGTCCTCGATATCGTAGCGATACACGTTGATATCACCTCGCACTCTGGTCGAAAGGTGTCTCAGACTAAGGTCGAGGCCAACGGTCGACTCAGGATTCAAACTCGAGTTGCCAATTTCATACGTGAGATTTCCTATATGCGCGCCGAAGTTGTAGAGCTCCTCCAATGCCGGAGCTCGGTGGGACCTCGTCACATTAGCAACAGCCACTGTTCGAGCTGTCAGTTCGCGCCGAAACCCGATGGACGCGGACCCGCCTAAGAATTCACGATCCCGGGCAATCGGCGGCTCTCTCTCATCGGCGTGCCCTGCTTCACCAACATCCCCGTGCTCATGATCCTCATGACCAACTCGTTTGCCGACTCTATAATCGGTTCGCTCCAGACGCCCACCGAATTGCACTTGAAATCTTCCGAAGTCCAGCTCCTCATACACAAAAGTTGCAGCCGACACCTGATCGGTCGCCGGTGCAAGCGCCTCCTCACCGGAACTCTTAAACTCTCTTAATTTCGCCCAGACACCAAATCGTCCATCCATAGGACCAATCGACTGTTGTGTCACATCAGCACGGACCGTATACGACCGATTATCAAATGCGGTCGCAATACCTTCGACGCCTTCTTCAAGCTCAAGTTCATTATGTCGATAATCAACGACATTCGTAACCACTCTGACTGATTCAATCAGTGCGTTATCGACATTGCGCATTCCAATATCAAAACGGCCAACACGGCGGATGCTGTCAATGTCAACCAACAGTTCGCGCTCGTCATCATGTCCGTCGACGTCTGCTTCATGGTGTTCTTCAGCACCATGTTGGTGAAACTCCCCGGCCTCTGGCACACCGAAACGTGCGTCCTCAAACGTGACCCCTCCAGAGAAAAATAGTTGTTCTCCGGCGTACCCGAACCCAGCCCGCCCACTTGATAACTCTGTTGCGGAATTCTTAACCGTCCCGGTCGGCGTCACGTAGTCACCGGTCTTCCGCATCCCACCACCAGTCCAAAACTGGATAGGACCATTGCCATACACCATATTCGCGAACGTTCCCGCCTGATCATTAGCAGTGCCACCGTCTGCCATGACTTGACCTCTAGTACCGGAGACCCCCGCATTCCGAAATGCTTCACTCGGTGTGATCGCATTGACTACCCCGCCAACCGCACTCGACCCATATAGCAACGTTGCCGGCCCTCTCACAATTTCAATGCGGTCAAGACCATTTGGGTCGGTGCCCACTCCGTGTTCAGCCGAAGAACTCGATAAGTCCCCAACGCTAACTCCATCTTCCATGACCAGCACTCTGTCACCGTCGAACCCCCGAATCATCGGTCGCGATGACCCAGGTCCGAAACCACGCATTGCGACGCCCGGTAAATTGTCAATTGCTTCGGCCAGCGTGCCACCTGGATTCGTGGCTAAATCAAATGAATCGATTGTATCCGTCGCATTAAATGCTTCAAACGTGGTTGTCTGCCCCCCTGATGCCGTCGTCGTCACAGTGATGTCTTCATGGACGGTCGACAAACCAAGAAACAAATCCAGGACTACCACTTGCCCAGGCTCAACCACAATCGTTTGTCGCTCGGCAGTTAAATGTTCACGTTGTGCCAGAATCGCATAGATCCCAGCCGGAATGTCCTGGAACACAAACTCCCCATCTTCATCGGTCAACTCGACACGATCAACCCCAATTACGAGGACAGTCGCGCCGTGTATCCGTTCGCCACCATCAGCAAATATTACCGTTCCTTGAATTTGACCGTCGTTATCCTGAGCGAATACTGACGACGACAACAACAACGAAACCAACGCTGTAACAACTAAATCAACCAGACGTACTCTAATCAAAAACACTGGAACACTCCCTAGTACCAACAAAACGACTGGCATCGATAGACTTCGCACCTACTCCAAAACAGGAGAGGTCAGTCGTTGCTCAATTTCAATTAACGAAAACGAAGGAAATGAACTAGGCCGGTGGAGCTCGGGAACCCGCGGGCAGTTGGTGATGAGAGGTGAACGGACCAACAACACACTGCTGTGACCGCGTCGCTGATTCGAAGCGGTCAACAACCGCTGGACCGTCGGAAACAATACCGATCGTAGAGTGCCGCAGCTGACAGAGAGTACAGTCGTGGTCGACAGTCTCATGCACTCCGTGTGTTATTGGCAACACAACGGCCGAGACCACAACAACAAGCAGACAAATAGCAGTGCGAATTTGGCTCAAAGAAATCGGCCCTTTTTCTTATGCTAGCAGAACTCTGCAGCAGACATGTAACAGAATGCGAACAGTATCGTCTTTCGAAAATGCATCTTTCAAAGGTCTATCTCAGGAGTTCTCGCACTCGATTTTTGGGTCGACCAATAATGGCAGTGTCCTTGGTCACGATCAGCGGGCGTTGCAATAACTGCTTATGCTTTACCAAAATATCGACAACCTGATCCTCGGTCGCCACATCGTCCTCCCCGAGTTCCAGTTTCTTGAACTTGGAGTCTCGCCGGACGAGCGCGGTGGGAGGGTCTTCAAGCTTGGCGATAATCGCACGTAATGCCTCCGCATCTGGGGGCGACTTGATGTAGTTCACCTCTTCGAACTCCACACCTAATTCCTCAGCAATGCGCACGGCATTGACCGATGAGTTTCAATACTTGTTGTGGAAAATCTGTACCTTCGCCATAGCCTTAATCATACGTCGATGATGCCGGCGCTCGCTTTCAGCAAATCTGTTGTCCACTAAGGTAAGGAGTCTCGCCTGAACACTCAGGCTCTCGGTCTTCGTCCGTATCCCATTTAGCGTCTCGGTGCCTGCTCCCTAGAAACGCTCATACGGCGACGGAATGGTGTCGCGGTTGTACCAATTGCTCATCAAAATACGACACTGCTACTGCATAGGTCGTGAGTACGGCAATAAGTCGTGCGACGAACAGAAGCGAAAAAAACACCGGCACATCATTAATAGTCTCTGGACGAACCACCAAAATTGAGACAGCGACTCCGCTAACAAACATGCCAACGTTGAACAGCGACAGCAACACAACCGAACCTATTCGGCGTTTCACGAAGCGAACAGCAGCGACCATTGACCCAATCATGCTCCGCCGATCCTCTGTAACTGTACGAATAACGGCATACGTGAACACGATGTTTGCCCCACCCATCAAAATAGCAGTCAGGAATAGGTATACGGGCAGCCGCGCCAAAATGGAACCGGATAACAAAACGGTTGCGAGACCAAGTGCGCTGAAGAGAAGAAAGCCCGTCACAAACACTTCCATGAATAGGAGACGAACCAAACGCCAGAAATAGCGCGGGCAAGATGTCAAGGCCAGAAACTTCCAAGATGTTCGCCGATCCATGAGTGCTTGGAGTATCCCTCCAAGTAGAAACGACCAGCCGACAAGATAAAACGGCCATGTGCTGAAATATGGAATGATGCGTTCAATCGAAAAAGGCTCCGGCTGAAAACTCGGAATTAGATAATGCCGTATGAAGTTTCTACTGAGTAAGGTGTTTAAATCGTCGATGACTGGAGAAGTTGTCATCAGGCACAGCGCAACGAGCGCGAGCAGCAGCGGCCATACCGCCATGAGCCTGCGGCATCCATCGACACATATTCTAAGTACCTCACTCAATTTTGCAGTCATGAACCGCTACATGAGTCTAATTCGCCTCAACGCTGTAGTCACACGAATCGCGCATACAACTCAAGATAACTCGCGTAGTTCTACATTGATGGCGAAGTGCTTGCCTGGAGTGAAGCAACCTGACCGTAGTCAAGTTCTATGTTCAACACGTCCTGCGATACCGAGCGTGGTCGTAACGTTTAACCAGGGTGGTAGAGGATGATTATCGAAGCGGCTGTCTTCGCCACCTTGTTTAACATTTTGCCACTTGGTCGCACTATTCAGGCATCAATGCAAATGTCCACACGGAACCACCGGTTGGGATCATTCCGCGGGCATAGCGGTTAGCCAGACTGCCACCAAGCCCAGACGCCACCGTTACATATTGTTGACCGTTGTGGCTGTAGGTGATCGCCGTGGAATTGACACTCGAACCGGTCTTAAACTCCCAAAGCGTTTCGCCTGTGACATCATCCAGTGCGACAAATTCTCCGGTCAATTTACCGCTAAAGACTACGCCTCCACCAGTCGCGAGCATACCGGCAGAACTCGGAAAGTCGACCAGTGGCTTCTCCCACTGCTTCTCGCCAGTCAGCGGATTGATTGCTAGGAAATGACCGAGTAAGTCCCCTGGCTCGACTGCAGGAATTCTGGCCGCCACGCCAGTCGACCCTCTCCCAATAACAAATTCGGTCGGCGCGATCTTCTGAATACGTGGCACGTGCCACGCACTCGTGTAGACCAGTCCCGTATTTGGATTAAATGCAATTGGCACGGCATTCGAACCACGCGATGGCCAAATTTGCACCTCTTCGCCAGCTAGAAATTGCTCATACAGGTCAGTTAACACCGGGCGACCGGTCTCAAGATCAATATGAGTCGCCCAATTCACTTCCACATAGGGATTGGCCGCAATCAGTTCGCAATTCGTACGGTCGAGCACATACAGAAATCCGTTCTTGTTCGCTTGAATCATCACCTTGCGTGACCGTCCATCGATTTCCATATCTGCAAGTACGTGTTCATCAGCACCATCCACGTCATAAACATCGTTAGGTGTGTACTGATAAAAGCAAGCAATTTCGCCGGTCCGAGGTCGAATAGCCAGAACGCTGGATGAATACAAACTGTCTAACTCTCCCCGGGGCCTGGGATCGTATGGCTCCGCATTGCCAGTCCCCCAGTAGACCAGGTCTAGCTCTGGGTCGTACGAGCCGGAACGCCAGGTCGGCGCACCACCATACTTCCAGGCCTCACCATCCACCGGCCATGTTTCAGAACCAGGTTCACCTGGTTCAGGAATGGTGTACCGGCGCCACAAATGTTCTCCTGTGTCCGGCGCCCAACCATCAAGAAATCCTCTCGTCGTCGATTCGCCACCTGCCATACCAGAAATCACAACACCGTCGGCTACGATGGGTGCGCCCGTTGCGTAGTAGCCCTCCGCGGCTTCAGCAAATTTTTGATTCCAGATTTCTTCGCCGGTCTTCATGTCGAGCGCGAGCACGTGATTATCGACAGTTACGCGAAACAGCTTGCCGTCATAGATGGTTGCAGCACCCCTGTTGAATGGTGTGCGCGTCGCCTCTGATTCGAGTTGCACCGGCGTACGCCAAATCTGCCGACCTGTTTCAATATCGATCGCAAATGTCCATTTGCCATTGATGACATACATAACGCCCTGATAGACGGTAGGCGCGGCGAGTTCGCCGAAGTCATTCATCAGACTGGCGTTCCAAATGGGTACTAATCTCTTTATTGTGGTTCGATTAATCTGGTCGAGCGGACTGTAGCTCTGCCGGTCATATCCCATGCTCTGGGTAAGCACGTGCTCTGTACTCGTTTTGTCATCGATGAGCTCCTGCATCGTCTGAGCCGACCCCACACCGTGACAAACGAACAGCAACATTAACAGTGGAACAATCTTCTTCATGCTGTAACTCTTGTTGTTGCGACTACCCCGACTACCAATACACGCTCCAAGCAACAATTCGCCGCTCGTAGCTTCAATAGTCAATGTTTCCCTAGACCCGACCGTATCGCCATACAGCGATACGGGTAGACGACGAGACTTTTACATTCTCGCCGCCCCCCACCAAGCAATTTCTGAAACGCGTTACTCTTCATTCCCCGGCATCGCAACCGACGGAACTTCGAACGGATACCCTGGCGGTCCGTACTCGTAATAGGCGCCGAGGTCGTCGATCTTATCCATGTCTGGATAGAGCACTCCAAACGCTGGGGCTTCTCGACTTCCACGGGGCGAGTACCAGACGGCACCATCACGCGTCACCTGAATCTTCGGTGAATCGGCATGGCGCTGCGGTTTCGGATAGAACGTGAACTCCTCGGTCTTCGGATTGAACCGCCAGAGCGTGGCGCCGTACTCACCGTCGGTCCGCTGGCCAACATCTGGTGCCCAGATGTTGCCCTCGGGATCTGGCGCGACGTCATACGGCTCGGCGTTCTGCTGCGGGATTGTCCACTCGGTCATCTTGCCGGTCGACTGGTCGAGTTTCACAAGCTTGCCGTCCCGCTTACCGGCCGAGTAGATCCCCCACCAGATGTTGTTGTCCTTGTCGACATTGAGCCGCCGCGTATGCGCCGGATAGGTGGTCGTCGTGTACTCAGTCCAAGAATTGTTCGATGTGTCGAACTTGACAATCTTTCCACCGCTCCAGAGCGCAATCCAGATGTTGTCGTTCTTGTCAGCGACCACGCCGTAGGGGATCGCGTGTGGGGTCGGAATTCGGAACACCGAAACCTCACCGGTTGCCCGGTCCCACTTGCTCAGCGCGCCGCCCATAATCCAGCCGACGTAGATGTTCCCCTTCGAGTCCATCGCCAACGACTGCAAGAACTTCGTTGGATTGCGGACCACGTTTTCCGGATCCATCGAGATCTGCTGGGTCCATTCCTCGGTCTTCGAATTAAATCCGAGAAGCCGCTTCTCGGTGGTGTTTTGTCGACCACGATGCTCCGGCAGCCAGATCATGCCAGACGGGTCGATCAAGATTTCGTGGTTGCCGTTGCGCGGGTCGGGGTAGAGCCACTCTCGCTGTTCGTTCGTGCGGGGATCGAGTTTGACCAGGCGGTGCGGTATGCCACGATCGACAAGCCAGACGTTCCCTTCGGCATCGAACCGTGGGTCCTGCCCATAACGTCCGACGCGATCGCGCGCCCAAGGCTCAGCATTCACCCCTTCGTCCGGGCCGTCGACGGCGAGGTAGTACTCGATATACATCGCCTTCCCGAGTGCTTCCTCGTCGATCGGTGTCTGCTTCTCAATCGCGACGCGGCGGCGCTTGCTGTCGGGACCGAAGTTCTTGACGACGTACTCCAGCAGCGCGTCGCGGTCCTCACGCCCAAAGCGGAACGTCGAGGAGCGGAAAGAGAGCAACCCCTGGCCATAGCGGGTCGGATCCTGCTCGCCAAGCGTGCTGCCGACCATGTGGTCGATCCATGACATCCACTGCCGCTCGGTGCCAGGTCGCGTCGGGAAGAAGTTCTCGCCGTGGCAGACCATGCAGACCTGCTCGGCCACTTCCCTGCCCGGTCCAGGCGGATAGATCTCGTCATAGTTGGCATATTCAAATACCCCTGACGCACCACTCTCCATCGCCGTCCGGCCGGCCGGGATGACGAGCTGTGGCACGTCACCTGAGAGCGGGCTCAGAGAGAGATTCACCTCGGCCGTCTCGCCCGCGGTGATAGTCACCGTCTGAGCGTCCGACTCAAGGTGCTTCGTGCTGACACTCACCTCGTAGTTCCCCGGGAAGAGGGCAACCGCGCGGTAACGTCCCTGGTTCGTGTAAACCATGTAGACGATACCAAGATCGACATTCCGGATGTACACCTGCGCCGCTGTAAACGCTTGCGATGCGGTTACCGTCCCGGATAGCTTTCCCGTGCCGGGAACCTCTGCCCGCAAACTCAGGCTCGCCAGAACCGACACGCAGATTACCGCGACAATGTGCCGGGTCAGATGAGTAATTATGGTGTTTACTTTCGAACGCATCATGGCCTACTCCTTCAAAAACAAAACCCGAATATTTCCGTGATGAGAATGCCCGCTTTGAACCTCTAGGTCAAGTCTAAAACCGTCAGATGAAGACCTACAAAATCCACATTTAGCAGAGCCACAATCATACGATCTTGATGAAATCTTGTAGGCGGAAGAATACCGCATACCTACGTCAGCGAAGCCCAAGTAGCTTGTGGGTCTGCAGACTTACCTTCCATTTCGGATGCTCTAGACAATACCGAACAGCCTGTTCGGTATGAGCCTGTAGATTGGGGCCATCCATCGGCTGCAAAAAGAAATGCTCAAAATTGGGGTCGTAGAAACTATCTGGTTCCGCACCTGGCTGTGGAAACACCAGCTTCAATTCATTGCCAGATCGAAGCAACAGGTCCGTTCCTGCCTTCGGACTCATACAGATCCAGTCAATGCCCGGCGGAGCTGCTTGCGTGCCGTTCGTTTCGATCGCAACCATAAAGCCTTGAGCATGGAGAGCATCCACGAGCTGACTATCCAGTTGCAATAACGGCTCGCCGCCGGTGCAGACGACCAATCGTGATGTGCGGTCAGAACCATTAGAGGACCATGTGCCAGACACTGCATGTGCCACCGCCTTTGCGTCTGTATATATGCCACCACCGGACCCATCGGTTCCGACAAAATCAGTATCGCAAAACTGGCAGACCGCCGAACTGCGGTCTGCTTCGTAGCCCGACCACAAATTGCACCCACTAAAACGACAAAACACAGCCGGTCGGCCGGTATTCGCCCCTTCGCCCTGCAGGGTGTAATAGATTTCTTTAATCGTATAACCCATGAACAATCTTTACGGTTTAGGTCACATAGGTCGCAGGGTCAACAAGACCGTTGGCTGCAAACCCTTGCAGCCGAAGTAGACACGCATCGCATGTACCACAAGCATGACCTGATGGCGATGGATCGTAGCAGGTAGTTGTAAGACCGTAATCAACACCCAGTTCGAGTCCACGCCGAATGATCTCTTCTTTCCCTAAATCGATCAACGGTGTGTGCACCTGAAATGGACTGTCATTTTCGACGCCAGTCTTTGTCGCAAGGTTCGCCATTATTTGAAACGATTGAATGTACTCGGGACGACAGTCAGGATACCCGCTGTAATCGCGAGCATTCACACCAATAAAATATCGTAGGCCGGAATCACTTCAGCCCACGCCAGCGCTATCGACAGAAACACCGTATTACGAGCTGGCACATAGGTAACGGGAATGCCGGTGCCAATAGCCTTAGCCGAACGATGTTTTGGCACTTCCAGTTCAGAGGTTAGTGCTGACCCACCAAATAGATCGAGACTGAGCTCAAAAACATGGTGCTGTCCAACACCGTATTGAGCTGCGATCTTTTTCGCAACTGCAATCTCATGACAATGGCGTTGCCCGTACTGAAACGTCAGCGCGTGCGGCGTAAAACCTTGCTCTAAAGCAATCGCGAGCGTTGTTGTCGAATCAAGTCCACACTTAATAGAACAACCGCATTCGGCATTAGGCACTACTCCCGACCATCACGCTTTTTGATAAGACCTCAAACCGAACGAAGGACATCAACGGAATACACCGTTCGCTAGGGTGCCTTCGGAATATCCAGTGCCGGATTCCTCTCAAAGAAGCCAACCGGGCGCAGTTCAAAGCTATGCCACGATACCGGCATCACGGGAAAATCCTCAGGTCGAGGGATATGGTGGAAACCCACGGTATACCACGCCACGATGTCTTCATCATCAATGGAACGATTCTTCTTGGTCCATGTCGGCAGACCTTGGTCCGCTGCATGAACTGTGGGGTAGGCCCCTGCGGCAAACATCTCATCTGGATTAAACGGCGTAACCCATAATGTCTGTTCAGTAAAACCAGCACGACGACGTACGAAATCATCATCCGCTAACAATGTGGTCGCCTGGTTGCCACCCGTAATCTGATACCCCACTGGATCACCGTATGGCCCTGGCGTCTCAGGATTAATAATGCGCCAAAACTCTGGTTTATCAATTGTCGTTTGGCGTTTGGCCTCCAGTTCATTCTTGAGCACGTCTGTGTGAAAATTCCACAGACTCGTTCTCGGACTTCCATCCGGCAGCCGCGTGGTTGCTAACCGGTCAACTGCCAATGCATTCGAGGTACCGTCAACATCTAGATCGAGTCGAAATGAAAAGAAATGACTATGGTTAACCCCCACCAGATGAGGTGCGATAAACCGCCCGTACAACTCTTCATCGGGTGACATTCTTCGCGCTTCCGTCGCATTCGCGGCCTTAACGGTCCGCATTTGATCGATCCCTGACGCCCCAATACGTACTTGCAGTGACCCGTTCTGCAGGAAGACATAGTCGAGTAGGTAATCGTAATTACCAGCCGTAATGAACATCCTTAGTACCAGGTCGCGTCTGGCACGCGACTCGATCACACCATCACCGTCCATGTGGCGCCACGCTGGGTCTCCCGAGACGCGCTCAAACAAACACGCTGCCCGCGTCAGATTGGTCGGTCTCCCAGACTCGGCCACGTTGACCGCATCAAAAAACGTGGCATGGTCAGGGCAATCAGTCCCTCGTTCAAGTGGTGTCGCGATACCACCAAAAACGTTGGAAAAACTACCCAAATCAAAGAAAGACTGATAAACCCATGGCTCCTGCGGACTGGAGTACGGCACGTACAGTTCAGACATGGATGCTTGATACATCACCATCCGTTCCTCGCGGTCATCCATCCATCGAACAAGTGACAGGACCAAGCCACGGCGAGGATCAACACGAAAATGAAAGCGCCAGTTCTGCCAACTCACTGACTGTCCGTCAAGCTCAAACGACGGTCCCATAGACTGCGTCACGGAAATCGGTGTTTTGATGTCGCGTGTCGGACCGATTGCATCCGCGCTAAAGGCGACGTGCTGTGGTGCAAGGGGTATCACGTCTAAATCCAGTACTCGGAGAACCGTTTGAGTCGTCAGGTTCACGATCCCAACCAGACCCTCGTATCGCCTCGACTGACTGGAAAAACGCCCATGCCCGTTGCTACAACTCGCACGCACAACCCGATTACCTCGCTCTTCAGGCTGGTCAAAATAGCCATCGTTAGTGACATAGCAGCCGATATGGCTGAAATCGGTCACACCTCGACGCTTGAAGGCCTCCTTCATCTCATCGTCGTTAAGAAGAAGCTTGGACACGATCTCGTCGTCGCCGGAATGCCGCATGTAGCTTTGACCAGGGGTATCGCGCCAATCGAGGATGGTGCCAGCCTCTAGGTCGAGGATCGCTTCATAGCCCTGGTTGTTCTGCAACAACTGCACAATGGCTTCCCGGCGAAAGTCTTCACCGTGCCGCCACGCCAGCACCTCTGATTTCGGCGGCTCGTGTAGACCGACATACAAAATGACCATGTCGGACTCAGCCTGACCAGAATCACGCAGAATCTCGTAGGCCGTCCAGTGCTCTGCTGCCGTCAGATGATCAAGTGGGTGCTTCGGAGCCGCTGCCAAAAATTCGGTCGCTACGAGCACCAGCACGCCCAGTGCCATGAGGGAACGTTTTGTCATAAATCCTCCTACAGAGTTCCCCATTGTCCCTGAAAATGAACGGGATTGCCCATGAGTTTTTATTTAAAGATGGACTCAGCCACTTGCACGTCCCATTAGCTCAACGGCCATCATCTTAAACTTCGGCCATTTCATCAGCCGGAACAGCAACGCTCGAACAATTCAAAAAGAAAATGGCCTTAGTGACACCATTCGTGACAAAGCTTTTCATCCTCCTCTTCAGCGTTCAGTAGAATAGGCGTGCATTGTCAGTCAGCAACAAGACAGCGTAAGACCACGCAGAAGGAGAGACACGCTACATTTCCTCCTTCACCAGATGTCGGGAGACTCAACAGATGCCGAAATATGTAATCGAACGCGAAATCCCTGGAGCCGGGCAACTCACTACAGAACAATTATCTGGCATTGCCAATAAGTCATGCGATGTTTTGAAACAACTCGGCACCGACATCCAATGGGTGCACAGCTACGTCACAGGAGACAAGGTCTACTGCATTTACATCGCACCCAACGAAGACCTAGTGCGAGAACATGCGCAACGCGGAGGGTTTCCTGCCAACCGTATCTCCGAAGTCGCATCAATTATCGATCCAACAACAGCAACGTAATATCACCCTAGAGCTGCAATGAGGCGCAGGGACACATGAAACGACTGCCGATCAATATCCACCGATGGCTCGCGCTCGCTGCCGGATTCGTTCTCATCAGTTCGACGACATACCTGTCAGCTGAAGACTGGCCCCAATGGAGAGGCATCAATCGAGACGCGATCTGGAATGAAACTGGCGTCGTCGAAAGATTCCCGGAGGACGGACTCACCGTGAAGTGGCGTGCACCGGTGCGTGGCGGGTTTGCCGGGCCAGCCGTCGCTGATGGACGTGTCTTCATACTCGATTACCAAGAAACAGCTGGAAGCCGAACCATGGATGGCCATGAACGACTCGTGGTCTTCGATGAAGAAACCGGAACCGTGCTCTGGCAACAGGAGTGGCCGGCAACGTACCGTAATCTGCAATTTAAATTTGCCACCGGACCGCGCGCGGTCCCAACGGTCGATGAACACCGGGTGTACACCCTCGGTGCTGCCGGAATGCTGTCATGTTTCGATACCGAGACCGGCGACCTTTTGTGGCGCGTCGATACCGTAACTGACTACGACGCCACAGTTCCCGTTCAGGGCACATCGCAAGCACCGATCGTAGAAGAAAACCTTTTAATTGCTGCGGTAGGTGGTGAACCAGATGCCAAGGTCGTCGCGTTCAACAAAGTAACCGGGGACGAAGTCTGGCGGTCCTTGGACAACATCTCAGAAACTGGTTACTCAGCACCCATCATCATTGACGCAGGTGGTGCGCGACAGCTAATTCTCTGGCACGCGACTGCCATCACTTCGCTCAATCCGAAAACCGGAGAAATCTACTGGAACCAAGGCTTCACCATTGGCGGTGGCATGGCCATCACCACGCCAGTCCGCAGCGGGCGGTATCTAGCTGTTAGCCAGTTTTTCAATGGGACGATGATGCTGGCACTAAATCCAGACCGACCGGACGCGCGCATGCTGTGGAAAGGGCGAAACCGCGGCGAGTTACCCGACCAGACAGACTCGCTCCACTCAATTATTTCAACACCTATTGTTGTCGGCGATCACCTCTACGGCATTGGAAGTTACGGTGAACTGCGAGGTATTGATGCGACAAACGGTGAACGATTATGGGAAAGCGACCAGATGAACGAGCAGGACCGCTGGGCAACCGCATATTTCGTGCGTCATCGTGACCGTTACTTTGTCGTGAACGATAGTGGCGAATTAATCCTCGCTCGGTTTAATCCAGACGGCTACGAAGAAATTGACCGGACACGTTTACTGAGACCGACCACTCGCACACGCGGTGGTATCTCTGGTCGATACAGAGATCGTGCAGTCCTCTGGGCACATCCAGCATTTGCCAACCAGCATGTTGTCGTACGCAATGACGAAACAGTCGTGCGACTCTCTCTGGCGTCCACGGACTATCAGTAAGGTCTAAACGACCAAGTCACTAATGGCCACAAATGCAGATGAGCATCAGACCACACTGACCTACCTTGGTCATGCGTGCATTCGTGTCGACATAGGCGGCACTGCGATACTGATGGATCCGTGGCTTATAGGACCGTCAAATGGTGGCGGGTGGTGGCACCTTCCTGCCCTCACAGAAACACCAGAGTCGCTGAGTTCAATCGATTACATAATGATTTCGCATGTGCACAATGACCACTTTCACATACCGTCGTTGCAGCGCCTTCCTAAATCAGCAACTGCCATCGTGCCCTACGGTCTCGACCCATGGATGGCCGACGCACTTCGAGAATTGAAATTCAAACAGGTCATCGAGATAGAACACGGCCAAACGCTAGCTCTTCCCAGTGGCGTCGTCGTAGAAAACTATCAACACGGTCGAATCGATAGTGCCTACTGGCTGCGATACGGCGAAGATACGATTCTGAACCTGAATGATTGTCCGGTCTCTGAATCATGGCTTGAAGAGTGGCTCGATCATCATCCGCGCCCCGATGTCGCGCTCGGAGCCTTCAGCTACGCCAGCCCGTATCCGGTATGTTATGACGTACAAGGACAGGATCGTGAAGGTCTTCTTGCCGAGAACGTCTCCGAGGTTTTGAGTAGTTTTGCCAAAACCATGGGTCTTCTGAGACCCCAATACGCCATACCCTTTGCAACGCAATACGGATTCTTTCTACCAGGCTCTCAATGGATGACCCAACACATCCCAACTCCTCAGACTGCCATCGAAACAATTACGGAAAACTTTCCTGACGTAAACGGCGTACTTCTCAACCCTGGCGATCGTCTCTCTGTCAAAACGGGGAAGATGGTACCTGGTCCCGTATTTGACTGGAATGCCCGCGACCGCGAAGCCACGTCTGAAATCAAGAGACGGCGTGAGGAAATTGAGAGAGTCGTCACGGACGAACCGCATCCGCCAAAAGACCTCTTCGAGCGGTTCGCTACGTATTTCACACGAATCATTTCTCGCAATTGGCTGCTGCGCCGGAAACTTCCGACTCACATCGCTTTCCTGGCAGAACCAAACACTGACTGGTGGGTGATCGATTGCAAAGCCCGAAAGGTCTATTCGAGCACTAATGAACCTCCAGACGCATCCGTGAGTATTCGTTTGCCTGGCTCTCTCTTGTTCGCCGCCATTGATGGCCAGCTTCATTGGGAAACGCTCTACTTATCCAACCGGCTGCACGTAACCCTCGACAAACAGGAACTCGACCGCGAGTGGCAAATGTGGCGGATGTTGTTCAATTTCCCAGATGGTATTCTTCGCGATCGACTGACACTCTTGTCATCCCGCGGTCGCCGCGTCCTGCGACGACGATACCCTGAAATCATCCGTCTTCTTCGTGAGCGAATCACTCAAGTGTCAAACAGAGAACCCTACGGCAACGACTCCTCAAATTCTTCATCGGAACGGGCGGTATAAGAGGCCAGATCGCGTGCGAGTAGCGCACCGTTCAGTTCAGCACATTCAGTAAATAGCTGAATTTCAGGATCAAACTTCGACCAGCGCCAACCGGCACATAATCGCTAATACCCTCAATGTCGTTGTACACGAAAAACAAACCCGTATTCGCATCGCGAAGCCATCCGAACCGCAAATTTGAAGACCACAAGCCAGCACTGTCATTGTGCTGTATCAACCCTTGAAGAAAGACCCTTGGCGACAGGTTGTACCCAATACGCGCACTCGTCAGGTTCGTAATCGTGCTGCCTGCAGGAAGGTCAATATCATTGCGGCTGTAACTCAGTGACAGATTGAGTGTTTCGTTATAACGCAACCGAACAGACGGGCGCACCGTCACAATGTCACCGCCAAACAAACCGCCAGCTGTGGTGCTCACACCAAAGCTGATGGGAGCCGACCGATTGTAGCGAAATGAATAATTGGTCTCACTAAAATCATACCGACCTGGTGCAACCGGTATTCCCGATATCGAAAACGTACGAAACACTCGCTCGCTCTTCACGTCATACCACGCGCCAGTTGACGAACTGTCCTCAAACTCTCCCATGAAATGTAGATGAAGAAAGGACGTTTCCATGACACCGTCAAAATTCCAAAAACGCGTAAAGCTCATGTGTGGTGTCAGTTCTTGAAACTTCAAGAAACCGTCTGGTCGTGACGTGTTATTGATTCCGAGGTCATACTTTCTAAATCCTCCAGTTCGGCGAACGAACCCGACCTCTGGATTGAAATCTTCCCCATTCTCTTGATAGCCAGTAAGCAGCCGCCACGATTCAGAACTGTAATTACCAGACACATTCAGTGCATGATCGCGTCCTCGGCGACCAGGCGTCTCGGTCCGACCAATAAATCCCTGCACCATGGCATTGTCACCAACCCCCCAACGACCATCCACGGCATAAGTGCGGTTGTAGTCATCCGGGCGGGCTTGCCGTCCTGTTGCGATACGATTGACGAATAGACCACCAACACTCGATCGATTTGGGAGTTCACGCCTCGCACGGGCGACCGTGAAATTATTAGCAGGCGCGATCCCGTCAAGATCTTCCGTCTGCATATTGAGTAACCCGACTGTGGTCTTGTCCGTCACTTTTCCAGATAGACGCGAACCAGCCAAGATTGGAGTCTGTTGTCCCGTCGCGCTGATGCCGATCCGACGGCTAAAAAAGAGTTCGGTTTGGCCAAGGTCTGGTTGCCGCGCAGCTCCTTCATTTGAAATGGTAAACGCCCCTGCATTCTCGAGAAAGAATGGCCGCTTCTCAGGAAAAAACAAATTAAACCGATCTAAATTGACTTGCTGGTCATCGACCTCCACTTGAGCAAAATCGGTGTTGTAGGTGGCGTCCAAGGTCAAACCTGGTGTCACGCTGTATTTCAGGTCCAGCCCCATATCCCCGGTAACAACCGTACGCCTGCTTGGAACACCGTCTCGCTTGCGCATGGCACCAACGACATACGGCGTCAACTGGAGATTTCTTGCATTGCCAGCCGGTGTAACTAAACCTTCAAGTTGCCCGGCCATTGATACCCGGTATAGGTTGTATTGGCGAGGTAAAGAGGCCCAGTACGCTGTTTCATTGCGCCGAGGAAGATTGCGCTGAAAATTGACCCCCCAAAGTTGTTGCGTGCGTGCTGGAAAGCGGAGTGTTCGAAATGGGATCGCAAACTCCGCACTCCACCCAATGTCAGACACCAAGGTGCGAACCTGCCACGGACTGTCCCAATTAAGATTAAAGCCTCCGCCACCACCTCGGGAAAATCCTCCACGCCCCCCGGAACCGAACAAGCTACCGCTACCACCTTCATTAATGACTTGTCCGTCATACTCCTGGCCCGCAGGTGTCGTACCAAAAACAAAACCATTTTGCCGATCGTGAAAGGTATCGAGCACGATTTGGATACTATCCGTGTTATTCATCGACGAATCGCGGCGACTATCGCTCACAACAATCGATGAAGGGTCGCTGTCGTAACAGACCACCCCGATAAATAACGTGTCGGAGGTAAAGGCGACACGGATTTCCGTCCGCTCCGTTGCTGGTTGACCATCATCCGGTGCACTCTGCTGAAAGGCGGTGGCTACGGACGCATTTATCCACGCCGAGTCTGCCAGCACATCACCATCCAATATCGGTGGCTCTTCGATGGCCACAGCAGTAACGATAGGCCTGCCCCCTTGCGCACTGTTCGCCGACTGGCCTTTGACATCAATGACCGAGCCAAACAGGACCACACCGCTACAGACCACAACTAATGAGTAATAGCGGGTTCTCTTAGCCACGGTGGACATGCAGACATCCAGTCAATGTTGTCTACTCAAGGCAGGCACTAGGTCGCTGAGATGTTTGGCCTGAACGGCGGGTAAACTGCAAACGGAGACGAGCCTTGTAATTGATTAAACAGTGCCAAAAGCGAAAACAATAACGTAAAATCAAGCTGGGCGTAGGATTCACGGTTACCGCAACCCCTGTGTAATAAGCACCCAGCCCACGATAGTCGCTATATTTAACTACAGGTAGGAGTGGTGGAGGGTGGTTTACACTTTCCGCTGGACACATAAAAGAGAAAAACAGGTGTTCTTGGCAATTAACAGAATGTCAGAGCGCCCTTCAATCTGATGATCTATCTAACGAATTTGTGGCATCTCATGCTGGAGCTGGCACCATGGCTATTTGCTGGTACTGCCGTGGCCAGTCTGCTGCACGTGTGGCTCCCAAAACACTATTTGAGTGAGCGGTTGGGCGGCAAAGGCATGGGACAGGTATTCCGGGCGGTTGCCTTCGGCGTGCCCCTTCCACTGTGCTCGTGCGGTGTCATTCCAGCGGCGATGTCTCTCAAGAAAGAGGGCGCCAGTGATGGCTCGACCGTCGGGTTTTTAATCTCAACGCCTCAAACGGGTGTCGACTCTGTGATGGTAACTGCCTCAATGCTTGGTTGGCCTTTTGCGATGTTCAAGGTAGTCGCCGCATTGGTCACCGGCCTCATTGGCGGCTTTCTGGTCGACCAGGTCAAATCCGACAAATCTTCCACAGGCCATACTCTCGAAAAATTGCATGACCACCAAAATGTGACGGTAAGTTGGCGCGAAGCATTCCGATATGGCTTAGATGAATTGATCTATCCGATATGGCGCTGGCTGGTGATTGGCGTCCTGATTTCGGCCACCGTCACGACCTGGATTCCGCAAGACCAATTCGCAAACTTGACTGGCGGTGGCATATGGACGCTACTGCTAATGGTCGTCATCTCAATCCCACTGTATGTCTGCGCCACAGCGTCGGTTCCAGTCGCAGCAACATTAGTTGCATCTGGATTTCCAGAAGGTGCAGCACTTGTTTTTCTCATGGCGGGTCCGGCAACCAACGTCGCCACCATTGGCGCGGCGTACCGTGTGTTTGGAACACGAATCATGACCGTCTATTTATTTACGGTATTTGTAGGAAGTATTGGTTTTGGATTGTTGTTTGATGTGTTTTGGGCACTCGAAGCATCAAACATGACTATGGAGCATGGCCACGACTCTCTCTTGGTCACTGGTAGTGCTGTTGTGTTAACGGCTCTTTTAATATGGTACGGCATGCAGGACTTGCACCAACTGATCCGACCGAAAGGAGCAAGCGACGGGCAAGAAACCGTCGCCCTCACAGTCTCCGGAATGACCTGTGGTGGATGTGTCAAAACGCTGACGTCGTCTCTCCAATCCGTGGACGGCGTCGAACGGGTCGATGTCGTACTCGATACGGGTCGAACTGAGATCTATGGAGTTCGGTTAGACCGAGGTGCTCTTGAACATGCCGTACACAAAGTAGGCTTCTCCCTGTAACCCGAAAAAGTGCCGCGCGCTCCGCAGTAATCTATGAACACCTACCCAAGCGCTCCGAGTAAATACTGCCTGAACGCTTCCGGTGCATAAAGTAAGCGTTCGAGTTCCATTGACGGCAGTCTGAACAGTGGTGTGTCACGTGTGATGTACCGTGAAACAAATGGCGGACCACCATCAGCCTCATTGGGACCAGGCGCATTCACAAAATCGGCATAGCGCTCAATCTTTCCATCAATTTCACAGTTGCTGCCGATAATCCACAACCGACCGAGTTTGTAGCGCAGTTTCGCTTCGAGATCGGCCACGCTTGACCATGTCGTACCCGTACTGTTGCCAGTAAATGCAAAATACTCGGGTCGAATACCCAGATGCTGCTCCAGTAACGCGTTATTGGCATCCATTTCAGACCGCACTTGCTCTCCAGTAGGGTCCGTAAGTGACAGCTCCGATAAATTGGGATGCGTATGCGTGTGGCCCCCGATCGTCCAGCCTGACGTCATCAACTCACGAATCTGATCCCATGTCGCGCAGGCAGATTGACCAGCTTCAAGTGGTGTGCCCCCGCACACGTCCTGGAAATACCCTGTGTTCACAAACAAGTTGCCCGTAAAGCCGTACCTCTGCATCAGCGGAAACATTTCCGCCGCAACACTCGCGACCGGATGATCAACATCAATCATCAATGGGCGTTCCGGCAAGGAACCTGCTCCTGTTAACCACAGATAGAGCTGGTCATAGTTAATGCTCGTGAACTTAAGTTCATGAGCAATGTCCAAATACTGTTCGAACCGGTCACGTGTAAGACGATCCGTGATCCCATGACACATCGTTATGGGAACCCGTAGCTCGTCCTGTCGCACTTTGTGAATCGTGTGGGACCCGAATGCAACCGATGACCGTCCAGAAATGACAGCCGTCCCAAATAGTGTCGAAGCAAGAAATCGACGCCGACTCCATCTCGTCTTCTTGGTCATACAAATTCTGCTGTCCGCTCGTTCCCGCAGCGTTATTCAGGAAGCGCCAAAGCAACCCACTCACTTGCCATGTCTTCCCACCCAACAGCAGCGACGATGTACTGGCGTCCCTCATACATATAAGTCATCGGGGCACCGCTGGTCCCTCCTGGCAATTCGATCTCCCAGACGACATCGCCGGTCTGTTTGTCGTACGCACGAAATTTTTTCCCCCCAACGCCTCCCCAAAACTGGGTCAGAGCCGCCACACCAACATTGACACCTTCGCCAAGAAATAACAGATCCGATGTAACTAACACCGATGCCCGTCCCGCCTGACCCAGCCATGGCAAATCCAAATGACGGATGGCAGGATGATCGCGAGGGCCTTCCCCGTTCGGCTTTTGCCACGCGATCTCACCCGTATTCAGATCAATGGCTGTAACTCGACCATACGGCGGTTTAAAAAACGATAACCCCTGCGGCCCTGGAGCCGACGTGTACTTCTCTCGTGCGAAACGGACATCCGACCTGGGATGTTCCGATGGGGTCAAGCCAATGATGTTTTGACTGTATGCAGACGGCACATAGAGTATTCCTGTCTCGGGATCGATACCGGCACCCGACCAACTCGCCCCGCCCGCTGTCCCTGGACTAAGGACAGTCCCCTGTTTCCCGCCGGGCGTCTGATCAATCAATGTCGGCGGCGTAAACATAGCCCCCCAGACAAACTGGTCGAGGAGTTCCACGGCCTCCGCGCGAAGCTCTGGCGTGAAATCAATCAGACCGTCAACCGTGACACCCTGACGGTCAAATGGAGGAGGTTTCGTTGGAAAAGGCTGTGTCGCTGCTAACCGTTCCCCCGGCACATCCGACTGCGGAACTGAGCGTTCCTCAATGGGCCAGACCGGCTCACCCGTCACCCGATCAAACACATACGTAAAAGCCTGCTTGCTCACAATCGCAACGGCTTTGATCGAGCGTCCCTCAACGGTGATATCAATGAGGTTGGCCGATGACGCAAAATCGTAGTCCCACACCCCGTGACGTACCGCTTGGAAATGCCACACCCGCTCACCCGTTTCGACATCTACGGCCACAAGACTTTCTGCAAACAGATTGTCGCCAGGACGATGTCCACCGTAGTAATCACTACTGGGCGTTGATAACGGAAGATACACATATCCCAGTTCGGGATCGGCCGTTGGATGCGCCCACATGTTCGTGTTGCCGCTGTAGACCCATGAAGGTTGGTCACTATCGGGGTCTATGCCCCATGTGTCGAGGCCGAACTCCCCGTCTCTGGGAATGGTGTAGAAGGTCCAACGCACCTCGCCCGTACGCACATCGTACGCCCGGACGTCACCTCGCGGCGATTCCTTCATCGCAGGCATCTGGTTGTTAAGAATGTCTGGCACAAATGACCCGACGATCACAATATCGTTCACAACCAAGGGGGCCGAGAGGTAGTAATAATCCGGGAAGTCTCGTGTCAGCCCATCCCGAAGGTCCACTTCGCCATCGGTACCGAACTCGGGATACCGTTCACCGGTTTGTGCATTGAGGGCGACGAGTTTTGGACCACGTGCCGCGAGAACGCGGGCATCCTCTCCATCTGTCCAGTACGCCACGCCTCGCGTTTGCCGTGCGCGGCGATCCCTATCATTGCCCTCAAAAACTGGGACATCGTCATTCCAGACCACGTCACCAGTCGAAGGATCGAGCGCCGCGACAGTCCCCAGGCCCGTGCTGACATATAACAGGCCACCCGCCATGAGCGGCGTGTTCTGCGCCGCAACGGGACCGCGCACGGTACTGCCGTCCCGAATGGCCTCTGGAATCACCGGCTGACGCCACGCGATTTCCAAGTCACCGACAGTCTGATGATTAATCTGTTCAAGTGGCGAATACTTTGTGCCAGCCACGTCCGCTGCATAGCTCGGCCACTCGACTGTCTGTCCCAATACCGGCGCAACCACCACACACCACAACCCCACGAGGCAGATCACACCTGACCTATTGATAAGTTTCATGGTGAAGATCTTCTAACTGGCAATCGATCGTGAGCAACGGTTGCCAGATCTCTTCCCATCCACAGTCGTCACCATTCACGAATAGTGGTACGCGCGTGAGCCACACCATGCACGGACCATCGGCACATCGTCTCCTATTGAGCGCTACGCTAAAGCACGCGTAAACAACGCCAACAAACGACTCCAAGCACGTTCTGCCTTCGACTCATCGTACACCTGAGAATCCGGCGGACACCACCCGTGCATGGCGCCGTCATAGACCTCGATCTCAGCCTGTAAACCGGCCTGCGTAAACGCATCGCGAAGTACATCCTTCGCTTCCGGTTGATTCTCGTCATCGTTGGCAGCAATCGCAAACAGATACTGCGCTGTCATCTGTGGCACCAGTAAGTGCGGACTATCCGGTTGATCCGTGACGAGGCCGCCGCCATGAAATGATGCGGCCGCACCGACACGATCTGGAAGCGAGGCCGCCGTGCGCATCGTGAACGGTCCACCCATGCAGTAGCCCATCGTTCCCATCTTGCGGTTACTGTCCACGGCCTGCTGACGGTCAAGAAATCCGATAAACGCCTGAGCGTCTCTGACCTGCGTCTCCGCATTCAACGTCCCCATCAGCGGCCTGAGCGTATCACTCACTTCCGCAAAGTTTGTCGTATTCACGATCGGGGCTCGTTGCGATCGGTAATATTGGTTCACCACCAACACCGCGTAACCTGATTCTGCAAGCCGCTTCGCCATCTGTCGCTTGGCTGGTCGCAAGCCAAAAGCATCAGGCCAAATCAGAACACCGGGGTGGGACCCACTTGACGGGTGCACGAAGTAACTATCCGAGACACCATCAGGCGTCGTGACATCGAGTTCGGATTCTGTGACGGCCTGGGCATTCGCGGCGCGTGGCAACAGCATCGCCAATCCCGCCCCCATGGATACTTCTCCGAATTGCCGTCGCGTCAATGGTCCCGAACGACGTAAATACTCCTTGGCATCGTTTGTTGTTGTTTCGTCGCACATAGTGGCCCCTCTCCAGAAGCGCCTCCCCAAGGTCTAGACCAGGACGCCTCTCGTCGTGTGCGACTATTCTACGCTCTATCTCTGACCACAGACGAGCCCAGCCCGGAGAGATTTACCTGTCCGCGAGATCAGCTCCAGGACAGGGTCCCGGCGCTTTGACCAAACGTATCTGTCTCGACACCTTGGTGCTGGAGTAACGTCAGAAACAAATTCGACAGCGGTACATTCGGTCCCTCGTGCACAATGTGCTCTCCATGGGACAACCCGCCACCAGCAACCAAAATAGGAAGATCATCTGGCGTATGAGAATTCGCGTTGCCGAGGTTGCTCCCAAACAACACCGTGGTCTGATCAAGAAGCGTCCCGCTAGTGTCCGTCCGCGCTTTCAGGTCAGTCATGAACTCCCCGAAGGCCTCCACCCCACACGCGACAAGCCGATCCGGAGACCACAGCCATCCTTCGCGATGCAACTGGTGCCGAGGGCGGGGATCGAACCCGCACGACCTATAAGGTCACAGGATTTTAAGTCCTGTGCGTCTGCCAGTTTCGCCACCTCGGCCTCACAACGTGGTACTACTTTACTGCAAGCACTTGCGTGTCACTACTTCATCGTGGGCATTGCAAGACTCGCTTCTTCAGAGGCGTCAGGCCACCGTTTGGTGATCACTTTCGTCCGCGTATAAAACTTGACGCCTTCGACCCCATGCACATGCAGGTCCCCAAACAACGAATCTTTCCATCCGCCAAACGAAAAGAATGCCATCGGCACAGGGATCGGAACGTTCACACCAACCATGCCAACTTCAATGTCTTGTTCAAATCGTCTGGCAGCGGAACCCGACCGTGTAAACACGGCAGTCCCATTCCCAAATGCGTTCCTGTTGACTAATGCAATCGCGTCATCAAACGTCTCCGACCGCACCATCACCAGGACCGGACCAAAAATTTCATCCTGATAAATCTTCATGTCAGGAGTCACGTGATCAAAAAGCGTCGGACCGACAAAATAGCCGTGGCCTCCGCCTTCGACCGCGATATCCCGTCCATCCACAACCAGCGTTGCCCCCTCAGTCGCGCCAATATCAATGTACCCGGTCACGCGCTCAAGGTGTTCTTTCGTGATGAGTGGCCCCATCTCAACACCCTCTCCATCTCCCGGACCGACAACCAACGAGGACGCTTTCTGTTTCAATTTCTGCACCAGCGGTTCTGCAGCATCGCCCACCGCCACCACCACGGAAATCGACATACACCGTTCGCCTGCCGACCCATACGCGGCCCCGATCAATGCCTCCGCTGCACCATCTACATCGGCGTCCGGCAACACAACCGCATGATTCTTGGCCCCACCAAGGGCCTGCACACGCTTCCCATTATTCGTGGCCGTATCGTAGACGTGCTTTGCAACCGGCGTGGACCCCACAAATGAGACCGCCGCAATTTGTGGATGCGCCAGAAGGGCATCTACCGTCTCCTTATCCCCATGAATAACGTTAAGCACGCCGTCAGGAAGCCCCGCTTCTTGAAAAATCCGAGCCAGAACCATGCTCGCCGACGGATCTTTCTCAGACGGCTTCAACACGAACGTATTGCCACAGGCGAGCGCGACAGGCACCATCCACATCGGAACCATGACAGGGAAGTTGAACGGCGTAATGCCAGCACACACACCGAGTGGCTGCTTTAAGGTGTGCGAGTCAATGCCAGACCCCACATTGTCCGAGTGCTCCCCTTTCAGCAAGTGTGGGATCCCGGTCGCAAACTCCAACACCTCAAGGCCTCGCTGAACTGAGCCCAGGGCATCCGGCAGTGTTTTCCCGTGCTCAACAGTAATCAGTTGTGCAAGTTCGTCTTTATAGTGGTCAACAAGAGCGCGTGCCTTCATCAGCACGCGAGCACGACGGAGTGGCGAGGTCGCACTCCACTCGGGCCAGGCGTCCGCCGCGGAGCCGACCGCGCGATCAACATCCTCTGCCGTCGCAAACGAGACATGCCGAACGACGGCACCCGTTGCAGAATTCGTTATCTCACCCTGACGTCCCCCGGCAGAAAGCGTTTCACGCCCATTGATCCAAAACGGCACAGTTGCGATGGATTTATCTTTTGTCATGACATCTCTTTATGAACGCACGACCATCACAGAATGATTACCGTGCATCTGCACAAATAAACTCCGCTCCTTTTTCGGCAATCATCACCGTGGGTGCATTGGTATTTCCAGACGTAATTCTAGGCATGATCGATGCATCGATAACCCGCAGGCCGGATATCCCATGCACTGACAACCGATCATCAACCACCGCCAATTCGTCTGGTCCCATTTTGCAGGTCCCGACAGGATGAAAAATGGTCGTTCCGAGATCACCGGCGACCTGTGCCAATTGCTCATCGGTGTCGATGGCTGGGCCAGGTTTCCATTCCTCTGGTTCGAATCGCGCTAACGCCTTCGCAGCCATAATGCGACGGGTCGCCCGCAAGCCCGCAATGGCCACGCGTTGATCGTCTTCCGTGGACAGATAATTCAACGTGATGGCCGGCGCGTCCAAGGGATTAGGCGTCTTGAGCCGAACATGCCCTCGGCTCGTCGGTTGCAAATTGCATACGGATGGCGTGATCGCATCAAAGCGGTGTAGCGGGTCACCAAACTTATCGAGTGACAACGGCTGTACATGCCATTCCATATTCGGTGACGCACGTGTGGTCTCACTCTTGGCGAACGCACCTAATTGCGATGGAGGCATCGTGAGCGGCCCTGTCTTGAATAACAAGTACTCAAGACCCATCGCCGCTTTTCCGACAAGCGAATTAACACGCCTGTTCAGGGTGACCGTATTCTTCACCTTGAATATCGTCCGCACCTGCAAATGGTCCTGCAGGTTCGCCCCAACACCCGGCAAATGATGCACCACATCAATACCATGCGAGCGCAGCAACGATTCCGGTCCAATGCCAGAACATTGCAATATCTGTGGCGACCCGATCGCACCAGCAGCCAGAATCACCTCGCAGCGAGCCTTCAACAGTTCCCCGGTCCCAGCCAGTACCACTCCTGTCGCTCGTTTTCCGGAATCCCCACTATCGATGACCAGTCGATCAACCTGCGCGTTGACCCGCACCGTCAGATTCGATCGCTGCCGAATAGGGCGAAGAAAGGCTTTCGTTCCACTCCACCGTCGACCACCCCGCTGATTCATCTGGAAATACGCGTTCCCAAAATTATCCCCTCTATTAAACTCTTTAATCTTCGGAATCCCATATTCCTCAGCGGCATCCCGCCATGCATCAAGAATTTCCCAACTGACACGCTTCTCTTCGACGCGCATCTCTCCACCAACACCATGAAAATCATCTGCCCCGTGCTGGTAATCTTCTGACCGCTTAAACACGGGAAGCACGTCATCCCACGACCACCCGCGGTTCCCCAGCGACGCCCAGTGGTCGTAGTCACTCTTTTGACCACGCATATAGATCATCGCGTTAATCGATGAACATCCGCCGAGGACTTTCCCACGTGCGTAGCCGATCGTACGGCCATTAAGCCCCGGGTCAGGTTCTATGGTGTAGCACCAATCCGTGCGTGGATTTCCGATCGTGTACAAATAACCAACCGGAATATCAATCCAAAAATAATCATCATTCCCGCCTGCTTCGAGCAAGAGGACATTAACATTGGAGTCCGCCGACAAGCGGTTCGCCAGTACGCAACCCGCCGTGCCAGCACCAATAATGATGTAATCGTGGGTCATGGAACGATCGTAGCCTTTGACAACAACAAGAGCGAATAGCCACGGCGCCATCCAGTCTGACTCTCTCATCGGAAGTCATCACGACGACCGCTTAAAAAGACAGTTCCGGACACCGACCCGTGTCTACCTATTTAGGGAAAGCGAGAGCAGCACAATCCTTTACACATCCGACAACATTGGTAACTGGCCTGTGCTGTCACCAAACTGCTCCACGTTCACACCGAATTTCTCTAGAAGGCTCACCGACAGATTCGCTAGCGGCGTACCCTTCGGGTACACCAAGTGCCGATTCCCTTGTAATCCATTTTCCGGGCCGCCAAGGACAACGACCGGCACACTGTAATTATTGTGTGTATTCCCGTCGCTCATCCCTTGTCCGTAAAGGACGACCGTACTGTCCAATAATGTCCCGTCACCATCCTGAATCGACTGCAATTTATTCAGATAGTACGAAAGCGTATCGGTGTGATACATATTGAGCTTTGAAAACGCTTCCATTTTCTCCGGGTTATTCCCGTGGTGTGACATCGAATGATGAGCCTCTGGCAAACCAATCTCGTTGTATGAGCGTTGAACATTTTCACGAGCCATCATGAATGACGTCACCCGCGTAATATCCGCACGAAACGCGAGCACCTGCAGGTCGAACATCAATTCCGCGTACTCTCTGAATGTAGCTGGAAGACCAACCGGGCGCTCAGGTACTTCGAAATCGCTGTTATACGATTCTGACTTGGCGATCCGCTGTTCAACATCGCGAATGGCATCAAAATATTCGTTTAGTTTGGCGCGATCATGACCACCGAGTTTCGCAGACAATTTTGAAATTTCCTGCGACAACCCATCAAGAATGCTGCGGTCCTCCTGCGCACGTGCCTCCCGTTCTTCAGGGGTGTCACCAGTACCAAAAAGGCGCTCAAACACAAAGCGCGGGTTCGTCTCGGCCGGCAGTGGCATCGTCGGCGTCTTCCACGACATGGAGTTCATGTATGCACACGCGTACCCATGGTCACAGGCACCAACCACATCGTTACGATCAACGGCGACTTCCAACGATGACAACTTCGAGTCCCGGCAAATCTTCTCCGCAATCAATTGATCAACGGTCGTACCAGCCTGGACATCTGCACCCTCTGTCTGTTTTGGATGGACCGAACTCATAAAAGCCGGAGCCGCCCGGGGATGCTGCCCACCTGTATCCCCCTGGTCAGTTGCGGGATAGTTGTCGAGTCCGGTAAACACCAGCATCCGTTCTCGGAAAGACTCGAGGGGTTTCAGTGTCGGAGACAATTCAAAGTTCACGCCCTCCGTCGGCGGCGTCCAGTCGAACATATTGGCACCGTTGCCGACGTAGACCGCCGTAAACCGCGGGGCCACTGCGGCACGAGCTGACATTGCGGGCACCATCGCATCCAAGAAAGGCAACGCAAGCGTCGCCCCCATTCCGCGAAGAAACGTACGTCTCGGTAGTGCTAACTTTGTGATCACCATTGAACCGCCTCCCAAACCTCTTCCAATACGATCAGCTACTAGTTCGCGAGTTCTGCAGACATCCGCATCTGAAACGGTGTGCTCATAACAATGCGTTCAATGAGCGCAGTCAAAGTATAGTTCTTCGTCGCAGCCTCGCGCTTAATCTGACGCACCACGGACGCATCGGAGGCTTCCAACCCTCGCCCTAAGGCGTATGTCAGTAGCCGGTCGGTCGCCGTCGTGAGGAAATCATCCGAATAAGTCAACAATAACTCTCGAAGTTCACCGGGACCATCAAACGTCGTCCCATCAGGGAACGCCGCTGACGCATCGATTGGAAGCCCAGACGCGTAAATGTCTCGCCATTCACCGATGGCATCAAAGTTTTCCAGCGCGAACCCGAGTTGATCCATCTGAGCGTGACAGCTGGCACAGACCGGATTAGCCCGGTGCACCGCCATTTGTTCGCGCATCGGCAACACTTTCCGCGGGTCCCGTTCTTCTTCGAGGTCCGGCACGTTCGGTGGTGGAGGCGGCGGGGGTGTGCCCAGAATATTTTCCAGGATCCATTTCCCGCGGATAACTGGCGATGTTCGATTCGCTCTCGACGTAGCCGTTAAAATCGATCCCTGTCCCAGCAAGCCACGCCGGGGACTCTCGGCCGACAATGGGACACGTCGAAACCGTTCCCCATAGACTCCTGAAATTCCGTAATGTTTCGCGAGGCGCTCATTCACAAATGTGTAATCGGCGTCCAGCAACTCAAGCACACTGCGATTCTCGCGAAGAATACTTTCAAAAAAGAGCTGTGTCTCTCGCTCAAAAGCCTGACGGAGATTGTCGTCAAAATGAAACAGCAACTCTGGACTCGGCTGCAGTGTCGAGACGTTCCGGATGTATAGCCACTGCCCGGCAAAATTCTCTATCAATGATTGCGAACGAGGGTCCTCCAACATGCGCGTCACTTGCGCTTGAAGGATGGCTGGTTCGTGCAGCGTATTCGCGACTGCCAAGTCAACCAATTCATCATCGGGCACACTACTCCACAGAAAAAAGGATAAGCGTGACGCAAGTTCGAGGTCTGAAATACGGTACGGCATATTCGGTTGCACAGTCGCCGGCTGGTCTTCCACTCGAAACAAAAAATTCGGACTGACAAGAATGCTGCGTACAGCCAATTCAATACCGGATTCAAATCCCCCTGAACGTGCGTTCTGACGGTACAACGCCAGAGGCACTTCCACGTCACTGTCGGTGAGTGGCCGTCGATAAGCTCGGCGTGCAAGCGTCGAGATAATCTCTTCGGCACAAGACTCTTGCTCAGTAGCCGATATCGGTGTGCAAATCAACAACTTCCGCCGGCTCGGCGTTTCACTGACTACGGCGCTTTCGGCCAAGGGCCCAGTAATGGCCACACTCGCCACGACAGGTTCACCACTTCGTGCTCGATACGGGTCTCGGCGCAACGACGGGTCGAACAAATCTTCGATATACGCTGACGTTTTCGATCGAAAAAAGACCTGAACCAGATGTGACCCCGCCGTTACCGGCGCCTCAAACTGCAAACTCTCAAGCACCTTCCGGGTTTTCTCGTCGTCCCGTATCCCTTCGTAGTCGGGTCCGCCAACGACCCCGGTCCACAAGTGCTCGTCATCAAGACTCACATGGATCTCATGCGGTTCAGTCGTGACCCCTTCAAATCCTCCTTCAACACCACCTTCTTCTGGCCGAAATTGAAAACGATAGTCCCCATCCACTGCAAAGTAATACCGGAATGCTGTTCCCCCACGAGACCCGAGCGGCAAATCATCACTAACTCGACCATCTTGATTACTATCCGTTGCGACAAAGATGGTCTCAGGAGACGGACTCCCGACCGGACGTCCCAGTGCTATTTGACTGACCTTCGCCGCCGCACTGAGATACCGTTCTGTCAATGCAGACGACAACGTGAGCGCATCAGCATTATTGTCAAAACCGTATGCGGCATTGTCCGCTGGCAACAACGAGACATCGATATCTACTGCAAGCAGATCACGGATGGCGTTGCGATACTCTGCACGATTCAAGCGATGCAAAGTCGGTCGTCCAGGATTCGGAGAGGCCAACGCTGCGCGGTCAAGCTCTGTTTCAAGCCATGCGACAACCATCTCTGCCTCTGCGTTATTGGGTCTTGGCCGGCCAACGGGAGGCATGGCGCCCGTACGTAGTTTTTTTACAACGGCTTCCCAAATGGCGGCGTTCTCACCAACACGATTCATCGCCAGTACATCAAGCGCCAAACCACCAGTCCGTACACGATCGTTGTGACAAGAAAAACAAAAGCGTTGTAATACATGGCGGGGCGGATCAGTCGTTTGTGCGCGCGCCTGCCGGTCACCATAGACAACACAAGCTAACAAGATAAACGCCGCCATCCGGCGTAAAGCGATCACTGTCTCACTGCCTCCAACGGAATCTCCGCGGCGCACGGCGCCGGACATTCGATCTCGGCTGCCCCGAGCTGGCGTAACAATTCAGCGGTGTGTGGATGAGTAGCGAAAGAATTTCCATACTCCACACCATCCGCGACTCGTAATGGTGTCCGACCATCCTTGGCAATTACGTCAAGCTGAGCGCCTTGATCAAACAGATACTGCACCACATTATTCGCCCCGCGATAAGCAGCGGCATGCATGGCAGTCTCTCCAACATCGCTCACAAAATTCACATCGGCCCCGGTCTCTTCCACAAGAAGTTGAACAGCCTCGAGCACCTGCGCCTCGCTCGCACGGTCTTGGTTCGACGCCCATGAAATACCGGCGGCGGCCATGAGCGGAGTAATGTTGTCTTCTGTATGTAGAGACGCATCCGCACCATATTCAAGTAACAGACGCATCACCTCCACATCCGCGGCTTTCGCAGCCAGCATCAGTGCCGTGGCTCCAGTCATATGCCGGCGATAGCGGGCCCCAGACCATCGTGGCTCTTCCATCGTATTGCGACCGTTGACGGCCGCACCATGATCCAACAAGGCACGGATGACACGCAGTCGGTCTAGGTTCACGCTGATGAACTGATCGCTAATATGCCAATTGGCAACATGCACGGCCGCCTGCAATGGCCGACCGAAGATATTGCCGCGTATTACACCTTCATTTTCACGTTCCGTATAGCCAAGCTTTCTGATTTCCAGTGGCATTGGGACAGCGCGTACTCCCTTTACCGTCAGACGGGTCGAACCACCTTCTTGATTCGGATCCGCCCCTCGTGCCAGCAACAACTCAACAATGTCTTCATGTCCATTGATCACGGCCACCAGCAATGGACTCGCTCCATCCGGCCTTGTGGCATTGACATCAACCCCGGCAGAAACCAAAACCAGAACAGACTCGAGACTCCCCTTGCGCACAGCAAATAACAATGGTGTCGTGCCACTATTACTCCGCGCACTCAAGTCGGCTCCACGCTCAAGCAGCGTCTCGACCACCGCGCCATGTCCTTCGGCCGCCGCCCACATCAGCGCCGATTGCCCATTCCAACTTTCCCGGGCGGTGATACTCGCACCCGCGTTCAAAAGTGCTTGGACGGCATCGCTCTGTCCGCTACGAGCGGCCAACATTAACGGCGTTTCGCCAGCATTCACCGTGTACAACACATCGTTAGGGTCCGCGCCCGCATTCACTAACTGCTGAATGATCGTCGCATTGCCGTTCTTAGACGCAAGACCAAGTGGCGTTGCACCATAGTTATTCGACACATTGATGGTTGCATCGGCGCGGATCAACACCGCCGTCATTTCTGAATCGTCCAAATAGGCCGCCCAATGCAATGCTGTGGCACCATCGCCCTGCGGCATATCAACATCCACCGCCGTTTTGAGCAGTGAAGACACGGCCGCTATATCACCACGTTCCATCGCATCAGCAAGTGGCGCGGTTTGGGCACTCACTCCCACACCGGCGGCGAAGAATACCACCACGACGGATACTGCCACCGAGTCTCGTAGTTGCATGATCAGACGCATTATCTGAGTCACATCCTACTATGCTCTCACTACTCGTGCGACCTCTTACCCAGCCTCACAAGAAGAAACAACCGGCGAACCATACGTTTCACTATTCCGGAGCGGATACTCGCGCCGAGACTGCTTCCTGCAGCGAACCAAAAAACGGACCAACAGTTGGTCATTCGGTAGACAAGCGTCCAACAGATACTGCAGATTACGAGGCCCCTAGTCGGAATAGTATCGGTGAGAATCACCACAATCCACGTCGAGCCATAGCGTGAGTGGACAAGTGCCGCAGCCCGTTGTCTGGAAGCAAAATGCGCAAACCGAGCTCTTCCTTATTGCAACCTCCAGCGGTGTGCATTGGAATCTACAGAAAGACCTTAGCGAACGTGGTGACACAACCCGTGAACGTGCCCTTAATGAAACACAGGAAGAAGTTGGGCTCAGCAGTACAATAATTGACGAAACGCTAAAGCTCTATCTACACGCGACAGGGGGACAAGTATTGCGCGTCGCTAACTACCCGGTGCGGGTTACCGACGCGGCCGATACGCCGCCAGAAAAATCACCTCAAAAAAATGCTGGGTGAATTCCACCGTCGCTCTCGGTTTGCTTGGCAACTACCCCATTTGCCGTATCTTTCTAACAGCTATCGAACGTCTCGGTTGGACTAATCGAAAATGCACATCAAATGAGGAGCTGCTTGTTATGCCCCATAAGCGATTCATCAACGTTCTATCGATTCTTTTAGCGCTGTCCATCGCTCCGTTAACGGTAACAGCCCAAGACCAAACACATTTTCAAGCTCGACTCGAAATTGCCGAACAACTTACGCAGTATTCATACCGGTGGGATTCAAAAGACGCCGAAGGTTTCGCAGACCTGTTTACAGACGATGCCGTCATTGAAGTTTGGCGTAACGGTGAGTTGATTCGTGGGTCCAGCCGAGTCGGTCGACAAGCGATCTATGAATACGCAAAGACCTCTCATGAAGGACGACTCGCCGACCGCCAGACACGACACCATATGTCTGGACTGATTTTTATCGAGTTGTCAGAAAATACAGCTATCACTGAAAACATGGGGTTGATCACGCATCAGACCGCTGACAGTGGCGGCCCCTTCATTAGCGGATCTGGGATCTACCGCAACCACTGGAAAAAAACCGCAAACGGTTGGCAATTAACGAAGCGCATGCTCTTTAGTGACCGTGTAAATTGAGGCTGGTTATACCGGCACAGGTTTTATCTGCGCATAATGATTTTAAGTATCGTTTTTATATGATCCCGAGCTTGTGCAAATACGATTCAAACGACTGATAGACATTCGACGGTTTGCGCTCACCGCAACCTTCGCCGTCGGCGCTGCACTAGCCCCATTAGTCGCCACAGCCCAATTACGAGATACCAGTGACGCGAGTAGCACAGTGTCATGGCTTCGCCTCGCATTCGAACAGCGTGGGCGAATTGAAACACTCACGAATCGCTTTTACGACGATGGCGAAGGAGCCTCGCGCACGCTTGCCGTCCGGTCACGGATTTATGCCGAGCTACGAGAAGTTACCGACTCACTCCAATTTGTCATCGAAATTCAAGATTCTCGTGGCACTTTTGCAGACACTCCGTTCTTTCTACCAGAACAGCACACAAATGAACTGGACTTCTTGCAGGCACAGATCCAATTCTCTTCCAGTCACTCCACCTCGAATAGAACCCCGATGCTTTTACAAATCGGACGTTTTACGATGGACCTTGGTAGCCGGCGTCTCGCCGCACGCAACCGTATGCGGAATACAACGAATGCGTTCGACGGTGTACTCTGGCGTGTCGGACAAGATACCAACCGGACTCTCAAGTCATTCGCAAGCCGGCCTGTAATCATCAATCCCTCTGATCTCGATTCAAGTCAGGATGGCGGGTTATTTTGGGGTAGCTCCTACACACAGCGACTGTCACGCCGGACAACCATCGAAAGTTACTATCTTGGCTTGAAGGATGATGCATGGAGTCTTCCAAATAGACAGTACTCAACGGTTGGCGGACGACTAGTGACATCGCCGCTCTCTGGTTCAGCCGACCTGGAAATTGAATCAGTGTGGCAATTCGGCCGGACAGATGGCCTCACACACCGTGCTCATTTTCAACATGGAACGATTGGGTACCAATTCTCTGAAACGTGGCAGCCGCGAATGGCTTTTCATTACGATTTCGCAAGCGGTGATGGCAATCCCGATGACCAACGATTTGGACGCTTCGATACGTTATTCGGCGCAAGACGGTTTGAACTCAATCCAACGGGGATCTATGGTCCCTTCGTCAGAGCCAATCTTCACACGCCCGGATTACGTGTTTCTGCCAACCCCAATGAGGATTTCCGAATGTCGGTGTTTTACCGGGCATTCTGGCTCGCTGAATCACGGGATGCGTGGGTCGGCCCAATGCTACAAGAGCCGACTGGGAAAGCCGGTCGTTTCCTGGGGAATCAGATCGAATTATCTGCCATCTGGCAATTCCTGCCGTCTTTGAACGCAGAAATTGGCTATGCCCGCTTCTTCAAAGGGTCCTTTATTGAAAATATTTCCACCACGTCTTCGCCCGTAGTTGATACAAACTTCTTTTACGCAGCATGGACCTTTCGAGCCTCACTATGACCGACTCACTGGAACGTACTCTGTCGCTGGCGTACAATCCCCTAAGAAATAGGAGTGTAATTTGTCGAAGGATGATCTAATTGATGTACAAGGCGTAATCTCCGCCGTTCATAGCGGAGGGCTCTATCGGGTTCAGTGCGATTCAGGACTCGAGATACTCGCGCAACTAAGCGGACGAATGCGACGGTTTCGGATCAAGGTAGTCCCTGGAGATCGGGTCAAAGTTGGCGTATCCCCCTACGACCCCACGCGCGGATTAATTACCTTTCGAGAACGTTAAGTTTGCTCAGCGCTCAACATAGTCAGCCAAAGCACCGTTACCATCTCCCTACTGTTTAGACCGCAGGATGTGTTTTTAAATTATTGAGGGAGACTCCGGTTCGGAAATATTTGCAGGTTAACATCTTCGCGTTTAACCTCAACTGATATTCCACGCCGACTGAGTTCTTCTGGTACTTCAATAAGAATCCGGTATCGGGTTGCGACTTCCTCGAACTGTTGGTTTAGATAATTCGCAAACTCCGTTAGTGCAATGGGAAGACCCGTCGGGGTATTAATCGTTCGATACAACCCGCCAGTATTCTCAGTCAAACTAAGTCCGTACTGCTTCTGCGTTCCACCTAACTGATTGAGTGGGTTAAGCATCCCCTGCCCAGAAAACAAGACAACGTGTACATTCGCTCCCCGCTGAATCAAGTCATTCACAAACCGGTTGTATTGATCATCACTAATGTAATCACTGAGTTCCGAGCCATCTGTGAGCACCAGCACAAACACCGGCCACGTATCCTCTGCGGTATAACGCTCGTCCCATATATCGAACAACGCGTCCATCATGCGAAGGCCAGAACCTCTATCAGAAAATACCTGGCCGGCCTCCGATCTGAGTGTCTGTCGATCCATCGTGAAATCAACGCGTGTCTGCACGTTCCTGGCTATCGTAAAGAGGCCGACTTCATGCTGCGGTGACAGAATTCCAAGAAATTCAGTAACTCCGTCACGTAACATGGGGTCAGCACCCGCCTCTGACATGACATTACTGTTGTCAAGCAGCAAGGCGATTTTCGGTGGTTTTGAATCCAACACGCTTGACATCACTGGAATCTCGGTGCCACCGACACTCACGATGAAGTCGTCTACGGTGAGATCCAAGACAGGCTGATCATCTCGATCAACCACAGAGGCATATAAATATCCTTTTACCTGAGCGTCACTCGTCGCTGACACTCCAATTAAACAGAGGCTTGTAGCGACGAGTACACCGCACACACGAGGAATCGAAATGGAATCCAAGGGACCTCCTAGCATTAGGTCTAACGTGTATCGTAATACGTGCAACGAGGTCAAAACGTTTCTTTCCCTAAACTCGCTCACATCCTCCTGGCTGCCTATAATCGCGATACGGTAGCAATTACCTCGTCTTTTGCTGGACCCGATCGTTGCCAGTAAACAACGATTCGTTGCAAAAACATGAATAATGAGAAACTACTCCATCCGGAAGGACCGCCGCGACAACACGGAAGGACGTTCACAGTGAGACAACAAATGCTTGTAGTGCAGAATTTTCTTGTCGTCGTGAGTTTAATCGTCTTAACAGCCGCCCCTCCGGCATCAGGCCAAGTACAAGATGCCGGGGCGTCTCCGCAAACAGCCTGGGGAGACCCGGACTTACAAGGCATCTGGAATAACAACACTATTACCCCGCTGCAACGGCCAGCCGAGTTCGCGAACCAGGAATTTTTAAGCGCAGAAGAAGCAGTCGCACTTGAGCAACAGGCCATCGCGCGAGTGGCGGAACAAAATGCACCCAGTGCTGTACGTACCGAACCTCTTCCAGCTGGTGGTAATGTCGGGGCCTACAATAGCTACTGGACCGAACAGGGAACGAGAATCGTGCCGACCGGACGAACCTCACTCATCACGGATCCGCCGAACGGACGACTTCCGCAATTAACAACAGCAGCATTGGCCCGAATTACGTCCGACGAAAACCGACGGGTCTTTGATGCACGAGAGGGGCGCGCGCCTGCTCACGGCCCGGAAGACATGGGCCTCAGCGAACGGTGTCTATGGTACCGGGGTATACCGACATTCCCGACCGGTTACAACAACAACTACCACATCGTCCAAAACCCTGACTTTGTAGTCATTCTGCAAGAGCACATCCACGACTTGAGGGTCATAACCCTAGATGACCGTCCACACCTGCCATCGAACATTCAGCAATTTGCTGGAAGTTCCCGTGGACACTGGGAAGGGGATACGCTCGTTGTCGAAACAACCAACCTTAGAAGCCCGTTCATTCGGCGGTGGAATCGCCCAGAACATTCATTGTCACGTGGGGACCTAACAGAAGAGGTCCATGTTCTCGAACGGTTTAGACGAATCGGACCCGATACACTCGACTACCAATTTACCGTCACCGACCTCGACACATGGACACGACCGTGGAGTGGCTCGCTACCATGGGCGCGCGTCGAAGGTCCGATGTTTGAATTCGCTTGCCACGAAGGCAACTACGGGATGACCAATATGTTGACTGGCTCTCGTGCGGATGAACAGGCAGTGGACCGCCGGCGCTAGTCGATCGGAGCACGACCGACACGCCGACGGGAGCCGTGACCAATTAACCAGTGCTGACTAACCGACTTGTCTTCGTAGAGGCAAATGCACTGCACGCGCTGTGGCAACTGCTTAAACTACGACGCGTGACCCGTGCTTATTACTGACCCCTGGTTCTACGTCGCATCCACAATTGCCATCCTAATCGTTGGTATTGCCAAAGGCGGACTCGGTGGTGGCATTGGCATCGTTGCCGTTCCGCTCATGTCAATGGTCATCAGTCCATTGCAAGCCGCCGCTATTCTCTTACCGCTACTCATGGCAATGGACGCGCTCGCACTTCGCGCTTATTGGCGCCAATGGGATTGGCGGTATCTTCAAGTTCTGATTCCAGCAGCGCTTGGCGGTACAGTGATCGGATTTATTACAGCGCAATACATTTCTGTAACCGGTCTTCGCGCACTCGTGGGTATCGTTGCGTTCGCGTACGCACTGCAGTATTTCTGGCCGCGCACCAACCACGAAGTGAGCACGCCAAGCCAGCGAAGCGCAATGTTTTGGGGTGCGACGGCTGGGTTCACAAGTTTTTCGATTCACGCTGGTGGCCCACCACTCCAAGCGTACTTATTGCAACAACGAATGGACCGGACAACATTTCAGGCGACAGGAGTCCTCTTCTTTTTCGTGGTCAATTGGTCCAAGGTGTTGCCATATGCGTGGCTAGGACAGTGGAGTACCGATACGCTACTGACCTCGCTCGTACTGCTGCCGATTGCCCCCATCGGCGTCTCTCTCGGTCGCCGCCTACACCAACAAATCAACGATAAGGTCTTCTTTGCTGCCATACATGCATCCCTCTTCCTCATCGGAATCAAGTTGCTCTACGACGCAATCATGAGTTCTTAACTAGAAGTCTCTGCCATAATCGAAAGCATGCGACTTCTGCTTTTCGTTAGTCTCTGGCTGCTTCTAGGTTTTCTGTCTGGCACACCCACGGCACAAACCGTCACTAATCAAATTACGGAAGCCGTATTGGCCGCACCTGAATCACTTCGCGACGGTGCAAGAGTCATTGTCCGTGATGACGAGGGGCAACCGACGATTCTTCGTGCTGGGACGAATTCGTTAGTTTGTGAACCCGACGGACCACAGCCAGGCTTTGGCGTCGAATGCTACCACCGTAGTTTCCAAGCGGTCATGGACTGGACGTACCGCCGTTTAGCGGAAGGTGCTCGAACCTACCGCGAAGCATATGCTGACGGCGGCCCAGAAGCCGATATCAATGCCGGCGCGATGCAATATGCCTTAATCGGTCAGACAAAAGAGGACGCGGTCCAGACAATGTCCATCAAATTACCATATGCCACGGCCGACTCCACTGGACTTCCTATCGAAGAACGAAACAACGGACCCTGGCTAATGTGGGGTGGAACAGCGGCCGCCCACATTATGTTTTCGACAAAGCCGCCAGGTGTGCCCGACGAGTACCCCGGGCGTTAGCATCGTGTGCCGTTGCACGACCCGCCTTGGCTTGCGTCCCTACCGATGGGTGCGATGCATCGCCGCTGCGTTCATCTGTCTACACAACCTCAGTGGCTGCACCGATCTCTCATGGGAGGACTATATGGCAGCAGGACATGACGCCGCAGAAGAAAACCGATACCACGAAGCCGAAATCTACTTCCGAACTGCTGCCGACCTAGCAGACTACTTTGCACAGGATGATCTCAGACGCGCTGTCACACTAAACAATCTCGGCAACTTATTTGTTCTCGACGGTCGTTTTGCCGAAGCCGCAGAACTATTTCACAGCGCCACACTCATCATTGAACGTGCGCAAGGACCAAGTCACCCTGATCTCGCAACTCAATTAGATAGCGTCGCGCGATTCTATGCACGACAAGCAATTCATTCACAGGCAGCCTTCCTGTTCGAACGCGCCGTCGGTATTCGTGAAACAGAGTTCGGTCCTGACCACCCAATAACCATTGACAGTGTGAGTGGGCTTGCCGGAAGTTACTACCATCAAGGTTTTCACCGTGAAGCAGAAACACTGTACCAACGTGTCATCCCGATTCTCAAAGAACGACTGGAGCCGAACAATGTCCGACTCGCCGACTTGTTCGACGAATACGCGGGCGTACTACGAGCAATGAATCGAGGGGCGGAGGCGGTCAGGCTAGAAAGCCAATCAAAACTAATTCGCTCGCTACCGTAGAGAACAATTTACGGATTACCCGCCCCGCGCTCAAGCAACAAAGTCACGACGGATTCATACTGCTTTGCCTCAGCTTCATCCAGAACCGTTTGACCTACCAGGTCGGCAGCATTGATATCCACGCCATGATCTGCAAGCAACATTACAGCTGCCAATGTCCGAGATTCCGCTGTTCCAGAATCTGTGTACGGAACCCATGGGCGAAACCGAGAGCCTCCCCCCATCGCCAACGCAGCCATTAATGTCGTCGTGCGTTCCGTTCGCGCCTCATAGACTCCATCTGCAATGTATTCCGTCTCATGCACAAATTGCGGGTCTGCACCATGATCAACCAACAAGCGCATAATATCGACGCGAGCGAATCGCGCGGCAAGCCACAATGGTGTCGCCCCAACAAATGCTGCTGGGTAATGAAGATCACGTGAAGCGCGCCGTGTCGGCGTCCATGTTTCCAATGTTATGTTCGGATTAGCGCCGTGTGCGAGAAGCGCCGCCACCATCTCATCGTCATTACGCATCACCGCGTTATGAATCGGCGCAACACCAGCCACCGCAGCATTTGGGTCTGCGCCGTGCTTTAACAAAACGTCAACCAATTTCGTGTATCCACCATGTGCGGCAATCGTCGTTGCACTCATGCCCCAGGCATCGACATCATCAACATTGGCACCTGCTACAACAAGATGTTGGGTCGATAACACATCACCGACACGAGCCGCAAACATCAAGGCAGTGTTCCCCCCGTGTGGAATATCGCGTTTGGTCCGACTGTGTGGTGGAACGGCCATCATCTGACTCCACACCGCTGATCGCCGATGCTCATCAGCGCCGTGCTCCAGCAAAGCCTTAACCGTAGCTGCGTGGTGATTTGCCGCCGCCCACATCAACGCAGTTTGTCCACGAGTTGCTGACCGATCTAGATCAGCACCTGCATTCGCAAGCAAACGTACGACCTCCTCACTTCCCGCACGCGCCGCAATCATCACGGCCGTCTCACCGCTCAGCAATGCCAAATTTGGGTCGGCGCCGTTCTCGAGTAACAATGCGACCATTTGAGCGCTTCGATTTTCACTGGCAGCCCAAAGGGGGGTAACTCCAAGGTCGTTAGCAGTATTCACTGGTGCATTAACGCTAAGCAGCCAGCCGGCCATCTCAATGTCATCTCGGTAGCTCGCCCACAGAAGTGCCGTCGCCCCGTCAGGAGAAACCACGGTAACATCCGCGCCAGCAGCAACGACATCACGAAGTGCCTCCAAGTCACCATGCTTCGCCGTAGCAATTACGTCAGCGATAGCGTGCTGGGCACGCGCGACGCCGCCAGAAACCAAGAGACTCAGCGCCACACCGAACACCAGACGGTAAGAAATCTGCACCGTAATGACCCTACAGATCAGTGAGAGAATCCAATGCCAATTGACCGGTACTTCCACCAACACGGTCGACGGGAAGATCCATTTTGTCCATCAGTGTGACGAGTAAATTTGCAAGTGATGGTTCGTTCTCATACGACACATGCCGACCGCTTGGTAGACGCCCAGAACCGCCACCGAGCAGCAAGATCGGTAGGTTATTACCCGCATGCCGAGTACTATTTGAAATTCCAGAGCCATACATAATGGTCATGTGATCAAGCAAATTACCGTCGCCATCAGGCGTCGCTTTAAGCTTGGCCGCATATCTTGAAAAGAGCTCTGCATGATAGCGATTAATCTTTGACATATGCGCAATCAACTCCGGCACATCATTGTGATGCGACAGAGGATGATGCGCTTCGGGCACACCGATCTGTGGATAGGGCCGTGCACTCTGTTCCTTGCCAATCATGAAGGACACCACACGCGTGAGGTCTGATTGAAACGCAAGAACCTGTAAGTCCAGCATGAGATCCAAATGATCTTCAAAAACAGCCGGTGCACCTTGTGGTTGTCGAAAATCTGGCAATTCCAGTTCGTTTTGCGCCTCTGCCATTTCAATGCGACGCTCCACGTCTCGAACAGACTCCGTAAACGCGTCAAGTTTAATTTGATCCTGTGGACCCAGTTCACGCTTCAGAGTCAAAAGTTTGTCAGTGACAGCATCAAGCAAACTCTGATGTTGCCGGCGGCGAGCTTCCCGGACATTGCGATCCGTACTCCCACTGTCACCAAAAAGTGTTTCAAACACCGCTCGCGGATTCCACTCCATGGGCAACGGCTGCGTCGGGCTTCTCCATGAAATCGTGTGCGTGTAGACACAACTCAGATTCCCGGTACAAGCACCGGCATTATTCGGCCGATCCATCGCCACCTCAAGTGACGCAACCTGAGTCTGCTTGGCAAAATGTCGAGCCAGCAACTGGTCCACCGACACGTCCGCAATGATCTCGGTTTCGTTGCGCCCTCCACGAGTCGTGCCTGTCAAAAATGAACCAGAAGCACCGGCATGGATATAGTTCCAGTTAGCCTTCAAGCCCGACACTACGATCATTTGATCACGAAACGGAGCGAGCGGCTCAAGCACTGGTGTCATCGTAAAATTGGTCCCGACATCAGGCGGCGTCCAGTATTCCATCGCCATACCATTCGGAACGTAAAACGACTGAAATCGATGCGGCGGTCTAGCGGCAGCTCGCGCCGCTGGAACCATGGCATCAAGAAACGGCAGTGCGAGAGTCGCACCGAGTCCCCGTAGAACCGTCCGCCGAGGCAACGATTTCGTGAGCATCATCAGACCGTCTCCTGAGTTCCTAAGTGTCCGCTAAACTAATTCGCAATACTCGCCGCCGATGCTCGGCTGGTAAATGCCGGGCTACGTATTATGCCTAGGATAATCGAAGACCACCGATAATCGGCAACTGCCGCATCCCGTACAATCTGACGGACCGTTGGTCGGTCATAGTATTCCAATCTTCGACCAAGCGCATACGCCAGTAATTTTTCAACCACCGTTCGAGGAAATCGTTCGGGATCATCAAGTAATAAAGCACGTAATCCACTTAATCCAGCAACCGTTTCTCCCGCTAGAGTCGTTCCTGTTGAGTCAACCGGCCGCCCCTGCTCGTCTTCAGTCCGCCACCCACCGATAACATCAAAATTCTCCAAGGCAAATCCAAGTGGATCGATTACAGAATGACAGCTTGCACATGATGGATTCTCGCGGTGCCGGGCCAACCGTTCACGAATGCTGTCCGGCTGCGTTCCAGAAGTCGTTTCGAGCGTCGTATCGACTCCAGGCGGCGGAGGCGGAATGGGCCATCCAAAGATGTTATCAACAAGCCATTTCCCACGTAAGACGGGCGAGGTTCGGTCAGGATATGACGTGGTTGCCAGCAGAGCGCCGGCTGCTAACAATCCACCTCGCTGGTTTGGTTGATCTATCGTCACGCGCCGAAATCGACTACCGTATACGCCCTCAATGCCATAATGGCGAGCGAGCCGTTCATTGGCGAAGGTATAGTCGGTATCCAACAACCCACGAACACTCTGATCTTCCGTAATGGTACTCGCAACAAAACGCTCCAACTCTTCAACAAACGCTTCAAGAAGCGTCTCGTCGTACGTTGGGTACTGACGCGGGTCCACAACAACCTCTCCGACGCGGCGAAGATTGAGCCATTGCGCTGCGAAATCATTTACCAGGGTCTCCGTCGACCGTGGGTCGGCCAGCAACCGTCTCGTCTCGGCTTCTAGTGTCGAAGGATCACTCAGTTCACCACGCTCAGCTAAAGCGAGCAACCGCTCATCCGGAATGCTACTCCACAAGAAGAAAGACAATCGTGAAGCCAGCTCAATGTCACTTAATTCGTACGGGGATTGAGCTGACTCGGCATCAACCGGGTCGCGGTAGACGCGCAATAGAAAATCTGGATCAACAAGAATACGTTCTAGGGCAAACTGGATCCCACTATCAAAGCTCTGTCCATCACGACGTCCTGCATCAAAGAAAATCAGTAATGACTCAATTTCATCAGATGTTACCGGTCGACGAAACGCACGCCTCGCCACGGCCTGGATAATCTCACTCGCGCACATCCGTTCAGCCACGGCTTCCGTGTTCGACGGTTGACATACATAGATCGCCCGTCGACTTGGCGTATCCCGTGCATTTTGACTCGCCGAAAATGGACCGCCGATATCCACAGCGGCTATCGCCGCATTCCCCATATAGATTTGATCGTTCGTGAGCACACGACCTCGTTGCTGCGGTTGCCACAATCCCTCTGGTTCCCATTGCTGCCGAACAAAACTCACACCAATAACATGCGGCCCAGCTGTCACGGGTACCTGCACGACCAAACCATCATCGCCAGTCAACTGCATGAAGGTTTCCCACGCCGGGTCACCAGCAAAGCCGGGCTCGCCGTCCCCCGCATAACTGGCTGCAGCAGGCACACCGGGCACCGAACCACCAACCGTAAAGCGCTCCATGAGCTCGCCGTCCACTCGGATGTCGAGCTGCTGCGCCCACCCCATCCCCATCAGGTAATCCTGATACTGGCGACGAAGCCGAACGGTCACTTGATAGTTCCCATCAACAGGGAAGTGATATGGAATCGCAATACCACCTCGCGAACCGAGTGGGAGCGATTCGTCCTGTCTCGCATCTTGCACGATATGCAATGGCACCTCAAACGTATCAACGCTCGCGGTGATTGGGAGTAGCCCAACCGCCTGTCGAGTCACCTGCCTCGCCACTGAAAGGTACCGTTCAAGATGCGATGTCGAAAAAGTCAACACGTCTGCAAAATTGTCAAAACTCCCATCAGCTGTCTCATCGCCGGGAAGCAGTGACTCCACATCGACATCAAGATCGAACAAGTCCCGGATGACATTTCGATACTCGGTGCGGTTAAGACGGTGAACCGCACCAATCCGACCGGGATATGGATCACCTGACCACGCATGATCAAGCTTGTCTTCTATCGAGACAGCGACGGCGCGATACGTTTCGGTATCTGGTCGGGGGCGCCCAGGTGGCGGCATCGAACCAGCTCGTAACTTCTGGACGACTTTCTCCCAGATTTCAGCGTCCGCACGAACATTGGTTGCATCAAGTTCATCAAGTGCAAGACCTGCCGTTCGTAATCGCTTGTTATGGCACCCGATGCAATAACGCTGTAACAAGGCACCCGGTTCCGTCACAGCTACCGGCGTGCCCTGACGCGCCATCACCGGCTGATTCGCTAGTTCGACCGCTCCGATCACAGCGATCAGCGCAATGAAGAATCCGCCGAGCGACGATATCTTCCCTGTCACTGTGTCACTCACTTCCTACTCACGCAAAGTGGTTTCAGCCCACACCACCGTTTGCGCCCCACAATTCGCTATTGCCCTGCACCTGACTCACGGTCTTCCGCGCGACCGGCACGCAAACTATTCTCAAGCCCGTAATTGCCCTCGTGACAGGCATACTCAAAAATCTGATAGCTCGAATCACGATTCAGCGGCATCGCGACCTTCCACGGAGCCGTAAAGGGTTCAGGATCATCAATCGTGACTTCATAGTGCAGCGTATCTGCATCAATAAATGAAAACCGCTCAACAATCTTGAGTGCTTCACTCTGTTGAATACCGCGAACACCACGACTGGCAATGTTCGTACCAATCGTGCCCTGGTCATTGTAGTTAGCTGTTTCAACGACTAAGGTCGTGCCTTCCCAGTAGCCCCGTGGATCCCCGTTCCACAGTCGGATATTGTCTGACAGTGGTGGTCTATCGCCCAGAGGAATAACGCGGGCTTCGTGAATCATTTCGTAAAAGATCACGACATAGCCTGGCGCCTGCATAATCTGATACCCCGCACCGTACCCGCCAGGAAACATGCCGCCAGGAATTCCCCTGGTAATACAGCGTTCCCATGGTGTGTGCTCCAACCAGCCATCCGTCAGGTGCAAAAGGTTTGCATTACGTGCCGAGATTGCAGACTCACGCAAAGGCACACGGCCATTCGGCGGGTCGACGACCATCGATTGACGACGTTCATTCCGCAACGCATCGCCCGGTCCATCCCCCCAGGGTCCCTGAGGGCCTCTCTCGCGCGCATTTGGGTCTGGATTCTCAGGAGGTCGCTGCGGTTGGTTGCTGCCAGGAAACCAGTCTGCAAGTGGCCCTAAACGCTCGATATCAATATTATTCGGCGCTTCAAACGGCGTAGGATCAAAATTAGTCCATACACCTTGTATATTTGGCTGCCCATCAGCAGTCATCGGCGGGGACCAGGTATTCCCGGCTGTTTGGGCATACACGCTAGCCGGAATCCAGACCAGAGCAATTACCAAGGTCGCATATATCGTAAGACTCCCAACAAAATTGTAGCGCTGCATCTCTAAATCCTCCACCTGAAAAATGCGTATCCTCCGTACGGCGCTGATTCATCGTCACACGTGCGAGCGTCTACGCCTCACGAACCCTGTTAATCATGAACCCGGAACCAGTTGCGTGCAACACAAACAGCCACACTCTTAGGAACACCAGACCGCGATCACACCAAAACCACCAACTTTGGCTTGATTTCTAAACCTTGTCTACGGTCACAGGTTTAAAAGAACCAACTCACCGAAATGTAGCCGGTCACACCCGAAAGACCGTACTCAGACGGAAGCGGTCGCGCCGACGTAACATCACTCGCGCCAAAGCCAAAGTAGGCACCGCCGCTAACCGTCGTTTCATTACTAGCCGAAAAAGAGAGATTTGGCGACACCAGCACACTACCGTCATTCGCATTCCACAAACCAAATCCGGCCACACTCAATAGAGGATGCACCTGATACGAACCTTGTAACGCCACTTCATCCCGTCCCAGTACCTGATACTCCCCGCGTTGAAACGGAGCCGACTGTAAGAGTGCAAGGTATTCATCAACACCCGATGCCGCCATGTTGTCGCGTTGGTACTCAACGAGAAAAACAAAGTCACGACCGTGAACTTGCCAAGCCCGATCCAACCCGAGACTGCCACGAAATACCAGCGTCTCTCGCATCTCACGCACAACACCTTCTCCACGTAAAGCCCACGCCCCCAGTGAACCGGCAGCGCCGACTGCACCTGTCGTATCGCCGTACAACGTCCCGCCCCAGGCCGACAGTTCCCAGTTCTTCCACACGGCAAGTCCACGTCCGAGCGCGGTCACTTCTTCGCCAAGAGCGGTGCGCGTGGGGCGAACAACGAGATCAATTTCACTCAACGGACTCGGCGACAACCGGATGCGCCCAGCATCAACACCACCACGATATAGACGGAATGGATCCGTCGGACTAAACGGCAAGAACGGGTCGGCGGGTGTGAGAAACAGCGTGGTTCCCCAGGATACAGCCTGCCGACCCACTCGCACGTCAACGGTTTCCATCGGCGTCCATGCCACATGAAAGCGATCGAACCGGTGCGTCCACCGGGCGTGCTGCTGGTCTTGCACCGTCCACTGCAGATCAAACCACTCTCCGCCACTCGGTACAGCACTAAGACCCAAACCCTCCGTCGTCCTACGACGCCGTATGTTCAACCCGTGTTCGTAGGACACTTCGACCGAAAACGGTCCGAACACCGGTTCGGCGGTGAGACGAAAACGGCTGAAATCGCCAACATTGCTCTCGGTAACATCCGTTGCGCCTGAAAAAATCGGTACCGTCTGCAGATAACCTTCGAGCCAGTCAGACTGCGCAGAGGCACCGGTCGGTATCAGCACGACACACGCCATGCCCAGCATGATCTCGGCCGCAACGACGCGACACCAGTGAATCACTCCTGAATCTCGTCGGACGCGATTCCGCCGTCAACCATGCGCACGAGCCGGCGTGACCGCTCCATAACATGCTCATCGTGTGTGGCGAACACGAACGTGACACCTAAATCACGATTTAATTCAGCCATCATGTCCAGTAACGCTTCACTCGAAGCCGAATCAAGATTGGCAGTTGGTTCATCGGCTAAAACAAGCGCGGGCTTGCTCGCGACGGCGCGAACAACCGCGACCCGCTGTTGCTGACCACCGGACAACTTCCCAGGCCGGCGGTCCTCCAATCCGTCCATCCCTGTCCGGTGAAACAATTCCTGCACACGCGCGCGCCGTTCTTCGGCATCAATCCCCTGCAATAACATCGGGAATTCGGCGTTTTCAAGGGCGGTGAGAACCGGCAATAAGTTGTACGCCTGAAATACGAAGCCAACCTGTTCGAGACGTAAGCGCGCCAGTTCCTGGTTGGTCATCTCGCTAATATCCTGTCCGGCCACATCCACCTGTCCACGTGTGGCCCGGGTCAGCCCGCCAATTACATTCAGCAGGGTGGTTTTTCCAGAGCCGGATGGTCCGGCGAGTGCTGTGAATTCTCCGCGCGCAATCGTCAGGCTGACATCACGCACCGCCGTAACCTCTTCGGCCTCCTGTTCAAAGACCTTCCACACACGATTCGTGCGGACCGCAGGCAAATCAATATTCGTCATCGGTCAAATTTCATGGCTTCAACAGTGTTGATCGTGGCGGCTCGTACTGCAGGATAGATAGACGCAGCGGCTCCAATGAACAAAATAAATGCGAACACCTGTGCCAAACGAGTACCGCGAAAGAGGGGGTACACATACGGGTCAATAACCACCCCAGAAAATTCCATGTCGTCAGGGAACAATGAGGATAAATCAAGCCCGTCTCCAAAAAAATACCAGGTCGTGAGCAACCCGAGTCCAACACCAAGACAGCCACTGATCGCGGTCAGGCTCAGACCTTCGACTAACACAATCGCTCCCGTCTCTCCAGGTGTCAGACCGAGTGCCTGCAACACTCCAAATTCGCGACGGCGATGCAATACCGACATCAAAACAGTATTCACAATGCCAAACGCAATAATGATGAACAGGATGCCGTACATCAAATAGTTCCCAAAATTGTCAATGGCAATCGCGGCAGACAGTGGTGGGTTTGACTCCTGCCAGTCCATCACCTTCGCATCGCCAGTGGCAATTGATGTGTCGAGGTCACGCTCAAGGTACGCGGTAACAACCGGAACGATCTCACTATCGGTAAGGACCACGCCCACGTTGGTAACATCACGGCCGGACCCAAGCCAAGCACCACCCGTTACAAGTGGAATATGGATGACCGACTGATCAAGTTCTGACAGCCCCGTCTCAAAAATCCCAACAACACGAAGAAGCTGCCCCGCAATCTCTTGCTCGGTATCCTGTGCCTGCACGACAAACCGAGACCCCAACCGAAGATCGAGCGCATCAATCAGACCGCGACCGACATAGCCGGCTAATTCATCGCCGGGTTCCAAATACCGCCCGTCAATCACTTGCTCGTCAATCGTCCCAAAAACAGCTTCCTCAATCGGGTCAACAGCAATAATCCTGGCTGGTCTCGACCCCGCCGAAGAACTGGCCAACCCGGTAACCGTCAGGCGAGATGACACCGCGACCACGTGCGGCTTGATGGCTGGCGACTCCAATGCCTGCTCAACTCGCTGCCGGATATTCATTGAGAGGCGGTCCTCAATTTTCCGGCTGAGCTGAAACTCCGGTTGTTCCACCGTGACATGCCCCCCACTTGTCCGGATGCCTGAATCAATCCACGTTTCATGCACCCCGTCACCCAACGAAAACGAGAAAATCAACAACCAGCCACCGACGATCATCGCCATCGCCGTGAGAATGCTCCGACGAAGTTGCCGCCGAAGATTACGAAACGCCAAACGTACAATGATGCCGACGTGCGATGGCGATGAACGAGGAGAGTTCTGACTCTGGCGCATCTACAAGCCTGACAGCGTATCGGCTGGGGGTGTACGCCCTGCCCGGAATGCTGGATAAAGCGCGGCTATTACTGCCGTCACAATCAATGCGACCGCACACGTTAGCCAAAACGACGGGTTGTATTCGACACGAAGACTCGGTGACAACAACGCGCCCATCAACGTCACATCGCTGTCGAGCAACCAGCTCATATCAGGGGGGGCGTTATGAAACCACACCATCAGGGGGAAAATAAGAATGGATCCCAGGACGAGACTCACAAGTGCAACGGCGAAGGCTTCTGATACCACCGTCGACCAGATTGACCGCGGGGTCGCCCCGAGCGCCAGCATCACGGCAAATTCCCGCCGTCGTTCGTAGGTAGCCAGCAACGTGGCGTTCGCAACCCCAAACAGAGCGATCCCAAACACAATAAAAATAATGATGAAATACATGCTGTCTGCAAGCGCAACGTAATCAACCATCGCCGGATTCAAGACAGTCCATGAAACGATCTCAATAGCGGGTTCAACGCCCGGAAGCGTTTCGCGTAAACGGAGAGCCGTGGTGTCGGCAATCCATGGGTCAGTCGTGGAAATCGCAATTTCATGAATACGATTCGAGGGAAGCACCATGAGTGCCTGGAGATCGCCTATTGGCATCACGGCAAAAGTCGCATCAAGTTCTGTCAGACCTGATCGGAACATCCCCACCAAGCGATAGAGATCATTCGCCATTGATCCATCCGCGCCAGACGCCACCACCACGAGTTCATCACCGACCGCTGCAGACAACTGGCGTGCCATCTCCTCACCCACCACCAGTTCGTTCTGCCCGGAGACCGGTAGTCGTCCCTCAACGAGTTGATCAAGAAAGCGCGTCACCACCAATTCACGCGCCGGATCGATACCCATAAACATGCCGGCCGACGTTGCCTCTCCAGAACTTACAAGACCACCGGCATAAACACGCGGTGCGGACGCGACGACTGCCGTATCGGCATCAACAGCACGCAACAGTGCGTCCACATCGACACCCGCTCGGCCACCAATAGTGTCGAACATGCTCCGGTCAGGTCTGAATTCGGCATCGTGAATCTCAATTTGCCCGTTAACCAATGAGGTCGCACTCTCGACCATCTCGGCCATTAACCCCTCGCTCCACCCCACAATCAGCACATTGGCCGAAAATCCGACCGCCAACCCCAGGGCAGTCAGTGTCGTGCGTTTACGATTCCGGCCAAGATTACGCCAGCCGATCCGCAACCATGGAGACTCAAGCATTAAAAGTTATCGTTGACGTTGAAGATTTCGAAGAGAAAAAAACGACTGCTCAATGTCGACATCAAATTCAAGTTCTTGGTATGTAATCGCGGTTCGCTCGCCGGGTTTGTCAACAGGCTGCATCTCCATAACCGCCGGCACCAACCGCCCACCGAGCTCTGAAAAATCGCTGTACGTCATCGTGCGAGACAAATCACCATCCTCATCGTAAAACCTCGTCCACAATGGCATGTAATTGTCCTGCTGCACCTGGTATTCAATATGTCCCCAGACAACCGCCGCATCTGGTTTTGGAGTCAGACGAAATTCCCAGACAGTTACACCGTCTCGGTCACCGTCAAACACCAGTTCCACCTCGTAGTCATCAATTAGTTGGCTGTCTTTCACCAGATCATCATTCGTGAAATGCGACCCCATCCACGCACCACCCATCATCGAAGATGGAATCTTGATCGTCCGATCGACTTTTGGCAGGTAATTCCAAATGTCATCATCGGCCATGAGCGTCGCCGTCCCGGCTTCTTTACGAGGTGCACGTAAGCGCACGAGAGAGTAGTCGGTGCCGAGAGACCAGAGTTCCATGGTCATCTCGCGCTCCCAATTCTCCGTCACAACTTCCATCGTCGCCACGCCCCGACTGGAGTCACCACGCAGCAGGCGGTCAACCCGATTAATGATTTCCAAAGGATCGGTCTGCGCGGTCACCAAACTTGGTACGGCCACACACCCCGCAACAAACATGCCAACGAGTCGCTTGTTCATAGTCCAGTAAATCAGAATGAGTCTCCTATGTTCTTAAGGAGTAGGAGGCAAATAATTTCGCCACGTAAAAATCTATATTTTGTAACCATTACTTATTTATTTTGATTATTCAAAATAAATATTCTTCTTGTCAAGTAGAAGAATTTGACCTGCTACGATCACTGTTGCCTCGGATACCCTAACGCCTAGAGAACTTCTTATTTAACAAGACCACGGTTGGTAGTATTTGGATAAGAAATCATAACGTTGACGGCATCAATTCAAGCTTATCTTCTTTGGCGTGTAATGGGCTCAGTGGTAGGATTCCACCATGAAACAGAGCCTGTCGGCCCTCGTAATAGGAACCTGTATCCTGTTCTTCATGCAGACCCCAGCCATCACACAAGACCGTGAAGAAATTGACGTGGCCTCACTCGGTCCACAAGTTGGAGAACGGATACCTGAATTTGCGCTTCCTGACCAAAACGGGACGGTCCAGACCCTCGAATCAATTATGGGTGAAGAAGGTGCCATGATCGTCTTTCACCGGTCGGCCGACTGGTGACCCTACTGCAAAGCGCAGCTCGTGGAGCTGCAAGAACGCTTTACTGAACTCCGGGCGCAAGGTCTCGGGATCGCCGCTATTAGTTACGACACTGAAGAAGTGCTAGCCGACTTCGCACAACGCCGTGGCATTTCAGACGTACCACTTCTCTCGGATGACGATTCCGCCGTAATTCGTGCATTCGGCATTTACAACCACGTTGCGGAGGAAGGCATCGGCGACAACAAAGACAACGCTGCGGTGAAGGCCGATGTTGAAAAATACGTTTCGGTCTTTGGCGCAAACCCCATGATCGTCGGCACGCCGTTTCCTGGCACCTTCGTCGTGGACCGAGATGGTCGCGTCACGTCAAGATTTTTTGAAGAGTTCTATCGCGAACGGAATACTGCCGCGAACATCATGTTGAAGCTCGGGGCACCCCTCTCTGGCATTTCCGGTAGTACTGGAGAAACCCCGCATCTGGACATTGCTGCGTCGCAAAGCAATCCGGATATCACTGTGGGCAGCCGCTTTCACCTCGCACTCGACATCACGCCGAAATCCAATATGCACGTGTACGCGCCAGGCGCAGCAGAACTTGGGTACCGGGTTATTGACGTCCAGCTCGACACCCCGGATTTCATTCGCGCCCTACCAATTCAATATCCGCCATCGGAAAGCTATTACTTCGAACCACTCGATGAGCGCGCAGATGTATTCATGCAACCCTTTCAGCTAATTCAGGAAATCGTTGTCGGTGGTTCTCCTGAAGCTGCTGAACAACTGGCACAAATTGACGTTTTGACGTTGACGGGACGACTCGACTATCAAGCCTGTGATGACAAGGTTTGTTTCAATCCGGTCTCTGTCCCACTCACATGGACACTGACGGTGAATCAACTGGACCGAGAGCGGGCGCGTTAACTGAGGCTCTTCAGACCGGCGTAACGACCCCGCCGACCACTAAGTCGTGTAGGGCTGGAGCCGGTCCTTCCGCCACGCCCAAGCAGTTTCGACCATCGCGTCGAGCGTCGGGTAGGCTGGTCTCCAGTCGAGCACATCGGTCGCACGCGCAGCACCCGCAACAAGCCTCGCTGGGTCACCAGTACGCCGCGGTGCGGGTACCACCGGAATGGAATGTCCTGTCACCCGTCTAACCGACTCAATAACATCTCGATTCGAAAAGCCGGTCCCGGTCCCGAGATTGAACGCTCCCGAGTCGAGTTCATCAATAAGCGACAGCGCTAACACATGAGCATCGGCAATATCACTCACATGAATATAATCACGGATACACGTTCCATCTGGCGTTTCGTAATCATCTCCGAACAGCCGTACCTCATCACGCAATCCCAGCGCTACTTCTAAGAGGATTGCAATTAAGTGGGTTTCGGGAACATGAAACTCTCCCCGTTCAACGGTTGCACCACACGCATTGAAATAGCGAAAGGAAATATGCCGAAGTCCATAGGCGGCAGCGTACCAGGGAAGCATCTGTTCAAAAGACCACTTGGAGGCCCCGTACGCATTCACCGGCACCCTGGGTGCATCCTCAGTGATCGGAACCGATACTGGTTCGCCATAGACGGCCGCTGTCGATGAAAACACCAAGCGATTCACTCCGGCATTGACCATCGCATCAAGCAGATTCAGTCCACCATGGACGTTAACGTCAAAGAATTTTGCCGGGTCAGTTACTGATTCACCGACCAAGGCTTCGCCGGCCAGATGCGCCACGGCGTCCGGTCGCACATCCGCAACGGCACGTATCAGCCAGTCACGATCACGAAGGTCTCCACGAATGAACTCCGCCTCATTGGGAATGGCCATCCGATGACCACGAACCAAACTATCCAACACAACAACCGTGTTGCCCCGCCCGAGAAGACGCTCAGCGACCACGCTGCCAATGTAACCCGCCCCACCAGTTACAAGAACTTTCATACTGAAGGGCGCATTATGATACGAAGGAGGTGTCGATGGAATTACGCAGCGTAACTTATCTCTTGTTATTCGTCTCAACCGCCTGCACGAATGCACCCGTGCCGGAACCCTTGGCCCGAAGTACCGCCATCGTTTACGACGGCGGTCAAGTCATCATTGGTGACCAAGCAGAACCGATTCAAGCAGGCCGTATCGTCATCGACCAGGGAATAATCCGCGCCGTCGGCTCACAAAACGAGGTAATCATTCCGGACGGGGCACAAACCGTGGATGTCACCGGGATGACGATCATGCCAGCGCTCGTTAACCTCCATGGACACGTAGGCTTTCAAAAAGGCTTAACGTACGAAGAAGCAAACTACACCCGCGACAACATTTTGGATCACCTCAACCGGTATGCCTTTCACGGCATTGGTGTCATTGTGTCGATGGGTACCGATGCAGGACCAATCTGGCGCGAAATCCAGACCGACCAAGCCAACAAATCACTAAGCGGCACACGCCTTGAAACGGCTGGCAGAGGCCTTGCCGCACCAAATGCCGGGCCAGGTGCGTCGACCTTGCGTCCATCAGCCTACGGCGTGACCACTGAAGCAGAAGGACGCCAGTACGTCCGAGACCTTGCAGCGGACGGTGTGGCGTTTATCAAGATTTGGGTCGACGACCGTGGTGGCTCAGTAGAAAAGCTTTCGCCTCAACTGTATAGAGCGATTATCGATGAGGCTCACCAACACGGACTCGACGTCATCGCCCATGTGTTCTACCACGAAGACGCTGAAGACCTTGTCGATGCCGGTGTCGATGGCTTCGCTCACCTTGTCCGAGATAGGGAAATGGATGACGCGTTAGTTGCTGCGATTGTCGAGGAAGATGTTTTTGTCATGCCCAATCTGGGGATTTCTGAACGTGGCCGGCACAGCTCGCCACCAGACTGGCTAAGCGACCCGTTGCTCATCTCCTCACTCGAACCCGCAGTCTTGGCACGCGCGACAGAAGCTTTTGAAAACAGAAATCCTGAAAATGCAGCACGTGCAGCGCAATCATATGACCAGATGGAGCGCAGTCTCGCCAAGTTATACGCCGCTGGTGCCGCGCTGGTTCTCGGTTCAGACTCTGGTGTCCAAGATCATTTTTATGGCTTTTCGGCACACCGAGAATTAGCCTTGATGGTCGAAGCAGGGGTCTCACCCATGGATGCGCTTCGCACAGCCACAAGCCGTTCCGCAGACCGCCTCGGGTTCAGTTACTCCGGTCGATTGCGACCCGGGGCTCGTGCAGACTTCATCATTCTCGAAGCAAGTCCACTCGACGACATTCGGAATACGCGAAGGATGGCCGGTGTGTACCTCGCTGGCGAGGCCATCGAGCGGAATACGCTGAGCACTAACTGGACCTCTGCTGAAATCAACTAGGAACCACGCGGCCAAACGCAACTTACGGAGGCACGGAAAGAACCCGCGGTGAATACCTTGCAACCCTTCGGGCTTTCCGAGCGTTCTCACCACTCGTCGTGACTTGAGTTCCTATCTCATCGCGCCGAACGTCCGACGCGAACGGCCTCGGCGTTACCGGCTGTTAACCCTCCACCTGCTCGACCAGCACCCAAAATCGTGAACCCCTGTTCGATCCGACGTGGCATATCAGTCGCATTCGCCGTAATGCCGCACGCGATGCCTTGCGTAACGCAAACGCCCACGATTGCCTGAATAGCTTCCTCGACTTCCGGGTCGCTCCGTTCAACTCCGAGGGAGTTCGACAGATCACTTGGCCCGACATAAAACCCCGCGACTCCCGGTACGGCCGCTATGGCCGCCGCATTGCGTACCCCCTGAGCAGACTCAATCATCATCAAGGCAATCAAATCTCCATCCGGGTTAAGTGGCCACGTATCTGCCCGCCGACTATAGTCGGCGCCCGAAAGACCCCATAACCAACTCCCGATGGCTGCACCAGAACCGCGAAGACCCATGGGCTGCGGATATGGCGAATTACGTCGCTGTGGATAGCGCATCGCCTGAACTGCCGCACGCGCCTGCTCAGGTGTTTCAATAGATGGAAAAATAATCCCCATCAATCCGATATCAAGCGCTTGTTTGACAGCCCACGCCGCCGATTCCCGACCATACGGGGCAATCCGGGCAAGGGGAGTTACCTTGGCAGCGAGGTTGCCAGTTTCCATAATGGCACGCTTATCAATCATTCCGAGCAAGAAGCTCTGCAATGCAGTGAAGTCCATCGGACCATGCTCCATATCGACGTACACGTAATCGATATCGGCTCGTGCAAGTGACCGAGCATTCTCAAGAGACAGGTCATACGTACTCACACCATAAACACGTTCACCACGAGAAAGTTTGTCAACAACCGCACTGAGGTGACCCTCGTTTTGAGCCAGTACAACGCCACCCGAAACGGCGCCCCCCACGATCATTACTACGAGGAAAAATAATCGGTTCAACATGATGCCCTTTCGTTCTAGAGATAGATGCATATAATCACATCCGGCTGTCAAATTGGTCTGGTAAAAAGAGGATTGTCATGACACGAACCCGCTGCCTTCTCCATAGTCTCGTTATCTTGACTGTCATCGCGCTCACAACGATGACGAGCGCCCAACAAACCGGTGATGACACATCGGTTCCTGCGTTTACTCCGGTCAGTTCAGACCGCCTCCTGAATGCAGAGTCTGAACCAGAGAACTGGCTCATGTACTCCGGAAACTACAAAGCACAACGCTACAGTGCCCTCGATCAGCTTGACCGCCGTAATGTCGCTGAACTTGAAATTGCCTGGGTTCATCAACTCAGTGTCCTTGATCGAGCAGAGACAACGCCCCTTGTTGTCGATGGTGTCATGTTTATCACCGAATCCCCGAGTACGGTTATCGCCGTTGATGCTGAGACCGGTCGACCCTACTGGCGATATGAACACCAACTGCCTGACGAAATCATTATCTGCTGCGGACGTAACAACCGTGGTGTTGCGGTCCAGGGCGACACCGTCATCATGAGCACACTTGATGCGCATCTCATTGCTCTCGATGCAAAAACCGGCAGCGTCCGATGGGAAACAGAAGTACAAGAAGCCACAGCCGGGTACAGCAAAACCGACGCCCCGTTGGTTGTCGGCGACAAGGTATTCACCGGTATTGCTGGAGGAGAATACGGCATCCGGGGACTCATCGATGCGTACAACATCAACACCGGAGAACGCGAATGGCGGTTTGACACCACTCCTGGCCCCGACCACCCTGACAATCGCACGTGGTCAGGCGACTCATGGCGAACAGGCGGCGCTGCCACGTGGATGACCGGTTCATATGACCCGGACTTAAACCTACTCTATTGGGGCACTGGCAATCCTGGTCCCGACTACGATGGATCGGTTCGCGAAGGTGACAACTTGTACTCGGATTCCGTAGTCGCACTTGACGCCGATACCGGGGAGTTAAAATGGTACTTCCAGTTTACGCCTCACGACATCCACGATTGGGACTCAACACAAATCCCTGTTCTCGCTGACACCATATTTAATGGTGAAGAACGTAAGGTCATGTTGTTTCCAAATCGCAACGCATTTTTCTATGTACTTGACCGCGAGACCGGTGAATTTTTATTGGGTAAACCATACGCCCGGCAAACATGGGCCGAAGGTTTAGATGAAAACGGTCGTCCGATACTCTTGCCTGGCAAAGAACCGTCTCCTGAAGGCACCATCGTGTCGCCTCCTATTATTGGGGCTTCAAATTGGTGGTCTCCATCGTATAGCCCACGAACTGACCTCATCTACGTCACGACACTCGACGGAGAAACAAAATATTTTATTCGACCCCTGGAGTATCTAGAACCAGGTCAGAGCTATCGTGCTGGTGGCGGTGAAACCCCTCTACCGATGGAAAATTACCATCGGGCCGTTCGTGCGATTTCACCGCAAACCGGTGACATCCGCTGGGAGTTCCCCGTTGATCCTCGAACAACGTCCGGCCTCATGTCGACCGCGGGCGATCTTGTTTTCGGGGGTTCTGCAGATGGATTTTTCTTCGCACTGGACGGGTTGACCGGGGAAGAATTGTGGCACAGAAACATTGGCGGCTGGGTCCACGCAGCACCGATGGGCTACGCAGTGAATGGCAAACAATATGTCGCAATCGCTGCCGGCAATGCGGTTTTTTCGTTTGCTCTACCGAACTAACAATCCGGAGTAACAAATACGCTCTTCGGAAGAAATCCGGTCACCACCTGTGTCAGGTCAACGGCTTCGGCGATACGAAAATCGACCGCGATGCTCGCTAACGAATATGCACGTGATCGGCTGAGACCGCGCTCTTCGACAAGAAAGTCCACAACCTCGATCACGGCCTTCCGGAGGGCCCGGTCAAGGTCGAGATCAATCCCCATCACGATATAGTGCGTTGCAGTCTCTGCCCATGGCGTATCAATCGCTTGATCTTTGTGCAGGACAAAACGGAAATCGCCGCTTAAAGACTGTTCAATCGCGGTACCGCTGACTTCACCGTCGCCCTGGACAGAGTGTGGGTCACCAACATAGAACTGAGCACCCGTGTGAAACACGGGCAAATACAGCTTGCTCCCCACCGTAAGGTCCTTAACATCTAGGTTTCCTCCAAAAGTCCCAGGTGGACGAGACCCCTGCACCCCACTCATGAGTACTCCGGGTTGACCGACCGTTGGTGATTCAGGGGCGACAGCCATCACACCCATGAACGGTGCGAGTGGCACCTGAATCTCATCTGAAAACAGCGCAACTTCTTGACCATTAACGATGGCCGATCTGATCAAATGTTGTATCCGGGGTATTTCATAAGGGGGCTCTCCGCCAGAAGGCGACCCTGGATACTCCGGGTCAAACACACCCGTCGTCGAACCAGTGGTATTCACGCCGTACGGTACGCGAGTACGTAATCCAACGACCTCAATTTCCAACATGTCACCAGGTTCCGCACCGTCGATATAGATTGGCCCGGTAATAAGATGAGGCCCGCGTCCTTCCCGTGGGCGGGCATCTTTCGAGTTCCAAAAATCGATGACATCCTGAAGAACCTCATTAGGTGCGATTCCTAATTGTCCTAAGTACCGTTCCGGATCCGCAGCTTGTGTACTACCCGCATGCGTCAATGTATCGATACGAACCGTCTCGCCTGATGCGATCGTCAAGACCGGAGCACGGTCAATCGGATACCAGCCCCAGACGACATTCTCCGGCGTCGCCGGTAATTCATAATCTGGAACTTGTGCCCCAATCGCACTGACCGAACTGACAAGAACGATGACCAGGATACTGACAATTGCCTGAATCTGACGCATGCTGCGCATTAGACACTAAAATAGCTTCGAGACGACAGCTAGTTGAGGAGGACGCGTGCGACAAACCTTACAATCGCCCACATTTGGCTTATCCATTGCTGCAGTGTTAGGTCTTCTAGCGCTAACGACGACACCGCTCAACAGCCAGCAGACCCACGCTGGTGAGTATGCCCAAGCAGACATTACCTACGGCATGCAGGTTTACGGAGAAACATGTGTCGGCTGTCACGGCCCTGATGGTGACGCCATCGTTGGTGTCAATTTTCGTACGGGACAATTTCGGAATGCCTCCTCAGACCCAGACCTCATGGGGATTATTAGAGATGGCATCCCAGACACGGCAATGCCTCCCGGCAACTACGACAGATCTGAGTTGACGGCCTTGGTCGCATACCTCCGAACCATGGGAGACATCGACAGCAGCAACGTCGATATTGGTGATGCAGTCCGCGGTGAAACTATCTATCGAGGGAAGGGCAACTGTGCCAGTTGCCACCGCGTTGGACCCGAAGGGTCTCGCATCGCACCCAACCTTAGTAACATTGGTGCCATTAGAAGTGCCGGATCGCTGGTCGAATCATTAGTCGATCCGACCGCTGCAATGCTCCCACTTAACCGAACCGTGCGCGCCGTCACGCAGGATGGAACATTACACCTTGGACGACGCCTGAACGAAGATACGTATACGGTCCAAATAATTAATGAGGACGAGCGCCTTCTCTCGCTCGTTAAAGACGACCTTCGCGAATACACCATCCTGACCACCTCTGCGATGCCGTCATTCGCCGAATCGCTAACTGAACAAGAACGTGCCGATGTCTTGGCATTTCTCTTAACGCTGAAAGGAATGCGCTAATGACTCGTACTTTGTTCACAATCGGACTCATTGCTTGCTTCGCGCAACCACTGGTCGCCCAGGTAACGTTTGAACGGTTGCTTAATGCCGCTGACGAACCTCAGAATTGGCTGACCTACTCAGGAAACTACGACAGCAACCGCCATACGGCTCTCGAACAAATCACGACAGAGAACGTTGACTCACTAGAATTGCAGTGGGTCTTTCAAGCCCAATCACTGCAAGTCTTTCAGACAACGCCACTCGTGGTGGACGGCATCATGTACCTGACTGAAGCGCCCAATACCGTCGTTGCCCTTGATGCCGAACAAGGTCGTGTCTTTTGGCGCTATGAATACACACCATCCAATTTATCGCGTCCCTGCTGCGGACGTGTGAATCGAGGGGTAGCTATTCTCGGTGACACACTCTTTATGGGCACCATTGACGCGAAGCTGATTGCCATTGACGCCATCAGTGGCGAGCCTATTTGGCAAACTGATGTGGCCGACCCGGAAGCTGGTTATGCACTCACCTTGTCGCCACTGATCGTCAAAGACAAAGTCATCGTGGGTATCGCGGGTGGTGAGTACGGTATTCGAGGGTTTATCTCAGCCTACGACGTGAACACCGGTGAAGAAGCGTGGAAGTTCTACACCATTCCCGGACCCGGCGAGCCCGGCCACGAAACATGGCAGGATGACGACTGGATGTACGGCGGCGCGTCGGCCTGGCTCACCGGCTCGTATGACCCGGATACCGACCTGGTTTACTGGGGCATTGGAAATCCGGGACCAGACTGGAATCCAGAACAGCGTCCGGGAGACAATCTCTATTCCGATTCGGTCGTCGCACTGAACCCGGACACAGGAGAACTTGAATGGTATTTCCAATTTACCCCCAATGATCCGTACGACTACGACGCGGTACAAGTGCCTGTACTGGTCGACTATCCCGCACAGGACGGCAGCATGTTGAAACTCATGTTGTTTGGCAACCGAAACGGATTCTTCTACATACTCGACAGAGCTACAGGACGCTTCATCAACGGCGAACCGTACATCGACTTGAATTGGGCGGAAGGACTCGACGATGTCGGCCGACCAATTTTTACGCCGCAACCGCCAGGCACAACGACTTATCCGGGTGTTCAGGGCGGCACCAACTGGTATTCACCATCGTATAGCCCGTCAACTCGACTGTTTTACATGTCGACCTGGGAAGGCAATGGATCAAACTTTGAAGCGCAAGAGGCCGAATACGAACCCGGCCGCACATTTCTTGGCGGACGGCCTGCGCCGCCAGTACCCGGAGCAGCGCTACCAAATCTCGCACGTGGACCAATTAATACATGGACCGAGTCTGCAGGAACTGGAGCGGTCAAAGCATTAGACCCCGCGACAGGTGAAGAACGGTGGAAATTTCCAATGACCGATGTCACCACTAGCGGCATCCTGACAACAGCAACGGATGTTTTGTTTACGGGAGGGCGAGAAGGTTATTTCCACGCATTAGACGCGCGTACCGGGGACCTCCTTTGGAAACAAACGCTGGGTGGCATGATCGCGAACGGTCCGATTAGCTATAGCATCGACGGCCGTCAATACGTGGCAGCAGCATCCGGTAACGCGCTGTTCGTTTTTGCGTTAGAAGAGTAGAAACTCTAGATACGTGAGGGCATCGCGCAGAGGCTAGGATCGCGGTCAACGTGCTTCGGCCGCTAGAAAATCAAGCGCCGCAGTAACACCACCCGATTGATGGGGAATGTCTGCCAGAAGCAGTCCCATCTCGGTACCACCGAGCGTGCCAATCAAACTAAGGTCGTTGAAATCGCCAAGATGACCAATCCGGAAAATCTTTCCTGACAATTTTGATAAACCGATCCCAAGTGACATGTCGAAGCGTTCCAGCACAACACGGAGAAACGCCTCCGCATCATGCCCATCCGGCATCATGATTGCAGTAATCGAGGAGCTGTACTCCGCTGGATTGGCACAAAGCAGCTCTAAACCCCATGCGCGCGCAGCGCAGCGAGTCGCCTCTGCGTGGCGGCGATGTCGAGCAAACACTTGTTCTAATCCTTGAGCCAGAAGCATCCGTAATGCTTCACGTAATCCGTATAAAAGATTGGTGGCCGGAGTGTACGGAAACAAATTCTGCTTATTGGCTTTTAAAACTGGCGCCCAATCCCAAAAACTCCGTGCAAGTGTCGCTGACGAATGTGCACTAAGTGCTTTGTCACTCAACGCGTTAAAACTGAGACCAGGCGGAAGCATCAAACCTTTCTGCGATGCCCCAACCGTCACATCCACACCCCATGCATCATGCTGGTAGTCCATCGACGCAAGCGATGAAATCGTATCGACAAGCAACAGTGCTGGATGGTGAGCAGCGTCAAGCGCACGCCGCACCGACTCAATATCGCTTGTCACACCCGTCGACGTCTCGTTATGAACTATGCAAACGGCCTTAATCGCATGCGCCGTATCCTCGACCAGACGCGCTTCTATATCGACTGCATTCACACCGTGTCGCCAATCCCCGGCAAGGAACTCGACGTCCAACCCGTAGTTGGTCGCAATTTGCTTCCAGAGCGTCGCAAAATGTCCAGTCTCCACCATTAGCACACGGTTCCCTGGCGAGAGCGTGTTCACAAGTGCGGCCTCCCACGCCCCTGTACCAGATGCCGGAAACAGAACGACCGGAGAACGAGTCTGAACAACTTCGCCCAAACCAACGAGTACTTCTTGTGTGAGTTCTTGAAACTCTGGACCACGATGGTCAATCGTCGGAGCCGCCATCGCACGAAGGACACGATCAGGCACATTCGTGGGGCCAGGAATCTGCAGGAAATGACGGCCACTCCGCTGTTGCATGCGCAGCATCATATACTGCGCCGGATGGCGGACCTACAAACAGACCTTGAAACACGCCTCGAAGGGGACGTTCGCTTTGACAAAGTTTCGCGCGCGCTCTACTCCACAGACGCGAGCGTCTACCAAATCGAACCGATCGGTGTGGTGATCGTCCGGTCTCGTGACGACATTCTTTCTGCGATCGAATGTGCACGACAACACGGCTGCTCCATTACGGCACGAGGAGGTGGCACCTCACAAGCCGGCCAAGCGATTGGCGCAGGACTCCAAGTCGACACCTCAAAGTATTACAACAAAGTTCTAGAAGTGAACGTTGAGGAACGATGGGCACGCGTGGAGCCAGGAATCGTACTCGACGAACTCAACGCGCAGTTAGCGCCGTATCGCCTTCGGTTTGCCCCAGATATCTCAACCGCCAGTCGCGCAACGGTCGGTGGCATGATCTCAAATAACTCAAGTGGAGCCCGTTCCGTACTCTACGGAAAAACCATCGACCACGTATTAGACCTCCACGTAGCCCTCGCTGACAGCTCGGTCGTCCACTTCAAACCGCTCGACAAAGACGAACTCGACGCGGTCTGCAACGAGTCTTCACTTGAGGCAAAGTGCTACCGGACGGTTCGCCGAATTGTTGCCCAGTACAAAAAGAATATCGCCGAACGCTATCCGAATATTCTTCGCCGGGTCGGCGGCTACAACCTTAATTGTTTCGTCAATCAGAATGAACCGTTCAACCTGGCAAAGCTTGTCGTCGGCTCTGAAGGAACACTCGGACTCATTCTAGAAGCGCGATTGAATCTCGTTCCCTTACCGAAAGCCAAAGTAGTAATGACCATCGAGTACGACAACCTACTCGATGCGCTCGGCGAAACACCCGCCATTCTGTTGCACAAGCCATCAGCCGTCGAGGTCATGGATCGTTCTATCCTGGACCACACTACTGAAAACCCCGCGCTCAATAGGATGAAACAGGCCGTCGTTCATACTGACTGCGGGGCCCTGCTTTGCGTAGAAATGTACGGCGACCATGTCGACGAACTAATCTCACGACTTGACAGCCTCGAAACCGATCTGCGTAATCGGGGTACCGCAGCCCACACAGCCCGGGCTATCGAACCCTCTGACCAGGCGCGTATTTGGAAATTGCGAGAGTCCGCGCTCGGACTGTCGATGGCGATGAAAGGCGACGCGAAAAGCATCTCTTTTGTTGAAGATACAGCAGTCGCCCCTGAAAAACTCCGTGCTTTTATCGAAAGGTTTCTGAGTATCATCCGTCACCATGGCACCAAAGCCGGTATCTATGCACACGCGTCCGTCGGGTGTCTTCATGTGCGTCCTGTTGTAAATATGAAAACGTCTGATGGTGTCAGGCAATTTGAGGCGATCGCCAACGAAGTCGCTGATCTCGTACTCGAATTTGGTGGAGCTCTTTCCGGTGAACATGGTGACGGCCTAGTCCGAGGCCCTTTCATGGAACGGATGTTCGGGGCCGAGTTATACGATGCATTTCGAACAATCAAGCAAACCTTTGATCCTAACGGTCTCTTTAATCCAGGCAAGATTGTCGACTCACCACCATTAACATCTAACCTCAGATACGGGTCAAAGTATCAGACACCTGATCCCCCATCTGCGTTTGATTACACCGCGCACGGTGGGTTGGGACGAGCAGTCGAAATGTGTAGTGGGGTCGGAGCCTGTCGCAAGACGTTATCTGGAACCATGTGTCCGTCATATATGGTCACGCATGACGAAGCGCATTCGACACGAGGTCGCGCTAACACTCTCCGTCTTGCCATGACCGGCGCACTCGACTTCAATAACCCACGTGAAGCGGGACTTGGTGACCGTACGGTCTACGACGTCCTAGACCTCTGTCTCGAGTGCCGAGCCTGTAAAACGGAATGCCCCGTCGGTGTCGATATGGCCCGATTCAAAAGTGAATTCCTCTGGAACTACTGGAACCGACACGGCACCCCGCTGCGCACTCGCATACTGGGACATATTCATGATCTGTCCGCAGCCGCAAACCGATTCTCGAACATGATTAACCCTTTGCTCGACCAAACCTGGTTCCGGACACTGAATGAGTATCTTCTCGGTATTGACCATCGGCGATCACTGCCAAAATGGGCTCCGGTAACACTCTCTGACCAATGGGTGGATGAATTACAGACTGCGGATCAAACCACGCCCGGCGTCATGCTGTTCAGAGATACATTCACCCAGTATTACGACCCAGAAATAGGCTTAGCCGCAACAGACGTTCTTCGCAGTGCCGGCTTTACCGTTCACCTCGGACCAGACGTGTGTTGTGGTCGCCCTCTTATTTCCCAGGGACTGCTGACTGAAGCACGAGAACAGGCAGAAGAAACGGTACGTCGCCTACTCCCTGTCGCCGCGGCAGGTCAGCCAATCATCCTACTGGAACCAAGCTGTCTGTCATCGCTCGTCGATGACATTCCATCGCTATTAAGGGGAGAGACACAACAGCAAGCTCAGGCCGTCGCACAATCATGTGTGCTTTTCGAAGACTTCGTTGAACAGTCACTTCAAAATGGCCAGTCTTCACTTACACTGACTCCCGGACCTTTAGAAATTGTCCTTCACGGACATTGCCACCAGAAGTCACTAGGGCTCGTACAATCGGCCAAATCATTACTCGGTCGCATTCCTGATGCTCACGTCACCGAATTGGACGCTGGGTGCTGTGGAATGGCCGGCTCATTTGGATACACCCAGGAACATTTTGACATCTCGCAACAAATTGGAGAACGTCGGCTACTGCCAGCGGCAAGAGCATTACATGAAAACAGCGTGCTGGTTGCCGCGGGAACCTCGTGTCGTCATCAAGTCCATGATTTCACTGGCGTCGACGCCATCCACCCTGCAGTACTACTGCGTTCACTACTCGGATAAGTACAACTAGCAGAAGGAACGGTGTCGTTTATCCGAGCGACAATACTTGACGCACCGAATATTGCGATCCACACTGCGTAGCTTACGATGCCCATCTACGAATACCGCTGTCGCGGCTGCCACCATGAATTTGAAGCGGTCATACTCCCAAACGGTTCAACTCCTGTTTGTCCAGAGTGTCACGAAAGTGACCTAGAAAGACTAATCTCTCAGTTCGCCGTCAGTTCTGACGGGACACGAGCGAGCAATCTTCAATCTGCCCGTAAGCAGGCTTCCAAAATCAGGCGCGATAAAGAAGTGGCCGATCATGAGGCCATTCATCATCATCACCACTGAGTAAACAACCTCGAAGTCGACTTTTACCCTCCCACGAGATCTAAATCGGCCTATTTAAAAAATAGCTGTGGCTTCGTCCTCCAGCCATAAATGACTGCAAATCCAATTTACTTTTGCTTCTAAAGTGACCTTTTGAGTATTAGCGTAACGAATACTAATAGACTCATCGCCCGTCCACGACTTGCACGAAACACCCTTGGTACTGAATACTCACTAGCTGCACGGTGAACGGCGGCGTAAATTTGGGTCGCCAACATTTAACAATCTGCACCGGCTAGTTCTACAAAGTGATGCAAACCAAAGAATCTAAAACCTCTAGTCCCGATACCGCACGACGAGTCAAGTACATCAGACGACTCGATCAAGTGCCGGAACTTAGTGAAGAATTGAGGCAGCGCTTACAGCCTGTTTCGGACGAATATGTATTTCGAGTAAATGACTACTATCTCGGTCTCATTGACTGGGACGACCCCGAAGATCCCATTAAACAACTGATTATTCCCCGTGAAGAGGAACTTAACGACTGGGGTCAACTAGACGCGAGTAACGAAGGTGCCGTCACGGTCGGTCGCGGCGTTCAGCACAAATACACCGATACGGTTCTCCTGCTATGCAACGAAGTCTGTGGTGCGTATTGCAGATATTGCTTCCGCAAACGTCTTTTTATGGACGACAACGACGAAGTCACGAACGATGTCAGTGCGGGGCTTCGCTATATTGCAGACCACCCAGAAGTAACCAACGTACTTCTGACTGGCGGCGACCCACTATTGATGAGTACTCGCCGCTTGATTGAAATTTTCGATGCATTACGCCAAATCGAGCACGTAAAGATTATTCGTATCGGATCAAAAATGCCCGCATTCGATCCTTGGCGTGTCGCGCGGGATGAGGAGTTGCAGGCTGCATTTCGAAAATACTCGACAGCTCAACAACGCATCTATCTGATGGCCCACTTTGACCATCCCCGCGAACTAACGAAAGAAGCCATAGAAGGCATCGATGTCTGCCTCAAAAATGGTGTGATCTGCGTGAATCAATGCCCTTTAATCAAAGGTGTCAACGACGACCCGTATGTTCTCGCCGAACTATATTCGACACTGTCATATATCGGCTGTCCGCCGTACTACCTTTTCCAGGGACGCCCAACAGCTGGGAACGAGCCCTACGAAGTCCCGATTGTAAAAGGGTGGCATATCTTCCAGCGGGCGCTTCGCCAAGGCTCTGGCCTCGCCCGACGCGCACGATTTTGCATGTCGCACGAAACTGGAAAAATTGAAATCCTTGGAATCGATAGTGACCGGATCTACCTACGCTACCACCAGGCGAAAGATCTCGATGACCTTGGGCGGTTCTTCGTACGTCGACGTGATGACCAAGCCTACTGGCTCGACCAACTACAACCGCTGGAATCAGCGGTCTACTGACACCTGTCAAGTAGTCTAACGCACCACTTTCTGTGCTACACAGGAATTACTGAAGCAGGTCAAACAGCCGACTGTACTTAAGGATTAAACTGCGACCGGAACCGTCCGGTACAAAGTCACCAAGTCCATCTGTGTCGTTGTAAACAAGAAACAACCCTGTGTTTGCGGCCTGTAACCAACCCAAGCGGAGGTTAACCGACCAGAGGTTAACGCTGTCGTTGTACTGCACTAGCCCCTGCGCGAAAACACGCGTTGAAAAATTATAAGCAACGCGACTGGACGCAAGGTTAGTCACGACGGCTCCCATCGGTAAATCGATGTGATTACGAGTCCAACTGAACCTCGCATTGAGAGTTTCTCCTCGTCGAAAGCCTGCTGTCGGACCATACTGCAACAAATGTCCGCCAAAAAAACCGCTCTTCTGCAGACGAAAACCAACCGTTCTTGGTGCCGAGTTGTCAGAGTTGTAGTTCAAACTTAGCTCGTGCCAATCATAAGAACCAGGCAAGACCGGCACACCTGAAATCGTGAACTCGCGTGTCACGCCCTCTTTCCGAACGTTCCACGCAGTTATTGCCGTAGAACTATCATCAAATTCCCAGAAGTTATCCATGTGCACTAACGACGTCTCAATAAACCCAGTATCGATGTCCCAAAAACGATTAAAAGTGATATGCGGGCGCATTTCCTGGACCTTTAAAAAACTTTTTGGACGCCACGTGTAGAACACACCCCCATCCAACTTCTTGAAACCTTGACGCCTGACAAATCCAACCTCTGGATTGAAGTTTTTTCCCATTTCCATGAAGCCGCCACGCACCCGCCACGCCTGCGCGTTGTAATCGACCGCCAGGTCGTAGGCATGGTCCTGGTTTCGACGATCCGGTGTTTCAGTTTTTGCCGCAAAACCTGAGACCAAGCCGTTTTGTCCAAATCCCCAGCGGCCATCAAGAGCATACGTACGGTTGTGGTTACGGCTGCCCGCAAAACGACCCGTGGCTAGGCGCTGAACAAACAAACCTCCGACACTTGACCGATTTGGAAGATCGTGTCGAAGCCGGGCAACTGTGAAATTATTTGCCGGAGTCAACCCATTGACTTCTTCGGTCTGCATATTGAGCAAACCAACCGTGACGTCGTCGGACACCTTCCCAGAAAGGCGTGCGCCTCCAACAATCGGAATGGCTTGACCTTGTGGTCCGATGCCGATGCGACGACTAAAGAACAACTCTGTCTGGCCGGGATCATTAAACGCAGCCCCCCCACTGTTCGTCACTGTAAATGCACCGGCATTTTCCAAGAAAAAGGGTCGCTTCTCCGGAAAAAAAAGATTAAACCGATCAAGGTTGATCTGTTCATCATCAACCTCCACTTGCGCAAAATCTGTGTTGTACGTCAGGTCAAGGGTTAACCCCGAAGTCACCCCATACTTAAAGTCACCGCCAACATCGCCCAAGAACATAAGCTCTTGAGACCCGTCGTCGTACCTTCTAATAGATTCCCCAACGACGTACGGCGTTAACTGGGCCGTCCGCCAGAGATCCTCTGGCGCCTCGAGTCCCTCCAACTCGCCGGCCATCGAAACACGAAACAAGTCAAATTGTCTGGGTAGAGGTGCCCAATAGACAGCTTCATTCCGTCGACGGATGTTTCGCTGAAAATTAATGCCCCACGTTTGCTCAGCCCGAGCCGGAAAGCGAATCGTGCGAAATGGAACTGCAAATTCAGCACTCCAGCCGATGTCCGTAATTGAAGTCTGCACCTGCCAGACACTGTCCCAATTAAGGTTGAAGCCGCCACCGGCCCCGCTGGTCTGCCCCCCTCGTCCCATACCGCTCCCGCCAGTTCCTTCATTCACAAGTTGACCGTCGTACTCTTGGCCAGACGGACTCGTGCCAAAAACAAAACCGTTCTGTTGGTCGAGAAATGTATCCAGAATGATTTGAAAACTATCACTATCTTCGAGCGACGAGTCCCTACGGCTATCCGTAACGATGATCGACTGAGGGTCGCGATCGTAACAAACCACCCCAAAGTAGACGGTGTCTTCGGTAAAAACAACACGCACTTCCGTGCGTTCAGAGGCCACCTGGCCTTCGTCCGGCCTATTCTGCACAAATGCAGTGGCGATGGGAGCGTTCTCCCACGCAGGATCTCCAAGAACATCGCCATCCAGAATAGGAGGCATCTTGACACGAATGGCGCCAGTCACGCGGCGTGACGTTTCTTCGGTCTGCGCGCCAGCCCAAGACTCACATATTGTCAACAAACAACCAATAACGATGACAATTAATCTGCGCATGTAGCCAGCAGCACTCAGTCCAACACGTCAAACAAATAACTGTACTTAAGGATCAAACTACGACCTGCACCATTTGGAACAATGTGGCCAATCCCCTCAATCTCGTTGTAGACAACAAACAAACCGGTGTTCGCATCCTGCAGCCAACCAAAACGAAAATTAACCGACCAGAGGTTATCGCTATCGTTATGTTGCAACAGTGACTGAACAAACACACGGGGGGACATGTTGTATGCGGCTCGCACGCTCGTCAGATTAGTAATCGTACTTCCCAACGGCAAGTCAATATCGTTTCGACTATAGCTAAGCGACATATTAAATGTCTCGCTATAGCGCGCCCGAATGCGTGGCTCCACCGTTGCAATGTCTCCACCAAAAAAACCACCAAACGTAGAGCTCACGCCAAAACTTAACGGTGCAGATTCGTTGTAATAAATACTCGGACGAATCTCACTAAAGTCGTATCGACCGGCCGGAATTACGATTCCAGACACCATGAAGCTATTCTCTACCTGTTCTTGTTTGACGTCATACGCAAGGCCGACTGACGAACTATCCTCAAATTCACCATCAAAGTGTGTGTGAATGTAAGTTGTCTCCATGGCACCACTAAAGTTCCAGAAGCGATTAAAACTGGCATGCGGCCGCAACTCTTGAAACTTAAGAAATCCTTGGGGCCGAGATGTGTGGTAGATACCGGCATCGTATTTCCGAAACCCAGTCCGGCTTACGAAGCCAACTTCAGGATTAAAATCTTCGCCATTTTCCTGATAACCAGATACGACACGCCACACTTCTGAATTGTAGGTCGCCGACAGGTTCAATGCATGATCACGACCAGTTCGACCGGGAGTCTGAGTCCGACCGACAAATCCTTGAACAATTCCGTTCTCCCCAATTCCTAAGCGACCATCAACAGCGTAGGTGCGGTTATGGTCAGTCGAAAGTGACTGCGGGCCTGTTGCCTGCCTGTTTACGAACAGGCCGCCGATACTCGAACGGTTTGGTAAATCACGCCGCATACGAGCGACCGTAAAATTATTCGCCGGCGAAATGCCATCGAGTGCTTCCGTCTGCATGTTGAGCACCCCTACTGTCACCGTATCTGAAATGTTTCCTGACAGCCGAGCACCGGCACGGATAGGAATTTGCGCGCCAGAATCGCTGATACCGATACGCCGACTAAAGAAGAGCTCTGTTTGTCCGAGGTCGCGACCAGCGGCGCCAGCATTATTGACCGTAAACACACCAGCGTTTTCAAGAAAAAACGGCCTTTTCTCAGGAAAAAAAAGGTTAAAGCGATCCAAGTTCAGTTGCTGATCATCGACTTCCACCTGAGCAAAGTCAGTGTTGTAAGTGCCATCCAGAGTAAGACCAGATGTCACGCTGTACTTAAGGTCAGCACCAAAATCACCCAAAGCGACCGGTCCACGAGCGGGCTCTGCATCACGTGTTACTGCCTCCCCGATAACGTATGGGGTAATTTGAAGGTTACTGGCCATTCCAATCGGCGTCTCCATACCCATGATTTGTCCAGCCATCGAAACTCGGTACAAGTTGTATTGCCGAGGGATAGGCGACCAATATGCCGTTTCATTTTTCCGGCGGATATTTCTTTGGAAATTCACACCCCATACTTGCTCTGCACGAACCGGATATCGAATCGTTCGAAGCGGTATCGCAAACTCAGCACTCCACCCGATCTCAGAAATAGCTGCGCGGACTTGCCACGCACCATCCCAATTGAGATTAAAACCGCCGGCAGTCCCCCGAGAAAACCCACCGCGCCCTGCTCGGCGAGATCCCCCTCCTCTGCTTCCGCCTTCATTAATTACTTGTCCGTCATACTCCTGACCGGCTGGCGTTGTGCCAAAAACAAAACCATTCTGCTGATCCGAGAACGTATCTAGCACAAGCTGAAAGCTATCAGCTTCATTCATGGACGAATCTCGTCGACTATCACGAACAATGATCGCCGACGGGTCCTTGTCGTAGCAGACAACCCCGAAGTAAACCGTGTCCGCCGTAAAAACGACTCGTACCTCTGTTTTTTCACTGGCTGATTCCCCTTCATTCGGTGTGCTCTGAACAAAGCCTGTAACTGGCGTTGCGGTTCCCCAGGCGGAATCCTCAAGTACCAAACCATCCATCACCGGTGGGGTATCAACTTGTACAGCATCGAGTTGATACATCACCCCAATGCTGTTCGCGGCGGGTTCGACTGGCGACTGCGCGGAAAGGGTACACGCCAAACTGATGAATAAAACCCCGACCCGCCCGATCGTATGTTTATGCACGTGCAAATGATTATTAACTGCGGTTATTCAAGAACATCGAAGAGGTAACTATATTTCAGGATCAAGCTACGCCCCGCGCCATTTGGAATGATGTCGCCAATACCCTCGGTCTCGCTATAAACCAAGAAAAGACCGGTATTGGCATCCTGCAACCAGCCGAAACGGAAATTCACGGACCAGAGATTAGCGCTGTCATTGTGTTGCACTAATGACTGGGCAAAAATTCTGGGGGAAAAATTATATGCCGCCCTAATGCTCGTTAAGTTTGTAATAGTGCTGCCGAGTGGGAGGTCGATGGCGTTTCGGCTATAACTTAGGGACATATTAAATGTCTCGCTGTAACGCGCACGAATCGAAGGCCGCACTGTCATGAGTGTGCCACCAAAAAAACCTCCATGGGCCACGCTGAGGCTGGCACTTACTGGCGCCGACCGGTTATAACGGAACGACCATTGTGTTTCATTAAAATCATAACGTCCTGGGAGTACTTGGATTTCTGAGATCTGGAACGCCTCAAATACTCGCTCCTGCCGAATATCGTACGACACACCCCCGGACGAACTGTCTGTAAATTCCCCGTCAAAATGATTGTGCAAATACGTGGTTTCCATCACACCATTAAAGTTCCAGAATCGGGTAAAACTCATATGAGGTCGTAACTCTTGAAACCCCAGAAAACCGTTAGGGCGGGACGTATTATTGAGCCCAAAATCAAACTTTCGAAATCCGTTTCGGCGCCTTAAAAAACCAACCTCAGGATTAAAGTCTTCCCCGTTTTCCTGATAACCGCTAATAACGCGCCACATCTCTGAATCGTACTGACCGGACAAATTTAAAGCATGGTCTCGCCCAGTACGCCCGGGTGTCTGTGTCCGTCCGACAAAACCCTGAACCGTCCCGTTCTGCCCGATTCCCCATCTCCCGTCAAACGCATAACTCCGATTGTAATCATCAGGCCGTGCCAAACTTCCTGTACCTTGTCGGTTCACAAAAATCCCGCCGAAACTCGATCGATTCGGTAACTCTCGCCGCATCCGTGCCACCGTAAAATTATTCGCGGTCGAAAGACCATCGACCGTTTCGGTCTGCATATTAAGTAACCCGACCGTCGTGTTATTCGTCATCTTGCCAGACATACGGGCACCGGCAAGAATCGGAATTTGGGCGCCGGAATCACTAATGCCAATGCGACGACTAAAAAACAGCTCCGTCTGACCCAGATTGCGACCACTCGCCGGCCCGGCATTGTTGACCGCAAATAAACCCGCATTCTCTAGAAAAAACGGTCGTTTCTCAGGAAAAAGAAGATTGAACCGATCGAGGTTAATTTGCTGATCATCCACCTCTACCTGGGCGAAATCCGTGTTGTAAGTGGCGTCAAGCGTTAGTCCCGATGTGACGCTGTATTTAACGTCACCACCCCAGTCACCAATCGCAAGTGTTGTATTCCTCGGATCGGTATCTCGCTTCACAAGCTCTCCGATTACGTAGGGTGTGAACTGCAAATTCCGTGACAGACCGACAGGCGCCTGCACACCCGTCAACAGCCCAGCCATAGATACGCGATAAAGGTTGTACTGCCTAGGTAATGGCGACCAAAACGCCGTCTCATTTCTCCGACGTATAGTTCGTTGAAAGTTGACCCCCCATTCCTGGTCCACTTGATCGCTGTACCGAATAGTGCGGAAAGGAATCGCAAACTCAATACTCCACCCAATATCCGAAACATCTGTTCGAACCTGCCACGCACCATCCCAATTGAGATTGAAGCCACCACCGCTCCCCCGAGAAAATCCGCCTTGACCTCCCGTGCGAAATCCACCGCGACCTTCTCCCTCGTTCACCACCTGTCCGTCATATTCTTGGCCGGCAGGTGTCGTGCCGAAAACAAACCCATTTTGCTGATCGTTAAACGTATCGAGCACCATCTGAAAGCTATCAGCATCATTCATTGACGAATCTCGTCGACTATCGCTCATAATGATTGACAAGGGATCGCGGTCATAACAAACAACACCAAAATAAACCGTGTCCTCCGTAAAAATAACCCTTACTTCTGTTCGTTCGGTGGCTGGTTCCCCCTCATTAGGTGTACTTTGCAGAAATCCTGACACAGGCACAGCATCAGACCACGCGGCGTCATTGAGCACATCCCCGTCAAGGACTGGTAGCTGTACCTGCTTGACTCGCTCGGCGCTAACGACCTTCTGGACGAATGATGTTGGAGGATTATCCGTTGGCCGTGTCTGACTCTGCGCCACAGGATAAGTCGTAGCCACAGAAAAAGTCACCGAAACCGCCACAAGCCAAAAAACCTGCCGATACGCAATACCCGTTACACACAAAACTGAATCGTTTCTGGCCTCATCGTTCGTAAATATCGCATCTAATATGAGACAAAGCCCTATATGGTAACAGTTTGAATTACGCACGATTTCTGCTTGCCGAAAAGACCAATCCGAGTCAATCTAGTCGTCAATCATGATCAGACGGCAACTAGCGAATAAGCGTTATATCGCGTCAACCAGAAAACCCATGAAACTATTCAGTTTCGTGATCGCGATTTCCGTGATCATGGTCGCCCCTGCATACGCTGCCACCTGCAAGGAGGTTGCCTCGGCAGTTCTCCCAAATACCACGATAAATAGCGCGTCAATACTTCAGGCCGGGTCATTTACCCCACCTGGTCTAAATGACCCACTGCAACTCCCAACAATCTGCCGAGTAATCGGTACGACATCTCCATCAATAAATTTTGAGGTCTGGCTCCCGCTAAATGGCTGGAACGGAAACTTCCACGTATCTGGAAATGGTGGTATGGCCGGCGTCATTGGCTATGGCAGTATGGCCGCCGCCCTCCAGCGAGGTTACGTTGTGGCTAGCACCGACACAGGTCACGTACGACCTGACGCTGGTTCTTTTGATGCATCGTGGGCTCTAGGCCATCCTGAGTTAGTCACCGATTTTGGTCATCGCGCTTTACACATGACGGCAGTTAATGGCAAAGCGCTTACTGAGTTGTTCTATAACCAGTCACCGAAATATTCCTACTATGTCGGCTGCTCAAAAGGCGGTCAGCAAGGCTTAATGGAAGCACAACGTTATCCCGATGATTTTGATGGAATCGTTGCAGGAAACCCCGCTAACGACTGGACACGTTTTTACACAGGTGCTCACCTTTGGTACTCGCTCGCGACCCTTCGGGATACAGCCAGTTATATTCCTCGTTCGAAATTACCGTTGCTGGCTGATGCCGTCAATGCTGCATGTGATGCACTCGATGGACTTGAAGACGGAGTGATTGACGATCCTCGCCAGTGTAGGTTTGAACCAGAAACGCTGACCTGTCCTTCTAACCAGGACAACAACACCTGCTTAACGGTTGCTCAGGTTCAGACGGTTAAGAGCATCTGGGCTGGTGCTACAACTTCCTCGGGTGAGACCATCTTTCCCGGACTTGTTCCCGGCGGTGAAAATGGTCCGGGAGGCGGTTGGGGAACTTGGGTAACTGGCCCCGAACCATTCGCCAGTCTCCACTGGAAAGCCGCTGAAGGCTTTTTCAAATACATGGTTTTTGAAGACCCAGACTGGAATTTTCGGACTTTTGATTTCGACAACGACCTGGACTTTGCTCTTGAAAAGGTGGGGGCTCAACTGGACAGTGCAGACCCAAACCTCGATCGTTTCCGAGACAGAGGATCAAAATTGATCGTGTACCACGGTTGGAGTGACCCTGATATTTCGCCGCTCGGATCAATTAACTATTACGAAGATGTTCTTGCATACTCCGGTGCTGACAACACCCGCAGTCAGGCACTTTCAGAAACGCAAGAATTTTTCAGACTCTTCATGGTGCCCGGTCTTGGCCATTGCCGTGGAGGGCCAGGCTACAACCATCTCGACCCACTCTCAGCACTTGAGGAATGGGTGGAGGCTGACATCCCACCGCGACAAATCCTTGGCTCGCGGATCGAAAATGGAATAACCATTCGGACAAGACCACTATGCCCATATCCCGAAATCGCTAAATGGAACGGCACCAGTGACCCTGATGACGCCGACAGCTTTACGTGCGTAGCAGAGTAAAAGAAAACAAATGCGCAACTGCTGGCAGAGAAGCTCGGTGCAAAAGATGCTATTCGCAATTGCATGTGCCACCCTTTTAACTGCCTGTGAAAGATTGCCACTCTGGCGAACCTATAGTGCCGCTGGTTTAGAGGCTTTTGCGAATGGTGACGTAGCTAGAGCAGAACATTTCTTAACGGCTGCCGTAAAAGACGCCGAGCGACACGGCCCCAATGACTTTAGAGTCGCCATTACACTGAATATTTTAGCGGGGTACTACCGAACGCTTAAACGCTATGACGAAGCGGAACCGCTCTACGAGCGAGCATTGGCCGTCGCGGAATCCCGCTGGGCTCCGAACCACCCACGCATCGCCCTAATTCTCGAAAACTATTCACTCTTATTGTCACAAACTGGACGTGTCAATGAAGGGGCTCTTATGGCTGGTCGCGCGACAGCCATTCGCCGCTCCCAATCTAATTAACGCCATCTAATTTTTTGCTGTATAGGCCGTTCTCAGTACAACCGGACGATGATTACTGCTGGTACGCTGATTGAGATATTCCACAAACACAGAAAATCCCATCGCAAAGTAGAGATATCCCTTCGGGATTTCCTGATGCATTCCCTCTGCCATCAATGCGACACCAACAAGCAATAGGAAACTGAGTGCTAGTATCTTCAATGTTGGCCGTTCATTAACAAAACGACTCACGACTTCCACGGAAAACATCATTACGGCCACCGCAATCACTACAGCAGTTACCATCACGCCAACATCATCAACCATGCCGACCGCCGTTATTACTGAATCGAGGGAAAACACGACATCGAGTACGATGATTTGTGCGATCACGCTCGAGAATGACACTGCAACCTTGGCAGACGCATGCCCCTCTTCTCCTTCAAGTTTGTCGTGAATTTCGTACGTTGCTTTCGCAATCAAAAATAAACCACCCAGAAGTAACGTTAGGTCTCGACCAGACACACCGTGACCAAGAATTGAAAACAATGGCTCTGTCAATCGAATAATCCATGCCAGCGAAAATAGCAGGCCAATTCGTGCGACCATCGCCGCAACGAGTCCCACGCGTCGGGCAACTACCTGCTGATCGACTGGCAGTTTCTCAGCCAAGATTGAAATGAAAACAATATTGTCAATACCGAGAACAATTTCGAGCGTCGTTAGCGTCCCCAAGGCAATCCACATGTCCGGGTTTCCGATCCAATCCATCCGCCGCCTCCCTGAAGTTGAGCTATTAGTGTGCCTCAAGTTATAAATTACGACACAATTCTGACGAACTTAAAGAATCCTGATGGCTATTTTTCACCTTGTCGTACTTCTCGTCTACGCACTTGTATTGATGGGTATCGGGCTCTGGTTGGGTCGTCGTGTACAGAGCTCGAATGATTTTTTTGTCGCAGGGCGAAAGCTTGGTCCTGGTCTCATATTTTCGACGATGCTTGCGGCCAATATCGGCGCTGGCTCGACAGTCGCTGCCGCCGGTCTTGGTTACGCGAACGGTCTGAGTGCTTGGTGGTGGGTCGGCTCTGCAGGCATAGGATCGATGGCACTTGCCTTTTGGATCGGTCCACGCATGCGACAACTCGCAGAACAAAATCAGTTCCATACAGTTGGCGATTACCTTGATTTCCGCTTTGGTAAAGGCGTACGCGCCACTATTACCGTTCTGATGTGGTTTGGAACCCTTTCACTGCTTGCGGTGCAATTAATTGGCATTGGATTTGTATTGAACGTCATTACCGGTCTGGAACGATGGATCGGGTCTATCATCGGTGGGGTCGTCGTCATTGTCTATTTTTCGGCCGGTGGATTATTCGCGTCAGCCTGGATCAATTCGATTCAATTGGTCGTCTTGCTACTCGGCTTTATCCTTGCACTTCCGCTTGCAATGAACGCCGCCGGAGGGTTCGAGCAAGTCTATGAAGCGACTCACAACATTGAACAATTCTGGAACCCCCTGCAAGGGGGAGACTCAGGGTGGTTTTACCTTATTTCTCCAGGCCTAGCGTTCATCGTTTCACCAGGTCTTATCCAAAAAGTCTACGGGGCTCGTGATGATCGCACCGTCCGATTAGGTGTCGCGCTAAATGGAATAGTGCTGATCCTGTTTGCCGCAGTTCCAATGTTGTTTGGGGTCATTGCTCGAGCAACCTATCCATCGCTGTCTGACCCTGCCCTCGCGCTTCCGAGCCTGCTTATCGACAGTGTTCCACCAATGGTTGGTGCTCTTGGGCTGGCTGCTCTTTTTTCTGCAGAAGTAAGTTCGTCGGATGCCATCCTTTTCATGCTTGCCACTTCTTTCGCAAAGGATCTATACCGTCGATTCATTAATCCTAATGCCTCAGATCGAGAAGTGCTCTCCGTCGCAAGAAAGGCAGCCATCGCTGGCGGTATTCTAGGAACTGGACTCGCCATTCTAGCTGTCTCTATGATCAGTGTACTCAGCATCTTTTATTCACTATTGGTAGTTAGTTTGTTCGTCCCAATTCTTATTGGGCTCTACACGAGACGCCTGGGTACAGCCGAAGCCTACGGCAGTATCATCGCGGGTGTTGGGCTATTCGTCGTAGTCCAGCTCCTTTCAGAAGGCAACCGTGTCTTTGGTCTTACTCCTCAGAGTATCGGCGTCATCGGATCGACTATTGGGTGCTATACAGTTTGGTTGATTCGTACCCGTATACGTCCGCACTAGATCGAACCGATGTGATCAAGGATTTGCCGCGCAGCCATTCGTAAACGCTTGGACATTTGTTGGCGTTCAATATCGCCATTACTGGCGTAGCGATCGATTCGGCCGAGTTCTTCAACAAGGCGTCTTGCAAAGTCAAAAGGTGCCCGGTCAATTGACGCTGTTATCTCATCCGTGTAGGGACAACAAGATACGCGCACAGCCGGTGCCTGACGGGCGAACGTCGCCGCGCATCTGCGCATGACGAATGGCTTCGCGACAAGTAAAACTGATTGGCAAGAAATATTCGTTTTTCGCAATAAAGAGAGGCCTTTTGTAACGTTTTCCAGGGTATTCTGCGCTGTCGGCTCCACCACAATAGCCTGTGATGGAACACCACCACTAACTAACACATCCTTAAATACCAACGCCTCAGGCTTTTCAAAAACATTGCGGGTCAGCCGTCCGTACTGTCCAGTTACTAACACGGTCGGTGCATACCCAGTTCGATACAATGTCGCGGCATGGTCCGGTACAAGAAGGTCTTGACTGCCAAAAACAAAGATAACGTCTGAGCGGATAGGAATATCTGTTACCGTGAGAAAGTTCCATACTGGATTGAGCAAGAGTGCAAGCTCGGATGGCAACGGATACGAATGAACTCTAGATTTACTCACGAACACACGGCCTTCGTCGACGCAAGCTTACATAAACTGCAATATATTAAATTAGGAAACTACAACGCTAAAGTGGCGTGTCCTCTAAAGCACATGCCACTTTAGCGTTGTAAATGCTATGATGAACTCACGCTGATCGTTCTGACGTGGCGCAAGACATGACGCGCTCTTTCGGCTTCATCTTTTACATCGTTACTTTTGGCATACTCCTGCCGCCGCTATGCGCAGAAACCCGCGCACAATCTCTCAGTGTTTTACGGAATAGCGGGCAACAAACACTGGAGACCTTTGATGTTGGCGGCAATGAAATGCTCTCTCTGGAAACGTTGGCTGTCCAGTTTGAACTTGAGCTCGGAGAAAATACCGGGACAGGTACTCTGACAGTAAGCACTAACTCGCAGAGTGTGATTCTGACAGCCGGCCAGCCTTTCGCCTCGGTGAATGGCCAACTCGTATCACTTGGCACTCCACCAATAATTTATGAAGGCACTTGGTTTGTTCCTCTAAGTTTCCTCAATGACGCACTAGCACCTATTTACCATGACCGCTTAGAACTCAGACAAACCGCACGTCTTTTGCTGATAGGTGGCGTGAGCGTGCCACGTATTTCTGGTCGATACCGCCAACGCGGACAGTCAGGGCAACTCAGTCTAGAGATCACACCAGAAACAGCACACATTATCACTGAAGAATCTGGACAAATTTTCATTGAATTTGCCGCCGATGCCATTGAAATAACTCGGTATCCGCAAGCACGTGGAGAAACTATCCGGGAGATCACAGTAAGTCAGTCTCCGCCGGGACTATTTTTAGAAGTCGGCTCCTCTTACGCTTCATACAATGTGGCAAGTCATTCAATAACAAACAATTCCTCTCAGCTAGTTATCGAGTTCGTAGCGGTCTCACCAAGAACAGCCACTGATGCGATTTCATCAGAACCGCCGTCGGGCCGTAATTCCTCATCGGCGGTCGGTGATAGCCCTCCGCCATTCGAAGATTCTCCCGCTATCCGAACTATTGTGGTTGACGCTGGCCATGGAGGTTTAGATGACGGCTCTAAAGGGGCAAATGGCACTCTTGAAAAAGACATCACGCTGAATATAGCGCGCCTTCTAACCGACACGCTTGAACGACGTCTTGGGGTACGTGTCATTCAAACCCGCACAAGAGACACCGTTGTCGAACTGGATCGTCGGGCCGCAATTGCCAATAACAACAATGCGGACCTCTTCATCAGTTTGCATGCTAACTCGTCGGTAAATCCTGAACCGGAGGGTGCCGAAGTGTTTTATCTAAGTATTGATGAATACGGTCCAGAAGCCCAAGAAATCGCCACTCGTGAGCGACAGTTTCTGCCGGTGTCTGGCGGAGGAACACGTGATATCGACATGACTTTGTGGGAAATGGCACAGGCAAGGCATCTTGACCAATCAGCCGTTTTCGCTAAGCTCGTTGAACAGGAGCTTCGTCGCCGTGTGCCTATGAGTCCACGTGCGATTCAAGAAGCACCCTTTCGGGTACTAGTCGGCGCAAACATGCCAGCTGTGTTAATCGAAATGGGATTCATTTCAAATCCCGACCAAGAACAAGCCTTTCTTTCGGAAAACTTTCAATCGTCTATCGTTGCAGCAATCGTCGAAAGTGTTGTCACATTTCAAGATACTATCGGCAACCTGCCAACGCTAGGTACGCTCTCAAACCGAACCACCGTCAATCCGCAATAGTGACCATACTAAATTCACCACCGCCACAGTTCAAACGCCGAAATCCTTACTTCATCGCATTAGGCGTCGTGTTTGTCGTGGGCACCATCATAACGGTAGTGGCGCTCACCATAATCCAGCAGTGGCAAAGTCGTAGCGATTTAACTTCAGCAAACAACAGTACCTCCGATGGTCTTGGTCTAAATGACCCCCTCGAAGTAACACTGTTTTACGTAGCGGAAAATGGCCTCGGTCTCGTCGAACATTCCCGCGATGTCGCATACGGTAGTACTCCGTTAGTTCGCGCAAGAACGGTCATTGAATATCAATTAGGAGACGCACCAGAACCGCTCGGTTCAGTTTTTCCAAAAGGCACAACCCTTCGTTCGCTCTACCTTACAGATAGCGGTAACGCTTTTGTTGACCTAAGCTCAGAAGCAACTGCTGAACATACGGGTGGCTCTCTTGATGAACTCTTCACCGTCTATTCTCTTGTGAATGCTCTCGCTATCAATGTTCCAGAAATTAATGCCGTGCAAATCCTGATCAACGGTTCTGAAGTTGATACACTGGCAGGCCATATCGACCTGAGACAACCACTAGAACCAAGCATGCAATGGGTCATTGACCCAAACGCCAACACTGATACCGAGGAAACTGAGGATTCGGAAGAAAGTATTGAATTAGATACGAACCAAGATTCCGTAGCAGCACCGACTAACTCATGACCAATAACACACTTCGCTTCGACGACCGACATCCCTCAGAACTTAGATCGACCCGGATCACACCCCATTACTTGACTCATGCTGAAGGTTCAGTCCTTATGGAGTCAGGACAAACTCGAATCATTTGTGCTGCAAGTGTTGAAGGCCGCGTTCCATCTTTCCTGCGCGGTTCGGGAAAAGGTTGGGTCACTGCAGAGTACGGCATGCTACCTCGTTCCACGTCCACTCGATCAGCACGAGAATCATCAAAGGGTAAGGTCGGTGGACGAACTCAGGAAATCCAGCGACTTATCGGTCGCTCTCTGCGTGCAGTCACTCGTCTCGACGACCTTGGCGAACGCACAATCTGGATTGATTGCGATGTAATTCAGGCCGACGGTGGCACTCGTACTGCCTCGATTACTGGTGGATTTGTTGCCATGACCTTAGCTTTAGAGAAACTACGTCAAGAGGGCGTGATTGCTCGGGTACCAGTAGAAGATTACGTTGCTGCCATTAGTGTAGGTATCGTCGGTGGCCTTCCATTAACAGACCTCGCGTATGAAGAAGATTCGAAAGCCGAGGTTGACATGAACGTAGTCAAGACTGGCGATGGAAGGTTCATAGAAATCCAAGGCACTGCCGAGGGTGCACCTTTTGACTCAACTGCACTCAATGACCTTCTAAACTTGGCCAACACCGCCATCAAGAATTTGATCGAGATGCAGCGAGACATTGTTGGAAGTATCCTGAAGTAAACATGACGATCGTTGTAGCTACCACCAACGATCATAAGCTTAGTGAAATCCGCTACATCCTCAACAAACTTCCCTACACCATTGAATCAATAAAGAAGTACTCTAGGATCGAAGAACCGGAAGAAACTGGTGACACTTTCGAAGCAAATGCTCGGTTGAAGGCACTTTACTATTCATCCGACATCTCGCAACTTACCGTCGCCGAAGATTCTGGCCTGGAAATTGACAGGCTCGACGGCGCACCTGGAATTCATTCAGCACGCTATCCTGGAGCGACTTACCAGGAAAAATTCAAGCGGATCTATGCACAACTTCAAGCACGAGGTTTCAGCACAAGTCCTGCTCGCTTCGTCTGCGCACTTGCGCTTGCTCAAAATCAAAAGATTATCTTTGAGTCCCAGGGTGTCATCGAAGGACAAATCACCGAACAGCCTACTGGCATCGCGGGTTTTGGGTACGACCCAATCTTCTACTACCCGCCATATAGACGAACTCTGGCTGAGCTAACACCAGACCAAAAAGCCCGAGTTAGCCATAGAGGACAGGCGTTCCGAACCTTGCATGAGCACCTAACTCGCCACCACCCGACTAAGCCCTAAAGCCCGCCTGGTGGTAAAAAGTTCCATCAATAGAATCTCCTGATAACACTCCCTTTCTAGGAAGATAAACTGTAAACACTGAGCCGCCTCCGGGACGATTGACAACATCTATCTTCCCGTCATGAAGCCCAATGAGATGCTTGACAATAGCGAGCCCAAGACCAGTCCCGCCAGGATTCCTCGCCCTTGATTGTTCAACTCGGTAAAACCTCTCAAACACGCGTGGCAGGTCCATATCTGGAATTCCTGATCCTCGATCGCGAACACTAAGCAAAATATTCTTGCCTTTGTCATCTATATTCGCACTTAGCTCTAGAACCGATTCAGAAGGGGAATAGTGAGAGGCATTCTCAAGCAAATTCTTCAACACATCGTGAATCTTGACCGGGTCTGCCACAAACATTTCTGAGTCCTCATTAATATTGACCTCAATGGACTGATGCTTGTCTTGAAGCAGCGGAGCTATCTCAGCAGTAACGTTTGAAAAAACTGAATGTGTCGCGCATGAAGCACAAACAATCTCTTCCTGTCCTGCGTCTAGCCTTGCCAACCGAAGCAAATCAGCGACTAAGCGCTCCATCCGCAACGAGTGCCTGGAGATAATGTCGAGAAACCGATGTTGTTGGACCGATACATCGCTCTCTTCTGAGAGTGCATCTATGGAACCACGAATCGCCGTAAGCGGTGTGCGTAATTCATGCGACACATTAGCAACAAAATCTTGTCGGATTTGTTCCGCCCGACGGTAGTCTGTAACGTCGTGGAGAACAAGTACCACACCAGGCTCATCCTGACCAACATAAGGCGTTACACTCGCGAGACACGCGCTCGTCGGTTCTGTGCTAAGTGTAATTTCACTAGAAGTCGACCCACCATCACCCAACGCTAAACCCACCTGCTTTGCAATTCCAGGATTTCTTATGAGTTCAACATAATGACGATCAATAGGAGTTTCTGTGATTTGAAGAAGTTTTCTGACAGCCGAATTTGCCATCTGGACTCGGCCGCGAGCATCAACAACAAGTACACCTTCAACCATGCTAGAAAGAATGGCCTCTGTGAGTCGTCTATTCCGAGAAATCTCTGACAATCTCCTCCCGAGTTCCTGCACTGAGGCTCCTAGCGCTCGTGCAACTATGCCTATTTCATCGTTTCCGTAATCAGCGATTTCAGGCGTCAAGTCACCGTCAGCGTACCGACGTGCGACGGCCGCGATAGATTGCACCCTTCTCGTCATCGCAGTCGATGAAATCCACGCCAATACAAGTGCACCCGCAAGAGCAATGAACAATCCGAGTATGGTCGCGTTTTTAACGGAAGCTAACTGCTCATCTACTTCGGTCAGAGGAAGCGCAAGCCGTACAAATGAGACGTCGGGATGATTGACTCGCAGAGCAACATACAGCAGGTCTGCCTCAACAGTGGTGCTATAGCGTCTCGTAACAGCGAAACCTTCGTTTGCCGCAGTTTCAACCTCCGGTCGGCTACGATGATTCTCCATCGACAATAGGACCGTTCCATCCTCGGCCGAATCACCAACGACCTGACCACCGGCGGCGATAAATGTCACACGCGCACCAAGACGCCCCCCCAAAGTGTCAGCCTCTGAATCTAAGACCGAAATTGGTGTGTTCCCGTCTAGACGCTCAACAAGCTCTCCAACCAATTCAGTCTCGGCAACAAGCTCGGTCTCTATTCGGCTGAGCAACTGTCCCTGCAATGACCAGGCCACCACGATCCCTGCCAGCACAAGGGTCAATCCGGCTACACCGAACGCCGCCAAGAACAGACGCGTACGAAGCTTCATTGTGACTTGTTTTCTTGAATTACCAACTTGTAACCGAACTGCTTGACTGTTACCAAAGCGTGGCTAAGCACCGGTAATTTGTCCCGAAGGTGTCGTACGTGTACATCAACAGTACGAGTTCCACCCGTGTATTTATATCCCCATACATCAGACAGCAGAACATCTCGCGATAGCACTCGCCCTTGGTGCTCAGCAAAATACTTAAGCAGCAGAAACTCTTTCGCGGTCAGACGAACCTCACGACCATCAAGCGTAACGCGATAACTTTCGATATCTACCGTAATTGGACCGATTTCAAGCAACGACGGTACCGTATTGGTTCGATTTGAACGACGTAACACCGCCCCCACACGGGAAATAAGCTCTTTCGGGCTAAATGGCTTCGTAACGTAGTCATCAGCCCCTAATTCAAGACCAACGATACGATCTGTTTCTTCCGTCTTAGCGGTAACCATAATGATTGGGATATTGGAAGAACGAGAATCAGATCGAATCGCACGGCATATATCAAGACCGTTTTGCCCAGGTAACATCAAATCGAGAATGATCAAGCGAGGGGGCTCATCCTTAACAAGCGAAAGAACCTTATCCCCAGAGTAGACAACTTGTGACAAATAACCCGCCTTGCCTAAATGGTGTGCAATCAACTCAGCGATATCCTGATCATCCTCTGCCACCAAGATCCAACCAGCGCCCTCTTCAACTGACAGTGGAACTCTCCTTCCGCTGATGTCGAATATCACGACCCGAAACCATGAAAATCACTTCCTCAGCAATACTAGCGGCATGGTCGGCAATTCGTTCGACATGACGTGAGATTAATATCAGGTCTAGCGCCGGCTCGATTGTCTCTGGTTTTTTAAGCATAGTACCTATCAATTCATGAAAAACATTCATCTTAAGGTCGTCGACCAACGCATCTCGCGCGACGACTTCTGCTCCTAAAGCTGTACTATGTCGAACATACGAATTAAGCGAGTCACGCAACATCGTCTGAGCTAATTCAGCCATCCGAGGAATGTCAATTAATGGCTTCACCGGAGGATGCTGGAGATAATGAATCGTCGATGCTGAAATATTGACTGCTAAATCTGCGATGCGTTCCAAATCGCTATTAATCTTGACGCCAGAAATAACGGTACGAATGTCTTCATGATTAAGCAGGGAATTCGCTATTAACTCAAAACAGAGTTTGTCAATTTTGATATGAGAAGCGTTAATTGGGCCGTCTCCACAAAGGGTCTTTTCAGCACGCTCAAGGTCTCGGTCAACCAACGAGCGCACTGCTGAACGTACCTGTTCCTCAACCTCACCGCCTTGCGTGAGTAGACGCTCTTTGAGTCGGTCTATTTGCGGCTGAAAATCTGCACTATTTCGCAGATTTTTATCCAATTTTATGGCTCCTCAGAGATTACCCTACTGTGCCCTTAAAGGGTACCGTAGTGACTCTCTACCAGCAACCAATGATGCCTCTAAATGATTCGACTGACCGGGACCAACCACTTCAATAGTTTTGGCACCATCACTACGTAATGCGTGCCTGATCAAACCAGCTATGTCGTAACCATCTTCGGCAACCAGTAGCCGCTTAACAACATTGTTGTCACCAGTCTCGGCTGGGATCGGCACCACACAAAACGCAACCGTGGCGTGCTGCTAAGACGTGACAAAAAAGTAAATCGTGAGTTAATCGGGACTGCGCGATTCCGTAAGGTACGAAAGAATCCCTTCTAGTAGTTGAATCACTTGGGGCGGGTCTTGCACACGATAGCGGGCATCGGTTTGCCTGTCCTCACACCCTACTACAATGCCTATTCCCGTTCTCGATAGTAACTTGAACGCATTTTCGTCAGTCTCGTCATCACCTATATAAATTGCACCAGAAGCAGAATTTGACGTTGCTTCTAACATCCAAGCCACCGCACTCCCCTTATGCCAATTGATATCAGGACGAAGCTCAAACAGCATTTTCCCGCCCTCTCGCCTAAGTTTCGGGTAACGCATGAGCACGGCTGATACAGCCTTCTCAACGTGAATGGTGTCTAGCGGGTCGACGAGACGATAGTGCGCGGACAGACTGTAACGTTTCCTCTCTACGATCACTCCTTCGATCCCATCCAACCGACGCCTTAAACTACTCTCTGCCGCTTCTAGTAATGGTAACCACTCAACAGCAACTTCATACCTCAGTCCACTCCCAACAGGACCCCGAATATCAAGACCATGACAACCGGCATAGCCAACTTGATCGAGTCCCATGAATTCTCGAACAACACTAATGTCCCTACCTGTGACAATAGTCACCGGACATTGTGCCGACAAACGAGCGATGACTTCACGCGTCGACACGTCAAGTATCGCCTCCTCTGGTCGAGAAACTATTGGAGTCAACGTGCCGTCGTAGTCAAGAAAAATGGTGGTCTTGCTATTTAGTGTGGTTGTAAGCCACTCCTCAACAAAACCGGAGTCAAGAGCTGACGGCAATGTACCTGCACTGATAACGGTCATTCACACTAACGTAATCAAAACCAAGTAACCCAAACAACGGAATTCATTGAAGCACCATACGGTCAAGATTCTCCTAACCGCAGCGCGACCGACTCGACTTCGCGCAGCACACGTAGCAAATTACCACCCCACAGTTTTTCGATATCCACTTCACTGTAACCTCGCCGTACAAGCTCAATCGTAACGTTTAGTCCTTCACCGGCATGATTCCAACCAGGAATCCCGCCGCCACCATCAAAATCAGAACTAATCCCAACATGGTCTATCCCAATTGCCCGGATTGCGTAATCAACATGGTCCACAAAATCAGCTACCGTCGCATCGGGGTAACGCTCGTCAAGTGCCTCCATTCGACCCATATAGTCCTCGTATGGTTCGGCCCCCAGTTCCTCCGGTTGCTGTCCTGGAATCATCCCAAACGCGCCACGAATATTGTTGTATTCTCGACGTCTCAGCGCCGCATCTTCTGTGAGCAGCGCTCCAAAGGCTACGACCTGAACAACACCGCCACTGTCGCGCAAAGCAACAAGCTGGTCATCATCAAGATTCCATGAATGGTCTCTTAGCTTCCGAATAGCCGAATTTGAGGCGATCACGGGTGCCCGAGATAAATTCACCGCTTCCAACATCGCTGTTCTGGACAAATGTGAAACATCCACCACCATTCCAAGACGGTTCATCTCAGCGATGATCTGTTGGTGCAAAGAATCCAAACCCGCTTCGTCGAACTCCTCGCCGGGAAACATCTCAATATCAACCGGTTCGCTATGAATCTCATGAGGTAGCGCCATATACCGACCACCAAGGTTGAAATATGTCTCAATATGGACAATCTCGTGACCAATCATGAGTCCATTTTCAATGCCGATCGATGCCGCGAGCTTGCCAGATCCAACAATACGTTCAATGTCATCTGCCGAATAGGCGATTTCGAACTCATTTGGGTACATTTCTTCGGCTAAACGATGAATAGCCTCTAATCCCCTAATCGTACCCGCCTGCATGCTGGCTATATCTTCCGTGTCTGAGGCGGTTCGGCCGGGATCAATAACCAAAAAAATACTATCCATTTCTCCTGCGAGAAGTTTTGGAAGATCAACTTGAAAGTCATTGTCCCTACCGGGATCAACCTCTCTGGTCGCATAGTTGGCTGGGATCTCGACGTGGCCATCTATAGTCAATGCATTTTGGTGAATCACACCGGCCTGCTCAATGTATGCATCTTCCGTGCTACCGCCAGAACACCCTACCCATAGGATTCCAGCAACCAAGACTGTCAAGAATTTAGCCCGTAAACCCACACATTCCCCCACTCAAAAGATTCAGCATAGCACCACGGCAACGTAGCAATACATGCATCACTTTAATTTAAGGATATTTCTAATTAATGTAAGTGTAGCTATGTGATCAATAAACTTAATTGACCGGTCTGTATACTATTTCATAGTATATCTCAATGGGGAGAAGAAGCGACGCTCGCCCACGTATCGTTTTAGCAGCAAAACGGCTTTTTCACGAACGTGGCTACCAAGCCGTTGGTGTTTCTGAGCTATGTGGGGTCTCCGATGTTAACAAAGGCAGCTTCTATCATTTCTTCCCTTCAAAACGACACCTTTTACTCGAAGTACTTTCAGACAGCTGGGACGAAACAGGCCTATTAAGAACCTGGCTACAAAAACCGCCTGCCTCACCTAGTCATGATTTCCGTCATTACTTACGGGAACTTTTTGCATTCCACTATGCAGAATGGGAAACGTCAGGTTATGTTCGAGGCTCCCTGCTCGGAAATCTCTCAGCTGAAATTCGAGCGGCCAATGAACCGAATATCGCTACTGAAATTAAGCGGTTGTCTGATCAACAACGCCACGCTTTTCGTGCACTACTCGCTGCCGGTCGTAGCACTGGAGAGTTCAGTATCAGAGACATCGATACGAATGCTGACGGCCTGCTCGCCTCGATTCAAGGCTTACTTTTGTTGGCGAAAATAAGAAATGACCTCAGTATTTTACCGGCCAGCGAGTCCATCCTAATGAAGTTTGCTGGAAGAGAAGACTAAACGGTCAACTAAATTGAATTACCGATCGCTGTTCTCACTCGATAACGCGTGCCATTACCTTAATTGTGCCTACATGGCCCCTGTATCGAAAAACGTTGCAGCTGCAGCCCAACAAGCAGTCAAGCGACTCACCAATCCACAAACAATCGAGTGTGAAGATTTTTTTGAACCTGCCACCGCGGTAAGAAAACTCTTTTCGAGTCTCATTGGTGCAACTACTCCAGAACAAGTTGCCATCATTCCTTCTGTTTCATACGGCATGGCCACGGTGGCAAGAAACACCGTATTGGAGCCGACACATCAGGTGGTCATGGTCGAGGAACAGTTTCCTAGCGCGGTCTACACTTGGCGACGGGCATGCAAGAGTAGTGGTGCGACTTTACGCATAGTAAATGCGCCAAAGACAAACGGGTCACGGGCAGTCGCGTGGAACGAAACGCTAGTTGATGCAATTGACCACAACACCGCAGTCGTAATTATTCCAGAGTTGCACTGGACGGATGGTCTCCGTTTTGATCTCTACGCGATCAGCAAAAAAACAAAAGCTGTCGGTGCAAGGCTCGTTATCGATGGCACGCAGTCCATAGGTGCGAGACCATTCAATATTGAAAAGATTCGTCCGGATGCCCTTATTTGCGCTGGCTACAAGTGGCTTACCGGTCCATACGGAATTGGAATGGCCTACTTTGGAGAGGCCTTTGATAACGGAACTCCCCTTGAAGAAAACTGGATTGCGCGAAAAGGCAGCAACGACTTCGCAAACTTGGTCCATTATCGAGATGAATACCGTGACGGGGCCATTCGGTACGATGTGGGCGAACGCTCCAATTTCGTCTTACTACCCATGCTTAAAGCAGCTTTAACGCAAGTCCTTGAATGGAATCCGGCAACCATTGCCAAATATACCGAGTCACTCACAAACCGAGTCGTTCCCAAGCTTGAAGCAATCGGATGTCTTGTAGATGACGAGGCCTGGCGAACGGGCCACCTGTTTGGGATCCACCTACCAAACTACGCTGAACCTTCTCGAATCGCGTCCGAACTCAAGCGAGCCAACTTATCTGTCTCGCTACGCGGTGATACGATCCGTGTCGCTCCATACCTTTACAACAACGGCAAAGACATGGAAGCCCTAGTTTATACACTCGAAACAGCACTCAAATAATTTAGCGCGCTCAACTCAACTCGATGATCTTTTCTGAACGTACACGACAGTTCGTCAACAAGCTCAGAGGTGTACTTCTTCTAGTCCTACTTATTACTGCCGCCCCGGCAGCACAAATAGTCGGGATACCTGAGGTCATCCTTCTGAATGCGACCGAAGAGAATGAGCTTCGAAGAGCAGATGAGCTCGTTGACCACCTAGTCCGTACCGGACGACTCCGCATCACTAGAATCGTGAAAGATACGCTGATACCTACTCGTCAACACGAGCGTTTCTCGCAGTATCACAACGGTCTAAAAGTCTACGGACCCGAAGTGACACGGCAATCCGAGTCCGGGCTAACTCTCTCAATTTTTGGCCAGTTTTATTCAAATATAGAAGTAGGGACCATTCCATCGCTCCCCTTAGACACTATTACCTCGAAAATTGACTCAGACATTGACTCGCCGTTGGTTGACAACAACTCGCAAGAACTCGTCATTCTCAAGGACCGTCATGGCGTATTCCAATTGGCCTACCGTCTGAGAATCGGTTCGCAGGTCGGCCCATCAATTCGATTCGTCGATGCTCACAACGGAACTACTGTGCGCCAATACCCAGGCATTCATCTAAATAACGACGGTCTGCCGTGCGACACCTGCCGTGTCGGAGAAGGACATGGTGTAAAAGGAGACAGGAAAAAAATTAGCGTCAACACACTAGGGGGACGATTTCAGACACTAGACCTACTTCGCCCGCCACAAATTGCCACATACGATCTCAAAGGCGATTGGGAACGATTAATCAATATTTTGAATGGCACTGACGCACTAAACGCTGCTGATTTTGGCCAGGACGCGGATAATCACTGGACTGACGGCCCGATAGTCGATGGACACGTCAGTGCCGGGTGGACATACGATTATTTGCATAACCGATTTCAAAGGAATGGACTTGACGGTAAAGACGGCCCCATTATTAGCGTTGTACATCCAGTAAACCGAAGTGACCTATATACCGTCCCAGACAATATTTTCTCGCTGTTCTTTGTTAATGCATTTTACTGTGGCACCTGCGGTCCTGATGGCATCGTCGTCTTCGGCGAAGGACTCCCAGATGGATTCACACTGACCTCCACTGGACAAACCATTGACTTTTTCACTACTGGAATCGACATTGTGTCGCACGAACTTGCACATGCGATAACCGATAACACCTCAGGCCTTATCTATCAAAACGAATCGGGAGCGTTAAACGAAGCCTTCTCAGACATCATCGGTGTCTCTGTTGAATTCTTTATGGCTGAGACCAACCGCCATCGTGACGAAATCGCAGATTATGTACTTGGGGAAGATGTGATCAAACCGAACGGTGTCCGTTCCCTGGCTGACCCGTTGTCTCTAAATAATCCAGACCACTACTCAGTCCGATATCAAGGCGCCGCTGATTACGGCGGTGTTCATATCAATTCGACTATTGCCAGTCATGCGTTTTACCTGGCAATCGAAGGTGGTACGAATAGAACCTCTGGAGTCTCTGTCACGGGAGTCGGCAGTCACAATCGTTCGCAAATCGAACAAGTTTTCTATCGTGCATTTACCATGCTGATGCCCGCAGATGCGACATTTTCTGTCGCCCGAAAAACAACATTACAGTCAGCTCGTGATATGTTCGGCGCCGGACATGCCGTCTACCGCGCGATTGGCGAAGCATGGACAGCAGTGGGCATCGAGTAAATAAATAGCTATTTGTATATGGAAGAGAACCGGCTCGCATGTGGATAACTCAACAACACAACATTTCGATTACCGTTGCACTATGGATTGTCATTTCTTTCTTTAATAGTTCAACTCTCTCAGCTCAAACAGTAGAAAATCAACGTATAACGGTCGGGTTCAGTGGCGGCATCCAATTTGTCAAGGATGCGCTAAAAAACGAGGTCGACTTTGAGCTCTGGCGGGAAACCGGTACATTTGAAGCAAGTTACAACGTCACAACAGATTCCGCCTTCGACGGTAGCCTTGCCTTTCTGCTGTACAAGCGCATGGGGCTTGGATTTAATGTGTCACATTTTAGTAAAACTATAGCGGCCACAATCGACGCTGACGTGCCTCATCCTTTCTTTTTCTCCTTCCCCCGTAAAGCAACAGGTGTAGCGAATAACATACTCAGGCGCGAGTCAGCGATTCACATCCAATCTCAATACTGGCACACAGTCGGAGACAAGTTTTTAATACGAGGCTTTATCGGGCCGACAATATTTTCAGTTAGACAGGATTTGGTATCGACAATCCAAACGAAGGAACGCGGATATGACTACAGCGCTGTTGACATCATTGGCCACAGCACACTCGCCTCTGGTGGAACCGAACTAGGCTTCAATATCGGCTTCGATATGTCTTACTTTGTCTTTGACCACGTCGCATTGGCAGGAATCCTGCGTTACAGCCGAGGAACATCTTCCGTGAATGATCAAGCCACCCTCCGCCACATTTCCAGGTTCTCTGGACGCGGACAACCTCCTCTCGAACTTGGCGGAACGCACGTAGCGGCCGGACTACGTTTTGGTTTTTAGCTATTTTTTCTTATTGCGCCTGAGGAAACAGCTGCATTAATGAAAGCGGATCTACACGCGCATCGTTCAGTCGAACAGTCCAGTGTAAGTGCGGTCCGGTAACTCTCCCGGTCGCCCCAACATCCCCAACCACCTCACCCTGTCCGACTCGGACTCCTTCTTCAACAGCAATCGAAGACAGGTGTGCGAAGTAGGAATACAGCCCCCAACCATGATCGATAATGACTACATTTCCTGAAAAATATAGATCGGCAGCAAGCACTACCATTCCGGCATTCGGTGCTTTGATTGACGTCCCCTCGGCTGCTCGAAAATCTGTTCCACTATGCGGGCTACGAGGTTGACCATTAAACACACTCCGGCGACCAAAACTACTTGTTGAGTCGCCCGGCACCGGCCGGAGAAACCCACCACTCCACAGTCGCACGTCAGACGCCGTCGTAAAAATCTCATCAAGCTGACGTGCTTCTCGTTGAATACGCTCAATGACCGAAGCAGGAGGACTGACAAAACTTGGATCAACGGTTAAGCGCCGCGTCGGGAAATCTTTCTGGCCGACAGATAGCATGTACGATTTCCGTACGATATTTCCGTTCTCCGCCGTTGCATGCACCGAGACATCGTACAACCCAGGTTCTGTTGTTAAATCGATCCCAAGCAGTGCCACCCAAGCATCACTACCGCTGCGAAAAAACCGTAGAGACTTTCCAAATGCGCTGGCACGCAGAGTTACGGGGTCTTCTGACGGCCGAACTTCAAGAACCACTATCTCGCCAGGATGGACATCACGCGCGCGGTGTGACAACTCTAGAGTTAATTCGGCATGAACTGGAGCTGCTGCCACACCAAAAAAAACCGCGACTAGCCATGCCTTCGTCACGAGAGAATTAGCCACCGAATAAAGTAATTCCAAACACACGGGCCATGATGACCAGTGCAGTTAATCCACTGAAGACCACAAAACTCGTCCAGGCAAATGCCCGCACTGCAGGAGATGGATAAAACACCGTATCAGTTTTCGGAATCACTGTTACGCAATAGTAAATATTCAGAAAGAAAATTACTGGCGCGACGAAAAATGCCAGCGCGGATGCAACAAGGACTAAGAAAACAGGCCGCGGTAAGCCAGCGATAATCGCTACTGAGGCGACGAGCGAATAGAACATCGTCATCCGGTAAATATTGAATTCTGAATACCAACGCCCACGATGTTCTTGAGTTATCTCATCTCGCGCAATGCCACTCAAAGCTGCCGTCTTTCGAAAAAGATTCCGACAGCACGCACCAACAACTCGAGGCCATCCATCAAAGTAGTTAAATGCCGTTGAAAATGTTGCTGCAAAAGCCCCGGCAAAAAAAACAATCATCATCGCCGGACCAACACTGTCATTGAAAATTGAGCCAATTTCTCTAATCACGGCACGACCTTCGACTTCACTTGGATACATCCACACAGCCGCCAGCAAGAGAAAAACACAAGCAATCAAAAATGACACCACATGGCCAAATCCGAAATCGAGTTCACCGATGCGAAACCACCGCCGACAATACTCACGCGCATGCGGAGTCAGCCTCTCCATATCAACGGCCAAATCTTCTTTAGCAGATGACATCGGATCAAATTTCGGAGCGAGTCCTCTCTGTTCAAGTAGCTCTCGAATACGGCCCATCCCGGCTTTCTTTGCTTTACCCCATTCTGAAGCTTGCAGCGACACGTCGATTCCTGTCGGCAACAACCCAAGAAAAGCCGCAATGATGAGCCATGAACCTCCGGGGATCTCAAATTGAACAAAGTGAGTAAATGCTGACAACGGCGCAGGTTGGACAAAATAAACACCGACGGTCGACACAAACAACAGACCAGCGAGACATTTTGTAACCGTTTCCATCACGGCGTAGCGACCGAGCAAAATAAACAGCACCGCAGCGACCCCAAGGATCGCTCCGTACACTCCAAGAGGGAGGTCAATACCCAAATAAATATTCGCAAAGGCGTAGCAAACGGCAGCGGCCGCTATAAGCCGACCAGCCTGGCCCAGTGCGCACTGAATAAAGGTCGTAATAAGAACATACCAAAGAGGCCACTTGCCCGGTGCCGTCGAGTAGGCATCCAACATGCTCCGACCGGTGGCGTTCGTAAACCTAAACGCCATTTCGAAGCCGTAGTACTTGAAGATATATGCAACCGGAATGCACCACAGCAACGCATATTCGAATCGGCCACCTGCCGCTGGCGCAGTAAGAAGATGAGACGTGCCAATGCCCGTCATCATCAACAACATGCCAGGTCCAAAACTACGCAACAAACCCCGCGGACTAATATCAGGAAGCGGAAGTTGATTCAGTGGTTCAGATGAATCGTCAACTCGAACGTCGGCCATAGGCGCAATCCTACCAGAGGACAAGCCTAAAGAAGCGACGGAAGTTAGAGAACGTTAGCTCGACGCATTGCTCTGATGATCGGACTGGAACAAAATCTTTCCGACGAAAAACGGACCCATCTGCTGGATGAATTCAGACGTTTGCCGTGTCGCACGCATATCCTTTACAAGCTTCGACAATGGATACAGTTCAGGTCCAATAAGACCAATTACAAATTCATTGTCATCCCGATCGAGACCGTGACACTCAAGGCGGACGTCAACGGCATAGCCGGCCTCCCCATAACGCCGACCGAGCATCCCATGCTCCATGAGAATCTTTCCCTGCTCAGCACGTGGCAACTGGTTGAAAGCACCTTTTCGACGCAGCGGATACCAAACCGCCCACGTATGATCTGGGTGAAGGACATTCCGTGGCACTTTCTGAAGCAAAAAATCATCAAGGTCAGCCTCGCGACCAGACGAATATGTGCGCCCAATCATCGTCAACTCAGGGCGAGGGGTAAGGGTCGTAAAAGAAGCGCCAAGTAATAAAGCACGGCCAGCCTCAGCAAATCGCGCAGGATCTTCACTCATCAACAACACCCCAACACCACGAGGATCGTTCAGATCAGCATAAACAACTGCATCGAGACCACTACCGCGAACCTCATTAACAACCGCGTCGATAGACAGACACCCGGTAAAAACATGGAGTTGAACAAACAACCGCCGTGTCGATGTTTGTGGTTCACCCCGTACTGGAGCACCGTGCTCACGCAAGTCAGGGGCAGTGTTATCCGAACCGTCCGGTCGGCCACTCGCAGACCGCCCGGTTTTCGCCGCTTCCGTCATGGCGGGGATTCTATACCACTCAGGTTATGTCGCTCGCGCAAAATCTATGGAAGTTCAAAACTAGAATTTCGACCATACAGTCTGCATTACGATAACGACGTGTACCGGCCACCAGAACATATAGCGACCACAGAACCGAGGAGTCAATCAAAACTAATATTGATTGGTGGAGGATCTGGCGCGGGAAAGACCAGCATTACTAAAAGCCTAAGCACTGTACTCGGACCGACCTTGACCACGGTTATCCCTCTAGATGCCTACTATCGAGACCGTAGTCATATGCGACAAGACGACCCCCTAGTAGGAAACTTTGACTCGCCGGATGCCCTCGATCATCAATTACTCGACGCACACATCCGCTCACTCTTGACTGGAAAGTCCATCAAACGACCCAGATATAACTATCAAACCCACCGCCGAGAAAAAGAACGACAACCGGCATCCCCAAGACAATACTTAATAATTGAAGGTTTGTTCGCGCTTTATTGGCCAGCACTCCTGGCACAATCAGACGTTGCCGCTTTCGTCACAATAAGCAGTGAACTCGCACTAATTCGACGTATTCACAGAGACACCCATGAACGGGGTGGCAGCGAAACATTAATTAGGACACAGTGGGAAAATACCGTCTGGCCAATGTACCTAACCTACGTAGAACCAACGCGGCAGTTTGCCGACCTCGTCATTGATGGAACGAATTCAATTGAGAACTCGGTAGAAACACTCCTACGCTATCTCACAACATCGCACGACTAATCGCTGCAAGCAGTCCGGCCAGCCATCTCACTCGTATCAACAATCTTTAGCAGTCTCTTCCCGTTCAAACACAGCAGCAAGTTGCCCAACCGCATCAAACATCAACACTTCTCTATTCTCGTCTCGAGGAACGGGAACTTGCACAAACCATTCCGCGACAGCGACCACGCGATTCTTCGACATAACGGGAATAGCGCAGAGAGACCGGACGTGACCAAGTGCAGTCCGTCGAGCGTCAGATAAGCGGGGATCCACAGTAAGGTTTCCAACCCAAACCGGAAAACGAGAGGAACAAGCCTGACGCATCACATCGTCAGGAACGTCAGCACAAGCATCGATGCTTCCTGACACATCAGCCGGCCATACAACGTCCTCTGATTGAAACCACAGACCCGTCGAGGCAAACGCATCCGCGCGCACTGAGACAGCGAGATACACCGTACCAGCGTGCCACCCTCCCCATCGACCCACCAGTTCTAACATTTCGCGACACGCCTCATGAAACGACTCAGACGATCGACCGATCGTAATTGCTCCACGTAACATTTCCAGACTTGCATATTGCTCAGCTGCACGGATATCACGTGTCGTATCTACTACAGCAGCAGTATGGTTTATGGTCACGTCGGTGTACATCAATAGCGTCTCGCCTCCGACTGTTGAACTAGTGCGCACGTCAATCCACCGGCCATCTGGTGCACGAAAAATCTGTTGCGATGACTGTCCGAAGCGGTCGATCCATTCGCGTACCCAGTTGTCCATTTCAGCTTCGCCAACAAGAAAGACGGCGCGGGACGCCGTGAACCGTACAAGATCCTCAAACTCAAGACCTTGGTTTAATGTCACGGTGGGGTAAAATTCTTGAAATCGATCATTAAAGTGGGTCAACCGTCCTGTTTGATCCCAAAACGAAAACCCCGACTCGGTTCTATCGAGAACTGTACTCAACCGGTGGCGCGACACCGCCTCGCGCTGACTTGAGAGTCGTAGACACCACAGGACACCAGCCACAAATAGGGTCAATAGCAGCACGGTGACGAGTAAAATCATCACTCAATCCTAGCAGCCGGACAGTGAGAACCTGGCTATTACTGTTGGCTTGACAGAATCACAACACAAACGTAACGTAAGCTTCTGGCGACCATAGCAATATGCGAATTCTATCTTTAGGCGTGGTTTGGGCTGGTATCGTTACCCTGAGCGGGTTTAATGTGACAGCCCAAGAGGCACACGCGGGCTCCCAACTACAAGAAATAAACAGCCTTCCCGGTTCTCTAGACCGCATCAGAAAGCAACTCGACCGCCTTACAGAATCCGGAGAAAAAAAAGATCTTTTACGCTTGGACTATTTCATTGATGTCTACGGTCAACTTCCTGAAATAAACATCGCGGAGGGTTTCAAATTTGACAGTGGTCCGGTCCGATTCAGCGTACCGTCGACCTCAGCATTACTAAACGCAAGCACTCCTCAACACTATCAACGGCGTTTCGGAGTGGGTGCCAGCCTCCCCCGTTAAAAGCATTTCTCAAATCTCCGCAGCCGTAGTCCAGTGATGTATCGGAACCGATATCAGTAGATACTGCTTTCGGAGCTCTATGACGTAGCTCGAGTACTCGTTCTTTGGAATCTCACCATTAACCTGGCGATGGCGGAGTTTCCGTAGTTCAAAACGATACAGGTCGCTGACAAACTCGTGAACCAATTCCGGTGGTGTCGTTAGCTTCGGTCGAACGCCATGAGCGGACAGTGCTTCGTATACAGCCGGCCGATAGTGATAAATTCCCACTCAATCTCATCGATTAAATTGGTCAACCTAATCCAAGAATAAGACTTACGTAGCCTCAGAATCAGCGGTGTACGAACCAAACCATGAGGTCGCACCGCTTAGCGCCTCATTCACGTTGCCAATGTTCTTCACACCGTCAGTTTGCAACCAGCTACGGAACGCTTCCCCACCTTTTTCGGCATAAATGGGTATCCCCTCTTTCCATGTAGCTCGACCACACAACACACCTGCAAATTCGACACCAGATTCACCCGCAAGTTCGAGTGATTCTGTAAATTCAGAATTGCTGACACCGGCCGAAAGATAGATGAATGGCTTCTGGGCCACTTCTGCCGTCTTCCGAAACAATCCGAGTGCTTCATCTCTGGTGTACGCCTTCGCACCCTGATAACTAGCAGTTCCCTCAACAAACTTCATGTTGACAGGAATCTCAACCTTCATCACATCGACGCCGTAACGATCTTTTGAAAACTCTGCCATGCTCCCAGCAACGACGTCCGGTTTTATCGATGCAAATTCGATTTCTTTCTCGTCACCACCCTCGGCGTCGTAACCAATAAACTCGAGAAAGAAAGGAATGTCATTAGAACGACACTCATCGCCAATACGTTCGATAAACGCGTGCTTCTCTTCATTGACGGCAGTCACGTCGTAAGGTGTGTAATAGATCAGTACTTTGATGCAATCGGCCCCCACAGTTTTCAGGCGCTGCACCGACCAGTGCGGAAGTAAATCAGGTAATCGCCCTGGCCGTGTATTGTCGTACCCACTCTCCTCATACGCCAACAACAAGCCAGCATTAGAGGACCGTTTCGTCGACGGCTCAATGCCCCACTGAGGATCGAGCAAAATTGCTGAAGCATGGGGCGTTAAGACTTCGGTAACGATCGCCTTAAACTCCTCCATCATTGCGTCGGTGGCACCCCCCTCCGTGGCTGCACCTAGTGCTTTCTTTAGTGAACCACGTTGGTCCATCGCAGCCGCAGCAATCGTTCCTGCCTCTGTCGACACCGCTTTCATTCCGGCAAATTTTCCTGACGTAATCTTCAAAGTCTCTACTCCTCCATACGGGTACTGGTCGGGAAATGCGACTGCACAGTTTAGCGCGTCATTTCAAAATGAACCACTGCCAAAATTCCGGTAGAACGTGGTACCCTGCTTTCTAACAATGACTCTCGGCCCAAAGCCGAAAGGATCCTACCTGCATAGCGGTGTGTGGCTTATCGCTGTGGTAGGCCTCTTCTTGATCGTCGCCTCCGCGATCCCCTCCGGCCAGGACAATGCTTTTCACGAGCTAAGACTACCAGCGGTTACCCATTCTGAAGTTCTAAGCCTGATGAATAACGGGACGCCCGGTGAGGCGCTTCAACTTCTTCACCAAGAACTGCAAAACGACGCCGCGCCGGCACTGGAGAGCCTGATACTCCGTGCCACTTTGAATCGACAGGCAGGTCTATCGTCAAATGCTGAGCAGGATTGGCGGGCGATCATCGGCCAGGCTGTATTCATGCGCACGTTTGCACGACGACAATTAGTGACGAGCCTTATGAATCGAGGGGCTCCTGAGCAGGCAGAGGACATTCTTGACGGCCTCGTAAACGCTGATCCGATTCGACATCGAGACTTACTTTTAGATTTAGCAGTCGCGTATTTTCAAACTAACAAACTTGATCGTTCCGCTGCAACGTATCGTCGTGTATTAGCGTCGACGTCCCTCGGTCCCGCAGCTGACTCGGCTCGACTCGGTCTCGCTAACACCTTCGAGGCCCTGAATGACGAATCCTCTGCATTGAAGACACTCCGCGAGGCACAACTTCGACACCGCAGCTCGGCAACATTTACCGAAGCCCGACGTAACTCTCATCGACTAGCAGAATCTCGAGGCGAACGGCTGACGCCTTTCACCGAAGCGGAGTACCGAGAGCTTGTTAGACGACTTCGCAATGCTTCCCACTATGTCGGCGCGCTGGAATTGCTAAACGAATGGACAGCCCATTACCCCAACAGCGCTGTGTCTGATACTCGAGCCATGGAACACGTCACGACGCTTTACGCCCAGAGAACAAACGTCGCCGCAGTTGGGGCGGCCCGACAATTCTACGAAACGTTCCCGCGTAGCTCTCTAGTCGGAAATGTACGTCTAACCGACTTCCGACTCGCTGTCAGGATGGGTAATGTTGACCGCGCCAGACGTTTAGGACTCGATCTTTGGAAGAATGAAGACAATGCGGCAACGCCATCGCAACGCCAAGACGCTGCCTTACTTTTGGGTGCCTACCTCGGAGCGATCGGAATAAATGACGAAGCACTGTCACTCTATCGGGGTCTGTTCCAATCATCAACGGACCCAGACATCCAGCGTGACATGCTGTGGCGCGCTGGAATCGCTGCCCTTCGGGATGGCCAGTATGAACGCGCTCGAACCAATCTCAGCGGTCTAGTTGACCGACAGCCAACTGGCGACCTGAATCTTGCAGCACAATACTGGCTAGCGGTTGCACAAGAAAAAAACGGTAACGCAACTGCGGCAGCTAAATCACATGGAACCCTGGCTGCCCGATACCCATACCACTACTACGGGATTACAGCACGCGCACGCCTCGTTGAACTCAGCGGATCCATCGAAATCAACATTCCGCAAAGTGCCCCCATTAAGTTTCCGAGCCTTTCAATTGCCGAGTCCTCGACACACCGCGCCGAATACAAGGCCGCTCTAACACTCGCGCGCGCTGGCCTTATTCAAGATGCTGCCTGGTATCTGAGACGCTTACTTGACCGGAATCCCGGCGACCGAGGGTTGGCACTACTAGCGGCCAGGGCATCCGCCGCCGGCAGTCAATACGCAAGCGTGACGCAAATTCTCGTGAACCATTTCGGACCATACCTTCAGCGGCCGGCGCAGGGATTACCACCTGATTTCTGGACGCTTGTTTACCCTCGGCCTTTTTGGCAAACAGTAATCGATGCTGCTGAAGAACACGGAGCAAATCCAGTACTACTCCTATCATTAATGCGTCGCGAATCAAGATTCGATCCAGAGGCCCGTTCACCTGTCGGAGCTGTTGGACTGCTGCAAATCATGCCCTATACGGCCGAAGCACTCGCGGAACGGGCCGGCGTCGGACATATCCTGACAAACGGTATTGATGACACCGTACTTGCAGATCCACAAGTAAACATCGCTATCTCTGCTCGCCTCAATGCAGATCTGTTTCAGTTATTCGAAGGCAGCATATTACCGGTCATTGCCTCATACAACGCTGGCGAAGACCGTGTGGCAGAGTGGTGGGCTGGCACACGCCACTTGCGCGACGATTTCTTTGTCGACAGCATTCCCTATAGTGAAACACGACGCTTTGCGCGAGAGGTTATTGCAAACCAAGCGGCTTACGAACGTGTGTACGGCACGCCGAACTAGTCTTCAAAGAGTCAATATCCCTGGACAATCCTGAAATCTTGATGCGCCCGAGAGCTTTTACTATGAGCCCTCCGTCAAGCATAATGCTCAAGCTACAGGCACCCCTGAAAGGAACGACTATGACTATGGCACGCACACTTAGCCTCTCGGTATGTTTAGTGGTCGGATTGATCGCGCTAACGCCAAATCGACCCGCAGCACAATCGGGGTCGCACCTTCTCGATGTAGTCGAGCTGTTAGCTAATGGTGAAACCGTCTTCGGATCATTTGCCAACGTTGAATCCGGGGCTGCCGGCGCGATCGACATGTCCCGGTCTCAGGGTGACTACATCTTTTTTGATATGGAACACGGCGCACTCGATATGAATGAGATGCGCCACTATATGCAGTACTTGCTTGACCCGGCCAAAATCCTTCGTCGTGGGCGACCAGGAACAGACGTCGCTATCTGGGTAAGAATTCCAGCTAACGGTCGAGAAATGAACGAATGGATGATTAAAAATGCACTTGACCAAGGAGCCCACGGCATTATTGCTCCACATATAGAAACCGCTGAACAGGCATTGCATCTTGTACGTTCTATGCGTTATCCACAGCGTCTTGGCTCTCCGGACATGGAACCTGAAGGCCTACGTGGGTCCGGACCTGGCAACGCAGTGCGTTACTGGGGGGTCTCTGGTGCCGACTATCTTGCAAAAGCTGACGTCTGGCCGCTTGACTCGAATGGGGAATTACTGAACATGATTCAAATTGAAAACAAGATTGGTGTTTCAAACGTAGATGAAATCGCCAAAGTTCCTGGGGTCAGTATGCTGATGGCCGCACCGGGTGATCTCGGAATGGCTTACGGTGGAGACGCCGACGCTGCAGAAGAAGCAATTCAGACTGTTTTGCGCGCAGCAACAGCGGCTGGCCTTCCGTGTGCGATTACTGCTAACGCCGACAATGTCGAACAACGTATCCGCGAAGGTTTTCGGGTTCTCATTGGGGGGCCTGAAATGATTGCGGTGGGACGACGTGCTGCAGGCAGAGAATAACTGGCTTGTACGAACGTAACACGCCGATGCGAAGATTCCGAGACAATGCCATGAAACAAGTAGATATGCCCCCATACTTTCTACATAATCGAGCATCAATGCCGGCACTGATAGTCGTCATCGCACTACTGTTTGTGGCTGGCTGCAACCCGCAAGAAACCGGCGGACTGACCGTCAGACTATCCATCGCGACAGGCGGCACAGGCGGCGTTTATTACCCCTATGGCGGCGGCATTGCAAAAGTCATCAGTGATCACCTTGATGGCGTGGAAGCAACGGCAGAAGTCACGGCTGGTACAGTTGACAACCTAAAGTTCCTCGCAAATCAGTCTGTTGATCTTGCATTTGGCCTTGCCGATTCCATTGATGATGCCGCAAATCAACGTGGGACTTTCGCCACCTTCGGTAACGTCCCGATGAGAGCCGTTGCGGTCCTGTACGACAACTACAACCACATCATCTCAACTACTGATAGTGGCATCAATACCGTGGCAGACCTAAATGGACACGTCGTGTCCACCGGTGCACCTGGTAGTGGAACCGAAGTAAGTGCATTCCGGATTCTTCAAGCCGCCGGTGTAAACCCTGATACCGACATCACGAAACAAAGCCTCAGTGCTGCTGAATCTGTTGACGCGGTCAAGGATGGCAAAATTGATGCCTTTTTCTTTAGTGGTGGGATTCCGACTGGGGCCATTCTCGACCTCGCTTCGACGCCAGGGCGGACCATTAAGGTAATACCGAATGGCGAAACTCTTTCGGATTTACAGAACCAATTCGGCTCGCTGGTCTATCACAACTCGCCGATTCCACAATCAATTTATCCTGGAATGGAAAGCACCGTCACCGTTGTCGCGGTCTCAAATATCTTAGTCGTTCACCCGGACCTGGACGATGCTCTCGCGTATGACATTACACGCGTGTTATTTGAAAATAATGGTGAACTCGCGGCGGTGCATCCAATGGCCGAAATTTTAAATCTTGAAAGTGCAACCGTTGGCTCGCCCATTCCGTTTCACGACGGCGCCATTCAGTACTACCGTGACCGTGATGCTTGGTCTGGCTCGACACCGTAGAATAGGTGCTCGACAACCGAGGATCGACGCTGACCACACCAACAAAATCGCTCACCGCGCACGAAGACCCTGAGGCTGAGGGTCCCAGCCGCGCCCTTAGCGGCAGGGTTGCGATTCTGACCACAACCTTAGCAACCGGTCTATCACTCTATGCCCTTTATTGGGTCATCGGTATCATCCAACCTCAAATCTACCGCGTTAGTTTTCTGTTGCTCACGCTCGTCCTGACCTTCCTAATCTTTCCGGCACACTCACGGTGGCGTAGTCGCGTGATGTGGCTCGATTGGGTGCTCGTTGCTTCGACGCTGGTGGCACTTATTTGGCCAATCATCGACTTTGACCAATTCGTCTACCGCGCCGCAACACCATTAGCTATCGATCTTGTGCTTGGTGCGCTCACCGCCATACTCGTGCTTGAGGCAACACGCCGAACCGTCGGTCCAATCCTGCCCGTCACGGCTATCAGTTTCCTGCTGTACGGGTACTACGGACCATCACTCGAACTGATCGGACTCGAACTATTCGCGCATCGTGGATATGACATAGATCGTCTGATTGGCACTTTGTATATGACCCTTGAAGGAATCTTCGGCGTGCCGCTCAACGTTGCCGCAACCTTCATCGTACTCTTCACCATCTTTGGATCAATCTTGACGCATTCAGGTGCTGGACAATTCTTTATTAATTGGACAATGTCAGCATTTGGACGATCACGTAATGGCGCAGGACCAGGGCGAACCGTTACGTTGTCAGGTTTTTTGCTTGGCACCGTGTCTGGTAGCGGCGTTGCCACTACCGTAACCCTGGGAGCCGTCGCTTGGCCACTGCTTCGCCGAGCTGGCTTTACTCCAGAGGTTGGTGGCGGCATCCTCTCCGCAAGCGGTATCGGAGCCATCCTGGCGCCACCGACGATGGGAGCTGCAGCATTCCTGATCGCTGAATTTCTCCAGATCACTTATTTACAGGTGATCATCATGGCGATTGTCCCAGCCGTGCTCTACTACCTCTCGATTGTCTTAATGATTGAAGCTGACGCACGTCGCCTTGGAACAAGAGCGGTCGATGTCGACCTGCCTTCCGTGGGCACGCTGACTCGACAATCGGGGTATCAGTTCCTACCGCTTGTTGCGATCGTCATTCTCCTAGTCACTGGCATGACGCCTTTCCGGGCAGTTTTTTATTCGACGCTCCTTGCGATCGCACTAAGTTTCATTAGATCGGAGCATGCGTTAAAGCCGAAACGTCTAGTCGCTGCATTGGAAGCAGGCGGACGAGGGGTCTTGTCAGTTGCGGCGACCACCGCAACCGCTGGCATCATTGTTGGGGTCGTCACTTTAACTGGCCTTGGACTGAAAATTGCCGGGATCATTGTCGCCCTAGCTGGCGGCAGTCTTTTCTTTACCGTCATCTATGCAGCCATCGCTGTCTGGATGCTCGGATTAGCCGTACCAGTGACAGCTTCGTACATCATCGCCGCAGTCATGATCGCGCCAGCCTTAACACTCGTCGGTGTACCTGACTTCGCAGCACACATGTTTATCTTCTACTACGCCGTCCTGTCAGAGGTGAGTCCACCAACGGCACTATCGCCATTCGCTGCTGCGGCCATCACAGGCGGAAACCCATTTCGAACGATGATGCTTACGTGGAAGTACACACTGCCGGCATTTCTTGTTCCATTTGCATTTACGTTGAGTCCTGAAGGAGCTGGCGTGCTCCTCAGAGCACCGGTTATCGACATCATACGGACCGTCGGCACAGCGGTCATTGGAGTGAGTGCGCTCGCTATGGGGCTTGGTGGATGGCTTTTGCGTCCGACGACAACCCGTGAACGTATCCTTGCCGTCACCGGGGGACTACTACTAATTCACGCTACGACTACAACAGATCTCGTGGGATTGATGCTATTTACCGTAGCAATCGCGTTACATTTAGTTCGTAAACAATGAGAAGGCACCTGTAATGACCTTAAACAAACCGAAAAGCTGGATCGTTTGCTTTCTTGTCGCATTCGTTGCTTCCGGGTGGAATGCGTCGTCACTTTACGCTCAGACCCTAATACAAGTATCGCCAGAATCTGTGGGGATGTCTTCGGAACGGCTAGGGAGACTCACCAATACACTGGAAGACTACGTGTCAAACGAACGGATTGCCGGTGCAGTCGCCATCGTCGCCAGACAAGGAGAAATCGCCTACCTGGAAGCATTCGGTATGCGGGACCTGGAGTCGAACTCTCCAATGGCCACTGATTCAATTTTTCGTATCGCATCACAAACTAAGGCGCTGACCAGTACTTGCATCATGATCTTGCAAGAGCGAGGGCAATTGCTGATTTCGGATCCACTCGCCAAATATATGCCTGAGTTTGCAAATGGCACCGTGGCAGTTGACAACGGTCGTGGCGGGTACGACGTCGTCGCGGCGAGGAGGGCCATTACGATCCGGGACCTTCTCACTCATACCTCCGGTATTAGTTACGGCAATGGCCTCGCGGTCGAAGAATGGCGAGACGCGGACGCGATTGGCTGGTATTTTGCAAAACGTGACGAACCAATTCGAGAAACGATTCGGCGTATGGGTTCATTGCCAGCAACTGCACATCCTGGCGAAAGTTGGGTCTACGGTTTTAACACAGACATTCTAGGAGCTCTCATCGAGGTAGTCAGTGGACGTCCATTCGATGCTTTCCTTCGAGACGAGATTCTCGAGCCTCTCGGCATGAGCGACACTCATTTCTATTTACCGGAGGAAAAGAAAGACCGATTAGTCACCGTCTACTCGTCGACTGCAACTGGAGGGATCGAACGAGCACCGGCTCCGGGATATATGGACGACAGCGGTATTTTTGGCACCATCGGGCAAGGTCAGTACGTCGATGGTCCCAGAACGAGTTTTTCCGGTGGTGCTGGCCTGCTTTCAACGGCAGCGGACTATACGAAATTTCTTCAGATGATGCTTAATGCTGGAGAACTCAACGGTACCCGCGTGCTAAGTCGGACGACGGTTAATTCTATGGTGAGGAGTCACACTGACGACCTTGATTTCAGAACTGGTCAAGGTTTCGGTTTGGGTTTCTCTGTCATGCAAAACCCCGCAGCCTTTGGCCTTCCTGCGTCGACCGGTGAATTCGGATGGGGTGGCGCTTACCACTCAACCTACTGGGCTGATCCGAAAGAAGAAATGATTGTTGTATACCTAACACAACTTCTTCCAGCTCGTAACATCGACGACTTCGGCAAGCTACGAACACTTGTTCATCAAGCCATCATCGATTAGCCAGATCGCATTACCAAAAATACTTTCGTCAGTGTGGAGTACTCTGTCACCAAGCGATAACTAAACCATGCTCGGTCTTGCAGAAATTTTAATCGTTGTAGCACTTGTTTTGATCATCTTTGGCCCGATGATCATGCGCCGACGAAAGAAAGCAAAGCGCTCGTAACGAGGGCAGCCTCGTTCGCTTGTCGATCCAGGCTTATGCGCGTGTCAACTTACGAAACTTAATTCGATGAGGCGTGTCGGCCTCACCACCCAGTCTTCGCCTCCGATCAATCTCATAATCAGCGTAGTTACCGGAAAAACATTCCACGTGGCTATTGCCCTCGAATGCGATGATATGCGTCGCAATACGGTCTAGGAACCAGCGGTCATGGCTCACGACAACAGCACAGCCTGCGAACTCTACCAATGCCTCTTCAAGTGCCCGCAATGTGTCAACATCCAAATCATTCGTTGGCTCGTCGAGTAAAAGCAAATTCGCACCGTCTTTTAAGAGACGCGCAAGATGAACACGGTTGCGCTCCCCACCTGACAATTCTCCAACCTTCCGCTGTTGGTCTCGACCTTTAAAATTAAACCAAGACACATAGGCACGAGAAGCCACCGTGCGCTGAGCCAAACTAACATCATCCTGGCCGCCAGAAATTGCCTCCCACACTGACATGTGGGGGTCAAGTTCTCGATCTTGGTCCACGTAGCCAAGTTTCACGGTTTCCCCAAGCCTGATAGTTCCGGCATCGGGCTCTTCAGACCCTGTAATTAATTTCAATAACGTAGTTTTCCCAGAACCATTTGGGCCGACAACGCCGACAATGCCCGCAGGCGGAAGTGTAAACGTCAATCCACCAATCAAGGCACGATCACCATAACCTTTAATAACGTCCGTGGCCTCGACCACCACGTCGCCGAGACGAGGGCCAGGTGGGACGTAAATCTCCACCGATTCCATCTTTTCGGTAACGTCTTCTGCGAGCAATTGCTCGTATGCGTTCAATCGGGCCTTACCTTTGGCCTGACGCGCACGAGGAGACATACCAATCCATTCAAGTTCACGTTGCAAAGTCCGCTGTCGTTTTGCCGCGTGCTTCTCCTCAACATTAAGTCGTTTTTGTTTCTGCTCCAGCCACGACGAATAATTTCCCTCCCATGGAATACCAGCACCACGGTCAAGCTCCAAGATCCACCCGGCAACATTGTCAAGGAAATACCGGTCATGGGTGACCGCTACGACTGTCCCCCTGTAGTCCGCCAGAAACCGCTCTAACCAAGCGATGGTCTCCGCATCAAGATGATTTGTCGGCTCATCGAGTAACAGCAGATCTGGCGACTGCAGCAATAACCGGCAGAGTGCAACCCGTCGACGCTCACCACCTGACAACTTCGTTACATCCGCCGACCCGGGTGGTAGTCGGAGTGCATCCATCGCCATCTCGATGCGTGAATCAAGATCCCATGCCCCGGCTGCTTCAATTTTGTTTTGTAATTCACCCTGTTCTTCCAGGGCCTCGTCCATCTCCGGTGATACCAACCCAGACGAAAGCGATACGACTACTTCGTCATATCGCTTGAGCAGTGAACGCGCTGACGCCACACCCTCGTTGACATTCCCCGCAACATCCTTCTCTGGGTCGAGTGCCGGCTCCTGAGCAAGATAGCCAATCGACAGACCATCCGCAGGAAATGCTTCCCCTTCAAACTCTGTGATTTCTCCGGCCATAATTCGCAACACCGTACTTTTACCTGATCCATTTAAACCAAGGATGCCAATCTTCGCGCCAGGAAGAAACGACAGCCAAATATCCTTGAGGACGGTGCGGTCTGGGGCGTAGCGTTTCCCGAGTCCCTTCATCGTGTAGACATACTGTGGTCCCATAGACTCACCATGGTATCGCAGCACGAGACTCGAAATCGAAAATCAAAGAACTCGACGAAAAAGTTTTGACGATTTCTCTTCATCTCTATAATTGGCTAGTTCGATGCCCGATGAAACCATCAAAGTACAATTGGGACTTTTGAAGCCCCGAAAGAGAAAGCCTGTCTGGGTAAGTTGGTCGGACGACAAACTCTTGGACGTCCGCATGTGCGACCTCGGCGTCAGCATCGACGGCACACCCCTCGAGCGCCGTATCAGTGAAGTCAGAAAAGAACTTAATGGCCGCGGCATTGACTTTAGTCCGCACTTTTGGCTATCCGACGATTGGTTTACCCCTGACGGCGTACCTGGGGTCGCTATTCCGTTCTATCTTGCGCATCCACGCCTTGCAAAACTTGAAATGAATCAGATGCTTGAAGTTGAAGGAGGCACCAAAACGTGGTGTCTTCAAATTCTTCGGCATGAAGTCGGACACGCCATTGACAATGCATTTCGGCTCCAACGAAGACGCCGTCGACAAAAACTTTTTGGTAAATCCTCAGACGACTACCCGGAGTACTACACGCCTCGACCGTATAGTAAAAGCTTCGTCCTCCACCTGGACTCGTGGTACGCCCAAAGTCACCCAGACGAAGACTTCGCTGAAACATTTGCTGTGTGGCTCGATCCCAAGACTGACTGGCGAAAACGGTACGCTGATTGGCCAGCGTTAAAGAAGCTCGACTATATGCATGACCTAATGCGTGACATCAGAAGACGGCAACCAATAGAAACCACCACACGAACTCTTGAGCCGTTGTCCAGTATCAAAAAAACATTACGTCAACACTATGAAACAAAACGGGCGCACTACGGCATTGACCGACCAGATTTCTACGATCGCGACTTGCGTCGTCTCTTTTCGGATGCGACTGAATTCTCAAACAATCAACCTGCAGCGCAATTTTTAAAACGAATACGTCGAGATGTTCGGCGTCTTGTCGGAGGCTGGACATCAAGTTATCAATACACAATTGACCAAGTAATCGAAGATATGATTGCTCGTTGCAAACAGCTCAATCTTCGACTCACAACATCTGAGGAACGGGCAAAGCTTGATTTCACGGTATTACTTACCGTGCAAACAATGAACTATCTCCACGGCGGTCGCCATAGAGTGGCACTATGAAGAAACTTCGTGTGCTTGCGTTGATGCACGACTACATGGTGCCACCGGATGACATATCGGGACACGACCTAGCTACCGTTAAATGGAAAACTGAGTTTGATGTCGCAAGCACACTGGAAGACATCGGACACGACGTTCGCAAGCTCGGTGTCAAGGATGATCTCGGCCTCATCAGGCAAGCCATCGACGACTTCCAGCCACACATTGCTTTTAATTTAATGGAGGCATTTCACGAAGTCGGTGTCTTTGATATGAACGTGGTTAGTTACCTCGAATTACTTCGGCTCCCTTACACAGGGTGCAATCCTCGTGGGATGGTACTCTCGCGAGATAAAGCACTCTCAAAAAAACTAATGGCCTACCATCGAATCCGTGTTCCAGAGTTCACGGTGTTTAAACGTGGATTGGCCATCAAGCGACCGCGCAAATTGAAGTTTCCAGTAATTGTGAAATCCCTGACACAAGAAGCCTCCATCGGTATCTCGCAAGCATCGGTCGTCGAAGACGATTCAAAATTGCGTGAACGAGTGCAATTTGTTCATGAATCCATTGGAACCGATGCAATTGCTGAACGATTTATCGATGGACGTGAACTTTATGTTGGTGTCGCTGGCAATGAACGCCTGCAGGTATTCCCAATCTGGGAAATCAACCTATCGAAGCTACCTGACGGTGCGCATCGCATTGCGACCGACCGCGTCAAGTGGAATGTCGAGTATCAAAAGAAACATAAAATTGAGACCAATGCTGCAACAGATCTATCCGACACACTCTCTGAGCAGATCCAACGCGTCTCAAAACGTGTCTACCGTGCACTCGAAATGAGTGGATACGCAAGAATGGATTTTCGTCTTGACGCTCATGGGAATTTCTTTGTGATGGAAGCCAATGCCAATCCACAGCTTGCGTTTGGCGAAGACTTCGCCGAATCAGCAGAACGAGCTGGTATTAGCTACGAGGAACTTCTACAGCGCATTCTAAATTTTGGTTTAAGGTGGCAACCAGAACGACCAGGCTAACGCTTTTTTATTGCAGCGTGAACGACGCCTCGGTCTGCCCGTCCGACAAAACAGTGACCTGCTGGCTTTGACCGGAAAACTGCTCATGCCAGACATTCAATTCATAAGAACCAGCGGGAATGCCTGTGAGTTCGAATTGCCCATTGCCTGTTGTGACGGTTCCGATATCGTCGGTAACATACACCCAGCCACGCATCCATCCATGTGAATCACATTCAATACGTACAGGGCCAGGTCGACGTAGTGGTCTCTCTATTTCAAGGCCTGGGATCGGAATGGCGATATTGAATAACGTTCGCTGCCGATCATCATACGCATGAGTCGTATGTAACACATCATCTTCACTCGTAAGCACGACGACAGACCGTGTTGCCGCAACCTGTACCCGAGGAACAAAGTAGCAGCCTGAGTTATTGATCACCGGTTCAGGTTTTGTGTCATTCCATGGGACGCCAGTCACAATGATTACCGCATTCGCGAGACCACCTGATGGATCAACGACTGCTGCTCTGTCCTCGACCCGTTCTCCGCAAACCGACTGGTCTGCTGTAACGTCAACCATTCGCAGCGTGGTATCAACGCTGTCAGCAACCGTAACTATGCCCCGTATAGAACCAACGCCTTGTTCATTACTGGTCCGTGCAACCACTACACCTACCAGCAACAGCGTAACAAGTTTCATCGTTACTAGACCGCGCACACCGCATTTTGTCATCGCCTTAATCCTATAACCGCCTAGACCCTCTCTACATCCCGTTGTAGATCTGGAGTGAAATCCTCACCAGGGTTGATAAATCGATTTCTCTCAAGCCCGTACTGCTTCTCATACAACTGTGTATATCGACCTTTTTCCGCTAGAAGTTGAGCATGAGTACCTCTTTCAATCACCTCACCACCTTCGAGCACTAGAATCTGGTCAGCAGTTTTTATCGTAGAAAGGCGATGGGCAATAACAAATGTCGTCCGCCCCTGACAAAGCGCTCTTAATCCATCTTGAATGAGTGACTCGCTCTCACTGTCAAGACTTGAAGTTGCCTCGTCAAGAATAAGAAGACGCGGGTCCGCAAGAATTGCCCTGGCTATCGCTACTCGTTGGCGTTGACCACCCGATAATTTCACGCCACGTTCACCAACGATTGTGTCGTAGCCAGCCTGAAATTGTTCAATAAACTCATCACAATGAGCAATACGACTAGCAGTACGAATTTCCTCGAGAGTCGCATTTCTATTGGCAAACGCGATGTTCGCTGCAATCGTGCCATCAAACAAGAAATTTTCCTGAAGCACCACCCCCAGGTTCTCCCGATAGTCACTTAATCTGATTTGATCGAGATTACGACCATCCACCAATACACGACCTGATGTCGGGCGATTAAATGCCATGATTAGACTAAGAAGCGTACTTTTACCGGACCCGCTGGAACCAACCAGCGCGGTGGTAGTTCCAGGTTCGGCAATAAGAGACACTGATTTCAGCACAGGCACGCCTGGCTCATACTCGAAACAGACGTGCTCAACTCGAACGTCTCCCCTAAGCGTACTAAGTGGTTCACGGGATGCGTCTTCTTCGTCTTCTGTCGTAAGCTGCCGTATCTCTCGTATGCGGTCGAGACCCGCAAGGGCCTCAGTAATCTGCGTGCCAATCGACGACATCTGAATAACCGGAGCAATCACGAGTCCCGTAAAAATGATGTACTGCAGTAATGCACCAGTCGTCCATGTCTCATCAATCAACGCACGACCACCCAGCACTATCATGAGAGCACCGATCACCCCCATGACCAATCCCGCAACAGACGTCACCGCCGCAACACCCGTCACCGCTTTCGCAACATTTCGAAATAACCGATGCGCACCACGAGTAAAGACAAGCTGTTCCCGTCTCTCAACACCATACGCCTTAACAATTCTGATCCCACTAAGTGTCTCTCCGAGCCGCCCTGTAATTTCTGCGTTAATCTTTCCTCGTGCACGAAATACAGGCCGCAATCGAGAAAATCCGACAGCCATAGTTATCCCAAAAATAACGAGAATTGCCAGGGTAAGAGTCGTCAACCTCCAATTGAGATAGAACAACCAAGCAAGAGCAATTGTTGCAGTTACCACACCACCGGCAAGTTGAACCAGTCCAGTGCCTACAAGATTTCTAATTCCTTCCGCATCAGTCATGATGCGAGAAATCAAGACTCCCGTCTGCGTTGAATCAAAGTAGTTGATAGGCAGTCTCGAAACATGGGTCATCACTTGCTTACGCATCTCGGTGATCGCACGCTGAGCTGCCACACCCAATACTTGGGATAATCCGAAACCAGTCACTGACTGAACAACAGCCGCCGCAAGACCAATGCCAGCGAGCCAAAGCAGGTCTTCAGCGCGACCCTCTGGAACGACGACATCAATGATGTAACGTGACATAGCCGGTAACACGAGTGCAGCCAAGTTACTCACAAGCATCATGGCAAGACCGAGTGTCAACCGGTAGCGATAACGCCACATCAACGCACGGGCTGCATCCCAGGAGCCCACCGGTAGGCGTTTTTTCTTGTCGTGTTGGTTACTATTCTTAGTCACTGGTGCAATAACCATAGTAGTAGACTTTCGCCATGGCTTCACCTATCCGTCGGATTGTTCATGTCGACATGGATGCGTTTTACGCATCGGTTGAACAACGTGACCGACCCGACCTGAAAGGAAAGCCTGTCGCTGTGGGAGGAAAGCCTGAAGGACGTGGCGTCGTGGCCGCGGCGAGTTACGAAGCGCGAGTATTTGGAGTCCGCTCGGCACTCTCGATGGCAAAAGCAGTTCATCTCTGTCCATCATTAGTAATTATCAAACCTGACTTTGCAAAGTATAGGGCTGTCTCAAAACAAGTCTTTGAATTGTTTAGAACTGTTACTCCTGCCGTCGAACCATTATCACTCGACGAGGCATACCTCGACGTGACCACAAATACCTGGAACGAATCGCTAGCCACAACTGTGGCCAAAAGACTGAAGGCTGAGATTTTGCATGAAACCAGCTTAACGGCCTCGGCAGGCGTCGCTCCAAATAAATTTCTAGCAAAGATCGCCTCCGCATGGAAGAAACCAGATGGCTTAACCGTAATTGCACCCGAACGCGTCGAAACTTTCCTGCAAAAACTCCCAGTCGAGGCCCTATGGGGTGTCGGCCCGGTCACAGCGAGAAAACTACGGACGGTTGGTATTAAACGTCTTGTTGACCTTAGAACCATTGATAACACGGAATTAAGGAAAGCCATTGGGTCGCAAGCGGCGTCACTGAAGCGGCTTGCTCACGGAATCGATAACCGGCCGGTGGTGGCTAACAGATCAGCAAAATCTCATAGTTCAGAACGTACTTACGCAGCAGATTTAAGTGACCTCAACGAAATCAGGATTGAAATCGAACGTATGGCGCTTGCTAATGCGAACTGGTTATCTCAAAAAAACCTCTATGCTCGAACGGTGACACTCAAAGTACGCTACTCAGACTTCAAAACCGTTACGCGTAACGACACACATTCCACCGCAATAAACGACGGCCGTCAAATTACGAGACGAGCCCAGAGCTTAGTTAATCGAACCGACGCCGCGCATCAGCCAGTGCGATTACTCGGTGTCGGAGTACATGGCCTGGTACAAAGAAGTGACGCTTCCGCCAGCGCGTCTCGCCCGCTTCTCTGGGATACAAGTATGGCGCCCGCTAATCCCTCGTCAGGCGTATGATCACGCAATAAGACGTTACCCTAACGATGACTTCTTCCTATAGAACAAGCAATTCACACCTATCGACAAAGCCATCCTGCAGGCTATTCGCTTGAAATGACACGACGACGACATCCCCCTAACGCAATGACACATCTCGCTTGCCGGTACGAATAAATGAATGGGCGACCTTTAACTTAATGCCAGACCCTCAGTTCACGCTTCACGACCTCGGTTGGGATGAGAAGTTTTTAGCTGACTTTGAAGCACTTGGTAACTCGTCGCTCATTCCAGCCCGCGTTGAAATTGAACATAATCATTTTTTTCGCGTGCTATCTGATCAGGGAGAACTACTCGCCCGTACCGCAGGACGGATGCGCTATCTTGCGCAAACTCAAGCGGAATTACCCGCCGTAGGCGACTGGGTCGCCGTCAACCTTATTGATGGAGCGCAACATGCAACAATCAAATCGATTCTCCCACGACGTAGCTGTTTTGCTCGACAAGCTATCGGAGAACCTACGACACAGCAAGTGATCGCGGCCAACATCGATATTGTTTTTATCGTCGCAGGGCTAGACGCCGATTTTAATCCGAGACGTATCGGACGTTATCTTGTAGCCGCAGAACAGAGTGGCGCAACACCTATCGTTGTTCTAAACAAATCTGATCTACGAGAAGACTTATCTCAATGCATCTTAGAGGTGCAAAAAATCTCTGGAGACGTCACCATCCACACCAATTCCTGCCAGACAGCAACTGGGATCAAACAGCTTGGCAGTTACTTAAACACAGGCCGCACTATTGCACTACTTGGTTCTTCCGGTGTCGGGAAATCGTCCATCATTAATTGCCTACTGGGCGAACAACGACAACGTACGAGAGAGGTACGCATATCAGATAGTCGAGGCCGCCATACGACCATTCATCGTGAACTCATCGTTGCATCGACCGGTGGCATCATCATCGACACACCTGGCATGCGGGAATTCACTGCGTGGAGTATCGACCACGCCGTAGAGCGCGCTTTTGAAGATATTTTTTTACTGGCAACCGATTGCCGTTTTAGAGATTGCGCACACCAAACAGAACCAGGATGCAATGTACGGAAGGCCAAGGATAACGGCGACCTGTCTCCTGAACGACTCGCGCAATACCATCGCATGGCAGACGAACAAGTTAACCTTGAAATACGAAATGCCGAACGTAATGCACAGAACGAACGGCGAAATGAACGTGTAACGGGACAGTTCCGTCCCCCATCAGGACGACTGACATGAAACGACGGTCTTTCACAAAATCGTTCAACCCCAGACGGGTTCTTACTCAGTGTGTCGGGCTTACCATCATCTACGGCCTCACTTCCGTCGCGGTCGGTTACGCGCAAGACACTCCAACGACCATCCGTGCTGGTCTCATGATTGATGGAACCGGCAACACTCGTCGTGACGCACGAATCTTTATTTCAGACGATCAAATTACGCGTATCGATTCGCTACGCGGCAGCGTGACCTATGACTTGTCAGACCTAACAATTATGCCCGGTTGGATCGACACCCATGTACATCTAATGTCGCACTTCGAAGGCGACGGCAAACTTCACAGGCCAACGGAAAACGAATCGACCTCGACTTCAATTATTTACGGTCTTTCAAATGCTTATCGGACACTGATGTCTGGATTTACAACGGTCCAAAGCCTTGGCAGTCCGCTTGATTCTGAGCTTCGAGATTGGATCATGCATACCGATCTGCCGGGGCCACGAATCCTAACCTCGCGAGAGCCGATAACGATCGACACCGGCGATGCGGCCGCAATTCGGACTCGAATCCGGCAACTGAAATCAGAGGGTGCCGATGTAATCAAGGTCTTCGCATCTGCCAGTATTCGTGACGGTGGTGGACGTGTATTGAGTGACGAGCAACTTAATGCAGCATGCGAGGAAGGTCTTGCGCAAGGACTTCGAGTCGCCGTTCACGCGTATGGCTCAGAAGTTGTTAGTTCGGCCGCGCGTGCCGGGTGCACATCTATCGAACATGGCAACCGCTACGACGACGAGACGATCGCACTGCTTGCAGATCAAGGCACTTATCTCGATTCACACCTTGGCTTGTTGTATGACAACTACGAACAGTACCGCGACCGATTTCTCGGCATCGGAAATTATACGGAGGAAGGCTTTGCGCTCATGGCCGAAGCCAGACGACGAGGACTAATTACGTTCACGAGAACCATCCAGAACCCAAACGTCCAAATTGTTTTTGGTACCGATGCTGTTGCAGGTGCACACGGGCGAAATTTCGAAGAATTCATTGTTCGCGTACGAGACGGTGGGCAGGACCCCATGGATGCAATCGTATCCGCAACCTCGCGCGCTGCACGTGCGCTTGGGCTTGCAGATACCTTAGGACAAATCGCCCAAGGATTCACCGCAGATCTGGTCGCTGTTGATGGCAACCCACTTGAAGATATCACCGCAATGTCACGAATCCGTTTTGTAATGAGGAATGGCGTTGTCTACAGGTACGAACCGTAAAAAAGGCGCGAAACCTTCGACGAAAAGTCACGTGCGCTGAGGCTGCAACATCTTTTACACGAGAGACCCGACACGACTAATGAACACTTGCACCGCCTGTTTTCAGCAGCGCTGGGTCCGCACCCAACCCACGAATAACCGCGTCCCACATTTCATTTGGATGCGTTTCAAAAATAATATTGAGGTCAATCTCGGCATTAAGCCACGCTGAAGTCGCCAACTCAGCCTCAAGTTGACCTGCGTCCCAACCAGCGTACCCAGTCAATAGTCGCGTCCGCGGAGGGGGCGGCCCTTCAAGTAAATTACGCAACAACTCTGACGACGTCGACAGGAAAATTCCGTCACACACTTGAACAGCTTCCACATCAGCCGGCTCAGAACCCATTAAGATCCAACCCCGCTCAGGTTCCACAGGACCGCCAATCCATAGCTCCAAGCCGGATTGTTTTTTTTCGCCAGCAAAACTAGAAGTCGAAGATACCGGTGGTATTAGACGCGCCACGTTAGATGCCGGAGTATCCGTCCGACGATTTAAGACAAGACCAAACGCTGCTTCCGCATTGTGCTCACAAAGAAGAATCACACTACGTTCAAAATTCGGATCTTGCATCTGGGGCATTGAAACGAGAAGCGACGGGGCAAGCGACTGAGAAGCCTCCAAGGTCGGCATAAAGATCTAAATGAATACAGATTATTGTCTCATGATTACTACGTATTGGACTGGTTGCCAAGTCGTTCCTGAGCCCATGCAACATGTTCTGCCACCGTCGGATCGTCGTACGATGCCTCCCTTGGATTACGCAACTTGTTCAACTCTTCGGCCGACTTGGCATTACTCGTATTCCCTAGGGCAGTGGCTACATTTCGCCGTAATCCAACGACACCTGCTCGTGACATCGCACTGTTGCTAAGTTCGTGAGCCAAATCAGCATCGTTTTGATTCCATAGTGACAACAGCGACGGACGGTCAAACGCGGGGCGTGGCTGCCACACAGGGTCATTCGACGTAATCGGATCCGCATTGTACGGACACACATCCTGGCAGATATCACAACCATATACGTGGTTTTCAAGGTCTGGACGGTGCAAATCTGGAATTGGACCTCGCAATTCAATAGTCAGATAGGACAAACAACGGGTGGAATCGAGCACACCCGGTTCACGTAACGCATCAGTGGGACAGGCTTCAAGACATAACGTGCAAGTACCGCACTGGTCCAATTGAGGTGTATCCACTTCGAGCGACAAACTCGTAATAATTTCAGATAAAAAAAACCATGAGCCCTGCTCCGGATGAATGAGACAGGTATTCTTACCAATCCACCCCAATCCAGCGTACTGCGCGTAGACACGCTCTTGAATCGGTCCCGTGTCAACATAGCAACGCGCATCAAATGATTCCTTCGATGCACCTCGCAGTCGCTCCAGTAGCGCCTCTGTTCGTTGCTTCAAAATATCGTGATAATCCTCTCCCCACGCATACCGTGAAATCGTTGCTTCATTCGGATCGTTTTGCTCAGTCGAATACGGGCGGTCTGTGTTGTATAGCGTGGCCAATGCGATCACGGAACGCGCTGACGGCAGAACTTGCCGTACGTCACTCCGACGGCGTTTCGTTCGTTCCATATAGCGCATCTCTCCCGCATATCCACGATCAAGCCACTCTTCAAGAAACAAAAGTTCCGGAAATGAATCAACTGGAGCAATTCCACATAAGTCGAAGCCGACTTCCCGCGCGAACTTTTTTACATCAGCAGACGTCACAATAAATCTGTCTTAAAACGCGTACCGCATACCGAACTGCATCTCTCGAGCATTAAGTGCACTAAAAATTCGACCGAAGTTCGGTGAACCAAAGAACCGGTTAGGCACATCAAAATTCGCCCGATTGAAAACGTTGAAAATTTCCCAACGAAACTCCAATCGACTCCCATTTCGTAGATACCAGTTTTTTTGTAACGACATATCAACATTGGCGTATCCAGGTGCAAACACCGGGTTTCGAGGAGCTGTACCAAAGGCAAATGGGCTCTGCAAAGAAAATGCGTCCGTGTTGAACCATCGGTTAGGAGACCGTTGATCTGCTGGCAAATTCGGGTCACCTGCAAGATCCGGTCGCTGAGCCGGTCCCGCGCCGATATTCGCTCGGTCTTCGACAAGATTGACCGTAAAAGGTGCACCCGACTGAATGGTGACCACGCCATTAACTCGCCAATTGCCAAACAAATCTTCTTGCCACCCACCCGAGCCTCGCAGAGACGGGAATTCAAAGGTTCCGCTGCCCACGAACTGATGGCGATGATCAAAACTCGACAACGCTTGCTCGCCGGGGAAAATGTTGCGGACATCCTGCGGGACGTTTGACTCAAAGGCGGTCGCGCCAGGGCTCGATGCATCATCCCGGGAGCGTGACAATGTATACGCTGTATTCAAAGCCACATTATCCCGCAAGCGACGCTCTGCCTTAAAAGTTACTGCATGGTAGATGGACGTACCATCGAACCGGATGGCACGAATCCCAGACAACGCTGGGATATCTCGACGACTGCTGATAGGTCCCGCCCCAGGAAGAGGCACATTATGGATCGTCGAATTATCAGCCCCAAGCGTATATGACCCCATATAAAACACTTCGACGACTGTCCCTGGAAGCACTTCTCGCTGGACTCCACCACTCCATGTCTGCGTATACTCAACCTGAAAGTCATGGTCCATAATCGATCCGCCAATACTACCGGTCGGGTCAGAAGCCAGTATTGTCCTCGTATTAGACGTTGGTACAAACTGAGTAGCCGGAACATCAACCTGCTTAAGGAAGAAAAACGGCAGGTTGCGTGCAAACAACGTCTGAACGCTATACGCCCATTGATTCAGAAAGATTCCGTATCCTCCACGCACAACGGTTTTCCCATCTTCGTCAGGTACATACGCAAATCCAAACCTCGGAGCAAAACGTTTCTTGCTGGGACGAAGCAAACTACGGTCCCAGCCGATCTCTGATGACGGCACCCAAGGAATAGGAATCAACGGAAGCAATGCAGCTGCCGAGGGAGAAATATTTCCGGTCGCATCACTGGCAATGACATAACGGCCGCCAGGAACCGAAAAATCGATTGACGATAAACGATTATCGACATCGTACATGTGTTGGTTAATTTCATACCGCAATCCAAAATTAACCGTCAGATTATCTTTCATGCGCCAATCATCCTGCGCGTAAAGATGCAACCAGTTCGTTCGTCCATCTTCACTTCCACGACCACCAATACCCGACCGAGACTGGACTGGATACCCAAGTAGAAAGTCAGCAAACGGGTTACCGCTAAACTGGCCCGTATACAGGAAACGTCCGCGAGCACTCTCAGGATTTTCCGGGCGGAACTTCAGGTGAAACAAATAGGCACCAAACTTCATCCGGTGCGCACCACGGTCGATCAAAAAATTGTTGTACAACTCAAAATGCGTATTGCGTCGATAGATAAAGCTAGCTGGGTCACCCATGGCACTGTAGAAGCCACCTGTATCTATCTGGGGATATCCGATGTCACGTAGGTCACGTGTTACCCCTTCGAGCCCAACGTCGCCCGAAAAATCCACGCCACGATTGAGGCTCCGTTGGCCACCATCAACGTCCATCCATCCAAAACGTGTTTCATTGAGCATGGACCGTCCCAAGGTACGGGTATAGCTCAACCCCAAATTACGCGTCTTCGTCCCAAGCGTTCGTCCAAAGCCTGGAATCAGAGTTTCCTGTTGCACGCTCGTGCCAAACGGTTGCACATCACCAGCATCGAAAGTACTAAACCGTCCAAACATCTGATCGTTCGGACTAAAGCGATGATCGATTCGGACGCTGAATTGATCAACATCAGAAGTCAATTGGTCGTTCGCCGTAAGGTTTTGAACCTCACCGCCCCCCGTTGGCAGAGGAACCTTCTGCAAAAACCGTGACGCGAGTGGATCGATCCGACTTGAAGGAATTTGATTATCTCGGAAAAACGACCCGCAGGCACCAGTCTGAGGATTCCGCGTCAACGGATCGCATAGCTGTTCAAAGCCTTTGAAATTCCCGTTCCGCACTGCGGATGTCGGCACAGAAAATGTCTTCGTTAAAGCTCGATCGATGCGTTGTCCCTCGTAACTCAAAAATAGAAACGTCCGGTTTGAAATTATTGGCCCCCCAAATGACCCGCCAAACTGCCGCTGGTCAAGCGGCGGCACGGGTGTATCACGAGGGTCAAAAAAATTGTGCGCATCAAATCGCTCATCGCGAACAAATGTAAACGCACTTCCCCGAAAGTCGTTTGTTCCAGTCTTTGTGGCTATATTGATTAGCGCAGAAGCTTTTCCACCAAATTCAGGTGGGTACATCGATTTTTGAATTTTGAACTCTTGAATCGAATCAATAGACGGGTTGATCACTAAATTATTGAACAGCTCGTCGGTCACCTTAAACCCGTCCAACATATAAATATTGTGCCCCGCACGTTGCCCCCCCACATTCGGAAGAGGACCAGCCTGTTGCAGTGCCGCCCCGCGAGTCCCTCCAGGAGGAATCACAACAGCATCACTCAGCTGAGCCAACTGGAGAAACTGACGTCCGTTCAATGGAATTTGTTCGACTTCTCGGTTATCTATGACGTCACTGATCTCAGCATTTGTACTCTGCAGTAGCGGCACTGAAGCCTGAACCGTTACTTCTTCCGTAAGTTGCCCAAGCTCCAGCCGCAGTCGCAAATCAAGTGTCTGTCCAATCTGTAACGTCACGCCATCTTGAACGACACGGCTAAACCCCGGGAGCTCTGCTGCAACTTCCCAGTTTCCGATCGGTAGTGCCGAAAGGAAAAATCGACCATCAACATCCGTCACTCGCTGGTCAGAAAACCCGGTGCCTTCATGCGTCGCTATCACTGTAGCGCCGGGCAGAACTCCACCCGATTCGTCACGCACAACTCCACCAATTTCACCGGTATTTGTTTGGGCGATCGCGGCTGACCAGGTCAACAGTCCCATCAGACCAATACTCGATATTCTCTTAATCATTTCTATACGCAGACAGGCTACTTTCATGGAAATAAAAAACAATTTAGCTAGACAAAAATCTAAAACGTGAATTCTAGCAGCAACCAATTTTCACTTGAATAATCCTGAATAAAAGACCAATGATAATATGCCGGCCGACAACCTTATTATTCAGGAGATTCTGGATGCGCAGTCACTTTTCCCCCTTCTTGGTCACCAATATTTTGCTGGTAATTCTTTGGTTTACCACTTCGACGAGTGCCAACGAAATCGAAATAGTCCAGGATATTCCGGAGAATCCCGTGGCAATGTCAGACGAATCTGTTGCCGGCGGACTCAAGATCTACGTCCGATTTTGTCGAGCCTGTCACGGAACAGGCGGAGTCGGTGATGGACCAGGCGCGCCCCCCGACGTGCCGCCGCCGAATCTCGTGGACGCTGAATGCTACGAAGGGTGCCTCGACGGAGAGGTCTTCAACGCAATCCGCAATGGTGTCCCACCGGACTACTACATGGAACCATGGGAAGGTCGAATTACCGATGAGGACATCTGGAATATCGTGAACTATTTGAACAGTCTCAAAGAATAACTAATAAAACCGGCGGGCAATATTGAACCCGATAAACCAGTCATTTTCGGTCGCCCCACCAGCAATCTGCGCCGGACTACTACCGAGACCATTCGACACATTCACTTGAAATACATGACCACCGAGGACCTTTTCAATGGCGAAGCTCAGTTGGTGCTGTCCATTGGCAAAACCCGCGACTCGAGGGGCGCTCTCGACGATTACATTCGTCGAGCCACGAACACGGAGACGTGCACCTAGTCCGGCAAGCAGCGCATTCTTACTATCAGAACGAAAGTTCGTTTCTGGATGCAACAACAACTTATTTGTATTCCCGATCCACATCGGCTGCGCGTAAAGGGTCGCGCGATCAGCAACACGCTTTGACACGATCATGCCAACCACCGGCGAATAGTCTTGCCTGAAATTATTCAGGCCCTCAATAGCTACATAGGCATCAAGACCCACTCCACCCACACTGTTCGCGCGAAGTAAGTTGTATTTTCCAGACAATTGAATATTGCGATTGTTATTTCGGTACACCGTGACCTGCGTACCAGGAGCGACACCATATCGCAGTTCAAGACCAATAAACGCAGGCGAATCGAATCCAAAAAAATCTTCTAGTAAATTCCCGTAACCAGGGCCGGCATCTAGTGGACGTGAAAACCGATGTGTAAGACGAAACGCAAAACTTTTGTGGGGAATCCGTAACGTTGTTGGTAACGTCACAAGTTGAAAATCAGGCTCAAGTACGTCCACCGCCCGATCATCGGATTGATCGCCTGGCGTCCGTAAGCCATCATTCTCGGATCCTGATATAACCGTCAGTTCGCCGAGCATTTCACCGTGGTTGACGCCGCAGAACACCGTACAAACGAAGCGATAACGACCCGGCCTATCGGCCAAAAATTCCAATACCGTCGGTTCAGCCCCCGGACGAGCAACCCCTTCCACTCCGAGACCAGCGATACCGATTCCGTGAGGCACATCAACAGCCTCAACTAACAGACGAACCCGTTGTCCTGCCACCACCTCAATAGCCCTAGGCTCAAACGTAAATCTTTCCGCTCGTATATTGATTTGGCGCACGGTTTCTTGTGCGAGTCCTATTGACGGCTGGGACATAACCACCGCCAGAACGATCTTTAGCGCACACCACGCAAGAAGGTTTCCTGGTCGACTAAGCATGCTTGCTGTCCGCAACTGCCAACACACGTTCAGCGACTCGCCGGCTAACTCCGCCAGCACCAAGTTGCTCCCGCACTTGTGCCAACATCTCACTCGTACGAAGTGCGGTCCTTGGATCATTAAGAAACCTGACCACTTCAATCGCTACCGCATTCGCTGTAAAGCGCTCCTGCAGTAATTCAGGGACAATTTCTTTACCTGCAATCAGATTGACCATGCCGGCATTGTCAACATGGGAAAAGGTCTTAACCAGCCAGTACGTGAACGCCGACAGTCGATAGACGATAACCATCGGACGTTGATGAATAGCGGTCTGCACTGTTGCCGTACCTGACGCTGTTACAACTACATCAGCAGCCGCAAGTACGTCGTCCGTACGACTCTCCACAATCCGCACGGGAACGCCGGCTTCTTGCAAGGCACCAACTGAGTTGAACAGCTCTTGGTGAAGATGTGGAGCCCGGGCCACAATAAACTGAACATCGGCACATTGCTTCCGTATTAATCGCGCTGCACTGATGAGTTCCGGGAGAATTGCGCGAAGTTCATTCGGTCGACTGCCAGGCAACAGAGCAACTGTCGGCGCCGTTAAAACCAACCCCTGTGAGTCTAAAAATGATTCACGGGTTTCTGTCGGTTCCGACAGTTCCACAAGTGGATGTCCGACAAATTCAACGGGGATGCCAGCATCTCTATAGATTGCTTCCTCAAACGGAAAGATCACGAGGGCAAGGTCCACAAGCCGTCGCATTGTTTCAAATCGACCGCGTCGCCACGCCCACGCCTGTGGCCCAATGTAATAAACGACGGGTACGCCTAGTTTCCGAAGCGCCGCGGCCAATCGAAAATTGATCTCTGGAAAATCGATCGCAACAAACACATCAGGACGGTCTGCTCGTGCACGTGCCACCATGCTGCGGTAAATCTCAAGCGAGCGCGGAAGAACCGCAAGGGCTTCCGAGATACCAGTCGCCGCGAGACCTTCATAATGCTCAATAAGGTCGGCGCCGCTCTCTTGAAGATGGTCACCACCAAGTCCGTACACGCGAACCGTTGGATCAAGAGTTATCAACTCCTTCGTCAATGCACCAGCATAAAGATCCCCGGATGGCTCGCCGCACGAGATCAGAATATTGGGCAAAGAACCAACTAGCGGGCGCGTCGGAGGTCCGCGGTTGAAAGATCCAGCTCGGCTAAAGAAACGTTTTCAAATTGGTCAAATCCCACACCGGGGAGATCCTGCACGAAAGTCGAAGCATCACCGACAAGAACAATGGAAAGACTAGCGGGTTTCAGATGTTTCTCGGCAACACGCTGGATGTCAGCAACCGTCACTCTGTTAATCCGCTGGGGATATCTCTCAAGTTCATCTAGATCGAGTCCGAAAAGAATCGCCTCGAGAACCTGCGTGGCTATCGCGTTCGGCGTTTCTATCGTAATTGGAAAATTTCCCGCAAGATAATCTTGGGCTCCTTGGAGCTCTTGGGGATGCACACGCTCTCGCCGCATTCGAGAAATTTCATCAACTGTCAGACGTAAGGCCTCCGCTGTAGCAACCGACCGAGTGTCGGTTTTGGCCATGAAATCACCAGACAACTGACGTCCGGCAAGATCCGCAGACGCAGCATAGGTTAAGGATCGCTGGCTTCTGAGAACATTCCCCAATCGATTCCCACCTTCACCGCCAAGGATTTTTATCGCCAAATCAAAGGCAAGAAAGTCCGGGTCAGCTCTCGGCAACGCGACATGTCCTGCCCGAACGGTCGTTTGAACTGCACCGGGGCGGTCAATGACGACCAAACGCCGCGTTGGAGCGGGGACATCTTCCACTCTCGGCGCAGGCAACTCACCACGCTCCCAGTCCCCCAAAACACGCTCAACACCCTGAAATGCTTCCTCAGCCGACACATCCCCAACAACCGCAATTACCGCGTTATTCGGCAGGTAATGCATACGATGAAACGCAACCAAGTCATCGCGTGTTATTGCACGGACCGATTCCGGAGTACCGCTCGATGGCATCCCGTAACGATGGAATCCATAGACAAGGCGGTTAAAAACGACCGTTGCAACATAGGCAGGATCGTCGTAGCTGACCTGGAGACTCGAGAGTACTTGCTGACGCTGCCTTTCAATTTCCTGTGGCGAAAACGCCGGTCGCCGCGTCACATCCGCCAACATATCGAGACCAAGATCAAAACTGTCCTTCATGACGAGGACGTTAACGAAACTGAGCTCTCCAGCGGCTCCGGCGACAAGCGCGCCACCAACATTATCAATCACCCCTGCAATTTCAGGTGCAGTTCGTGTCGTCGTCCCCTGGTCGAGAAGCTGTCCGACCAAAGAAGCAACGCCTAGCTTGTCAGAAGGATCACTTGAGGCACCGGCTCGAAGCAACAATCGTACGTTGACTGCGGGCTGCTCGTGATGCCCAACGTAGACGACACGGAGGCCGTTATCGAGGGTCCGGGTTTCGAACTCTGGAAAAACTACCTCACGTCGCAATAACGGGGGCGGTGGATCCTCATTCGGCCAGTCAATTGTTTGCGCATTCACCGGCACAACCATGCTCATGCTCACAAATAAACACGCGAGGCACCCTCTCGTCGCAAACATCAGCGTCGCCCTGCTCCTGACCCACGAGGAAGAATTGTCATCACGAGACGGTTATCGTCTCGCAGGTATGTCTGAGCAACGCGCTGCACATCAGCTTTTGACACGTTCAGGAAAATATCGAGTTCCCCATCAGCCGTTGTAATGTCGTCGTGAATCACATGGGCATGAGCCAGGTGCGATGCTTTGTCTGAGTTCGAAATCCGTCCGATGACATAATCGCGAGCGAACTGATTCTTTGCGCGCTGAATTTCTTGGTCGGTTGGTGGTTCCGCTTTTGCACGGTCCAATTCAGCAATAAGTGCCTCGGCAGCAGCTTCGGTTGACTGGCCAGGTTGCACAACCGCGACGGCATAAAATAAATTCGGGTCTTCGATGATCGGACCCGCTCCAAATGCTGACACGGCAACCTGCTGCTCGTACACCAGCCGACGATAAATGCGCGCACTTTGACCATCAGACAGAATCTTGGACAGGATATGCATCGGGTACGCATCTGGGTGCCCGTCATAAGTGTTGTGATGGGCCACCACGACAGCCGGTAGTGGCCAATTATCGGCCTCGATTGTCACGCGACGCTCGCCTGTCGGAGGCGGCTCACGAGGAATATCCCGAGGAACTGGTCGGCTGGCTTTCGGAACCCGCCCAAAATAGTGCTCAACCATCTGAAGTGCATAATCTGTTTCAAAATCCCCCACCAGAGTGAGAGTCGCATTCTCAGGAACATAGTAAGTATCAAAGAATTCCTGCACATCTTCGATGGATGCTGCCTCTAAATCGGCCATCGATCCGATTGGGGTGTGCTTATATGGATGCACGGAAAATGCCTGATCGTAAAGAAGCTCTGACAGTAATCCGAAGGGCTCATTTTCGTAACGCCACCGCCGCTCTTCTTTCACTACTTCACGTTCCGAATCAAGTGACTGCTCATCAATTCTGAGCGTCGCCATGCGGTCAGCTTCCAACCACAAAACAAGTGGTAAATACTGCGCTGGAACTGTCTCAAAAAATACGGTTTCGTCTTCGGTCGTGTAGGCGTTTGCATCACCGCCAACCCGGGAAATCAGCGTGAGGTGTTCATCGGACTGGAGATTATGGGACCCTTTAAACATCAGATGTTCAAATAAATGAGCGAATCCCGTTCGCCCTGCTCGCTCATTCTTGGAGCCGACGTGGTAATGAAGTTGAAGGTGCACGATCGGGGTTGAGTGGTCCTCTAATAAAATCACACTCAAACCGTTAGCCAGCGTCTCAAATGTATAATCGAATTTTGGCGGTCGCACGGCTGTCTGGACGACAGACGCACTGAAAACCACGAGCACACCGACCAACGTGATACATACGAGAAGAGCTACAAATGTCCGTGGCCGACGATACCGAGAGCGCATAGCTGATTATGGCACTAGTTACCTAGTCGAGCACGAATCGGAACACGAAACGTGTCCAGCGAATCGGCGTCTTTGCAAAAATATCTGGGTCGATACGGCGCTCACGACCAAGCAATAATTCAAGAGCCCCGGCACCACCCTGAATCCTGACGCCTCCCTCAAGACGTCCTCCATACTGCGTCGTCCTCCCAAACATCGACTTATCAACCAAGACGGCAGCGCCATCAATCTCACCAAGAAGTGACACGTGTTCGCCCACCGGACGTAATAACCTCACCGAACCATTAAATTCTTGTTCATAGTCCACCTCCGAGCTCTCGATCATGCTGAGCCATCGTCCCAGCGCCTCAATCTCGAAGGTGCCAATGCGGATACGGTCGCCGTAAGAAAAGCCCAACATATTCCAAGATGGTGCGCCGGGGTTTTGGCGGTCAGAACGATGACGAGAAATATGGTGGAAGGTCGTCCCAAATTCTCCCCGCGGTAAACGAGTAAAGACTGAGAGATCAAATGTGTACGCACTCTGATTAGGGTCGATCGCGCGACGTTCATCACCGATCATCGTCTCGACATTCATGAACACATTTCCTCTGATCCGTTCTAGGTCAAAGACATCCATATCGACCCCAATATCAGGATCCCACTTAAACTGGCTCCGACCATCGCCCGTCACTCTGTCACCGGTCACGTGCACGTCATAACGCGTGAGAAACCCTTTAACGGCTTCAGAGACAGGTGCAGGGCGTGGGCCACCAATGACCTGCGCCCGTACCTGGCCAGCGAAAAGAAAACACTCGATGAGAACGGCTGCCAGAAAGACAAAGCCGAGTTGAAAGACGCGCACCCGTTCAGAGGAAGGCACCATGAAAGCGGCGCAGTATACCACTCGCTCTTACCTATTAGACGCTAAGAGTGAAAGCGCACCACGGTACGCTCAAAAAATGCGGAGAAATACTCCAGTCCTAATCTGGATTCAATATCACGCACGGACGCGGCACGCTCATGAGGCGCAAGGGTGAAGATCGCACGAAGCTCGATCAAAGTTTCGCTTGAACGCGTATGCCATGTCACTCGCTCCATTCCATGTTTTGCACCACGCCACGCAAGTAAATGACCCGCCGCAAGAAACCAGAAATAATAGGCCAACAGATTCGGGCCTGGAACAAAAAACAACAAAGGGCCCAACACAGCACCCGCAAGTGATGAAACCAGGACTCGCCGCCAGTGCCGATCTGCATCACGCCGCAGGCCGGACTGCACCTTAGCCATTACGCTGGAGACATCAAGATCGCTGGGGTACACAAGCTCCGCATCGGATTGCTTTCGGAGATGCCAAAGTAGACGCCACTCGACAATCGCTTCTGCAATACGCCCGATGACGAAATTTCGAAACCTAGCCAACCATGACAGCCGCCTCGAGGGATCCATTGGGACCTCCGCTAGGCGCCGGGCACGACGTGAGTCCAACTCTTCCGCCATCATGTAGCGAAATCGAGAAAAAATACCGTGCCGCTGGTGTTCATCGGTCGGGTCAAGATCATCGACCTCTGCTGACTCACAATAGAGCTCATAACGGGTTGACCCGACGGGAACAAGATAGACAGCAACTGGTGTCACAACGATTTACCTCTAAAACGATAGCAGGCTTGTTACAGTTTTTGGGACACTACCGATGAGCGCGGCTTTGCAACGACGCCATCTGACAATTAAAATGGGGCCGTAAGGGTAGCTCAGGTCTTTTGTATTCAATACACGTATCTAAGTTCTAATGAAACTCAATTACTCGAACAGCACAGTTGTCACTATTATTACGCTCGCTTTGGTTCTTATCGGGTCAGCTAGTGCGGTTCTGTCCCAGCGGTCGGCATCAGAATCGCCAAACACGACGGCAGAAGTCACTCCTCTTGGTCTTGAAACACCGGGGGTTGCACGCGACCCGGCCGGACAGCCGATTGCGTTCAGCCATGCGCATCACGCCGGGCAGTACCAAATTGCGTGCGAATTCTGCCACGCCTATGCGCGCCGTGGACCGGTTGCTGGCATTCCCTCGGTAGAACGTTGCGTCGGCTGTCACCAATCAATCTTGACTGACCAACCTGAAATTCAAAAACTTCTCGAGTACTGGGAAAACGAAGAACCTATTCCCTGGCTAAGAATCCATGACTTGCCAGACTACGTCCGTTTTACACACAAGGCGCACGTCCGAGCCGGAATTAACTGTGAAAACTGTCACGGAGATGTGAAAAGTATGGAAATTGCACAACAAGTCGAATCCTTATCCATGGGATGGTGTCTCGACTGTCACAACGAACGTGAAGCCCCAAGAGATTGTCTGGTCTGCCACTACTGAGAACAATTACTGTGACAACAAAATCATTGTCTACTCTCACGGAAACCGTTGAACGACGGACTTTTCTCAAGGTTCTCGGAAGTGCTGGGCCTGCCGCAGCGATCTCGGCATGTTCACCGATTCCACCAGAAAAGGTCATTCCGTATGTCATCCCACCGGAAGACGCAATCCCAGGTATAGCAACGTGGTACGCGAGTGTCTGCGGTGAATGTCCGAGTGGATGCGGCACTCTCGTTCGTACTCGCGAAGGGCGGGCGATCAAAATAGAGGGGAATCCCTCACACCCCAACAATCAAGGAACTCTGTGTGTTCGTGGGCAATCGGCTTTACAAGGACTCTACAATCCCGATCGCTTTCAGGGACCACAACAGCGACGCGTGACGAACGCCGCTGCCGGACAGAGCGTTTTCGAGCCCGCATCTTGGAATGACGCACAACAAACACTCGTTGACCGTATCGCAGAACTCCGAGCAACAGGACAAGGCCATCGTATCGCCATCATGACTCCACTCCTCAGTGGAACTCTCGACGAATTGGTCGATAACTGGGCAGAAGTCGTCGGCGGTGCACGCCGTCTTCGCTATGAAGCGTTTGCGTACGAGCCAATCCGCGAAGCCTATCGCCGGTTGTTTAATCGCGACACCGTCGCAGACTACGACTTCAACCAAGCCGACCTTGTCATGTCGTTTGGTGCTGACTTTCTTGAAACATGGTTATCCACTGTCAAATACAGCCGAGTGCACAGTGAAGCACGCCGTGTTCAAAACAATCAAAAAGCACGTTTTATCCAGCTTGAACCGCGTCTATCGATGACGGGATCAAACGCCGACGAGTGGATCAATATTGAGGCCGGGACAGAAGGGTTAATTGCCCTAGCCATGGCCCATACAATTTTGAGTGAAGAACTCATCCAGGTCGATGGTATTACTCCTGAAACGACAACTCTTCTTCGATCTATTGTCGAGGACCATTCTCCAGAGACAGTCGCTGAAAGAACAGGGCTCTCCGCAGATCGCATCCGCGAATTGGCACGTGCGTTTTCCGACTCTCGTCTTGGGCCAGGTCGCACACTTGCTGTCGGAGGCGGGATAGCCGTCTCCGGTGCTGATGCAACAGATACCCAGATCGCTATAGCCATTCTGAACTATCTCGCGGGCAACATAGGTACAACCGTACTAATGGAAACGGGGAGCGTCTGGAACCGCGTGAGCGCCTACGCAGAACTCCTCGAACTATCTGATGCCATGCGGGCTGGTGAAATCGAAATCCTCATCATTCACCAGGCAAACCCTGTTTTTACTCTGCCGGGCGCCGCCGATTTCAACTCAGCCCTCGGGACCGTTCCGCTAGTCGTATCGACCTCCAGCTATCCGGACGAAACCACCGCCAATGCCCATGTCATTTTGCCCACTCACACACCACTAGAGGCGTGGGGAGACCACCGACCTGGGAATGGCGTCCATGGATTGGCGCAGCCAACTATGCGGCCCCTCTTCGACACACACCATTTCGGCGATGTTCTACTGGACACTGCACGAGCAACGACGCCCCCGGTAGAAGGCAATAATGATGCTGTGCTCTCGCTCCCGGAGGGAGAGTTTTACGAAGTACTCCGCGAGGCATGGCGAAACCTCCAGCCCTCAACCGACTCAGCGCCAGCCGAACAACAAGAACCTGTCGATCCTGAAACATTTGAAAACTTTTGGGCTGATGCACTCAGAAATGGCGGTTTGTGGCTGGACTCGGCCACTGACAATTCGCCGGTCACGTTAACCGAACAACTTGGCGATCTCTCCCTGGAAAACCTTGGGCCGACCAGCGAACGTCAGCGTGCGTTGACGCTCGTTACTTACCCATCACTCCACTTCTACGACGGGAGAGGTGCCAACAAGCCGTGGCTTCAGGAAATACCGGACCCCATGCTCAAAGCAACGTGGGGGAGCTGGGCTGAAATTACGCCTGACACCGCGGCAAGTATTGGCGCAGAAGATGGGCAACTTGTGTCGCTGGAATCAGATTTCGGAACTATCGATGCAACGGTCATCATTAATCCGCATGTCCGGAATAACATCGTCGCGATACCGATTGGGCAAGGACATACGGACTACGGTCGGTACGCGAACGACCGTGGCGTAAATCCGATGGCTCTGCTTGATCCGACACCCGAAACATTAGCCGGGAGCGTTCGGTGGGCTGGCACGCAAGTTGATGTCATACCGCGAGACCTACGACGCCCAATCCCGCGACTGCAGCATACCTTCGATCAAGATGGTCGAGACCTCGCGCAGTCGGTCTCACTCGCTGCACTGGTTGCCGGCGATGTACATCCCGAGGAACAGCACTTCAGTCTGTACCCAGAGCACGAACACCCAGACCACCGGTGGGGAATGGCTATTGACCTAGATACCTGTAACGGATGCAATGCCTGCGTCGCGGCGTGCTACGCGGAAAACAATATTCCGGTCATGGGTGCGGAGGAAATGCTACTCGGACGAACCATGTCATGGATGCGGATCGAACGATTTACCGAACATGACACGGCACAGGGCACTGACTCAGTCGACTCAAGATTCCTGCCAATGCTCTGCCAGCACTGTGACCACGCACCCTGTGAAACCGTCTGTCCAGTGTATGCGACCTATCACACAGAAGAGGGCCTTAATGCGCAGGTGTATAACCGTTGTGTCGGAACACGATACTGTGCCAATAACTGCCCCTACAAAGTGCGACGGTTCAATTGGTCCGACGCGCAATTCCCAGAACCACTCAACCTGCAACTCAACCCGGACGTCACAGGTCGCAGTGCCGGCGTGATGGAAAAGTGCACGTTTTGCGTCCAACGGATTGCAGGAGGCAAGGAAAAAGCACGTGACGAAGGTCGTCCTGTACAGGATGGTGATGTCACACCGGCCTGTGCGCAAACCTGCCCTGCGAATGCGATCGAGTTCGGTGACCTTAACGACCCCAATAGTCGTGTCTCGCAACTCTCAAAAGACGACCGGGGCTACCACGCACTGGGCGTCTTTAATACACGACCGGCGGTGACCTACCTCAAGAAGGTCACTCAAAGCTGAGGCCAGTATGAGTTACGCAAAAATCAACACTGATATTCTGCGTACGCTACAGGCTCCAGGTCTGTCTTATTACGCAGCACTCGGATTCATCTTGGTCGTACTCAGTTTTGGTGGGTACGCCTTCGCACAACAATGGCAACGCGGTCTCGGAGTGGCAGGCTATGAACATCCACTTCTCTGGGGTATCTACATTACCAATTTCGTTTTCTGGGTTGGAATCGCACATTCTGGAACACTAATTTCAGCCGTGCTCTTTCTATTTCGTGCAAAGTGGCGAACAGCCGTCGCGCGATCAGCAGAAGCCATGACTGTCTTCGCAGTCATGACCGCCGGCCTCTATCCCATTATCCACATTGGTCGACCATGGGTTTTTTACTGGCTCATTCCATATCCAAATGAACGACAACTCTGGGTCAATTTTCGATCGCCGCTGATCTGGGATGTTTTTGCGATCACTACCTACCTCACGGTAAGTGCCATGTTTCTGTTCCTTGGATTGATTCCAGACATTGCCGCCGCACGAGATCGATGCACGGACTGGCGCAAACCCATCTACCGTGTCTTAGCCCTCGGTTGGCGTGGATCAACTCGCCAGTGGTACCACTGGGGCGCCTTGTACGGCTTCTTCGCCGCCCTCGCCACACCACTAGTCGTCTCTGTGCATAGCGTCGTTTCATGGGACTTCGCCGTGTCCATTCTCCCTGGCTGGCATAGTACGATTTTCGCACCCTACTTCGTCGCCGGCGCAATCTTTTCTGGTCTTGCGATGGTCATCACACTTCTGATTCCCCTACGAAAGCTTCTGGGAATCGAGGAGTACATCACCATTCACCACTTTGAAAACCTTGCGAAGCTCATCATTGTGACCTCGCTGATTGTTGGGTATGCATACTTAACCGAATTTTTCATTGCCTGGTATAGCGGAAGCCCGTTTGAGCAAGGAACATTTTACGACCGCATGTTCGGTCAGTACTGGCTGTTTAGCTGGGGGATGTTTACCTGCAATGTACTCATTCCACTTGTTTTATTTTCAAAACGAGTCCGAACGAGCCTCGCTGCACTTTTTGTGATCTCTATCTTTATCAATATCGGTATGTGGCTCGAACGTTTCGTCATTATCGTCTCGTCACTTTCCCACGACTTCGACCCGGCAAACTGGCCAGAAGGCACGTATCAGCCAACCTGGATCGAAGGTGCCATTACAGCTGGTAGTTTTGCGTGGTTTTTCTTTTTCTTCTTATTGTTTGTTAAGAATTTCCCGGCTATTTCCATCACAGAAATGAAAGAAGACGCACAACATGACGAGTAGCAACGCTGCACCGCACGGCCAACTTAATGCAGGCGTTCTCTGTTTTCTTGTGGTGAGCTAGGAATACGACTATGGAAACTTTGCTGGGGATTTACAACAATCGGCACAAAGCTATCGATGCCATCGCATCGCTTCAGCAGGACGGCATCGACACCATCTCAGCATATACGCCGGCTCCTGATCACACGATCGAAAGCATGTTAAAAACACACGCTAGTCCGGTTCGGCTGTTTGTACTGATCGGAGGAATTCTTGGCTGCGTCATAGGCTTTGCCTTCCCGATCTATACAGTGTACGAGTGGCCGTTAATTACAGGTGGCAAACCTCTGATTTCCATTCCCCCGTTCGTAGTTATTGCATTCGAACTCATGATTTTATTCGGAGCGATCTTTGGAATGATGAGTTTTTTCGGACTATCTGGTCTGCCACAATCCCGTATGCCACTAAAAGATACCCGCTTCTCAAATGACCATTTTGGGATTGAGGTCCAGTGTAGTGACACGTCTCAGTCAACGGTGCGAGAAACGCTGGAAACAGCGGGAGCCATTGAGGTGCGACCGAATGCGTAACTTTATGTTCAGTGCGATATTTGTCTGGGCCGCCGGAAGCTCTGTGCTGGCATTATCTCAGATTCGAGATATGTGGACTGGGCCGGTCGTCTTACCGCAATCAGAACACCGTCCCCCACCGGAGCGTTCCATGGCGACCGATGAAGCTCGTCAGCTTAACCGTCGCCAAGCACGTGATCTTCCAAACCCCCTCGCCAATGACCGCGCCACTATCGCACAGGGAGCAAAGCTGTACCAATCCTATTGCACCCTCTGTCACGGCGAGCTTGGTCGCGGCGACGGTCAATTAGCGTCCTTCTATCGCCGCATGCCAGACCTGACCATGCAACACGTGCGGAACTATCCGGACGGATTCCTGTACACCATCATCAGAGAGGGTGGCCGAAACATGCCACGCTTCGCAGACGCCCTGAGTACCAATGAGCGATGGGCGCTCGTCAACTTCGTGAAGACATTAGAGCCTGCGCCGGAGGCCTCCCAGGAATGAATCTTGTTCCGGCAGCATCAGGTTCGCTCGTGTCGGAAAATACTCGACGCGTCCTACTAGGGTGCGGTGTCGTCGGTATTCTTGCGTTTTTGTTCGGCGTGTTCTTCGGCAATAGTCTGCGAGCCTGGCAAAGCCTCCTTATTAATTTCTTGTTTTTTGCTGGGTTGGCTCAGGCCGGAGTGGTTCTATCCGCACTATTACAAGTGACCTCTGCGCGGTGGGGACGGCCGCTCAAACGAACAGCAGAAGCGACAGCGGGGTTCTTTCCGGTCGCATTAGTTATGTTGCTTATTCTGTTAGCTGGTGTTTCGAATTGGGCCCCTTGGGTACATGAACCAATCGAGGCAAAAACTCCCTGGCTCAATATTCCTTTTTTCGTTGTCCGGCAGTTATTAGCCTTCGGCCTATTAACCGGACTAAGTCTTCTCTACGTGTATAAATCACTCCGGCCCGATATTGGCATGCTCCATGAGTCAGGCGCACAGTCAGCCGATGGATTCGCAAAACGACTCATTGCGAACTGGAAAGGCACAGACGCGGAACGTGAAACTGGTCAACGCGCACAGGATCGGCTCGCCGTCGCGGTCCTGATTAGTTACGGGTGGGTCTTCACGCTGATTTCTTTCGACTTCGTCATGTCGCTTGACCCACACTGGTTTTCGACACTAATGGGTGGCTATTACTTTATTGGCAACCTGTTTGTCGGGTTTGCATTCTTGGCCATTATTGCCACGTGGGGACGACATCGCCTCGCGATCGCCGACCACGTTGGAAAGCAGCAGTTACACGACGTCGGCAAGCTGCTGTTTGGGTTTTCAATCTTGTGGGCATACATGCTGTTTGCCCAGTATCTTGTCATTTGGTACGGCGATTTAGCTGAGGAAACTGAATTTATTTATCACCGGATGCACGGCGCGTGGGCCCCGATCACCTGGACCATGCTTGGTCTCTGTTTCGTTATCCCATTCATATCGCTTTTGAGTAAAGCGATCAAAATGAAATCTAATGGACTATTGACCATCGCCTGCATCGCATTTGTGGGCATGTGGCTTGAACGCTTTATTCTTGTTGCGCCATCGCTATGGCATGAGGATGGAGTCCCATTAGGCATACTCGAGCTCCTTATCACTATCGGAGTATTTGGCCTCTTTGTATTCTGCTATACGGGGTTCTTGCGCACCTTCCCGATTCTCCCGATATCTGACCCCAAATTTATCTCGACACCAGAAACTGGCCACTAAAGTCCACTCCCAGAACCATCTGGTACTCATCGAAGGCTATCGGAATGTCTCTCGGTTAAAACTGAAGACCCATTGCCTGACGATTTTCGTAAGCCGCCTAACAACTAGACATTTCCCTCCGAACCTGCCATCCATGTTCTTTCACAGAATTTACGCTTGCGGCACCATCCTCAGCGAACGCATACCAAATGAGACCGGCGACACAAAAGTCCCCCCGGTACCAGCACGCGAGGAGTTTCCAAGCCATCTATTTGCAACATAATGACACCAAACCCAATTGATCTCTGTAGATAAAACGTTAGGGATTACGAGGCAGAAATTGCGACTTCATGACATCTCCGTGAAATATGTATGAAACGGTCGGCCCAGGGTCACAACCACCAATCGAACCAACGCGCTAAACTGCATCTATGGCGAAAGCTGCGCCGTACCTCTTCGGTCGACTGGCTGGGAAACAATTCAGTAAGGCCAAGTGGATGTGGCAATCCTTTGCCGGCAACGAAGACGAAGCAATTCAGGCTGAACACGCTGTCGGACGTGATATGGCGACAGTCGTTAAAGAACAGGCTCGAGAGCAAGGGACGAGTGACCCTGAATTCCAAGTCCTGCTCGACGACATTGCAAAACCACTTGCAGAACGTGTGAAAAATAGAAATCACCGCTTTGAAGTAACAGTTCTTTTGAGTGACAACCCCACTGCATTTGCATTACCTGGTGGTTTCATTTTTATCGCACCGGCTCTCGTCGAACTTGCTGAGAAAAACGCAGACGAATTAGCTTTTGTCATCGGCCATGAAATGGCTCACGTGATCCGGCGACATGCGATCGATCGCATCTTGTCTCAAAAAGCACTATCTATGGCGTCACTGGCTACCCCGACTGGAAGAGCCATCGCTCCCTGGCTTCGATCCGTAGGCATGAAATGGCTCGAAAAAGCCTATTCGCGCGAACAAGAATATGAAGCCGATATCTTGGGTTCGCGCTTAGCCCAAGTTGCCGGATTCGACCCTCACGGAGCACTGCGCATGCTGGAACGATTTCGGAGTCTGGAAGGTTCGAGTGACCCAATCGGTCTCGGCGCCTATCTATCAACGCATCCTCCAATCAATGACCGCCAGCAGCATATTCGTGAACAACTTCGTCTTGATAGGTAGACACGAAACTTGAGACCCGCGTAATATCTGCAGGCTTGTGCTTCACGCTACGCGATTATGAGAGAACGTCCACACCAGGTAATTAGTCGACCCGACAATGGTGCGTCAGCTCTTTCCCACGAGGGCTTGATCCGCCGCCGTTTCGAAAGGCGCCTCGATCTGCTTCAAATCCCTCAAGATCTAACCGGATGGTCAGTACTTGATATCGGTGCGTGGCATGGGTTCTTTTCGTTCGAATGCGAACGTAGAGGTGCAGACCGAGTCTTAGCAGTTGACAGCTTTTCATGGGATCAATTTGGCATGGATGAATTCTTATCTATGCACAAACGGATAGGCTCATCGGTAGAACACCGGCGGGCTGATGTACATAATCTCGACCCAAAAGAAATCGGTCAATTTGACTTAGTCCTGCTTCTCGGCGTTTTTTACCATCTTCGAAATCCATTAGCAGCACTCGAACAAATCGCGAAGGTTACGAGACGACTCCTAATCTGTGAAACTCATGTTTTGCTACCGTTCGTGCACGAACGCTACCCTCTTGTGCCTTTTTTCCCTGGTGATGAGCACGCGGCTGAAACGAAGTACGAAATGTGTGCAATGCCGACCATGACCGCACTAAACCAAATGCTACAATCTTCAGGTTTTGACGATGTTAAAACCGTGTACTCACCGTCATTTCGTTATTGGAAGAAATTTCTTGCACTCGTAACAAACCGTCCACAATCAGGCCGCGGCATTGTTCATGCGCGCGTGTCGTCGTGAACGACAACGAAGGAGATTGGCGCAATGAAGATTGCGGTACTAGGCATGGGAACGATGGGCGCCCCAATGGCGACCAATTTAATCAAAGCTGGCTGTGAGGTCACCGTTCAAAACCGCACTAGAAGTCGAGAAGAGCCTCTCGGGAAAATCGGGGCAGTACGCGCCGAAACACCAGCCGCAGCCGCAAGTGAAGTCGATATTGTGCTCTGTTGCGTGTCAGATACCCCAGATGTTGAACGAGTCTTACTGGATCCCGAAACAGGTGTAATTACGTCACTCAAAACCGGAGCATTAATTATCGATTGCTCCTCTATTGCCCCTGAAGCCACTCGGCGTTTCGCCGAACAATTTCGTGCCAAAAACATTGGGTACGTCGACGCGCCGGTTTCTGGTGGTTCGGAAGGCGCGGTCAAAGGCACGCTCACCATCATGTGCGGTGGCACCGAAGACGACTTCGCGCGAGCCGAACCTGTACTTCAAATCATTGGTGCCAAGGTAACGCGGATTGGTCCGGTCGGTTGTGGACAGATCGCAAAGGTTGCGAATCAAGTGGCTATCGCAGGAACCTTCATGGCCTTAGCTGAGGCACTCACACTTGCGTATCGTGCAGGCGCGAACCCAGAGCGCGTCGTTGACGCGATCGGTGGGGGGGTTGCCGGCTCATGGATCCTTAATAACCGTTCTGACAAGATGTTAAATGATGACTATCCTCTCGGCTTTCGGACTCGGTTGCACCGAAAAGATCTCGGCATCGCACTCGACACAGCGAAACAATTTAACGTGCCAGTGCCTATCGCGAGTCTAGTTGCAACGATTGAAGATGCTCTGATCGCCCAAGGGTACGGAGATGAAGACATGTCAAACCTCGCACGGTTTGTACGTGAAGGCGCAGGAATCCCGAATGGACCGATGAAGGCGTAATGACTAGGAAAGTTTTTTCGAGTTCGAAGGACGCCCTAGACGGCCTCTTAGCAGATGGCATTACGCTCATGGTCGGCGGATTTGGTTTGTGTGGCGTACCACAAAATCTGTGCGTCGCCCTTCGTGATTCAGGAGCCACTGATCTGACGTGTATTAGTAACAACGCCGGTGTTGACGGTGCCGGACTCGGCCTCCTGCTTCAAACTCGACAGGTCACAAAGATGATTGCGAGTTATGTCGGCGAAAATAAATTATTCGAACGGCAATATCTTGATGGAATTCTTGAAGTAGAACTTAACCCACAAGGGACACTCGCTGAACGCATTCGGGCTGGCGGTGCCGGCATCGGTGCCTTCTTCACGCCAACGGGTCACGGCACACCCTTGAGTGAAGGCAAGGAAACTCGCCTACTGAACGGACGCTGGCAGGTTCTCGAAACAGCTCTTCGTGCCGACGTTTCATTGGTCAAAGCGTGGAAAGCCGACGAGGAAGGAAACCTCGTTTATCGGATGACCGCGCGCAATTTTAATCCACCAATGGCCGAAGCTGGCACAGTCACCGTGGCGGAAGTCGAAGAGATCGTTCCCTGTGGCACGCTCGATCCCCACAACGTCCACACACCTGGTGTGTACGTTGATCGCATTGTTGTTGGGGAAAATCAAGAAAAAGTAATCGAACGGCGCAAGACACGCTCAGATTGACTGCCGGTCGGAACGACACAAACCAAAATCGGAGGTAAGTGTGGCGCTCGATAGAGAGCAAATCGCACGTCGTGCGGCAAAAGAGATCCAGGACGGTAATTACGTCAATCTGGGTATCGGTATCCCGACACTGTGCGCAAACTTTGTCCCATCTACCGCACATGTCATGTTACAGAGCGAGAATGGGCTACTCGGAATCGGACCGTATCCCAGAGAAGACGAACTCGATGCAGACCTCATCAATGCCGGCAAAGAAACCGTGACCACCGTCAAGGGAGCGAGTTTCTTTAGTAGCACGCAAAGTTTTGCAATGATTCGCGGTGGCCATATCGACCTTGCGATTCTAGGTGCGATGCAGGTCTCAGCCTCTGGTGACCTAGCAAACTGGATGATTCCAGGCTCTATGGTCAAAGGACCAGGTGGAGCGATGGATCTCGTCTCGGGTGCCAAGCGCGTACTAATCGTAATGGACCATCTTTCAAAGGGTGGTGACAAAAAAGTCCTAAAGGAATGCACGCTCCCACTAACAGGAAAAAACGTCGTTCACCGCATCGTTACATCGCTCGCCGTTCTCGATGTCACACCTGATGGACTTCAATTAATCGAACGTGCGCCCGGTACGTCCATTGACGAAATCCAAGATGGAACCGATTCCAAATTAATCATTGAGGGCACCGTGCCAGAAATCGTCGCTTAGGTGCTGCGCTGGACAGAATAGCTAGGCAAGCGGTGGCGTATCTCGTGCGAGACGAACCGAAGCCGTAACCGCCTGACCAATCACATCGAGCGCACACCGTGTTGCCTTCCGTCTCCATGGTTGACTCCGAGGACAAAAGCATTCCAGCAGTTCTTTTTTGACCCTGGAATACCCGGCTGTCTCTAACGAAGCATAATGATGCATTCGATTTTCTTCTCGAAGCGCAGCTAACACCCGAATCATCGGGTGCGTACCAAACTCCAGACAGGCGAAACGATAAAGGGCTGGCGAATGTCTCGCTAGCCAAGCCCCCATAACGCCTTGGGCATAGTACTGGCCTCGCTCAGCGACAGAAACAACACGCTCATAATCGAAGTGCGTCCAGTACCACTGAAGGTGGCGCGCATGAGGTTGCTCAACGAATAGTTGGTAGTCAGCAAACGGCCCTAAACCAGTATGAAGGTCAAGATGGACCACAGCCTCTGCCCCACGGGTCCACGACCAAAAATGAGACTGCATAAGCGCCGTCGACTCAGACGGAACATATCCACCAAAGAACAACCCATTCTGATCTTCGTACTGGCCTGATGCCACCGCAGTTCGCAAAATCTGAGCTCCGTAACGCGCGACCAGCCATGCTGCACCACACCGAAAGGTCGGGTACGACATCCACGAGGGTACGGTCGAGGGGGTAAGAAATTTTTGTACGTGTTCGTAGCCATCTGGCGTCCCCAAGTACTTCTCACCAGCAAGGCGATCCACAAAGTTTCGGTTGAGGTCTACATTCCGTGAATCGGTTCGACGTCGCCACGCAAATCCGAACGGATTAACTGCATGCACCAACACAACCGTCGTGCGCGGAGACAATTCAACCTCTCCACTGGCCAATCGAGCAAGCCATGCCAATTGCACCGCGGAACCAAAAAACCCTTCAACTCCGTGTAACCCGGATGTCACGACTACCGTCTGAATTGGCTCTCGAGCACCTACCCATGCGACATCGATCGATAACGATTCCCCAGACGGACCTACTTGCTCAATCGGGTAGGACGAAATTTGCGCATGAACATCTCGTGCGGCATCGAGAAAACGACGCCGTGCAACAGCATAGGTAGGTGAAAACGCCGCGGATTCAGGTTTGGCGCTACGCACGAAATCGATAAGAACTCAGCCAGAGACCAACCAGTTAGTAAAACAGCATCGCTATGACAAGAAATGCAACGGCTAGAATCACTACCCACTGCCAAACCTCTTGTTTGTCCTCAGCAGGAATCAATTGAAAAGTAATACTGCGATGCCCATCCACGACGTTCCGGAGAAACGTCGCAGCCGATAGCCCCGCACTGTCGAGTACGAAGGAACGCCCGCCAGCTCGTTGATCAAACGTTGCGACACTATCAGGATTGACTCGAGTACGAATACCCTCAAGGTCCGCCTCTAACGTCGCATCATAATCAACACCGCGCACATACTCGAGTAGGACTGTGTTGAGATTCACACCCGTACGAGAACCTACGACGACCGGATAAACAGCTAACCCGCGCCGGCGGAATTCTGCAAGAGCTTGATCAAGTCTCGAAAGTTGTTCATTGTCTGCTGCAAAATCTCCATCGGTAAACAACAACACTATTCGGTCACTACGCTCCTCGGGTTGCCAATCTTCATCGCCACTTTCAAATCGATCTTGATTATCGAGCGACTGAAACACATGTTCGAATGCGGTTGTAACATCAGAATCCCACGGAAACGCATCACCAGATAGCTGTTCCGGCGGACCAATTTGCCCTACCTGCTCAATAAATCGCTCGGCATTTGCTGACATATGCACCTGACGTAATGCCGTAGTCCCAAACACAAACAGTGCAACGCGGTCCCCAGGCGTAAGAATTTCCTGCGTATACAAAGTGAGAGCTTCACGAACCGCAAGGTCAAGACGTGAAGGTCCAAGATCGCGAACCCACATCGAGGCCGAGGCGTCGATAGCGACAGCCACATCCACATCACCCCGTTTGAAACTGGCGCCACCGTAGACCCAAAACGGACGAGCAGCCGCAACCGCGAGCACAGCCAAAGCAATGGTCGCAAAAAACCAAAACTTAATATGGCCAAAGAGTGGATACGAAGACCCATGGGTCTTGACGGGGCGTAGACCCGTTCTGAGTGCAAAGACGAGCAAACCAAAGAGCAGCACCAGTCCCGCGACAGGAATAATCGCGAGGTACTCAGGACTTTGAAATTCTACGCTTTCGCGGAGGGCAGCTTGGAACTCGTTCATACTGATGAACCAGTTAATGGTCGTGGCCTGGATTAGCCACGTCGACGGCGAACCGGCGTTCCTTCACCCCGCATCTGTTCCAACTGGGGAGGTTCCGCTTCACGTAAGGGTTCAAGGGCACGACGCACGGCGTCAGGATCACTGGTGAGATCATAATTCCACTTGTAGTCAAACCGATCGCTCGTATCACTACGCAGTGCTCGCTCGTAGTCGGCATTTACATCGTCAAGTACTTCCTGGATAATCGCGAGTTTTTGCGCCTCACCTGTTTCATCATCGTCTGCAATCAGTCGATAGCGCTGGCGTGCCAGTTGGAATTTTGCACTCGCGAGCAAATGCGACGCGCGTGGATCATCAATCTCGTCAGCCAGATCTCGCACTACCGCGTCATAATTTTCAGTAAGGTAGTTGTACGAAGCCTGCTGGAGAAACGCATCGGTAAACAGGTACGCATCCGCAAACCAACTCATTCCGACACTGCGGCTATCTTCATAAAAACTGTTCACCGCACCCAATTCTTGATCCGCTTGTTCGTAATCCCCCCGGTAAATCGCCTCACTCAACCCATTGAGGTGTGTATAAAACCCCGCGAGTGTCCGTGATGGAACCGCCACCAGCGCCAAAAACAAGATCGACAGGACGAAACCAACGAGGTACTTAAAACTCTTTTCTTTATCGAGTAGGTCTGTAAATCGCATCAGTGTGCCCTCTTCCACTCCAACACTCTACGGAGTTGTCCCCCACAGTAATTCAGCTACCAATCCCATCGGTATACCCACGGCAAGAAACCCCATCGCCAACAAAAGAAACCGTGAATAAATCGGCACTTTGAGTGCACGATGTTTCTGTTCGACACGCACTGCTTCACGTTCGTCAATCGCCTGATAGGCTTCCGTCAAGCTGTCCTCATCAGTTACGTCAAAATAGTCGCCGCCGTATTCACGAATCATCTCGATTAAACGCGGCGTACTCGGATGACCGATCATCGCTGTTCGCGCATCACTGGTATTAATGTAAATGATGTACGGCACGATGTTGCGCTGGTTAAGCGCCGCAAACTCCGCATCAGGAAATTCGTCCACCGCGGCATCTGTAACAATCAGTACCGCGCGGTTTTGGTTTTGCCCACCGCCAAGTGCGGCTTCATCCTGATCGAACTGCTTCGTGATTGATTGCAGAGGGCGAATAATGTTCGTATCGCCCTCCGCTGGCACGATCCGCACCTTGTCGCGCGGCACGACCATTGCCTTATCCAAGCGTTGCGTCATGACATACGGCGCATCCCACACTTGAAAAAAATACAACTCGTCATCCATTACAAAGTCGTCGACCATGTAGGGATACGTAGAGAATAACCACAATGAAACGCGATCATTCTTTTCCTTCCGCATCTCAAGAAATCGCAAATGAGCATCGCGGGCAACTTCGGCTTTCGATTTACCCGTATCAGGAAATTCCCAAGCCATGGATCCGGACGTGTCGACTAAGTCAACACGCACGCGCGACTCAACGTAGCCACTCACCTCTTCGGTGGCCGTCAGAAACGGGTCAGCTGCCGCGAACAGCATGAGCGCCAACGCTCCGGCTACAAAGACCTTTGGAAGGGTATGTGCGGTACGAATCCACAAACCTTTTTGATATTTTGGGTCGATCACATGACCAGAATGCTGACGAGTATGCTTTTGGGGTCGAAAGACCAGCCGCGCTATCGCCACAATCGCCGCCACACCAACCATCATGCCAAGGATGGACGCAAGGCCAACATCCCCGTAACGAACTTGTGCCATTTCAGTCTCGACTAATTCGTCGAGACTGGCGACAATAAATGCGAAAAAATCGTTCCACGGAAGAAACATGTCATCTCTGCCCAAAAACACCAGTCACGGAACGCCAGAATTGTATATGCGGTCGTAACTCGGTTAACGATGCGCCCAATAACTCAGCTTCCTGCACAGGATCCTCAATTGTCGCAGTGTCCCCACCCTCTTCAAGACCTCGGTGATAGACCGCAAACCGCCCCGCCAATACGGCAAGAGCTTCCTTGCGCCCACCGTCTTTTAATTCCTCCACATGTCGCTGAATATCTTTCGGTGTATCACCAGTGACTAGGTCAGGTAATTCGGCTTGGAGATATTCACGCCCCGAAATCACGAGGTCTCGCTCAAGTTCATTTAATGCCCCATTGCCATTGGCCACGGCATCTTCCAATGCTCGAACGTGCCGTTGCAGTGTTCGGCGTGCTTCCCAGATCGACGGCGGAACGGGAATCAGGGCTTCGAGGCGTTCCAACTCTTCAAGGTCCTTCGCGGCCTCCATCGATATTTCCTTGGGTTTCCGCGCCTGCCGAATAAGGAACACGAACCACACAAGGAGCGGTAATGGTGCAACCGCCCACGCAAGAGCGCGATAAAATGCCGCTTGGGTACTAAACTCACCCAGCTCGATCGAGTCTCTAATGTTGAGTACCGGAACATCCGTCATCGTAGATACATAGCGAACCAGGCCTTGGCCACCATCAACTTGTTGAATTTCCGCATCTTCGATGTCTTCACCAAGGTCTCGGACTAGGTAGTAAAAACCGAATGACGGAATGACGTAAACCGCTTTCTCTGGGGCAATCAAACGAAGCCCATACTCAAAGTCCCAGATGTGCTCATCGTCGACCTGACTCTTAAACACCTCGAGCGTAACGGCTTCAAATGGGTGCACCGGAAGATTCTCTGGAACCATCCGATCTTCAAGAATAAGAATTTCTCGACCATCTGAAATCAGGTCCGGAAACCGAACACGGTAAGTCTGGGTAATAACATCACCTGTCTTAACCACCGTCGGCTCAAGTTCAAGTGTTTCTATACGAATCAAGGGCGCATCAGTCCCCACGGCAGAAGCCGGCTCTTGAGCCGAAATACTAACGTCCCCACCAACAAAACCGACAACCATGCACACGAGTACTATTTGTCTCATCACCTGTTCCTATCGAGCCGTTCGAGCAATAAAAAACTTCGGTAGTTCCTCAATATGATTCTTAGGTGTCAGCACCACAGAATCGACACCACTCCGATGCCTGAGCTGGTATTGCAGTTCAGCACGTCGCTCCTCAATCTCACGTCTGATCGCCCCGGCTTTACGAGCCGAAATAACTGTCTGCTTCCCCGTCTCCATATCAGAAATTCGAATATAGCCGAAACGACTCCGGACCGTAAACTCCTCCGGATCATCGAGAATCAGCGCCATCATATCGTGCTTGGACGCCAGCATGCGAAGGAGCTTAAAATCAATGGCTGCCTGGTCGTTCACCATATCCACCACATCCGACAGCAAAATGATCGAATGCCGGTTCTTGAGGCGAGAAGCCATAAATCTGAACGGTACCGAAAAATCCGCCCCGCGTTTAGTCGGAAATTCTCGCTGCAACTTCAATTTGTCGAAGATCTGCTGTGCGATATGGAATATTTGCGACGTCCCAAGCTTGGGTTTGACGAACAGTTCTATTTGGTCCGAAAACCCGAGCAGTCCAACCGGATCCCGTTTATTTGCACGAGTCAATCCAATGTTCCCGATGAGATCAAGTAACAGCAGTGCTTTATTACTCGCCTGTGAAATCTGAAACAACGTCGAATACGACAAGTCTGCAACCAACAGAGTGCGGAGCTCTTTCGGCTCCATCCGCTCAATGCGATAAATTTTGTCTGGATAAGTCCGAAGACTCAGAGTCCAGGCAATGTCCTTTAATGGTTGGCCGGGACGCCATTGATCCACACCAACAATGTCATAACCCGCTCCCTTAAACCCACTCTTGTGGTCACCGTAGTGAACAGACGTCGATTTCTTTATAGCCTTGATGCCATGTTTGATGCCACGAAACCGCGCAAAGACCTCCTCTACTTCCAAGGAGGAATCTCCATATCCTGAATGACTTGTTGAAGCAGCTCTTCTTTGTTCACTGAAAATTCCATGCCCTCACGAAGGACGAGGCGATGCGCAAGAACGGGTTCCGCGACAGCCTTAATGTGGTCCGGCGTGATGATCGTGTCGCCATTAAAGAACGCGAACGTTCTGGCCACTGCCTCGATATGGAAATGCACACGTGGCGAAATTCCGACTCGAATGTACTCCTTCACTGTACGGGCTGCTCGTCCCTGCACGCGGTGCGGCCGTGTGTTTCGGATCAAACGCACTTTGTACTGTTGAGCGTATTCCGACATCTTGACCGTATCGAAAATGTGTTGAGCAATATCTAGTACTTCATAGAGATTGGTTAACTTCTCGACCTTTTTCCCGACAACATTACCCGCCGTGATGTTGTACTCGTCCTCCTCTTTCTCCGGATCCATCATATTGATCGAAATGGTCGTCCGGTCGAGCTGAGCCACTGGGTTAGCAAAGGTCCCTTCTTCTTCTCCAAAAATATTTTCGGTACAAATGACCATAAAGAAACGGGGGCCGGTAATGTCGTTATAGTCACCCGACAGCGGAAAGAGTGGAAGCATCTTTCCTTCTGCAAGATTGCCGTAATCAGAACTGAGCGTTGCTGAACTTTCCTCCATCCCTTCCAGTACGGCCGCTTTAGTTTTTCCTGACAGGCGATTATCCTCATCAATCAGGACAATATGCGCCATCAACTTCCCGGGTTTGAAGTTAATCTTTCTTGTGCCATCAACTTCCTCGACGATCGTTTCGTAGCCAAGAATATCTTCCGGCATATAAGTCGGCATGCCCTGAATACGCTCAAATTTGGCATCGATGGCCATCGCGCAAGCGCTGACCAAGTCAGTTTTGCCCGTGCCGGTCGGCCCACGAAACATGACATGGGGCTGCCGAAGTAACTTCCCCTGACTGAGCTTGTCCGTATACGGCAAGAGCGTGAAGAATGCCCACGAGAGAGTCCGCGCCGCATCGTCAAGGCCATAGAGCCATTTGGTCGACTCCTTTTGAAATCGTTGAACCACTTCGAGGGCGTGGTCGCGGTCAATTGTTGGCTTCGCTTCAACAGTCATGGACGGTATCAACCCCTACGGGAAAAATAGTAAGTGTCTAAAGAGCGCCCCAGCATATCAGTTTATCAGTCACCCAATTGCACCGGCCTAGCATTTCTGGCAACGGGGTGCCAAGATCACAAGAACATGGCACTTCTAACAGCTGAAGAGTACAAACAAAGTCTGCGTGACGGTCGGACAGTGTACTACCGTGGCGAACTAGTGAACGACGTGACCACACACCCAGTAATCGGTCTTGCCGTTGAACATGCTGCGATCGACTATCGGATGGCTCACGACGAAAACGAGTCGTCCCTCGCGGTTGTCAACGACGACAATGGTCGGTATTCGCGTTATTACAAAATACCCCGAACACCCGAAGATTTACTGAAGCGCGGCGCTCTGATCGAACGGGCAACAACCCTCGGGGGTACTCTCGTCGTCTTAATCAAGGAAATTGGAACCGACGCGCTCTTCGCCTTGCATTTGATCGCTGCACATATGGACCGTAGTCACGGCACCAATTACCTGCCGCGCGTCGAGCAGTTTTATGCTCATTGTCGAGATAACGACCTGGCCATTGCCGTCGCCCAAACCGACGTTAAAGGTGATCGCGGCAAAGGCCCGTCAGGTCAGAACCACCCTGACTATTACGTTCGAGTGACGGCACAGGATGCCGACGGTATTACCTTGTCCGGGGCGAAAATTCATACGTCCGTGTCGACCAATGCACATGAAATTATTGTGCTTCCAACACGTAACTTTTCTGCTGGAGAGGAATCGTACGCGATTGCGTGTGCCGTTCCAGCAAACGCGCCAGGCCTTACCATGCTTGCCAGTGGATATGGACGCGGAGGAAACGAATTTGAACACCCGATTAGCGCCCACCATAAGATGATGGAAACCCTGACGGTGTTCGAGAACGTCAAGGTGCCGTGGGATCGTGTCTTCCTCAACGGAGAAGTCGAGATGGCAGGCCCTCTAGCCAAGACCTTCGTTGAGTTTCATCGCTTTACGGCGGTCAGTTACAAACTCCCACTTGTTGACCTCTTTGTCGGCGCATCACATCTGATGGCCGAATTCAACGGCATCCTCAAGGCGGGGCATGTGCGCGACAAGCTTGCGAAGCTGATTAGCTACGCCCAAATCTGCCGGGGCATGGCGCGGGAGGCTGCCCGCGAAGCCAAAACCATCGACCAGATCGCCGTCCCCAATGCGGAGCTCATCAACATTGCTAAATTGTATTTTGCAACAAACTATCATCAGGCACTTGCCTGGGTGCAGGATATTGCCGGTGGCCTGTTGGTCACGGGACCAAGCCAAGAAGACCTTAAGGATGAACGACTAAGCGCGCTCATCGAAAAGTATCTCGGCGCAGCAGAAATATCCGCTGAAAACCGGTTGCGGTTAATGAATTTGATCGCCGAAATCACAGCGACTGACTTTGCCGGCTATCAAGCCGTCCTGGCGATTCACGCTGAAGGCAGCATCGAGGCCGAAAAAATGACCATCTGGCGGCAACACGATATCGCCCCCAGCGTGAACTACGCAAAACAACTTGCCGGTATCAAAAACGACTAACTCACGGACAACAGGATGAAGTTAGTTCACCCCAAACCCAACCGTCATCCCCACATAAAACTCGCGGCTTGGTGACGGCTCAAAATACCGCTTGGCTCCCGGTGGGCCATAAGCATTCACAATGACTGATGAGTTATACCGCTCGTTAAACAAGTTATCGATCCCGAAAAACGGTCGCAGGTCTGTGTTGCCAAACAAACTATCGAATCCAAACCTGAGGTCAACAACCTTAGAGGCCCAGTTCGATACGGTATTGCCATTGTCGACAAAGAAATCATCCACCCACCGGACCGAAGCACTGGTCCGAAAACCACTTGCTGCATAGTCAAGACCCGCAAACAATCGATTAGGTGGCGCCCCCGGTTCAAGCTTCCCAGAGTAGTTGGTGCCACTACTAGTCACAAACCTTTCAAAGGTGAAGTCTTGATGGGTATAAGCCATCCGAGCACGCACCCTCGATACCGGCCGCCAATTCAGTGACAATTCCACCCCATTCCGTGCCGATTCTCCGGCGTTGGAAAAGAAAGTCTGTTCGTCTGCGGATTCCTGCGAGACAAACGCGTCCAACAAGCGCGCGCGATATACCGCAACCTCATATTGCAACCGGGCAGGCTCTAAAAGTCCCCGCAACCCCACTTCAAAACTGCGTATACGTTCCGGGTCAAGCAACTGGTTGAAACCGCCACCGCCTTCCGGTCGATTCGACAATTCCACCGTCGTTGGAGTCTGATACGCCGTAGACAGGTTGGTAAAAAGATTCACCGTCGGTGTTGCCGCAAACGTGAGGCCAACCGATGGGCTCGCGGCGTTCATCGTACGCTCACCCGAATCATCCCCGTCTGCCAAGTCCTGGTCGGTTACTGAAAAGTTGTAGTAGTCGTAGCGAATACCAGCCGTCACGGTGACACGGCTATGTGGGGTCACACTAATTTGAGCAAAAGGCCCGGCGGACAACACATCTTCCAGTTGTCGAATATCTAAATCTCCCTTAACCCACACTGGCGTGGTCAACCAATCGGTCTTGTTGCCATACTCTGCGCGCTGGTCACCCTGTGAGGAAACATCCACCCCCATACTCCATTGGACGATGCCCTGCGTGCCAAGGTACTCGGAACGAAACCCGCCACCCGCTCGATTCAGATCAATCCACCGAAACGGATTTGATGCGGCGAGTTCTCGCGTCACCCCCCAGCCTGTGGCGCGAAACATCTGCGTGCCAAAACTATGCTCAATCGTCGCACCATATTGCCCCTGCTCCGTGGCTTCGCCCCAGTGCTGCTTCTGGGCAATAAAGCGCGTTCCTCGGGGGTCGGTCCTGGCATTGGCCAAACTCATCATGCTCGGATTTTCGGCAAAAGGTGAGTTGTAGTGATTGAAAATACCGGTCAGACGAGTTCCGGCAGACAGCGCTTGCCGAACAACAATATTCGTTTGTCGGATTTCCGCAGCACTATGCTCACGCCATCCATCCGTTTCAAAACGACTAAAGCTCCCCATAAACTCGGTACCGCTATTGTTATGCCCGTCCATCCGTATCTGCTGCCGGTTATAGCCATTGCTCCCAACCTGGACATCGGGGCGCACCGTGAAACGGCGTGTCTGATCGATTTCTGTGAACAGACTAATCACACCGCCAGCTGAATTTCCGTACAACACTGAATTCGGACCACGAATGACCTCGGCACGTCGAACCGATCCGAGGTCGATATTACTGGGTTCCGTGGTCCCATCAGCCGTCGTGATAGGAATGCCATCCTGCACAATCGCAATACCGCGCAGACCGAATCTTGGTTGCGGCGAGCGTATGCTCAATCCAACACCACCTGACAGCCCATAATTTCGGCGGTTCTGCACTAGCAAACCGGGAATACCCCGTAGCGCTTCATCCAGCGACGCTTTCCGCTGGGCGAAGTCAATCTGGTCAGACTCAACGAGAGCGACCGAATTCGGCACCGTCGCAAGTGTCTGGTCACTCCTGGTGACATTCACCGTCTCGGCAAGCGCGGCAATCTCAAGCGTAAAATCTCGCAATGTCGGTGACGACCCAACCGTGACCGTCGACGAAGCTGCTTGGAAACCCGGCAGCGCCGCAATCACTTCATAGCTTCCAGCCGGCAACCGCATCGTATACGCGCCATTTGGACCACTGACCGCGCTTCGCACCAAACCAGTCGACGAGTTTTGAGCTGTAATTGTCACACCAGGCAACACGCCACCAACTTCATCCATGACGGCGCCATTTACCATGCCAAGGTCACCCTGTTCCGCACTCACAGTCAGCGTCGGCACAGTACCAATCAAAAAAAATAGACAAATAATACGAACCAAATAAATCAGCTTCAAAGGCATACGAACTCCCTATCGAAAGACAAGCCGAAACTACAATCAGATGTTTAAATATGGCTAGACGTGGGCGCGGGGCGGCGGAAGAAGAGGAACAGCGTTCCACATTCGCTCGACAGAATGGCGCAAGGTGATAATGTCACGGCTTTGCAGTAGCTGTAAAAATAGCCCAGACTCCGGCGTAAATCCAGGCAAACCCAACAAATTCAGCAAGGTATCATCGAGCGTATCGCACGCCGTGACCTTTGCCGCCTGACCCGGTGTTGTGTCCTCCACAATCTCATCGTGCGCAACCACATCTCGCCCCACAGGACATCCCGCTGTGACCGAAAGCATCAGAGGCAACAGCACCATGGCCGTGAACTTCCACGCGACGACACCGGCGACGGTTCGAGACCGAAAGGCTTGCATACAGTTTCTATTGTAACGCCTTCACCCGTTCGTAATGGTCAGTTTCACTGACAACGGCAGTGAAATCAGGCGGGTTGGTCGAGCGCGACGGTGTCAATCACTGCTTCCTTCCCGTCCACACACCAGTACCGTACCAAACGAAGCTACCTTCGTCACCATCGATGGCCAGACCTTGGATTTCTCCGGAAAGATTAATCGGCATGTCACCGTCAAGATCTGGGACGACAAATCCCCACTGAATCGTAGTGCCATCGAGGGTCCCCTCAAGCGGTAAGACCCCTTCGCCATCATTCATGTCAATCTCACCGGCAATCGTGCCACCGGTCTCATCAAAAGTTGCAGTCCAGACTTGTTCACCGGTCTGCGTGTCGAGTTTAATTTCCCACACGCCTGACAAGCCAGACTGCGCCTGCACAGATGCGGTTGAAATGAAGAAACCGAGCAATAAGCTCACCGCGAACACTATAAATATCGTGCATGCTTTTGATTTCGACATGTCTCCCATCACTCCTGACCCGTCCGGCAGGCTTATTCTACACATTGTGACAAACACACAGAACATGGCAAAAACCATTTCCGGCAGTAGAATGTCAGCTCAGTAAGTCGTCCCATACAATCTTGAAGAGGTAGGCCGAATGCCACAACAGTCCGATACAAACCGATGGCTTCCCCTCGTCGGGGGCACAATCTTGAACCTTGTTCTCGGCGTGTTCTACTCGTGGAGTGTCTACGTACTTCCACTCGAAACAGAATTCGAGTGGACTCGTCAGCAGCTCTCCTATCCGTTCAGTATCGGTCTGTTCACCATGGCCGTCATGTTCGTCGTCGCTGGGCGCTTACACGCAATCCTTGGCTTCCGCACAATCGCTGCCATCGGTGGCATACTTTTTGGCCTTGGTTATTTCCTCACAAGCCTCACAACGTCGCTCTGGTGGTTGTGTCTTTCATACGGAGTCCTTGCCGGCGCGGGAAATGGTTTTGGCTACTCCGTTGCTATTCCAGTCATCTCGCGCTGGTTCCCTGACAAGCGTGGACTGGCCCTCGGTATCGCCGTCGGTGGATACGGTGCAGGATCCGGCATCTTCGGACCAATCGCTTCCGAAATATTACTACCTTCATATGGGTGGGAAACGACTTTCCGCATCTATGGAATTGTGTTCTTTCTCGTTGCGATGGTGGGCGCTTGGTTATTAAAGCCAGCTCCAGACGGCTACGTGCCTAGTGGTTGGGATCCCAGTCAACTCAAAGCCGCCGTGACTCGAACTGCACGGGACTTTACAACAAGTGAAATGCTACGCGATCGCTCTTTCTATCTTCTCTTTATCGCCTATTGCCTTGGCTCAATGGCCGGACTGGGGCTAATCGGCATAGTGACGCAATGGGGTGTTCAAGAAGCCGGCATCGCAAGTGCCGGCTTTATCGGTCTCAGTATCGGCGCAATCGGCAATACATTCGGGAGAGTTATTTCTGGCTCTCTTTCTGACAAGCTCGGGCGGTTAAATGTACTCAGACTAATGGTAAGTGTCTCAGCCGTGGCGATGCCACTACTGTACTTACAAGGGTCAAGTGTGCTCGTATTTATAGTCGGAGTGTTCATAGTCTATTACTGCTACGGTACCCTCCTAAGTGTTTTTGCCGCCACGTCGGCCGATTTTTACGGCACAAAATACCTTGGCGTGAACTACGGTCTACTTTTTCTTGCCTGGGGTATTGCCGGGCTTTTGGGCGGGCGTCTCGCGGGCTTCGTGGTTGACACGTACGGTAGTTACGAGTTGGCATTCTTCGGTGCCGCAACACTCTCGCTCCTTTCGCTTGGCACCCTCCTTCTGACAAAAGCCCCACAATCACCTGAAACGGCCTCGGTATAGGTTGAAAACCGTGTCTCAATCTACTCTAGGTAGTGTTATCGGTCTTGTCGGTGATCTTGGAGACCGACTCTGTCGTTTTACACAACGATGGATCCCCGACTCTTGGGTTGTCTGCATGATTCTGACAATTGTGGCCCTTGCATTAGCGATGGTCGGTGCAGGCGCAAGCCTGAATGAATCAGTGTTGGCGTGGGGTGGTGGAATGTGGGCGCTGCTGGAGTTAGCGATGCAATTCTCGATTGCAATGATCGCGGCTCACGCCTGCGTCTCATCTCGACCAGTATTTCGATTTCTCGATTGGCTTGCTGATAGACCAAATAAAGACAGCCCTATTCAAGCCATCGCGCTAATCGGGGCTTACTCAATGGTTACAGGGTATTTCAATTGGGCTTTGAGCGTCGTGGCATCTGCGCTGTTTGTTCCGTTCATTGCACGCCGAAACCCCAAGGCGGACATCCGAGTCATCATCGCTGCGGCATATCTTGGTCTCGGAACCGTCTGGCATGGCGGATTATCCGGCTCAGCGCCACTTATTCTTGCCACACCGGGAAACCCACTGCTTGAGCCTTCAAGCGGACCACCAATCATCGACCGACTCATACCAGTCACCGAGAGCCTCTTTATCCCGTTTAACCTTGTCTATCTCAGCGTGATTTTTTGCCTTGCCCTAGCTACGGTTGTAATTCTTCACCCCAGGCAAAACGCACAAACTCTCACCAGTGATGAGATCGACCGCATGCTTCCAAGCCTGCCGGAGGATAATCCAGCCACCACTCCGGCGGCCCGTATGGAATCATTTCGCGGATGGGTGTTCCTGGCAGCGATCCTTATCGGTTATCCATTGGGATACTCGATGGTCACCAGAGGATTTGGGGCTACCTGGACAATCAATGCATACAATGCCGTCTTCCTTGTCTCGGCGCTTCTCCTCCAAGGGCGACCGTCCAACCTAGTCCGCGCCTTTTCGAACGGTGCGCGCACAGCGTCTGGGGTCATCCTCCAATTCCCGTTCTACGCCGGGATTTTTGGCGTTATCAATAACACCGAGCTTGGCAGTTGGCTTGGAGATTTCTTTGTCACATTCGCCACGACCGAAACCTATCCACTTGTGGTGTATGTGTACTCAGGATTTATGAATATCTTTGTGCCGTCAGCGGGATCAAAATGGCTAATCGAAGCACCATATCTACTACCAGCAGCAAAAGAGCTCGGCGTGTCGGCCACGACGACAGTTCTGGCATACGCGTATGGAGACTCGACAACAAACCTGATTCAACCGTTTTGGGCGATTCCTATACTGACGGTCACGGGATTGAAATTCGGTGACGTCCTCGGCTACACCGGAATTGTAGCCATCGTCTGCGCGATTACGAGTGTCATTGCGATGTTACTGATTCCAGCAAACCTTTAGGCTAATTCGCCTGGCGATCCAGAATTGCCTCGATCTCATCCATAACACGATCCATGCGCGAAATGAGTGCGTCGTACGGCGCATCCGTAGCCAGGTCGATACCGTATTCCTGAAGCAGTTCATACGCATAACGTGACCCACCCGAAGACAACACCGCCAAGTAGTCATCACGGGCTTGCTGGTCTCCAGTCAGAAACCGTTCAGCAAACATCGTGCCGCCAGCGATTGAGGTCGCGTATTGAAAGACATAAAAATTGCGGTAAAAGTGTGGAATAAAGGCCCATTCAATGGCATACGCGGAGTCGTACGTAAGCACACCACTGTCCGAACCATGGTACTCCCGCACCAATTGCTCATAGACCTCACTCATCCTATCTCCGGTAAGTGCTTCACCTTGCTCAACGAGCTCATGAATCTTCAGTTCAAATTCGGCAAACATCACTTGCCGAAAAAATGTTCCACGCACCGCTTCAAGTGCCGTGCCGAGGTAAAACAGACGCTCGTTGTCAGAGATATCCTGTGCAAGCATGTGCTCCTGTAGGAGCACTTCATTGGTCGTCGATGCAATTTCAGCCGTAAATGTGGCATAGCTGGATGTTTCGTATGGGTTGGCCCGCTTCGATAACATCGTGTGAATCGCATGTCCCCATTCGTGAGCAAATGTTGATACGTCTTCGTATTCACCATTGAAATTCAGCAGGAGGTATGGATGAACGTCATAGATAGCCCCATACATGTACGCACCTGGAGCCTTGCCCTGCTGTGGATAAACATGCATCCAATCGCCCGCAAATCCTGTCTGAAGCATAGAAACGTAATCGTCACCAAGCGGCACCGCAGACGCTAGCGACAGGGTCTTCGCTTCATCAAGGTCGAACGAGCGACTCGATGCGACCAATGTTGGATAGATGTCGTAATAGTGCAGGTCCTCGAGGCCGAGCATCCTCTGCCGTAAACGAAAATAGCGATGCAGTGACGGCAGGTGTCGATGCGCTGCATCAATCAACTTACGATAAACATCAGTCGGAATATTTGGACCGGAAAGCGCAGCATCAAGCGCCGAATCATATTTCCGAGCTGTGGCTTCAAACACATGGGCTTTGACGTGCGTATCCAGCGTTTGACCGAGTGTCGATTCATAAGATTTCCATGCTTGCCAATAGGCATCGAAAACCAATTTCCGGTCACTCCGGTTCTGCGAGGCCCGATGCTTACCGTATGCCGCCTGATCCAGTCGTACATTCTCGCCGGTAGAAAGCGTAACCGTTGGAAATACCATGTCCGAGCTCGACAACATCGCAAAGATTCGTTCAGGCCCCTGTCGCATCGAACTGGTTCCCGCAATAATCGACTCAGCCTCATCGGATAGCGTGTGCGGTTCCTGTCGGAGCGTGTTTCGCACGTTAAATGCATGCTTTTCAAGCCGCGGTTCAGTGTTGAGGTACTGTTCAATTACAGAAGACCCCACACTCAGTAGTTCCGGAGACACGAAACTAACCGCTTGTTCAAGCTGTGCCAACAATAAGGCTGCTTCACCACGACGCTCCTGCGCGTCGGAAACGCGACGGTCTTCATCAGCTTCAAGAAAGGCATATACATAGAGTTGAACAACGTCTTTCTCGACTTGACTGATCGCGTCAAGTGCATCCGCCAGCGTCTCCGCACTTTCTCCGAGATGACCTTTAAAAGACGCGAGTCCAGCTACACGCCCATCAAGTTGATTTTTTTCGCGCTGCCAAACATCAAGACTCTCGTAAATCTCGGCAAGATTCCATTCAACTTGTGGCGGAGTGTTATTCGCTGTTTGAGCTATTGTCGATGTACCCATAATCCAAAACACGCCGCTCGCGGCGAGCCACCGGCGCTTGCTTGCACTCAGGCTCATCAGCGACCTCCTCGAAAAATAGACCTAACTAATTTACGCCGCAGCAAGTTGCCGCAAAACGTAAGGCAAGATTCCACCGTGATGGTAATAGTTCAGTTCTTCTGGAGTATCAATCCGAACAGTCACAACGAAATTCGTCACCGTTCCATCTTCACGCGTTACCACAACGCGAAGCTCACCCCGCGGCGATAGATTATCGCCAATCCCGGACAAGGAAAACGACTCTCGCCCCGTTAAACCAAGCGTCGTAGCGGTAACACCTTCCTCAAACACAAGAGGCAGTACACCCATAAACACCAAATTGCTTCTGTGAATACGCTCGAAACTCTCGGCAATCACCGCGCGAACACCAAGCAGCATGGTCCCCTTAGCTGCCCAATCACGAGACGACCCTGAGCCATACTCCTTGCCAGCAATAACGACCAAGGGCGTTCCTTCTTTTTGGTAGCGCATACCAGCATCGTAGATCGCCATCTCTTCACCATCAGGCTGATACCTAGTCCAACCTCCCTCCGTTCCGGGGGCAAGTTGGTTACGCAACCGAATATTGGCGAAGGTGCCACGCATCATCACTTCGTGGTTGCCACGACGGCTACCAAAAGAATTAAAGTCTTTCGGATCCACACCTCTAGACACCAGATACTTTCCAGCTGGCCCGTCTGGCGGTATCGCCCCAGCAGGTGAAATATGGTCGGTCGTCACGCTGTCACCGAGCAGAGCAAGAACCCGTGCATCCGTTATATCCGTGGGGCGTACGGGATCCGCCGTCATGCCATCGAAAAACGGCGGGTTCTGAACGTATGTTGAATCAGAGCTCCACAAAAACTGTTTACCCGTCGGCGCTGCAAGGTCTTGCCAACGTTCGTCGCCGTCGAAAACACTGCTGTACTTCTCAATGAATTGGTCTGTTTGAACTGCAGCGCTCATCGCCTCCTGCACCTCTTGCGAAGACGGCCATAGATCTTTCAAAAACACGTCGTGACCTGCCGTATCCTTGCCAAGTGGCTCTGTCGTTAAATCCGTCGTCATGCGACCGGCCAGGGCATACGCGACCACGAGCGGGGGTGAAGCAAGATAATTGGCACGCACAAGCGACTGGACGCGTCCTTCAAAATTCCTATTACCACTCAACACAGATGTAACAACCAAGTCACGCCGTTGAATTTCTGCTGCGACGTCCTCTGGCAACGGACCACTGTTACCAATACACGTCGTGCAGCCATAACCAACAAGTCCGAATCCGAGCGAAGCAAGCGGTTCAAGTAACCCGGCAGCAGTTAAATATTCAGTCACCACCATTGACCCTGGCGCTAAGCTAGTTTTGACCCAAGGCTTGGGTTTCAAGCCACAGGCCACAGCCTTCTGAGCCACAAGCCCAGCCGCAATCATCACACTTGGATTCGACGTATTCGTACAACTTGTAATAGCCGCAATAACCACTGCACCATCTTCCAGTTCCGCTCCAGTATCAGATTCAGCCTCACCCTTCGAAACTGGCGCACTATGGCCCGCAGACAAATCGCCCAACACCTTTTCAAACCCCTCCTTAGCCTGGTGAAGGGATACACGATCCTGTGGACGTTTTGGACCCGCGATGCTCGGCACAACCGTAGACAGATCGAGCTGAATGATGTCGCTATAAAGCGATTCGTCTCCGCCAGCCCCAAAAAGTCCCTGCGCTTTAGCGTACGTCTCCACCAAGCGCGTTTGCGAATCATCACGTCCCGTTAAACGAAGATAATCAAGCGTCATCTGATCAATTGGACAAACCGCTACGGTCGAACCGTATTCCGGAGACATGTTGCCAAGGGTCGCGCGATCCGCCAGCGTCAATGACGTCAGTCCATCACCGAAAAACTCGACAAACTTTGCAACAACGCCGTATTGGCGAAGGCGTTCGGTAATCGTCAATACAAGGTCCGTCGCTGTAGTTCCCTCTGGAAGCCTTCCGGAAAGCTGAACTCCTATTACTTCCGGAATGAGCATCGATATCGGTTGGCCGAGCATGGCGGCTTCCGCTTCAATGCCACCGACACCCCAACCGACCACTCCAAGTCCATTTACCATCGTGGTATGCGAATCCGTACCGACCAGAGTATCGGGATAAGCCACTGTTGAACCGTCAGTAGTGTCTCGGCAAACAACACGCGCCAAGTATTCGACGTTAATTTGATGAACAATGCCTGTATCGGGAGGTACCACTCGGAAATTATTAAATGCTTCTTGTCCCCATTTAAGGAACGAATAACGCTCTCGGTTACGCGAGAACTCAAGTTGTGCATTTAACTCGAACGCATTCGCAACGCCAAAATGATCGACTTGTACCGAGTGGTCAATAACCAGTTCGGCTGGCTGTAACGGATTCACAAGACTTGCATCTCCACCAAGCCGCACCACCCCATCGCGCATCGCCGCGAGATCAACGACTACCGGTACACCGGTAAAGTCCTGCAGAAGCACTCTTGCCGGCATAAAAGTAATCTCGTTGGAAACACCGGGTTTCCAACGAGCTAATGCCTCGATGTCATCGGCCTTGACCGAATTCCCATCTTCTCGCCGGAGCATGTTTTCAAGCAGGATTTTCAGGGAATACGGTAAGCGTCCCACGTCCGGATAACCTGATTGCTCTAGCTTCTTTAGACTGAATATTTCGACGTCGCCACCGACATCGATTGATAAAGATTGCTTGGTATTAAAAGAATTTGTACTCATAAGATCAAGAATAGCTACGATATATGAAACATCAATGTTCTTTCACCACTGGCCCATGACGCAAGCTACTTACAATATTCGCTCAAAAATCTTGTCATGATCGAACCACGACTCGGCGCTCATTTGTCCATCGCCGGTGGTATCACGCGCGCTATCGATCGCGCAGAAGCAACAGGCTGCGAATCTTTACAAATCTTTACAAAAAATTCGAACCAATGGCGTGGCCGTCCACTCGACGAAAAAGACATCGCAGAGTTTAGAGCGCGTATTGCCCGCCTTAACCTTCCGACTGTATCGCACGCAAGCTATCTCATCAATCTTGCTGCTCCGGACAAAACACTCAGAGAGAAATCAATTGCCGCATTAGAAGACGAGCTCGCCCGTGGCGATCAACTCGGTCTGGAAGGTGTTGTTCTCCACCCAGGTGCCTACACTACGAGCACGGAAACTGATGGAATAAAGCGCATCGCCGAGGGCATCGCCACAGCACAGTTCCGGCAATCGGGATCAACGCCCCTACTTTTAGAACACACCGCGGGCCAAGGCACGATGCTAGGACATCGATTTGAACAGCTACGGGCCATTATCGACCATCTAGACGACCCGTCGCAGGTTGCATTCTGTCTTGACACCTGCCACCTCGTAGCGGCTGGGTACGACATCATTTCCGAAACCGGTTACGAACAGGTCTTTAATGAGTTCGACAAAATACTTGGTTTAAACCGACTAACCGTATTTCACCTGAATGACTCAAAGAAACCTCTCGGTAGCCGTGTGGATCGGCATGACGGAATCGGCCAGGGACACCTCGGCACGGAACCATTTAAACGTCTCGTCCAAGACGTTAGATTCCGTCATTTGCCCATGGTGCTTGAAACCCCAAAAGAAGGCGGTGGACGTCCGTCCGATATAACTGCTGATCCCTTGGACCTCGGTAATCTCTCATTGCTAAAACGCTTCCGCGACGAAAGCTGACAGGTCTTCGGTTTAAGATGCTGTCGGACTGCTAGAATCAATGAACATGTCAGGCCTAACCATCCGTCGGCTTCGAATTGCCACTTGGTTCGCTGTGCTCGTTACCGTGACAATGCCCGTCGGCGCACAGGAGTACGACACAGAAATCAACACATGGCGCGCTGACCGAGAAGCGCGTCTAACCGCTGAAGATGGCTGGCTTACCGTAGCAGGGTTGTTCTTTTTGACTGAAGGAACCAGTTCATTTGGAACGTCTCCATTGAACGACATCGTCCTGAGTAGTGGGCCAGAAATGGCTGGCGTGTTTACGCTACGCGATGGCTCTATCTCGGTTCAGGCTATAGAAGATCAGTCGCTCTCCGTCGATGGGCAAGACGTCAGTTCTGCCACACTATGGCCATTTGAAGGCAATGCTGCCCCGGCCGTGACTATCGGCCCTCTGACGCTGCTTGGGCATTACAGCGGGGATCGTCTCGCCATTAGAATGCGAGACCGTGGCAGTAAGATCCGGCGTGATTTTACTGGCCTTCATTGGTTCCCGCCAGACGAGTCTTACCGCGTGCGAGGCATATTCATTCCGCATGAAGAACCTCGCTTTCTCGAACTACCCAACATATTGGGCGACGTGGAAACGTTCCGCAGTAGCGGCTCCGTAAAGCTCACAGTGCATGGACAAGAACTCACCATGACAACTATTGATTCAGGTAGTCGGCTTTGGTTCATTTTTCGCGACCTCACCAGCGGAAAAGAAACCTATCCCGCTGCGCGCTTCTTATATGCACCCGCACCTGAGGCAGGGTCAACAATCGTTGATTTCAATCAGGCATACAATCCACCGTGCGCGTTTAACCCGCATACGACGTGTCCGCTGCCCCCGCTAGAAAATCGTCTACCCCTTCGCATCGAAGCCGGGGAACTGGACTACCACTCAAGTCATTAATCTGATCGAATCCACTCTTGTTAGCGTGGTCGAGCGTACACGTCGAGAATACCTCCGAGACCTAACACTTCAAGTGGCGCACGAGCTACGGCGCTTATCCAGCCAGACCGATCGCTTCTATCGGTCACGGGGGTTTCCCATGCAATCACCTCAAAACCGGCTTCTCGCACAAGGGCACTCAACGTCGCCGGCGTAAAAAACCAGAGGTGATGTAACGCACCGTAATGTTTCCAGCATTGATCTTTTAGCCCCATACGACTTTGCAAACTTTTGAGCCGTATGCTCAAGCCTCCAATATTCGGAACACCCACAAGAAGCACCCCATCATCAGCAATCAAGGTTCGTGCACGCTGTAGTTCAGTTAGTGGGTTTTGCGTGTGCTCTAACACATGATTAAACCGAATCGCGGCAAACCGCTCTGCGGTAAACGTAATACCTGACAACGTCCCTTCCCAGACCTTGACACCACTCTGCCGAACCACGTTCGTCACCGCCACATCGGTACCCGCTACCTCCCAACCTCGCTCCGACGCGAAGTCAAGAAACGCTCCGGCACCACAACCAACATCGAGCACCGTAGCCGGACGTCCTGACATATACCCCTCAAGCTGGGATAGCTGACGCATGAATATACGGGCGCGAGTTCCGTCAACATTACGGTGAGCCTCAGGATGGTATGACTCGTTATAGACAGCGTCTCCGAGTTGATCAAAAAGCGGTCTCGGGTGCTGAAACTCGAGCCTACACCCGGGGCATCTCGCCAGAAAAAATCCCTGGAAATCAATCGCAAACAACTGCGGCTCACGTTGACAAAGCGGACAAATCACTGGCTCTCTATCAGGTAGAGCAGCCTCGACGACGTCACGCGATTGGCCAAAGAGTGAATCTGCCACGTCTCTATGCTCTCACGTTCATATGGTAGGGTGCTGTACATGGCCAATGAGCTAACACGACATGATGTAAACCGTATCGCCGAACTAGCACACCTTCAGCTCAGCGATGAAGAGGCAGAGTTATTCACCCGTCAATTAGGCGACATCCTACGGTACGCCGAACGGCTACAGGAAGTCGACACGACGACGGTAGAGATGAACTGCAGCGAAAGTGAACCTGCCGACCGGCGACGGACGGACGAAATCCTCCCGTCGCTTTCGCGAGAGGACACGCTCAAGAACGCACCCGATAGCAGAAAGGTACCTGGCCAAGAACACGGTGGCTACTTCCGCGTACCGCGGGTAATTGGATAGAACAAACCATGCCAACCTCAAAACCAGTCTTTGACTGGAACATCATCGAAATCAGAGACGGGGTTCGTTCTGGCGATATCTCAGCGGTTGAGGTCTGCCAAGCTAGTCTCGATCGGATCGACGTCTACGACCCTATTTACAATGCCATGACTGCTGTGTTTCACGATGAAGCACTCGAACAAGCAGCAGCAATTGATCGACTCGCGAAGTCTGACAGATCGGATCGTCCGCTTCTTGGTATACCCGTCACAATAAAAGACGTTATTTGTTCACGTGGCCAAATCACAACTGCCGCGTCACGCATTCTGAAAGACTTCCGGCCTCCGTATGATGCCACTGTCGTCACTCGACTCAAACAGGCTGGAGCCATCATTATTGGTAAGACTAATTGCGACGAGTTCGCAATGGGCTCATCAACGGAACACTCGGCCTACGGCCCAACGAAAAATCCATGGGACATTGAACGGTCGCCTGGCGGCTCTAGCGGTGGTGCAGCCGCTGCAGTCGCTGCTCAGTTTGCGCCTGTGTCGATCGGCACCGACACAGGCGGCTCCATTCGGCAGCCTGCGGCCTTTTGTGGTGTGGTTGGATTAAAACCAACTTATGGGCGTGTCTCTCGTTATGGTCTCTTAGCATTCGCGTCATCATTTGACCAGATCGGACCATTAGCCAATTCTGTCGAAGACGCGGCACTCATACTTCAAGTAATAGCTGGAGTTGATCCGGCCGACGCGACATCCGTCGCCCAGTCTGTACCTGACTACAGCACAGCCTTAAAAAACGACATCCGGGGAACGCGGATTGGTGTGCCTCGTGCAATGTTTGAGCACGCTGACGCTAGCATCGATAAAGATGTTCTCCGGGCATATGATTCTGCGCTTGATATCTTCACGGCAGCCGGAGCCGAACTCGTCGACATTACGTTGCCACACGCCGCTCACGCTGTCCCTACCTATTACCTTGCCGCACCTGCAGAGGCCAGCTCAAATCTCGCTAGATATGACGGTGTCCGCTATGGCCTCAGAGCATCCCTTGATGAAGTAGCTGATACTGAAAAAGACCTTGCCGCCATGTACGACCGCACTCGAAACAGCGGCTTTGGAACTGAAGTAAAACGCCGAATTATGCTCGGCACCTACGCCTTGAGTGCCGGCTATTACGACGCCTACTATGGCAAAGCGCAGCAGGTACGTTCTCTGATACGTCTCGACTACGACGACGTATTCGCCGGCGCTAACTCCACGGCCGTTGATGTCGTGGCAATGCCAACCACACCGACGGCTGCATTCAAACTTGGTGAACATGAAGAAGACCCCTTAACGATGTATCTAGGTGACATCTTTACTGTCAGTGCCAATCTAACTGGCCTTCCGGCACTCAGTGTCCCTGCTGGGTTGACAACAGAGCAGCTCCCAATTGGGTTGCAATTAATCGGACGGGCTTTCAATGAAGACTTTTTATTGAGACTCGCACATGTCTACGAACAGGCGACGCCATGGCATGATACCCGGCCAACATTGAAAGACTAACGGCACCCTATCAAACGCCGGACCCAACTACACGACCAACAGTTTTCAAGACCACGATGCGCCGGCCCGAGCACTAGCTAGCCCCACCCAGTTAGAAAACACTATCGCTAATATTTAAAGCGCAAATACGAAAGGTTCGTGTGCGCCGCGAAGCAATTATGAATTGCTATTACCGGACTGTTCAAGAAGTTCCGGAGTTCGAAGTTGGTCCACTCCACCACGTGGTGCATCTGGCGGTAAATATTCAACGCTTCCATCTTGATCGTTCATCCGATCAACGAGATTCCGATGGACAAGCGAAGACCGATTGATCTTACGAAACTTTGAAAACCCAGCGACGACAAGAAATCCAACAAACAGAGTTAACAAAAACCCTGTCGAAACAAGCAGCCCCATTAGGGTCTGTATCACGCCACCCGTTACGACCGAAGCATCAAGCATTACGATTTGCTCTCGGTACTGGAATTCGGATCCGGCACCTCGTAGTAAATTTTCTGAGTGTCAACTTCGAGCATCGCAATGCGCTCAAGCTTACTATTTAGTGACGGGCGAACACCTGTTTCAGGGTTGGGGGCCAACTCCTTGAGGCGCGGCCAAGCTCCTCGCCTAAGCTGCTTTGCACGCTGTGCTGCCACATCGACATACAAGAATCGACTGTCGATCGCAGCAGGTGGTTCGCGGTCAATGTCCGGAGTGGTTTCGACCTCGGTCGAATTAGCACCTGTCTCTGTAGTAACTACTTCGGTCACGTTCTCTTCACTCATATTTCATTAGAATACGCGAACCGAGCGGTCTATGTCACAGACAGATTTCTTCTCTCGCTTAACAGACACTGCTTCAAACCACTCACCGTTCAAAATGTAATAAGCCGGCTGTCCCGCAATATACAAAGAAACACCGCCCATTTCGTCCGAAATAGGCACTATTGACCTGGCATCTAGGTCCGAGCGACCACGGTGAACACAATCGGCTGACATAAAGCCCTCCAAAGTAGTTTTAAATACCGTTCGTAATATAACTCACGCTATATTAAATATATTATCTAGATCAACTCTTATTATATTAGTGTAATTAACTCATATTTTTAAATAAATACGCACCTGGCCACCTTATCAGCTCATCTGTGGCATGATTCCCCAGATGCCTGACTTAGTGAAATTACTATTTATCGGGGATATCTTTGGCAAGTCCGGGCGAGAAATCATCCGAGAAGCCCTGCCAGCGCTCATTAAGCTGCATGAGGTTGATCTCGTAGTCGCAAATGTTGAAAACGCGGCCGGCGGAAATGGGATCACAAGAGATATCTCGGAAAAACTACTTGGTTACGGAATCCAGGTTATGACGACCGGAAATCATGTTTGGGATAAAAAAGAAGCCCTGACCTACATTAAGGAAGAACCGCGGCTCCTTCGTCCAGCCAACTACCCTCCAGGCGTTCCAGGACGAGGACGGTTCATTGCCCAAACCAACTCCGGTGTTCGCGTTGGAATCGTAAATGTGATGGGACGAGTGTTTATGAACCCGCTCGACAATCCCTTCACCGTTGCACGCAATGAAATAGCCCAGATCCAGCTGGAAAACAATCCTGATGTCATTCTCGTCGACATGCATGCAGAAGCCACCTCAGAAAAACAAGCCATGGGCTGGCACCTCGATGGAACCGTAACTGCGGTTGTCGGTACACATACTCATGTGCAAACAGCCGACGAACGTATCCTTCCGAACGGAACCGCCTACATTACCGATGTAGGAATGACCGGACCTCACGACTCAATCATTGGCGTTGATGTCCGTCCAGTGCTTAAACGATTCCTTGATGGGCTTCCAGCCCGATTTGAACCAGCGACAGGCCCAGCCCGCCTTAACGCGGTCCTCATCACTGCCAACAGCAAGAACGGCCGCTCAACAAAGATTGAACGGGTGAATCTCTCAACTGACGACATCGACTCACTTACTACACAACCGTGACCGACAATCTCTTACCGCTTGGCGAACCGATCACACCCGAACCGCGACCACCCCGGCGAGAGGTTTTTACAGTAACCGAACTAACTGTTCAGATTCGAAATCAAATCGAGTCAAACTATCCCTTCATTTGGGTTGAAGGGGAACTGTCAAACAGTCGGCATTGGAAGCCAACAGGCCATTTCTACTTCACCCTCAAAGACGGTGACGCTCAAATCCGAGGCGTAATGTTCCGCGGATCGGTAAAAAGCCTTCCTTTTACCCCAGAAGATGGAGCTCACGTCGTCGTGCGTGGAAGACTTAGCGTCTACGAAGCCAAAGGCGAGTACCAAGTGGTTGCAGAACACATGGAACCGCACGGGGTTGGGACCCGTCAGCTCGCCTTCGATCAGCTACGAAGACGCCTTGAAGAAGACGGCCTCTGTGACGACATTCGCAAGAAAAATCTTCCAATACTTCCAAGAAAGATCGGCATCGTGACATCGACTGAGGGCGCAGCTCTTCGTGACGTCATGACAGTACTTGCGAGACGATTTCACTCATCGCACGTCGTAATCAGCCCAACACGCGTGCAAGGAGAGGGGGCGTCACAGCAAATCACCAAGGCACTAAAAGCTATCGTGTCTATTCCTTCCATCGATGTCGTGATTCTGACTCGGGGTGGTGGTTCAGCCGAGGATTTATGGGCCTTCAACGATGAAGCGTTGGCGCGCACAATAGCCGAAATACCAATACCAGTTATTTCTGCCATCGGTCATGAAACCGACTACACCATAAGCGACTTTGTTGCGGATCATCGCGCACCAACTCCCTCAGCTGCAGCCGAAATCGTCGTGGCAAAATACACTGAATTCACAGAACGGATCACGCTCCTGAATGACCGGCTACAAGCAGCGACGAACAGACGCTTCGAACGACTTCAAACGACAGTCAATAATCTCCAGAACCGACCGGGACTTACAGCATTTAGCACGCGATTAGCCCTTACTGTGCGCCGCGTGGATGAAACGTCATACCGATTAACCATGCAAACACGCAATGCTGTCTCGTCTCTGCGACAACAATTACATACACGTGCACTTCGGCTCAAAGCCCTCGACCTAGGCCAACAACTCCCACGAATTCGAGTCCGACTCGAAGCTATAAACCAAGGCCTCTCGCGGGCCATCTCAACAATCGGAATCGAGCATAGAAGGCAAATCGAACGCGTAGTTGCACGGCTAGAATCACTGAGCCCGCTCGGTGTACTCGCGCGAGGATTCTCTGTGTGCTGGAACGACGCTCGTACAAGGGTCGTCCGGAAATCTACCGAGGTTGAAGTTGGTGATACGGTACGCGTCAAGCTACATGATGGCGAGTTGCGCTGCGACGTCACTGAAGCCAAGCCGGAGTAACGAAATGAACACAAAGATCAAAGACTTTGAATCAGCACTGGCCGAACTTGAAACCATTGTAAAAACCCTCGAAGACGGCCAACTAACACTTGAACAATCACTAGGAAACTTTGAACGCGGCATCGAATTGTCTCGTTACTGCCATACCCGTCTCGAAGAAGCAGAACGTCGCGTGGAAATCTTGAACGAACGAGGAGAAACTCGTCCGGCCCCAGAAACTATCGCTGACCTATCTACGAACGATACGACAACTACAAAGTAGCGAGTCTTACGTGTCACAAAGCAACGAACAAACGCCGCCTCCGCACGGCACACAAATCTTGCTAAATGACTACTTTGAAAAAATACGCCGCGCTGTCGACAGTGAACTGGAGCGTCTGCTACCAACACCACCGCAATGCCCAAATTTGATTTCAGAAATCATGAGGTACAGTGTTTTCGCGGGGGGTAAACGCTTCCGCCCCATTTTAACGCTCGCTGCCTCCCATGCAGTGTCTCAAACGGAAACCATTCTCGACGATGCTCTGCGCGCAGCGTGCGCCGTTGAAATGATTCATACATATTCACTAATCCACGATGACCTGCCGGCAATGGATGACGACACCCTCCGCCGAGGACGTCCAACAGCTCACGTCATCTATGGTGAGGGCATGGCGATTCTCGCTGGAGATGCCCTCTTAACAGAAGCCTTCAACCTCTTGGCCCAACCTGCAGAAGGCGGAACGATCACCGACCAAAGCCGTGCCCTAAGAGCTCTCCATAGAATAGCTGTCGGATCTGGCGCTACCGGAATGGTTGGCGGGCAAGTACTCGACCTTCAATTAACAGGTCACCCTCTCGATAAAAACAACGCTGAAATGCTACGCGACATGCATGCAAAGAAGACCGGCGCTCTTATCAAAGCAGCTGCAGTCGCTGGCGCGATAATGGCTAGTGCTAACGACACGACCATTAAGGCTATCGAAACCTATGCAACTCACCTCGGCTTAGCATTTCAAATTGTTGACGACATACTTGATGTCGAAGGTGTTTCAGATGCACTCGGAAAAACCGTCGGCAAAGACGCAGCTGCCGGAAAGATGACTTACCCAAGCATGTACGGCATGCACGAATCACGGCAACGAGCCACTGACGCGGTCACCGCTGCTCACGAAGCTCTCGATAGCGCATCACTAGGAGGCCGCTTAAGCGACATTGCAAACTGGGTACTAAATCGCTCGAGATAGCGCAGGCTTCGAAAGCCTGAATTGTTCGAAGCTAATGGGAACAACTAGACGAATCCGCCTTGACATACTGGTCGTGGACCGCGGCCTTGCAGAAACACGGTCTCGTGCCCAAGCCCTTATCTTGGCCGGCCGCGTACGAGTAAATAATTCAATGGCGTCAAAAACTGGGCTTCAGGTAAGTATCGACGCCGATGTTCAGCTGTCCGAACCTGACCACCCCTTCGTTGGTAGAGGTGCCCTTAAATTAACCCATGCGTTCGACCAATTTGCAATTGATGTACGTGGCCGGACAACACTCGATATTGGTGCCTCTACAGGCGGCTTCACTGATGTAATGCTTCACCGGAATGCCCATCACGTGGTAGCGCTAGACGTTGGGCGTGGCCAGCTCGATTGGCGACTCCGTAATGACAGTCGGGTAACTGTAATGGAAGGCACCAACGCACGCTATCTAACACCTGACGACTTCCCTGTCAGCCTACGTGCATTCTCATGCGTTACCATCGACGTATCGTTTATTTCCCTAAAACTAATACTTCCTGTAATCCCCCCACTTCTCGCCACAAACAGCGATATTGCAGCACTCGTGAAACCCCAATTTGAAGCTGGTCGTAATGAAGTCGGAAAAGGAGGTATTGTCCGAGACCCTATTATCCATGCGCGTGTGGTCGAAGAGGTAATTGCTGCGGCCGATACGCTAGGATTGAGACACATGTCGACAACAGCCTCCCCAATCCTTGGCGCGGAAGGGAACCGAGAGTTCTTCCTCCACCTACGGGATAGGAATAGGACCAAATCTGATGCCTGAATCAAATAGCAGGCTTCTAAGAAAAGTGACCTCCATCGGCATCGTCGGTCGAGCCGAATCACCAAATGCCGACGATGCTGTTCGCGACGCCGTAGCCTGGGCAAACAAACAGAACATCCGAACATTTATTGAGTCGGATACTGCGTCACGGATTGGGTTGACAGCAGAACAACCATACTCCCGCGACGAACTGCCAAACCATGTCGACTTACTGCTGGTACTTGGCGGAGACGGCACCTTGCTTAGCGTCGCACATCCGGTAGCGTGTCGCGACTGCGACACACCAATCCTGGCGGTCAACTGTGGAAGTCTCGGATTTCTAACCGAGATTAGACGACCAGAAATGTTGGATGTTCTAGCCTCGGTACTAAATGGCACGGCTACTCTTGACGAACGACACATGTTCCGCGCAAGAGTGAATCGAGGGTCTGAGGTCGTCGCAGATCGTTTTGTACTTAATGATGTGGTCATTGGAAAATCTTCAGGCTCTCCGATTGTCGACCTCTCAATCTCTGTCCGTGGTCATTTCGTCACGAGTAGCCGCGCCGATGGCGTGATCCTTGCAACACCGACCGGCTCTACCGCATACAACCTAGCCGCCGGTGGCCCGATCGTTCATCCAACCGTTGATGCTGTTGTAATTACTCCGATTGCACCTCATACGCTTACCAATCGACCAATTGTCCTTTGCGATGATGCACCTGTGGTTGTAACACCTGACCTCACTGATGACCACCATGAGATCGCGGCTAGTTTTGACGGTCAATTAAGTGTCGAACTTCAAAACGGTGACACCGTCGTCATCGAACGTGCGAACAACCCACTACGGGTCGTTCGGTCGCCCTCTCGAAACTACTTCGCCGTACTTCGAGAGAAATTAAAATGGGGCGAGAGATAATTTAGAGTTCGATCGTTGCAGCAGTAAGACCGCTACAGCGTACATGCCTGCTACGACAACAGTTACCTCAAAACCATCCGAAAGCTAGGGTTTTTCACTTATTGGCGGATGGTAAATAATTTGAATTTGATTCCCATCGGGGTCTGAGAAATAGCAAGATCGCGCCCCGTCCCGATGCGTTCTTGGTGCTTTATCAAGCGACACATTCTGGCCATGAAGATACTCCGCCCAAACGTCGACAGAAGCAGGGCTGGACACTAGAAGACCGAAATGATCGAGTGTCGTACTAGACAAGACCTCTTTGGTTGTAACACTAGTTGACCGGTGCAGAGCCAAATTGTCAGTGCCAGACGTAAGGTAAATATTGTCTGAATCCGGCTCCCACTCCACCACAAACCCCAGAACTTCAGTATAGAAATGCTTCATTACCTCAAGCGACTGCACCTGGAGAGCTAAATGCCGGATACCTTTATGGGTTGGTCTACCTCGCATACGAGCATCTTAACAGTCTAGAATCTGATCGAATGAAATCACCCTCAGCTACCCCAATACGCTGCACTCTCTGCGGTGCAAAAGAAACCTCTGAGCCCAGGGGGCAAGAACAATACTGTCGTGATTGCTGGGAAAAGAAAATCGCTGTCGAGGAAGTTGTGGCGCGTGAGTTTGCTCTGAAACGATACATCAGAGCGCAAAACGCTGAAAAATACTTTATTTACCACTCCACGCAAAAGCGCCCATGTGGACAGCTCATCGTCATTGATGACGGTTACGACCTTTTCCTCAGCCTTATTCTTTACCCAACGTTTGAATGGGACAAACCGGCGTACCACCTTCAAGGTGACCCCGTCGGGCGCTCGTTTTCAGAATTGCTAGTCGATGTCACAGCAGCTGAGGTAATCGAGCCCTGGGGCGGTGGGAAATGGCATATGGAGGTTTTTCAGTCAAGAAACCAAGAACCAGACGAATGGAATGGGGAGATTTAACAAACCTGCAACGGGGTGATTTAAATTTACATAAATGAATATTTGGTGTTTTCGTCATACAGGCCTATAATTCCGCTTCGCCCCTGAGAGAAGGCCTTCTGGAGGATGAGAGAATGGAACGGATGAACCGTCTAATTTTGTTCGGTTTCATGGGCTTGGCAGTAGGAACCGCCGCGTGTGGTGGTGAGCCAGAAGTCCCTATCGAAACAGAAGTCGTCATTGAAGTTGATCCAGTAGCCCGAGCTGCTGCTGAAAGACTGGTTGCACGACTAAGCAGTGCCAACGTTGAGCTGGTTACAACCCAGCGAGGCACCGCCGAGATTACGTACACACAGCCAATAGCAGACCGAGAGAGTGGCTTCATTGTCACGTCAATGCGCATCAAGAACGTTGCGGAGAACGCCATCGCAGGGTTTCAAGTTGATGAATTTTGGTTTGACGCGGATGGAAACACGGTTACTGGAGACCAAATCCGTTTCCAGGAACCTCTCATGGTTGGTGAGGTACGAGATATTGAGCTGCGAGTGCCTCGCGTATCTTCGATGGACCGCAGTAACTACGAATTCACTCACCAGAACGGCGATATCTTAGCGACGCTCATGGACGAGATTGAAGCCCCCCCTGAGCCTGAAGAAGAAGAAGGCGAAGACGATTCGGCTGGCGGCGAATAACTCGCAATCTCCTTCGTCTCAAAACGCTTTTAGCTGTTCACACTTAACAACGGCTGGTCACTAATCGTGGCCAGCCGTTCGTACTTATTGTGAACATTCAGATTGCACGGAACTAAAAACGAGAGTCTCAGGTAACCAGTGGATATCCCCAGCATTCAAGAAGCCCTCCAAGACAGGAAACTTGACGGCTGGCTGCTCTACGATTTCCATGGATCAAACCCTATCGCGAGACGCATTGCGGGCCTAAATGATACCGACAAGCTCACAACTCGAAGGTGGTATTACCTGATTCCTGCTTATGGCGAGCCCCGCATGCTTGTGCATGACATTGAACGCTATAGCCTCTCCCATCTACCTGGAGAACGATTAATCTATGCGCGATACGACACGCTGAACACAGGACTAAAGTCACTAGTTCGAGACATGCACCGGGTGGCAATAGAGTACTCGCCCGATTGCGCCATCCCATACGTATCGCGCGTTGACGCTGGCACTATTGACCATCTCCGTCGTCTTGGGATTTCCCCGGTGTCTTCGGGTGACTTAATTCAAGAGTTTGAAGCAATTTGGGATGCGCAAACCCTCGACAGTCATCGGACGGCTTCAGCACTCCTCTACGAAGTAAAGGACAGAACATTCGCCTTGATACGGAATCAACTTTCCAGCGGGACCTTAACCGAATATAACGTTCAGCGCCAGATGGCTGAATGGTTCGATGAACTCCAGTTGGTTTCCGACAGTGCTCCCGTCGTAGCCGTGCAGGAAAATAGCGGCAACCCCCACTATCTCCCCACCAGTGCATCACACCGCGCCATTGGATCCGAACAGGTAGTCCTGATTGACCTATGGGGTAAATTGGACCGCACCGACTCTGTGTATGCGGACATTACCTGGGTTGGTTACACTGGCACGACTCCCCACCCAAAAGTGTCTGAAATCTTTGGTGTGGCTCGAGCAGCCCGTGACGCCGCCGTGGACCTCGTCATTGACCGTGTTGAGGCGCACCATCCAATCGCAGGCTGGGAAGTCGACAAGGCGGCTCGGACTGTTATTACAGATGCTGGTTTTGGCGACCGATTTATACATCGAACGGGGCACAACCTCGGGGAAGAGGTTCACGGCAACGGCGCCCACATGGACGACTATGAAACACATGATGAACGACGTCTGATCGCGGGCTCAGGATTTACTATTGAACCGGGAATATATCTTGAAGCATTCGGTGTCAGGACTGAGATTAATATGTACGTCAGTCAAGATCGCGCAAGCGTCACTGGCCCCCGGCAAAATGAACTTACACTGCTTGCATAGAGAACTAGTAGTCTCAAAAAGGTTACGATAGCTTAGTAGGAAAAACCGTTTGTCCCCGTTGGAGAAAATGATGTCGACATCGAGAACCACGCTGTTTTCTGCCGTCCTGATCGCCGTCGTATCAATGGCAATCGGTATGGTGATTACCTCGCGATTTAATTTGAGTCCCGCCTCTTTGGCCCAATCGATTCAAACGCCGACAAATACTGCTCCCATCTCCGGTGAGCTCACGGCAACGACATTCCGTGATATCGCACAAGCTCAAACTGCCATGGTCGTCAATATTCGCACTGAAACCGAGCAGACCAGCAACCCGCTTAATGAGTTTGGAGGCGACGACTTTTTTCGACGTTTCTTTGGACCGGGGCAGGGACAAGGACAACCACAACCACAACCGAGGGAAGAAACTGTCCGATCGGCTGGAACTGGATTCGTCATCGACCCAAGCGGCCTGATCCTGACAAATAATCATGTAGTCGAAAATGCCACCAAGATTGAGATTCACTTCTTTGGTGACGACGCTCGGGATACCTATGAGGCCCGTGTACTTGGCGGAGATTCATTGACTGACAGTGCACTCTTGGAACTTATAGAGAAACCGGAAGGTGAGCTCCCTGTCGCAACGTTTGGGGATTCTAGTCAGATGGCATCAGGTGACTGGGTAATGGCCATCGGTAACCCTTTTAGTCTTGGACACACCGTAACGGTAGGCGTCATCTCCGCAATCGGTCGTCCTTTTCCGTCTGCGCGCGGCCGATGGACTGACATGCTTCAAACGGATGCTGCGATTAACCCCGGAAATTCAGGAGGACCGCTTCTCAATATCCGCGGTGAGGTGGTAGGAATGAACACCGCGATCGTCAGCAACCGCCAAGCAAACGTCGGTGTAGGTTTTGCTGTACCGATTAACACGGTTCGTGACCTCCTTGAAGAACTAAGGACCGGAAAGGTCACCCGCGGAGTTATTGGAGTCAGCATCACAGCGGTAACAAGAGAAGGCTACGAAGACCTTGGTCTCGACGAACCTCGTGGCGCCGTGGTTTCATCAGTCAATGAAGGTGGTCCAGCAGATCAGGGAAACATGCAACCGGGCGATGTCATCGTAGATTTCGACGGCGAGCCGATCAATGAGACCGGCGATCTCCAAGCCAATGTTGTCGCCACAAGACCGGGTACGACTGTCCCCATCACGGTTATGCGTGATGGGGAGCGTCTGACACTAGATATCACTATTGGCGAACTTGACCTCGATACAGAAAGCCAACCCGTTCAAGCTTCTGCCGAAGAAATCGGTGAAGGTTTTGGCATAGTGCTTCAAGACCTGACGCCGGCGACCGCTGGACGACTTGGTGTTCCAAATGACACCGAAGGCGCCGTCGTCATCAACGTGCAACAAGGGAGCACAGCGGAAGAAAGCGACGTTCGGCCGGGCGATGTTATTCTCAGTATCAATCGGTCCGATGTCAGTTCGGCGACTGAGGCAATCACGCAACTCAATCAGATCGAATCAGGGCGAACGGCGTTTCTACTAGTCCAGCGCCAAGAAACGCGGGTCTTTCTGCAGGTCCGCAAAGAGTAAATGAGTCTTACGGAGGTGATTCGGCAGCAAATTCGGCAACAGGGCCCACTGCCATTCGCCACCTACGCTGACCTTGCGCTGTACCACCCAGAATTCGGTTATTACACTAGAGTGGGCCAACGTTCCGGTCGGCGTGGTGATTTTGTTACCAGTGTTGATTTTGGATCGTCCTTGGGAACACTGCTCGCCGCGCAGTGCACCGAAATGTGGCGACATCTCAATAGTTGCCGTTTCGGTCTAGTAGAAGCCGGCGCGGGCAACGGACGTCTCTCGCACGACATATTGGATGCCGTATCCTCTAGCGAGTCGTCATTTTATCAAGCACTCGATCTACATCTTGTAGAACGCAGCCCAACCGCTCGAAAAGCTCAAACAAAAGAACTCGCATCTCATCGATCAAAACTTGTCTCAAGCGGTGCAACACTGCCTGCAGACGACAGTATTACAGGCGTAATTCTGGCCAACGAACTTCTTGATGCATTTGCACCGCATATCCTTGTAATGACTGGCACCGAACTCAGAGAGGTGTACATCGACGCCGACACTAATGGTTCTTTTGTCGAGCGACTAGGCCCATTGTCCAGTTCTCATATCCAAGCACACATCGAAGAGCAGAAGATTGTTATTAAGCCAGGTTGGCGCATTGAGGTCGTACCCGAGGTCGTCACCTGGGTCAAAAAGGCTGTTCGAGTTTTGCGCCGCGGTTTTCTGTTGCTGATTGATTACGGACACGAGGCACGGGAACTGTACTCAGCCACGCACTCGCAAGGAACTGTCGCAACCTACTTCCAACACCAAGTCGAAACCACGAACACTACAGCGGTTCAACCATGGCTCATCGAGCCAGGTTCACGAGATATCACCACGCATGTAAACCTTACTGCCGTTAGAACAGCTGCAGAATCAGCGGGTGCTACAACTTTAGGTATTCTTGACCAGACTTATTTCCTCCTGGGACTAGGCGCGGCCGAGCACGCGACTACCACTACGTCAACTGAGAACCTCGGCTCGCTTCGTCGTCGTCTTGCGATGAAGTCACTCTTAATACCGGGCGGCCTAGGTAGTACACAAAAGGTCATGGTCTTTGGTAAAGACATAGGAACACCAACGCTGTCAGGCTTGTCTTTCCAAATCAGAGCGACATAGGAAACCTCGCCTGCCGTCGTGCCAAACCTGTTTATGAAATTCCCGTCTGCCTGTTCATTCACCGTAAGCCTAGTATTAGACGCTATACAATCGAGGTTGTTCCCATGAACACACATATCGAGCGTGAGATTAAACTTCGCTACCCAACCTGTAACGAAGCCCGCTTAGCAGTCGATGGACTGGAGGGAAGCCCACTCCGCGATCGACGACTTCAAGATGATTACCTCCTCGACCTGCCTAATGGTGAATTAAAACATCAAGGCTGTGCGCTTCGAGTGCGCATCGAAAAATCTGACAATCAAAAACAATCTACTTGTGAAACGACTACTGTCACATTTAAAGGGGCTCCCCTACCTGACGTGATGAAGGTCCGGGAAGAACTTGAAACGACTGTCGGTAACGGCAAGCTGTTTCTTCGTATTCTAGCGAAAGCAGGATGGAACGTTTGGTTTCGCTATCAGAAATACCGAGAGGAATTCAAAAGAGATGATGTTGTAATTGCGATCGATGAAACACCGATCGGTGCGTTCGTTGAACTAGAAGGGAATGAATTTCCGATTCGCAGTTTAGCAAGTACCCTCGGGCGAACAACAGATGATTACATCATTGCGTCCTACCAACAACTCTACGTCGAACACTGCACAAACACTAATCAACCTATTGAGAACATGGTTTTTAATTCGTGAGTGATACGCTCCCGGCAGCTCTTGTGCTGGCCGCCGGCTATGGGACACGGCTCAAGCCATTAACGGAGGTGCGAGCAAAGCCTGCCGTGCCAGTAGCCGGATGCCCTTTGATCCGACGCGTACTTAAATGGCTCGCTAGCCAAGGGGTCAGTAGAACCGTAATTAATCTCCATTACCGACCAGAAACAATTACGCAAGTCGTCGGACACGGCAAAAGCCTAGGTCTTCAAGTCAATTACTCGTGGGAATCACAGTTGCTCGGTTCAGCGGGAGGCCCCCGACAAGCCCTTGATCTCCTTGGGTCCCGTTTTTTCATCATTAACGGTGATACGCTGACTAATCTTTCTCTTAGGTCACTTTATCGGCATCACTTAGACACACGAGCACATGTGTCCCTGGCCGTCACCCCGCACCCCGCTCCTAGTCGATACGGCGGCATCCGACAGAACGAATCTGGTCATGTGGTGGGATTTAGTCGACCAGGCACGGTTGAAATGAAACATTTTGTCGGCGTGCAATTAACCGATGCGGCAGTATTTTCACACCTGTTAGCCGGTGAACCATCATCGACGATTGGTGGCATTTACGAAGATTTAATCGCTCAAGAAACAGGGGCTATTCGCGTATTTGATACAAATGCAACGTTTCACGATGTAGGCACCCCACTGGATTATCTCAATACGAATCACACAATCGCAAAAAGTGAAGGGCGTGCGTCACTCAACGTTGGCATCAACACGTCAATCCATCCCTCCGCACAATTACCTGGAACCGTGGTCTGGGATCGCGTAACAGTTGGTTCAAACTGTAAATTGCATGACTGCATTATCACTGACGACGTCAGAATCCCTGACGGCGTAACGCTCGCACGACATATGTGCATCTCTGACAAGCATATGACGGACCCTGGATCAGGCACTCGACTCGGCAATGCAATCGTCTACCCAATCAAATCAGATAGTTAGTGAATCATGAATAATTCGCAGGAATTGGCGAAAACAGAAGACCGCGTAGCCCGTTGGATAAAACAGGCAAACTTTTCGTCCGACACGAAAGTTGAGTTTCTTGCAGGTGATGCCTCAGACCGTCGTTTCGCGAGAGTCATTCCACCCAAATCTAGAACCAGTATTTTGGTTGTGCACAACCACTCAATCGATCCAACCCAACTTCCGATGCTTCAAGTAACGGAATTGTTTCGCAAACTGCCTGTAAATGTCCCAACAATCCATAGCATTACCCCAGAGCTCGGTATCGTCGTACTCGAAGACCTCGGTGACACAACACTCGAATCGGCGGTATCAAAAAGTACCAACGAGCAACGAACTAGTTACTATCAAGAAGCCGTAAATATCATTGGCTCAATTCAACGGGGCAGCCGGCACTCATCAAAAACAGAAAACATCGCATTTAGTGTAGCGTTTGACTTCGATAAATTATTGTTCGAACTGAACTTTTTTGTTCGGCATTTCCTCGTCGATCACCTCGGTTGTCGCGTGCCGCGCAAAACCCAAGAACACCTGGACACCGAGTTTCGAAAGCTTGCCTCAGAAATGTCCAAAGAACCCAGAGTCCTCTGTCACCGAGACTTCCATAGTCGAAATCTAATGGTGCACAAAGGTCGCCTGTACGTCATTGACCTACAGGATGCTCGGATGGGCCCAGACACCTACGATCTCGCGTCTCTGCTGCGGGATTCGTATATGGAATTACCAACTGAAGAAGTAGAACAACTACTTGGGCTCTACTCGCAACTAATGAACGTTTCGGACACCACTGCATTCCGCGAACGATTCATTCGAACATCTCTACAGAGAAACCTTAAGGCTCTCGGTACGTTTGGCTATCAGATCGCAGTAAAAGGCAAAACACGCTATTTAGAGGCGATCCCATTAACGCTCAAATACCTACAAAAAACACTTTCTGGAGAGCCTCGTTACCAGTGCCTCTACAAAACGTTGTCTACGCTAGTTCCGGAGTTGACTCCATCGTAGTAACCTACGCCGGTCATGGCAATCATCATTAGCGAAGTCGATCGGTACGTCGGTAAAACAGTCACGCTTTTCGGATGGCTCCATCGCCGTCGCTCAAGTGGAAAAATTCATTTTCTTACACTCCGAGATGGCACCGGTCTCATCCAAGCCGTAATGTCGAAAGCGACCGTTGATAGCGAAACGTTCAGTGCGACCAACCACCTCGGGCAAGAAACATCTTTAATCGTCGAGGGTGTGGTCCGCGAAGACACTCGCGCACCTAGCGGATATGAACTGGACGTCTGTCAGCTTAATGTTGTGGGTGAATCCCACGATTACCCGATCACACCAAAAGAACACGGCGTCGATTACTTACTAGACAGGAGGCATCTATGGATTCGTAGCCAACGCCAAGCATCGATACTCCGTATACGCCACGAGGTCATTGATGCCATCCGTGATTTCTTTAACAGTCGTGGTTTTATTTTGGCTGACACTCCAATTTTTACGCCCGCCGCCTGCGAAGGTACAACAACGCTGTTCCCTGTTCAATACTTCGATGACCGAACGGCATTCTTAACCCAAAGCGGTCAACTCTACAATGAAGCGAACGCCATGGCACTGGGCAAGGTCTACTCATTTGGCCCTACATTTCGTGCAGAGAAGTCCAAAACCCGTAGGCACTTGACGGAGTTCTGGATGGTCGAACCGGAAATGGCGCACGCAACACTAGAGGACGCCACTGACCTCGCTGAAAACCTTGTAGTCGCTGTTGTTGCTCGTGTTTTAGACCGCCGATCAAATGAGCTCTCTATTCTAGAACGTGACACCACTGCCCTCGAATGTGTACAAACACCCTTTCCTCGGATTACCTATGATGAGGCTGCTAATCTCCTGAACAAAAATGGCCGGGAGTTCGAAAGGGGTAGTGACTTCGGCGGACCTGATGAAACAGTGATTGCCGACCACTTTGACCGTCCCGTCGCTGTACAGAAATTCCCAAGTGCCATCAAAGCTTTCTATATGAAATCGGACCCAGAGCACCCTGAACTGTCTTTGTCAGTAGACGTACTCGCGCCAGAAGGATATGGAGAAATCATTGGAGGTGGTGCGAGACTCGACGACTACGACGTGCTTCTTGAGCGTATTCGCACTCATGGACTCCCCCAAGAGGCATTCGAATGGTATCTCGACCTCAGGAGATACGGCAGCGTTCCTCATGCAGGCTTTGGTATGGGCCTTGAGCGGGTAGTTTCCTGGATTTGTGGCCTTGAACATGTCCGAGAAACAATCCCATTCCCAAGGATGCTCTCTCGATTAACGCCGTAAGCCTATCGTAGCTCGATGTGAAACGGTGTACCGCTCCATTGCGGCAGCTTTTTACGTCGTGATAGACTATTGCCTGTAAGTGTGACCAAGTCCTGCTGAAGTGGGCGTTTTGCCCACTTCTTTGCGTTTAGGGACCTTTTTTTGGGCGTGACAACCCGTAAAGATCGGCTGGCTCAAGCCTGGTCAATTGCTGACCGGGTAGCTCGTGATTTTGGACTGGAGATTTTCGATGTTCAGCTTCGACGCGAGTCAATAGGCTGGGTGTTGAGAATTTTTATTGACAAAGCAGCGCAATCGAACATGACGACGGAAACTAACAGTTCGGAAGCCGTTACGGTTAAAGATTGTCAACGGGTTAGCACTGACGTCAGTGCCGTACTCGATGCAGAATTTTCATTTGAGCACGCATACACTCTAGAAGTGTCGTCCCCTGGTCTCGATCGACCACTGCGGCACGCTGGAGATTGCCGCCGGTTCTTGGGAAGACTCGCAAAATTTGTAGTAGCCGAAGCAGTCGACGGTCAGACGTACGTGTCTGGTCGTATCGTAGGCGTCGAAGAGACCCCTACAGAGAGTAGCAACCAAACCTTGCACCAGATTGTTGTTAATAATGGACGCAGCGTTCAACGTATCCCTTGGTCGATCGTGACGCGAGCGAACCTAGAAGTCGAATTATGATGACGGCGGTCGAACAGTGACCTGGCCGCGTAGAAAGCACGGCGATGAGCAACCCGCTGCAACAAACTATCGAAACGCTCGCAAAAGAAAAAGGCATCGAACCAGATGTTGTTATCACCGCAATCGAAGATGCGGTGCTCACTGCGTCACGTAAGTTCTACAAGTCGACCGAAAACCTGCGCACAAAATTCAACCACGAGACTGGTCAAGTCGAGTTGTACTCGGTCCGCCAGATTGTCGAAGAAGTAACAGACCCGCTGACAGAAATCTCACTTACTGAGGCACAAGAACTCTATGGAGACGAAGCCGAAGTCGACATGGAAATCGAATTCCCCAAACCGACAGATGTTTTAGGTCGCATTGCAGCACAAACGGCTAAGCAAGTTATCTTTCAAAAAGTTCGAGAAGCAGAGCGGGATAATGTATACGACGAATACATTGAACGTGTCGGCGAGGTCATTAATGGCATCGTTAAACGCTTCGAAAACGGTGACATAGTTGTTGAAATGGGACGTGTCGAGGCGATATTACGACGACGAGATCAATCTCGAGCTGAGAATTACACCACTGGTGACCGTATCCGTGCGGTGATCGTCGACGTCACGAAAGAGACCAAAGGACAGCAAATCATCCTATCGAGAACAGACCCAGTTCTATTGGTAAAGATGTTCGAGCAAGAAGTGCCAGAAATTTATGACGGCACCGTGTCGATCCGCGGTGCGGTAAGGGAAGCTGGCGACCGGGCGAAGGTTGCGGTTCATTCTCACGAGCGCGACATCGATCCTGTTGGCTCATGTGTCGGCATGAAAGGCACCAGAGTTCAAGCGATTATTCGCGAATTACGAGGCGAGAAAATCGACATTATCGAGTGGTCCGATGACCCAATTGTCTTCATTACCAATGCAGTCAGTCCGGCTAAAATTCAGCGAGTAACAATCCTTGACGATACCGAAAGGGTAGTAGAGATTGTTGTTGAGGACAGCCAGCTGTCGTTAGCAATTGGGAAAAAAGGCCAAAACGTCCGCCTTGCGGCCAAATTAACAGGCTGGCGTATCGATATCAAAAGTGAAGACGAAAAACGGGCCGAGGTAGAAGCCCAATTTGACGGTCTTGACGATGGGGAAGAAGCTGCGACGCTCACACTGCCAGGTCTCGACGACGCTCAGTTAGTAAAACTTAGCGAAGCGGGACTCGACACGGCTGACCTACTGCTCGAAACTTCTATTGCGAATTTGGCACAAGTTGCAGAAGTCGACGAACAAACGGCTCTCAAGCTCCTGGACGCCGTCCGCGAGCAAGTCGCAGCCGCTGAACAGGCTGCCGCAGAAATCGCCGAGACAACTCTCGAAGAAGAAAGCCCCGTCGATTCGGATGGTCAGTCCAATGGTGGGATACAAGAAATAACTGTGAGCGAAGGCGACCCCGCCGGGAAAGACAGTCCCATAGTTGAATCTAGCGAAGAAAACACTAGTTCTGTGGTATCAGATAACAACTCAACTGACCCGCAGGAAAGTGAAACCGAGACAGATTCTAAGTCATAGACAAACCTTAAACTGAGAGAACGAGTGTCAACGATTCGCATCTACAAAGTCTCTGAAGTGCTTGGGATTCCGAGCCAAGAGGTCATCCGACTACTTCGCCAGCAGCATGGTATCGAAGTAAAAAGTGCCTCTAGCACGATTGAAGAAATCGTTGCTCGTCAGTTTGCTGAACGAGTTGCACGAGAACGAAACTTAGATTTACCTGACGGTCAACTGTTCCAGCAAGCATCCACGCCGCGGCGAACAAACAAGAAAACGAAGAAACAACCGGCCGCAACTGAGCCCCCCAAACCTCGACTTGGTCCTCCACGTCTTGTCAAAGTCGTGAAATCGCAAGAAGTTGATGGCGACTCTGAACAAGAGTCAATACAAGCCGAAAGCTTGTCGCCTGCTGAAGCTACAACGGACGTGGCCGCCACCAAAGACTCCAGCAAATCCACCTCGCCGACCGCAGAGCACGCAGAGCCAGCTAAACTAGCACCACGCAGGCCACGACTGTCACGACCGAGATTAATCGTCGAGGATGAGCTTCCACCAAAACAAGCAACCGAGCCCGAAGAAGAAGCTGGCGAACTGCAGAGTGTAGCAACCGCGCCGCCTGAGGAAGAAAAAGCGGAAGCGCAAAAGAGCACGGTAACGCTGGAAGAATCAACAACTTCTGAAGTAACCGTGCCTCCCAAGTTAACACCAGTTGCTCCATCACCAGCATTGCCCCAGAAAACAGAAGAAAAAAAAGAAACACCAGAAGTCAAGCAACCCACAGTCTCGACTCAACCAGATATTGCGAAACCAAAAAGTATTTCAACCCAGACGACGGAAAGATCACCGGCAGTTACCGCGGAAACTTCGAACTCAAAAACCCCTCAAAAATCCGTCACTTCTCCAAGTTCGTCTGCTGCACCTCGCCCGACCGGTCGAGTGGTTCCGCATACACTTCGACTTAGAGTCGAAGCACCAAAAAAACGTATAGCAAAGACTCCGACAACATCAAGAATAATTTCCACAACCCCGCCAGGAACTAGAACACCAACTTCACTTGGCGGGCCAAGGCCTCTTCCGGGACAGCCTCTTCGTCCAGGCTCAGCGCGACCATTACCTCCAAGGCCTGCCGTCGGTTATCGCCCGCCGCCACGACCGCCGCATCGGCCCGGCGGCAAGCGCTCTGCACAATACAAGCGTGCACGCGCCCAAGCTGTCGTCACACCGGCGGCGCCTCCGCCGATCACAAGAACCATAACCGTCCCGGAAGGCATGACGGTTAAAGATCTCGCTGAGCGACTTGAAGTAAAACCGAAAGACGTCTTAAAGAAACTTATCGACCGTCGCATCATGATGACCATCAATACGACGCTTGACTCGGAAACAGCAACAATAATTGCCAGGGAGTTTGGCGCAGATATAAAGGTGCGATCGTTTGAAGAAGAAATGATCGTCATTGAGGCCGAAGAAACAAATCCAGAAGATTTAGTTGGGCGAGCGCCAGTTGTAACGGTCATGGGACATGTCGACCATGGGAAAACGACGCTACTCGATGCAATTCGAGAAACTAAGGTCGCTGAAGGAGAGGCCGGGGGAATCACCCAACACATTGGCGCCTACACCGCGACTGTCAATTCCCGCGAGATCGTATTTCTTGACACGCCTGGTCACGAAGCATTCACATTGATGCGAGCACGCGGCGCACAAGTTACTGATGTCGTCGTGCTCGTTGTTGCAGCTGACGATGGCGTCATGCCGCAAACACAAGAAGCTATCGACCACGCAAAAGCCGCCAAAGTCCCGATCATCGTCGCTATCAATAAAATTGATAAAGCGGAGGCCAATCTAGACCGAGTCAAGCAGGAACTAGCCGAACGAGACTTAACTCCAGAGGACTGGGGCGGAACAACCGTTACAGTACCCGTGTCCGCAAAAGATCACCAAAACCTCGATACTCTCCTAGAAATGATCATATTGGTCACAGAATTAGGCGAACATAAAGCCAACCCAATGCGCGCGGCCACTGGAACAGTTTTAGAAGCTAAAGTGGACCGTGGCCGAGGTCCGGTCGCTACTGTTCTTGTTCAAGATGGCACACTCCACGTGGGAGACAACTTTATTGCTGGCGTTGAGGTCGGACGTGTACGAGCCCTGCTAGATGACCGTCTACAGAAAACACGGAAGGTTGGGCCATCGAGTCCAGTTGAAGTTCTTGGCTTAAGTGGGTTGCCACAACCGGGTGATGCTTTTCAAGCTGTAACAGATGCTGCGAAGGCACGACAGATTGCCGCCCTTCGTCAAAACCAAGCCAAAGAAAAAGCACTCGGTGGACGAGGACAAAAGGTCACGCTCGAATCACTTCAACAACAACTGTCTGATGGTGAAGCCAAAGAACTACCTATCGTTATCAAGGCAGACGTACAAGGCACCGCCGAGGTACTCGCTCAGACGATTGGCAAACTCGGTGATGAACGCGTCAAAACTGTGGTAATTCGTACTGCTGTTGGCGCCATCAGCGAGTCAGATGTCCTCCTTGCATCAACTTCAAAGGCTATTGTTATTGGATTTAACGTTCGTCCAGACAGAAACGCCACCTCGGTAGCGGAACGTGAGGGCGTCGACATTCGTCTACATTCTGTCATCTACAACATTACCGACGAACTTAAGAAAGCGATGGCTGGCCTCCTTGAGGCAACAACGAAGGAAACATCATTAGGACAAGCCGAAATCAGAGATACATTCAAAGTGCCCAAATTCGGTACAGCAGGAGGCTGCATGGTCACCGAGGGTGTGATTACGCGGTCAGGCGATGCCCAGGCCCGTCTCGTGCGTGACGGCGTGGTAGTACATGAGGGTCGCATTGGTTCTCTTCGCCGCTTTAAAGATGACGTCAGTGAAGTTAAAAATGGACTTGAATGTGGGCTCGCTTTTGAACGTTTTGCTGATATCAAAATCGGAGACGTCGTCCAGTCATTCACGGTCGAAAAAATCGCCGCGACACTCTAATTCATTGACTTTGACGGACCGGTGCCTGCTGTCGGACTTCTGACCATCGTGTTGCACATTCCGGGGTCTCGCTCACTTAAGGACAAAAGGCGAGTACTAACGAGTATAAAAACCCGTCTTCAGAGGCTCAATGTGGCACTTGCCGAGACGGACTACAATGATTTCCACAAACAAGCCCAACTCAGTATCTTGGCAGTCTCGACCCATCGTGATGGCGTCGATAAAGCACTAACCTCTGTTGAAACTGAGATCGATCGACATAATCCAGGCTTAATTATTTCCAGTGAGCTCGAGTGGCTCACCTAGCATTACGATTAAACACTATGGCGCACGGCACTAGAATGGAACGCGTTGCGGAGCGCGTACGAATGGAGCTCACCACATTACTAACGAGGACAGTACGCGATCCTGCCGTGTCTGGCGTCACGATTACCCACGTATCAATGAGCCCAGATTTACAGCTTGCCCGTATTTATTACACGGTTCTTGATGGAAGTAACCGCCGCGATACCGCACGGGGGCTTCGACGAGCGAAAACTTATCTCAGGCGAGCAATCGGACAACGTATACAGCTCAGGCACGTTCCAGAACTCAGATTTATGTACGATGAAACATTAGAACAGCAGGATCGACTCGCACAAATCTTTGCTGAAATCGAGAACCAACAACCGAGCGGAGATCAAGAAACCCTCGGTAAATTGAATGACGACACCTCGGTAAAAGAATATGAACCCTAATTCTTTCACCGCAGTCGCGAAGGCTCTAACAAAATATTCGCGAGTGATTTTATCCTCACATGCAAGGCCTGATGGAGATTCAATCGGATCACAGCTGGCTCTGGGGCACACTCTAAGAACGCTTGGTAAGACCGTTCGCATCATTAATCACGACCCCCCCCCACCTTATCTCCAGGCTTTACCAGGTAGTTCCACAATCGAGATTGCCGACATCGTCAAGCATGACTACGACGCAGCCGTAATCATGGAATGTGGTGCACTGTCACGTACAGAAGTCGATGGGCTAGACCGCGGTGTGATCATCAATATCGATCATCACACCGGAAACGCGATGTACGGCGACTATAACTGGCATGATGACACTGCGGCCGCATGCTGCGAACAGGTGTACGATCTCATTAAAGAACTCAACGTTCCACTAACACCAGAAATTGCAATCGGCCTGTACGTTGGTATTCTGACTGACACAGGTTCTTTTCGACATGCCAACATCACACCTCGAACCTTTGATATCTGTCGCCATGTGGCCGCAGCGGGAGTGATTGTCGCCGACGTTGCAGCTGCTGTCTATCAAAACAGTTCAATCGGTAAGATTAAGTTAACAGGTGCTCTCTTAGACGGAATGCAACTCGAGTGCGACGGCCGTGTCGCCATCCTAAAAGTCGACGATGCTCTAATGCAAAAAACAGGCTGCCCCCCAGACGACATGGAAGGCTTGATCAATCTGCCACTCTCTGCAAAAAGTGTTCAGGCAGTCATCATGATCCGAACCGAGACTCTGATGACACGTGTAAGTTTGCGTTCCAAAGCGAACATCGACGTCAGACAAGTCGCCGTTTCCTATGGAGGTGGTGGACACCGTAATGCAGCAGGTTTTTCAACCGCAATGCCACAATCAGAATTGGAATCGAAACTCTTAAAACAAATTCACCACGTCCTCAATTCACCAAATCCTTCACACCTTGAATCTAAGATCTGATGATGGATGGTGTACTCGTTGTCGATAAGCCTCAAAATATAACCTCACATGACGTTGTCGCTCGCGTGCGCCGCATCTCCGGCGTTCGACGAGTCGGACATATAGGGACACTCGATCCGATGGCGACCGGCGTACTTCCTTTAGTCATTGGACAAGCAACTAGACTCGCTTCACTACTTGCAGTAGGACCGAAGGTTTATGAAGGATTGATTCGACTCGGTCTCTCGACCGACACATACGATATCACCGGTACTGTTGTTACCGATTCACAAAATCAGTCTGGCTCTGGACCGGTTAGACCACCAAGCGAAAAAGAGATTGGGGAAATTACAGCACGCTTCAGCGGAACGTTCATGCAAAACCCACCACCGTTTTCTGCAAAAAAAATCAAAGGGGTCCGCGCCTATCGACTCGCCAGACACCACAAACCGGTGAAGCCTGAAGCTGTTGAAGTCACAGTGCATGCACTCAATATCCTAGATATCACCAGGTCACACATACGTTGCCGCGTCAGTTGCGAGCCTGGATTTTACATGCGGTCACTCGCTCATGATCTCGGTATCTCTCTCGGGTGTGGCGCGTGTCTGGAAACACTTCGTCGAGAGCAAAGCGGCACTTTTAGACTTCAGCAATCTACTGACCTTGGTCAGCTAGAAAATATAGCGCCTGATCTTGGAAGGCATCTACTACCGATTTCAGACCTTCTTCCCGATTTGCCCCAACTCGTTGTAACGACGAATGGTAAGAAACGAGCCTCTCACGGCAATGACCTGTCTCGTGCAGATATCCTGTCAGCGGATCGAGAATGGGGGACAGGGCTCGTCAGACTCTGTAATGACCAGGGTGCGCTATTGGCAATCGCGAAAGCAGATCAAGCATTGATTTTGCATCCCATGATTGTTCTAGTGTAGGATCGGCTGTTACGCTAAACGACGGTAAAGGAAATAGAGAGAGGTAGTTACAAGTGGCGCTTGCCAAGGAGCGAAAGTCAGAACTTATCGGCTCGTATCAAACACACAGCAGCGACACAGGTTCGCCTGAAGTCCAAATTGCGATACTGAGTGAGCGGATCAGTTATCTAACTGATCATTTCAAAACACACGCCAAAGATCATCACTCACGTCGTGGCCTTCTTAAACTGGTCGGGCGACGGCGACGCCTTCTCGACTACGTAAAAAGTAAAGATTCCGAGCGATACACAGGACTTATTAAACGACTCGGCATCCGAAAATAGACGCGAGACAAATGACCGGTCTCATAAAGACCGCCCTCCAATTCTCCGTCGCTTCGCAACAATCGAAAGACTGGAGTCAAACCCTATGCACACCGCGCAAGTGAATGTCGGTCGTTCCCCATTGATAATTGAAACAGGCAAGTTGGCCAAACAGGCTGACGGAGCTGTAACTGTCAGATACGGTGACACCGTTGTCATCGTAACCGCATGTGCAGCATCGCATGCGCGTGAAGGCATCGACTTTCTTCCGCTAACGGTTGATTACAGAGAGTATGCCTACGCCTCAGGCCGCATTCCTGGTGGATTCTTCAAGCGCGAGGCCAAGCCTACTGAAAAAGAAGTCCTGACGAGTCGGCTTATCGACCGACCGCTCCGCCCGTTATTCCCAGAGGGATGGGGACGTGAAACACAAGTCATTGCATTTCTCTTGTCTGCTGATCCTGAGAACGACTCTGATGTTCTTGCACTTACTGGAGCCTCCGCAGCACTTTCAATTTCATCGATACCATTTTCGACTCCGATAGCCGCTGTTCGTGTTGGTCTCGTCGAAAATGAATTCGTGATCAATCCGACATTCTCGGAACGAAAACAAAGCGACCTCGATCTCATTATCGCAGGTAGTCGTGATGCCGTCATGATGGTAGAAGCAGGTGCTAAGGAAATACCTGAAGACATGATGCTAAAAGCCATCGAAGAGGGTCATGCAGCAATACGAGAGATCGTTTTAGAAATCGAAAAAATGGCTTCGGCTATCGGTAAGCCGAAAACTGAAGTCATTACGAAATCCATCGACCCAGCTATTAAAAGTGAAGTCGAGTCGCAAGTATTAGGCCCTCTAGCAGAAGCCATGCGCATCAAAGACAAGATCGAGAATTACGCACAAGTCAGTCATGTTTATGACAACCTCATCGAATCCATTCCGGAAGATGACTCGGAAAGAAAATCGGCCGTTGGTCACGTATTTAAGGAACTCAAGGAACAAGTTCTTCGGGACGAGGCCCTAGAACGCGGACAACGACTCGACGGTAGACGTTTCGATGAAGTCCGGGACATATGGTCTGAAGTGAGTGTACTTCCTCGTGTACATGGCTCCGCAGTATTTACGCGCGGAGAAACCCAAGCATTAGTGACCGCTACACTGGGAACCGCAGACGACCAACAGAAGATTGAAAGTGTCGCCGGCGAAAGTTACAAACGTTTTATGTTGCACTACAACTTTCCACCGTTCTCCGTTGGTGAAGTAAAATTTTTAAGAGGACCTGGCCGGCGAGAAATCGGTCACGGCAATCTCGCGGAGAGAAGCTTGGCTCCAATGGTGCCAACCGAAGATACATTCCCCTACACGGTGCGGGTAGTCTCAGACATATTGGAATCAAACGGTTCCTCTTCAATGGCAACGGTCTGCGGGGGCACTTTGGCACTGATGGATGCTGGTGTTCCATTGGTAAGACCAGTCGCCGGAATCGCGATGGGACTTGTTCTTGACGAAAAGAACGGTCGGCATGCGGTTCTGTCAGATATTGCTGGCGCCGAGGATCACTATGGCGACATGGATTTCAAGGTCGCCGGAACAAGTGAAGGAATAACCGCTTTACAGATGGACATTAAAGTTTCAGGTATTACAACAGAGATCATGCAAGAGGCGCTAGCTCAAGCTCACTCAGGACGCCTGCATATTCTTGAAAAGATGGATACGACACTCGCATCGCCTCGTGAATCGATTTCAACTCACGCCCCTCGAATTATTACGATTCAGATCCCGGTCGACAAAATTCGTGACGTCATTGGTCCAGGCGGAAAAACAATTCGAGGCATAGTTGCCCAAACTGGCGTTAAAGTCGACGTTGAAGACGACGGTCGTGTCAATGTTGCGTCAACGGACGAGACCTCGGCCCAAAAAGCGATCAGTATCATTGAAGAACTGACAGCAAGCCCCGAACTAAACAAAAGTTACCTCGGGAAAGTTCAACGCATTACAGATTTTGGCGCATTTGTTGAAATTCTCCCAGGTATAGATGGGTTACTCCACGTATCTGAGATTGCTCATTACCGAGTAAATGATGTCCGCAACGAACTTAATGAAGGCGACCAAGTGATGGTCAAAGTTATTAATGTTGATCCTTCCGGAAAAGTCCGACTCAGTCGTAAAGCTCTTCTTCCAGGCGGTGACGATTCTGACGACGGAAATAAAGGTGCCGAAGGCGACAAACCGAAAGGTAGCGGCAGACCTGCGGGACGAGGTAGTTCTGACAATCGGCCACGATCCTCTCGAAGCCGGAATTCCTCGCGCTGAACTTATTCGTATCGGTTTATTGGGTTTGTGTTCTTGTTCTGAAACTGAATTTAGTCTGAACCAGTAAATTGATGCTTCAGAATTTCGCTGGACTATTATGACGGAACCTAGTGCATATCAACCGAAATCAATTTAGACACTCCAGGTTCCTCCATCGTAACTCCGTACAACCGATCGGCAATTTCCATTGTCTTTCGGTTGTGGGTGACTAAAACAAATTGTGTGCGTTCTTGAAGGCCGCGCAGCATATCAACAAAACGTCCAATGTTAGCATCGTCGAGCGGTGCATCGATCTCATCGAGCAGACAAAATGGGCTCGGTTTGTACTTAAAGATTGCAAACATTAGAGCCATGGCCGTAAGAGCTTTTTCGCCACCAGACAACAGTTGAATATTTTGGAGTTGCTTGCCTGGTGGCTGCGCAATGATATCGATACCACTCTCTAAAACATCCGTTTCATCCAACAACATGAGACCGGCACGCCCGCCACCGAACAATGTTTCAAATGTAACTTGAAAATGTTCATTAACAGCAACGAATGCTTCCTGGAAGCGCTCCCTCGTTGTCCTATCGATTCGCTTAATTGCCTCATCGGTCGCTGCAATCGAATCAACTAAATCACGGCGCTGGACTGTCAAAAACTCGTGTCTCTCTTCAAGCTCATCAAACTGATCGATTGCCATCATATTTACCGGACCAACACGCTCAATCTTTGAACGTAATTCTGTTATCAGGCCATCGACATCTGTCACTTTTTCGTTACTAGCTGCAACCTCACCGTCCTGATCATCTGGTTCAATGTCGTAACCAGTATCGTCAGATTCTTCAATAGACCCGACCGCCTGTGGCGCAGAACGGAATACGGCTGAGTCTGGTACTAAAGAACCTTCCTCTTCTAACCGCACAACCTCTTTTGCGGTCGCCTCGAGCGTCATCTGAACGGCCTCAAAACACGACTCTCCAAGATACGATAAATCTGAAATTGCCGTTGCCCGCTCAATCTCACGCCGACTAACGTCCGACTTCGTCTGGTCGAGTGCCTCCCGAGCGGCGCGCACGCTCTCGTCCTGCGAGGAGATGCTTGTTCGAAGTTGTTCCGCTTCCCCATCCAGCACAACTATCTTCTGTCGAATTCCCGCAAAGGACTCCGCCTCGTCCTGGCACTGCATCTCAGATGTTTTGACCTCTTCCAACAAACGTTCTCGCTCACTCGTTACGCGCTCATTCTCTTGTTCACGAGCACTAATGCGATGACGCAAATCATCCTTTCTCTCTTCAAGTCGCCTAACATCTGCTGCCAATGCGGTAGTGCGCTCCAAAAGGGCTGCATGCGTAGCCTTCGCATCGGCAACATTCTGTCGAAGTGTGTTTAGGGATTCCCGTGCTTCTAACAAATCACCTTGGGCACCCATGAATTTTTCATCAGCCGAACGCTGCTCAAACTCGAGTCGACTAATCGACTCACGCGCCTCTCTTTTTTTTGCTTCGAGGCCGTCTCGTTCTTCAGTCGCCTGTCTTCTTTCTGCCTGAATCAATTCGAGTTTGTCGTTTAGCCGAACATGTTCGTCATCAAGTTGCTGGAGCTGCATGCGACAACTAACAAGCTCTTTCTCAGCCTCGTGTCGTTCGCTCTTTAGTTTTTCGACTGCATTGTGTTCTCTTTCGACATGTTCTTTCCTCACCACAAGTTCACGAGAAAGATGATCTATCGTTTCAACATCGTGAGCAATACGAACTCGTGATTCTCGAATCTCCCGCTTCGCCGCAAGTAAACCTCGCGCGTCCTGCTTTATTCCTCCGTGAAGCAACTCCGCCCCACGTACTACCACTCCGTCTAGTGTCACAATCGGATCGCGCGTAAGTGTTGCTGCTTCCGTAGCTATTTCCATTGATGGCGCTAACCAACGACGTTTGAGAAGTCGACCAACTACTGATTCACCGGGCCCAGACAGCCGGACAAGACTAAACAGTGACTGAAGTGCTGGATGAGGTGGAATTTCAGACACATCGCTATGGTTAAGCTCACCACTAATCAAAAACCCACATCGACCTGCGCCATGTGTTGTAGCCAGTTCGACGCCGGCAAGAGCATCGCGCCTCGAATCGACGACAACATACTGCAATAGTTCACCGAGACATGATTCAACCGCGAATTCAAATTCCTGATCAACCTCTAGGTGGTCAACAACAGAACCATTGTGCGCAATACTGTCGACGGATCCGAGTACTACTCGAGCGGCCTCTTCGTAATCGGTTCGACCTGCCTCAAGTTCTTCGAGCGATTGAACCCGAGCACGTCTTGATGCTAAATCGTGCTCTCTTTTTCGAATATCCTCAATCCGATTTTCAACATCGGTCTTTGAGACCCCTAATTCAGACTCTCTTTTTAGACAAATTGATTGAGCTGATTCAATACGTTCACGAAGTCGAAGCACCTCTTTGTCCGCTTTCGACCGACCTTCCGTGGTTCGCTGAATATCTGCCTGGATTTCAGTAGTCTCAGCATCTAACTTTAACAATGACTCCGAGATTCGTAAGGCCGCTACAGTCGAATTTTCAACTACATTCTGGAGCGCAGTGGCAACATTAGCCGCGGCATATATTTCACTTCTTGCAGCCTCAACATCACCCTCATGACCTTCGATAGCAAGCTGTGCAGCCTGAAACGCCTGTTCGACCTGCGCTAACGTTTTCGCAGAAACGTCTCGTTCTTGCTCACATCTATCCCGTGCATCGTTCTGCATACGAAGTTCATCAGTAACTGGGCCACTTCTGGCAGTCAAGGAACGCAATGCCTCTGACCCACCGTTCTGTGCAACCTCTAAATCGGCAGCTTGTTGGCGATCAAAATCAAGTTTCTGTTGCCGACGCTCTAGTTCCAGTTCTTTCTGATGAGCCAGATCTCTAACCGCGGCCACAGATTGATCAGACTCAACTAGTTCTACCCGAAGACGCGCCTGATCATTTTCGAAACTAGACAACGAAGCCGCCCGCGATCCTTCCAGAGCAACGGCTCCGCTCAAAAGGGATTCAGCCGTCTTGATATCTGCCACTAGTGCTTCGCTACGTCGGACGAACGACACCATTTCCCAACGACGCAATTCCTCCCTCAAACGTCTATACCTACGTGCCTTTGCGGCTTGACGTTTCAATGCTATACGTTGCTTTTCGACCTCAAATACAATGTCATCGACGCGGGTCAGATTCTGTTGGGCAGCTTCTAACTTAAACTCTGCAGACCGACGCCGCGATTTGTATTTTGTAACTCCAGCAGCTTCTTCCAAAAGCTGTCTGCGTTCTGTCGGCCTAGCACCAAGAATCTGACCGATACGCCCCTGCTCAATAACAGCATAGGCCTTCACACCGACACCCGAATCCATCAGTAGATCCTGGATGTCTCGCAGGCGACAAACCTGTCCGTCGATTAAGTATTCGCTCTCGCCAGATCGATACAGTCGGCGTGCCACCTCAACATCACGCGTAACTACCGGTCGATCAAAATCTTCAAACTCTGAAAGAACGTCGCTGGTTTCTGTTCCTGGAACGGCCACTACAGTAGTCGGGGCGACTGACGACGGTTCGGTATCGCTAATCGCATCAGCAGTATTCCCGTTGACAATTTGATTCCCTTTAGTGAACTTCTGCGGTGTGTCGGCGACTGGGGGCACTTCCAATCCATTACCAACGTTCTGCAGTGCTGCCGTAACTTTAGATAATTGGATGCGAACTTCAGCCGCGGCCGTTGGACGTCTTGCGTCGCTACCACTAAAAATTACGTCTTCCATGCGCTCGCCCCGAAGGCTGCGAGCACTCTGCTCCCCCAAAACCCAAGTAATAGCATCAATTACATTACTTTTACCGCAACCATTAGGACCGACAATGGCTGTCACTCCGTCATCAAACGCTAGCTCAGCGCGTTCTGGGAAACTTTTAAAACCAGCAATCTCGATATGGTCTAACCGCATCAGTCAAAAACCAACAAGGCAAACAAAAAAAGCCGCACCAACAGGAATACTGGATTATCCAATTTACCTGTCGAGCGGCTGGAAACGCTCAGACTCCACGCTGTTACAATCTCGTTAATGCGCAGGTATCTTTACAAGAAACAAATAGGTACGAGGTCGATCCACACGTTATGCGTGAGCAACTCCATACCATCCAATACAACGACCGCTAAATTTTAACAAGGCACCCATTACACCGGCAAGAAAACTACCTAGATGCAGAAACAGAATCGGTTGCTTTTAGTCCCAATAATGCTTCCGCTTCATCAAAAACAGTCAGTGCAAATTGAGCCTGTGGATCTTGCTCAAAAAGGTTGTGCCTCGCTTCTGCTTCACCGAAAAGGTCGGTATCGATTTCAAAGTGGATCATCGCTCTGATAAAATCGAGATCTGACGAAAAAGCCTCGTCATCGACCGTATAACCATTTTCACTCACGTGCTTCTTAAATTCGTCGAGCAGGCGTTGATCGATTTCAAATCCTCGACTAACGACCTCACGTCCATGCCCATCAAGCGTGACTCGGTTGTCTCCTGAAGCCGTAAACCGCTGCGCAAAGCTAACAAATTCTCCGCGCGCTTGGAGTATCCGACCAAATCGAGAAGGATCAAACCCCTCTATTGGCCCCGTCACAAAATGGTCTGGCTCAATCCCACCACCACTATAGACTTCACGACCAGAATCGGTGAGTTTGCGATCCGATGGGGCATGAACAGGAACTTCAGGCTCGCGTAACGAATACGTCAAATACTCATCAAAAGTACCGTCCCAAGGCCGCTGTAACATCCGTCCGCTTGGCGTGAAGTAGCGTGCCGTTGTCAATCCAAGTCCTGCGCCATGGCTAACTCTATATATCGACTGTACCAGCGCTTTACCAAAAGTTGTTTCTCCAACAATAAGCCCTCGGTCATGATCTTGAATTGCGCCTGCAACAATTTCAGACGCGCTAGCACTATTTCGATTTACCAAGACAACGAGTGGTTGATCGGTATACAGACCCTCGTCACGCGCGTGGTAATCCTGATCTGAATTGGAAACCCTTCCTCGTGTGTAGACAATCATGTCACCACGCGGTAAAAACTGATTCGAAACCTTTATTGCCTGATCAAGCGGCCCACCAGGGTTGCCTCTAAGATCAAGGACTAGCCGAGAGAAACCGTTCTCACTTAGGTCGGTTAATGCACGAGTCAACTCTTCGTTGCTTGTCTCTGAGAAATCACCGAGACGAACATACGCAGTTTCAGTATCGGCCATAAATGCTGCCTCAACTGTTGCTATTGCAATCTCGTCTCGCTCAACGTCCAATGGAATAAAATCGTCGTACCCATCTCGCCGCATCGCAACATTGACTGACGTTCCCTTTGGCCCCCGTAGTAAACCAACGGCCTCATCACTACTCATGCCGATCGCATTCTTACCTTCAATTTCAGCAATCACATCACCCCGCCTGATACCAGACCGATAGGCTGGAGAGCCTTCAAAAAGGCTCATGACCGTTATCGCGCCATCAAACACGTTGATCTGGATACCGAGACCGTAATATCGGCCCTCCTGTCGCTCACGCAACTGAGCGTAAGACCGAGGATCCATAAAGCTCGAATGGGGATCGAGAGTTTGCAGCATGCCCGAAATAGCTCCGTAAACAAGCCGGTCGGTCTCGATGTCATCAACGTAATTGGCCTCTACCGCGGCAAGCGCAGTAGCAAACGTATCAAAATGTTGGTTTGCAGAATCTTGACGCGCAAGAACTTGGCCACCAAGCAAGCCGCCCACCGCCGAAGATACGACGACTGCGCTAACGCTGAGAGCTGAAAAAGTCAGGCCACGCATGAGGCCGGATGGTACCAGATAAGGTGCTGTACAGCAACAACTTCTGGCGATCCACCGACCTAGTCTACCTTGACCCTTAAGGGGCCACGTTTCTATAATGACCAGAGTTACATTTTGTTCCGTTACAGAATCTAGGAGTTACCGAACATGGGTCCAGTTGGCGTACCAGAGATGATCATCATCCTCGTGATTGCGCTAATCGTCTTCGGGCCGCGCAAATTGCCAGAACTCGGCCGATCCCTCGGCAAGAGCCTCGGCGAATTCAAGCGCGCCTCAAACGACCTTCGGAATACCCTTGATGAAGAAATTCGAATCGAGGAAAAACCAGACGACAAAAGTACTTTTAACGAAAAATCTAAATCTATCCAAAACTCAAGTAAACCCGCAGTTGCTGCCGCCCCCGCCTCTGGCGTTCACCCAACCGAGCCTGACGTAGGCACGTAACCCCGTTTCGAGATGGCACTGGTCCCTTCGCCTGACCAAACCCCCGAAGAATCCGACCCTACCAAGCGAATCGAAAACGACGAGACGCCTGACCAGGGAGACGGCGCGGGAAAAATGTCGTTCTTAGATCATCTCGATGAGCTGAGGCACCGTCTGGTCGTTTCTATCTCAGCACTTCTGGTTTGCATGCTGCTTTGTTTTGCTTTCATTGAACCGATCTTTGATTTCATTATGGAACCGTTAACTGATGTGCTCCCCGAAGGTGGCACACTCATCTATACCGAACCAGCAGAGGCATTCTTCCTCAACATAAAAATGGCGGCACTGGCCGGCCTACTTGTCGCCACCCCTGTGACCATGTCTCAGCTCTGGCTCTTCGTTGCACCCGGTCTCTATGCACACGAAAAAAAGTTTGCGTACCCGTTCGTTGGTTTAGCTTCCGGCTTTTTTATCGGTGGCGCACTATTTGCGCATTACCTCCTGTTTCCGATCGCTTGGGGATTTTTCGCCGGCTTCAGTAGTGATTACATGGCTTTCATGCCACGTGTCCAACCTGCTTTTACGTTGTATGTTCGACTTGTCCTCGCATGCGGCGTGGTGTTTCAACTTCCAACTATCGTGTTCTTTCTCGCTAGAATGGGAGTAGCGACACCTGGATTCCTGATCAAGAATTTTAAATACGCCATCTTGATAATATTTATATTCGCTGCGGTTCTAACGCCAACCGGTGATCCTGTCACCTTAACTATGATGGCTGCTCCGATGATCGTGCTCTATATCTTGAGCATTGGAATCGCATGGCTGTTTGGAAAACCAAAAAATGACTAATCCACGACAGCGTTGACTTGTTTGTCCTTAAAACCGTACTATTCCGACGGTGTTAGGGTCGGAATCCAGCGACTATCATTAAGTAGTAAGGATGATTATCTAATGCGGACCCAGAAATGGCTCAGACATTCAACATTTGCAGCTCTGTCACTCGTCTTTTTTACAACTATTGCCGTTGCGCAAGAAGAAACACGCCCTTCCGGAACTACATTTCTTGGAGATACCGGCCTCTGGTTTGTGCCGACGGCTGAAGTTCTTGATAATGGAGCCGTTGCCGCTGCCGGCCACCTCTCTACCTTTAATTACGAGCAAGGTTTTAGCGCCGTTCAAACCGTGGCAGGAAGTTTTGCGGTCGGTGTCGGAGAACGCACTGAAGTTTTCGGTTCAGTCGGCGTTTTAACGCGCATCGATAGAGACTTAAGACCACTGTTTCAGTCTGGGCAACCCAACGTGGGTGGGGCAATCGTAGATTTCCCACATGCCAACTCGGCATTCAGCGGCAACAAATTTGGCGATGTCGTAATTGGTTTAAAAACGAGCGTATTGAGTGAACGACAACAAGCACCTCTTGCACTAGCTGTCCGTGGTTGGGTGAAACTTCCAACTGGCGACAAAAAAGCAGGAACAACTACCGGTGAACTTGACGGTGCGATCGGTCTCGTCATGAGTAAAGCGGTGGGCAATGCTGAAATTGCCGCCCACTCTGAATTTGTACTTCGAAAAGATCCCGCCGGAATCGAACTTCCAAACAGCATGCAGTGGGGTTTTGGTGTGGGTGCACCTGTTCATGGACCGATTCGCGTATTTGGAGAAGTTCTTGGCGACATCCTCACTACTGATTCTTTAAAATTGGCGACGCCATTGACCGGAACAGATGGAAGCATTTCGGGTCTAAGCCTGTCTCATCGATCTCCTTTAGATCTTGTTGTTGGTGTGCAGTGGCAACATAACGGTTTTTCTCTTGGATCCGGTTTAACATGGGCCGCTCGCCATACTTCGAGGTCTTTGGTTGGACAAATAATTCCACAAGCAGACCGTATCGGGTTCATCGCTCGGCTTAGTTACCACCCAGGCGTCCGGGTCTACGTGCCACCACCACCACCACCGCCGCCTGACGAGCCAAATCGACCTCCAACCGTGACTATCTCGTGCGAACCATGTGAGGTTGAATTCGGAGAAGAAGTTCGCCTACGTGCAGATGCTGCTGACCCAGATGGCGACGCTCTAACCTACCGTTGGAATGCGCCAACCGGTAGCTTCCAAGATTCGACTGACCGCGCAACAACGCGTTGGAGCGCACCAGACCAAGCCGGTCCCGTTCCCGTTAGCGTAACCGTAACGGATGGACTAGGAGGCTCCGCATCAGATACCGCAAATATTCAGGTAAGTGCCCCACCGCCAGCTCCTGTCAGAGAGTATGTGTTTGAAGATGTGCACTTCGACTTTGATCGGTACAACCTTCGTCCGGCCGCTGCGAGAGTTCTCGATGAGGTCGTAGCAGCTCTTGAAGAAGACCCCAATCTCAGGATTGAAATCGAGGGACATACCTGTAACATCGGAACAAATGAATACAACCTTGCTCTTGGAGACCGCCGCGCTAATTCGGTACAAGATTACTTAACCGACCTGGGTGTTGGCGGCAACAGGCTACAAACGATTAGCTACGGCGAAGAACGCCCCAAACACGACAACTCACGGGAAGAAACAAGACGCTTAAATAGACGCGCGGCGCTCGTAGTTCGTCTGCAATAGGGACTGCAATGCACCCGCACAGCAAATCAGCGTGAGAGGCGACTACTTTCCAAACCCGAGATTGTTTTCATTAATGGCCAACAAGCCAGAATCGTCAACGTAACATAAGTTTACGACGCTGGAGCGGCGCGGAAACGAGTGTCTCGATTTCGTTAATGCGCTCTAGTACGATTTAGCAAAGTACGCGTCACTTTGGCTAGCCTCACCGCACGAGATACAACTACCCCCGGAAGAAGAAGCATCAAAGGGAATATTGCGGATTGTTGCCTGTGTTTCTTCTTTAATCTTAGCTTCGCATAACTTGCCACCACACCACGGCGCGACCACATAACCAGGACGCCCTTTAAAAAGACCTACAAAATCATCTTTTAAACCAACGCGGTGAGTATGCTCATTCCGAAAATTAATGGCGCGTTCAAAAAGTGCGGCTTGAATCGTTTCAAGAAGTTGAGTGACTTGACTTGATAGCCCCTCCATTGGGGTCGGTAATTTTTCTCCCGTATCTCGGCGCACCAAAACAACCTGAGATTGCTCGATGTCCTTCGGACCGATCTCAAGACGAAGAGGCACTCCCCGCATCTCCCATTCCGAAAATTTCCATCCCGGTTTGTACTCTTCCCGATCGTCGATCTCAATCCTCACACCTGCTTCCCGTAAGGACGACGCTATTTCGTTCGCTTTGGGCAATACCGTTTGTTTCCAGTCACCGCGGGGAATCGGCACAAGAATAACCTGTGTCGGTGCAACACGGGGAGGCAAAATAAGACCACTGTCGTCACCATGAGTCATGATGACCGCTCCGATAAGACGGGTAGTCATACCCCACGAAGTTTGCCACACGTACTGCACAGATTTGTCTCGTGCCTGAAACTTAATATCGAACACTTTGGCAAAGTTTTGGCCAAGATTATGTGATGTACCGGCTTGAAGCGCCCTCCCATCTCCCATCAACGCTTCGACTGAATAAGTATGTAATGCGCCGGCAAACTTTTCGCTCTCGGTTTTCTTCCCATCGAGTACTGGCATGGCGAGTTCGTTCTCAAGAAAGTCTTTATACACACGGAGCATTTTACGAGCTTCGTCTTCGGCCTCTTCACTTGTCTCGTGTGCGGTATGGCCTTCTTGCCAGAGAAATTCAGTCGTTCGAAGAAAAAGACGAGTGACTTTTTCCCAGCGCACTACGTTAGCCCACTGATTAATCAAAATAGGTAGATCACGCCATGACTGTACCCACTTGGCATACATCGTCCCAATAATCGCTTCCGAGGTAGGTCGAACAACTAAACGTTCTTCTAAATCTTCATCTCCACCACGCGTAACCCACGCCACCTGCGGAGCAAAACCCTCCACATGTGCTGCCTCTTTTCGGAGAAGACTTTCTGGTATGAACAAAGGGAAGTACGCATTGACATGTCCAGTCTCCTTGAACCTCTTATCGAGATCAGACTGCATTAACTCCCAAATAGCGTATCCATATGGCCGGATCACCATACTGCCCTTTACAGGAGAGTAATCAGCCAGCTCAGCTCGTCGAATAACATCCGTATACCAACGTGAAAAATCCTCAGTCTGCGGTGTGATCTCAGTCACAAAACCTTGCCGTTTAGACGCCATTAAGTCCTATCCTCATACTTTGAGATGGTCATATGCCGCGACCAGTCTATATCGTTCCGGTTTGGGAAATCTGTTCGGTAATGAGCTCCCCTACTTTCCTCGCGCCAGAGAGCCGCTCGCGCGATAAGCTCCCCGACAGTTACAATGCTTTGTACTCGAGGAGACGCCCCAGACTCATCGAATTCCTGGCGCCATCCTCGACAAACATCGAGAGCGTTTCGCAGCCCTTCTCGATTTCTAAATAAACCACAACGATCCCATAAAAGCGTTCGCGCTTGATCTTCAATATCATGTACATTCGTAATACTCGCATTCGAAGTTACTCTCTGAGGAACACATGCCGGAAGCTTCTGCGATCGTCTCGTCTCGTCTCGACACATGACACGGGCCGCAGCAGCACCAAAGACGAGTCCTTCAAGCAATGAATTGCTCGCCAGACGATTCGCACCGTGCACCCCCGTGCACGCCACTTCTCCCGCCGCAAACAACCGCGGTACAGTCGTCCGTCCTTCTTGATCCGTCCGAATGCCTCCCATTACATAATGGGCAGCAGTAACGACCGGGATTGGATCAGTGGCCAAATCTAGGCCGATTTGCTGACACCGTTCCGCAATGAGTGGGAATCGCTCTCTGACAAAATCTGCATCCGTTCCACCGAACGTCAAATAAACACAACCGGTACATTCCATCTCCCGCGCAATCGCACGCGCCACGCGATCACGAGAAGACAATTCATCTTCAGTCTTAGAAAAAAACGGTTGTCCTTCTTCGTTAATCAGTCGGGCACCTTCACCACGCAATGCCTCCGACAGCAAAAAGCGAGAGCCCTCGCCGTAGGCCAAGGCTGTCGGATGGAATTGCACAAATTCCATGTCAGTAATTTCGGCGCCGGCTCGATAACCAATAGCAATTCCATCACCCGTCGCAACATCTGGATTCGTTGTTTCACGGAATATGTAAGCCGCACCACCTGATGCAAAAAGAGTAGAACGAGCACCGACAAGTTCAAGTTCATCTCCTGCTGCCTGAAACCTAACCCCCACGCACTCACCGTCGACAATTACTACATCTGTAACACACGCCCCCTCGATCACACGGATATTTGGTGTTGCTCGTACCCGATTCCACAATACCCGAGAAATCTCACGGCCTGTCGCATCACGAACATGGAGTACCCGGCGACAACGATGTGCCCCTTCACGAGCCAATGAAAGCTCACCTGTCTCGGTTCGGTCGAATTGAACACCCCACTCAATGAGTTCTTTGATTGCCTGTGGTGCCAATTCAGTCATTACCCGAGCAGCTTCAACATCAACCAATCCGTCACCCGCTGCTACCGTATCTTCGGCATGTTGCTCAGGGGAATCGTAAGCACCCATGGCCGCTGCGATACCACCTTGTGCATACCCAGTGCTTCCAGCTGTCGCCACGGATTTGGTCAGAACAATGGTGTTACCGGCATGACCAAGGTCGATCGCTGCCCGAAGTGCAGCAATCCCCGTTCCGACAATAATGAAATCTGCTTGTAAATTCACAACCAATACATCCAAAGCTTGTGCCAAGTGGTGCTATCCTACCGGCGCATGAAAGCAACCGTCATACCTGTCCAAACCTCATCACAGCCGTACAACGTACATGTTGGCACGGGGATCTTAAATCAGCTCGGTGACTTAATTAATAAAGCCGGAGCCACTGGGCGTTGCTTTGTCGTGTCAAGCCACAAAGTCTGGCAAGCGCACGGACGCACGATAAGCAAAGCCATTGGACATACCGACGAAATTCTTATCGCTGATGGCGAACGCTCAAAGACCGCAAGAACCGTCGGTACTATCTATGATGCACTAATTCACGCGCAAGCGGATCGCGGCGTGACTATCATTGCCGTCGGTGGTGGCGTCGTCGGTGACGTTGTCGGATTCGCTGCTGCTACGTACCTTCGTGGCGTACGACTTGTACATGTCCCCACAACACTTCTCGCCCAAGTGGATAGCTCAATAGGTGGAAAAGTTGGTGTTAATCACCCACTGGGAAAGAATCTGATCGGAGCTTTCCATCAACCGAGCGTCGTTGTATCTGATCCGGTCGTCCTCAGCACATTGCCCCGAAGAGAATTTCGTTCTGGTTTATACGAAGTTGTTAAGTACGGCATGATTCGCGATCCGGATCTATTCCGAAAATTGCAAAACAATTCAAGTGACATTTTTTCTCTTGAACCGACTGAACTCGTACGCATTATCGCCGCATCTTGTCGGATCAAAGCCTCCGTTGTGTCAGAAGACGAGTACGAAGGAAACATCAGACGAATTCTAAACTTTGGTCATACGGCCGGTCATGCAATCGAAGCGGCTACTCGGTACCGTCGTTTCAGACATGGGGAAGCCATTGCCTACGGCATGCTTGTCGTTGCAGATCTAGCTGTACGCCGAAGCCTCCTCAAAAAAGATGACCAGGAGGCACTGGCTCAGTTAATTGCTCAACTTGGACCACTTCCATCGATAAGTGATCTATCAGCCAAATCTCTTATAGAAATCATGGGGCGCGACAAAAAAGTCTTAGAAGGACGATTACACGTTGTCTTACCAACACGTATTGGCGAAACAGTGATCGTGGATGACATAACACCTAAGGAACTAAAACAGTCGCTACGCATAGTTGGAACAGCCGCCTAACATTCGGGTAGGGCACGTGTAGCCAATTACTAGCGACCTGACCCCGCATACTAGGCTGACAACAACTCGGGTGAACTCAATAAAAAGACGCGTACCATGCGAGAACGGGTTGCCCTACCACTAACATTACGGTCGCTGAAATGGCCAGAAACGACCCGAGCGGCAGCGCGTTTCTAATATCACCACGCTTTGAAATAAACATCATCACTCCGACTAGTGAACCCAGCACCGATGCCATCATTAGTGTGGCTAGCGTCAATTCCCAACCTAAAAATGCTCCGATCATTGCAAGCATTTTTACGTCACCCATTCCTAGTCCTTCTCGACCACGAATCCGATAGTACGTCTCTGAAACTACAAAAAGAAAAGTACCACCCACGACAATACCAATACTGGAATCTAGCCATCCTAGAGAGGAAAACCAAGAACAACACCACCCCACTATAGCCCCAGGGATAGTCACCGCATTGGGTAAGATTCGATGCTGAAGGTCAGTGACAAATAAGACGACCATTACACTGGTGAAAATAAACCTTACGACCAAAACTGGAGAAAGCTCAACGAGGGCGTACTGCACAACAAAAAGAACCGCAGTCACCACCTCGACCACCGGGTAGACAAAGCTGATGATAGATTTACACTCTCGGCAGCGCCCTCTGAGCATCATGTAACCAATCACTGGTACAGTGTCGAACCATCGAAGGAAAGCTTTACAAGACGGACAGTGTGATGACGGATTAACAACCGACCGGCCACGAGGTAACCGATAGATGCAAACGTTCAGAAAACTTCCGACCACAAGCCCGAGAAGAACCAAGAAAACAAGGTCAACAGCGTAACTCATGGTGTTTTCGTTACATTAGCAATTGAAAACCTAGAACATAAGTCGGGTTCAGCATTATGGAATTCACGGAAATACATCAGAAGTTCGCCGTCTTAGGCCCGCAACAAACCGGAGACGCCCACACACTGCGTTAGGCTTCACGCCACCCGCGTCATCACCAGAATCAATGCCACAGCTCACAGGTGCTTGTTTATCTTGAGCAAAAGAAACTGTCTACTACCATTAGCTAAATGGGCAGCCATAGCCAACTATACCTAGCCTGGATCAGTTAACTGTACCCTCCTCGACCTGCTCAAGTTCGTACAAAATCGCAGCATCAAAATATTGCGGCGCTAGGCTTCCTTTAATCACCACTCCATTAATCACGTAGGTAGGTGTAGCCTCAACAGGAAGCTCGTTTCCACGATCGATGTCCATTCGAACCTGACTAACCAAACGAGCATATTCGGCCGTGTAGTCTCGTTCACTGATACCAATAACCTGTTCCAAGGCATTGACAACGAGCTCTGGTGACAAACCCGGCTGATTCCCGTATAGCCATTCCTCCATTGCCTCGCGCTGATCGAGTCCTTGCTCAGAAGCCAATCTAACTGCAACAGCCGCAGCACATGCCCCAAGATGTAGACCGTTTGGAGACTGATCATTGCATGTCGGGTCCAGTGGGTAATCCAGCGTAACCTGCTGCACACGCCCAGGATGACTCGACTCATATTTTTCAAATACCGGCCGGTAAATCCTGTGTGCATTGGCACAGGCAGGACACTGGTAATCGTTAAATTTAACAACGGTCACCAACACGGCATCATTAGCATCTTGACCCAAGTCAATCGACACACGAGGCTGACTCTCCCAATAGCGCTCAAACTCACTTTGTTGATCAGAACTAACCACTGGTGGAACCACTTGTGTCCTTCCACCCTCAACACTTGCTACGACCGGCGATGGAGCCTCCTGATTGGAAAACCAAAAGATCGACCAAATCGAGCCAAAAAGAAACAAACTGACTACTCCTAATCCTAACGGTCGACGGACCAAAAGACCGACATCCGTTACGACTCCCAATGGCAAATGACGCATCTGAGCTGCTTCGATATTCCCTGACAACAAAAAGATACCGATCACGGATGCATAAACAATGAGGCACAGAACGCAGACCGTCTGCAAAACAAAAAATGATGCATACGCCATGTACATGGCAACAGATAATCCAATGGTTGACCACACTAAAAGATATCCACCAATACGAAGCGTGGACGCGCTCGATGCAAAGCGACTGGCAACACAAAGTAGTATTACGCCAATAAACCAGACAACCCCACCAAAGGCTACTGGCACACCGTATACAGTCCCATACCGACTTTGGTACACCTGCGTGCAACTAACGTTCGTATTAATGTCGCAAAAGCTCGTGTACCCAGGGTCAGTAATCATTTGCAGATGAACATACGTGGAACTAGCGGACGCAACGAGTCCAGCAAAAGCCAACCCGACAAGCCACAAACTCACTCGATCACGCATATGGATTCAACCCCATCACTCGTGTAGTCATCCAACTGACTAATATTAGACAGCTCTAACGCCCAAACACTTGTCGCACTTCAACACTCCTCACTGAACCGGACTCGATCCAGGTGGCGTGCCTGTCAGCGTCACTGCCAATGTAGACGCGTTCTCATAAATCGTGCCGCCGTTGGTTCCGAAGTAACGCCCGCCACTATTTGCCGATAGTGGATCGCCTCCCACAAAATACGTCGACACGAGAGTCCCGACTGCCATTCCATTACATGACGCCAGAGAGCCAGATACGACCGGACCCGCCGTAAGACTAATTTGGTAGCTACTCTTAATCGAAGGATCCGCACTTAGGTCGCTACTGATAAAGCCCTCGCCACCCCCTTCTGTCGGTGGTGTTGCCAATACAGACAGACTCGGCGCATAAAAGCCTCTGCCACAGCTAGCTGCATAAAGAGCCTGTGCACTGTTTATCGCTCTCAAAGAACTAATCGCCGACGTCTCATTGCCAGACATTCGCATCCTAAGTAAACCTGGTGTAGCCATGGTGGCAATAATTCCAATGATCGCGACAACAATGAGCAACTCGATCAATGTAAACCCTTGGGACTTCGTAATCCTCGAAACTGTCTGTGCTCGTTTCTTCTTATTAACCATTTAGCATATCCCTACCGAAATCGATTCGTTTCATCCTGAAAACGATCTCACCAAAACCAATATTAGAAAATTTAAATTCTGCACTGACAATTCCTGTCAAACAGTAAACACTTAAAAAATCGAAGTCAGCCTGGAAGTGTTCGAGTCTACCCCCTAAATAGTGCTCTACTGTTAGCCGACCAGAACCGCAGCAGCGATTACCGTAGTCCATAGACCTTTCTTATGACCGACGGCTGTCTGGGTTATGTTTTGCGTTCTGACAATCTCATTAGATAGTCGGTAGATCTCTTTCTTTTCGTCCCAACTTTTATCTGGATCAAACTCCAAACCAAGGGTTGTCGCCAACATCTCAGCGGCTAAGTCTTCTGCATAGTCACCCGCAGTTTCCTCATTTTCACCAAAACTGTGATGCTCAGAGAGATATCCGTAAAGTTTAGGGTCCCGAGGGATCGCCACGCCAACCGTTGCAGCAATCAAACGGTGGGGTTCACGCGTCGCGGCCTCCGACATGACGACAAACGTCACCTGCCCTGCCTGTAAGCGGCGCTTTCCTTCGGCCTTAGAAAGAATGCTGCATCCAGGAGGAAAAATGCTTGATACCCGCACAAGATTGCAGGCAGCGATCCCTGCAGACCGGAGAGCCAATTCAAAAGACGTCAGTTTCTCACGGTGCTTTCCAACACCTTTAGTAAAAAACAACTCGCGGGGGACAAATCCAATCACTGTTGATCCGGGTGGTTTAGTAACTGCAGAGACCACAATCTGCTTCTAGGAAACGGTCGAATCGTAGACAACCCCTCAAAAGCTGTCAAGATTACACAAAATCTCACAAATTCGTCCAAGTTACGTCCTATCAATTGGATGCAGCATTCACGTTACAATTAAAGAATATTTGATTTTACTAAGGACTGAAGAAAAATCTCATTAATTTCCAAGTCTCAATGAACCGTCACCAACTGCTAGTTCTAATGTTCCTGCAAACAAGCACTACAGTACCGTAAACAACAAGCAACTTTTAGTCGTCTTAATAAACTGAGTTACCAACTTGAAAAAACTAATACTCATCTGCGCACTGATTGTGACAGGTGCCGCAGGGATAGGCGCTGCATACTACTACTTCAGCCGACCGGCCATCCCGGAGATCGACGTTGAGACAATCACAAGGCGGGACCTTCGCGCTGTGGCCTCAGCATCCGGCACAATTCAGCCTAAGCTCTCCGTCGACATTAGCGCCAGTGTCATGGGTCGAGTAACAAGACTCGCGGTCGAAGAAGGTGACCGAGTATCAGCTGGTCAATTCTTACTGCAAATCGATCCTGAAAACCTTCAATCCGCTGTCAACCGTGGTGAGGCATCACTTGAAGCAACCCGCGCCACCCGTACTCAAGCCGAAGTTTCAGTCGAAACCGCTCAAGTGAACCTTGAACTTGCAAGAGAAAATCTGACACGACAGGAAGAACTCTGGTCTCTTCGATTAATCGCACGCGAACTCTACGACCAAGCCATCGCAGAAGTTGAAGTTCGAGAAACAGAACTGCGAGCACGAGAGGTCGAAGTTGAGGCCGGGACACAGCGTATACGTCAGGAACAGGCGATGCTCGAGAGCGCTCGCTACGACCTCACGCAGGTCACCATCACTTCTCCGATCGAAGGAATCGTAACTCGCCGAAACATTGAAGAAGGTGAAACCGTAGTCGTCGGAACAATGAATAATGCCGGCACGGTTCTGCTGACCATAGCCGATTTTTCCATTCTCGAAGCAGAACTCGAAGTCGATGAAACGGATATTCCGGCAGTCACATTTGCACAAAGTGCTGAAATTACAATCGATGCACTACCTGCTGATATCTATACCGGTCGAGTGACTGAAATAGGCAACAGTCCAATTCAATTAGCCGGTCAGAGCGCTACCAGTGGTCAAGAAGCGACCAACTTTAAGGTTGTAGTCACACTCGACGACAATGTCCCTGGCGTTAGGCCTGGGTTCACATGCACCGCCGACATCACCACGGCAACGCGAGAGAGCGTAATTGCTGTACCGATCCAATCGACCACTGTCCGAGAAGTAGAAATCGGCACAACTGGTCAGATCGTCAGGGCAAACAGTGAACCATCTCCGGCGATTCTTGCAATACCAACCTCTGCGGCAGAAACGACACCCGATTTACGTGACCCACCGTTAAGGAAGTCTTTTCCGTCAGAAGGCGAAGCACTTGAAGAACGCGAAGGAGTATTCGTCGTTCGCAATGACCGTGCTGTTTTCATTCCAGTGGCCACCGGCATCGCAGGAGAGAGATACTTCGAAGCCTTGAATGGGCTCACCGAAGGCGACCAGGTTATCACTGGCCCCTTCGACGTCGTGAGAAACATTGTTGACGGAGACCCGGTTCGCATCAGTGACCCTGAGGCCGAGAACAGTTTTTTTTCATTCGGGACTGATGGCGGTGGTCTTCGTATTGAATTCTAGCCATGCAGCTTCGCCTAATTGCCGATCTAATCTACATCGCACTGGATGCAATCTGGAGCAATAAGCTTCGCTCCTTCCTTACCATTCTCGGAAATCTTGTCGCCGTCGCCTCAATCATCACACTCGTTTCTCTTATTCAGGGCGTCAACGATGAGGTCAAGAACGCCATACTTTCAGAGGTCGGTGCCGACGCGTTCATGATCGCTCGTCGTGGCGTGGTCACGAGTGAAGAAGAGATGGAACGAACGCGGAACAATCCACGAATCACACTCGCTGACGCCGAAGCCGTCAAGCAATTTACAACCAATGTCACCGCCGTCATGGCGGAAGCCGATCGAAATGGCGAAGTCACCTACCGCGACCGCATTCTTGAAAGCGTCTCGATCCAAGGGGTTTCTCGTGAATTTGCTCGATTTCCGTCCTTCAATGCCGAACAAGGGCGCCTGATGACAGAAACAGAGGTGTCCCGGAAGCGTAACGTTGTCGTTCTAGGTTATGACACCGCAGATCGACTCTTCGGTGAACTTGACCCTATCGAGCGACGGATAAAGATTCAAGGCATCCCTTTCAGAGTCGTTGGCGTGAGTCGTGCTCTTGGCTCAACCTTCGGTCAGTCTCAAGACGAGTTCGCAATCATTCCACTTGGAACATTTCAACGCCTATTTGGCAGTCGGCCATCGCTTGGCTTGCGTGTGCAGCCGGTCGACCCAAACAACATCGACGAATCGATTGGTGAAGCGACCACAGCACTCCGTATCGAACGAAGACTTAAAGCCACTGAAGACGACAACTTCGGCATTTTCACCTCAGAAACTATTCTTGGTATCTACAACCAAGCAACTACCGGTATTTTTTCCGTATTAATAGGGGTCGTCGGCCTTGGTCTGGTCGTCGCCGGTATCGTCATCATGAACATCATGCTGATGTCTGTCTCAGAAAGAACGCGCGAGATTGGCTTGCGCAAGGCACTCGGTGCAAAACGACGGGACATCCTTTGGCAAATCCTGACTGAATCTGTCGCACTATCGATTATCGGTGGAATCATTGGAACAATGGTCGGTGCCAGCGCCGCCCTTGCTCTTGACCACTTTGCGCCAGTTCCCGCTAGTGTGCACTCTTGGTCCATCATTCTCGCCATCACCATGGCCGGCATAGTCGGATTGTTTTTCGGCCTGTATCCAGCATCACGTGCTGCGTCATTAGATCCAATCGACGCTCTCGGGCGAGGCGACTGAGATGCAAAGTGGACTATTCCAAGAAATCGTTTCGATGGCAGTCACCACCATCCGAACGCAGAAGGTGCGGTCTGGGTTAACCATCCTCGGAATCGTCATTGGTATTACCTCCATCGTTGGTATGACGTCCCTGGTTCGGGGTTTTGATGAGTCACTGCGCGATGTGATCCGTAACATCGGACCGGACACGATATTTCTTTCGCAGTTCTCCGGCGTCAGTATGATGTCTGGAGCAGACTTAAATGAATTGTTGCAACGACCGACGTTGACACCAAGTGATGCACGAGCGATAGAACGACAAGCCGAATCTGTTGCCGCCGTGAATCTGACATTGGGTTCATCAGGTGGTCCAGCAAACACACGAACTCGCATTCATTACCGCGGTGAACGTACGAACCAGATCACAATATCCGGATCAACCGCTAACTGGCCTGATGTATTCCGCGCCAATCTTACATATGGGCGGTTCTATACAGAAGGCGAGGTTACCCACCGAAGGCGTGTCGTTGTCTTAGGGCAGAATCCCTATCTAGCATTATTTCCAAATGTTGACCCGCTCGGAAAGACGGTCCGTATTGGCAACCAGCCGTACACGGTCATTGGGGTCTTGGAACCTCGTCCGAATGCGGGTGGTCTCGCCTCCGATATCGACAGTATTGCTTTGATCCCACATACCGCGTACCAAAAACAGTTTGGTGTTCGTGTCGTACGCAGTCGCAGGGGTAGATTTACCAGCGTCATGATTGCTGTCGTCCCACATGAAGGCATTCCGCGGGAGGAGGCAATCCAGGACATCACCGCCGTAATGCGCATCCGACATGGCCTCCGTCTTGATGAGCCCAACGACTTTGACATTGTGACCCAAGATGCGGCCATGCGGTTGTGGGATCAAGTCAGTAGCGCAACGTATTTAGCCCTTGTTGCGATCTCTTCAATCGCGTTGCTTGTAGGTGGCATTGGCGTCATGGCCATTATGACGATCTCCGTCAAAGAGCGAACTCGAGAAATCGGTACTCGTAAAGCTCTTGGGGCAAGGCGTCGAGAAATTCTCTGGCAATTTCTACTTGAAGCGGTATTTCTTACTGCCATCGGAGGGTTACTCGGAGTCATGTTCGGTAGTGGAATTGGGATCGGTGTGCACTTTGCGACTGGTTTTCCAATTTCAATGCCCTGGTGGTCATTCGCACTTGGAATCGGGTTTTCCGCCGCCGTTGGAATCATCTTTGGCATTCTCCCGGCAATTCGGGCATCCGCCCTAGATCCTATTGAAGCCCTACGGTACGAATAGTTAAGCGAACTGTTCGTTCATAAATTTACGGACTTGAGCCGTTCGTCCGCACACTATACGATTTAACCTCGATTAAACGTTTTCTATCGTCCGCCGTCGGATATATGAATGCAGCAAATGCCAGGCATTCGTTTCTGAATAACGCTCATCGCCTGAACTGTCTAGGCCGGGAGTAGGAGAGGTAGGGGTAACGTGTATGAAGGTCTATGACGCGTCTAGTATTCGCAATGTTGCCATCGTCGGTCATAGTGGGTCAGGGAAGACGCAATTAGTTTCCGCAATGCTGTTCGACGCAAAAATGGTCAATCGGTTGGGTATGGTCGACGAAGGTACAACGACCACTGACTTTGATGACGAAGAGATTGCCCGCAAGCACACCTTGGCATCAAGTGTCGCATTCGTGGAATGGAACAAGACCAAAATCAATTTAATTGACACACCTGGAATTGGTAACTTTATCAGTGACACGCGTGCCGCACTGCGCGTAGCAGATGCGGCAATTGTCGTTGTGGATGCAGTCGCTGGTGTCGAAGTGCAAACTGAAAAAGTCTGGGGTATTGCAGAGGAACTCGGACTGCCCTGTCTTGTTGTCTTGAATCTTCTTGACCGAGAACGTGCCAGCCTCGACCGCTCTCTTGAATCGTTGCACAGCTCGCTAGGACGTGCTGTTGTACCAATACAGATTCCTATCGGAGTCGAAAAAGATTTTAACGGACTTGTTGATCTTGTTGGTATGAAAAGCATCAGCTTTTCATCGGATAAGAATGGCACCGCAACAAATGGTGACGTTCCTGAAGCCCTCAACGAGCAAGCAACAAAGGCACAAGAAGCCTTGATTGAAATGGTCGCAGAAGCCGACGACTCGTTAATGGAAACATTCTTCGAAGAAGGCACTCTTGGCCAACAAGACCTGGAAACTGGTCTTAAACAAGCGACCATCGCACGGGAGATTTTCCCTTTGGTCTGCACGTCCGCGCATGCAAACATTGGCATTCAAGCACTGCTGGACACCATAACCACATACGTCCCGTCAGCTGCGGACCACCCACTACCCGCTGTCAATCGAGAAACCACTGAACCCGAAAGTTATGACGCTAGTGTCAGCGCACCATCGGCCGTCTTCGTCTGGAAGACAATCGCCGATCCATTTGCCGGCCGTATCACGCTATTTCGGGTCGCAGCCGGAACCTTAAAATCAGACTCATCCGTATACAACCTGACACAGTCGACAAATGAACGCTTGGGATCCTTGGCCATCATGCAAGGAAAGCACCAAGAGGGCGTCGACGAAGTCCGTGCCGGCGACATCGGGTCAGTCGCTAAGCTGAAAGATACGCAAACGAGTGACACACTCGCAGACAAGACCAGTACGACAATGTTTAAACCTATTTTGTTTGCCGAGCCGGTCTTGTCTTATGCCATCGAACCTAAGAGTCGTGGTGATGAGGAAAAAATTAGCGGTGCACTGCAGCGACTTGAAGAGGAAGACCCGACCATTCAATATGGGCGGGACGCACAGACCAAGCAACTTCTACTCTCCGGCCAAGGTCAATTGCACATAGAAGTCACAGTTGCCAAACTCAAGCGCCGCTTTGGCGTCGAAGTTAACCTTAAACTGCCACGCATTGCCTACCGAGAGACCATTACAGCGGCGGCGGAAGCTCACGGCCGACATAAGAAACAATCTGGAGGTCATGGTCAGTTCGGCGACTGTAAAATTCGAGTCGAACCGTTAAAACGAGGTGCTGATTTTTCGTTCGTCGACGAAATCTTTGGCGGGTCCATTCCCAGACAATTTATCCCCGCTGTTGAAAAAGGCATCCTCGAAGCTCGTGACCGAGGTTATATTGCCGGTTACCCAATGGTCGATTTCAAGGTCACACTATACGATGGCCAGTTTCACGCCGTCGATTCCAACGAAATGTCGTTCAAAATGGCGGGACGTCTGGCATTTCGTGATGCGATGTCAAAAGCGAAACCAACGCTTCTGGAGCCCGTAATGGAGGTCGAAGTCTATGCACCCAGCGACTTCGCCGGAGATCTAATGGGTGACCTTAATGGACGTCGCGGCCGAATCGGTGGCATGGAAACCCGTGGTGCTGCAACATTAATAAAAGCGCAGGTCCCCATGTCAGAAATGTTGACCTACGAACAACAACTAACATCGGCTACTGGTGGCCGTGGCTCGTACCACATGGAATTTTCTCATTACGAAGATGTGCCTTCGCATCTACACGCACAAATTGTTGCTGCCGCAAAGGCCGAACGTGGCGAGGTGGCCACCGACGAAGAATAACGGCCTATACTTTCTTGCGTGTACGCTTCGATTGCGTCTTCGTAGCACCAGAATCCGGTCGGCTCGTTCGGCCACCATCTTCTTTTTCACCACGAATTCTTCGAGCCGCCTTACGAATGCGCCCACCGACACCACTATCTTGGGACGCAGCAGTCTCGTCACCGTCATCTGGTGACACTTCAAGCGATGGGTCATACTCACTACCAATAAGTTCGACCTGCGCAACTTCAGCATCATCCCCCTGACGATGCCCCATCCGAAGCAATCGCGTGTAACCACCTGGACGACTCTCAAAGCGAGGCGCAATGGTCTCAAATAACTTAGTCACCACTTCACGATCCGCCAGGTCCCGTCTCACCATACGACGAGCGTTCAGTGCGCGTGTTTCGTCACCATCATTAGCCAATCCGCGCTTCGCAATTGTAATCAAGCGTTCTACAAACGGTCGCAATTCCTTAGCCTTCGCAACTGTCGTTTGAATCCGCTCATGACGCAGGAGGGCCTGCGCCTGATTGCGCAATAGTGCTAAACGATGTTCGGTAACTCGACTAAGCTTACGATGTGCGACTCGATGGCGCATGATTATATTCTTCCAACTAGATCTGTATCCGTTGCTACTACTCGACCACCGGCAACGTAGGTGAAGCCGGTGAATCTAAGCGCATCCCAAGATTCAAATCCATTGTAAGGAGAATCTCCTTGATTTCATTTAGCGACTTACGTCCAAAATTTTTCGTCCGAAGCATCTCAGGTTCACTCTTTTCAACTAGCTCCCGAATAGTTCGAATATTGGCATTTTTCAAGCAGTTATATGAACGAACCGACAATTCAAGTTCCTCAACGCTCTTATCGAGATGTTCGTTAACAACCTCAGTCGGTTCCTCAGGCACTACTTCTTCTGGAATTTCAATCGGCTCATCAATATTAATGAAAATATTCAAATGATCTCGCACAAGCTTGGCGGAAAGCGATACAGCATCGCGCGCAGTTATCGTGCCGTCAGTCCAGACATCGACAGTTAACTTGTCATAGTCAGTTGTCTGCCCAAGCCTTGCCGCTTCCACCAGATAATTAACCTTCTTGATTGGCGAATGTACGGAATCAACCGGGATCCAGCCGACACCTAGTTCTTCTTCAAAATTCCTATCCGCAGACACATAGCCGCGGCCTTGTTTTACGCGGAGCTCCATACTGAGACTCCCACCCTCTGCGACGGTGGCAATGTGTACATCAGGGTCGAGAATATCTACGTCAGCAGTAGTCTCGATATCACTCGCCTTCACCTCACCAGGTTTATCAACCTTGATAGTAAGCGTTTGGGCTTGGTCCACGTGTATCTTGATTGGGATCTGCTTCAGGTTAAGGATAATGTCTGTCGCATCCTCGACCACGCCTTGAATCGGTGAGAATTCATGAAGAACACCATCAATTTTAACCGCCGTGACAGCTGCGCCTTCGATCGAGGACAGAAGAACACGTCGCAGCGCATTCCCTATCGTCGTACCAAATCCGCGTTCAAATGGTTGCGCATGAAAACGCCCATACTGATCTGTCAGTGACTCCGCATCGTACTCCAGTACCTTCGGCCGCTGGAAACCTTTCCACAACATCGAGTTCAATCCTTTCACGGACCCGGTCCACATAACGACCGGTGAGCAGGTCCCTTATTTCGAATACAGCTCCACAATAAGCTGCTCTTGCACTGGAAGATTCAACTGTTCTTTTGTCGGAATTGTAGACAGTCGGCCAATGCGCCCCTCCGTATCTACTTCAAGCCACTCCGGAATACCACGCCCCTTAACCTCTTCTATGGCGTACTGAATAACCGGATTCTTTGAACTTTTTGATTTCACACTAACCTGATCGCCAGCCCGTAACGAGTACGACGGGATATCAGCACGCCGACCATTAACAAGGAAATGACCGTGCCGGACAAGTTGACGAGCCTGCGAACGAGAGGTCGCGAAACCCAGCCGATAGACAACATTATCCAGTCGACTCTCGAGCAATTGAAGCAGTGTTTCACCGGTAATGCCCTTCCTTCGATCCGCCTCTTTAAAATAACGGCGAAATTGATGCTCAAGTACACCGTACATGCGCTTCACTCGCTGTTTTTCACGAAGCTGCAATCCATACCCCTGCAGTTTCGCCCTACGGCCTTTCCCATGTTGACCGGGCGGCACATTACGCCGCTCAATCGCACACTTTTCACCGTAACAACGTTCCCCTTTTAGGAAGAGTTTCATCCCTTCCCGCCGACACAACCGGCAAACCGGACCGACGTAACGTGCCATCCTTTTCGAGCCTCTCTTTATTAAACGCGCCGTTTCTTCGGCGGCCTACAACCATTATGCGGAATCGGTGTCACATCACGAATCGACTTAACCTGAAGACCAACAGTCGTCTGCAATGCACGAATCGCGGACTCCCGACCAGCGCCTGGCCCCTTAACTCTGACCTCCACTGACCGAACACCGAAAGCTTTCGCACCGTGACCGGCGGCCACGGCCGCCTGTGTAGCTGCGAATGGAGTTCCTTTTCGAGACCCCTTGAATCCAATACCACCAGCACTCGACCATGACAACACGGCACCATCACCATCCGTGATGGTTATGATGGTGTTATTAAATGAAGCCGAAATGTGAACAACGCCGTGATGGACCACACGTTTTTCACCTCGTTTTTTGAAATTTTTCTTTCGGCGTTTCGGCTTGCCAGCCGGCATTCCACTTTCAACATTCTCAACTTTTGCCATACTTAATTCCTAGGTCGTTTTCTTCCTCGCAACCGCACCTTTACGCGGGCCTTTCCGCGTGCGGGCATTAGTGCTCGTGCGCTGTCCCCTTACCGGAAGATTCCTCCGGTGCCGTAGCCCTCGGTAACAGCCAATCTCCATCAGACGCTTGATATTCATTGAAATCTCCTTCCGGAGATCGCCTTCAACGCGCCCCTGCTCCTCAATCACGAGGTTAATCTTTCGAACTTCATCTTCAGTAAGATCTTTAACCCGCGTATCCGGTCCGACACCTGATGCATCTAAAATAATCCCAGACCGATGGGGACCAATTCCATAAATGTACGTCAAGCCAACTTCGATGCGCTTCGTTCTTGGAAGATCCACACCTGCAATCCGTGCCATCGTGCTACCCCTGCCTCTGTTTATGCTTCGGGTTAGAACAGATCACCCGCACAACACCACGTCGACGGACAACTTTGCACTTACTACACATACGTTTGACCGACGCTCGTACTTTCATTTTGACCTCATATCAGAACCGATAAAGCGGCGTTCAACATTACCCTCACACCCAGCACTGAAATAACCAGCCCTTTTCCATTTCTTCCTGCAACCGCTACGCTCCATCAACCGACACAAGCTGATTCATGTTTTTGGCGGCGACCAACGAACTCTTTGAAACCTTTAACCCAATCGGTTGACTAAGCACGAGAGGTCCGTCACTCGTAATGGCAACCGTGTGTTCAAAATGCGCGGACAAACTTCCATCTTTCGTCACAGCTGTCCAGCCATCGTCCAGCACTTTTACCGCCGCGCCGCCAACATTTACCATTGGTTCAATAGCCAAGACCATCCCGTCGGTCAACCGGGCACCCTGCCCAGGCACTCCGTAATTAGGAACTTGGGGGTCCTCATGAAGGTTAGTGCCAATTCCATGCCCCACAAATTCTCGGACCACCGAATAGCCATGTGCTTCAACGTACTGCTGAACCGCATGCCCTAAATCTGATACGTACGCTCCAGGCTGAGCCTTCGAAATCGAACGATTCAGCGCTTCTTGAGTAACTTCCAAAAGCATTTCTGCTTCCGCTGAAATTGAACCGACCGGCACGGTTACCGCCGAATCTCCATAAAACCCATCTATGACAACACCAAGATCAATAGAAACTACATCTCCACTTTGAAGTGCACGGCCCGATGGAATGCCATGAACAACCTCATCATTAATTGATGTACATAAAGTCGAGGGAAACCCGTGATACCCCTTAAAGGCTGGCACGGCACCAGCTGCACGCACACGATCTTCGGCAAGCGTGTCCAGGTCCAGTGTCGTTACGCCTGGCTGAACAACACTCCGCAATTCAGTAAGAACTTCAGCAACAAGCGAATTTGCATTTCGCATCTTCTGAATCTCTGATGGGCTTTTCGTCACAATCATGACGTAACTCCATCAACAGCAGCACCGACCAATGCTGCAACAGCTTCTTCATCTTGACTTCCATCAACAGATCGAAATGTGGGTCGCTGCTGGTAATAACCGATGAGCGGTTCAGTACTCTGCCTATAAACTATGAGTCGTTGGCGTACAACATCTTCCCGGTCATCGTTGCGCTGCTTAAGTGCGCCGCCACATGTACCACAAGTAACGGTCGGGCTCCCGTTAGCAGACCCAGTAATCGCACCGCACAACTCACACATCCGACGGGTTGACAATCGACGTACGAGCTCGTCGTCATTAACAGAAAGGTCAATCACGACCAGCGGTTCACGCCCGCCAAGTATGTTATCGAGTGCGTCGGCCTGAGAAACGGTACGCGGGAAACCATCCAAAAGAAACCCGTGACGAGCATCGTCTTTTCCCAGTCGGTCGTTCACGATGTCAATCATGATCTCGTCACTAACGAGCTGACCAGCCTCAATAACCATTTTTGCCTTCCGACCAAGGTCGGTGCCTGCCTGGACAGCCTCTCGAAGTATCTCTCCAGTCGATATATGCGGAACACCACGACTCTGAGCCAGACGACTCGCCTGCGTACCTTTACCGGCACCGGGAGGCCCCAACATGACGAGATTCAGCGCCACTAGGTTCGCCTTCCCTTAATGCGAGTCTTTTTCATAAACCCGTCGTAATGGCGCATAATTAGTTGCGACTCCACCTGCTGCACCGTATCCATACCAACACCAACAATGATTAAGAGAGAAGTCCCTCCGAAGTAAAACGTCACGCCAAGTCCATTAGTTATAAACCCAGGCAGTACGTTGTACAGCGTGTCTCCAATCACAGGAACCGCATCAGCACGAAACCCACTAATCATAAGATCAGGCATAACAGCAACAAGTGCCAAATAGATAGAACCAACAAAAGTGATGCGCGTCAATATCGTGTCAATGTGTTCCGCTGTACGTTTCCCAGGACGAATACCTGGAACAAATCCGCCATGCTTTCGCATGTTCTCTGCAACGTCGTCTGGGTTAAAAATGATGGCAGTATAGAAGTAAGCAAAAAAGATAATGCCGCCCATAAACATCAGGTAATACAAAGGCATTCCATTAGTCAATTGATCAGTAATGGCCGTAACCCATCCACCCACCGGGAAAGCAGTCGCCGCGGTGGCCGGCATCGCAATAATCGAAGAAGCAAAAATGACCGGAATAACCCCGCCAGTATTTACTTTCAGCGGAATATGCGAACTTGTCCCACCGTACATTTTCCGCCCAACAACACGTTTCGCATACTGAACGGTGACACGCCGATGACCACGTTCAATAAAAACAACAGCACCAATGGTCGCAACCATCACCACGGCAAGTGCGATCAACGTAAACAATCCTATAGCTCCGCTACGCATCTGCTCCATCGTTGTGAGAAGCGCCGTAGGAGCTCCGACAACGATGCCTGCAAAAATAATGAGTGACATCCCGTTTCCGATGCCCCGCTCGGTAATTTGCTCTCCGAGCCACATAATGAAACCCGTGCCCGTCGTGAGTGTCAGCACGGTCATCAACCTAAAAGTCCACCCGGGCTCATAGACGAGCGGTAAACCGCCAACATTCGTCTGGCGTTCCAAAAAAATGGCAATAGCCATCGCTTGAACAAGACACAGCGCAATCGTTCCGTAGCGCGTGTACTGAGTAATCTTTCGGCGCCCGAGTTCACCTTCCTTCGATAGACGCTCCAGATAAGGCCAGACAACCGTCAGCAACTGAATAATGATCGACGCACTGATATAGGGCATGATCCCAAGCGCGAAGATTGTCGCTTGGGCTAGGTTGCCTCCGGAAAACATGTTGTAGAGACCAAACATCGTATTTCCGGCTTGTTCGACGAGAAGCTGAAGCGCCTCTGTATTCACTCCTGGCGTAGGAATCGCACTTCCTATTCGGTACACACCAAGGATCGCAAGCGTGAAAAGCACACGCTTCCGCAAGTCAGGGATCGAAAAAATGCTCTTTATACTGTCGATCATTCAGTAGATTCCTTACCCTGCGGACCTACGCGGGGTAACACCTCCGTCTGACCACCAGCTGCCACTATTAGCTCAGCAGCTTTCTTACTAAAACCATGGGCCTTGACCGTTAACTTCTTCGTAAGTTCGCCTCGCGCCAACACTTTCACCAAAGCCCGTCGACTGATCAAACGCTGTTCACGTAACAATGACGGTGTAATTTCTGTACCGGCTTCGAACCGCTCCGAAAGGGTGTCAACGTTCACAGTCTCGTACGTAACTCGAAATGGATTATGAAAACCGCGTTTTGGTAGACGCCGATTAATTGGCATCTGGCCGCCTTCAAACGCACGTTTTCGCGAATAGCCAGCACGAGACTGCTGGCCGTTATGACCTCGACCGGCTGTGACACCCGTGCCAGAACCTTCCCCCCGACCGATCCGTTTCCGGTTCGTTGTCGCGCCTACAGGCGGTTTTAAAGTACTAAGATCGAGATTGCTCTTATGTATCGTCATCGTCTAATAATTCTGGCTAGGGTTCGACCGTTTTTACTAAATGGCGAACAGCACGAATCATGCCTCGGATAGAAGGATTATCAACCACGTCAACAGAATGCCCAATCCGCCTCAGGCCAAGACCTCGCACAATCTTCTCCTGCCGTTTGTCATAGCCAATCCAACTCTTTATAAGCGTCACGCGCACACGAGGCGCGTCATCGTTCCGCTTATAAAAACCTCTCCGGTCGCTAGTTCGTGGTCTCATCGTTGTTCGACTCAGTCTTGCTTTCAGTAACTACGCGCTGAGCTCCTCTAGTTCTTTCCCACGTAGCCGTGCGATAGCCGCGGGGTCCTTAAGACCGGCAAGCCCAGCAAAAGTTGCTCGAACGACGTTATGAGGATTGTCCGAACCCAGCGACTTCGTCAGGATGTCGTGGATACCAACAAGTTCAACTACTGCACGAACCGCTCCGCCAGCAATGATCCCGGTACCTTCTGGTGCAGGCTTCAACAAAACACGGCCAGCGCCAAAGCGTCCTAAAATCCGGTGTGGAATAGACGTCGACTGTAATGGAACGTGAATCAACGCCTTCTTAGCCGCCTCAATGCCTTTCTTGATCGCCGAGGGAACTTCCTTTGCCTTACCGACAGCGAACCCACAATGCCCAGCACCATCACCGACGACGACAAGTGCACTGAAACTTAGGTTTTTTCCACCTTTAACAACCTTGGTCACTCGATTAATGGCAACCACCGTGTCTTTAAGGTCAAGAAGTGACGGGTCAATCTTTGGTCGTGATTCGCGCATAAGTCCTCGTACCTAACTAAAACTCTAAACCGGCCTCTCGAGCCGCCTCCGCCACCGACTGCACTCGACCGTGATACAGAACACCACCCCGATCAAACACAACTTGCTTAACACCTTCTTTAAGACATCGTTCCGCCACGATCGTACCTATCACCACGGCACCACCTTTGTTGCCACCTTTCGCACCATCCTGAAATTTCGCTTTGATGCTTGCTTCCGTGCTCGACGCTGAAGCCAGAGTCTGCCCAGTAAGATCATCAATAACCTGTGCAGAAATGTGCGTTAGGCTTCGCGTGACCGCAAGTCTCGGCCGCTCAGCCGTACCACTAATACGTTGACGTTGTCGCAATCGAATACGCGTTCGCCGGTCTTTATTAGTCTGAACTTTCATGTCGTTACTCTACGCGCCAGTCTTTCCAACTTTTTTCTTCAACACTTCACCGGTATATCTGACACCCTTTTGTTTGTAAGGATCTGGCTTTCTCAGTGCACGCATATTGGCAGCCACCTGCCCTACTTGCTGGCGATCAATCCCGCTCACCGTTAAATGAGTTTGCTTTTCAATCGCCACATCAATTCCAGTAGGAATATCAAAATGAATGGGATGGGAATACCCAAGTGAAAACACGACTTGCTTACCAGTCATCTCTGCCCGATAGCCAATGCCGACAATGTCGAGCTCCTTTTTAAAACCCTCCGATACACCAGTCACTGCATTCGCAACGAGAGAGCGTCCAAGTCCATGAAACTTCCCGAGCGAAGGATCTCCGTCACGTACAGGAAATGCCTGAAGCATTCCGTCGCTTTCTTCAAACCTGATCCCTGGCGGCAAAGCTTGTGACAGCTTTCCCTTCGGCCCTTCAACATCGACCGCATCAGGACCAACTTTGACTTTAACTCCGCTCGGTATCGGTATCGGTCTCTTCCCTACGCGTGACATCTTGTTTCCAGGTTATCCATTTATTTAAGCCTTAAGGCTTTACCAAACATTGCAAAGAACTTCGCCGCCGACACCGGCTTCTGCAGCCTGGCGACCAGTCATAATTCCTCGTGAAGTCGTCAAAATACTGGTACCAAGACCAGCGAGAACCGGCGGTGCCTTACCTTGAGCGTAATACACGCGTCGACCAGAGCGGCTAACGCGCTCCAAGCCGGATAAAACACGCTCGCCACGAGGTCCATATTTCAGCGAAATACGGAGCATCCTCAAAGGCACTTCACCTCGAGGATTTCGCAGTTCCACCTGCTTAAACCCACCGATATAACCTTCATTCTCTAGAATCTTGGCAATACCGGTCTTTAAACGCGACACTGGTACGTCTACACGTAGGCGTCCACTTCTCGTCGCGTTCCGAATCCTTGTCAACATGTCGGCAATCTGATCAGACATAATGTTTCGAGCTCACCTACCAACTACTCTTGGTTACTCCCGCAATTTCCCCTTCAAGGGCCAATTTGCGGAAACACAAACGACACAATGCAAATTTTCTTAAATAGCCACGTGGTCGACCACATAGCCGGCATCGGTTCCTCAGTCGAACCGTAAATTTCGGTGGTTTCAACTCTTTAACAATTTTCGCAGTTGTGGCCATATGGTCCTATCCGTTACCTACCTTAGTTTTGGCGAAATGGCATGCCCATTAACTGGAGTAGTCGCCGTCCTTCTTCATCTGTTTTCGCCGTCGTAACAACCGAAATATTCATGCCACGAGCACTATCGACTTGCATGTAATCAATCTCGAGGAAAATCAGCTGATCCTTCAGACCCAAAGTGTAATTGCCTCGTCCATCAAACCCTTTCGGCGATATGCCACGGAAATCTCGCACACGCGGCAAAGCAATCGAAACTAAGCGATCGAGAAATTCGTACATCCGTTCACCACGAAGCGTCACCATCGTTCCGATAGCCACACCCTGCCGAAGTTTAAATTGAGCAATTGACTTCCGTGCTCGACGAGTCACTGGGTGCTGGCCCGTAATCTTGGTCAACTCCTCCGTACCAATATCAATCAATTTAGAGTTCTGAGTCGCCGCACCCAAACCCATATTGACTACGATCCGCTCGATTTTTGGGATCGCCATTACATTCGTGTACCCAAATTCTTTCCGCAACGCCACAACGACTTCCGACTTATAACGTTCAGCCAGGCGACTCATTTATCAATAGCTCCGTCACATTTCCGACAGATACGCACTTTTCGACCATCAGCCAACAACTCGCGCCCGATGCGCGTCGGAGCTCCACATTCAGGACAAACAATCTGCACATTCGACGCGTGAAGCGCTGCTTCTCGCTCCACAATGCCACCTTTAACATTGGCTTGCGGATTCGGCCGAGTATGTTTCTTGATAAAGTTCACACCCTCGACAACGACGCGATTTTTATCTGGCACTACGCGCAACACGCGACCACGCTTACCACGGTCTTTACCAGCTACAACCACAACGTTGTCATTCTTCCGAACAGGAGTCTGTAATCGAGACATTTTTCTCTCTACAACACTTCAGGCGCGAGTGAAACAATCTTCATAAATTTGCGTTCTCGAAGCTCTCGCGCAACAGGTCCAAAAACGCGGGTCCCGACCGGCTCATTCTGATCGTTGACCAAGACAGCCGCATTTCGATCAAACCGAATATAACTACCATCACGTCGGCGATATTCTTTAGCCGTTCTGACAATAACGGCTTTAACAACTTGCCCCTTTTTAACTGTTGCATCTGGAGTCGCTTCCTTAACCGAAGCCGCAACCAAATCACCGAGGCGAGCATACCGCCCCGTGGCTCCCCCAAGATTATTTATTACGGCAATCTTCCGAGCACCAGAGTTGTCAGCAACGTCGAGTATCGATTGCATTTGAATCATCGGTATAGAACTCCTAAGCAGTGTCCGCGCGATTTACTACACGCGTTACGACAAAGCGCTTGTTTTTACTCAGTGGCCTCGACTCAACCATCACTACACGGTCGCCGACCTTGGCGTGATTATTTTCATCATGCGCCATAAACGTTTTTGTCCGTCGCCGAATCTTTCCGTAGAGAGCATGGCTCACTCGGCGCTCAACAGACACCGTAACACCTTTATCCAGAGTGTCCTTAACAACAACACCTACCACTTCACGTTGATTACCCATCAGCCTCAACCCGCATCGCTTCAATTTCCCGCTCGCGCAACAGCGTTTTCGCGCGAGCACGGTCTCGCCGTATATCTTTCATTTTGTTCGCTGCCTCGGTCTGCCCCATAGACTTCTGCAATCGCAGACGAAAAACCTGGTCATCAAGATCACGGACCCGTTCCTCAAGTTGCTCGCTTGGCAATTCACGTAGTTCAACCACCTTAGTCATTACGACCCCGGTTCTCCAAATCTAGTCGCAAAGCCCGTCTGAATTGGCAACTTTGCAGAGGCGAGTTGCATCGCCCGCTTAGCATCCCCGACGCTCACACCTTCCATCTCGAACAAGATACGACCAGGCCGCACAACAGCGACCCATTCTTCAGGTGCACCTTTACCTTTTCCCATTCGAACTTCTTGCGGTTTCTTCGTAATCGGTTTATCAGGAAAGACTCGAACCCAAATCTTGCCGCCACGCTTAATAAACCTAGTCATCGCAACACGAGCTGCTTCGATCTGGCGCGCCGTCATCCAGCACGGTTCCATCGCACGAAGACCGTAATCACCGAATGACACCGTTGACCCACGCCACGCTTTCCCAGTCATACGACCGCGATGCTGCTTACGAAACTTCACCTTCTTTGGCATCAACATGGCAATTACCTTTGAGCACGAGGCCCGCGCCGCGGTGCGCGAAATTCCTCTTCGCGACCGACAAGCGGCTCTAACCGTTCACCCTTGTATAACCACACCTTCACACCAATCGCACCATAGGTCGTACGAGCCTGCCAAAATCCGTAGTCAATGTCAGCTCGTAAAGTTTGAAGCGGAAGCTGTCCATGTAGGTACCATTCCGATCTCGCGATCTCGGCACCATTCAAGCGCCCGCCAACCCGCACTTTGATTCCCCGGGCACCGAAACGCAACGCGGCCTCAACAGCCTTGCGCATGGCTCGGCGAAATGCCACCCGTTTCTCTAACTGCAACGCAACGTTCTCACTAATAAGCTGCGCGTCCAACTCGGGTTTCTGGATTTCCTGAATATTAATGAAAACCTCGCGGTTGGTCCGCTTCTGAATCTCAGTTTTCAACTTGTCAACTTCAGTTCCTTTTCGACCGATGATGATGCCCGGTCTAGAAGTATGAATGTCGAGTTTAAGCTTGTTCGCAGCTCTCTCAATTTCTATCTTCGAGACACCAGCGTGAGCAAAGCGCTTCTTCAGCTCGCGTTTCAATGCAAGATCTTCATGAAGTAGCTTTGCATAGTCACGATCGGCATACCATCGCGAACGCCACGTTTTGTTATAACCAAGCCGAAAACCATACGGATGAACTTTTTGTCCCATAACTTAAAGATTCTCTAATCTAATCGTCAGACTTTTTTGTTGCTTTCTTAGCGACAGTTTTTTTGGTCGTTTTCTTAGCGCCTGTAGTTTTGCGGGCGGCAGCTTTCTTCACCGTCGCCTTCTTTCGCCCCCCGGAGGCCACACTACGTCCTGCTGTCTTCTTTGGTTCAACGACTCCGTCGTCAGTTCCACCTACACGTGTCACGACAGTCGTCTTCTCTGGCCTTTGACCGACAAAGACCGTTAAATGTGACGACCGCTTTATGATGCGAAAGGCCCTACCCATAGGAGCCGCTCGAATGCGTTTAAGAGTCGGACCTTGGTCCGCAAAACATTCGCGGACATAAAGACCACCCTCATCATCCACGCCACCGTCTTTTTGTTGCGCATTAGCCACAGCGGAACGCAAGACCTTTTCGATATCCTTCGCAACACCTTTACGTGCAAATCGAAGTGTCGACATCGCCTTGTCCACGTTTTTACCACGAATAAGATCCAGCACAAGTCGTGCCTTCTGCGGCGACCCACGCACAAATTTTGCCGTAGCGCGACCTTCGATCAAAATCTCCCCCCGCCCCTTGCAACGGTAGAGGTCTTCTCACTTTTCGTGGTATGACCACGGAATAAACGGGTCGGGGCAAACTCACCAAACTTATGGCCAACCATGTTCTCCGTCACGTAGACAGGGATAAACTTTTTGCCGTTGTGAACGGCAACGGTATGACCAATCATTTCCGGCACCACGGTAGAACGCCGTGACCAGGTTTTTATAACCTTTTTGTCCCCACTCTGGTTCATGCCTTCAACCTTCTCGAGTAATGGAAGATCGACAAACGGGCCTTTTTTTAAAGAGCGACTCATGACAAATAATTCCTCACCGTCATCGTTTCTTTTTACGCGACAGGATTAAACGGTCCGAGGCCTTTTTCCTTCGGGTCTTAAAGCCTTTTGCCGGCTGCCCCCAAGGCGAAACCGGATGACGACCGCCAGCCGCATGGCCCTCTCCTCCACCCAATGGATGGTCGACTGGGTTCATCGCGTTCCCACAAACATGCGGTCGTCGACCACGCCATCGCGCTCGACCCGCTTTCCCGACCCGAATATTTTCATGGTCGAGGTTCCCAACCTGCCCGATAGTAGCGAGACACCGCGGCATAACAAGCCGCGTCTCACCAGAAGGCAGACGTAACGTAACGTACTTACCCTCTTTCGCCACGACCTGTACCGACGCGCCTGCACTACGAGCTAATTGCCCACCTTTACCAGGTCGAAGCTCAACATTATGCACCTGCGTGCCGAGAGGGATATTTCTTAACGGCAAGGCGTTGCCTGGCAAAATGTCAACCTGCTCGCCGGACAGGACAGTGTCTCCAACTTTCGTGCCAAGCGGATGAAGAATGTAGCGTTTCTCCCCATCAGCATATGTCACTAGTGCAATACGAGCCGAACGATTTGGATCGTACTCAATAGTTGAGATTTTTGCCGGTATATCGAACTTCTCACGCCTGAAATCGATCACACGATAGGCGCGCTTGTGTCCTCCGCCGCGCCACCACATCGTAATCTCTCCGGTATTGTTTCTTCCTCCGGATTTTTTCAGCGGCTGAGTCAACGGTCGATACGGTCTCGTCGACGTGATTTCATCAAAGGTTTGCACCGTGTAATTACGACGAGCTGGCGAGGTTGGTTTATATTTCCGATTTGCCATTATCTTCGTGTCCCGCTGCGCTTACGCACCTTCCAAGAAATCAGGGATCTGCTCGCCTGGCTTCAGACGAACATAAGCTTTCTTCCAATCCGAACGCTGTCCGAAAAACTTTCCCTGGCGCTTGACCTTGCCATGCGAAACTGCAGTCCGCACCTCAGCCACTTTTGAACCAAGCAACTGCTCAATCGCACGTTTGATATCTACTTTGGTCGCGTCAAGGGCAACCTCAAAGGCCAATATCTGACCTCCTTCACGGAGTAACGTTGTTTTTTCGGTCACGATCGCCCGACGAATTACGTCCGTCTGTTTCATCTTGCCAAGACCCTTACTAAATGTTCGGCGCCTGACTTCGTGATAATGACGGATCTCGTATCAATCAAATCTCGTGCCGTCACACGCCCTGACGGAACGACTTGCACACCTGGTAAATTACTTGAAGCACGCAACAGGTTTTCATCAGGATGCACGTCGATCAGCAAGATTTTCCCAGACACACCAAGCCCACCAAGCAACTCAACGGCCTTCCGTGTTTTAGGCTCAGCAACCGCCAATTCAGAAAGCACGATTACGGAGCCTTCCTGTAGTTTCTGACTTAATGCCGCACGTAACGCACCAAGCGCTACCTTTCGAGGAAGACGATACGCATAACTACGTGGCTGCGGCCCGAACACCACTCCACCGGTTCGCCAAAGTGGATTTCGAGCTTCACCGACACGCGCACGCCCAGTGCCCTTCTGTCTCCATGGTTTTTTACCCGAACCCCTTACAAGGCCTCTTGTTTTAGTCGCATGGGTACCCCGTCGCCGACTGGCCTGTTCATGGACGACTGACTCCCAGATGAGCGACGTTGCCACAGGTCCGCCAAAGACGGCATCACTCAACTCCAAAGAGTCCACTTTTTTGTTTTCTTCGTTAACCACGTCAAGTGTCATGACATCACACAATTAAAAAACAACGATTACTTACCCTTCTTCTTCGCGACATTCTCAACGACTTGAGATGCTCGTCGTCTCGGCGACACCGCTTTTCGTATCACCACGTATGTCCCAGGCGCACCAGGCACAGCACCGGTCACAATCACCATGTGCTTCTCCGCATCGACCTCAATAACATTTAAATTTTTTACCGTTACCTGGTCAGCACCCATACGACCAGGACCACGCATACCTTTTATAACCCGAGACGGATACGAAGACTGACCAATCGAACCAGGCGCCCGATGAAACATAGACCCGTGACTGGCTCCACCACCACTAAATCCATGGCGCTTCATAACGCCTTGGAACCCCTTGCCACGACTCACTCCCGTAACATCCACTTGATCACCGGGCTCAAAAAGACTCACTAAAACCTGTTCGCCTTCTGCCGGAATATCACCATCACTAGTCAATGGTAATTCACGCCGAATCCGTGTCGGTGGGACATTCGCGCGAGCATAAAGGCCAGCGACAGGCTTCGACACACGAACAGGCCGGTCTTCTACCAAGCCCAATTGCACCGCCTCATAGCCATCTCGCTCAGAATTTTTCCGCTGCACCACAACACACGGGCCAGCCTTAAGAACAGTGGCCGGCTGTACCTTTCCCTCAGCGTCGAAGACTTGGGTCATCCCGATCTTTTGACCAATAATCCCAGAGACCACTAATTGTGCTCCTTGCCAAACGCTTTAATTTCAACATCAACACCTGCCGGTAAATCTAGCTTCATCAGAGCATCTACCGTCTGCGGCGTTGGCTCAAAAATATCGATCAACCGTTTATGAGTGCGTATCTCAAACTGCTCACGTGACTTCTTATCAACGTGCGGCGACCGAAGAACTGTCCACTTGTTCTTATCAGTCGGCAATGGGATCGGACCCGCGAGCCGAGCACCAGTTCGTTTCGCGGTGTCGACAATCTCCGTCGTCGACTGGTCTAGCAGACGATGATCGTAAGCCTTTAATCGAATGCGAATCTTGTCACTAAACGTTGCCATTAATTTATTCCACGATTTCTGCAATTGTTCCGGAGCCGACCGTGCGCCCACCTTCGCGAATCGCGAATCTGAGGCCTTTTTCAAGGGCTACCGGTGTAATCAACTCAACTTCAATACTCACACTATCGCCAGGCATAACCATTTCCACACCATCCGGTAACGTCGCCACACCTGTCACATCCGTCGTTCGTAAATAAAACTGTGGGCGATACCCATTAAAAAACGGAGTGTGTCGTCCTCCTTCATCCTTATTTAGGACATACACCTCACCCTTGAACTTCGTGTGCGGAGTGATCGACCCCGGCTTCGCCAATACTTGGCCGCGCTCCACATCGTCCTTTTCAGTCCCGCGGAGCAATACTCCAATATTGTCGCCTGCTTCACCTGCATCAAGGAGCTTCCGGAACATCTCCACACCGGTCACAATTTTCTTTTCAGTATCTTTAAACCCAACGATTTCAATTTCTTCACTAACCAACACCTTACCGCGTTCTACCCGACCCGTTACAACCGTGCCTCGCCCGGAGATCGAAAACACATCTTCAATCGGCATCAAAAACGGCTTGTCTATATCTCGAACCGGCATCGGCACATAAGCATCTACCGCGGCCATTAACGCATCAATAGATTTTTCACCCGCCTCATCACCTTCCAATGCTTTCAGCGCCGAACCTTGCACCACCGGAATGTCATCTCCTGGGAAATCATAGGAACTCAACAGCTCCCGTACTTCCAGCTCAACTAATTCCAAAAGTTCTGGATCATCAACCGCATCCACCTTATTCAAAAACACCACTAGCGACGGCACTCCTACCTGTCGCGCCAACAGGATATGCTCCCGTGTCTGAGGCATTGGACCATCCGTGGCTGCCACCACCAAAATCCCGCCATCCATCTGCGCCGCCCCGGTGATCATGTTTTTGATGTAGTCGGCGTGCCCCGGACAGTCAACGTGCGCATAATGTCTGTTTTCTGTCGTGTACTCAACGTGCGCGGTCGCGATCGTGATACCTCGTTCCCGCTCTTCCGGCGCGTTATCAATCGAGTCAAACGACCGAACCGAATTCGTCGGATCGTGCTTTGCCATCACCGCTGTTATCGCGGCCGTCAGCGTCGTCTTCCCGTGATCAATATGCCCGATCGTGCCAATGTTTACGTGCGGTTTCGATCGATCAAATTTTTCTTTCGCCATCGCTCGAGATCCTTTATCTCCCTTGAATACGCGCTACAACTTCTTCGCTGACGTTATTCGGCACCTGCTCGTACCGATCAAAATGCATAGAGTAAGTCGCTCGCCCCTGCGTTCGAGAACGAAGTTCAGTCGCATACCCAAACATCTCAGCCAGAGGAACGCGCGAGTCAACTATCTGTGTACCGCCGCGAGCCTCCATGGATCGAACCTTGCCTCGTCGGCTATTAAGGTCCCCAATAACATCACCCATGTATTCCTCTGGCACGACGACTTCAACCCGCATGACCGGTTCCAACAAAACGGCCCCAGCCTTCTTCGAGGCGTCACGAAACGCCGCCGCCCCAGCCACCTTAAAAGCCGCCTCCGATGAATCGACATCATGGTGGGACCCGTCATAGAGCGAAACACTGACATCTTCTATGGGATACCCTGCTAGAACGCCAGTCGTGAGTGCGTCACGAATACCATCCTCAACTGGCTTGATATATTCACGAGGAATTTTGCCGCCAACGATATCATTCACAAATTCGAACCCATTGCCTGATTGCCCAGGAACCACGCGGATTTTCACGTGGGCATACTGCCCACGTCCACCGGTCTGTTTCACGTAACGACACTCACCTTCGGCCTGGTGAGTCAATGTTTCCTTATAAGCAACTTGTGGGCGCCCAACGCTCGCCTCAACTCCAAACTCTCGCTGCAATCGGTCGACTAAAATCTCCAGATGCAATTCACCCATGCCAGACATAACTACCTGTCCGGTCTCTTCGTCAGTTCGTACCTGGAAAGTGGGATCTTCGGCCGTAAGCTTTGCTAAACCCTGACCAAGCTTCTCTTGGTCTGCCTTTGTCTTAGGCTCAACCGCCAGACTGATCACAGGACTCGGAAACTCCATAGACTCCAGTACAACCGGCTGCTGTGGATCGCAGATCGTGTCGCCTGTACTCACACTCTTCAGACCAACCGCTGCCGCAATGTCACCTGCAACGGCCTGTTTAATTTCTTCACGCTTATTCGCGTGCATCTGAAGCAGACGACCAACACGCTCTTGACGACCACGTAGCGGATTAAGCACTGATGTACCAGTTTTCATCACACCTGAATAAACCCGGAGAAATGTAAGCTGGCCGACATACGGATCGGTCATCACCTTAAACGCAAGAGCCGAGAATGGCGCATCGTCATCAGCTGCTCGCTCAACGAAATAATCGTCATTCTCTTCAGTGCGATCCGGATGTGTCCCCGTAATAGACGGAACATCTTCTGGCGAAGGCAGGTAATCCACGACAGCGTCAAGAAGAGGCTGCACACCCTTATTCTTAAATGCCGACCCACAAACCACCGGAACGAATGGTGTGTCTTCTTTCCGAACCGATTCGATCGTGCGACGCCGCAGTGTTTCAATAATCTCTGACTCGGACAGTGGTTCTCCGTGTAAGTACTTATTCAGTAACTCGTCATTAACCTCACTGACTTTTTCGACGAGTTGCTCTCGAAGAGCACTAGCTTCCTCTAGGTATTCATCTGGGATTTCTTCGACAATCGATTCCGCACCAAGTGTTTCATCTTTATAGCGAACGGCCTTCATACGTACGAGATCAATAACCCCAGCGAAATCCTCTTCGGCCCCCATTGGCATCTGTATAGCAACGGGATTAGCCCCAAGTTTCGTTCTAATCTGCTCGATCGTTTTTAAAAAGTCTGCACCCACTCGGTCCATCTTGTTCACAAAGCAGATCCGGGGCACCCGATACTTATCTGCTTGCCGCCACACTGTTTCCGACTGCGGTTCGACTCCACCGACTGCATCAAAAACTGCCACGGCCCCATCAAGTACCCGCAGTGATCGCTCAACCTCAGCGGTAAAATCAACGTGGCCTGGTGTATCAATAATATTAATACGGTGCTCTCTCCAAAAGCAGGTGGTCGCAGCAGAAGTAATCGTGATCCCGCGCTCTTGTTCCTGCTCCATCCAATCCATGACCGCTGTACCGTCGTGCACCTCACCTAACTTGTACGTAATACCCGTGTAATACAAAACGCGCTCCGTCGTCGTTGTCTTACCAGCATCAATATGCGCCATGATGCCAATATTACGAGTTCGACCGAGTTCAACTTCTCTAGCCATTATTCCTGTTGCCCGACCCTGTCTCTTCGCATCCCTATCCGATCGAATGGCGAATTCTGCTAGCGGCACTGCTCTCCTACCAGCGATAATGGGCGAAAGCTTTATTCGCCTCAGCCATCCGGTGAGTGTCTTCTCGCTTCTTCACCGAACCACCACGTAAATTTGACGCGTCAATCAGCTCATTCGCTAATTTTTCGCGCATTGTCTTTCCGTCACCCCGTGACCGTGCATATGATGTTATCCATCGAATACTCAGCGACAACCGCCGGTTTGGGCTAACTTCAATAGGCACCTGGTAGTTGGAACCGCCAACGCGTCTTGACTTCACTTCAAGAGCTGGCTTCGTGTTATCAAGTGCCTTCTTAAAAACCTTGATCGGATCGTCACCGGTCCGGTCCTTAATAATATCCAGACTGCCATACACAATACCTTCGGCTACGCTTCGTTTCCCGCTTTGCATAATCATCCGAACAAACTTCGTAACGAGAGTACTGTTGTAAACAGGATCAGCAGGAACCTCTCGCTTCGGAACTTCTCGTCTACGTGGCATAGTCGAATCTTTCTCTAGTTCTCAAAACAGCCCTACGCTTTTGGTCGCTTCGCGCCATACTTCGACCGACTTTGTTTTCTATCAGAGACACCGACCGTATCAAGCGTGCCGCGAACTACGTGATAACGAACCCCAGGTAAATCCTTTACTCGGCCTCCTCGAATTAACACCAACGAGTGTTCCTGTAAATTGTGGCCCTCACCTGGAATATAGCTACTCACTTCGATAGCGTTGGTTAGCCTGACACGTGCGACCTTTCGCAGTGCAGAATTAGGCTTCTTTGGGGTCTGGGTAAAAACCCGAACACATACACCGCGCTTTTGCGGACAGCTTTGAAGTGCCGGACTCTTTGTCCTTTTGACAACTTTCACCCGACCCTTACGAACCAACTGACTAATCGTCGGCACGGACTCTCCCTACCTGACGCCGTACCGAATCATCAAAAACGGCACGAACGACACTACCGAATGTGGCCCCGGCCTAAAAGCGGCATCGTGAAAAAACACCGACTTGGCACCGTGGACCGATTTGACCCTAATTCGTTTTGCTCTTCATGCAGGCGACTCGCTAATGCTTATGCATGAGCGAGATACCAATACTGGAAAGAGGTTTTTCTGTTCGACCGGAGGCCTCTTTCTTACGCGTCGGCGCTAGATAGGGTTTCCTAACACCAGACCGAGCCGTTGACTCTATCACGTGAACTAAATACCGGCAATGACTGACAATGATATTCGCCTTTTATTCTCCCAGCCTAGTTACCTTTTTCTGTGTCACTACTTCCATCTTTCACCTTCCTAAGCCTCGGTTCAGACGAGTCTGGAAGCTTAGCTCCGATCGGAGCTAAGCTTCCAGACGCACTCAAAAACGCACTAGCTCGAGCATCCGGGTTAGCAAAATATTCCATCTCACGTGCAAGTTGCTGCTCTTCAGGAGTCGGGACTGGCGGCGGTGGTGGCTCATCGGATTCAATTCGGACATGCCTATAATAGTCATGCCCTGTTCCGGCTGGAATCAACCGCCCCATCGTCACGTTTTCCTTAAGTCCACGCAAGTGGTCGACCTTCCCTGAAATAGAAGCTTCCGTGAGCACCCGCGTAGTTTCCTGGAAAGACGCCGCCGAGATAAACGACTCCGTTGAAAGCGAGGCCTTGGTAATACCTAAAAGTAGCGGCCGACCGGTCGCGGGCTGACCGCCATCCGTAAGAACACGCTCGTTCTCCGCCAAAAACCTGAACTTATCAACCTGCTCATCAATAAGAAGCTCGGTATCACCCACGTCTTCAATCTTTACCCACCGCATCATCTGCCGAACGATGACTTCTATATGTTTATCGTTAATCGCAACGCCCTGCAGACGATAAACCTCCTGAATCTCGTTAACGAGATAACGATGTAACTCCTTCTCACCCAAAACGCTCAAAATATCGTGCGGATTTGAAGGGCCATCCATCAAAGCTTCACCAGCGCGTACGAGATCTCCCTCTTGCACATTGACATGAACGCCGCGTGGAAGCGAATACTCGCGCTGTTCCGCACCGGATTCCTCTGGGACAATAATCAACTTTCGCATGCCCTTAACAATCCCGCCATGCTTGACCGCCCCATCAATCTCACTGATAACCGCTGTCTCTCGTGGCTTGCGAGCTTCAAATAATTCAACGACTCTGGGCAAACCACCGGTGATGTCTTTCGTCTTGGTAGTCTCACGCGGAATCTTTGCGAGTACATCACCAGCATTGACAGCATCACCAGCTTGAACCATTAGATGGGCATGTGACGGCATGTGACGCTGGTGAATAGACTTGCCCGCACTATTTCTTATTTCAATCGTCGGTTGTTTCTTTTCGTCTGGTGAGTCAACAATGATCTGGCGCGTGAGACCAGTCACCTCATCGACTTCCTCATGAACGGTTAAGCCTTCAATAATGTCCTTAAACTTCACCGTTCCAGACTGCTCCGTCAAGATCGAAAAAGTGTACGGATCCCATTCGACTAAAACCTGCCCAGGTTCAACATCTTGGCCATCCCGCACTCTCAAATTCGCACCGTAGACCAACTGATAACGCTCTCGATCACGTCCCTTTGAATCCTGGACAACAAGCGAGCCTGTTCTATTGATCACAACAAGCGAACGATCTTTCTTCTCAACAAGCTGAACACCCTCGTACCGAGCCGTGCCTGCATGTTTACTTTCTAGTGTTGACTGTTGAGATACCCGGGACGCCGTTCCACCGATATGGAAGGTCCGCATCGTCAACTGCGTCCCAGGTTCGCCAATTGATTGCGCAGCAATGACACCGGCCGCTAAACCCAATTCAACTAACTTACCAGTCGCCAAATCTCGACCATAACAATTGGCGCAAACGCCACGCCTCGAGGCACAGGTCAGAACCGACCGAATCTTAACCTTTTCAATACCGGCTTCTTGTATATCGGATGCGAGCTCCTCACCTAGTTCAGTATTAGCCTCAGCAATCACTTCACCATTAAAAGGATCATGGACTGCCTCCAAAATCACGCGACCAATAATCCGATCTCGTAGCGGCTCAATAATCTCACCACTTTCGACAATCGCTTTCGACTCAATGCCATCAAGTGTGCCGCAATCAATTTCAGAAATAATGACGTCTTGGGCCACATCAACGAGCCGCCGAGTGAGGTACCCTGAATCAGCTGTTTTAAGCGCGGTATCAGCCAAACCCTTCCGGGCTCCATGCGTTGAAATGAAATACTGCAACACGTCCAACCCTTCTCGAAAGTTCGACGTAATCGGAGTCTCAATAATCTCCCCAGATGGCTTAGCCATCAAACCACGCATGCCCGCCAACTGACGAATCTGCTGTTTGCTCCCCCGGGCGCCAGAATCCGCCATGATGTAGACCGAGTTAAAAAATCGCCCATCTGCGGTTTCGGCAACATCTTCCATCTCATCGAACATTTCATCAGCAATTTTCTCGGTCGCTTCAGACCAAATTCCAATAACTTTGTTCTTGCGTTCACCATTTGTAATCGCGCCTTCAAGGTACTGCTGCTCCACACGAATCACTTCTTTTTTCGCACCTTCAACAAGCTCAGCTTTCTGCTTCGGAATAACAAGGTCGTCGATCCCTATCGAGAGACCCGACTTTGTAGCGTACAAAAAGCCAAGATCTTTAAGCCCATCAAGCATTTTTACCGTGAGCTCAAGGCCATGGTTTAAGTAGCAGTACTGAACAACCTGCCCTAAACCCTTTTTTTTAAGGAGACCATTGAAATATGGGAGAGCGTCAGGCAGGGCGTCGTTGAAAACAACACGCCCAACAGTAGTCTCCATTCGTTCACCTTTAAGGTGTTTAACATTCGCATGAAGAAGATCCTGATCGTCTCGCTCTGTCGTCAAGTCCATAAATAAACCACTAACGCGCAGCTTGATCGGCGTCAGTGTCTCTACATGACCGGAATCCAACGCTGAAATCACGTCCTCCGGACTACCAAACACTCGGCCATCACCTTTAGCGCCAGGCTTACTCTTCGTTAGGTAGTAACACCCAAGAACAATGTCCTGTGACGGAACAGTGATAGGAGCACCGTTTGAAGGCGACATGACGTTGTTCGAAGACATCATCAAAACTGAAGCCTCTATTTGCGCTTCCGGAGACAACGGCACATGCACAGCCATTTGGTCGCCATCAAAGTCAGCATTAAAGGCGGTACACACAAGCGGATGAATCCGGATAGCCTTCCCTTCAACTAGCACCGGCTCGAAGGCTTGTATCCCAAGTCGATGCAGTGTCGGCGCACGATTAAGTAAGACCGGATGCTCTCGAATAACTTCTTCAAGAATGTCCCATACGGCCGGCTCGTACTGCTCGACCATCTCTTTCGCCTGCTTGATCGTCGCAACCATGCCACGTTGTTCGAGTTTGTTGTAGATGAAAGGCTTAAACAATTCGAGTGCCATCTTTTTCGGCAGACCGCACTGGTTGAGCTTAAGTTCCGGGCCAACGACGATCACTGAACGCCCCGAATAATCAACCCGCTTCCCAAGTAGATTCTGACGGAAGCGACCTTGTTTTCCCTTCAAAGTATCGGAAAGCGACTTCAGTGGACGATTATTGGCACCACGAAGAACACGACCCCGCCGACCATTATCAAACAAGGCATCAACTGCCTCCTGCAACATCCGCTTCTCATTACGGATAATCACATCAGGCGCCTTCAGTTCCATCAGTTTCTTTAACCGGTTGTTACGGTTGATAACACGCCGATACAAGTCATTCAGATCAGACGTGGCGAATCGGCCACCATCAAGCGGCACCAGAGGCCGCAACTCAGGCGGAATTACAGGAATAACATCAAGAATCATCCATTCTGGCTTGTTCGTAGAACGCCGAAATGAATCGACCACTTTCAGACGTTTTGCAAATTTAAGCTTTTTCTGCGCTGACGTTTCGCTACGCATCTTGACGCGCAACTCTTCGGCAAGATCCTCCACTTCGACCTGACGCAACAATTCCTTGATCGCCTCTGCACCCATCTGAGCGTCGAACTTTACACCGTGCTCTTCCCTAGCTTTACGACACTGCTCCTCGTTTAAGAGCTGATTCTGTTTAAGGTCAGTATCCCCGGGATCTACAACAACATATGCCTCAAAATAGAGAACCCGCTCCAGGTCACGCAACGAAATATCAAGTAAGTGACCAATACGACTAGGAAGTCCCTTGAAAAACCAAACATGGCTAACGGGCGTAGCAAGCGTGATATGCCCGAGACGCTCACGCCGAACTTTTGCCTGGGTAACTTCGACACCACATTTGTCACAAATAACGCCGCGGTGCTTCATACGCTTGTATTTACCGCACAAGCATTCCCAATCATTTACTGGACCAAAGATTTTCGCGCAAAACAGCCCATCTCTCTCAGGCTTGAACGTACGATAGTTAATCGTTTCGGGCTTCGTAACCTCGCCATGTGACCATGACAAGATCTTTTCTGGTGAAGCGAGACTAATTCGAATCGCATCAAAATCTACGGTCAGAGAGCCTCTGTCTGCAAAAGTCGGTCGCATCAAGTTCCTTCCTAGAACTAAATCTCAGCACCAGTTGGCACTTCAATCGTGCCATCGGTGTCATCACTGCTCTCATCTTCTAACTTAGAATCGCTCGCTACTGCCTCAATTACGGGCTTTTTGGTCTTGATGAGGTCAACATCCAAGCAAAGCGCCTGGAGCTCTCTAATAAGCACGTTGAAAGACTCCGGCAACCCAGGCGTAAACGATGCATCACCTTTAACGATCGCTTCATAGATCTTGGCGCGCCCGGTGACATCGTCCGATTTGGCGGTCAAAAGCTCCTGCAATATATGGGCTGCCCCGTAAGCCTCTAGCGCCCATACCTCCATCTCACCAAATCGCTGCCCACCGAACTGCGCTTTACCACCGAGCGGTTGCTGCGTGATCAACGAATAAGGCCCGATCGAACGCGCATGGATCTTGTCGTCAACCAAATGAGACAACTTGAGCATATAGATATACCCGACGGTGACATTTTGTTCGAATTCTTCACCCGTCATGCCGTCATGAAGCATGGTCTTCCCACTCTTCGGCAACCCTGCTTTATCTAGCCATTTTTTTATCTCAACCTCACGCGCACCATCAAATACCGGTGTCGCAAAGTGGAGACCGAGCGCCTGCGCAGCCCAGCCGAGATGCGTCTCAAGAATCTGGCCTACGTTCATCCGCGAGGGCACACCCAACGGATTAAGCACAATTTCAACAGGGGTGCCGTCAGGCAAATGTGGCATGTCTTCTTCAGGCAAAATACGAGCGATGACACCTTTATTACCATGCCGCCCAGCCATTTTGTCACCAACAGATAATTTCCGTTTCATGGCAACAAACACCTTGACGAGTTTGATAACTCCAGGAGGTAGTTCATCACCCCGACGAATTTTCTCCTTCTTTTCCTCAAACAGCTGGCGGATGATTTCTACCTGTTGGTCTGTACGGTCTTCGATCTCCTTAAGCTCATTCTCTAGCTTTGAATCGCCTAGCTTGATACGTGCGCGCACAAGGTCAGAATAGGAAAGCGCGGCAATTGCATCTTCACCTAGCACCGCACCTTGTTCAAGCAAACGCTCAGAACCAACGTCATTATGGAGGTCAGCAGCCAACGACTGTCCGCTAAGCATCGGCGCCAATCGTTTCTTAACCTCATCATGCAGAATACGAATCTCATCTTCGAGATTCTTTTCTAGTATCTCAAGATCTTCGGACTCAATCGCCTTGGCCCGTTCGTCCTTGTCGATACCCTTACGGGAGAAAATCTTAACAGCTACAACGATCCCCTCAATTCCAGGCGGACAGAGTAACGAAGCATCGCGAACGTCGCCTGCCTTTTCACCGAAAATCGCCCGAAGAAGTTTCTCCTCCGGCGTCAACTGCGTCTCACCTTTTGGAGTGACTTTTCCGATAAGAATGTCTGAAGGTTTGACGTACGCACCTATACGAATAATGCCGCTTTCATCGAGGTCATTAAGAAATCCTTCTGAGACATTAGGTATATCTCTCGTAATTTCCTCCGGGCCAAGCTTTGTGTCACGAGATTCAATCTCGAACTCTTCAATGTGGATCGAGGTGTAGTAATCATCTCGAACCATCCGCTCGGAAACCAAGATGGCATCTTCAAAGTTATAACCACGCCAGGGCATGAACGCCACCAGAACGTTACGACCGAGAGCCAACTCACCCAATTCGGTGCAGGGTCCGTCAGCAAGCACCTGACCTGTCTCAACTTTCTGCCCAACTCGCACAATAGGCCTTTGATTGATACAAGTGTTCTGATTGGATCGACGGAACTTCGTCATGTTGTAGATATCAGCACCTAGCTGATTCGAAAGGTCAGCACTGTCAATGTGCTCACTGTCAACTCGCACTACGATCCGTCGTGAATCAACATAATCCACGCTACCACCACGTTTCGCTGTTACCACTGCACCTGAATCCCGAGCCGTAATGTATTCCATTCCAGTTCCAACGAATGGCGCTCGAGCCTGTAACAGAGGCACTGCCTGCCGCTGCATGTTCGAACCCATGAGTGCTCGATTCGCATCATCGTTTTCTAGAAATGGTATTAACGACGCAGCGACAGACACCAACTGCTTTGGAGAGACATCAATAAATTCAATATTTTCACGCGGCGAAAGAAGAAAATCGCCCGCTTGCCTGGAACTAATACGGTCATCAATTAAATTACCGTCCTCATCAAGGCGAGCATTCGCCTGAGCAATGACATACCGGTCCTCTTCCCACGCCGAAAGATAGAAAGAATGCGGTTCAAATTCAGCAGCACGTTTCTTTCGACTCAGGCTTGCATTCTCACTTTCAGCTTCTGCCATTTCGACAATGTCACCAACTTGATATTTCGTTCCACCAGCATCAGTAATACAAACGAAATCAACGGCCCGACCGTCCTTAACCTTGCGGTAAGGAGATTCAATAAACCCAAATTCGTTAATTCTTGCGTAGCAAGACAACGAGGAAATCAGGCCAATATTTGGCCCTTCTGGCGTTTCAATCGGGCAGATCCGGCCGTAATGCGTTGGATGAACGTCTCTCACCTCAAAACCGGCACGTTCACGAGAAAGGCCCCCAGGCCCAAGAGCTGACAACCGCCGCTTATGCGTGATCTCTGAAAGAGGATTGGTTTGGTCCATAAATTGCGAAAGTTGCGATGACCCAAAAAACTCACGAATCGCAGCCATAACTGGTTTCGCATTGATGAGATCATGAGGCATGGCCGTCGCCATTTCCTGATAGACGGACATCTTTTCCTTAATAGCCCGCTCCATCCGAACCAAGCCAATTCTAAATTGGTTCTCAAGCAATTCACCAACCGACCGAACCCGACGGTTACCCAAATGATCGATGTCATCAACGTTTGATGGGTTCCCACGTAAGGTAAGGAGATACCTAATAACTTCGTAGAAATCCTGCGGATTTAAAACTTTTTCATCCAGGGATGTTTCGAGACCCAGCTTGGTATTAAGTTTGAGTCGACCTACGCGAGAAAAATCGTACTTTTGCGCATTGAAAAACATGCCCTCAAATAAGGAGCGCGAACTATCTAACGTTGGAGGGTCCCCAGGCCTTAACCGTCGATAAATTTCAATCAGTGCCTCCTCGTGCGTCCGCGTAGCATCCTTCTTCAGTGTCGTTGACAGGACAGGACCAACCTCATCCTTCTCAGGAAAGAAGACTTCTATGGCTTCAACTTTCTTTTCCTGAGCCATCAGCACAATGCGTGGCGTAATCTCCTCGTTCGCTTCGAGAATCACCTCTCCCGTCTCGGGGTCCACGATATCGGTAACCGTAAAGGCACCTTCGAGTTCTGACTCTGCGACCTCAACCGTCTCTACTCCTGCCTGCCTAAGGCCGTCGATTGCAGCACGCGTCAACTTCTTGTCTTTTTTGACCACGAGGTCAGTACCAGGAACCTCGATATCTAAACCAACTTTTTTCCCTTTCAGGCTATCGCTCAAACTCCATTCGAGTGCTGTCCCATTGGTCGCAATACGGTCAACAACATAAAACGCTCGGATTATCTCATCCGAAGACTGCAAACCCAGTGCACGCAAAAATACCGTCGCTAGGAATTTCCTCTTCCGATCAATCCGAATATAAAGCAAGTTTTTCGCGTCGTACTCAAATTCCACCCACGAGCCACGATATGGAATGATTTGCGCCACAAACGATGACTTGTCTTCAGAATGAAAAAACGCACCAGGCGATCGATGCAGCTGTGAAACGATGACTCGCTCGGTACCGTTGATGATGAAGGTACCGTTGTCGGTCATCAAAGGAATGTCGCCGAAGTAAACTTCTTGTTCCTTAATATCTCGAATCGTCTTAACACCAGTGTCTGGGTCTTTATTCCAGACTACGAGCCGTATCGTGACTTTAAGCTGGACCGCATAGGTCATCCCCCGCTCTTGACATTCTTCAACGTCGTACTTGAGCTTGAGACCAAGCCGTTTCCCATCCACTTCACGGACGACGTGATATTGGACCCCTGGAACATCAGCTACCGGTTCCCAGTTACCGATCGAGTAATCGATAAACTCAAGTGATGAGTTCTCACGAAAATCACTGATCGGGAAAACTGACTTAAAGACGGATTGAAGACCGGCGTCATCTCGCTCGTCAGGCATCCAATTCATTTGGAGAAAACGCTCATACGACTTCCTCTGAATCTCGATGAGGTCCGGAATCGGAACAGTGGTACGAATCTTTGAAAAATCGATGCGCTCGCGATAAACGTTTTTAGGTAGGATTTGGTGCACGGTTGAGTTCCTCTACTTCGATCAGGGAAAGAACCGAGTGGCTATAACTAGAAATTAAAACAATTCGATACCTAAGCACCATTTCGATGCCTAAATACCATCATGTCTGCCCGGACCCCGCCGGACAGACGGTGTATATCAAGCACACCCCACAACGGCGCGCTTCGATATTGCTTTAGTAGACCTCGGTTTATTTGATTTCTACCTTGGCGCCGACTTCTTCAAACTTCTTCACCAGCGCCTCGGCTTCATCCTTAGGAATGCCTTCCTTAATCGCCTTCGGCGCACTCTCAACAAGGTCTTTTGCCTCCTTGAGGCCGAGACTGGTGACTTCACGAACCGCTTTGATCACATTGATCTTTTTCGCTCCGACATCAGTCAAATTAACGGTAAATTCGGTTTGCTCCTCTGCCGCTCCAGCAGCAGCACCCGGTGCAGCCGCAACTGCCACTGGCATCGCTGCCGCTGCCGACACTCCGAGTTCATCCTCGAGCTTCTTCACTAGTTCAGACAACTCGAGTACCGACATTTCTTTAATGTAATCCACTACTTGATCTTGAGTTACTTCAGCCATTTGCTCAGCCTTCCTCCTCCGACTTCTTTTTCTCAATTTGACCCAAAACACCCATAAAATCTCGAGGCACCGCATTTAGAACCTGAACCAGCTGCGTCATCGGTGCTTGAAGCACCATCAGCAGTTTTGCTTGGAGTTCAGGTTTCCCAGGAAGCGTCGCCAGATCAGCCACCCCTTTGGCTTCAATTTCCTGCCCTTGGACAACAGCAACCTTAACAGTTAACGCTGGTGTGGTTTTAGCGAAGTCAATGAGCGCTTTCGCCAGCACCACCGGGTCGTCACTGCTATAAGCAACCGCGTTTGTCCCTACAAAATGGTTATCCAGTGATTCAAAAGGGGTACCTTTAACAGCTCGCTTGGCAAGTGAATTCTTGACAACGCGATAGCTAGCTTGCGCATCACTAACCTTCCGGCGAAGTTCAGTGACTTGCGGAACATCAAGCCCCTTGTAGTCGAGCAGAATCACACTTTCCGTAGCGCTAAACTCAGCCTTTAGATTGCTAAGCTGCTCGGTTTTTTGTTCTCTAGTGATCGCCATCCCTATTTTCCTTCGCCCCTGCCTCAACGCTCACCGTGTCTATCCGGATACCAGGCCCCATTGTCGATGACAGATGGATACCTTTCACATACTTGCCTTTCGAGGCCACTGGTTTTGCCTTCAGCACACTGGCTGCCAGCGCATTCGCGTTATCGATCAACTTTTGCTTATCAAAAGATGTTTTTCCTATCGGGGCATGAATCACACCGGCTTTATCAACCCGGTACTCAACCTTACCAGCCTTAATCTCTTCAACCGCCTTAGCAACATCAACCGTCACCGTCCCGGTCTTTGGATTAGGCATCAAGCCACGCGGGCCGAGTACTCGTCCGAGCTTTCCAACCTCACGCATCATATCCGGGGTTGCAACGATTGCCTCAAAGTCCATCCAGCCACCCTGAATCTTTTGAACAAGCTCTTCGCCACCAACATCATCCGCACCTGCATCCTGTGCTTCTTTCTGCTTATCCCCGCTGGCAATCACGAGCACTTTCTTACTGCGTCCCAGTCCATGCGGCAAGACAACAGTCCCGCGAACCATTTGGTCGGCATGCTTCGGATCCACACCTAGACGCATCGTCATCTCTACCGTCTCATCGAACTTAGCGAATTTCAGACTCTGTAGAAGCGGAACGGCTTCTTCGATCAAATAGAACCTGTCTTCAATCTTTACTTTAGCCGCCGCGAATTGCTTTCCAGTCTTGGACATGATTTACACAGAAGCTACCGATTCAAGTAGCTACTTACCCTTCTACCTCCAGCCCCATCGAACGTGCTGTACCGGCAATGATATTGACCGCCATATCCATCGAATTTGCATTCAAATCAGGCATTTTCGTCTTCGCAATCTCTTCGACCTGCTTCCTCGTCACCTTCCCCACCTTATTCTTATTCGGTTCACCAGAACCTTTTGCAATGTTCGCAGCGCGCTTGAGCAACACGGCCGCCGGAGGAGTTTTGGTAATAAAGCTGTAAGACCGGTCTGCATAAACTGTCACGACCGCTGGAATAATTAATCCTTCTTGCCCAGCGGTTTTGGCATTAAACGCTTTGCAAAAATCCATGATATTAATACCGTGAGGACCCAAAGCGGTTCCTACCGGCGGTGCAGGAGTTGCTTTGCCAGCTGCAATCTGAAGCTTAATCCGTCCGATCTCTTTTTTTGCCACCGCTAATCCCTATAGTTTCTCGACCTGCAAAAAATCGAGCTCGACAGGTGTGGCTCGTCCAAAAATCGTAACCATCACCTTCAATGTATTGCGGTCGATATTCACATCGTCAACAACACCGTTAAAGCTCGTAAACGGACCTTCATTAATGCGCACCTGGTCGCCTCTATCAAAGGTGTACTTTGGCTTCGGTTTTTCTGCTGCAACCGTTACCTGCTGAATAATCTGGTCAACTTCCTCTCGCGTAAGTGGCGTCGGTTTTGTACCTGCCCCTACAAACCCAGTCACCTTAGGCGTGTTCTTAACAACATGCCACCCATCGTCCGACATATGCATCTCAACCAGAATGTAGCCGGGGAAAAATCGCTTCGACGTAACAACTTTCTTACCTCCCCGCATCTCAACAACATCCTCTGTTGGGATAAGAACCTCGCCTATCTCGTTCTGTAGCCCATACGCCTGAACGCGCTGTTGCAGAGACTCGGATACTTTCTTCTCAAAGCCAGAGTACGTGTGGACGATGTACCACTGCTTCGTAATGACTTCCGTCATGACCCACCAAACATCGAAAATAATCCTCGAGCCAACCGATCAATGACAAGGTCAATCCCCCACAGATAAACCCCAGACATGAGCGCAAACAGAATGACCACAAACGTCGTGGCTTGAACTTCCTTCCATGTCGGCCAGGTAACGCGCTCCACTTCATTACGAACCTGAGCAAGAAAAGTCCGCGTTCGCCCATACCAGCCTAAAATCCCAGTAGCTGAAACATCACGCGTGCTTTCCATCATCGCCGACTTCACAATAACGCTTCTCCAAAAACATCAACGCGACCACGTGTCGCTCGACGTCAAATTACTTCACGATACTGGCAGGCCAGGAGGGACTCGAACCCCCAGCCCCCGGTTTTGGAGACCGGTGCTCTACCAATTGAGCTACTGGCCTATTTCGTCTCCCTATGCGGTTTATGCGAACGACACCACCGGCAATACTTTTTAAACTCCAAGCGGTCAGTCGTAGTCCGCTTATTTTTCGTCGTACTGTAGTTACGGCGCTTACACTCGGTACACGCCAAAATTACGATATCCCGCATTTTGAAACCTATTTACTCCACGATTTCTGCAATTGTTCCGGAGCCGACCGTGCGCCCACCTTCGCGAATCGCGAATCTGAGGCCTTTTTCAAGGGCTACCGGTGTAATCAACTCAACTTCAATACTCACACTATCGCCAGGCATAACCATTTCCACACCATCCGGTAACGTCGCCACACCTGTCACATCCGTCGTTCGTAAATAAAACTGTGGGCGATACCCATTAAAAAACGGAGTGTGTCGTCCTCCTTCATCCTTATTTAGGACATACACCTCACCCTTGAACTTCGTGTGCGGAGTGATCGACCCCGGCTTCGCCAATACTTGGCCGCGCTCCACATCGTCCTTTTCAGTCCCGCGGAGCAATACTCCAATATTGTCGCCTGCTTCACCTGCATCAAGGAGCTTCCGGAACATCTCCACACCGGTCACAATTTTCTTTTCAGTATCTTTAAACCCAACGATTTCAATTTCTTCACTAACCAACACCTTACCGCGTTCTACCCGACCCGTTACAACCGTGCCTCGCCCGGAGATCGAAAACACATCTTCAATCGGCATCAAAAACGGCTTGTCTATATCTCGAACCGGCATCGGCACATAAGCATCTACCGCGGCCATTAACGCATCAATAGATTTTTCACCCGCCTCATCACCTTCCAATGCTTTCAGCGCCGAACCTTGCACCACCGGAATGTCATCTCCTGGGAAATCATAGGAACTCAACAGCTCCCGTACTTCCAGCTCAACTAATTCCAAAAGTTCTGGATCATCAACCGCATCCACCTTATTCAAAAACACCACTAGCGACGGCACTCCTACCTGTCGCGCCAACAGGATATGCTCCCGTGTCTGAGGCATTGGACCATCCGTGGCTGCCACCACCAAAATCCCGCCATCCATCTGCGCCGCCCCGGTGATCATGTTTTTGATGTAGTCGGCGTGCCCCGGACAGTCAACGTGCGCATAATGTCTGTTTTCTGTCGTGTACTCAACGTGCGCGGTCGCGATCGTGATACCTCGTTCCCGCTCTTCCGGCGCGTTATCAATCGAGTCAAACGACCGAACCGAATTCGTCGGATCGTGCTTTGCCATCACCGCTGTTATCGCGGCCGTCAGCGTCGTCTTCCCGTGATCAATATGCCCGATCGTGCCAATGTTTACGTGCGGTTTCGATCGATCAAATTTTTCTTTCGCCATCGCTCATAAGCCTCTCTACAAACTTCCAGCTTCCTTTGGTCCCGATTGCGTTCGCGCTCTAAGAAACGACTCAAACAAATATCTGGAGCCGATGACCGGGCTTGAACCGGTGACCTCGTCCTTACCAAGGACGCGCTCTACCGCTGAGCTACATCGGCCCGTATCACGCTCCAAGTAAACCGGCGCAATGAAGCACCCGTCTCCAATTACTGCCATAACCTGACTTGAAGCCAGGCTAAATCTGGAGCGGGAGACGGGGATCGAACCCGCGACCAACAGCTTGGAAGGCTGTGACTCTACCACTGAGTTACTCCCGCCTGCCCGTTCCTTAATATCCATAGACAACCTGTTACCACCGCCGCAACACCAGACCCAGTTACCGCACTCGACACACACAAAGCTGGTGGCGAGGGGAGGATTCGAACCTCCGAAGCCGCTAGGGCGACAGATTTACAGTCTGTTGCGTTTGACCGCTCCGCAACCTCGCCAAAGTCAACCATCGTCCGACGTCAGGTTACCGCCGTGCCGAACGCTGAGTGCATCTCTATACTGATATGTAAACTGTCGTTATCTTTCTACCGGATGGTGTTCACTTCAATAACCGACCCGAACCCCCTAAACCGACCCGCCCCTGCTAAGCCGGTACGGACAACAAGCCGCCCGCCTACCAAGATATAGTCTTGAGGCTCACCCGCGCTTCCTGTGGAGCTGGCGAAGGGATTTGAACCCCCGACCTGCTGATTACAAATCAGCTGCTCTACCGAGCTGAGCTACGCCAGCAAAACGAATTGAGTATCTTATCACACTAAGAAAGGCCTTTTGACAGGAGTAGCCCGATACTTTTCACGTAATCCACACTCATCGGCTCCTAATAAAAAGTTCTTTTTTCTTAAAATAAGTAGTTATTAGCACCGTGTCCGTTGCCTTACCGCCTCAAATAAAGCGACCCCCGTAGCCACTGACGCATTTAGACTGTCCACTCGTCCCATCATAGGCAACGCAGCTCTCCAGTCACAACGTTCTCGTACCAAACGACGCAACCCTCGTCCCTCAGACCCAACGACGATCGCGGTAGGTTGTCTGAGGTCAATGTCGTAAATTGAATGGTCAGAATCCACATCAAGTCCAACCGTCCAAATTCCCGCAGCCTTAAGCTCCCCAAGAGCCCGAGCGAGATTAACCACTGAGGACAGCCGCAGATGAGCTAGTGCTCCTGCTGATGCCCTAATGGCCGCAGCACTCAAAGGCGCAGCCCGGCGTGTCTGAACTATCAGCCCTGCTGCACCTGCTGCTTCTGCCACTCGGGCAATCGCACCAAAGTTGTGCGGGTCTTCGATCCCATCCAGTGCAACGATTAGCGGCAAGTCCGAACTCTGAACTAAATCACTAATGGTTGACATGACGTGTGGGCGAAGTGACACCACAACTCCCTGATGGCGTTGCCCCTCAGCCACGCGATCAAGCTCTTTTTCACTAAGCTGCGTGACCGGTATTCGCTGCGACTCAGCGAGTCGAATAATCTCACGCAAACCATCATGACGCTTATCCCTAATGAATAATGCTTCCACTCGACCGGCATGGAGGGATTCAACGACAGCGTTAAAACCACAAATTTTCATCGTTGAACCACAGTTGCTACCGCATGAACAACTATCGCTTCACCCCGCCCAACCGAGTCCATACCCTCCGCAGTTTTTCCTTTGATAGAAACCAAATCGGCAGCAACACCAAGTGTTCTAGAAAGCCGATCTGCCATAGCCTGAACATGAGGTCCGATGCGAGGTTGTTCCGCGATCACGACGACGTCAACATTGCCAACACAAAATCCAAGACCTGAAACAACGTCTACCGCTTTGCGTAATAGCTCGATGCTCGACACATCCTTCCATTGAGGATCAGTGTCCGGAAAATGCAGGCCGATGTCACCCGCGGCAACCGCTCCAAGCACAGCGTCGGTAACCGCATGACACACTGCATCGGCATCAGAATGCCCATCAAGACCGTACTTGTGAGGAATTTCAATGCCTCCAAGTACCAAGCGCCGACCGGCCACCATCCGATGGGAGTCATAACCAAAACCTACGCGTGTCCGCGGCACGTCGCCAAACAAATCACTGCGAATCCGGTCACGTACACGTTGAAGGTCATCCGGGGTAGTAACTTTGAAATTTCCCATGTCCCCTTCTACGAGACGAACAGCGTGGCCGTTCCGCTCTACCAACACCGCCTCATCTGTCGCCTGAACACCACTACGGCCTAATTCGACGGCATCTCTCAGAACATCACGCGCAAACCCCTGCGGCGTTTGCGCAAGGTAAATCTGATCCCGAGCCAAAGTGGCTTCCACAAATCGAATCCCTTCAGTGTCGATTACATCGGCCTTCTTTACTGTATCAATCACTTGGATCGCGGGAACAACAGCCCCTGCTTCGATTGTTGCATCGATAACTTTTTCAATAAGTGAAACCGTGCAAAAGGGTCTAGCGGCGTCGTGAACAAGTACGACATCAGCGTCTTTACAAACATTGTCAACCCCCAGTGCCACAGAATCCTGGCGACGAGAACCACCGCTCACCAAACGTAGCGGCGTATCAATTTGAATACACAACGCCGCTTCTGCCTCTGTAACCGTTTCTGGTAACACAATTACTATTTCATCGACCCTTCGACATTCGTCGAACGGTTTAATAGCCATACTAAGGAGTGTCTCGCCACCAAGATCCTGTAGTTGTTTTGGCACATCGCCACCTACTCGCGCACCTTGACCACCCGCGGCAATCACTGCACTTACTCGCATAATCAATTCGACTTTCTGCGCTCAAAGAAGGCAATCCTAAATGACCAGCGCGAACCAGTGGGAGCAATGCCTACACAACGAACCGTCCCCACATCACCAATCATGTTCATGAACACAACACGACTATTAGCCTGCCGCCTTGACGATCGAATCAGCTGTACGCCTAGTAACACGATCATGTAAGCAAACAGTATCTGCGATGATTTCGTGCACACGTGCGGAAAACCCGCGAGCATCGCTCCGGCCAAGTCCTACTGTCGACAGTGGCTGATGGACTACTAATTCGACGTTTCCCGGACAGGTCATTAGCCTTCCTTTTCGCATCACATGCCGACTACCGATTACAGCGACTGGAACAACAGGGAGATTAGCTTCTATCGCCAGTGAAAAAATTCCGGGCTTGAATCGAAGCACCTCTCCATCGATACTTCGCGTTCCCTCTGGAAACAAAATAAGCGAGTGGCCTTGCCCCATAAGACTGGCAATACTCGCCAATGTCGCTCGACCGGCTCTGGCACGATCGATCAGCAAATGGCCAGTGTACTGGAGGTGCCACCCAAGCACAGGGAACGCTCGCAGCGATGACTTAGCCAAGATACGTAATTGAAATGGAATCGAAGTAATAAGTATCGGAAAATCGTAAATGCTCTGATGATTGGATACAAATACATAGGATTGCTTTGGGTCAAGCTGGTCCAAACCTTTTACCTGGACGCTCACGCTGGTCGTCGCCAAAATCAACCATGACCAAGCTTGTGCACACTTATGAGCAAGGATGCCTCGTCGGTCGACCAACATTGATGCTAGCGACACGGAACCAAGCACAATCGTGTAAACCGCTATAGCCGGAATTAACCAGAAAACCGTGCGCCACCAGTGAAACGGGGGGATCCTCACTCGAATAATTCCTCCAACGCCTGTGCAGCCGTGGCAACACCAACAAGCTCACACTCCGGATGTTTTTCCGCACTGTTTGCCTCCGGCACCACGCATCGCGAAAATCCAAGTTGTACGGCTTCCTTAATACGAAGACCTGCGTGGGGCGTCCCTCTAACCTCACCACCAAGCCCCACTTCGCCAAAAACTGCGGTCTCGGGCCGAACACCGCGATCGCGAAAACTCGATACCACCGCAGCCATGACCGCGAGGTCCGCTGCTGGTTCATGGATCGCTAACCCGCCGGCCGCGTTGACGAACACATCTTCTCCAGCCAAATTTAATCCGGCCCGTTTTTCGAGCACAGCAAGAAGTAAAGACAGTCGCTGCTGGTCAATCCCACTGGTCATCCGCCTGGACGTTCCATAGACTCCACTGGTAACCAGCGCCTGTATTTCAACAAGAATGGGACGCGAACCCTCAATAGAGGAGAGAACAACCGAACCAGGCACGTTGGCAGTTCGATCCGACAAAAAGAGACGCGAGGGATTAGGCACCGGCTTTAATCCTGAACCAGTCATCTCAAACACGCCGAGTTCGCTAACTGCTCCAAATCTATTCTTGATCGCTCTCACTACGCGATGCGAGTGATGGCGTTCACCTTCAAAATAGAGAACGGTATCCACAACATGCTCTAAAACTTTCGGTCCAGCCAAGCCACCATCCTTAGTTACATGACCCACAAGGAAAATCGGCAAATCCTTCCGTTTCGCCATGAAAAGAAGGTGGGTTGCTGCCTCACGAACTTGACCGATACTCCCAGGCGCGGCTTGCATATGTGACGAAAATACCGTCTGAATTGAATCGACGATAAGCAACGAAGGGTTAAGACGATTTACTTGTTCAATGATTTTTTCAACGCAAGTTTCGGCAAACAAATATAGATCTGGGGCAGCTATGCCAAGACGCTGTCCTCGATCCTTCACCTGGTGCTCGGACTCCTCACCAGACGCATAAAGAACCGTGCCGACAGTAGACGCAATTTGTCCTGCCGCTTGGAGCAATAGAGTCGACTTTCCAATACCTGGTTCACCACCGATCAACACCACCGAACCCGGTACAATCCCACCTCCAAGCACTCGATCAAACTCGTCAATCCCACTCGGGAGGCGTGCCGTCGTCACCATATCCACATCGGAGTACAAACTAGCCTTATTTGAACCGCTTGCAAGTCCATACCGATCGAATTCAGACGTCGGATTCTGCGGTTGAATTTGTTCTTCAACAAGTGAGTTCCAAGTGCCACAATCCGCACACCTACCAGCCCATTTAGGCGAATGCGATCCGCACGATTGGCAGACGAACGCCGAGCGTGGTGCTTTTACCTTTGGCATGAATAGAATGCTACGGGTTTACGGTTTCCGGGTTATACGTACGCTGAATCCGAGAACCAATTCGACAAAGAATTTCATGCGGAACCGTGCCGACGGACGCTGCGATTTCACGTGCATCGATACGATTGTCTCCTTGCTCACCAAGGACTACAACATCATCGCCTGGATGTGCCGAAATATCGGTTACATCAATCGTAGTCGAATCCATCGACACCGTTATAATGGGTGCACGCCTCTCCCTAACTAATACCGAGCCTCTCCCTCCAAGTCTAAGATCCATCCCATCCGCATACCCTGCAGGAATCACGGCAACTCTCATCGGTCGATTTGCGACAAATCGCGCACCGTATCCAGAGGTTTCACCACGGCGCATCCCTTTTACGGCAACCACACGGGTACGCAAAGACATCACAGAGCGAAGTTCCATCCCTAATGGTGTCTCAAATGGCGGAGGCACCACACCATAAAGCAACAAACCTGGACGAACTGCGTCGTACCAGGTGGAGCGATCTCGAATCAGCGCAGCGCTATTTGCTGCGTGCCAGCATACATTTCTAATATTGAGATTCGAGGCATCGGAACGAATCTTTTCAAACCGAGTCCGTTGTATTCCAAACAACGGCTCCTTTTCCTGCTCCGCAGTGGCAAAATGTGTATACACAGATTCAATAGCAATATGATCTGAAGCTGTCACCTGTGGAAGGGTCCTCAATAGATTGTCAAACCGAAACCCAAATCGATTCATCCCTGTATCAATTTTGAGATGAACAGCGATGCGAACACCTCTTAGAGTCGCAGCTCGTTCAAGAGCTTCTGCCGCAGAAGGTGAAGACACTGTCGGCGTTAAACGGTAATCAAAGACACCTTCAAGGTCACTCACACTAAGCGCACCAAATACAAGGATTTGAGCAGTAACACCGGATCGTCGCAACTCCACACCTTCTTCGATATCAGCACAAGCAAGAATAAGTGAGGTGTTCAAACCGTCTACCGCTGCCTTCTCGAGTGCGAGCGCGACCGGCACAGAACCATGCCCATATGCATTCGCTTTAACAACGGCAATCATGCGGGGGGTAGCAGTGGCTTCGTGGGCCGCCAGATGGCGTCCAATTGCAACGTAGTTAGCAGTCAGGCCGTCAAGATCGACGACCGCATGAGTCGGTCGAACCACCGGTCTCCAGACGTTTCGCTATTGGTAATCCTGCTGCACCAGACTCTCAAAACGTGTCTGCTGCTTCAAGAAAGCTAATTTAACTAACCCAGTAGGGCCATTACGCTGCTTGCCCACAATAATTTCTGCCGTATTTTGATTTTCTGGAGTTTCTTCGTACATATCTTCTCGGAAAATAAACATAACAACGTCCGCGTCCTGCTCTAACGCACCTGACTCGCGAAGATCCGACAGTTGCGGTCGATGGTCAGAACGCGACTCAGGCGCGCGGCTCAATTGTGACAACGCTACTACAGGAACATCTATCTCTTTCGCCAAATTCTTAAGCGCTCTGGAAATATTCCCCAATTCTTGAGTTCTATTCTCAAATTTCCCACGCCCCTGCATAAGTTGAAGGTAATCGACAATGACTAGATCGAGTCCGCGCTCCGCCTTTAACCGCCGAGACTTCGCACGCATTTCAAGAACTCCAAGCCCAGGAGAATCATCGATAAATACATTGGCCTCCGATAATTTCCCCATCGCCTCGGACAACTTACTGTAATCTGCGTCACTTAACTTTCCTGTACGAAAGCGTGTGTTATCGATTTGAGCCTCACTAGTCAACATTCGAAGAAATAATTGTTCTTTGGACATTTCGAGACTGAAAATCCCAACATTTCGATCGGTTTTTGTTCCGACGTGATGCGCAATATTTAAAGCAAACGCCGTTTTACCCATAGATGGTCGAGCCGCAATAATCACTAAGTCTTGTGGTTGCAAACCGGCTGTTATCTCATCAATATCTGCAAATCCTGTTGGTACACCGGTAACAACACTGTTGTGCTCTTGGAGTTTCTCAATCGTCGAAAACCCGTCTTGCACCAACTCGCGCAACGGCACAAAGCCGGTATGAATCTTGTCTTCGGCTATCGAGAAAATTTCGTGCTCAGCACGGTCAAGCACCGCGTCGGCGTCCTCTTCAGCAGAATAGGCCGACGCTGCGATCTTGCTAGCTGAATAGATAAGCTTCCGAAGCGTAGCCTTCTCTTTAACGATACGAGCGTAATGCTCAACATTCGTCGAGCGTGGCACTCCATCCGAAAGCGAGGAAATATAGGCAGGACCTCCTACTTCGTCAAGTTTACCGGACCGAGTTAACTCATCTTTAAGGGTGACGAAGTCGATCGCTTGTTGCCGCTCATTCAGATCGACCATCTTATCGAAGACGAGACGATGAGCCTCTCGAAAAAAATCGTCAACGTCAATCAATTCGGCCGCGACATTGAAAGCATCGTTGTGGATAAGAATCGCGCCCAGTACGCACCGCTCCGCTTCAAGGTTGTGTGGAAGCGGTTTTTCAGAAGGAACAGTGACTTGCTGGACCATATCGCGACTCATGCCCCTCTATAACTGCACCCCTCTCAAGGGTTGACGCGACCTACGCTACTCTGATGATGTTGGTACTTGTTCAGGCTCGTCAGTATCCGTAGTGCTTGCAGCTTCGTTAATCACCTTTACGGTAATCTCAGCCGTTACATCTCGGTGCAACCGTATAGCAACCTGAAATTCCCCAAGTTCTTTAAGTGGGTCACTGAGTTGGATTTTCCGTTTATCAACAGCAATTTGCTGTTTCTCATAGAACTCTGAAATATCTGCTGCTGTGACCGACCCATATAGCGTATTTGTTTCACCCACGCGCCGAGCGATTAAACACTCGACTGACTGCAAGCGTTTTGCGTGATCTTCTGCAACCTTGCGTTCCTCTGACTCGCGTAAATCTACCGCCTCACGCTCACGCTCCACCTGTCGCTTATTCGCATCGGTAACAGGCAATGCCATTTTCTGCGGCAATAAAAAATTACGCGCGTACCCTCTTTTAACATCGACAATCTCACCTCGTCTACCTAGATTATCGATTGTTTCGCGTAGGATGACTTCCATGGCAACCTCGTTCTCGTCTTGTTAATCGGTCACGTAAGGGATTAACGCCAACTGCCGCGCACGCTTTACCGCCGTTGTCAATTTACGTTGGTGTTTTGCGCACGTTCCTGAGAGTCGTCGAGGCTGAATCTTGCCACGTTCAGGAATCGCCATCATCAAGACACGTACGTCTTTATAATCGATGTAATCGATTTTATCGACACAGAATCGGCAAACTTTCCGACGACGCATCCCGCCGCCACCAAAACCGCCGCCGCCGCCACGACGTTCACCATCTTTTTTTGCGCCACCACGGTCTGATCTATCCTGCGTTGGTCGTCTTCCAGGACTCATTCGTTCACCTCCGTTGTCGTCGCCGGTGCTTCTACAGCAGAGACAGACGGAACTTCATTAGTCTCACCGGACGGCTGAACAGCAGTAGGATCGCTCGCACTACCGACACTCTTAGTTATTGGATTCTTCGCTTCTCGCCGCGCTTTCGCATGGGCTGCCTTCCGTAGATCTTCATCGACCCGAACGATTAAATGTCTTAGCAACTCATCCATCACGCGAAGACGCCGGTCTAACTCTGACAGTATCGACCCAGGTGCATTTATCAGCTCAAGCACATACGTGCCATCACGATGGCGATCAATTTCGTACGCCAAACGACGGCGTCCCCAATTATCAGTTTGTTCAATGCTGCCACCGAGTTGCTGCACAATTTCTTCGATTCGGGCATGCAACTCCGTAACGCCGTCCTCTGTTACTACAGGACTAACGACGTAAAGCAACTCGTATTGTCGTGAATCGCTCATCGGTCTCCTTTCGGACTCGACGGCCGCCACAAACAGCGACAAGGAGTAATAGCAACCAGCTATTTAGACGAATCCGGGGATTCTCCCCGGTTAAACTGTTCCATCATCGTATCAGTACCGTGCTCCAAGAACACGTCAATTGCGAAAGCTGCTCGTTCAATCGCACAATCTATTTGTTTGCGTTCTTCTTGACTGAATCGGTCCAACACGTAGTCGGCAAGGTCAGATCGATCATCTCCTCGCCCTACTCCGAGCCGTAAGCGATCAAATTTGGCTGTACTCAGCACTTCGATAATCGAACCAAATCCGTTATGGCCGCCATCTGAACCGTGCCGCCTTGCACGCAACTTCCCGAGTGGCAGATTAACATCGTCTGCAACAATTAGTAACTCCCTCTGGTCAACCCGGTAGTAGTGACACAGGTCCCGCACAGCAACTCCACTCAAATTCATATACGTTGTTGGCTTGGCCAGCATCACAGTCGCCCCAGACCCTCGCTCTCTGGCCAACAAGGCATCAACCGCGCACGACCCAAATACTAATCCGAGACGTTTCGCCACAAGGTCGACAACATCAAATCCGACATTGTGCCTCGTTCCGCGATACTTGTCCCCTGGATTGCCGAGCCCGACAATTAACTTCACGCCGCCTCCGCAAGAAGTACGTACCTAGAAGCTACTTGTCTCTGTCACTGGCGGCATCCTCGTCAGATTTCTTTTCACCCTCAGACTCGCCACCAGCCTCTGATACAGCCGCTCCTTCAGCTGAAGCCTCTTCTTCTTCAGCTTCCTCTTCTTCAACCTTCGGCGCCGTTACATGAACAAGTAAAGTGTCAAGCTCACTGATTGGTTTCCAGACGACGCCCTCAACAACATCTCGAACACGCACGCCATCACCTATACTGAGCTCCCCAACATCGACTTTGACAGTCTCAGGAATTTCGGTCGGCATACATTCGATCTGAATCTCACGGTTCACAAAGTCCAATAAACCACCCTCTTGCTTGACACCTATGGCTTCACCGATAAGCGTCACCGGCACAAGAACAGTAATGGCTTTGTCCATTGCTAAACGATAAAAATCAACATGTAGTAGTTCAGTTGAAACCGGGTCTAATTGAAAATCTTTGACCAGCACCTGACTGGAATCACCACCCGCCAACTCAAGGTCGATTAATGTATTGACTCCAGAGTCGGAATAAAGAATTTGGAGTAATTTTTTTGGATCAACAGAAACCGACACAGATTCTTTTGCCGTGCCACCGTAAATTACGGCTGGAATATGACCGGATACGCGCAATCTCCGCGCCTCATTTTTTCCACGTGTTTCTCTTTTAGTCGCTACCAGTGAAGCTTGCATACGTCTCGCCCTCTAAACCCTGTTTAAGAACTCGTTTAAACAAACAACGAAGACACCGAAGTCTCCTGATGAATACTTTGAATTGCTTTTCCCAGCAGGTTCGCCACGGACAAAACCTGAACCTTGTCTGACTTAGCAAACTCGTCACGTAGGGGAATCGTGTTAGTTACGATGAGTTTGTCTAACACAGAATCGTCAATGCGCTGAAAAGCCGGGCCGGACAACACACCATGAACCGCGCAGGCCATAACACTTGCTGCACCGTTATCTTTGAGTGCCTGAGAAGCCTGCTGCAGTGTGCCAGCAGTATCAACAATGTCATCTTGAAGAATACAAACTCGGTCTTTCACCTGCCCAACCACATGCATTACCTCCGCGTGCCCACCCTCAGATCGCCGTTTGTCAATAATCGCGAGGTCGGCATTAAGTCGCTTTGCATATGCCCGAGCGCGCTCCACACCACCAGCATCAGGCGACACAATAGTGACGTCTTGGCTGAGCTCCACCCGTGACAAATAGTCGATGAAAACAGGAGCCGCAAAAAGATGGTCAACCGGAATATCAAAGAATCCCTGAATCTGGGCCTTGTGAAGGTCCATGGTCAACACTCGATTCGCACCAGCAGCTTCCAAAAGGTTTGCAACCAACTTTGCCGATATGGGTACTCTTGGCTTGTCCTTTCGATCCTGACGCGCGTAACCGTAGTACGGCAAGACCGCTGTAATCCTGGCTGCAGATGACCGTCGGAATGCATCAATCATGACGCACAACTCGACCAAATGCTCGTCCACCGGAGTGCACGTTGGTTGCACAACAAACACATCAGTGCCCCGAATGTTTTCATCAATTTGAAAAGAAACTTCTGTATCTGAGAATCGCCGAAGCGCGGCACGTCCGATCGAGGCTCCAAGCCCGTCAGCAATCTCACGTGCCAACTCAGGATGGGCACTTCCAGAAAAGATCTTCAGTTCTCCATTGTGCGTCGGCACAAGTCTTTATTCCTTCACAAATGGCTGGGGCGGAAGGAATCGAACCTTCGAATACGGGAACCAAAATCCCGCGCCTTACCGCTTGGCCACGCCCCATCGAATAGCAGTACGCCTCGGCCAGGCTGTTAGTCCGCCCCCGGCGAAACCGGTTTCGCACATCGACACCATACGAGCGCGACTGAAACAAAATACTTTAGTCGATGCGCGCAGGGGTCGCAAGGCAGACGTAATCACTTCTCGAAATAGTTCGTGTGACCCAAGTCCGCCAACCAGGCTTCCGAATACGCCGCCGAGCCACAACCGCGTCTGCCTGTGTAGCGAATAGACCAAAAACAGCTGAACCACTGCCACTCATCGCTGACCCATGCGCACCAACTACTCTGAGACGGTCGGTCATCTCGGCAATAGCTGGATATTGTTCGACAACAGGGCCCTGAAGATCATTACTCAAAAGGTCAAGCCGACTTCTCCATCTCCGAGACAACGGCCGCTGATATTCCCTTCTTTTACTGCCTGACAAACTGTCCCACCAGCGATAGGCCTGCGGCGTCTTAACACCGAATTCAGGTAAGGCCAAAACAATCCATTGACATTCAAGTGGTGCCAATTGTCTAGTGCGCTCCCCACGACCTGTCGCCAATACCGTTCCACCATCGAAAAAAAATGGCACGTCTGAACCCACGCTAGCTGCAACCTCGCGAAGAAAGCGAACGCCCTTTCTAGGCGCCCAAAGTTTACGAAAAAGCATAAGCGCGGCCGCGGCATCGCTACTTGCTCCGCCCAAACCAGCCGCGGCCGGGATTCTTTTAGTTACTGTCACAGCAATACCTTCGGGTATTCCAGTGCGTCCAATCGCACGCCACAGTGCAACACCAGCCGTCCATATTAAATTATCGTGATCTTGCGGCATCGCTTGAGCCCGGCTTCTAACTATGAATGGACCACGACGGACGCTCAGTAGGAGAGTGTCGTGTAGTTCGATAGTCTGCAATATCGTCCGTACCTCATGAAACCGATCGGGACGCAGACCAAGAATATGCAGACCAAGATTGATCTTGGCAAAGGCACGCAAACGTATCTGAAAGCCAGTCCGTTCCAGCTTCACCGTCCACCATCCGTTGCTAAAGATCGATCTTCTGTTGGCGACTGAAGCTGGAAATCATCAAACGTTACTGGAGAGAACGTCGCCGGCACTGAGGCCTCGAAAGCCTCTGGATTTATTTCAATATTCACATTGACTTGAGATAACTCAATCGTGAGGTCAGTAGGAGATGACGCCGCAACCGTCTGGATCCGTAACTTTCTTGGCAATCCTCGTACGTGTTCCGAATATTCAACTACAAGGTCTCCAAGAATACCAATACTGATGACTGGGGGAATACCGGACCGGCGGGAATAAACCGTCGCCCCACCACTTAAATCAATCGCAACCCAATCGTCTCCGTAGGCCCGCGCAGAAAGAGATACTCCGTCTTGAATCACACAACCGGTCAACAAAGCGTGGACATCATCTGGTTCGAGCGACAATCCGGACAGAAAGTACAGCAAATCGGAAGCTGATGCGTCGCGAATGACCTGGCGTTCCCGAGGAAGCAACAAGGTCGCATGATCAGGCTTCGCGATCAAAATAAAAGCTGGCGGACCAAAGGGTGCCATTCCTTCAAGTCTCAAAAAACCGGGTCGTTTTACCGCCGCACGGGCTCGAGTTCGACGAAAAAATCGCTGTCCGGTATAACCGCGAAACATAACCACAAGGTCAGCACTTCGTACACTTCGACACGGCCTAGATAGATCATCCCAAATGGCCTCGTGTTCAGAAACAATTACCGGTGTTCCAGAAGGAACTCTAATTTGGTCAATGGATGAGGCGCATGCCGTCAAGAAAAGTCCTGAAAGGCACAACGAAAACGAGTAGGTGCTACGACGGCAAGAAGCCAAAGGCTTTTCTAACGTTTTTCTTCTATCTGACGCTCTGCAACGCCAATCTTTCGTTCAATCGCATCAGGATCGATCACATCGCCGTCGCCGTTAAGCGCACGTTTCCACGCCTCTACTGCCTCAGCGTACTTCCCCATGCGGTTAAGTAGATCACCCAAGTGATCCTGAACAACCGAATTAGTCTGCAATTGGTCGCCAGCGGCCCTCAATGAAGATTCAGCGAGGTCGAAACGGTTCAATTTAAAGTAAGCCCAACCGAGGCTGTCGAGATAGGAACCATTATGCGGATCTTCCGCGATCGCACGTTCAATGAGCGTGACCGATTCTTCTAGCCGATCACCTCGATCGGCCAACATATACCCTAAGTAATTGAGTGTTGGCGCATGCTCTGGGTCGCGGTCGAGTAATTCCCGAAAAGCACGTTCCGCATCTACGAATCGTTCATTTTGTTCGAATGCAGCACCCAGCTGAAACCTGATCGAGTTATCTTCTGGGAACCGCTGCTGAGCCGTTACTAACAGTTCTACGGCATCCTCTAATCGACGATACTCACTGTAAAAACTCGCAAGGGCCAGGAATCCTCGAGGGTCTTCTTTGTTCGTCTCGACCAGTTCTTCTAGCAAAGATTCGCTACGGTCAATATCCCCACGGCTAATAAAAATTTCTGCCTCGATTAAAGCGAGAGAAACATCCGCCGGATGATTCCTACGTGCGTCTGCCAGCACACGTGTCGCATCCGAATGACGGTCGACCTCAACGTACGCACGAGCTAGCCTGGTCTGAAATGCCAGGTTATTCGGCATCTCATCGATAGCAGCTTCATAAATCTGAATAGCTGCCTCAAAATTGCCAAGCTGTCCATACGCAAACCCAAGCAACGCAATAGACCGAGCTAGTCGATCAGGACGAACATCTCGAGCACGGGCCGCATCAACTACCGGCTGCAAAGTGTCAACAACTGCCTGATGCTCGCGGCGCCTACTATGTACTTGGGCGAGCACAAACGGTCCACGTAATCCTTCTGGTTCCAGTTCCACTAGTTGCCGAGCAATCGATTCAGTCGAAGTAAAATTATTCAACTCAAGTTCGACTTCTGCTAGTAAATGCAAACTCGCAGCGTCCCTCGGACGCATCTCGATAAGCTCCTGCAGTACTACCCTCGCTCTGTCTATTTCTCCGAACTCCAATAATGCGCCCGCAAGACGACGGCGCACAGAAGCGTTTCTTGGATTCAGCGCAACAGCCTGCGCATACGCACCTGCCGCTTCTCGCCAACGTCTGCGCTGTTCGTACATCTCGCCTAACCGTGCCAAAGAACGGTACGACGGCCTTCCAGTAATAACGGCCGTTTCAAGCGTTTCAAGAGCGAGGTCATGCCGACCAGCTTGCTCGTATGCCTGAGATAGCAACAATGAAATCTCTATTACGCTCGGTTCGTCACGAGCGAGCTCCTCAAGCAGCACAGTCGCATCATCTATTGCATCCGTTCTGAGGTATAAACGGGCCAACGTCAGGTCAATCTGCAAATCAGGAATTAATGCCCCGCGTGCTTGAGAAAGATGAGAAATGGCGCGTGTGACGTCACGACTAGAAGCTTCGCGCCCGCCAGCTGATGACGCATATGTCAGGCCGAGAATTCGGTGTGCAGTCCGATTCTCAGAATCTCTAATTAGGGCTTCTTCACCAGCCGTGATTGCTTCATCTGCCCGTCCGGCACGTGCGAATAGTCCTGACAATTCCGCTAACGGCTCAGCAGCTTCCCTATCGAGTTGAGCGGCATCGCGAAACGCGGCGATAGCTGACTCAAGCTCACCTTCACCTTCGAAATGCCGACCAAGCATAAACAGGCGATACGATGAAGCTTGATCGTCAAATGTTTGACTAGTGGCAGTCTGGGCAATCGCGGCACTCCCTGTCGCCAGGAATGTCATACACACATAAAATACGGCGAAACAACCGCGCCTCTGACGCCTGTCTAGAAATAGATTCATTAACTGACTGATTCTTCCATAGCCACAGCACGTCAGACAAGAGATAAACTTTCGGTTTCCGTTCCTGCTATAGTGAAACACCGACGCATGAGTGTCGCCCCAGAGCTACTGGAGATTCTAGCTTGTCCCGCCTGCAAGACGCCGGTCGTGCTGACAACCGATGGAACCGGCTTAAAATGCGGCGAATGCCGGAGAGTCTATCCGATTAAGGACGATATCCCAGTAATGCTCACTGAAGAGGCCACGATCGACCCGTAGTCCGTTTTTAGCAGGCGTCTTCATTAAAAAGAATTGGGGTACACCAGCGCCGAGCGGATGCCAGATGACATCACAAAATCTGCGCGCGACAACCGAAACGGCCGACACTGCAACCGAAATTTGGGCATGGCGTCTGCTTTTACTGTTCGTGTTTGCACTCCCTCTCTCAATCGCGGCATCCTCGATTATTCTGACTGTGCTCGTCGCACTCTGGGGCAGACTCGTCATTAATCAGCCCTACGCATCCCTCGCACCAAGATTCTTTTTGCCACTGGTTATTTACGCTGCCTGGACTCTCCTGAGCGTCGCTTTTTCTATCCAACCGCTGACCAGTTTCATCGAATCGAAAGAGGTCTTGCTATTTTTAGTCGTACCCATCGTCTTCCGTTTAGCACAAGGACAGCGAGCCTCAACGATCGCGACGGTAGTCCTGACGGTTGGTGCTGTTGCTGCCGTTATCGGTGTCGTGCAGTACGCAATCCTTGAATACGACAACTTAGGACAACGACCAAGTGGTTCAATGGGACATTACATGACCTATTCAGGGCTACTTATGCTAATTATCACGGTTGCCGTTTCACGCATCTTGTTTGGCACCAGTGAACGGATGTGGGCACTCATCGTGCTGCCGGCGCTCATCGTGGCATTGGTCGTAACATTGACCCGAAACGCGGTACTTGGAGCGTGCGTCGGCGTTGGACTACTGCTTGCGTTAAAAAACTTTCGGCTGATCGTTATTGCGCCCATTGCGGCCGCTGTGTTTATTGCCGTCGCACCTACAACTGTAATCGACCGCGCCTACTCAACCTTTGATCTCCAGGACCCCACAAACCGTGACCGACTCGCAATGGTAACCGCTGGCACTGCGATGGTTCGAGACCATCCAATTACCGGCGTCGGCCCTGAGATGGTCCAGGTCGTCTATGCGGACTACCGTCCGCCAACCGGCGTAAACGAAATCAACCAACATCTTCATAATGTTCCTCTACAAATCGCAGCTGAGCGTGGACTTCCGGCTCTACTACTCTGGGGCTGGTTTGTTGTGATGGTTGTACTTGATTTACTACAACGATTTCGTCAACCACAGTCGCGCGCATTAGCGGCGGCCGGACTTGCGTCAGTTGCTTGCATGCTCACTGCAGGAATGTTTGAGTACAACTTTGGAGACTCTGAGTTCCTAATGCTCTTACTCGTCTTAATCACACTCCCAGCGGCTTCCCTTGTAGGGCAAACACCACACGGAAACCATTAATGCCGAAAGTGTCGCCTACCCGCAAACACCATCGCGACACCATGCTCGTCAGCAGCCGCAATAACCTCTTCATCACGCACTGAACCACCTGGTTGCACCACCGCCGTCGCACCCGCGGCTGCAATTTGGTCAAGACCATCACGAAAGGGGAAGAATGCATCAGACGCTGCAACAGTCCCTTCTAAAGGCTTGCCAGCCTTGGCCGTTGCTACATTTACCGCATCAACACGACTCATCTGACCAGCGCCCACAGCCGCAATACGATCCACATGTGAAAAAATAATTGTGTTGGATTTGACGTGTGCGCATACTCGCCATGCAAAACGGAGTGCAGCCCACTCCTCATCGGTGGGTTGACGCTTCGTCACGACACGTAGCGCTGTCCCTGAGGATACTTCTAAACCATCTGACCACACGGACTCACCTTCCACAACTCGGTCTCGATCTTGGACGAGCCAACCACCCATGATTGACCGAACATCTTTTCGACTATCTTCATTCGGAGAAGAAAAATCAGCCATCACCAACCGTAGATTTTTCTTGCCTGAAAGCACTTCTCGCGCATCATCATCTACGTCGGGTGCAATGACACACTCGATAAAGGTTTCAGCGATCGCGCCAGCAGTATCAGCATCTAGAGTCCTATTTAATCCAACGATTCCGCCAAAGGCTGAAAGCGGATCGACCTCTCGTGCCTTCACATAGGCCTTTGCGAGCGATGGCGCTGTCGCCACACCGCACGGGTTCGTATGCTTGATAACGACTGCGGTCGGCTCCGTAAACTCAAGCGCAAGACGCGCTGCGGCGTCCAGGTCAAGCAAGTTCGTGAATGACAGTGCCTTCCCCTGAAGCACTTGAGCCGCACCAAATCCCCACGCACCGTCGGCATAGAAAGCGGCGGGTTGATGCGGATTCTCACCGTAACGGAGATCCTGGATTTTCGCAGCCCTCACAAGTAAGTGGTCTGGCGTAACACCATCAAATGTCAGAGGACTTCTCGACAGTACTCCATCATTAGTATCGACTGCCTCCAATGCTGTCGCAATTGTCGTGTCATACGCAGCGGTATGCGCAAACGCTTTCTGTGCAAGCGAAAATCGAAAGGCGATGTTGTTATTTCCGTTACCATCAATCACCTCAAGCACCCGTAGATAATCTTTCGGGTTTACAACAACCATCACATCCTGAAAGTTTTTTGCAGCAGCACGAACCATACTCGGACCGCCGATGTCAATCTGCTCAATAAGTTCATCAAACGTTGTTTCTTCAGCCTCCGCCGCCTGAACAAACGGATATAGATTAACGACCACAAGATCAATGGTATCGATGCCTTGACCACGAATCGCTTCCAAGTCATCCGACCGGTCTCGTCGCGCCAAAATACCGCCGTGTACAGCTGGATGCAACGTCTTGACACGCCCATCCATCATCTCTGGAAATCCGGTAACTTCCGAAATCCCGGTGACCGGAAGACCCGCTTCTGATAACGTCCGAGCGGTACCTCCCGTTGAAATAAGTTCAACCCCTCGGTCGACTAATCCTCGACCAAGTTCAACCAATCCTGATTTATCAGAAACACTCAGCAACGCACGCATAAATCCGACTTCACCTCCTGAAAGATCACGGATATCTCATCGACCGCATGTTCCTAGCCATGAGCGGATAGCTACTTTATCTAACCAGCACGGAAAAACAATTCACACACATATTTCTCCGACAAAACACAGCCTGACTTCAAAAGACTTCTCCGCACGCGTCATTTGAGAAGCAGAATCCACAGCAGTGGCAACCAAAGCTCTCGAGCATATGGCACAGGCCGGTCGTCTATCAGAACTTCGCAATCTTTCGTGCCTTCAACTAGCTCAAATAAGCTACGTAAGCCCTTCACATCATCCGGACAAAACCGCGCAAAATGACGCATAGAATCAGCAGTTCCAGCCGTGCGGTAATTCGACGCCTGGCTTGCCAGCGCAACAGCTCGTTGGTAGTTCTCTCCTAGAAAGACCGGAAAACTCAGAGTCACTGAGAACGGTCGATCGCTACGACCAAACAGCGCATCTTCCAAGTCCGGGTCAAGTGCCGCCAACTCAGCGTCCGACGGTTCCTCAGACAAATCAACATAAGGCCAAAAACGGTCACGTGGCCGATGATCAGGCAGATCGTCGGTACGGTCGTCAGTCGTGTCAGATGGAATGCGCGTATCGCTCATCGCTCAAACGCGGCGTGATGGTATCCTGAACGCCTAACGCTCAGCAAGACCTTGCCTTCAAATGTCATGATGCCGTGTCACCCTTGCCTATGCCTGACTTACGTGTAATTCCCTCAGTGGACCACCTAATGCGCTCTGATGCTGTCCGCAAACTGGAAGCATCCTACGGACACGCGCTGACTCTCCAGGAGCTACGTGCAGTCAACTCACGACTACGAGAACAACTACTGGCATCAGAAATCAAATTCGATGATCTAGAAACCGCTACGTTCTACATCCTAGGACAACTCGCTGACCGATTGCGACAAACCTTAGCACCGTCTCTTAAAACGGTGGTGAATGCCACCGGAATAATTGTGCACACAAACCTCGGTCGAGCCCCGCTCAGTCACTCCGCGATCAAAAATCTAACGGCACTCGCTTCTGGGTATAGCAATTTAGAGTACGACATTGAGGCTGGCGAAAGAGGCAGTCGGACAACGCATGCCACTGCACTTTTAGCACAACTCACTGGCGCTGAATCTGGCATTGTTGTTAACAATAACGCCGCAGCAGTCTTACTCGTATTGGCTGCGCTCGCAGAAGGCCGCGAAGTCATTATATCTCGCGGTGAAATGGTCGCGATCGGCGGAGGTTTTCGAATCCCCGATGTCCTTCGGCAGTCTGGCGCAATCCTCCGAGAAGTCGGTACCACCAACCGCACGAAAGCAACAGACTACACCGGAGCCATTAATGAGCGGACGAGTCTCATCTTACGAGTGCACCCGTCAAATTTTTCCATCTCGGGATTCACAGAGCGACCGACGCTCGATGAATTAACGGCAGTCGGTACTCGGTTTACTATCCCGCTCGTTGAAGATCTTGGAAGCGGTCTTCTAACCGAGACAAGTGCGACACCATACGAGTCAACCGTTCAACAAAGCATCACTGCCGGGGTAACCGTGTGTACCTTTAGTGGAGACAAACTTCTTGGTGGACCTCAAGCTGGCCTCATTGTCGGAGCGGAGTCGGCTCTAACACGCATACGAAGTCATCCCCTTATGCGGGCATTGCGCGTCGACAAACTCACCTTGGCCAGTCTCGAAGCGACTCTAATTGAGCACGCGGCAGGACGGGCCCATAAAACAATTCCTGTGACAAGGATGATGAAGACAGACCCAAAGCAGACAGAGCACCGTGCTGAATCTCTCGTTCGTCGCTTCGACGGCCTTCCAGGTCTAACTACCGAAATTCGGCACACCTCAGCAAAGATCGGTGGGGGCAGTACGCCAGATATCACACTGCCAAGTCGAGCGATTGCGATTCATGTTGATACCAAATCGACTTCGAGTATCGAACAACTACTGCGCGCACACACACCACCGATCATTGGCCGTATTGACCATGACGAGCTACTTCTTGACCTCTTGACGGTTGATCCCAAAGATGACGAAATTATTGTGGCTGCTGTAACTCGTCTCGTCACGTCGTAACACTTACACCGTCATCTGGGGTTTGTCATGACGACGAGGGCATACCGCGCACCGAAGTGATTCGCCTTCATGATCCAGAACATCAGAACCTCCGCACGAACCACGAAGACAGGGATAGTTAAAAAACAGACCGACCGCCATAATAAGCATGACGCCCGCAATGACAATGACGGTCACAAGAAACAACCCCATAGCACTATTCTAAAGGCTGATTGAACGTAGGGGTGGCCCGTTCAACCAATCGTCCGTCTTCACCACGAATTAGGAAGAGCGCGACCCATCCTTGCTCAATAGCTAACGCATACCCGGCTACCGGGCCCAGCACTTCCAACGCCGTCGCTCGCGCATCCGCGAGGGCGCAGTATTGAGCAAGCACGGAAACAGCTAGAAGCTCGTGCGACACCGGTCGCCCCGTCCGAGGATCAATCGTATGTGACACCCGTACCCCATCTCGCTCGTAATAATTTCGATACTCCCCTGATGTTGCGATAGATTGGTCTCGGAGCTCAATAATGCGGGTCTGTAACACTTGTCCGACATCAGGCTGCTCAATTGCCACACGCCAGGGTCGACCCTGCTGACCGTTGCCGTATGCACGCAATTCCCCGCCAATCTCAACCAGATAATCAGTTAGCCCAAGCTCTGCAAGTATCGCTGCGACCGCGTCAACGGCATGGCCCTTGGCTATTGCTGAGAGGTCTACTGACAGTTCCTTCCGACGCTTTTGAATGGTCGATGCCTCACGGTCAATGACCAGGAGTTCGTAGCCAACAAATGCTCTCAGCCCCTCCAATGCTTCACTCCCTGGAAGGATCGCCGGCGGCTCTTTCGGTCCAAATCCCCAAGCATCGACGAATGGACCTACCGTGATATCAAACGCACCATTGCTGACACGACTTATCTCGTTTGCCGCAGCGATAAGGTCAACCGTTTCCGAAGCCAACGGATAAGGTTCTGTCGTGAAGGACCGATTAAACATCGCAACCTCAGAATCTACGAGGTAATGCGACATCCTAGAATTAATCTGATCAAGCCGTGTTTCAATCGCGAGACGTGTTCGTACGAGGTCAAAAGCGCCATCGGCAGAGACCAGCTTGACCGTGTACGTGGTCCCCATCGTCTTACCGATAATGGTGTGAAGGGTGTTGTGTTCGTCTACATTTGGCGACGGCCCTGTACAACTAACTACCGCAAAGACGATCCACGAGAACAGCATCTCGCGCATGATCGCTTACCCAAAATCGTCAAACAAAATGTTCTCGCGCTCAACACCAAGACTATCAAGCATGTCCATACAAGCTTTGAGCATCATCGGCGGACCACAAAGGTAGTACTCCACATCTTCTGGAGCGGGATGATCCTTGAGATAGTTATCGTACAAAACCTGGTGGATAAAACCCGTCTTTCCCGCCCACTCGTCTTCAGGAAGAGGCTCAGACAGCGCAAGATGCCACTTAAAGTTTGAATGCTCTGAAGCGATCGCATCAAAATCTTCGACATAGAACGCTTCACGAAGGCTACGTGCACCGTACCAAAAACTCACACGGCGATTTGTGTTCACCCGACGAAACTGATCGAAGATATGAGACCGCATCGGTGCCATTCCTGCGCCACCACCAACGTAAATCATCTCAGCCGGGGTGTCTTTGGCAAAAAATTCACCGAACGGTCCAGAGATCGTGACCTTATCGCCTGGCTTAAGACTAAAAATATACGACGTCATTTTGCCCGGCGGTGTTCCCTCCGGAGCCCGGGGTGGCGGTGAAGCGATTCGAACGTTCAACATGATGACGCCTTTTTCATCCGGATAGTTTGCCATTGAATAAGCGCGTGTTACCGGCTCGTCGAGCACCGCTTGATATCTCCACAAATTAAATTGGTCCCAATCGGCTTTGTATTCTTCCTCAACGGCATAATCCTTATAGTCGTACGTCCCGGCAGGGGCCTCAATTTGAATGTATCCACCAGCACGAAACGGCACGTCTTCACCTTCTGGCAACTCGAGAACCAGTTCTTTAATAAAAGTCGCAACATTGTGATTGGAACGAACCCGGCACTCCCATTGTCGAACATTGAAGATTTCCGGTGGAATCTCAATATCCAAATCCTGTTTCACTTTCACTTGGCATGACAAACGCACGCAATCCCGCACTTCGCCTCGACTAATATGACTCCGTTCCGTGGGAAGAATTGCACCACCACCATCGAGAACTTTGACTTTACAAACGCCGCAACTCCCCTTGCCACCACACGCCGAGGGAATAAAAATCTGATTGTCCGCCAGCGTCCCGAGCAAAGTTGAACCGGCTGACGTCTGCAACGCCTTCTCAGCATCGCCGTTAACCGTAATGGTCACGTCACCCGTCGCCACCAGTTGCCTCCTCGCGACCATCAACAACCCCACGAGGGAGACAACCACTGCGGTCAGCATCGCCACACCCAACGAAACCTCAATAACCACTACAGTTGCACTCCAGAAAACGCCATAAACCCAATGGCCATTAACCCGACCAAAATAAATGTCAATCCGAGACCGCGAAGACCATCAGGAGGGTTCGAATACCGTAGTCGCTCACGAATCCCGGCAAGTGCCACAATCGCAAGGGCCCACCCAATTCCAGACCCTAATCCATAAACCGTACTCTCAGCCAAGGTATAACTCCGCTCAACCATAAACAGAGAGGCCCCGAGAATCGCACAGTTGACGGCGATCAGTGGCAAAAAGATGCCTAGCGCCGCATGCAAGGCTGGCAAAAACCGGTCCAACGTCATTTCGACAATCTGTACCATTGCCGCAATAGTGCCGATATAGCAGAGAAATCCGAGAAACGACAGGTCGTAAACCGCCAATGACGGGTGCACCCAGTCCATCGCACCTGCCCGGAGTACATGATTGTACAAAAGGTTATTCAAGGGGACGGTGACAACAAGTACAAAAATTACCGCACCCCCAAGTCCGTAAGCCGTCTTAACCTGGCGCGAGGAAGCCAAGAACGAGCACATGCCCAGAAAAAATGCCAGGGCCATGTTTTCGACGAAAATCGCCTTTACCGCCAGGCTTAAATAATGCTCGAGCACTTAATCGCTCTCCACTTGTTCGGGTTTCCACACCCGGAGTATCCAAATCAAAAACCCAATGATAAAAAAGGCCCCAGGCGACAGCACCATCAGACCATTCGGCGTGTACCAACCCCCTTCGGCCGCAAGAGGAAAGACAGAAACACCAAGAACGGTTCCTGACCCAAACAACTCTCGGACAAACGCCGTCACCATCAAAATGGCACCGTAGCCAAGTCCGTTCCCGAACCCGTCTACCAGGCTAGCGGTCGGAGGATTTTGCATGGCATAGGCTTCAGCCCTTCCCATAATGATGCAATTGGTAATGATGAGTCCTACGAAGACGGTTAACTGCTTCGAGAGTTCAAAAAAATACGCCTTCAAAATCTGGTCAACAACAATTACTAATGATGCAATGATCGTCAGTTGTACGATGATGCGAATGTTTGTTGGAATTTGATGCCGTAACGCACTCACAAAAAAATTCGATGACATCGTGACGGCGACAACAGCCACACTCATCACGAGTGCAGTATCCATATTCGTCGTAACCGCTAACGCCGAACAAATCCCAAGCACCTGCAGTGCGATCGGATTGTTATTAAACAAAGGATCGATCAGAACATCGCGTGTCTTCGCCATCACCCGTTGTCTCGTCTCAACACAGCAAGGTACGGTTTAAACCCATTTTCATCGAGCCAAAACCGCATCATGTTCGTTACGCCACGACTCGTCATCGTCGCGCCAGCCAAACCATCCACACGATGAGGGTCTTCTTCCGGGGACCCCGCACTACCGCGTGCAACCTCAATGACCGGAGTGTCATTCGATCCAAACACCTTCCTCCCACTCCACAAATTCTTCCACCGCGGATTATCAACTTCTCCACCTAACCCCGGTGTTTCCTTGTGTTCGTAATACGTCAATCCTCGAATGGTGTCGAGGTCGGCATCAAGCGCAACAAACCCGTACAAGATCCCCCACAACCCAAGACCGTGCACAGGAAGAATCACTAACTCGAGAGCATCATTAGTGTCACGAATCTCGTACACCAGCGCATGCGTTGCAACCCGGCTCAAGCCAGCATTATTCGGCGGTGCCAAACGACTCTGCTCCGGATCGACTTCCGCGGCTCGAGGGTCAAAAGTCGACGGGGCTATGTCAGTTGCCTCTCCTGTTGCTAATTCGATCACAATTTGTCGGATTTGTGAAAAACGACTCGTAACCTCTTCAGGTGACAGCACTTCATCACTGACAGCCAACCCGGCGGCGACAAGGACATTGCGTTGCATGTCCAGCAGTGCATTCGCTTCCTGACGATCTCGCAATGCTACGGCCGACGACGACACAAAGATGGCGCACACTACGCACACGACCGCCGCAAATCCCAGGTTATAAAAAACACTACCTTGCATACCGGGCCCTCCGACGACGTAGATTCGCCTGAACCGCGACATAATCGATCAACGGCGCAAACAAGTTCATAAACAAGATAGACAACATCATGCCTTCTGGATACGCCGGATTCACAACGCGGACCAACACACAGAGCACCCCAATGAGAAATCCGTAAATATAGTGACCACGAATAGAAGCAGGTGCCGTAACCGGTTCCGTTGCCATAAAGACAGTTCCGAACGCCCAGCCACCAGCAACAAAATGCCAGGCTGGCGAAACGTCAAAAAACGGGTTGGTCGCTGAGCCAATCGCATTCAATGCAGACGCCATCAGAAACGTGCCAACGGTAACACTCAGCATAATGCGCCAGGAGCCAATACCGCTACCAATCAGTATCACGGCACCGAGCAAACACGCCAGCACCGAAGTCTCACCCATTGACCCCGGCACAAACCCGAAGAAGGCATCCCACCACGCATAACTATCGACGACTGCATTACTACCGCCGAGTGTTGCTGTTGCCAGCACCGTTGCCCCGCTCACTGCATCAGCCGTCGTATCAGCCGCAATCCAGACCGCATCACCAGACATTTGCGCCGGATAGGCAAAAAAGATAAACGCGCGCGTGACCAACGCTGGATTCAAAACATTCATTCCAGTCCCGCCAAAAATTTCCTTGCCAATGACAACACCAAATGAGGTGCCAAGTGCCACCTGCCACAACGGAATCGTCGGAGGAAGGATCAGTGGAATCAACATCCCCGTCACGAGAAACCCTTCGTTAATTTCATGTTTGCGCACGATCGCAAACAACGCCTCCCAAAGCCCACCAACGAAGAATGTAACGCCGAGTACCGGAAGGTAATAGAGCGCACCATGTAACACGCAACTGATGACATCATCAGGCAACAACCCGATACCAAAGACCATCATCAGTTCGGTTTGCCATGTGTCGAGCGCTACCGCACCCTGAGCAACAGCGAGATTCGCCTGATAACCCGTGTTGTAGAACGCCATCGTAATACAACCGGAAAGAGCAACCACCACCGTCATCATCAGGCGTTTTAAATCAAGACCATCACGCACATGCGACGCACCCGCCGTCACAGAACCAGGTGTAAACAGAAACGTATCCTGCGCTTCCCAAATCGCGTAAAACCGCTGAAGTTTTCCGCCAGGTTCAAAGTGACGCGCTTGCGAATCTAGCAAGCGCCGCAAAGTTTCCATGGCGCTCGCTAGCCCTCCTTCTCCAAGATGTCCAGAACCCGACGCAAGTAAGGCGCAAAATCGGTCTTGCCGGGATCAACGAACGTACAGAGGGCAAGGTCTTCTTCGTCAAGCTCGAGACATCCTAGTTCCTCGGCTCGCTCAACATCTTGCATAACTAAAGCACGCAACAGTGGTGTCGCCAATAAATCCATGGGCATCACACGTTCGTACATACCAATCGGAACAATGGCACGCGGGGACCCATTCGTGGACGTCGTCATCGCAAAGTTCCGCCGTGACAACCACGCAGAAACAAAAGTTCGTACGGTTGAAAACTTATTCCACCCGAGACCCAACCACCCTAAGAATTCTCGGCTTCGACCTTCCTGCAGCACGGAGATTTGCTGGTGGTACCGGCCCAGATACCCGTGAACGTCACCCTCTGCCTGACGACCAGAAAGCACTGACCCAGAAATCATCCGGTTGTCTTCTGTCTCGTCAATTCCCCCATCTGTTAGCGAGCCCACGGCTGCGCCAATCCGAGTCTGAATCAACCTCGGTTTCAACACCGGGGGGCCTCCTATTGACACGACACGACTAACATCGAGTTGTCCTGTCTCAAATAGGCGACCAGTCGACAGCACATCCTGTAGTCCAATGTGCCAGACCACTTTGCCCCGATTCACCGCATCAAGCGTGTGGATATGAAGGCCGACCGTTCCTGCCGGGTGCACGCCTTCAAACACCTCATGCTTGATCTGTTCACTCGTTGGAACATGAAGCGGAAATGCAGACCCACTACAAACAAAGACCGGCCCCTCCGTTAAAAGCGATAACGCAGCCAAGCCACAATCGAAAGATGTTCCCTGTCCATCCGCAATAGCCGCAATGCTAGGCGCGAGTGGGTTTGTATCCATCGCAGTTACAAAAATCGAATGCGGGCGAACAGTAGGGTCAGCAACACGCCCATACGGTCGTCCACGAAGTGCAGTCCACTGTCCAGACTCAAGAAGAAGCGCTCTCACCTCATCCGCGGTCATGCCACTGGGATGACGCCTACTGTAGGCACCGAAGGTCACACTTTCAGGCTCTCGGCCCTCACGCTCTGCTCGACTCTGCTCAATAACGACTGACTGAAGTGCTCTTCGATCGCCTCTGTGTATCGCGTGAATCGTGCCGGCAGCCGGTGACGTATAGCGTACGCCTGAGACGGCTTTGTCATCGAAAAGCAGTTGTCCACGAACAACACTGTCACCCACGGACACGCGCAGACTCGGCTTTAGCCCTGGATAATCAGCTGCATGTAGTGCCACATGCCGAGCGGGAATGGAAGTATCCAGTTCGGGCGTAGGCTGCCCGGTTATGGGTAACTGCAAACCATTTCGGATAACGTGCTTAGACATCAGAAATGCAAGGTGGTTACCCTGCAGACCAACTCTCTACTATCAAGCGCTAGACAGCCTAATAACGTCAGTTTCCCTTTAAAAACAAACCTAATAAGATTGTGAAAAAAGTATCAAGCCTGATCGAAAAAAATGCCGGCGGCACAACCGACGGCGAAGTCGATTAACTTATCTTATTGATCGTAACGCTGGGATTAGATCAAGTCAATCACCGCCTCAACAACTCAAACTTTCTAGCTATCAATTATTTGTCACCTCGCATACGCAAGACCACCGACACTACAATGCCCTGTTGTCGAGTTATATGTTCTATCTTATCCATAATTGTCGTAGCTTACTGATTTGGTACTATGGCTCGCGCACGAAAGTGCGCGAGTAACGAAATGGCAGTGCGAACGGTTCTCGTCTGTGAAGCGCAGGTGCCTTTTGTTACTGGCGGGGCCGAGTCGCATGTACGCGAACTGGTGAAACATCTAAGAGCGGCCGGATATGAAACAGACCTCGTCAGTGTGCCCTTTAAGTGGTATCCAAAAAAAGAAATCCTCGGCCATGCGGCGGCGTGGCGCCTTCTTGATCTCAGCGAGAGCAACGGCCGATCGGTCGACCTCGTAATCGGGACAAAATTCCCTTCCTATTTTGCCCGTCATCCCAACAAGGTCGTCTGGCTGATACATCAGTACCGCGCCGCATATGAGCTATGTGGAACCGAGTACAGTGACTTCGCCCATACAGAACATGACATCGAACTACGTGAACGGATCATTGAACTCGATACCAAGATGCTTAGCGAATGCCAACGTCGCTACACCAACTCAGAAAACACGGCGGCTCGTCTTCGTCGATTTAATGGCCTTGATGCCGAAGCACTCTACCATCCGCCACCTTTGGCAGAACAGCTGCACCATGAAACCTATGGCTCATATATTTTGTCGGTCGGCCGTCTCGAATCGGTCAAGCGTATCGATCTAATAGTCGATGCGATGCGCCATACCGACCCAGATATTCGTTTGGTTATTGTCGGCGAAGGCACCCAGGAGCTCGCGCTCCGGAAACAAGCTGAAGCAGTAAGCGCCCAGATCGATTTTTGTGGTCGTGTCACTGACAGTGAACTGATCAATCTTTACGCGAACGCGCGGGCAGTTGTCTATCCGCCCTACGATGAAGACTTCGGTTATGTCACGCTTGAGGCATTTCTCGCGCACAAACCGGTCGTTACTGCATCCGATTCAGGTGGCCCCTTAGCCTTTATCGAAAACAACACAACCGGTATCGTCTGTGAACCCGAAGAAGAGGCACTCGCTGCGGCTATCAACAATATTGCTGATGAATCAAAAGCGAAGTCATTAGGTGATGCCGGTTATGAGCGGGCACGACAGATCACCTGGAATGGCGTTATCGAAAAACTCGTTATAGATTGATAAACAAACCTGTGCCTAAACTGATTATTCAAATTCCGTGTCTGAACGAAGCAGAGACACTCCCGCAAACACTCGCTGACCTTCCGCAACATATTGCGGGCATCGACACGATCGAATGGCTTGTCATTGATGATGGGTCGTCCGATAACACCTCTGATGTCGCTCGACAGCATGGCGTACACCACATTGTGAGATTCCGGACACGGAAAGGGCTCGCCGCCGCATTTATGGCCGGGCTTGATGAAGCTGTTCGCCAAGGCGCTGACTATATCGTCAATACGGATGCGGATAACCAGTACGCGGGTGACGACATAACAACACTAGTACGACCACTGCTCGATGGCACGGCTGATATGGTGATCGGTGACCGGAACATTAGAACACTCCGCAACATGCCGATGGTAAAGCGTTGGCTGCAACAGATGGGCAGCTGGGTAGTTCGACAAGTATCGAATACACGCATCCCGGATACTACCAGTGGATTCCGAGCGTACACGCGAGAGGCAGCCCTACGACAAACACTCGTCTCAGAGTTTTCGTACACGCTCGAAACAATCATTCAAGCTGGCAAAAAACGAATGGCCATCGAGCACGTCCCGGTAGCCACCAACGAAAAGACGCGCCCGTCCAGACTTTTCGACAGCATGTTTACCTACATTAAGAAATCAGCTGCAACGATTGTGCGCATCTACGCCATGTATGAACCGCTGAAGGTCTTTACACTGGCTGGTCTAGTTTTCTTTGGAGTCGGCTTTGCCATTTCCTTCAGATTTCTTTTTTACTACTTTGCTGGCGAAGGTTCAGGGCATCTGCAATCCCTGATTCTGTCGGCTGTACTGATGATTGTTGGATTCCAAATCATGCTCATTGGGTTGATGGCAGATGTGATTTCAGCCAGCCGAAAGCTCACTGAAGAATTGCTGTATCGAGTGCGCTCGCTTGAGCTTTCACTGCAGACTCGTCGAACTCCTGCGCAAAAGAGTACCAATACCGATGACGGATAAGACCGCGGCTAAACCGGAGACAACGTCAGTCGTCATTCCCGCATTCAATGAAGGCACGATTATCGGAACAGTTGTTTCAGACCTTTTGTCTGTCGGCCCGTGGCACGAGGTTATCGTCGTCGACGACGGTTCCACCGATGACACGTCGCAACAGGCCGCCACTGCGGGAGCCCGCGTTATTCGACATCCGTACAACAAAGGCAATGGCGCCGCTGTTAAAAGTGGTATCCGTGCGGCCGAAGCACAATGCATTCTGATCCTCGATGGGGATGGGCAACATCGACCGAATGATGCGCCACGCCTACTAGCCAAGCTCAGCAGCTATGAGTTGGTCGTTGGTGCAAGGACAACATCAACACAGGCGTCACTAGTAAGACGCCTAGGCAATGGCCTGCTGAATCGTCTTGCCAGTTACCTGACAAGCCATCCGATAACTGACCTCACATCAGGATTTCGCGCCGCACGAGCAACCCACCTCCGAGAATTTCTCCATCTTCTCCCGAATGGATTTTCTACACCAACGACAACAACTCTTGCCTTTATTAAGGCTGGTTATAGTGTGACGTTCGAACCCACCGAAGCACGTCGTCGCGGCGGACACTCGAAGATACGATTGGCACGAGACGGCGCAAAATTCCTCTTAATCATTCTGCGTGTCATCACGATTTATAGCCCATTGCGCATCTTCGTTCCTCTAAGTATCTTGTCACTGACTGGCGGCATCGGCTATGCACTGTGGACTATCGCGACCGAAACGCATGTCACAAACACATCTGTTCTCTTAACGGTCTTGGGCGTTCTGGTTTTTCTAATCGGTCTTGTCTCAGACCAAATCGCTACCATCCGCGCCGCACCACGGCCTCACGACTAATTTATCAACCCCCAACCGATTATCCAGTGTGCACGGCTCGATTTACTCAGTTGGCTCAGAAATCCTTAATCTATTTTGGAGTGGTCTAGAATCGCCTCGAACGAATAGTCACTGTACGAGTCTCAACCAGGACAAATTACTATGACCACCGGCCAACCAGCTCGACCTTATAAACCGCTAATTCTTAGGAGTGCTTCGGTTAGAGCATGACGACACAACACACCGTCGTGATGGTAACGACATCCTACCCGCGGTTTCCCGGTGACTTGACTGGCACCTTTCTCGAGCCCATTGCCCACGGCGTGGCGAATCGCGGACATCGTGTGCACGTGGTAGCCCCGTGGCATCCGGACATACAGAGACCTGCACGGGAAGGCAACGTTCACTTTCATTTTTATCAGTACGCTCCCTCTGACGCCCTAAACGTCTTTGGCTACGCAAGTGCGCTCAAAGCGGATACATCCATGCGACTAAGCGCCTACGCAGTTGCGCCTTTTGCGTTGTATGCCGGTCTCAAAGAAACCCGTCGCGTGATACAGACGCACCGCGCCACGATGGTTCATGCACACTGGGTCATTCCCAATGGTTTTATCGCATCACTTGCGTCACGCAGTCTCCCCCTCGTTGTCAGCCTACATGGCTCAGACGTGTATGTAGCGGAAAAGTATTCCTTTGCGTCCGTGGCAGCACGACGAACGTTTGCTAGAACCCAGTGGGTGACGGCATGCAGTGAAGACCTGCGGTCGCGAGCACTTCAACTTGGAGCAAGCGACCTACAGAGTGAAGTGATCCCCTACGGTGTTGATGTCGATCGATTTCAACCGAACTCTGACCCGGACATGCAGCTCCGTTCAAACCATGCACTCACGACCGACCACTGTATCGTGCTCTGTGTCGGACGCCTTGTTCGTAAGAAAGGGTTCGAATATCTAATTGATGCCGTCGCTTCGCTTGCGAAACAGCAGCCAACCATTCGACTGGTCGTTGCAGGTGACGGAGATCTCGGACGAGAACTGCGTGAACGGGCAGATCAACGGAACATTGCTGACCGCATTATTTGGCTCGGTGCTATCACCCAACAGGAGGTGGCCGATTGGCTGGCCGTAGCAGATATCGTAGCCGTTCCGTCTGTGCGAGATTCAGCAGGCAATGTGGACGGGCTTCCGAACGTCGTACTCGAAGCTCTTGCTTCGGCAACGCCCGTGATAACCACAACTGCCGGCGGAATCGGGTCCGTCGCTATCGATCATGAAACAGCATTAGTCGTGCCCGAACAGGACGCGAACGCGCTGGCCGAGGCCATCGAGACGCTACGCACGGACCGGTCTCTCCGCGTAACTATCGGCCGGACAGCACGTGAATACGTGCGGACACATAACAGTTGGACTCATCTAGCCGAACGGTTTGAATCCGTCTACGAAAAAGCGGTCCAGAAAATGGTCCCTTCCTAGCGTCGACTGGAAGAACACGGCCCGTTACGTTGTTGCGGCAACGAGGCTCATGCTACGGTGAGTTGACATGGGATACACCGTGCTGCTTGTACTCCTACTGGCGTTCCTGCCAGGCACCATTCTGCTTCGATGCTCGTCTAGCTTCAGACAGGCAGCAGCAGTGCTCTCCACTGAAGAACGTCTATTCTGGTCCGTTGCAATTAGTCTTACTTTTTCATCAGTGACCGCACTTATTCTTGCGGCGTTTGGCACGTACGACATCGACTATCTCGCCTTTATCAACGGTACCATCACGCTCGCACTCACTCTTGCATCACAAGGCCACTTAAAACTCCAGGAAGCAACACAGCCAACGCGAACGGCACTTACGCCATTACTTCTTATAGGGCTCGCGCTGGGCACCTTTTTTTACGTTCCGCCGGCGGAATACATCATTGGCGGCCGAGACCCAGGTGTGTACGTCAACGCGGGTGTTCAAATTAGCCAGCGGGATTCGCTCATCATTGAAGACTCGGTGGTGCGCACTGTCCCCCGCGAGTATAGACATTTATTTTTTCCACCAAGGACAAACCCGCGCGAACGCGGATACGACAGTGTTCGATTCATGGGGTTCTTTATTCTGGACCCATCCGTTGGAAAAGTTGTTGGGCAATTTCCACACTTGTACCCAGTTTGGATCGCAATCGCCTATGACGTTTATGGTCTCACCGGCGTTCGTTATGTACTTGGCCTTTGGGCTATCTTTGGAGTTCTGGCCATATATTTCGTTGGAGCCCAACTACTCGGCCGTACTGCTGCTTTTGCTGGCGCAGGTCTCTTAACCCTTCACGTCGCACAAGTATGGTACGCACGCTACCCCAATGCCGAAATCATCATGCAGGCTCTAATCTTTACTGGCCTCTTAGCATACGCACGAGCACATTCGAGCCAAAGTCGATTATTTGCGACTACCGCGGCCGTTACTATTGGACTGAGTTTATTCGCTCACATCACAGCAGTTTTGGCCGTTGCAGGGGCGGGGCTAGCCGCGCTCCTTGGCCGCGCTAGCGGACACCGAATTCGCGTCGACTTTCTTCTGCCTCTTACCCTAATCACGGTAATCGCCGGTGGCTATTATGTTGAGATCCTTGAACCTTACGCCGCCCGTCCAATCATGTTCATCAATGATCTCCAGCTAACTCACTTACCAATTATCGTCAGTGGTGCACTGGCGATGTTATTGGTCGTCATCGCCCTACAGCAACCAAAGTATGCGGCAATAGCCCAAAGGTGGGGTCCTCGCATCTTCATAGCTTTAATCTGGATCTTTGCATGTTATGCCCTGTTTTTTCGAACAGCAGGAGGAACACTTGCTGTCCATGACGCTGACGGACTTAGAACATTTACAAACTACTACCTACTGCCGCTAGGACTGGCCACGGCACTTCTAGGCTGGACGATTATCGCCGGTCACAATTTCTGGACTGGTTCGGCGTTTCATTTTGTCGGCGCAATTTTCATGTTTTTTATTTTTTATAAAGCCAGAGTTGTTCCGGAACATTTCTGGATGGCAAGACGATTTCTTCCTGTCATCCTTCCAGTCTCACTCCTCTTGATTGGTGCTGCAGCATTTACACGAACCTCCGCGCATTCTTGGTTGCCAGTATCCTGGCTGAACACCCGGACGAATTATCTCTTTCGTGCCGCTCTCGGCATACTGGTCATTGGATGGCTCGGCGCACAGTACCTGCAGAACACTCAACCCATCTTGCGTCATAGCGAATTTGCCGGTTTGATCCCGAAACTCGAAACTTTAGCAGCACAGTTCACACCAAATGACCTGATTCTAGTCGAATCTCGCGGTTCATCTGATATGCACTTGCTCGCTACGCCACTCGAGTACATCTACGATCGAAATGTTTTAGTATTCGATCAAGTTACTCCCCACAAGCAATCATTTAGGCGATTCGTGGAGTGGGCACGTGCGACTTACGACCGCGTATTTTTTATTGGCGGGGGAGGCACCGATCTTTTATCCAAGAGCACCGTCGCGACAACCGTGGGTGCTGACCGGTTTCAAGTTCCAGAGTACGAACAAACCCTTAATGCCTATCCAACTACTGTTCGCCATAAAGAATTTGACTACGGCATCTACGAATTCGTTCCTGGTCGTATGACATCAGGAGTATTCGACCTTGATGTTGGTACTGCGGACGACCTGTACGTTCGACGAATTTACGCCAAACAACAAGACCATAATAATGTGACCTACCGATGGACACGCGACCGATCCTTTATTTCGGTACTTGGAACACCAGCAACGGCGAAGTCCCTCACGCTATATATCAATAATGGTGGTCGACCGGCTGACTTAGAAGAACCAATCGTGCGACTGACTCTTGATGACGTCTCACTGGGAATGTTTCCCGTCACGGCCGGGTTTAATCCCTATACTGTCTCGATTCCGCCTGACGTCGCGCGCGCAGTGGCTGCACGTGAAGAAACCTCGGAACTACTGATTGAAACGAGCACCTGGGTACCACAAGAACACCTAGGGGGCTCAGACGACCGCGAAGTCGGGGTTATGCTGGACCGCGTGGTAATTCAGTGACAACATGCGAAACTTGTAGAACACGTGTTCAAACATTTGCAAATCTATAACGACCGCGACCGACGACTCGTGGGCTGTATCGATTGCCTCCTCACACCCTTCCGGGCAATCAACGACTGGCGTAGAACGCCTAGTAATTCAGAACCCAAGCGAGTACTAGTGCTACGCCTCGAACGAATCGGAGACTTACTTATGGTGGCTGGCGCGGTGCGCCGCATTCGGGCACATCTACCGGATGCTTTTATACAACTGGTCGTGGGTAGTTGGAACAGCGACCTTGCCAGACTGATTTCTGGTATCGACCGAATCGAGCTACTGAACGTCCCGTGGTTAGCGCGAAAAAACAAATCCTCCTCGGTACAAAGTGCAATACAGATGGTTTTTGGTTGGCAACACCAGGATTTTGATCTGGCCATTAACTTTGAGCCGGATATTCGAAGCAACGCACTGCTTGCAGCATCTGGAGCTCCTCAACGTGTCGGGTACCGAACAGGCGGAGGAGGCGGGTTCCTTACCGATGCACTCGACTACGAACCAAAGATTCACACAGCCGAGAATGCCCACCGCTTGGTACAACATGTCTTCTCTAACGATCATGAGGACACACTTACTGCTGATCACCTCCTCAGCCCCTTGCCTGAACACGTGCACCAACGCGCCAGTCAATTACTCGGTCCAGATACCCCCCACACACCGCTTATTGGTATTAACGTCAGTGGAGGTCGTCAGATTAAACAATGGCCAGCGGCTAGATTTTCAGAAACCGCGTCGATTCTGTCACATGAAGACAATGCAACCATCGTCTTGCTAGGAAGCGAAGCTGACCGATTAATTGGTGATGCCGTCATCAAACACCTTCCAACATCAATTCATCTGATGAACCTCGTTGGCCAGCTTTCGTTGCTCGAACTCGCTGCTGTCTTAAAGCGATTGAGATTGCTGGTAACCGGTGACACCGGGCCTATGCACCTGGCAGCAAGCGTCGGAACTCCCGTCGTCGCAATTTTCGGACCATCAGATCCTGTGCGGTACGCTCCGCTAACTTCCCACCGACAAGTCGTCCACGCTGAACTCTGGTGTCGTCCGTGCAATCAAATCCGTCGTCCGCCTGCACGATGTGCCTCCGGAACACCAGACTGCCTTGACAAAGTTTCTGTCCCAAAGGTCATCACAGCCATTCGACACCTTCTTCACAACTAACCATACGTAAGTAATTCATCGTATAGCCCTAGTAACTGCTGAACAACCGCAGACCAAGCAAATTTCCGTTCAACAATTGCTCGACCAGCACGTCCCATATCTGCTAACCGATCACACTGGAAAAGGGCATTGCCAACCGCCTGCGAAAGACCCACGACATCTCCAGGATTAACCAGCCACCCATTCACTCCAGGTTTAACTTTATCTGGCAATCCACCCACCCTCGTCGCAATAACCGGCAAGGCATGAGTCATCGCTTCGAGCGTAACAAGAGAACTCCCCTCATAAAGCGTCGGATGAATAAATAAAGTCGATGCTTTGTAGCACGCGTGAAGATCTTGCTCTTTTAATTGACCAACAAAAGTAACGCGATCAGTAAGCGACAATCTCCGCACAAGCTTGCGAAGTTCTGTCTCATAACTCCCCATGCCAACAATAACCCAGTGCCACCGAATACCCGGCTGGCTCCCATCTAGTCGAGAAAGCGCTTCAGCTAAGATCTGAAATCCTTTGTTTTGTTCGATCCGACCTACGCTGAGCAACACTGGCACCTCTTGGTCGAGACCGTATGAAGCAGAAAATTCGTTACCACTCAACAATCCACTGGCTCGATCTATGCGTCGAACATCCACAGCGTTCGGCACAACGCGAACAACCGATTCCGTTACCGGTAAGTGACGTAACACTGGCTCGAGAAGCGCATCGTCGGTAGCGATTACTCGGTCTGCCGCCACAGCACAGCGCCGAACCACAGATTGCAAAGGTTTGTACGCAACCGACTTAAATTGTGAACTCACTGAATTGTCCGACCCGAATTCTTCAAGTCCATGCGGATTAAAGACAAAGGGAACAGTACCAACCCGGTCTTGACACCGCGCTACGGCATATCCAAACGCACTCGCGCCGTGTCCATGTACAACATGAATGTGTCCCTCTTGGACGAGTTCCCGTACTAAACATCCTGCTCGCCAGCCAAAAATCGGGTACGCCGTAATCCGATCGAGAACAGTGGTTCCACGTCGACCAGCGAATGGAAATGTCCGATAGGGCACGAAACGTGTGTGTAACCCCTCTCGCTCGAGCCAATCATGCGCGCCTGCCCCATGTTCCGGTGGCTTCGTAATGAGAGTAATTTCTACATCCGTTGCAAGTAAGTGATGAATAAGTTCGTCGACAGACCTTTCAAGGCCGCCCATTCCATGCAACGGAGAGACAGCACGAGTCACGACAGCAACATGCAAGCGTCTAGACATCATCAACCAATCAAACCCTGCGATGACTCTTCGCAAATTCGTTCATATAGTGACTCTATTTCACGCATCACCACTCGACTTGAAAATGTTGCATCCACATGTTCCTGTGCTGCACAACCAAATCGTTGCCGCAGATTCCTGTCATGACGTAGTCGCCCAATATCCACACCGAGTTGGTCAACGGTCGATGATAGAAGTCCCGTCTGCTCATGAAGAATGATGTCACCCGTCCCTCCGGTGTCCATTGCGGCAACCGGCAACCCGAAAACACACGCCTCCAGCAACACACGACTAAGAGATTCCGGGCCATATGACGGAAAAACAAGAAGGGTGGCGTGACGCATCCATGCGAGCACTTGGTCACGTGGAAGCCAACCGGTGAAGCGAATATCGCGACCTGTCCCCTTGGCCGCGCGCTCAAGCCGGTCACGCTCTGAGCCATCTCCGATCACAACAAAAGGCAAATCAAACTGAGCTCGTTCAAGTGCTTTAAGCAGTTTCGATACGCCTTTGTTGATCTCAAGCTTTCCAACAAACAGACCATAACTACCGTCGAGCGGCGCCGATAACAAAGCAGCGGTCGACCGAAGTCCTTCTACGTCAACAGGGTTGGGAATTGTCTGAACTTCGGTTCCCCCAAGCTCTGGGGCGCGAACCTTCAGGTCCGTTGCAATCGCTGAACTCACCGCAATAACCGCTGTGGCGCGAGACAGCGCCATGCGCTTTCGCGCCAGATTTGAGCGCATGTACGGAATCATCGGAATCGTCAATGGCCACAAGGCACCTGCCCTCGGACGGACGCAGCGAGTCATTGTCGATACAGTACAAGAGGGGCAAAGCGCTTCAGAGTCTGGCGTAACGATAAGGTCAGACCAATAGCACACCGGCCAATAGTCACGAATTGTGCAAACTGACGGAATCCCTTCGCGATTCGCTGCCGCAATACTCGGTGGACCTGTTAAACGATGCTGCGCATGAACGATATCGATTTTTGACTCGCGAATGACTTGTCTGAAATGCCTCGTCAATCGCTTGTACAAGAGTTCGTTCTTAAAGTAGTTTCTGACGTAAGGTACCGGTGGAAACCAATAAGGGAATATTGCTGGCGTAAAGCCGTCAAAAGACTCTGTCAATTCTTTGTGACGTTCAACTGATGGCTTAATAATCTCGACGTGGTGCGCTCGGTCCCGCAACCCCTTTGCAAGTTCGTATGTGCTCCATCCACTTCCTCCACATACAGGAGGAAATGCATCAGTCGTGATGAGTACGCGCATTTACCGGTCCTAATCTCTACGGTGTTGACGCACACGAGCAATGGCTGTTGTTAGTTGCTCGCAGTGAGCACGCCAACCAAAATGTTCGACGACTCGTGACCTTCCTGACCGTCCAAGTCGACCTCTCTCTTCCTGATTTGACAACCGACCGAGAGCATTCGTCAATCCATTCGGATCATTCGCGTCATACAAAAGACCCTCTTGTTCATGACGAACCAGAGAACATAGTCGGTCAATATCAGGTGCCACGACAGGAAGACCCGCAGCCATATATTCGAAAATTTTCAATGGTGACCAATAAAACCCAAGCGACAGCGGCGCATGCGCATCGACATCAAACGGTGCAACACCTATATCTGCAGCGGCCAAGCACGCTGGCATAGTGTCGTGCGGTATCTGTCCTAGACATTGAATACCGTCGGTCTTTGACGCCGCATGACGCACACGAGACAATTCGGGCCCGCTCCCAACAAACACTGCTTTGAACTGATGTCGTCCCTGCTCGCGTAAACGTCGAACCGCTTCAACAAGTTGAACAGCCCCATGCCACGACCGGAACGCTCCGGCAAAAACTGCCACTGTATCCGTTTGATTTCGATCAAAAGGTACGGCGCCAACTGCATCGGGAGTAAAGCGAGTGGTATCAGCGCCCCACTCCAATTCAACAATGCGATCGGGCGGCACCCACGACGGAACAATTTCTCGTCGCGGGGTTACGATGAGGTCAGCTTGCCGGCATTGCCAGTCTCGATAACGGCGCATCGGCTCGATAAGTAGAGCGCGATCAATCATACGCTTGCGTGAACCTGAGTAATCCACAATAGGCGCGTTGACCTCTAAAACTGCCACGGCGTTTACCCGCCGTGCGGCCTGCATACCCTCTCCGCCAAAATTGTAGTAGCGCTCGATTACGACATCAGGTTGAAACTGTTCAGCAATTCCCATTACACGAGATGTCTGCAACCACCGCAATTGCCGCAAACCCAGCGGAGGAGTCATCTCAATCCACTTCGCACCGTCATCAGGGAATGAACCATCGCCAGGAGATACGAGCACCTCCACGTCATGCCCCAACTTGACAAGTTCACTCGCCACATTGGACACATGAACGGAACCGCCCACATGCCCTGGAACCTGCTGGTCTGAGGCCACATAGAGTATCTTCACGACGGGCCATCCTGCTGAATAATGTCAGCCTCTGGCTGCTTCGCTAATACGACGAAAAATGGCCCCGACTGCAGTCGTCCAAACAACGTCATGTCAAGCATCATGACCCAAGTTACAAACTGTAAACCTCTATAAATCCATCCCGTTTGGTTAATCGAAGATTTTGCATCATGTCTCGCAGCGCGCAGTGCCTCCTCATCAGATAGGCTCGAAGACGATGCTTTAGATCGACGGTGCGCCATCCACCGCTCGACAATTCGCATAAAAATGTTTTCCACCAGGCCGCCAACTAGGGGGGTGTAATATCGAATACGAGCGACACGAAACCCAACCTCTGAAACTACTTGTCGAAAATCAGCATAATCCACCAAAGCATTGAGATGATCGGATTTTCTAAGCCGCTCCTGTCGAAGGTCAATTAACCCGAAGGTCTCAAGAGCGCGAGCAGCACGATTAATTAAGCGCAACCCAATCGCAATGTGCGAATTCTTTCTCACATGACTGTAGATAAAGAATTCGCCACCGTTGTCCAGTACGCGATGCGCTTCGATGAGCATGGCACGGACACCATCACGAGACAGGTGCTCGACCACGTCAAGAGAGATCGCCTTAGTAAACGCTCCGTCAACAACTGGTAATCGCCGAAGGTCTCCGACGATCAAATCAATATCTTTACTTGCCTCCTCTGAAAAATATGGACTCACATCAATACCAGTAAGCGCCGCCCTGGTATCTCGATTCCAGTAAAGTGACCGACCACTTCCACAACCAAGATCAACGACCCTGTCAGAAGGGGTAAATGGAAGCAGCCGCCGAAGCATCCGGTGCCTCACACCCGCTGTTAAGAGAGGAGGCGAAACTCTCTCATGACGACCATCAGCATGAAGCGCCTCATCCAGATACTTCGTTTGCTCTTCAAACGCTATCTCGGGACGCAGGTCGACAAACCGACTGTCTACAATCGGATAAGCACGGTCACACCGATCGCACGCGAACTGATGTTCGGACTGCGTGAGCTGGCTCTGGCACTCAGGACATTGCACAAGATCGATCAGACGGTCTGAAATCATCCCGAGTTCACCACGGCCTGAAAAAGGTCATCCAAACTTTCAGCACGCTGCGCCCACGAGTACTTTGACACTATTTCGGATGCACGGCGTGTCATCTGAACGGCCAGTACTTCATCTGCAAGTACTCGCCGCAAAGCATCAGCAAGTTTGCCAGCATCGCCGGGCGGTACGAGAAGCGCCGTTTGCTCGTCTTCCACTACCTCACGAATCGGTGGGAGGTCTGAGATAATGACCGGTCGACCACACGCCATGTACTCAAAGAGTTTCAGAGGCGAAGTGTACCGCGCAGAAGGCGTATCCACTGTCGGAACTACGCAGACTGTAGCGCTACGAACGAGACGACCCACCTCTGCCCTAGGTACTAAACCAGTAAACGTCACCCGGTCCCCAATGCCAAGTTGACGAGCCAAGGCGCGAAGTCGCGCCTCATCCGGATCTCCAGGGTGCCCACCAACAAGCAAACCACGTAGGTCCGGAACTTGTGCTAAAGCCTCAAGAAAAACGTCAACCCCTTTCCATCGATAGAAGTGTCCGGCGTACACCGCAATCGGCGGTCCACTTGGCGTTCCGGATCCAACTCTTGGATCACTCTCAATGCGTGCGGCATTACCCAACGTCACCAATCGCTCACGCGGGCCAAATCGTCTCGTCAGTTCATCAACCAGTACATGAGTTGTCGCAACATACCCATCAGCACATTGCCACACCTGTCGCTCACGTTTCTCGAGTCGCCGTAATTTACGAGCGCCTCCAGATTCTTTTCCAGTAACGAGCTCAGGTAACGTTTCGGCAAACACTGGGGCATACCCATGTGACTCGTACACAACTGGTGCCCGCAATCGAGAAGGTAATTTCAAGGCCATGGCAGCGACTCCAAGATCTCTCGTGAAGATCATGCTCCACTGCCGAGAATCTAAGAAACGTCCAATTACATGTGCGAGATACACCGCTCGACGCGCAATGGGTGGACCCATGACCGGTACATATTCGAAAGTTAGACGTAAATTGGGTGTTAGGCCATAAAACTCAAACGGATCCCGAGCAGGAAGACTTGTATCAGGACGAACTAGAAGCTGGACATTGTGACCTCGCTCCGAAAGCGCGTAACAGGTCTCCATCGTCTGAATACCATTCGCACGTTCGAGAGGGAACCTGATATCGGACAGGTACAGTATGTTCACGGTCTGCTGGGACGCGAATCGTCGTAGCGGTCAGGCTCTTCGTAAAACGACGTCCGGTCAAAAAAGTACCGGTAGACCATTATCGGAAAAGCTCTCGGCACGACCACAAACGTATTGTACGCGTTGCGAGTCAATTCAAGCCGTTGACGGTCCATCAAACCGGCCCCAAATTGAACCATTAAACCAAGATTCCACCAGGTACAAATCGCGATAAGTGCGAACGTCGTTACACTAGACCAGGGCTTCGCCGTAACCCGGATAAGTGTTGCCAATCCGATAACGAGAATTATGGTGACGCCGACAAAACGTCGCTGCCCAAAAGCGCCGGCAACGGTCCAACTATCGACACTTCCGGATATATAAACCTGCGCCGCAAACATTACAAACAAACAAAGACCGATGCGTTGCAATTCTCTAAAAGAAGTACCCGGCAAACTCTTGACGCACAGGACGCCGATACCGACAAGCGCAGCAATTACAAGAGGTGTCCACGCTACCAGTCCGTGCTCTGTCGATAACAGTACCGGCGCCGCATACGGCGATAGCCATGCCATCTTGTCTTCTACGTAAGGTGACGGCCCAATCCGACCGTTTAATGTCAAATAGGCAGCAACCTGAGGCAGGTAACAAGTAACAGCCATGGCTGTTCCAAAAATAAGCCGACGGATCAATTCACTGGCGCGACCTCTATTCCCAGCACTCCAGGCCGTCACAAAAGACCAGATATAGTCAACGGCCGGTCCAAGAACAAAAAATACGTCCTGCTCACGAACCATAGTCATTAACGCCGCAGTCGCTCCGAGGCCCATCAGACCGCCGGTAGACCAATCTTCACGTACTTTCAGCCAGACGGTGAGAAAAAGAGCGACAGCAAACGCCGAACAAGCGTGCGCCATCCCTGGTGCGAGGTACATATAAAAAAGAAGCGGGGTGCCAAGCCACACGGCCAGCCCCGCCACGAACCCTCGACCAAGCAAACGACGCGCCGCTAAAATAGACAAACAGACCGCCAGAAAACCCAAAAAAGCTGACCCGAAAGCGATCGCAGTGAGATATGGGCGGGAGTACCCATCTACCGCAACGGAAGAGCCTGAAGCTCTCATCGCTCGTGCCGTCCCATCCGCAATGGCATAGAACGGCATCCAAAGAATAGCGGGGCCGATTGTTGCGAAATTTATCCGGCGACCAGTTGGTGTTTCCAGTTCAAGAAACGTTTCTTCAAATCCGTATGCCGTAGCAATACCGCGATCGTGAAAATATCGATACTCATTATCAAAAGACAGGTCCTGGTCAAACCAAAGTGAACGTAAATACGCAAAGTATTGAATCTCATCAGACGCGTACAACCGCGGTGTCACTGCCGGGATTGAACAAAATCCGATAATGATTACAACGGCCCACCCACGCTTGACACTTGAAACTTGGTTCAACCAAATCACGTGCGCACCCTATCCTAAATTCTCGCAAATGAACGGACGGAATGACCATAGATTTACTTTTCCATACAACCGAATACGATATCGGGCTTTCGGATCAGAACAACCGATACACTCTGCCACGTTCCACAATATCGGGCAGTTACTACAGCTCAAATAGAACCTCTGCATCAGGCACCTAACTCTGTCAGCTCTTTCTCAAATGACTTGACGATAAATGGCATGGTAGTTGCGAGCACAGGCCTCAATACTAAAACGCGCCTGTAATCGAGTCTGCACATCTTGACTGACCCGCCGATGCGCTTCTAGCTCTATTCTTACGGCCGTCGCTAAATCATCAGGACTATCAACAGCCGTCACCCTCACATCCTCCGGAAATAGGTTTGAAATCTCTTTTCCCCCTGCAGTTTTCGTTGTAACTACTGGGGTCCCACAAGCCAGCGCTTCAAGCATCACGGTACCCCACGATTCAAGGCGAGACGGCAAAACAAATAGGTCTGCCGAAGCATAGTAGCGGTATAAATCTTCATTACTTATACCGCCAAGAAACTGAACATAGTCGGTCAGTTCCAGTTGTCTTGTCAGCGCTTCGAGTGCAGCACGAGATTCACCCTCTCCGACAACAAGAAGACGAACATTTTTGTGAACTGCACAGATAGTCGGCATCGCCCGAAGCAAATCTTCGTGTCCGGCCACCGGGTGAAGTCGCTTCACTGTCAACAACACCACTGATCGATCGAGGCCAAGTTCTCTGCGAAATACAGCGCGGCGTTCCATCCCGAAGGCTTTAAATGTTGATGCAACCGGTGCATAAATCACCTCAGACGGATAAGGTGCAAGCTCGAGACTATCTGCGAATTCACGCAAAGCCTCACTGTAAAAAACACGCGACTGGGCATTACGCACCACCGCACCGAATCGTCGATGACGCGTTACATCATGGTGCCAAACATCCGTGCCGTACAACGTAAGAACACGTGGTTTACGAAATCGAGTCGCAAGCCAATCCGCAATCTCAACAATTAAGCCGTTTCCGTGAAGATGGATGACATCGCTCGATTTAATCAGAGGTAACGCGCATATCACGATCCGAATAGCCGCTATCACCGCACCTATTTTCATCCGAGACCAACGTCCTCGACCCCGCCGAGGAGCGTAGTAAGTATTCGCCAGAACACCACGTTGCCCCTGTGAAGAATGTGCGAGAAACCGACACTCTGCACCAAATGAATTCAGGACAGACCCGAGTTGAATCGGAAGTATGGCATTGGCCGCCCACTCAGGTGGAAGATGAGGCGTCACCATCAGGATACGAAGTGGAGGCTTCAAGGCTCCATTTACCGACATCGTGGGTCATGGTAATCCACAACCGAGTCAAATCACTCTAATCCGTTATTATTGCGCCGTGTTTGACAACGTCCGTCGAGTTTTTGGACACCTAATTGTCTACGGCTCGGCTGACGTCGCCATCCTCATAATCAATGTCCTACTAGTTCCGGTCTACACGCGTGTACTCACGCCAGACGAATTCGGGGCCCTTGCGCTCTTGCTCCTTCTCGAAGCATTTCTTCGGCCCTTCACACAATGGGGACTCGACGAAGGCTTCTTACGCTTCTACTACGATTGCGACAGCGAAGATACTCGTCGCACATTAACTGGTTCAACAATACTTTTTCTTTTTACAACCAACACTGTCCTTCTACTGGTATTACTTGCCGGATCTGACACGATCAGCATGCTCTTGCTCGGGTCACACGTCTACAGCACTGCAGTGATGGTACTTGCCGCGAACAGTGTAGTTGCCGCATTTTTCTTCCTTCCGTTCAACTTTCTTCGCATTCAGAATCGACCTAAACAATTTGCGACATGGACATTTGCAAGAGCACTCGGAACCGTTGTCGCACGACTGGTGTTGGTGGTCAGTCTCCATCTCGGCATTATCGGCATCATGCTTGCCGACCTCCTCGTATCGACGCTGCTTCTGCTGGCGTTATCTCGTGTGGTGAAACCACTCCTAGCATGGCGTTTTTCTTGGATACTGATACGAGACATGCTTGCATACGGACTCCCACGAGTTCCCTATGCACTAATGCACCAAATCATGGCAATGTCCGACCGATTTTTTCTACGGGTGTTTCTCCCACTACGTGACGTTGGGTTGTATCAACTGGGTAGTAGCGTCGCCAATGTGCTGAAGTTCTATCCAGTTGCCTTTCAGCGGGCCTGGACACCCTTTTCGTACGAGGTAATGGAACGCACTGATGCGCCGCAACTCTTTTCGCGCCTGGCAACCGTCGCATTCAGTGTTCTAGTTTTCTCGACCCTCGGCCTCGCTGTGTTTGCCGAACCACTTGTACGTGTTCTAACCCCGCCCACATTCCATGACGCGGCAAATATCGTGCCGCTTCTCGCCTTCGGTGTCACCATTCAGGCAATCACCATCTTTGCGATCACGTCGCTGAATATTGCAAAACAGTCCCGAAGCTTGCCAATGATCACACTGGTTTCTGCTGTAATCACGGTAATTGGTCACTTAATACTCATCCCTAAACTTGGCATGCTCGGTGCCGGTCTGTCTGTGGTTATCGGCCAATGCGTACTCACGTCCACCTTTCTCGTTATTGCGCAAAAACACTATCGGATCCCTTATGAAATCAACAGACTCTCTCGAGTCGCTGGACTCGGTATTGTGCTGTACTGGGCCCTCGGTATGGCCCCTCAGATGTCTCTACTAATGGACTGGGTAATAAGGTGTGCGGTCGTCGCGTGTTTCCCAATCGGTCTACTCTTTATACGTGTCTTTGATAAAACAACGATTCAACAGGCCCGTTCCCTCTTAGTGTCAGCCTTTTCCAAGCACACAGACGACAACCCCACTATATAAATGAAACAGACCGCAAATATGATGCCGTTTCGTCAAAACAATTATCCTGTACGTTCTTCAAACACGAGTAGCCACCGGTGAGAGTAGTCGACGAAGAAGCCATAGCCCGTCACGCAGCCGTTCGTTTTCGTTCGGAATATCACTACGCCTTATTCGAGTACTGGCGAAGCGCGAAACTTCTACGCTACCTTGAACGTGCCGGCATCACGAACCTCGGGCAAGTACTTGACGATGGCTGTGGTGGTGGTGGTATGTGCGTCTCTGTCGCAGAAGAAACTACCCATGTCGTGGGAATCGACCTAAGCGATCGATTCAGTAATGCAGGAACACGGCTGGCTGCGGAACTTAATACACGAAACATCACCTTCGTACAAGCTAATGGATCAAATTTGCCATTTCCGAATCGGACATTTGATACCGTCCTGTCTCACGCAGTAATCGAACATGTAAGTGACTACGAAGGCTATCTGCGTGAGGCCCGACGTGTGATGCGACCCAATGGACGCATGTTCCTTCAAACGGCACCGTATCTTTCACCACACGGTTCACATCTTCCGCGGTTGAAAGTACCCATTCCTCTACATTTGGTAATCGGCAGGCGCGCAGCATTTTCAGCCTCCCGGTGGATTGCGACTCACCACCCAACATGGCTTGAAGCTCCCCCTGACGGATCATCATTTCTTACCATGGCCCGACGTGGGGAGATTAAAGATGACGACTTGCTTTATCACGTGACAGTCAGCAACCTCAGGCGCGCCATCGCGGATGCCGGCTTCCGACTAGTCCAGGAAGATCTCTATGTCAGTAGAATCGCCAAGCGCTTGTTTCCACAAACCATTACCGGCTTATTGCCCGACATGCCGTTCATGAGAGATATCCTTATAACCAATATGGAATATGTGCTTGCCACCTAGCCACTCAGCCTTCTTTACAAAACATTAAATTGGACGCCCCATACCGCCAATACCCAGACGTCTAATTAGTCTGGCAGGTAAGTTTGTTCCATATAAGTCGGTAAAAAAACAGTAACAGGCCTCTCAACACAGGCAGACCGGTACAATAGATACCGCGAATGACTACTCGACCAGTTCTTGTTATCGGTGATCTCATCTGCGACCACTATGTATGGGGTGACGTCTCCCGAATATCGCCCGAAGCACCGGTGCAAATACTCGAATGGAACCGAGAAGCAAACCGCGCGGGAGGAGCAGCTAATGTTGCCCTGAACCTCTCTTCCCTAGGATACGACGTAAAGTTAGCCGGTTTAGTCGGACGGGATGAAGACGGTCGATGGCTCCGTCGAGAGCTTTCTCGGCACGGGATAGATACAACCGCAATCGTCATCTCAGAAACTAGACCTACGACGCGAAAACTTCGAATCATCGCTCGAAGCCAGCAGCTGCTGCGTGTTGACCGAGAAGATCGAGATCCTATCGGGAAACAAGACGAACGTTTACTTTTACAGCACATTCGTCGGGCACGTCGTCGGACATGCGGCATCATCTGTTCGGATTACGCCAAAGGTGTACTGACCGAGGCCGTACTCGATCTAGTGCTACGTGCTCGTCCAGTAAAAGATCACGGGGTCGTGCTGGTTGATCCAAAAGACCGAAACTTTGCCCGATACCGAGGCGCCGACATTCTCACTCCAAATGAACGAGAGATCATCGAAGCAACAGGTGGGACATCTATAGACAGACCGTCTCATGATCTCCCATCTCGAGCGCAAGACGTACAAAAACTCACTGGGGCAAAAGCTGTACTGATAACCCGTGGACAAAACGGCATGGACTTATTCGATTACACCACTGGTAACGTGACACTCTCTCACATTCCTGCGTTTCGAACGCACGAAGTATTTGACGTGACCGGTGCAGGGGATACCGTCACTGCCGTTATGGGCATCGAGGCGTTTCGAGAAACTCCATTGGCCGAGGCAGCACGTCGTGCCAACATTGCCGCAGGCCTTGTCGTCGGCGTAGTCGGTACTAGTACGATTGATCGAGACGCACTTGATCGCGTGATGCATGGCGCACTCGCTCCTTCTGGATCAAAAATTCTTTCCCGTTCAGCCTTGACTAATCAATTGAGAAAAGCTCGGGAATCTGGCTCTCGTATTGTCTTTACAAATGGTTGTTTTGATGTCCTTCATACAGGACACTTACACCTACTGCAGCGGGCGCGAGCGCTCGGCGACCTTCTGATCGTGGGTATAAATAGTGACCGCTCCGTAAAAAGGCTTAAAGGTCATGGTCGCCCACTCATCGGAGAGGACGAACGGGCAGAATTGCTCGCCGCATTAAGTTGTGTGGACTATGTCACTGTTTTTCCAGAGCGCACGCCTTTACGTGTGATTACAGCGGTCAAACCCGACATACTCGTGAAGGGCGCAGACTATAGCATCTCAGACGTGGTAGGGCGAAATGTCGTTGAACGACGAGGAGGACGCGTAGAACTAATTCCTCTACTGCCTGGTTTCTCGACTACCGGGCTCGTCGAAAGTATTCAAAAGACAAGAACAAACCGTGAATAAACCTGCTTACCCTGCGCTTGACCTCTCTCTGGCCACAACGACGCCACTCGAACATCGACCGAGCAAGGTCACGCATGCAATGCTCGCGGATCCAGCTAACTATTCGGCCGATGGCATATCAATCGATACCCTGATTCCACCTGTCCTAAAAGGAGCAGACCTGACAGCCGTGGCAGATGCCTGGGCCTCGGCAATTCAACGTGACCGGGCCGTCATTCTCGGAATGGGAGCGCATCCAATTAAGGTCGGATTGAGTCGTCTAATTGTCGACCTAATCGAAAGGGGTTATATCAATGGCCTCGCGGGAACGGGCGCTGTTGCTCTTCATGATTGGGAAATGGCGATTCATGGACATACCTCAGAAGAAGTCAAAGACGGTCTTCCAGAAGGTCTCTTTGGAATGGCCTCCGATACCGCTGTCGCCTACTGGAAAGCGGTTGAACTTGCGCAACGTGAAAATTACGGTCTCGGACAAGCCGTCGGCTGCTTATTGTCAACAACACCCGACAACGTAGGACCGAGTATCCTCGCGACCTGCTACAACTGCGCAGTGCCGACGACACTCCATGTAACCATCGGAGCGGACACAGCCCACATGCACCCCGGCAGTGATGGCGGTTCCCTTGGGCTTGCTGCAATGCGTGATTTTCTCGTGCTCGGACAACTTGTAACGCGCTTAGACGATGGCGGTCTGTATATCAATCTCGGTTCTGCCGTCACTCTGCCCGAGGTATTTCTGAAAGCAATCAATATTGCACGTAACATAACTGGTACACCGCACAAAATCGTGACAGCGAACTTCGACATGTTGCAACACTACCGACCATCACAAAACGTCGTCGACAGACCAACTCAGCCGGACGGCCGCGGCTATCGAATAACCGGTCATCATGAAGTCATGTTTCCGCTACTCTATGCAATGGTTCGGAAACGGTTGAACTAACCAAGAACACTGTATGCGTGTAGCTATTTTTTCTCCGCTGCCACCGCAACGTTCAGGCATCGCGCATTACACAGCGGAGCTTCTTCCCTTGTTATCAGGAGAACACGAAATCGATCTTTACACTGACTGCGTTCAGCTTCATTCGCCAGTCGTCGCTTCCGTGAATATCTTCGACGCTCATGACTTTGTCTGGAGGCGGAAACGCACACCTTACGAGCGCGTTATTTACCAATTAGGTAATGCACCGTGCCACGACTACATGTGGCCATACCTTGCACATTACCCAGGACACATCGTGCTGCACGACGGGCACGTACACCACTCACGCGCACGGTCCTTGCTGTCTCAAAAGCGGCACGACGCCTACCGAGCAGAATTCGCATTAAGCCAACCAGACTGCCCTACTGACGTGGCTGAACTTGGATTACAAGGGCTACTCGGAAACCTGACATATTTTTGGCCGATGCTAGGCGTTCCAATGACGGTATCTCACTCCGTTTCCGTGCATAACCCTAGATTGGCTGAAGAACTTCAACTCCATTATCCAAACTCCCACATCACAACCATACGGATGGGCGTCACAGACCCGACGTCGACACTCGACGACAGTACACGAAACTCGACGCGGGATAAATTAGGGTTTTCATCTAAACATGTCGTCTTCGCTGCTTACGGTGGTCTGACACCGGAAAAGCGAATACCTCAAATTCTTCGTGCGGTGGAAAGATTAAAAGAAACGACTCCTTTGGTTAGGCTTCTACTTGTTGGTAACCCCGCCACTCACTACGATGCCAGAGCGGATGCTCGTGCCCTCGGCATTGAACATCTTGTTGCATTCACTGACTACGTCGCCGACGCCGACCTACCACAATACCTCGCCGCGGCGGACGTGTACTTGTGTCTCCGCTGGCCCAGTACTGGCGAAACTTCAGCGTCAATGATCCGTTGTTTTGCGATGGGCAAACCGGTCATCACGACTGACCTAGTTCTCAACCGTGACATACCGATGCTCCTCACCCCATGGACGTGGACTCTGTCGCATCCATGGATGGACACAGTCGACTCAAAGCCTCTTGGCGTTGCTATCGATATCCTTGACGAAGACCACTCACTTGAAATCGCGGTGCGACGGCTCAGTAACGACGCAAGTCTTCGCAATCAACTTGGTGTGCAAGCGCGCCAATACTGGGAAACCCATCACCGACTCGAGATGATGGCCGAAGACTATAAGAAATTGCTCAATGACGATGCGCCTGCCACGACAGTGCAACATTCGACGGTGCCTCTAGCTGACAATCACAACAGACACTATGTGCATGACCTGCTCTCCGCATTCGGCGTCACACCGGATATTTTAAAACCCAGGACACCAGCCTAACTTCTCGCGTCGAGTAGTAGTGGCTTCATCTTGACGGCGAGATCAGGCAGCGGTAGTCTGTAAACATTGTGAACATTGTGCTTAACGGTGAAACATACAAAACAGATGGCCCGTTAACGATCGGGAGGCTTCTTTTCCATCTTGACATCGACCGGCGGCGAATCGCGGTTGAACACAACATGAACGTTATTAAAAAATCACACTACGACTCAACCATTGTGAATAGCGGCGATGCAATAGAAGTTGTGAACTTTATTGGTGGGGGATAACAGGACGATGCCAGAGAGTCTCCTAACAATCGCTGATAAATCGTTCAGTTCTCGTCTCATCGTTGGTTCTGGAAAATACCTCACAAACGACCTAATGGTGCAGGCACTGGAAGCGTCAGGCGCGGAAATGGTCACCGTCGCCGTCAGGCGCGTAAACCTTGCAGACCGTTCCACAGGATCGTTACTGGATTACATTGATACGAGCCGGTATTTTCTCTTACCAAATACCGCTGGATGCTATTCTGCTGACGATGCTGTTCGAACCGCACGTCTTGGTCGAGAAGCCGGGCTCTCCAACTGGGTGAAACTTGAAGTAATCGGAGATGAAAAAACCCTCTTTCCAGACAACGAAGCCTTGGTAGAAGCAACCCGTATACTCGTCAAGGAAGGATTTGTTGTTCTTCCATATACAAACGATGACCCAATTACCTGTAGAAAACTTGAGAATGAAGGTGCGGCCGCGGTGATGCCACTCGGGGCCCCAATCGGTTCCGGACTTGGCATTCAAAACCCTAATAATATTCAAATTATCAAGGCAGCCTCCAACGTTCCGGTGATCGTCGACGCCGGAGTGGGCACCGCATCAGATGCAGCAATCGCGATGGAACTTGGGATAGACGGTGTCTTAATGAATACCGGTATTGCGGGAGCCGACAATCCGGTTGAAATGGCAGAGGCCATGAAACTCAGCGTAAAGGCGGGACGCCTGGCTTATCTAGCCGGGCGAATCCCACGCAAAATGTACGCAACGGCTAGTAGTCCTATCGACGGCATAGTTGGAAGCTGAGCCCTTCTGCATGTTCAAACGTACGGTATCGGAAGACGAGCTTGCCCGACTAAAACGTAAACGGGAAGAAGCAGACCAAAAGTACAACGAGGCGCTCACTCAGTTAGACCGATCACTCGCTCGACCGCCTGAACTCCCCCACGCACCACCAGCTTTTGACGACTCGAAGATCTCTCCCCTTAATAAACACTGGCAAATTATTCCTAACGACAGCCCTGCTCTTGGCAGTGGCTGGCGCGCACGAATAGCTAGCATCGCGTGGACCTTCATCGGCCCGATCCTTCAAAACCAAGAGCGTTTCAACGCGGTCTTAGTTGACCACATTAATCGTAATGTTCCACATGCAGAAGAAACGCAAAAGGCTACCTCAAGCATCATCACACTCGTCAATAGTCATATTGATGAAGTCGTTGCATTCCAATCTCGACTTATTCAATTTGTGCAGCAATTGACACCATTTATCGATACTAAACTCTATGAATCAAGCACCATCGGTCGACGGATTAATGAAGATGTGGCCGCGCTTACAGACACATTAGAGCAACGGACGCGAGGCATGATCGGTGCTATCGACGGCGTCTCAGATGAGATTCGAAAGCGCTGGGAAACGACTCTCCTCCGAGAGCAGCGCTTCGTGCAACATGTGGATGAACTTCGTATTTCCGTTGGCCATCTTCAGCATGGAATTCAAACGATTCGCCGTGAAATTGAACACCTAGCACCGAACTCTAAAACAAGAGACCACGCCAGCTCGAGTATCAGTCAGGCACCCCTTGACGATGCACTTGATGAATTCACCTACGTCGGCTTCGAAAATCTCTTTCGTGGCGCGACGGAAGAAATCCGGTCTCGACTCACCGAGTATCTACCATATTTTGAAGGAGCTACAGACGTACTAGATCTTGGTTGCGGACGAGGAGAGTTTCTCGACCTACTCCGAGAATCAGGAGTTCGTGCAAGAGGCCTGGATATCAACGCGGAAATGGTTGAAGAATGTCATGCTCGTGGTCTTACCGCAGACGTTGGCGACGCACTAACTTTCCTGCAACAACAAGATGATAGGTCTCTCGGAGGACTCTTCGCCGCGCAGGTAGTCGAACACCTAGAACCACATTACCTGGTAAGACTACTGGCCGTAGCGTCACAAAAACTAAGACCTGGATCAAAAATTATTCTGGAAACGATCAACCCGGCCTGTTGGTTTGCTTTCTTTGACGCGTACATCCGTGACATCACACATGTGCGACCACTGCATCCAGACACCTTGAAATATTTACTTACTGCCAATGGTTTCCAACAAACCACTATTCGTTATAGCGCCGCCTTTCCAGAAGACTCGAAATTGCAACACGTGGCGCTTAACGCCGAGTCTATGACGCAACTTCATACCGCTGTAACGACGCTCAACAACAATATTGATAAGTTAAATGACTTGATGTTTACTCATCTCGACTACGCGGTCATCGGAGAAAGGCTCTAAGGCCAGGTGGCTGCCAGTCGGATGATGGCGCCGGCAGCAGTTCGGATACTCTGGAAGAGCATCGCGCTTGTTGGTCGCGTGTTGCTACTCATTGTCATCGGCACACTCGCACAATCCATTCTCTGGTCATCAGACGCAGGTGTGGTCTTGACGGTATTTACTGTCGGTCTTGGTTTAGTGTCTTTCTGGAAACCAGAATACGGACTTCTAGCCGTTGCCGTATTGGCACCACTCGGCCTCGTAATTAACCGTGCACTAGACACTGACCCCGTTCGGGCAAGTGAAGGTTTTGTCTTGGCTTTTCTCGCAGGAGTAATGCTTCGTAATATCGTGTCAAAAACAACCAAGGGAAACGAGAGTCCTACCCATCCCTGGCTGTACTTTCTATTACTCGTTGTCCTTGGATCCTGCATAGCACAGCTCGTGACTCAGCAACTCTGGCACAACTATCCGGTCGCATTTATTGACCAAGTGTTCGGTTACTTAGCAACGGGCTACCACGACCCAGTCGGAGACCTCCGAATCTGGATCAGGCCAGCCAGCTTTGAATATATCGCAACAACCATTCTTTTTGTGACTGGTATTTTATTAGCGGTTATTACGGAAACCACGATTGGATGTCATCAGCAGACGGCACGAAGGCTTGCGGCTGCACTGGTGCTCGGCGCATGTGTTGCGAGTCTCTCAAGCGCCATTTTCGGGCTCCAGGTTTTTGAAACAGACGCAGACGGCTTCGCCGTGGCCAAGCTCGATTCTCAAGAGGACGGAGTTGCACGCACGTTCTTCAACATGATCACGTCGGACACGAGATGGGCTGGCTTCACCGGAAAGGTATCCTCGGCTGGCTCATTTCTTGTACTGATCATTGGTATCGCTGTCGGCGGCACCGCACGGCATTCACGGTATTCGCCACTGTGGATCTCCGGTGCTGTTGTAACGACTCTCATGTTACTTCTTGCTGGGAGTCGATCCGCTTTAGGTGCTGCAGTCGCTACTCTCACTGTCCTAATTGGATACCAATTAATAACGTCAAGAACCGGCCAACGAAAACATCTACTATGGAGCGCCCTGAGTATTAGTGTTCTCATCGGAATCGCAGTAGCCTTCCGCTGGGAAGCAGTCACGAACTACTTACCAACAGTGCTACAGCACCGTTGGGGGTTAATAGTCACAGCAGCGAGTATGGTGGCATCAGAACCACTCTTCGGAGTTGGAATCAGTCAGTTTTACCCATTGTCTCAACAGTTTAGTCCGGCCGAATTCCTAATTCTGAACGACTCAACCTATCTCGACGCACGGACAAATGCCCACAATTATTTCCTGCAAGTCGCAACAGAACTTGGATTTCTAGGCCTACTAGCATTCGTTCTATCACTTTATGGACCACTCCGCGCATCTTGGAATCACATCAAGTTACGACAAAATAACCGACTTCTTATAGGAACATTCGCTGGTGTTATTTGTTTTTTGCTGACCTGTCTGACCGGACAACCACTAATCATCGCAATTGTCGGATATCCATTTTGGATCGCACTGGGACTTCTAGGAGCTCTCACTAACATGGCAACTCAGGCCCAACATGGGGATGTAAGTCCATCTTCTCAACGAACAGCCCACAATACCCACAGACCTCACGCCATCGTTATAGCCGGGCTACTCATTGTGACGACACTCACGCTCGCTAAAGCCAACCGGGACCGTCACGATATAGATCTCACGCGCATCGATTACGGATTCTACGATTGGGAAACTGAAGGCGGACTGGTCAGTGTACCTTTTCGCGTTGGGACGGAATATCGTTGGAGTCGAGGACGCGCGACAATATTTCTCCCAGAAGACACGCAGCGAGCCAGCATACCACTACGCGCCGCCGCCGGATTCTCCGGCCAAGCCGCTACCGTCAACATCCGTGCAAATGGTCACCTTCTCGATACGATCGTGCTTGAAGACAATTTGTGGCATCAGGTTGTTGTGCCATTGACGGCTAGCGACCAGCGTGAATTCGCTAGGCTCGATTTTGATATTTCTCCAACATGGATGCCATCCGCAGTCGATCCCAACAGCAGCGATCACCGGCAACTTGGGGTCATGATTGGAGAAATAACAGGTCGAAATAGAACGAGAGAAGGGGTCCTTATAAGCGATCCTTTCCCGTAAGCTAACAGATCTCTACAGACAGGCTGAAGATTGACAAAATTCCCTCATTCTTCATCAATCAATTCACCGTAGAGGTTCGCGATCTCCTCTACGAGCCTATCCATCGTAAATCGCTTACTAACAACATCACGCGCTCGCATTCCCATCGCTCGTCGTTCAGCAGTGCCTGCGGCCAATAATGACAGCACTGAACCCGCAAGTGCCTCAGCATCACCAAACGGAACAACAGAGCCAACGGATGGACTCGTTATGACATCACGAACCCCTCCAACATCAGTACTAATTCCTGGGACACCAGAAGCCATCGCTTCGATTAATGCCACTGGCGTTCCTTCATTTCTCGACGTCAACACAAATAAGTCACTCGCGGCGTAAATGGTGGCAAGATCCTGACGCCATCCCAAAAATCGAACAGCGGACTCTAACCCTAATGCACTTACTATCGACTCCAGCTCATCGCGTAATTCGCCATCACCAACAATGAAAAACAGCACGTCTTGTCGGCTCGAACATACCCTTTGCGACATCTCAAGAAACAAGTCGTGTTTCTTGATCTCAGTTAGTCGTCCAACCGTCGTAACGACCAATGTGCTATCAGGGATAACAAGTCGTTCTCTCGATGCATGGCGCATGTTGTCATCGATCCTTACAAACGGAGCGAGGTCAAATCCGAGACGGATCGAGCAAACTTGATCGGAACGACCAATCGCATAGCGTTTACTAATCTCATCAGCGATCCGCGGTGAAATTGCAATAATTCGATCAGTCCATCTGGCTAACCAACGCTCAAGTCCAAGAAACACGGCCGTCGAACGTTTCCCAAAATAACCATCAAAAACATGCCCATGATAGGTATGTACAATACGAACAGGGTGCCGACGACCATGGGTCAAGTTATAGAATCTCGCCGCGAGCCGACCGAGTGCTCCCGCCTTTGCCGTGTGCGTGTGAACGACATCAGGCTCAAAGTCACATAGAAGCCTATAGAGCTGACATGCAGCATCAAAATCAGTCTTTGGATTGACAGACCGTTGAAGGTTCTGAAGCTTCAGCGCCTCAACACCTTCACGTTGAAGTAGGTACCCCATGTCACCCTCACCCGGCGAGAGTGCCCCGTGGACCAACAAACTGTTGTATCCAAATGCTTTCAGCCGAGCCGTCAAAGAAACAGCCTGAATAGCCGGACCTCCGATGTTGAGACGGGTGATAACACGGAGCACTTTTTTATTTTTGTGCTGGACCGGGTGTTCCGAGGCATTTTGAGAGCGAATACTGGTCATAGAAACGCCTGAGAACTGCTACAGCGCGGTCGACAGATTCGCCAGCAATAGTCAGTCTGTCGAACGAGATCCACGAACGTAGCCCAAAGGGGGGGTCCCCTGCGATCGTCCAACAATTTCATCAAAATGCACACGAAGATACGAAAGAGTCACGCCATTCTGAGCACAAAGCGTTGCGATCGTTCGCTCTCGCTGAGGATCAATACTCGACGTGCTAATAACAACGGTGTCAACATCACCACTGGTTACGAGCTGGGTAAGATAGTGACAATCCCCAAGCACGGGGTAACGATGAAGTCGAATCCGTATCTTGGCTGGGTCATCATCAATGAATCCAAGCATTCGATAACCTGGGTTCGACTGCTTAAGTAACTGCCCGATCGCCATCGCTCCGCCATCGCCCGCACCATAAATCACCAGTCGCTGCCCACTATCTCGTTGACGATGCGCAAACTCACTCATCATCCGGAATGATGCACGCGATGCCGTCAGTAAGACGAACAATAAAATCGCATAAAGCGCGAATACGGCCCTGGAGTAACTCTCAAATCGATAGAGATAAAGCAGTGCAAATTGAGCCACAACGGTACCAACGACAACATTTCTACCAAACGCCAAAACATCGTGAAGTCCAAAATAACGCCAGACGCCTCGATAGCCACCACCGACGGCAAGCACAATCATTTGCGAAACGACAACAACCGGAAGAGACTGCATAAAGACAGCAAAATTTTGATTAAATACAGGATCAGGAAACCGGAATCGATAAGCGGCGTAATAAGCAATCGCCACTAAGCCAAAGTCTAGTAGCACTTCCGCCGCAGCCACTTTGTGCAGTAAATCAGAGACCACCGGTGTAGAACGCGAGGCGACAGACTCATCTACCTCGTCTTCATCGTAAACACGGATCCGGGCTAGATAAACAGCAAAGACAATCAGACCGATGAGAAACAACAGCACAAACAGCGCAGACCATGACTCATTTACCGAGCGGATTGTGACACCAACTGTTCCCGCTAAAATCGCCAATCCCCAAAGAACACCGACCGCCTTACGCTCAGACAACCCTATTGCCACAAGTCGATGGGAGGAATGGTCTCGCCCGCCCACCGAAGCCGACCGACCCGAGAGCACACGAGATGCTGTGACGAGTGTCGTATCAAAGATGGGCACAAGTAGCAGTAGTACCGGTGCACTTACAATCGAGAGAAGGCTCCCGCTTGTCGTTCCTGTAAGGTTCGGTTGCAGAGTCAAAGCAGACAGCATGAAACCGATAAACATGCTCCCACTATCGCCCATGAAAATTGATGCGGGGTGAAAGTTATAGAACAAGAATCCAGCCACGGATCCCAGCAAAGCTGCCAACACTATCGCCGTCGTCACTGTGGTAGACGTTGCGTCAAACGGTGACAAACCAAAAAGCAACGCGCCTGTGCATATAATCGCAATACCAGCGCATAGTCCATCCATGTTATCGAGCAAATTAAATGCGTTGGTAATACCAACCACCCACAGCACTGTCAGCACACTATTAATGGTCAGCGACTCGGTCCAATCAAGCCGATATCCAAAAAACAACAATGCCGACGCCATGGCGATTTGTGCCACGAGTTTGGTCCCGGGACGAAAGCTACGAATATCATCGGCAAGCCCAACGAGAAAAATCAGCGCGCCGCAACCCAGTGGGACCACCAGTGACGCAGCATCACTAAACCCAATGGCACACCCTATAGTCGTTATCGCGATTGCTACGCCGCCAAACAATGGTGTCGAGTGTCGATGCCAACGGTCCGCAGCAGGGTGAGCGACTTTACCCACAGAACGCGCCACCCCACGGCATAGCGGAACGATTACGAGAGCGAGCACAAATGCCGAAAGAAACGGAAGAGCAAGGATATCCATGTAATTTGACGGGCTCTCTATTGTGCCACGGCAGTAGAACTTTTCACAGGCACGGACAGCGTATCACTCTGAACGAGTGGTCTAAGCTATTTCGGTCTTGGTCGATGCCAGCGTGTCGAAAACGGCTGAAATAACGTCACTAGTCTCAACCGTAGTTAAACATTTCTTGTCATACGGACACCGCCCTCGAAGACCACAAGGAGCACACTCGACGCGTGTACATAGCACCGTATGTTTACGGTAAGCAGCGAACTCTGGCAACGTCAGACCACCCCATACGATCACACTCGGAACGTTGACAGCATTCGCCGCATGCATGAGGCCGCCCTCTTGACCTAAAAACAGTCTGGCGCGTTTCATAAGTAACACAGCCTCTCGAAAGGATGCACGGCCGGTGACATCAATCGCACCTTCCAAAATAGGTCTGCCACCTTCTCCAATTTGCACAACGGGATAATTGTGATCGCGTAACCGCTCAACGACACGCTCCCACCGCTCAAATGACCATTCCCGTAAATCACCAAACCACTGACTCTTCGAATGTGGTTCTATTACAACAAAATCTGTCGTAAGTTTTAACGATTGTTGTAAGCGATTAACGGCCTCCTCCTCATGAGGTAAAAAATACATTTCACATTCGTAATCCCGCGCTATTAACCCATAATTAGCCAAAAGAATATCAATGATGTGGCCCCCCTCTTTCCACACCATCCGGTCTGGCGTTTCTCGTCGCACATAGCTATGGAGCCTCATATCGATATGCGCATGCCAGACCCCAGAGCGATGCCGCCTCTGACAGACGAGCCAAAATATGAATCGTTCGTAGGCCCACAAGAGACCTAACAATCTCAATACCGCAATAACGGCCCGATCAAGTGCAATCAAAAGTGACGATTTCTCGACAGCCCATTGAACATCGATCCGTGGGTTATAACGAAAAATTGTGTCATTTTGGATCGGGCGACTCCTATCGTGTAGCTCGCCTCGGAGCAGGTCTGTGAGACCAGGAAGATAACCGACACGGACTGGATTCCCGGAATCTTCGTGCAATCGCCGAACCACTGACGACCACAGCAGATGCCCCCCTAGCCCCATCCGGTTACCTCGACTTCATGGCGATTGCTTCGACGGACGCGTATCATTGCATCACAATTAATTCGATCAAACCGTACCCTCGCCTTCGGCGGTTGTGTACTTAACCGTAATCTTGGCAGATTTCTGACTTCGGGAGACATTGTTTGAACATCCTTGGGATCACATTGGGTCATGACTCGAGTGTTGCACTGATTGTTGATGGTGTCGTACACGGCATCATGGAAGCGGAACGCTACTTTCGACAAAAACGCTACAAGCTGCATTGTTTGACGCTCGAACCCGGTCGCCACCAATCAGGGTTTCAGTATGTAGATGTTGAAGATTTCGGTCTATTTCTCGAACTCGTATCGAAAACATGGGGACGCGCATTTGACGTAGTCGCCGTGCAAAACCAAGGTCGAAAAGACGAGTACAACAACACACTCGCATTACTCAAGCATAATGGTTTCACCTTCTCAGAGACCTTTCATGTCGACCATCACCTCAGTCATGCAGCTCTAGCCTATTACTCTTCCCCGTACGCTGAGTCCGTCATCTTGAGTTATGACGGTATGGGAAACGACGGACAAACGGTAGTGTTTCACGGAACCAACGGAGTTCTAACCTATATCGAACAAAGTCCTCTCCGATTCGGACAAAGTTATAACAATCTGGGTTACATTCTGGAGATCCAGCCTGATATCGCCGGTTCCACCGCTGGTAAAACGATGGGATTGTCTGCCTACGGTCGCGTACGACCCGAGTGGGTAGCCTCTGCGCGTAAGTACGTCAGAGAATACGTCAAACGACCACGGGTCGATGTGACCGGCTTGCCCAATTACGGCAAAGAACACTGCATAAACCCCGTGGGACTCGAAGATCTCCCGGAATTTCATCCGTTCTTGGAACCGGTGAAACGGAACTCAAACCAAGGCATTCGTCAAACAATTAAAAACATACTCGGCCCACCACAATACGAGCTACGGCTTCCCGGTCCTGAACACGAGCTATCACAAGACCTAGCCCAAACTGTGCAGCATGCGTGGACCACGGAAGTAATCACGCTGTTGGCGAACCACCGTGACATTAGCCGGAATCTCTGTGTCGTGGGTGGCTGCGCATTAAACGGAATTACCAATTACCGTATAGAAGAAGAAGGTTTATTCCAACAATGCCACTTTGTACCTAACCCGACCGACTGTGGTCTTTCTGCCGGTGCTGCTCTTTATGCGTACTTCCAGTCAGATGTTCAGAAATTCACGGGCGCTAAACAATTTTTTTCCCCATATCTTGGAATGGAAGCGTTTGACTTGGCCGACCTTCCAACTCTCAAGCAAAGTTATCCACATCATGAACTTCCACCTGGCGACATTCCTCGTGTCGTCGCCCGTTTGATTTACGCGAACAAACTTATTGGAATAATTAAAGGGAAATACGAAATAGGGCCGCGTGCACTCGGGAATCGATCTATCTTGTGCAACCCCTTACACTCAGGAATGAGGACATTACTAAACGAGAAAGTGAAACATCGCGAGTGGTACCGACCATTCGCGCCAGTAATAACTGCCGAAGATGTTTCTCATTACTTCACAACAGAAGTCGATATTCCATACATGTCAGTAATCTGCCATACGCGGCCTGAATACCGCGAACAACTGCCGTCAATCACGCACGCAGACGGCAGTGCCCGTGTTCAAACAATCCGCCAAGATCACAATCCATGGCTTCACCGCACATTGAAAGAGTTCGAACAACTGTCAGGAATACCTATCCTGTTAAATACGTCCTTCAATCCGGGTGGTGAACCGATCTTGAATTTCTGTCGAGTCGGACTTGAAATGTTGACATCAACCGAACTGGATTTAGTACTCATCGACAACACGTTGTTCTGTAAACCTGGCCAAGAATCGCTACTCGGCACATAACCTGGCAATGGCATCGGTATCAACGTCCCTTCATCGCATCAACGCGGACCACAAACTGAACACTTGGTCCAAGGTCTCGTATCTCGCATTGAACTGGTTGAATAATCAACTCCCGTATACGGCCGTTGATCCAGCAATGACGATCGAAGATTTTTGTTGCGATATTTCTGAGGCACAATGGCAAAACTTAAATCAAACATCTTCGCCTAGCCGTAAATTGTCAGATTTGTTTTGGGAAACATTACCGTGGCCAAAAATAAAGAAAGAACTGGGACCCCTTCAGTTCGTCGACTGCGGGTGTGGTGGCGGTAGCTACGGACCAAAATTACTCGACTGGTCTAACACCGAGCATGCGCGGTACCTTGGAATCGATGCAACCTTCTCCAACCATTGGCGGGATCTGACAAACCTCGACCAGAGACTTCAGTTTCTGCAGGTCGATGCGAATACCGTCGGAAAGCATCTTCCAGAAAAAGCGAACCTCTTCATCTCTCAATCAGCCATCGAACATTTTGACGACGACTTAATCTTTTTCTCCACGCTCAAGGACTTCATTATCAGAAATAAACGACCAACAGTACAAGTTCACCTCTTCCCATCCTCTGCGTGTTTACTGCTTTATTTATTACACGGTGTCCGGCAATACACACCGCGAACAATCTCAAAAATCACCGAACTGTTTGGAGCGTTTTCGTATGCGGTCTTATATCGACTTGGCGGGAGGGCCTGTAACAGGCTGCACTACGACTTTATCACCTGGCCACTCCTGATTAAAAAAGCTGGCGATTTACGTCAATCGCAGACTGATGAGTACGACCAAAGCTTAAGAAAAGCAATTCGAGACGACATGCTGCATCCACAATCTTCGCCTGCATTCTGGGCACTGGTCGTGCACTCCTACCCAACCACGCAACTCTTTGGAAAAGACGCACCGTCAGCGAACGATTGAACCACTATTTACGGCTACCGTAGAATTCCGGTGCCAATCAGGAAGAATACGAAGCCATTGTTCAAAACAGAGAATGCTCCACAGTTGAAGACCAAGGTCGGCTTGTCCATCAAGATGACGCGTAACTAATTGACGCACGTAATCCAAGGAGAGATAGTCTGCACACAGTGGGCGCCCAACTAAAAGTAAATCACTCAGATATTCTCGAAGATCCGTCCTGAACCAAGTGCCGAATGGCACCCCAAAGCCCATTTTGCCCCGCGTAATTATTTTCTGAGGAAGTAAATCAGCAAATGCCTCTCGCAAAATAATCTTCGTTCGCCCCCGACGAAGTTTAAGTGCGTCTGGAATAGCTGCGGCATATTCAACCAGTGCGGTATCCAAAAAAGGTGACCGGGCTTCAAGCGAATTTGCCATCGTGCAACGATCGGTCTTTACCAGCAAATCATCAAGCAAATAGGTTTTGTAATTCGCATGAAGCAATTTACCAAGAGTGGACAGTGATTTCATCTGGCTCCTCTCAGCATCGATGTATCGCAACCGATCAATGGCCGGCAATTCTGATAGAAGCGCTGGCGACAGCAATAATTCTAAATCGTCATAAAAAAGACTACTCCAACGCGTCATCCGCTCATACAACGGAAGATTCATCGCCCGTGTAAAGCGCTGTGCTCGTGCTCGCCAATCCCGACCACTCGGCACAGCACCGAAACTTGTCGCAACCTGGTTGAGCATCGTTCCAACAACTCGCGGAATACGCTCTGCGAGTAGGCCGGCATAGAACCGAGAATACCCGGCGAACAGTTCGTCACCACCATCTCCAGTCAGTACAACTGTCACATGTTCACGGGTAAGCTGAGACACAATGAACGTTGGCACAGCTGAAGAATCTCCAAATGGTCCGTCGTGATGCCAAATAAGCTTTTCGACAAGGTCAATTGCATTAGGCTTCACACGAAATTCGGTGTGGTCCGTACCAAATCTCTTAGCGACAAGTTTCGCATACGAAGTTTCGTCATATTGTGGGTCTCCCTCAAAGCCGATACTGAATGTCTTGACCGGACTATCCGTCAGTTCAGTCATTAAACCGACCACGATGCTCGAATCGAGGCCCCCACTTAAAAAAGCTCCCAACGGCACATCACTAACCAATCGCTTGCGAACAGCCTCTTTCGTAAGTGCTCTCACCTGATTTCGTACTTCTCGTGTGTCTACGGACCGCCGCGCATCACGGCGAGTCGGATATTGCAATGTCCAATAGGACCGCTTCGCAATATTCCCATCGCTATCCACTGTCATTAGTGTCGCTGGTTCTAGTTGACGTATTCCCTTATAGAAAGTGTTCGGTGTCGGAACATACCCGTGAATGAAGTAGGACGGAATAGACGAGGATTCAATTTGCGGCGACACTGCAGGGTGGGCGAACAAAGCTTTAATCTCAGACGCAAACACCAACGTGTCCGCACACCTACTATAGAAAAGAGGTTTCTTTCCTGCACGATCACGAGCAAGAACCAATTTCCGTTCGTGCTGGTCCCATATCGCCAATGCGAACATCCCATCCAGTTCCGCGACGCAATCCGGACCTAAATCTTCGTATAAATGAACGATTACTTCCGAATCCGCAGACGACCGAAACCGGTGTCCTCGCTGTTTGAGTTGTTGCCGTAATTCACCAAAGTTATATATCTCGCCGTTGAACACCAATTGAACAGACCCTGTTTCGTTCGGCATCGGTTGGTTGCCATTTGCCGATAAATCCACGATCCGGAGGCGCTGAAAACCAAGTCCTGCACGTCCATCAGGCGAGGCATACATCCCTATTGAATCAGGACCACGATGCGTGAGTGGTTCGCAGAATTTCTGCATCACTGCAGAATCGAAGACCGGTCCATCTTCAAATCGGATCTCTCCACAGATACCACACATCAGAGCCACCCCTTCCACCAATACCACGAGATAGCGGCATACTCCTGACCCAACCCTTTCAGCTGTTCTAAGCTTGCGCCACGCGCATGCCTATAAAACTGGCTCTCCTGAACAGGTGTTGGGACCACTTTAATATCAGAAGCTTGAGCTTCCCACGTTAATAACGCTCGCCGCATGTGGTACGGACTGCTTACCAATAAAATGGTCTTCGAATCGAATTCTTCAAGCAATTCGTAAACGAACACAACATTCTCATACGTACTCGACGCTCTGGTCTCAAGCACGATTGCACTTGCAGGAACACCTTGGGACATGGCGAGCGACCGCATGACTTCCGTCTCTCGGAAAGCAAATTCATACCCAGACGAAAAAATCATGCGCGGAGCATAACCTGCCTGGTATAAGTCGACGGCCGCGCGCACACGCTCCTGGTAACCGCCGCCAGCCTGACCTGACTCACCCACCCCACCGGCAAAGACAACAATAACGTCGGCTGGGCTGGGTTCTTCCGAGAGTCGGAGTGGTTCCGCCATGAGCCATGGTAAATTCGTCTGGAACACCAAGACATACGAAACTGTGACGACAGCAATCGCCGCAGCCACACGACGACGATTTTCCCGATACAGCGACCGAAGTCGTTCGTCCCATCGGTCCGCCACTGTGACCTTGCCTTGAATCGACTCGTTAATAACTTCTGACATCCGTTCAATTCGAGATTGCCAACTATTCTCTTCTGCGACTGCAATACGCCGCGAACGCTCATCCTCTGAGACAATCTTCTGAACATTCGTAATCTCTAGTGCAAAGGTCTCCACATCATTAGCCACCGCAACCACATCACCATGAGTCCTATTAAATCGACGGATTTCAAGCAGGTCTGTCGCGACAACCGGAATTCCCATCGCTAAATATTCGTTAAGTTTGGTCGGATACACATTCGCGGTGTAATCACTCAAGACATAGGGCACAATTCCAACATCGAACGCTCCGATATACCTCGGCAGTTCATCGTGGGTGCGCGCTCCGAGGAGATAGATATTCGGATAATTGGCGAGACCTGAGACGTCTGTTTGAATTGGACCAACAAGAACAAAAGTCACTTCAGGAAGCCGCCTAGCTAGCCCCTTTAACAACTCAAAATCAATCCACTTGTGAATACCTCCCACGTAACCAATAATGGGTTTTCTGAAATCACTGAGGTCCTGAGGTGGTGCCGCACCCAAGGCATGCGTGAATTTTTCAAAATTCACTCCAAATGGAAAGAGATGGACATTGTTACTATTGATTGCCGCCCGAGAGCGAAGTTTCTCAGACGTAACAAAGACAAGATCAGCTTCACGAAATAGACTGATTTCTGACTGCACAATTGGCCGAGCCGCCGATGAGCTCGATGCCAGATCATCGATACAGTAATACACCGTCAACTCCGGATCCAATACTCGAATAACGTCTCGCACTAAGGGCGTTGGAAGAAATGTCCAGACGAGAGGTCGTCGAAATCCAATTGCTGTCATCCATCGACGTAAGGCACGTACCAGTAACCATTTATTAATGCGCTTTGCAATTCCAGAATACGGAAAGGGTAAAACAATCGGAGAATAGACGAAGAGATTCTCTCGTTCTTCTCTAAATCCCTTGGTGCCACGTCGCCAGTTGCGTAGGCGGTCACGTACACGTGACAAATCACGAAACTTTAGACGCCTGACGCCGGTGTTTTCAACGAACAACACTCGATTACCTGACGCCGCGAGTGTCGACATGATCTCCTGGTGCCCCTGCCAGATAAACTGCCAATCAATCGAGGAGAGACACAAAATGTCATGCCCACGCAGCAAGCGCCTGGTCATGACACTCGACTCGTCCGCCACCACATCTCCAGCATTAGCAGTGTCCACAATTGATGCGACCAATCTCGCATGCCCGACAGATGCTCCCGAACGAGTCGGTTGATTGCACCACTGCGTATGAGACCGTCAGCTACCGCTTGCGAGGAAAGCAAGTGATCTTTTAAGACATCGCGCAATTCACCTTGCAGCCATTGCTTAATCGGAACGGCAAATCCACGTTTCCGGCGCATTAGCGCCTCAGACGGAACCCGGCCGTGCATTGCTCGCTTCAGAATAAACTTCGTGGTTAGTCGTCGAACTTTTTGATTCGACGGTAATGTGGCAGCAAACTCAACCAACTGGTGATCAAGAAATGGTGACCTCGCCTCGAGAGAATGCATCATGCTCGTAATATCCATCTTCACTAATAAATCCGTGGGTAAATAGAATTCTGTATCAATTGCCAAGAACGCGTCTATGGCATCGAGTGTCCGATATTTCTCGAACATCTCTCTAACGGTCACATCAGTCTCAGTAACTGTCGGAAAGACCTCTGATATCAGATCATCTGACAAGACACCTGCCCAGGCTCGATACCGTTCTGAGCGCGTTGAGGTGGCCGCATGGATAAAACGCTTAATCCGCGCAACCATTCCCGATTGGCCATGCGATGATCGAGCGAGTGACTTTACGACATCGCGAATCGACTCAAAACTAAGCGTATCTGCAAAGGTTTCTGCCAAGGCATTCGCGCGATGTCGTCCATAGCCCCCAAAGGCCTCGTCTCCTCCATCACCAGTCAACGCCACCGTCACGTGCTCCCGGGTCAGTGCAGCAACATAACTTGTCGGAATGGCACTTGAATCAGCAAATGGCTCACCAAAATGTTGCACAAGTTTTGGGAGCACCTCAACCGCTTTCGGCTGCACAATAAATTCATGATGGTCGCAACCAAATTCTTCCGCGACGCGTCTCGCATAGGGCAATTCGTTATACGCCTCTTCGTCGAATCCGATCGAAAATGTCTTGACCGGCTGATCCGAGAGTTCCGCCATGAGAGCCACAATTGCACTCGAATCGACCCCTCCGCTCAAGAACGCACCAATGGGCACATCACTCACGAGGCGTTTCCGAACGGCTTCTCGAAGTAGTTCAACCGATCGCTCTGCCGCCTCTGCGTCACTGAGGCCCTGTTTTGGTACAAACGATAACTTCCAGTAACGACGAAGATTGGTATGTCCATCTTTCAATGTCAGGACATGCGCAGGTGGAAGCTTGCGTATCGACCGATAAATTGTTTGAGGTGCGGGCACGGCCATATATGACAAGTAAGACCCGACCGCGGCGGGATCAATATCACGTTGAATCTCTGGCAGAACGAGCAGCGCTTGTAGCTCTGAAGCAAATGCGCACCACGAATCACGGTGCGCATAGACTAGTGGCTTTTTCCCAAACCGATCGCGGGCCAGCAAGAGCTGCTGCCGTCTTGTGTCCCAAATAGCGATTGCGAACATCCCGTCCAGATATTCAACGAATTTGTCCCCGTAACTTTCATAGGCATGCACAATGACTTCGGTATCACTACGGGTGGCGAAGCAATGTCCGTTTTCCTCCAACGTTTTGCGTAATTCTCGATAGTTGTAGATCTCTCCATTCAACACCGTCCATACGGTGCCATCCTCATTAGAGATGGGCTGATGACCACCGTCTACGTCAATAACACTCAGCCGGCGGTTCCCCAACACAACAGAGGCTTCACGATTAGTTCCGTTTCTTGCTCCGACTTCAATAATACCTTCGTCGTCCGGACCACGATGTCGAAGCGCATGACACATAGTCTGAATAGACTGTCTTTCAACCGGCCGTCCAGAACAATCCACTATCCCAGCAATACCGCACATCACGCCGCCCCTGAATCAAGCGACCGATACGCAGCAAGATGCTTCTGCCCGGTATCACGCAAGTTAAACCGAATCTCTATCGTCTTTCGTGCACGACAACCCATGTCAGTCGCGACATTCGGCTGAGCAAGCAGCACCTGAAGAACATTTGATAATTCTTCCACATTGGTTGGTTCGACCAAGCAGCCATTCACTCCATCCTGAATAATGCTGTCAGTCACACCTTCCAACCTGGATGCGACGCAGCGAAGCCCACTTGCCATAGCTTCGAGAAGCGCATTCGGCAGTCCTTCTCTAACCGATGGCAAGACAAACACATCAGCGCACTTATACACTTGCTCAACATCAAGGATCGATTCAAGAAATACCACCCGACGATTCGTGCCTTCGAGTAATGTCGATTCACGACGAATACGTTCGACTAATGGAGAACTAATCTCGTGATACGTCGACCGAGTGGCGCCGACAAAAAACAGCGTGGTCTGCGTCGTCAGGCCTTCAGTAGCTCTCAACCATGCCTCGAAAAGTACGTCAGGACATTTGTCGACAGAAAAAAATCCCACAAACAAAACGACCGAACCGGTTGTCGGCAACCCAAACTCGCGACGGAGCACCTCGCATTCGCCAATGCGTACAGGACGGAACCGAGTGACGTCGACGCCATTCGGAATCATCCTAAACCGTTGCGGTGGTAGTCCCGCCTGGTCATAAAGCATTCGAAATTTCGGACTAACTCCGATAAACAACGCCGCTCTGGAATACCACCAGTACGTCCAACGCCCTCGTCGACGAATCGCTATCGGGTCGTCAAAGTTCACTCCTGTCAACTTGATCACGACCGCTTTTCCAAAGACCGCTGCTAGAGCAATAAGCAGTATTGACTTCTGAGAAAACCCATGCAGATGAACGATGGAAAACTGATGCCGGTGAGTCGTAAACAACATTGCAAATCGCCACAACCCAGCAAGTTTTGACGCGAATCGACGAGGGTTGATGAACACACGAAACACTGGAACACCATCGATTTTCTCTGACTCTGGAACTGCCTGGTGGGCCGTGGTTGTAAAGACCATGAAGTCGGCGCTCTCTTTAAGCACCTGGATCAGAGACCGACACTGCAGACCGGCACCGCTCAACTCCGGAAAGTACGCACCGGTCACCATCAGTACTCTGTGACCACTAGTTTGATTCACGAGTGACACCACACGGTTACCGATTACCCAAAAACCCCGCGATTGCGACAACCGACACTGCCAAAGGACAATACAAGTGGCACCTTGGGTAGATATGCAAAAGAAACCTTTAATTTCGCCATCGTAGCACAGGAACCTTGACGTAAAATCGCCCTCTATGAAGTCTCCAGTGCAAAGACCCCATCAGTACCGAAACCGACGTGACTCACAGAATGGATACCTGTGGATACTTTAATAGAAGCGACGCGACAGGTAGAGCAAGACCATTTCTGGTTCCAGGGTTTCCGGCGCTTTCTGCAACCATTTCTACTTAAGGCTAGTCAAAACCGACCACTCCGTATTCTCGATTGTGGTTGTGGCACAGGATTGAATCTCACAGTACTGGAGCAATTCGGTGAAACGTACGGACTCGACATCACGTTTAGCGGGCTCCTGCATGCAAAAAACAGTAATCAGAAACGACTGACACAAGCGACGGCGGCGAGCCTACCGTTCTTAGATCGTACTTTTGATCTCGTCACCTCATTTGACGTGCTCTATTGTCTCGATGACGAAGCAGAAGGGTTAGCGCTTAACGAAATGTTCCGTTTGCTTCGGCCAAATGGATCAGTAATTATCCACGTGCCAGCCATGCACTTCCTCCGTGGAAACCACTCTGTCTTCGTCCACGAAGTCCGACGATATTCGCGGTCTCAACTCACACGCTCACTGGAACACGCGGGATTCCAGATCAGTCGAATGACCTACACAAATGCAACACTATTCCTCCCGATCTTAGTGGTTCGACTCTTTCAACAACTCAGGGGACTTCGGTCCGCTGAAAACGCCACAAGCGATTTTAGCCACCCATACAAACCGGTTAATGTACTCCTAACGAAGATACTTGCGCTTGAGGCATTCATGGTGAATTGGACAGACCTCCCATTCGGAACGTCGCTACTCTGCCTAGCCACAAAACCACACTCATGATCACGTCGAACGCATCGCCACATTCAGCACCGAGTCTTAGTGTCTTCTTTCCGGCCTATAACGATGGTGCCACGATCGCGAGTATGGTCATTACCGCAATCACAACTGCAAAAGCATTAACAGACGACTACGAAATCCTCGTTGTCAATGACGGCAGCAGTGACGCCACCCGTGATGTTTTGGAAGAACTCAGCCATCGCTACTCGGAACTTCGTGTCGTACATCACCCTACCAATCGGGGCTACGGAGCGGCCTTACGCACAGGCTTCACCGAAGCATCCAAATCATTAGTGTTCTACACCGATGGTGACGCACAGTACGATCCACGGGAAATGCAGTTATTGTGGAATGAGATGACGAGCGACATTGATCTCGTCAACGGTTACAAGATCAGCCGTTCGGACCCGCTGCACCGTATTATCATCGGTCGCGTCTATCATCACACCGTCAAAGTGCTGTTTGGTCTTCCGCTCCGAGATGTCGACTGCGACTTTAGACTTCTCAGACGAACGATTTTTGATCGAGTCAACCTCGCAAAGAACAGCGGTGTGATCTGCGTTGAAATGATTCGTAAAATTCATGCGGCGGGCTTTCGCTGCGCCGAGGTACCGGTCCATCACTACCATCGAGCTGCCGGAAAGTCTCAGTTCTTTAACTTTCCACGAATTACGAGAACTCTTATGGATCTGTCTCTACTGTGGTATCAGTTAGTGTGGAAGAACCCGGATAATACCGGCCCCAAACAGCGATAACGTGACCTGGAAATAATAGTGAAAGAAAGATACGACAACTTCTACCACAAACGCCGAATATTAATTACCGGTGGTGCGGGATTTATCGGGAGTAATCTCGCACACCGCCTCGTCGCACTCGGCGCGGACGTCTTAATTATCGACTCACTCATTCCTGATTATGGTGGAAATCTTTTCAATCTCAACGACATCAAAAATCGCGTAACGATCAATATTTCGGATGTTCGAGATGAAAACGCGATGCACTATCTCGTGCAAGATCGAGATATTATTTTCAACCTTGCAGGCCAGGTCAGCCACCTTGACAGCATGCGAGATCCCTATACTGATTTGGAAATTAACTGTCGTAGCCAGTTATCCCTCCTCGAGGCATGCCGTAAGCACAACAATGGCGCAAAGGTAGTGTTTGCAGGAACTCGGCAGGTGTATGGCCACGTCGACCAGATGCCTGTTACCGAGGACCATTTGGTGCGACCGGTTGACGTGAATGGGATCAATAAAGTCGCAGGCGAGTACTACCACCTGCTGTATAACGATGTGTTTGACATTCGCGCATGCTCACTCCGCTTGAGCAATATCTACGGACCCCGACAATTAATTAAACATAACCGCCAAGGGTTCATCGGGTGGTTTATTCGTCTCGCGGTAGAGAACCAAGAAATCGAAATCTTTGGAGACGGTTTCCAGATCCGAGACTTAGTCTATGTCGATGACGCCGCAGAAGCCTTTTTACTTGCTGGTGCCTCTGAACAATGTAATGGCAACGTTTATAACGTGGGGGGATCGGAACCGACACGACTCAACGAACTGGTAGCACTATTAATTAAGGTAGCTGGTCAGGGTCGTGTCACGCACATCCCATGGCCTGCGGAAAAAAAGTCTATCGATATCGGTAGCTTTAGTACCGATTCAACAAAATTCCAATCGACTGTCGGCTGGACGCCGCGAGTATCTCTGGAGCAAGGACTACAGGACACGGTCGCCTACTATCGTCGTCATCTCGACCAGTACTTAGATACATAATCAGCCCAACCGACTATGACGTCTGCACACATTCCGTTTCTCGATGTACGACCTCAAGAAGATGCCACTGCGGTCAATGACGCGATCAAACGTGTGATCGATAGTGGACAATTTATCTTGGGACCAGAGGTACAAGCATTCGAGCGAGAATTTGCTAAAGCCAGTGCTCTCACGCATGCCGTCGGGGTTGGAAACGGAACGGATGCCTTGTGTCTACTTTTGGAAGGACTTGGCATTGGCGCCGGCGATGAAGTGATTACAACTGCACTGTCAGCAGGGTTTACAGCCATCGCCATCATACGAAGCGGTGCCACACCTGTCTTTGTCGATATTGACGAACACCGTCTCACGCTTGACCCGGCCGCCGTTCGGTCTGCCATAACCCCACGAACTGCCGCGATCATTCCGGTCCACCTCTATGGTCAAGCGGCGGACCTCACTGCACTGTCTCAACTGGCTACTCGTCATAATCTGGCATTGATTGAAGACTGTTGTCAGGCACACCTCGCCACCTATCAAGGCCGTGCCGTTGGTTCGTTTGGGCATGGGTGCGCCTTTAGCTTTTATCCAACCAAAAACCTTGGCGCCTTGGGTGATGGTGGAGCCGCCTGCACGAACGATGCTGGTCTTGCAGAACGAATTCGGTCTCTTCGAAATGGAGGTATGTCGAGAACGTCGTACCATGAGCATGCGGGAATAAATTCACGACTTGACGAACTTCAAGCCGCCGTATTGCGGGCTAGGCTTCCATTTTTGTCGGGGTGGACCACAAAGCGTCGAATGCTAGTAGCTCGGTATCGAGAACGACTACACGGGCATGCTATTGCTCTACCCTCAGAGATCGACCCTGGCCACGTGTACCACCTGTTTCCCATCAGGGCGACCAGACGAGAACAATTGCGTGAACATTTGGGTAATTCTGGTATTGATACTGTCGTGCACTACCCAACGCCTCTTCCGGAGCAACCGGCGTTCAAAAGCGACACGGCAGTGATGTGTCCCGTTGCGGAAGATATTTGTCAAGAAATCGTGTCCCTGCCGCTGCACCCACAACTTAACGACGACGCGGTCGATCGAATTATTGAAACCGTCAATGATTTTGACCGGACATCTCATCGATAAGTCATCGCATGAAATACGCTGCCTGCGCTAACAGAACGAACTACGAAATATCGATTGACTCTTGCTCGTGTCCTCGTAAAGCTTGGTGACATTGCACTAGGTTTATCAAACTCATTGTTCGGAACAGATGCTTCGTTAACGTCATAAACAGTATTCTTGGTTATCTGCCAGTTATCTGCATCATCCTTACCGAATAGTTCACACGTTGCAAAAAAGGTCTCGGTGTTCGAGTTTCGAGGTACTCATCTGTCGCACGTCTTGCCCCTGCGTAATGCCCGTAATCATCAATGATCACAAATCCACGTTCACTGACTTTTGGGTAGAGTTGCTCTAGTTCAACCTTCGTAGACTCGTAAAGGTCCGTATCAAGCCTCAAAATAGCAATGCTCGATACATCCGAACCCGGAAGTGTCGAAGCCACGTCACCAACATGCGTGTAGAGTAGATTTGGTGGGTAATTAGTCAATCTGAAATTCTGCTTCACTTCAGCCAGACTCGCGAAGTCCCATTCATTCGAGTTATCAGAGCGTTTTCCTGATTTCCATCTGGCCAGCACAGGATTTCCGGTTATTGTCGAGTGGTCAAAAACACCCGGACGGGTCATGCCAATGACGCACAGGACCAAGGCGTCCTCCGACAATTCTCTTTTCCTTCATTTCAAGATCAGTGTTTCCTATTTGTCGCAACAATCAGAAAACCTGTCGTATACGTTCGCCCTGTAGTTTCCCGATCAAATCTGGTCAGGAACGTGAACAATCGAGTAAGCACAGAACGAGTCCTGGAAGGTTGCCAATCTCTAATGAGTTGCGATAAAAGCCCAAGCACTGAACCAAGCCGATGTCCCTGATGACACACGCGTTCCACTGAAAGCCCAGCCTCTTCTACTAATCTCTTTAATGCATGCTGAGTAAACCGCCAGTAGTCATTTGAGGCATCTACAGGATGAATAAACGGCGCTGACAACAGCACACATCCTCCAAGAGATACAACACGGGCCAATTCTTCTACAGCAACTCTCGGATCTGAAACATATTCAAGAACTTCAAGGCATATAACCGTATCAAAAATAGAATCTTGAAACGGGAGACTCAATATGGTCGCTCGAACGTCTGGCTGACAAGAGTCATGAATGTCCAAATACCACCATCCTGAACACTCTCCTACAGGTGACTGAAATGACCCGCGTCTCGGCCGATGACCGGCACCAACCTCCAAGACCTTGCCACGGATCAACGGCTTGACAACCTCCAACTCACTGTCCAATAGCTGCCGCCGAATCGAATCAGAATGCGTAAGGACCCTCTCTATTCTTTAATTCAGTTACCGCTCACCGTTAAAGCGATTACCATGTTGCTCAAGCTCGCTAACAAAGCAAAACGATGCGTCTCGGTGTTCCATTAGACGCCGGCGCAACCATTCGGTCCCACCATAGACGATGTCCCTGTCATGAAAAGGAAGAACATTCTCATCGCCCACAACCACCATATCACCCTGTTTCCGTGGCACTGTGTTGCATGACACAACTTTCAACCCGTATCGATTCGCAATCTCAAGCGTTTCATCTGTAAAAACATTACCCGGCGGCACAAAGGTAACAATGGGAACTTGAAAGTAATCCTGCAAAATCTGTTGAGCTTGGCAAATATGCTGGTCCTGTTTGTCGATAGACACCCACTCCCAAAACTCTCTATGGTAAGTCCGATTGCTCGACCAGAGTTGAGGCTTAAACTTATTGCCTTCGAGCACGCAGTGCGTCAGACCGTGATTTGCAATTTCAATCAGTTTCGAATCTACCGCTTCTTTTAGTACCGATGCCTGATCCGGAAATCGATCAGGAAATGGAATCAGGACATCTTCATTCTCTGCCCACGCCGCTGTAACTGCCACTGTGAGTTTGGCGGATGAAGCAGCTAAAAGGTCAGAAATTTGGCACCATTCTTTTACAGACAGTTCGCGATATGGACCCCAAGCCTTGATTCCAGGAAGATACTTCAAGAATAACCAGTTACCCGATATGGCATATCGGCCAATACCGAATCTACGCTTTGAATAAACCTCGTAACGTTTCGTCGACGCACCGACGTCATCAAGTCGCAAGGCAAGAGGCCTGCCGTCGTGATTAGGCCTCACAGATACTGCGTCCTAGTGATGAATTGACTCATTAGCGTATCAATCTGCGAATATTACGAACTCATCCGATCGTAACCTTTAATAAAGAGATCAAATGCTTTTGAGTAACTTCTGAAAATCCAGCCATTTAAACGCGTCCACCGGCGTCGACTTAACACCGCATCTCGTTTGGCGAGCAACTCTCTAAACAGCGCGTGGTACGAACTACAGCAAAGTGTGGCATCGTAAGGATATTCGGACATATTGGCCTTCAGCCTAGAATAGCGGTCACGAGCATTTAATAACCCGACACTGATCGCTCCTTCGTCAAACGCCAAACCGAACTCCGAGCAATACTCTGGCAACGCACCGCTTTGCCGGTATAGCAGTGGCAAACCACACAAAGCTCCTTCAATATGATGCATCCCTGCCGCTTCCCCTACACTCGCCGACACATAGAGATGATGTGACCGTAGCTGGTCGGCAAGGTGACTGCCCGTCAGTGGATCTACCACTCGCGTATGTCGAAACTGCACACCCTCTGGCACTCGTCCCACAAACGTAAATTCAAATAATTCGCTGTATGGTCGTTGGCCTAATAACGTATCGATCTCGAGATAGACATCCGATCCTTTCTTCCAGTTCGTGCTCCAGTGATGAGTAACCACACGTAATTTTTCATTTCGATCCCAAATGCGCCCACCAAAATCATGAAACACCAATCGGTCTGCTCCATTTTTAATGACGACTGGTTCGATTAAAACAAACCCGTCGATTTCATAGGCATCTTGCAGCCACTGTGAAATGAAGACGGTGTGATGCGCACAATGATTTGCAAACGCGAGTCGTCGCGATCGAAAATCGGCTGTTCTTGAATGGCTACTGTCGTTAATTCGCTGCACCACAATAGCCCGAGAATTGATGTTCGTTAGGTAGTACGCAATATCGGCATCGGTAAATGCTGAACTCTCAGAGAAACGACGCGGGTCCGTCAGAAGAATAATATCGATGTCAGGATCGTGCAGATCAAAAAGTACATCAATTCCTCGGTCTCCGAAATAGTTGGCCAAGGTTTTGCCAAACTGCATTCCGCCTCCCCAAGGTCCTTCAACGAATCTCATTCCAAGGGCTATCTTCATGGTTATCGGCAATGTCGACAGTGCTTACTGCTGCATTGCTTCCGCGGCACCAAAATAACATTTACGCATGCAAATGATGGGCCGCCATCGCAATAGTATTGATTGGGCGAAATCAGTAACCGTCATCTGTGCAACTAATCTTGCACATATACACTCTTGCTACTAATGCTACACAACTAAAAGTATCGCTCGGGCAAGATCGTCGCAATAGCGACTATCATCTGAATCCCCATAGGTCACAAAACAAATACGACCAACCTTCTTTGAGAGTCATCGATAAAACACCATCTCTCGCTCCAACAATCCTGCTTTATTCCATTCTTCAATCGACATCCCTCGCGTAAAAAATACCGCTACACCCATATTGTTAACGCTTGATACGCGGTCGGCACGAAATGACATTTGGAAAAGCGCTTAGTGCGAGACGGCTACAGAAATCGGTAACACATCGCTAACGTTGCGATGATAATTAAACGATCAACAACACGAGTCAGGATTGAGCTTCCTGGTTTTAGGAATCAAACCCTCATGTGCACATCCGAAATATGTACTCGGTATACTTCCAATTACTACCACGGGCATGAAAATACACGATTTCGCCAGGGAACAGCTTTCCGAAATCTTCTACGGTTAGAGACCCCACTGGGTCAAGTGGGCTTGGTGTCTGTCGCTCGGGAAATTGAATGACCAGGTACCCACCAGGTCGCAAAATCTGACACCAGGACTCTGCTGTTTTTAAAGCGTCGAATGAATGATCGAATGCATTACTGAACGCGACGTCAAACTTCTGTTCCCATTCCTCCGGAAGTTCGTCAAAAGAACCACTCCATATGTCCGGTCGACGAACTAATGGATTAATTTCAACACCAACACATGATTTGTCAGAAAGATTTCGATATTCACTACGACCGACACTCTCGATAAGTGGAATTCTTGGATTAAATCCGTGCCATTTTTGTTCCAAGCAATGAACTAATTGTCGACGCAGCCAACCACTCAACAGCGCGACCCGAAACAAATCAACTTCCCGGCCATTACGAACGCCGAGGCAAACCACCGGCCCAATCTTTAACTGTTCAGAATATTCACGCTTATTTGACCTGATGATCTCAAGATATCGATGTACATCTCGATACGACGTTTTACAGTAGCTTGATTTATTTACGCTCGCATTGATCTGACGATTTTTGTATTCTTCCCGTGTTTCGTACTGTTTGTACTCCATATGTGATCTACTTTTCTAAAAATTCATCATACGTAATCGTTCGAAGTCCATCAATGGATGGCGCCGCCCACCGAAACGGGTCATGTACTCGTGTAAATCTAATGTTCTCGTGATCCAACAAGGTCTTGATGTTCTCGAATTCGTAAGGCGGCCTCAAATAATAAGGCTTATTGCATACATAGTTAGCATTGAACATATTTCTTGTTCGCCAAAAATAAGCACGGAAATGCAACATAGACTTAAAGATATATGGTGCCGCATACTCAAATGAACCAAGCATCGACATATCCATACCAAAGAACAATACTTCTCTAATAATTGCGGCCGTATCGAATGTTTTCAGGAATGGTCTCGTGAAAAAGTATTGGTTCTTGGGGAACCACACCATAAGAATTCAAATACTCTTTCAAACGAACATTCTTCAGATTAATACCATCGATGCCAGCATTTCAATGCTTCTAAACATCTAGCATGCCCCGATATCCAGTAATCGAGCAGAACTTTGACCATCGACAACACCAACAAATTTAGCGACGTATTGATCTGCTCGTTCTGGATTAAGCGCGAAGGATGACAGTTCACGCCCGGGCAACTCAGCAATGGCTTCAGGGATGTCCGTAGCCGTTGTAACCCCTTCAAAATCGAACGGGCCGTCAGGGCCCAAGTTGAAATAATTTGAAAATCGAACGCGGCTATCACGATCTCGTTTCGTGTCACTACAAAAAAAGTCATCTGCAGGAATACGTATGCTGTAATGTGGCACTCCAAATGCGATGGACGCGAATACGGCATTACTCTGAAAACTCATCGTAAGGTCTGCAATCTTCAAGAGTTCAAATAGCGTCGCAGGATACTCCCCTCCATCAAAAAGTACCAAATCAGACTCCGCCGCCAGGTGTGAATACACTGGTGTTTTTTCTCGAGACTTAACAACCAACAAGGCATCGTTCCGGTCACAAAATGCTCTAAGACTCTTCGCGAACGCACGCTCATTCAAACCATCAAAAACATGCCGAAGATATTCAAACCGTCTTTTGTACGCAATCTGCAATAACTGTTTCAGACGACTGCCTTCCAGAAAAATATGCCTAGGCCAAAAAGCAAGCGAACTGATCGCTGCAAATGGCAATAAGCACACGATCCTTTTATCTTTAGGAATTCCATATTTTTCTCGCACATGCTCAGAACTAATAGAAGCTTGTTGGTCAAACTCTGGAACACCGACAAATGTCGTCTTTTCTTCAAGTGTTCTCTTGAAGACGTCGCAAGACTTGTCTAGAAGACCGGTCGTCCGGTAGTACTTAACAGCATAATCAAGCCACCAAGGACTGTACATAGCTATCCCGGTCGCGGACAATAATTGCTTAGGAGACTTACCCCAAAAAATCTCGGCATTGTGCTGAAGTTCGATATACCGACCCGAGAATTTCTCAGCCAACCCTTTAGCCCCACCATCTCCACTGAAAACAACATCTACCTTCGTTCGCTCAGGTAATTGTTCGAGTTCGCCCTGCGACTGAAAACATCGAACCTGAGGCGCGCCATTACAAAACACAGGGACGTGCTTCTCAGTAGGAAATTGATAGGCTTTGAGCCCCGTTTGCGGATGACTATAATCATGCCAACATTCAACGTCCCACCCGCGGTTAAACGCCTCTTCAATGGCAGAGGCAAAAAACCGATACTGTGAAATTCGCCAGATGATAAATGCAACTCTCAGCTACCTAACCTCCAACTAAGTGGTCCATGGAAATGCCTGGTCCGCCAGACACACGCGTCAGGTGAAACCCAACAAGACGGACGTTTCTGTCCTGACAACGCACTGTGTAACTCGACTCACCGCCAAGCAATGCCCGGACATCTTCAAAAGCGTTAAGTAGGTCTACCCGAACACACCCATTACGGGGCACTGGCAAGATGTGCTCAACAGAACGACCGTCTTTTCGGAACACTTGCACTTGGGTCTCAGAGTACTCATCAGAATCATGGCCGCAGGTTGGATAGGTAAGAATAAGCTCCGAAAGATCCAGCCATTTAATGGCGTCCATCGTCATCGGCTTACGATCTCATCTCGTTTAGCAAGTAACTGGCTAAAAAGACTGTCGTACGAGCCGCAGCAACGTTCGGTGTCATAAGGATATTCAGACATATTAGCCTTCAGTTCCGAATACCTCTCGCAGGCGTTAAATAAACCGACACCCACTTCTCCCTCATTAAACGGCAAGCCGAACGTTGAGCAATATTCTGGCAATGAACCACTTTGTCGGTACAACACTGGCAAAGCACATAGCGCTGCTTCAATGTAATGCATTCCTGCCGGCTCTCCGATAGCCGCCGACACATAGGCATGGTGCGTCCCGGTGAGTGGTGCTACCACTCCTGCATTACGAAACTGAGCATTCGATGGAACTCTCCCAACAAACGTAAAATCGAACAACTCGCGGCATGGTTGTTGGTTCAACAACACGTCGATCTCGAGATATACATCAAAGCCTTTCTTCCAGTTCGTGCTCCAATGGTGAGTCACAACACGCAATTCTTCATTTCCATCCCAAATACGACCACCAACACCATGAAACACCGCTCAGTCTGCTCCATTGTGAATTACGACGGGCTCTATTAAAGAGAATTCATCACGTTCATAGTCATCCTGCAACCAATTCGAAACGAAGACCGTCTGATGCGCACAATGATTGGCAAGCGCAAGTCGTCGCGATCGAAAATCAGAATCCCTCGAACTGCTGTTATCGTTAACTCGCTGTACCACAATCGCCTGGGGATTGACGTTCGTTAGGTAGTAAGCGATATCGACATCGGCAAATGTTGAACTACTAGAGGAGCGAGGCGGGTCAGTCAGAAGAATAATGTCAATTTCAAGATCGTGTAGATCAAAAAGGACATCATTTCCTTGTTCCCGGAAGTAAGCGGCGAAGGCTTGACCAAACTGCATTCCACCTCCCCATGGTCCTTCTATCAAACGCATTCCAAGGGCTATCTTCATGATTATCAGCAATGTCAACAGTGCTTGCTACTGCATTGCTTTCGCAGTAGCAAACAAAGCACTAATAAAAATCAGCGGGATCCCGCATGTAAATAGCGAACCACCATCACAACAGTATTGACCCGGCGAAATCAGGAACCGTCATCGGTGCGACTAATCTTGCACAGATACACTCTTGCTACTAGCACCACACAACTAAAAGTATCGCTCGGGCAATATCGTCACCAAGTCACGGTAATCCCGTCGCAGTGAACGGATCTTCAAGTAATCGCCGTCCCACCCCATACAAATTCTTCCGCAATAGTATCGATTGATATACGACGCAATTTCCGGTGGATAATCTTCCCGTTGATATGTGGTGAAATGTCTGCGCACTCGATGCATCCCATCAGTGAACCATTTCTCAAAACCAAGCCAAGCCGGCATCCCCCCCCAAATAACTTCAAGCGGGGTACCTGCGTAGGGTAAGTCGATTGCGTCGTACATCTGGTAACGATCGAGACGATCACTTAGGCATTCGAGAAACGACCGACTCATAAAGTGCGACACCGCACATCCGAACCACTCTGGAGTCTCCACTCGATGATACGCAACACCGCCTTCCCGCTCCGTTTGTACTACTGACGACACCGGCCAATGTTTCCCTTGCACAAATACACGCGGGACACTTGGCTCTTCCACGTCTCCACAGCACCAATGCAGTCGCATCCTTGCTAAGGATCGAAGCGCGTCTATCCGTCCTGGAACACTTCGCAGCGCCACTGCCAGCATCCTAGCTACGGAACCATCTTGCTCGTACAGACGTCCTGATAATTGTTGAATCCTCGCGCGATTCTTCCATGTCGTTTCGGTGTAGGACAACAAATCAGGAACATGGTTCTGAGTTTCTGCAGCATAATCTGATCGCCAATGATCAAAAATAGTTTTAAATTCTTGATCCCGACAAAAGATCTCGAAGGTCTCACGAATCATCCGATCATGGAAATAATCATGATGTGTTGGATGCTCATTTCGTGTGTTGTAGTTAATAAAGTCTTTTTTAGGAATTCGTCGCTTTTCATGCCCAGAAGTGATGAAGTCGACACCTTGGCGTCTCGCGAATGCTAATAGCGAGGAAAGTAAATTCGGACGTGCCAATAACATCCCCTCCCCCACAAACAGCGTGTAGTCATAGTCACGCCACAGGTTGTCGCGAATAAACTTGTACCACGCGCCAGAGTCAAGAGCGTGGTCGTTCTCATATTCGAGGTAATGCACCCGACGACCGTTTAAAACACAAATTTCTTCGACCCGCTCGTCATACGCACTAAGTTGAATATTGGCTCCGCTTGTCTTCGCAACCATTCGATACTCGTCGTATCCGGATAAATCACGCTCGCCATTTCCTTTATTGAAAATGATAAACACATCAGCCTCTTCATAGTCCTGAAGAACGAGCGTGATAAGCGTAGACATCACAAGCCATGGCTTGTGATGTACACAGATAACGATGGCTAATTTATGTGCCATGAGAGCTACTTCGTTTCGTCTGGTCCGTCTTCATGGCCTTGATGCCAGGCCAGGGCAACCGACATAAACTCCACCCAAATAATGCCATCGTCTTCGGACTGATACGCCCGGCGCGCAAGGCTTTGCCTAGGTGCCACCGAGCGGACCCCATATCTTGGCCGTTCCTTAGGAGAAGTTCTCCATATCGAGCATGAACGATCGCCCGCAAATCAAACTCCGAAAGAAATTTCTGGAAATCTCCGTCCGCCGACTCTAGTAAGCCGTACGAATCTTCGCCGTTATTCCGTCTCTCAACAGCAAATGCCAGAGCAATCGAGCTCAGCATTAATTGATCAGTCCGTCTAGTGCAGTAGATACCTTCCGGATTTAAGCGCCACTCATACAGAACGTCTGAGACATTATCGAGACCAAACTGTTCGGTGAGTCTGAGCCACAAATCGAAATCTTGAGACGCGGTAAATGCGAGCCGATAGCCGCCGACGGCTACAACGGATGCTCGGCGCATCATCATCGATCCGTGAACTGGTGTACTCCGTGTTGACAGTAAAGAATTTCGAATCGTGTCCGTTCCCCGTTCACCCATAATGGTCTTTATCCGCCGGCCGCTATGGTCGATCACAACGGTGTCTGAACCCACCGCCGCTATATCTGGATGAGAGTCAAGAAATGCAGTTTGAAGTGCAAACCGATTTGGCCTTGATCGGTCGTCCGAGTCCTGTCGCGCCAAATAACGGCCACGGGCTTCAATGGTTGCGCGAATCAAAGACTGCGTCAAACCGCTCCGCCGTTGACGGCAAAGCCTAATTCGAGAATCGGTCCGGACTAAAGTGTCTACGAGCGATACAGTGCCATCATCTGAACCGTCGTCAACAAGTATTAGTTCAAAATCTTCATATGTTTGCTCGAGTACGCTCCGTACAGACTCTTCAATGTACCGTTCGTCATTGTGAACTGCCAAAATAACACTCACAATAGGCGTCATCTAATCACCGACTCCGTCCGGCAAAGCCTCTCAATAATTCGCACCTCTTGCTCAACGGCAGCACGCAGAGAATGATGCTTACCGATGTATCGAACCGCTTCTTGTCCAAGCCGTTCTCGAAGAACGACATCCTCAAGCACCGCTTGGATCGCACCATGAATCTCTTCGATTGACAGACCACACAAATAACCGTTTCGGTTGTGCGTCACTACTCCAGTGATCCCGGGACTTTTTGTCGCGATAACCGGCACACCACATGCCATAGCCTCTAGTAATGCCTTTGGAGTTCCTTCGTATATTGAGGGCATTACAAGTGCCTCATTTTGAATAAGTAAGTCCGGTAACTGTTCGTGTGCAACCGTACCCAAAAAGTCCACACTTAAATTCAACCGGCTTACCTCGTGTTCGAGTTGAGAGCGAAGCGATCCGTCACCAATGACGGTTAAATGCACGGACTCTAATCCAACGAGCGCGTTTAACAGCGCCATGGGATTCTTCTGCTCCTCTAAGCGTCCCACAAACACCAACCGGCCCGGCTTACTGGCTACCGCTTGCGAAGGTTTAAATCGATCAAGGTCAACATAATTACCAATAGTAGTAATCGAACGCGCCTTTAATAGATGGCGCCTCTCTACTTCGCACGCGTCTTCCGACGACGACACAATAATCGCATCAGCCGATCTCAGGACCACACGCTCTAAGCTTGTTGACAGCCATCGTCTAACATAGCCGGCGCCCAGTCTCTCGACAAACTCTGACCAAATGTAACCGCACCGAACCAATAATTTGCCGCCAAATAACGCCTTAGCTACAAGCGCACACCACCCCCCATTAATCTGATTTGTCTTAAAAATCGATATATTTCTCAAGGCTGCACGGTGAAGGTACGGGGCCAATACACTGTAGACGTTTGGTGGCAATGACCAACGATTCGATAAAATTTCTATTGAAGAAAGATTCTGACAATAGCGACTCTCACCTGAATCACCATAGGTCACAAAACAAACACGGCCAATTTGTTTTGAGAGTCGACGATAAAACACCATCTCACGTTCCAAGAGACCCGCTTTATCCCACGCTTCAAGCGACATACCACGAGTAAAAAACACAGCCATGCCAACCCGGGGAAGGTCTACTTCTTGGTCAGTATGCGTTGCCATCAATTGAAATATTTCCCACCACGGCTTAGCCTGTGACACCAGTCCATTGACATCTAATTGGACACTCACAATAGACGCTCGTTACAGTGCCTCGAGTCACAATGACTTTCTCAGCTGATATAACTCGCCGATCGTCATGCTCGGCGTATTTAGTTGGTATCTATGTACTTAAACGCGACCATGGTAATAACAATTTATTCTTTGCAGTCCATGCCGTGCTAAAACACGTGACACCTGATGCCCACTATTCATTAAACAATTCTTCAAATGAAATCGTTCGAAGTCCATCAATGGATGGCGCCGCCCACCGAAACGGGTCATGTACTCGTGTAAATCTAATGTTCTCGTGATCCAACAAGGTCTTGATGTTCTCGAATTCGTAAGGCGGCCTCAAATAATAAGGCTTATTGCATACATAGTTAGCATTGAACATATTTCTTGTTCGCCAAAAATAAGCACGGAAATGCAACATAGACTTAAAGATATATGGTGCCGCATACTCAAATGAACCAAGCATCGACATATCCATACCAAAGAACAATACTTCTCTAAATCCCATGTAATGCAACAATGGGTAAAGGCCTATAGCTGCCGAATTAACAAACTGAACATTCCGAAGCCTTAGAAGTTCTCTTGAGTCGTCAGGGTTGTAATAGCGACCTATATCAAAACTTTCCGTCTCCGTTGCCTGTTCGAACAGATGTAATTGTTTTTTAGAGTCAAAGTGACTTGGAAAGTGCTGAGCCAACAATTCCTTGTTAGTAATAACTTTCACCTCTTCACCGAGCTGAGCTAGAAGATCGAACGGTGATTCGGGCATAACTACTTCTGACTTCCATTTGAATTTTTTGTGCAACCCTCTATCAGGCTGCCACGATTCAAAATAGTCAGGAAAATTGTTCTGCATGTCATGCAGAATTGGATGGAATTTTTTCCGGAGAAACCATTTCGGATCTAGCCCCGCCAAGAATGCTCGAAGGATGAAATTGTGGAGAGAGTTCCCATGACACTTTTCTGGAAAAAGCATCAAATAGTAATCTGGTTGTACGCGGCCGGACAGAAACCATTTTGTTAGTGCCTGAGCTTCAAGAAAGATTGTGTAATTTTTTTCTCTAAGTTTCTTGAAATCAAACCCCTGCTCAAACAGCGACGGTCCGCCGAAAATTATTGCTGCCGTATCGTTTCGATGCTGATTTTTGAGGCTCTTCATACGATAGTCCTTACTTTAGACGCTTAGAACCTCTATTAATAACTTCTGCAACTACTGACAAACATTAGTGCCTCGACGCCGCGTATGTAAGATAGTGGCACTCGATCTTGCTCAGATATCTAATTGATTTCGCTATTAATTAAATACGAACAGTTCACTACTGTCTTGGGCAAGATCCTTGAAACAAATTAGATCTTTAACTGGGCGTCGTACAATGATCGGTAAGTAGGGCTAGTCTTTAGTAACTCTTGACTCGTTCCAGTGGCTTCTACTTCACCTTGATTTAGAACAATAATGCGATCTGCATTTACTATCGTTGAAAGGCGATGAGCAACCACAATTGCCGTCGTTTGAGTTACAAGCGGATCGATAGCAGCCTGCACACTTTGTTCTGACATCGTATCCAGCGAGCTTGTTGCCTCATCAAAAATCAGTAACAACGGTTTATGAGCGACGGCTCTCGCGATTGAAACGCGTTGACGTTCTCCGCCCGACAGCCGAATACCTCGATCGCCGACAACGGTATCGTACTGCTTCGGAAGCTTCATGATGAAATCATGCGCATTAGCAATCTTCGAAGCATCCTGAATATCAGATTCCGTCACATGATTACGGCCGTATCGAATGTTTTCACGAATGGTGTCGTGAAAAAGTATTGGTTCTTGGGGAACCACACCATAACAATTCAAATACTCTTTCAAACGAACATTCTTCAGATTAATACCATCGACTGTAATTTCCCCGGCACTCGGATCATGCATTCTAAGGATCAAATCGGTAAGCGTAGACTTACCACTCCCACTCGGACCAACGACTGCTACAAATTCACCTTTGTTGATCTCGACAGTAATGTTTCGTAATGCAACATGGTCACCATAAGCAAAAGTTACATCCTTAAACGCGATCGCCTTCTCAAAGCCATCCTTTAGTAAATGCCCATCGACAATAGAGGAACGAGTCGACATTAATTCGTGAATACGCCCGTACGACGCTTTAATCGACTCGATCCAGAGCGTGTTGGTTCCCATATGGTTAATCGGTGTAATGAGTAAACGCCCGACATAGGTGAACAACAACAAACCTTCAAAGCTGAGAAGCCCAGCGTTCATCTGTTGGAGCGAGATTGTAAACACTCCAAGAATGCCTACCGCATCAAGAATGGATCGGAGAGGCACCTCAAGTTTTAACGTCCGGGCTTGTCTAAACATCGAAGTTGCTAAATGTTCAAGAGTTTCTTTTAACTTTGACATCTCAAAGTCATTGACACCGAACGACTTTGTTACGCGAATTCCAACGAACGATTCTTGTAGGGCTGTTGAAAAGTCTGCTGCTGCATCAGTTTCACGTCGAACAAGCCTCTGGATAGGCCGTCTCATAAAACCCGTCAATACAAACTGCATCGCCAGTAGCACCATAGCTCCGAACGTCAACCAAAGGCTTGTGCTAAACAAGTAGACAGAATAAAACCCGATTTGGACTATGCAGTTAAGCAGTGCGCGAATCAGACCACTAAGCCCCAAAGCCGAAGTAGAGGCATCTCTTGTCACTCGAGAGATTAGTGCGCCAGATTTTTGATTCGAGAAAAACGTAATATCTTGACGAAACAGATGAGCAATCAAATCGGATTGGATTAATTTTGAATATCGAACTTGAAGCCACTGAGCGCCACACTCAGCAGCGTAGGTCAACACCGCTGCGCCCATTGCCTGCACGAGGAATAGCGAGCCGAGCAACACAAGAACCTGGTCGGTATCTCGCCTGCCCGAATCAGAAACCCACTCCATTATCCTCGCGCCGAGAAGATTTAGATCGAAAAACGCCGCACTACTTGGAATTTCCTGCGTAGCGGATCCAACAATATTCGCGAGTAACGCAGCCAAAATCATCGGCTGTATAACCACCATAGCGTTAGAAACTACGGTGAGAACCACGACCAACAGCAATACCCATATATGGCGTTTGGCATAACGCCTTAAGAGCCACTGGAAGACACCGGAATCAGATGAGGTCATGTCGAAGTTATCAGAATCCTTTGTATCAATTCTGAACAAGCACAAGTCGTCCCTAGTAAGTCAGTAAGGCTCTTCACTCAAACGGCCTTTAAACAGACGTTTGCAAAACATCCATGCCGATCTGAAGACCTTGACTTTCGCTAGCAATGATCAAAGAAATAAGAAACAATCGAATAGCACTGCGATACAGGCATGGCCTGGCTGGCGCCAACCCTCAAACTAAGCGCAAATCAATGAATCCTCAACCGTCGACAATCTGACCTTTGGTATTGACGCCACACTCTTTCCACTCAGTCTTCGTCATAGACCACTCGAACCACTGCCTTCAAAATGCCGATCAACTAAAGTCACGTCAGGTCCGACATCCGTTACCAATTTTCGACCTAAATACCGCTCAATTGCATAAGGTGGAATACCAGTGCCTGGCTCCTTAACCGTGACATCTGTCTCTACCAACACGTGTCCCTTTATGAGAGATCGAACACTGACCAACGACCGACGATAGGAATCCCGTGACACTTGCTCGCTAGCCAATACTCGCTTTTCGGGTGTCCCGATCGCTTTTTCGACGGTTCGTATATCTTGGCACAACGTTAACAACTCTTGCGGAGATAGAGATAATCCGTGATCGAACCCGATCATTTTCTTGTCTAATGTAAAGTGTCGCTCAATCGCGGTAACATTCTTAAATACTGCCGCTGCTGAAACAACAGTTCCCTCCTCGTGACCAGAGTAGCCAACAAGGCAGCTATATCGATCACGAAGATAGTCGATGAGTGACATTTTTGTATCTTCATCTTTCTGTGGATAGGAAGAGACGCAGTGCATAAGAACAAAGTCACTGTGGCACTTACGAATTTCGGCAACTGCAAGGTCAACCTCATCGGCCGTTGACATGCCAGTCGACAAAAACAATGGTTTTTTCGTTTCTGCAACGCGGCGAAGCATCGGGAAGTCTGTCATCGAATGACTCGCGACTTTATAGCACCCTACTTCGAGTTGTTCACACACGTCGACTGACTGCAGGTCAAACGGGGTAATCATAAACACCAAACCATGCTGCTCGGTGATCTCTTTGAGTTTGGCGAACTCATCAAGAGTTAATTCATGTCGCTCACGAACGTCTCGATAGGTCTCACCTAATTCTCTAAAGGGTGACGGTGTCGTGTCATACACTACGCTGGTCGCCATTTGGTCGACATCGCGACGCTGAAACTTGACACAATCAGCACCCGCTAGTGCAGCAATTTCGATCATTCGTTTGGCAATGTCAAAGCTACCATTATGATTTAGACCGGCCTCTGCAATAATAAAAGTCGGTTTCCCGTGGCCTATCTCCTTGACAACCGCTGTGCCTTTTTTCGCATTAGGTGCTGACGAAATCCGCATAACGTGACTTCCAGTGCCCACATCTCCTCCTATAATTCGTCGGTAAAGCTCAGCATTATATTTGTGCTCAAAGAACACCGGCCCCGACTGTACGATACCGCCAGTAAAATGGTAACTTCTGAATCGTTCATAATTTACAAGTGATTGGCTAAGCTTGTTTACATCTGGATGATCAACAGGAACATGTGTTGCCGAAGCATAAACATCATAGGCAAACATTGCTCCTGACTCATGACAGCGATAGGCGAAATCGATGTCGTCCATACCATATAGACCATCAAACGACTCATCAAATTTAAGTCCGTGTCGATCCAGAAATTTCTTATCAAGGGCTAGGTTGCAACCAAACGCATACAAAAACGGTTTTGCAGACCAACTGCCATCCTGAAACACATGGTAACGCTCATCAGACGCCACGCCGAGATGAGGCGACCGGATACGACTACCGACACTACATTGAACGCCATTTTCTAGATTCGCAATGTGACGTTCAATCAATGTCGATGATGGCAACATGTCACCATCCAACAATAGAACACGATTTGATCTCGCAACACCAAGACCGTCATTCCGACTACTGTTTAACGTAAAACCTCTATCGGAACGACGTATGTACACCCAATCCAGTCCAACCTCTTCACACGTCGCCTCAATCGCCGCGCCGAGACCATCAGCCGATCCATCATCGACAAATATCGCTTCAAAATCTTGGCACGATTGGTGCAGCAAACAGTCGACAAATTTCGGGAGGTACTCGACTTGGTTGTACCACACGGACACAACCGATATAGTGCGATCAGTCATTAGAACACTAATGGTGCCGGTACTCACCGAACGGATCTACCAACATCCTTCCACATGGATTCAGCCATGAAAAATTCTTCCTCCGTATCAATGTCGAATGTCTCCAACCCGCTCGGAATTTCAATATAGCGAACATCACTCCAATCCCAGTACCAGCCCGTTCGAAGGAAATGTTCCTTACTGAAAAAGTAAAACACGTGCCCGAATTCATAGACAGGTGAAACTGCTTTGGTGTTAATCGTGGTGAGATCTACATCGAAATTAATTGGAGACCCATCCAATCTCACGAAGTAGTTCTTTGCTCGAAATACTCCAAACGCCGGCCGTCGATCACTCGCGCAGGACTCTAGAAAATCAATAATCGATTTAGATCGAAGAAAAGGCGTGCATGCATTAACCTGCAAGAAATAATCGTAGGGTTGATCGTTGATAAATGAATAGATTTCCTTGGCGGGCTCGTCAATAAGCGCGGAGTGTCGAGTACGTTTTACAAATGGAACTTTATGTTGTTCGCACATACTTTCAAACACATCTTCATAGCCCGCAAAAAACGTATTCTGATCAAGGCCAGCGAGTTTAGACAAGAAAATGTCTGTAAGGGTAGTGTTATGAAACGGACGGATCATCTTATTAGGACACCGACTGCTAGCCAATCGACTACATGACCAGATTGCCACATCATTATTTTTCACGGTTAATTCCCCCTATTAACTGTCAGCAAATCACAACAATTAGACAGTTCCAATAAATCGACTGCGTCATCAATACTAGGATTGGGCTGCCAACCAGCAAGAAATTTGTTATCAGCAGGAATTTCATTTCGTACTGTTTCTCTAAACGTATCAATATCGATCTCTTCTGTAATCATGACGTGACCATTCCCCAAAGCCCTTTATACGGTTAGCACTTCGGCTACTCGCCGTGCCCCCATCCCATCTATTGTTGACTGGGCAGTGCGACTCAAACGCTGCCGTAGGCTCGCATCACTTACAAGAACCCCAAACAATCTCGATAGATCATTCGGCGACTGCCCTGACTTAGAAAATTCTGAAAACAACAGTGCCCCGGCGTCCGCCAGCGCTCGCGCGCCAAGACGTTGATTATCAAACAAAGCAACCGCTAGCAGTGGCGTGCCTGTCGCTACAAGCTCATACGCAGTTTGACCACCTGCAGTTACAGCAACGTCATTAGCCATCATCAAATCGTACAAATCTTCAGGCTCATCAAAAAACCTGAGTTCTCGAGAAGTAGATAAAACAATTTGTTCTATTTCGTCACGATTCACAAAATATGGACCGATAACAACATTAAATGTGCACTTTTTATTGATGACAGTGTCAAGTTGTCGCACAAGTTGAGGCATTACACCAAGTGGATCGTCGCCACCCACACATAGCAACACATTGTTAACAGCAGGACTAATCTCTTTAGCTGATACATTCCAAAACTGCTGTCGCAAAAGCGCGTAACGCGTACCGAGTAAAAACTGCGTGTCGCCTTCGGCTGGTTCATACGGCAGTTGTTGGGCATGTGCACCTCCATTGATAAGAACGTGCGCACTACTTGGTCCATGCGTGTCATCGTTAATGACGACTACTCGAAACCCACCATTCCGAAGTTTTTCAACAAACCCATTTTTGACGGCATATGAATCGACAATGATTGTCCAACATCCATAATTTCTTGCGCTGGATTCTGTACGTTCGTAGTCCTGTACCCCTCCTCGCTCAAGATTACCCATCGAATCGCAATGGAAATTCGACCGCTTAATACGCTCAACATCTTCCTCAGAAGCAGATAAGAGAAATATAACTCGTGCGCCTCGTTGATGAAGCGCTTCAGACAAGGCCAAACACCGGTGTAGATGTCCAAGTCCTATTCCAGATCCAGCATCAACACGGATAAGAAAAGAATCGTTTTTCACCAAATGTCCAAAGTGCAAGAGCTAGTGAAGCGCCAGGACCCACCGAACGGCTCTGTAGCTGTTTTTATCAACAAATCCATCATGAACAAAACCGGCGGATTTAAACATTTTCATCGATGACACATTATTGCTTTTCACATACCCAACTAGCGGTAGCTTTGACCCTTCGCGATCGCGATACAAGCCACATCCCGACTTCAACACAGTAGCGCCGAGCCCTGCACCACGACAGCTGCGATCAAGGCTGATATTAATCGCAACCTCTCCCGCCGACTTACTCTCTCTTTCGAATCGAACCTGCCCGATCAGCCTGCCGTCCGCATTTACAGCAATATAAAGATGAGAATTACTATCTCGCAATCTGGCATCAAACCATGCAGCGTGTAGGTCCCATGAAATCGGTTCACTTTGAAAAGAAGCCTCGCGCACACCAGGTTCATTTACCCACCTCCAAAGCACTTCCCGATCCTTCGGTTCTACCAAGCGAAGCGTTACCGAGCGACACTTATCAGTCGACGTCATCAGATTGGATGCCTGTATCAGCAGGAATAAATCGCGCCGCTTTACGGCCAAGCAATCCGTGGTAATCACGCGGAGAAAACCCGTACTGATTGTTTCCGCACCGGAGCACGGCGATGTTATCCGCCGCGAATGATTTTCCTTTTTCAATATCTACAACGGAAAAAATAGTTCTGCGGGCAAACGAACGAAGCTCTTCTTCAACAGTTCCGGTTAACTTTTCTTTCATGCCCAATGCTTGCTCAGCGCCGCGTATCTGTTGCACCATCAACGACAATTCAGTCGGTTCAACCGCAAATGCATGGTCAGGGCCAGGTAATTCATTACTCACAGTAAAATGCTTTTCAATAATGGATGCTCCACATGCCACAGCGGTTACCGGACCTACGATCGGATCGCGAGAATGGTCAGACAGGCCAACCGGCACATTAAAGTGTTCCGCAAGTGTCGTCATCGCACGAATATTTAATGTGTCGAGAGGAGCCGGATACGAGGCCGTACATTGCAACAGGATTAGATCATCATTGCCCGCCTGACGGCACGCTTCGACCGTCGCCTCTACCTCTGCTAAAGTCGCCGTTCCAGTTGAAATGATTACTGGTTTGCCTTGCTTACATACATGTTCAACAAGCGGAAGGTGTGTCATTTCGTACGAGGCGATTTTGAACGCCGGTACATATGGAGCTACTTGCTCGACTGACTCTTCATCGAAAACCGAAGCAAGGAAAATCAAACCGTGGGTTCTTGAATGTTCCGCAAGAATAGGTATCCATTCATACGGCATTTCCATTGCCGATATGATGTCGTAGATCGCATTCGGTGATTTTAAATAATTACTGACCCCAGCATTCCTGGGATACATACGACTCGCACGAAATACCTGAAACTTAATCGCATCGGCACCGCAACGTGCAGCGATGTCAATTTGCCGACGCGCTAAATCAAGATCGCCATTGTGATTACTTCCTGCTTCAGCAATAACAAAACACGGCGAACCACAGCCAATCGATTTACCTTCAATACGAACAGCCTTCATATCCCCCACATCTCTTACTGAATTTGTACGCTGCGGCACGAATACTCTACAGCCAGCACGACATCCTTAAGCCTCTAATTCAGCGAGTAATCGACTACTGCTACGACCATCATTAGGTCCAATAAACTTGGACACATAAAGTTTCGCTCGACCTGGGTCAAGAGCAAACGACGCCAGGTCTCGATCTGGTAAATCCGTTATGGCTTCGGAAATATCCGCTGCGGTGACAACGCCCTCAAAATCAAAGGGTCCCTCAGGCGTTCGTTGGAAATAATTATTCATTCGCAGCCGACCATGACAGCTTTTTTTAGAAGTTTCTGTCGAACATTATCCTGTCGCTCATTAAGACCACCGACTGCTTGGCATAATCTAACCACCAAGGACTATACATAGCCGTAAAAGTAGCAGATTGCATTTGCTCGAGTGACCTTCCCCAAAACATTTCGGCATTGTGCTGGACTTCGATATATTTAAATGTACAATTTCCACTTAAACCTTTACCGCCCCCGTCACAACTAAGAACAACATCTGTTTTCGTTTCAACTGGAAGTTTCTCAAGTTCTTCCTGTGATCGAAAGCTTCTAACAGTTGGTTGTCGATTCTTAAATATCGGAACCTGATCTAGCTGAGGAAACTGATAACCCTTAGATCCGTTTTTCGGATGCTCATAATCATGCCAGCATTCAACACTCCACCCCCGGGCTAATGCTTCTTCGATAACGGGCGCAAGAATCCGGTAGTGTGAAATTCTCCAAATGATGAAACTAGCTTTCAATTACCTACCCACCAACTAAGTGGTCCATAGAAATGCCTGGTCCGCCAGACACACGCGTCAGGTGAAACCCAACAAGACGGACGTTTCTGTCCTGACAACGCACTGTGTAACTCGACTCACCGTCAAGCAATGCCCGGACGTCTTCAAAAGCGTTAAGTAGGTCTACCCGAACACACCCGTTACGGGGCACTGGCAAAGTGTGCTCAACAGAACGACCGTCTTTTCGGTACGCCTGCACTTGGGTCTCAGAGTATTCATCAGACTCATGGCCGCAGGTTGGATACGTAAGAATAAGCTCCGAGCGAACATTGCTGTCACAGAGCATGCGCGCGAACAGTCTGGTGCCTAGAGGACGAAAATACTCGTTACGACCCTGAACATTGTAAGCGGCACTGCCTACATGCGTTGATGCGCTATGGTGCTGACCGGAACGCACAAATGGCAACCAGTCAATTTGTCGTGGGAAGGCTTTCGTTTGATCGTTCCACGGAATCCATGCAACAGCCTGGCCAATAAAATCCGTGACGCCTAACCATTCTGAAAAGTCCACATTCAAACATTCGCCATAGGACAGGGTTACGTCGCGACGAACGACCGGTTCATCGGCACCCTCAGACGGATACACATCAACGCGGAATGTTCGGGTTTCGGCTGGAGGGCCCGCCGTGTTCGACAGAAAAAATCCAGACGCCAGACCACCTCCGATAATGACAGGAGCAACAACCGTCGGATAACACCCCATTTCTGCATACATTGCTGTCGGGATACCCGACCATTCTTCATAGTTATGGTTGTGGTCCACAGTCGCATGATTCACAGAGGTAATGTCAGAATCTCGATGTTCCAATGCGTAAAACAATCGATGCATCTTGAAAGGACTGGTCACCTTAAGGTGCCCAGCTTCTCCTTGCAGATGCTCGGAGGCATTGCCGAACACATCAGATACGCGATACATTTTTGATCCACCACGTGGAGGCAATGACACTTGTGCCGCCAAACTTTTGCCGAGCAAGTTGAACAATTCAACTGTAAGGGACTTCGCCAAAAGCTGATCCTTGCCCATGTAGTGACCAAGTACAACAAACTGAGTTGACCACTCTGAGTCCTCATGAACGCGGGCCGTATGCATTCGCTGAGAAAATAAATAGGGCGTTTCAGCTCCTTGACCATGTACTGATGAGATCGATTGCGTGCTTTTCTCCTCACCTGACAAGTAATCCGCAACCAGTTGCACCGGATTTTCGGGGTTCAATCCGTCTTCTTCGATTCGGAAGGCAGCGACTCCTTCGAAGTCAACGACACCAACACCCGCCAACCAGTCACGCACATCCACACTCACACTGCCGTCAGGAGCTATCTCTAGTTCTCGTGTGAGAAGACCCACCCCATTCGAATCGCGAAGTTCAACAGCTAACTTGACAGCCTGCAAGCCATAGTTCCAACTCCAATAGTTATGGAGCGAAAGTAAGGTCGTTTTGTGAGGAGAGCTACACGCGTGAACCAAGGCAGTCTGACGGCCAGTAGAAATATCTACCTGGTCGACATTTGAAGAAATTACATTGTCTCCAGTCCAATAAGTCATTACCCCACCTCTACACCGTAAAACTTAGCTGAAAATCGACAAACGTTGAATGACGCGGACAACTACTCATACCGACCAATAGTCACGCTCAAGAAATTCCGTAGTCGTCAAGTCGCACACGCGATAAGTACGACGACATAGTTTGCGTCCATGTCGTTGAAAGAACACGCTATGTTGTATCTCACAATCAAGAAATGCTGCGAATACGGGTACGCTCCGACAGCGCTTTGACTAACTCAGGGTCCGTCTTGTACTTCAGTGTGAGATGGCTGTTGTGACCTGCAAGCTCAGGGTCCTCATCGAGAATTGAAAACACGTTCCGGATGTTCGGTTCCATCTCTCTCTCGTTTAGCTTGCCATACAACCGCTCAAATAATTCAAGATCTTCTTGGTAATCGAGTGTCAAACGATAATCCCGCACTAAATCAGCAGGGAGGTCCGCAATCTCCACCTTGAAAATATCAGTGTTATTGCGCAAGTAGTACGTCATATACTCCGAATACTCGGCCTCACCTATAAGCTCAAGAATTCGACGAAGTGCTTCGACGTTGTAAATTTCCGCACACGTTCCGACCGCACCCTCACGAGCGGCAGTGTAGTCTGCCCCACAACTAAAATGTCGTTGCAAAAGAAACGTCGTTATCTCTGGTGACACTACAGGGCAATCAGCAGTAACCCGAACCACCACATCAATGCCAAGTGCATCGCAAGCCCCAACATAACGCCGAATCACATCATCAGGATCACCCGGCCAAAACTCTACCTCTCCATCCAATGTGTGGTTTCGTAATACAGAATCTTCCTCTAGACTCGATGTGGCCAGTACGACTACATCCACACCTGAAAACATTTTGCAATTCACGAGACACCGTTCGACGGAAGACATACCTTGAATAGGAAGTACGGCCTTTCGCTTAAGTCGAGATGATTTAAGACGACACGCTACAACAGCGCCGACTGTCGCTCGCTGAAACACACTATGTGGAATCGTAGAATACGGTTCGAGCGGCGTATTCAGAATAAATCGATCGTCTTGTAGTTTGTCAATCGATTTTTTCGTTAAACCTGACTGCGCTGTACGGCGGTATACAACATCATCATCTGAAATCAATTGCCCCTTCCGTAATGTTGTCCGAACAACAGGTATCTGAAGCGTCGACTTCAGATAGTACGCTTCATTTTCTGACACAAAATCACTAGTAAAACATGTTGCCGCCAGTTCTAACTCACTCGCAAGAACTTGCAGTTCAGAGATTTCTAAAGCCGACTGAAAGTCATATTCCGCCTCTGCCCGAGAAAGACAGACATGCTTCTCAATAAATTCACACCCCAACACCGTCGCAAGTAAAGGAACCCGGGAAGCAAACGCATGTTGCCCGTCACAGTGGTCGGCGAAACACAACAACTGCTCCGGAAAAGCCTTTCGGATTGCCAAAATTTTATTTAGCGCTGTGTCCTCAAGTTTTGTCGGATATGACTGAAACCCGAGTTGGAGAACGAGTCGTTTAACATCTAAATCTAAAAATTTTCCGATAATCGGTTCGACCTCAAAAAGCTCATACCCAGACACATTGACCAAAAGTGTCTGGTCACTCAAATCGAGAACCTTCAGACCAGCATAAACTTCCCGATTGTCGAGAACGGAAGGTTGGAGTTTTATCCCAGTAATAACCGACACATGCTCTCCTACGATTTCAACAGCATATCGATCGAGCACATCTAACCAGATATCACTAATTTCTTTTCGTGCCTCACCAAAAATATCGCGCCAGACTGAAGGTGGAAAATGCAGTTTCTCATACGCACTGTGCCATTCGTAGTCCGGCAACGACATAGTAGATGGGCTAAGTGGTTGGAACTTCACACCCAATCGAGAGTAATTCACCTTCCCTAGCGCCTGAACAAGTTTTACCAGTCGTTGCGGATCGCCTCCGTGACTATTCGCGAGCTCGCAGATCAGATACGGTACGACCTCCCCATCGTCCACTACCACTACCGGCTCGCTGCTATCTGCCATCAGAGTCTTCTCTTCTCATGATTCAGTCGGACCGCATGTATATAAACTGAAATGGTCTTTTTAAATGGACGTCAGATTTGGAATTCAGAGGATGCGAAGTTACCCGTCAGTACGGCACACTTATCGTAATGACCGAATCAATTCAAAGGCCTCAGCGTATTCGCAACCGATGACCGAACCCCAATACTTAGCGATTGCACGTAAAGACTCCGGCGACCGTGGGTGCGGTGAAGGTCGTGACTCAGTTACATAACATTCCATCGCTTTAATCTTTGCACCGATAGTGGCAGAAATGTCGACAAATACATTGGGTCGAAAAATCGGCGTCACCTGCTGAAACGCCCACTCAGTGGATGACCGAATTTCACAGCTAAACACATCTTGAACCGGGTGGCCGATTCCAGGTCGCGTAGCTGTCAGCACGGCGCGACAGGTCAGGCCATGATCCACATTCAAATCACCACTGTGGTGCGTATAGATTGCCCCTGGTTGAACAGTGCGGATCTTGCTTTCAAGTATCTTGATAATCTGAAGCAAAGGAACCTGATCAAATTGGTTGTCAGGAAGGCCTCCAAACTCTATCGAGCTCACTCCCAGCAGTTGTGACGCTTTCGTCCCATCCGCCCTCAACTGCTCAAGTGGCTCTACCTCCGTCCGCTCCCTGTCATCAAGTCGCGATGTAAGTCCCTCACCAAGTATCAAGACGTGAACTTCATGGTCCTCAGCATAACGAGCCATGGTTCCCCCACAACCCAAGACCTCATCATCTGGATGTGCCGCAACAATAAGAATATTCATGGCTGTTTAGAAACAATCCGCACACGAGCAGTTAACTCTTTGTCCGATTTCACGACATCAAACAATTCAAAACGATAGGCCCCATGCTCAAGAAACGCCTGCGGGTAACCAGGAGCATCAAGCATCCGCACGAAATCGTACAAATCATTGAGAGTGCTCACTGCCGATAATCGACTTTGCTCTGACGTCCGTCGCTTAAATATAGTTGGCGTGCCAACCTGAGGTTTCGGAGTACATTTTCCTTCAATTAACCGACGAATCATGTCAGCCGTTGTATGACTTGCCCGAGAATAAATTTCTTCGGCCGATCCCTCTAAAGAAAGATCGGCTTTCAAATAAATTGGTCCCGCATCCATCTCATCGACTAACTTAAATGCGCTTAGTTTGGTGTTCTGATGCCCACGAAGAATTAGGTTCTGAAGCGGGGTTCCACCTCTTCCATATGGCAAATCAGTCATATGAAACCCAACACATTCAAATGCACTCGTTATATCCGAAGGCACTTTCAAAGACCAATGCAAAAAAAACACGAGCCTCGGCTGGATCTTTGACAATGTTTCTAACGTTAACACCGAAGGATTGTTGATATAAGTCCATATTCCAGGGTAGGAACGAATGACTTTATCAAAAATCCGATCAGTCCAATCATGTGAGCCAACCACTACATACTGCTCGCTCATTGCTCGCCTAAGTTATCGCCTGAAGAAAGTGCTGTTCTGGTCTCTTCCACGCCAAACCAGAATTTCACTGTCACGTCGTCCACCATAATTACTGCTCAACTCACTAGCGGCTTAGAACAGCTCGTATGCCTTAATCGCACCAGAACAAATATTGACGGTTTCTATCATCACCGAATTCCTGTAAAGAAATAACTCAAGACTTTATCGACCGCCTCAACCACGTCATCTACGTCGCTATCCATCATCCCATGAAACATCGGTAAGCTTATAAGTTCGGAATAAGCCTTCTCAGCAACTGGGCATAAACCGGCACGGTCCCCAAACCGGTTTCGGTAGTAAGGGTGCAAGTAAACTGGAATGTAATGAACATTCACCCCAATGCCTTCTGCTCTCAGCGCCTGGAATATTTCACCTCGCTTGCTATTCGTATGCCCCTGATCGATCCGTACAGGATACAGATGCCACGAAGACTCACTGTCCGATCGAACAGATGGCAGACTCACACCGTCCATCGCCCCAAGCTTGTCCGTGTAGTGCTGCGCAATATCTCGGCGACGCTGGACATTCCGTTTCAACCGAGGAAGCTGCGACAAACCAAGCGCACACGCCATATCAGTTAGGCGGTAGTTGTAACCCAACTCTGTCATTTCGTAGTACCACTGACCGGTTGTTTGCCGGGCGCGTGCATCTAGATCAATGCCATGATTGCGCAAGCTACGAAGCTGCTGCGCATACGCGTCACTGTCTGTCGTCACCATCCCACCTTCACCCGTTGTTAAATGCTTAACCGGGTGAAAACTAAACACTGTCATATGGCTTACTGAGCCCACGGACTGGCCACGATAACGGGCACCTAACGCATGAGCCGCGTCTTCAATCACAACAAGTCCGTGTCGTTCACTTAATGACAGCAATTCGTCAAGGTCTGCGGGATGACCCGCATAGTCAACGGGAAGAATGGCTTTTGTATCGCTCGAGAGATGACGCTCAACCTCTGAAGGATCAAGCGTTAATGTGTCACGGGTAACATCCGCAAATCTCGGTGTGGCCTGTTGGTGCAGTACAACATTGGCCGTCGCGCAAAATGTAAGGGGCGTCGTTATAACCTCGTGACCTCGGCCGACCCCTGCAGCAACTACCGCACCATGAAGCGCTGCCGTTCCCGAACTAAAACTCACGGCATGCTTGGCACCGACATCCGATGCAAATGCTTCCTCAAACTCATCGATCTTCGGTCCTGTGGTAATCCAATCCGACCGTAGAACATCGAGAACCGCCTGAAGGTCATCCTCTGTCAAACTTTGATGACCATACGGAAGCAAAGTAGTCCTGACGGGCTCACCACCAAATAATGCAAGCGCCATGGACGTAGACAAAGAGTTCATGGCAATAGTGGCTTCAATTCCTCAGCCGAAAGCCAATTCTTATTTGCATCACTTGTAAACCGGAAACCCTCAGGAACTAACGGCGCATCGGCCCAGTGCTCAGGCGACCACCACGGATGAGTCGGTTTAATGACATAAAGATCTTCAAGTTCTACTGTGTGGTGAGCTTCATCCTCGGAAACCAAAACTTCATGCATCTTTTCACCTGGTCGAATTCCCGTAAACGTCACCTGACAGCCTGGCGCCACAGCCGCGACTAAATCCATAATTCGCATGCTCGGAATCTTCGGGACGAAGATCTCTCCACCACACATAATATCCAAGCAACGCAGCACACAATCGACGCCCTGCTGTAACGTGATCCAAAACCTCGTCATGCGTTCATCGGTCACGGTCACGTTATTACTTGCACGTTGGTCAAGGAAAATAGGGACGACGCTCCCCCGACTTCCAACCACATTGCCATATCGCACGCACGAAAACGATGTTCCACCAGAACCTGAATACGAGTTCCCTTGCACAAATAGTTTTTCCGCACACAGCTTGGTTGCACCGTACAAATTGATTGGATTCGCAGCTTTATCGGTACTCAGCGCAATTACATTCTTGACGCCGGCGTCAATAGACGCTTCTATCAAATTTGCCGCGCCCATTACATTCGTCTTGACCGCTTCAAATGGGTTGTACTCGCACGCTGGAACTTGCTTCATCGCTGCCGCGTGCACGACCACATCAACCCCCTGAAGCGCACGTCGCAACCGCTCAAGATCTCTGACATCTCCAATAAAATAACGTAGGCAGGGATCGGACAAATCACGCGCCATCTCTGACTGCTTCAATTCATCTCGACTAAAAATTATTAATCGTTTCGGACGATATCGCCCTAGGATTGTCTTCGCGAACATTTGTCCGAACGACCCGGTCCCCCCGGTCACCAAAACAGTCTTATCAGTCAGATTCATCGTCAGTTCCTAGTTTCAGAGTCGTACGAGCCTCATAAATCAATCGTGTTAGCGGCATTTGAAGTTCAGCACGGAGTGGATTCGGAGGCTTCGGCATTATCAATCCGCGGAATACTTTTGTATAAGGAACCCCTTGAGCTCTTAGCTCAGCAGCATACATTTGGATCTGTGCGGGCTGTGCTAATAACTCTTTAAGCGTCGCGAGTTCTCCATCACTATTGAGAAATTGAAACCCACTTGCAACATCGGCAACCACCCACCGACCGTCAACAAGCACAAAGGACAACAAGATTTGTACATCCGAGTGCTTTGGCAGCGAAGCCCAAAACGCGGGCACCCCCGCATAGGCAGCTAAAGTAGTAAATACATCTGCACGCTGGTCAGCCAATCCATAGCCACGGATGATGATATTCAAGATGTGATCATCTACGACCGGCCAACCGTCCGGTGTCGGCTGAATATTCTGCACTGTCCATTGAAATAATTTTTTAACTTTAGCGCTATCAGATCGCAACCCCTCAGTAATCGTATTTGCCAATCGTTCATAGTGAGCCGACCGATCAATAAACTCGAACACCTTGAGGTATAGCGGCATCGTATATGTCGATACAACAAAGTTCACACCTCGTCGTGTCTCAACTGGCCAGGTAGCAACGCGCGCCGTCATAAGCACGATACCGACAAACAAGAGCATCCACCTTAGCCAATGTTTTCGGTTGTGTTTCACCGTAGTCCTAAAATCGATCGAATCGTTGCGTGGTACCGAGTGGCCCACACTAACGGTTGCGTCCATTTCAACTCAATCAATAACTGCATAATCGCAAACACAGCGTATTGCAGTGGCCCCGTGCGATACGCCTGAAGCTTTGTTATCGCATTGGTGAACTGCTCTTCACTCAATCGATAATTAAAGATCTCAAATAAGGTCTTCTCTCCCGATCCTGTTTCAGGTTCCTCGCCGTCCGTATACCTGAAGTAGAGACCTACTTCATACATCAAAGCCCAAAAGAGATACCGTGGCACCGTGGCACGCCAACTACGCGCACGGGCACTATGCTCCGGCCAGCGCTCTAAATGGGCATCACAGTACTCCGTCATGTTGATGTAGTAGTCCCGCGTGAGCGATTCAATCGTTCTTGCACTTTCAGAGTGCTGATCCTGAAGACATTCCCACAGTCGCTCATTGATATGACCAATCGCATATCGCTCAGCAATCTGAAACCAAATGATGAAATCACCGAAACCGATCGGCGCATACTCATCAAACCGGATATTACCAAGTGCACTTTTTCGGATCATTGCTCCAGGCGTATTGAGACTTGAACGGCCTGACGCAAACGTCCGAGTAATGAACTCCAATCCAGGGACTACAGCGGGTACTTTTCGGTCACGGGAATCGATACGCTCTCCCGCGGCATCAATGACGTTCCAGTCCGAACAGACCACGCCCACAGTCGGGTGCTCCTGCATAAAACACACATAGCGGCTGACGATGGAACGATCGCGGTCATCATGGTCGTGAAAAAAACAAATAAACTCGCCTCGACTTTCATCTAAGCAAAAGTTGTGATTGCCATATAAGCCAATATTCTTGGGCTGCCGTATGTAGCGGATCCTGTTATCTTCCGCCGCCATCTCTCGACACACGCGTTCCGTATCATCATCAGAGGCGTTATCACTAATGAGAATTTCCAGTCGGCCATAATCCTGCCCGCATGTACTCGCCAAACCACGCGCCAAGCCTTCCGCTCGATTTCTCGTCGGCACACATAGCGATACCAACGGTTCTGTCACCTTTGGCCTCCGGTAATTGTGATACGACCTTCGCAATCTTCTATAGACAGGAATAGAACATAACTGCCAACAACACACGCTCGAACATCAAAGCCACAGAACTTATGTTTAAAACTCATTAGCATGAGTTTCCAGGAGCAGTTGGTTGTAGAGGGTCTTGTATGACTGTACCCCCTGATCAAGGTCAAAGATGTCCTGCGCAGTACGGCGACATCGATGCCGCACATCCGAATCGGTGAGCATAGACTGAACGGCTTCCATTGAATCTTCAAAAGATTTCTGGGTGGTATCAGGCAACACGACACCAGCTCGGCCACGTCTAACAATACGATCTGAATCACCAACACCAGCATTAATAACTACCGGCACACCACAGGCAAGAAACTCGCCAAGCTTCGTGGCCGCTGAACCTTTTTTTGAAAATGTAGGCCTGATAAAAAACAAACCACAGTCCATCAGTCGTATCAACCGCGGCATCTCTTCAAATGTCGCCCGCACAAGTACAAGTCGACCGGAATCGAGTCCCGCCAATTCTGCATCGGTTTGTAAACGATGATGGTCTTCACGTGTCACCACCAACACTTTGACATTGGCTAGCTGAGACGAAACAAACGCAAGATACGCCAACATGTCCTGTCGGAGATACCAGCCGCTCATCGTGCCGACACACCCAAGCACCGTAGACCCTGCCAGACCGAGCGAGTCAATCAGACCCTGGTTTTGCGTTCCAGAACAAAACCGATGCATGTCGACGCAGGTGGGAATCACCTTGACCGGCACGTCCGGATCAATCTTGTAGCCCAATGTCTTGAATTGACGAACACCGGCCTCGGTCAGGGACACGATGGCATCAGATCGCTCAAAGAACCGACGTTCGCACCATTTGGACGCGCGATAGGAAATACCACTGCTTGTCCAGTGACCAGCTTCGACTTTTTCTTCTGGCCAAAATCCTCTCATATCAAAAAGAAAACGAATGTGACCACGCCGTTTGACCAACAGTGCCACCAGTCCAGCGACGTAGCCACGTGCATGCGCGATGCCTGCCTGGTTGCGTCTCCGCCAACGCCGCGCGTACCACCATGCACGAGCGATATCGTAAGCCGTCGACAAAACAGGAGGAGTCTTGTGGTACCTGAGCGGGTACCAACGAATACCAACTTTCTCGAGCCTCGCTTTAAATTTGAGAAGCCTGTTTTCTTCGCTTATATCACTTCGCTTTTCAAATGAAATGAGGGCAATGTCGTAATTGACTGACAACCGCTCCAAGTAATTCAAGACCTGAGATTCGCCCAACGGCTCCAATATTCCGTCGTACGAAAGATACAGAATAGCGTTGCGCGTGGAAGAAAAGCACTTCATTTTGATCGTACTCTCTTACATTCAAAGCACAACTTTGACGTTACTTTCGTTGCACGCAAACCATAAACGCCTATGCCGACATTGCGCCAAAGGATTGCTCAGTGGCGCAGAAGCAATGGTTGCTAACTCGCGAAACATCAATTCAAAGTAATGGAACACGCTGAATGACACAGCGGTATCAATAGTGTTCTAGCAGGATCTAAAAAAGGCATAACAAGTTCATCTGAACATCGAAAGTACTGGCTCAACGAGTCCTGTTGCCACTACGTCATTTCCAGCTGCCGTTAAGTGCATACCGTCCCATGCAAACTCGAGGTCATCGAGCGAAAGTATCTCTCCGAAGTTGATATGGCGCACGTTCCCGTTACCCCAATAGGACCGATTCAGCATTGCGATTAGATTGCTCTGCTGTTCTACATGGCCATCAGAATTATATGGCTGTGTAACGACAAGAACGCGCTTCCCGTCTGCAAGTATCTGATCAACCGCCAGTGTCACCTGCTCACAATAAAGCCGCCAGTCCGCCGCACACGTCGCCGTCGTCGCCGCAGAGTTTATGGGATCGGTTGTCGTTAAGCGCCCCAATTGCCGCTCAAGCGACTTAGTTACACGAACCGCAGTCTCGAGAGCTGCTGCCGACAACCGATCGCCAGGGTCCGGTGTAAATACCGTCTTCTCTCCTATATAGGCGGCCTCAAGGTCACCGCCATAACGAAGCATCATTGCCTTTTCAGAGAAAATAACGGGAAAGATAGGCATGTACCCGGTCAGAGTAAAAACGGGAGACTCATGCCTAAACACCTGTCTATTCAGGGCTCTTGCTCTTGATAGATCGTTATACCCCGTGTACAAAATGGCGAGGTCGTAGTCGAGGTATGCATAATCACGGAGTGTGTACTTAAACGAATATGCGCCTTCATTGTTATACGCAAGGTTAGCGGCAATGTACTTTGTACCACTCTGAGAAACATCGTTCGGTTTTTGTTCAAGCAGTGCGGGGATCGCATCTACCCACGTCACCCCATAGCCAAATGCCGTACTTCCACCAACTACCGCAATCCGACGCTCACCATCCTGCTTATCGTCAAGTACCGGCCCCCGATAACCCCAGATATTGAGACCGGCATTCATCTCGTGCCGATGATGAAGATAAACAATCGACGGCAAGCACCGTCACGAACAACGCAACTGTCACAAACAACGACACACAAAGCCCAAGCCATAGCTTTCGACTCGCAGATGCCATACTTAGCGTCCTCCTCGCTGGCACGGTTTCCACCCTGCTCTATGCGTTTTTTTGAACACGCTCTCGACCTTCCTTACTAATTGATACTGAGTTTCCCAGTTTATGCAGTATGAGTAGAATACTGTCCCTGTCGACACCGCGACGCACAAGTTCATCTCTGATCGCCTCGCCATTGTCGAGCGACGCCACAATGATCCGATCATAATTTGTCACGCTAAGATCGGCTACTGATTGAACGGACATTCCAAGAAACCGCCCGCCCGCTGCCACGTCAACTATTGCGACAGGCTCAATGCCTTGCTCCCGCAAAGACAGATACGCCAGTTCCGAAGCCTCCCCGGTCCCGTATATGGCAATACTCGTCAATCCCGATTGGACAAGTGGCTCAAGAACAGTCTTCAGGTTCTGCCGCACACCACGATAAAGATCCAATGAATAATCGATGAATTCGTATGTCAAGCGTGTTTTTTCGACAATACCGTTCGGGGTAATGAGATAGAGCAACCGGTTAGACCTGACATTAACGCACTTGATGTATCCCTTCCGCACCAATCTCTTTAAGTACAGGTTGGCTAGACCGAGCGCAATACCAAGCCCAGACGCAAGATTACGTTGAGTAATCTGTTCGTCACGCTCTACTGCTTCAAGAACAGCTAGTTCTCGTCGTTCTTCAAGTTTCATAAGCGTCTGCGAATGAAATTCAACCCACCGATATATCCATCGGTATCAAACAACGTTAAAGATCCCAATAAAAGGCACTCCGTGCCCGTCACTTACAGAATCGAGGACGCCTGTAGTGATAGACCCTAAGGCCAAAACACCGATGTTCACAAATTGAACACATGATTATTGGACCATTAACGAGACCTGTCAAGAATTAGCCTGGCCGGCTCAAAAAAATTGGAGCCGTGAGAAATAAGAAGCTTTCTGTTAGGCCGTAACTGTTGAACGGACTACTCCAACCAGAATGTTTCGTCGAGTTTTGTAATCAAGAATAATCGTTGCGATTCCGGCGAGCTGACCACGCCGCGGCCACTGCTTGAGGCTGAAAGCAAAAAAGAAGACAAACCACAACCAACCCACAACGAATACCCCAACCCAGAATTTGTATTGAAACACCAGCCAACGAAACCGCTACCGTATGCGCCACAAGCGCAGCACTTAGCGACACACCGACTAGACGCAGACGTTTCGGAAGTTCCAGGTGGGCCAACCAGCCAAAGAAATAGCCCAGACGAGCACCACGAAACGCTATCACTGGCATGACAACTAGTCGCTCTACGTTTCGCATCAAAACGCTTCGCTCAACGAGCGAGACCATGCATTGATCGTCTTCGACACGTCGCTCACTCGCTACGCGTCCCTGCAAGCTACGCTCAATAGTCGCCAACGGACCACTTAGTGAACGCAGTGCAGCACCTGCAATATTCAAAACAACACTCGCCCTCAAAATGGTGCGAAGCCGAGTAACAATCCAACTTGAGTTAGCCGTGGCATCGACCTTTTGACTAAAGCGAGACATAACTTGATTTCTCTCGTTAAACAGCGGCCCTACTGCTATTGACCCGGTCTAAATCAGCATCAACCATCATCTGTATCAAACCTTGAAAATCAATCGACGGCTGCCACCCAAGCTCTGACCGCGCTTTCGACGCATCACCAATTAAATGCTCCACCTCAGCCGGGCGCAAAAATTCAGAACTTGTGCGAACATGGTTCTGCCAGTCAAGACCAACATGGGAAAACGCTGCTTCAACAAGGTCACGAACCGAATGACTCAATCCCGTGGCAATGACGTAGTCCCCAGGAGTATCTCGCTGCAACATTTCCCACATCGCTCTCACATAGTCACCAGCAAAACCCCAATCTCGGTGCGCGTCAAGATTACCGAGTGACAACGAATCAGTTAAGCCTAACTTGATCCTCGCAACGCCATCCGTCACTTTCCGAGTCACAAACTCTAACCCGCGGCGAGGCGATTCATGATTAAAGAGAATGCCAGACGCGGCAAATAAATCGTAACTCTCGCGGTAATTCACTGTCATGTAATGGGCAAATACCTTTGAAACTCCGTACGGACTTCGCGGATAGAACGGTGTTGATTCTTTCTGCGGCGTTTCCAGAACCTTACCGAACATCTCACTCGATGACGCTTGGTAGACCTTGATAGACGTGTCAACCTGCCGGATGGCCTCCATGACACGAGTGACCCCTTGGGCGTTGTACTCACCCGTAAGCATTGGCTGGTCCCACGATGCAGGGACAAATGACATCGCCGCAAGGTTATAGAACTCATGTGGACGTACATCTTCCACCAGACGAATCAGCGAAAGCTGGTCGAGTAAGTCAGCTGGACGAAGCTCAATCTGATCTTGAAGATGCTCAATACGCCAGTGATTAGGGGCACTCAGTCGACGTGTGATACCGACAACCTCGTATCCCTTGCCGAGCAAGAATTCAGCAAGATACGACCCATCTTGACCAGTAATACCTGTGATAACGGCGCGTTTCGACATTTGCTAGAGACGGAAGATATGTTCAGCGTCAATTCCACGCAAACTGTTGCGTGTGTCGACCACCACTGGAGACAGACGCACTATTGCATCATAATCAAATCCGTCATGGTGGGTCGTTATTACCGAGACATCTACGCCGTCTTCTAGAGCCTGCTTAAGCGGCACCTCATCGAGCGTAAGACCTGCTTCACGCAAAACCGGAACGTGTGGGTCACTGTAACTTACATTTGCACCCTGCCGAATTAACAGATTTGCGATGTCAAGACTCGGAGACTCTCGAACATCGCCCACATTCGGCTTATAGGCCATCCCACAAAGATGCACGCGCGAACCACGCACCGAACGCTCTCGACTGTTTAGTGCTTCCGCAACCGTGTCGACCACATAGCGAGGCATAGATGCATTAACGTGGCCAGCCAGTTCAATAAAACGGCTTTCAAATCCGTTCTGGCGAGCCTTCCAACTTAGATAGAAAGGATCAATCGGAATACAGTGCCCGCCAAGACCGGGTCCAGGGTAAAACGGCATGAAGCCGAACGGCTTTGTTTTCGCAGCATCAATAACTTCCCACACATCAACGTCGAGGTCCCTGCACATTAACGCAAGTTCGTTAACTAGACCGATGTTCACTGCACGAAACGTGTTTTCAAGCAGTTTGACCATCTCTGCAACACGTGTTGATGACACTGGCACAACCGTTTCAACAATGAGATTGTATAGCGCGGCCGCCACCTCGGTAGAGCGGAGATCAGTTCCACCAACAACCTTCGGAATATTACGAGTCATCCACTCGGCATTCCCCGGGTCCACACGCTCTGGCGAAAATGCCAAGAAAAAATCTGTCCCAGCTCGCAACCCTTTCTTCTCGAGCCTTGGCTGGACAACTTCGGTTACCGTCCCTGGGTATGTAGTTGACTCGAGAATCACCACCTGACCTGGCCGCAGATACGCAGCAATTTGTTCAACGGCCTTAATAATGTAGGAGAGGTCCGGATCTTTTGTCTTACGAAGCGGTGTCGGCACACAGATGTTGATGGTATCGACGGCTGCGAGCAGAGAAAAATCTGTGGTTGCTACCAATGTTCCGTCGCTGACCATACTTGATACAGCTTCACTATCAACATCAGATATATAGGACTCACCGCGTAAAATCGAGTCGATCTTTTCCCTATCAACGTCAAACCCGACTGTCTCCACACCTGTCTTTGCAAATTCAACCGCAAGGGGAAGTCCGACATACCCGAGACCGATGACACCGGCACGGATGCTCTTAGATCTTATTTTTTCAGATAATTCGTCAAACACGATCAAGAAGTATGACGGATCGGTGGCACGTGACACAATCCATGAATACGAGTGTCTGAAACCAGCGAAGCGACCGACGTTGCAATTATTGGCGGAGGTGTGGTCGGACTTTCCATAGCATGTGCTACTGCCAGACGCGGTTACGCAACGTGTGTATTGGAACGCGAACAACGTTTCGGTCATGGTGGCAGCACCCACAACAGTGGTGTCATCCATGCTGGCATTTACTATCCCACTGATTCTATGAAAGCAAAATTATGCGTGGAAGGAAACGAGCGACTCTATTCCTTTTGTCAGAAGCACGATATTCCCCACAAACGCAGCGGTAAACTTATAGTCGCGAACAGCAATAACATCGCCGCCCTAGAAACTCTAGCGACGCGAGGACTCGCAAATGGCGTTCAAAACCTAGAACTCGTCGACCGCGCATTTATCCGAAATCGCGAGCCTTACGTTGAGGCAGCAGCGGCACTCTGGTCCCCCTCAACGGGCATCGTGGAGGCCGAATCGCTAATACGGACACTCGTTAAAGAGGCGACCGCTAGAGATGTTTCGCTCCTACCAAGCACACAACTCGAAGGAAGTTCTGATTCTGTCGATGCACTTGAATTACGAACGACACACGAGACAATCATGGCTCGTAGTGTCGTGAATGCGGGTGGCCTTTATGCCGACGAAGTGTCGGCTGCCTTCGGCGGCGATCGGTTTACGATCTATCCGGTCCGTGGGGACTACGCAGAACTGGCTTCTTCTGCCGAACATCTCATTAGAGGCCTCGTCTATCCACTACCAGACACCAGTGGTCATGGCCTTGGCGTACATGCGACCCGGACAACATGGGGAACCGTAACGCTTGGACCAACAGCTCGCTATCAAAGTAAAAAAAATGATTACGAATCGAACCGAGATTCACTGGAACACTTCCAGAAAGCGGCCTGCCGATTTCTCCCATCATTAACAATCGACCAGCTAAAACCAGGCGGAAGTGGAATCCGCGCACGATGCGCTCCTGAACATATAGCATTCTCGGATTTTAAAATCGTCCGAGATTCTCATGTCCCTCGATTGATCCACGCTGCTGGAATCGATTCACCCGGACTAACAGCTGCGTTCGCTATTGCCGAACGGATCGCCGAGCTTGTCGATGCCACCCTAACTTAATGCGCGCTTTTCAACAATTCCCATTGATGTATTTGAGACGCGTATCCGCATAACGCCTAACGGCGTCTTGCCATGACGGGATCACTACACCAGCACTAGCTAATTTTCTGTTTGAAAGCGCACTAAATTGGGGTCGTTTTGCTGGCAGGTTCATGTCCTTCAAGGTTATTGGTTGAATTGGCGTGGCCATTTCAAGCCGAGAAGCCAACTCAGCCACAACATCAAACCAAGATGCACTTCCAGATCCCACGCAATGATACAACCCGTTGGGTAACCCTCGTGTCAATATTTTAATCGTTGCTTCGGCGACGTCTTCAACGTAGCTCGGCGATACAACGCGGTCAGTGAACGCCCGAACCGGTTCTTTTTTAAGTAAAGCATCAGCCAATAAATCGAGACTACTTCTTCGCAAGCCTTTGCCGCCGAAAAGACTTTCGACGCGAATTACATAATGCTGGGGTGTCTCCGCGGCAAACCACTCCCCCAATAACTTCGAAGTCGCGTAAACACTTTGAGGATTCGGAGTGTCGGCTTCCGAGTATGGTTTCGATGTGTTCCCATCGAATACAAAGTCAGTACTAAAGTGTACCAGGGTCGAACCACACTCAGCCGCCATTACGGCAAGTGCCTGCACACCAAAAGCGTTGACAGCAAGAGCGGTCTCAGGACAACTCTCGGCCGAATCGACCTCGTTATAAGCTGCACAATTCAGGATCAGATCTGGACGTACTTCAGAAATAACTGCACGAACAGAAATATCATCGGTAAGATCGAGTTCATCGCGAACAGTTCCAACCACTTCATAGCTGCTGCTAAGAACGCGGACAAACGTAGAGCCAAGTTGTCCTTTAGCACCGGTCACAAGTACCTTCATCGAGCACGGTCCTTCACCATTGCGCGAGTTTCACGATCAATTTGCCGTTGCTTAAGGGTTTCACGTTTATCATGCGTCTTTTTGCCTTTTGCGATACCGAGTCGCACTTTTACAAGTCCATGCTTGAAGTACATACGCACAGGTACGAGCGTAAACCCACGCTCCAATATTTTCACCGTGAGCTTGTGGATCTCCTGACGAGTCAATAAGAGTTTGCGTCTGCGGAGCGGTTCGTGCTCGGCGTAACCACGGTGGCTATAAGGACTAACATGAAGATTATGCAGGAACACTTCCCCCTTTTCGATCCGGCCGTAACTGTCTTTTAAATTTACGCGACCTTCTCGAATCGATTTGACTTCAGTCCCGAGTAATACGATGCCAGCTTCGTAGGTGTCGAAGATGTGATACTCGTGACGAGCTTTACGGTTCTCGGCTATCGGTTGTTCGGCAGGCGAACTGTCCGGCATCGTCCTCGGTTTATTAGTCGACTCGTAACGCCGCAGCTCGCTCCGTGGCCAGTTGTGCGGCTAAGTGCACTGCGGCAATCATACTTGACGGGTCGGCTCGGCCTTCACCCGCAATATCAAATGCCGTGCCATGATCAACTGATGTTCGAATAATTGGCAAACCCAGAGTAACATTGACAGCCTTACCAAACGCTAAAAGCTTGACAGGAATTAATCCTTGATCGTGATAACAGGCAATGACAGCATCGAATTCTCCCGCGGCCGCACGCTGGAACACCGTGTCACCTGATATCGGTCCCGATACGTCAATTCCTAGACGCTGACAGTCTCGTACGACTGGGGTGATTACACGTTGTTCTTCGTCACCCATCAGCCCATCTTCACCAGCATGTGGGTTTAAACCAGACACAACAAGTCTCGGTTGCTCGATACCAAAATGTGGGAGCTCCTTATGAGTCAATTCGATAGTCACTTTTAGACATTCTTTGGTCAACATTTTCGATACATCAGCAAGTGATATATGAACCGTGGACAGAGCAACTATGAGTCGACTGGAATAAAAAAGCATCCTTACTTCAGTAGCGCCTGTTAATGCCGCTAAACATTCCGTATGTCCTCGCCAGGGTAGTCCAGCGAGTGCCCATGCTGACTTCGAGATTGGTGCTGTCGCGATTCCATCAATAGTCCCATCAAGCGCATCGCGTACCGCTTTCTCGACTGCCGTGTAGGATGACATGCCTGCTTCGGCGGACTCACGTCCGACAAATTCATTGACAATATCTTCCGAGCCATACAAAACGGGCTCACAAACTTGGAGAATCTCCTGACAGCTAGCCGCTTTACGTCCAACCTCTGGCCCAATGCCTGCTGGGTCTCCGAGCGTAATTCCGATCCGTGGTCGGAATGGCACCTTAGGCTGAGTCAAAGTCGAAGCCTTTGAGTAGAACACCACACATTCGGCGGACCGAATCGAACTTAACGCCTACAACCACCTGAAAAATCTGTGCACGCATGAAACGTCAAAGCCTAGAAGCGACCCAATCAGCAACAACCTTGGGACTCCCGTTACGATCCACAGCATCGATCGCTTGATGAACAATCGAAAAGGCCAGCCGACTTCGGACGCCGCTAAATTCTTTCGCTATTTTTCTAATCTTTCCTGAAACATCCGCATTTACCAAAGGGATGCTGGTACCTGCTGTAACAGCTTCTATATCACGAAGCAACGCACTCACTGACTCCAACCTGAGCCGAAGCTCTTGGCGATCGGCGGCAGGTGTCCGACGCTTGCCCTTCGCCGGCACGAATGCTTTTGCACTAGATACTTTCGCTCGGACATCACGAGCCGAAGAAATTACATCGAGAAATTCGAGAGCAGCATCACGCGACGTCGAGAATTCACCTGTCGCTATTTTCAAGGCTCGACCGACGCTCCCTCCAGACGTTGCCGCTGCGGCACGACATAGTTTCTCCTCACGTCCTTCAGTTGCAAGAAGCACCTCAACAATCTCGTCAACCGCCAAAAACCCAAACCGCAATCGTGGACATCTCGAACGAACGGTCCCGAGCAGCATGTCAGGGCGAGACGTGACAAGAATAAATTGGGTTGAGGTTGGTGGTTCTTCAAGATTTTTCAGAAAAGCACTCTGCGCGTGAACGTCCATCTTTTCAGCTTGATCGATAACGACAACACGACGCTTTGCCTCAAACGGACGATACGCCGCCTGGTCAAAAACAGATCGCAACTGATCAATTTTTATTACGCCCGTTTCACTCTCAATAGTTTTCGAGCCAGTCTCAGTCGGCTTAACCACGATGAAATCCGGAAATGCACCTCGGTCAATACGACTACACACACTACAACTACCACAGCCGTCTATTGCAATAGTGTCGGATTCAGAACCCATACGCGGGTTTAAACAATTCATTGCCTGGGCAATACCCTGAGCAACAAGTCCCTTCCCAATACCTTCTGGACCGGTTAACAAAAGACTAGGTGGGAGTGAGCCACGGGCAAGAGCTCTCGCCGCAAGTTTAAGCGCGGTCCGGTGACCAATAATCTGTTGAAAAGCCATGCCTTACGGCATCGTACCACAGTAAAAAAATTCTACTGCGTTGCAGCAACAGGATGACGCAAAATCCAATTGACAGCATCCATCAGTGTATCGACAACAACATCGGCCGATAGTCCCTCCTGACGAATTTTTTCTTGACTGCGTCCATAACCGGTCCGCACAAGGACGCTACGCGCACCGGTTTGCTTTGCAAGGCGAACATCGCTCCACTTATCGCCAATAACCACGGACCTTTTGATGTCCAACCCAAGGTCCCGAACAGCACGGGTGACCATGCCCGGCTTCGGTTTACGACAGTCACAATCAACACGAAATGCTTCGATCGATGCAGCAGGTTCATGCGGACAGTAGTAGTGTCCGTCAAGTTCTTCGCCAATATCAGCAAGTCGCGATTGAATGATCCTATGCACCTCTTCGACAAAAGACTCTTCTATCATCCCGCGGGCAACGCCACCCTGATTAGTCACAACAACCACGGCATAACCTGCACGCCGCAATAAGCGGACAGACTCAAGACTCCACGGAAATAACGTTAAGCGTTCTTTACGATCTAAGTAACCGGCGTCAACATTTAACGTGCCGTCACGATCAAGGAAAATCGCTGGCTTTAATCCCGACATCACAGAATCCTTACACTAGACATCGTCCGAACTAAAGAGGAAATGGGCAGCGAAGAGCTGCCCATTTAAACGAAAATGGCGGGGCCGACGAGACTCGAACTCGCGACCTTCGGCGTGACAGGCCGACGTTCTAACCAACTGAACTACGACCCCGCGTGTTGGAACCCGATGGTCACCGATTCCTTAAGACTATATCTCATTCCGTCCGTAATTCCGGAAAGTCACAAACAAGTGACTGAATCCTCGGTGGTTCCCGCAAAGACATTCAGTAATAAGGCCCTACCAATCAATCGAGCATCTTGCGCGGCACTGTGCCTAACAACACTTATCAGATAAACCAAAGTATGGTGGGCGGTACAGGACTTGAACCTGTGACACCCGGCGTGTAAAGCCGGTGCTCTACCACTGAGCTAACCGCCCGTCGAGCCATACGACTATAGCTTGACCAATCAAGCCGCGAGCAAACAAAGCACCGCAACTGATACAAATAATCCTAATAAAGACTGATGCTCTCTGTTCTCGCGAACACGACGAACACTGAACCGGCGAGCAACTACTGGTGATGTCCCCGCAACATACTGAGCGTGCGTCTCACCAAAATCTGCACTTAATGTAGCTTCCTCAAGTCGGACCGCAACGGTAATCATCACCGTGAGATACCCCATTACTGCTACCGCTACAAATAGCGACGCGGCAGCAACCACAAACCCCAATCCAAGCAGTGCTGAACCGACGTAGAGTGGATGACGGACCAAGGCATAGGGTCCGGAGGTAGTGACCTCTTGACCTTTGATTAGATGTCCAGCAGCCCACACACGAACCGATTCACCAAGGACAGCTATCGGTACGCCCATCAATATCGACTGCCATGTTGGACGTGCAAACGCAAAGGCAGCAGCCGCAACTATAAAACCAGTTACAACTCGCCTACGGGCTATGCGAAAAAGAACATGGAGCGTCGGATTAGATTGAAGATCAAGCATCAGCAGATATACCAGACAAACTTCGATCGACGGCCGCACAAACATCTCTGACGGTCACATCCTCAAGACACCATATCGAGTTCTCACATCGACGCGCTACCCCAACAGCCCCACGGTTCTGGTAGCTCTTCAGGCATTGACAGCCGCCTGATGCTGACACAATTTCATCTTGAGAAGACCATGGCCCATTGCGCTCTGGATGACTTGGACCATAAATACCAACAACTGGAGTCCCAAGCGCACCAGCTATGTGAAGCGGTCCCGTATCGCCAGAAATAAAGAGAACACCCGCCTTAATTACCGATGCAAGTTCAACAAGCGTCGTTGGAGGCGCTGAGATGGCTGCTCCATCGGACGATGCGACCACTAAATGCATGCGTGCCTCGTCTTCTTGAGAAGACGAGTTCCATACGACAACTGTACGCAAACCGTGTCTATCACGAATATAAGCCGCTACAGCTCCAAAAGACTCCGCTGGCCAACACTTATTTACCCACGCAGCATTTGGATTAAGTAAAACAAATGGATTATTTCTGCTGCCAAGACGTACATAAATTTCATCTACAACTGCAATATCTACAAGCTCGAACGGAAATGTATAGTTTCTATCCTTAATGTTTAAAGCTGTCAGAATACCAAGGTTTCGATCAACCACGTGAATCGGAGAACCTGGATCCGCTTCTTCGCTATACAACCATTTAGCCCAGGGTTCCCTCAAAAATGGTTTAGTAAATCCAATCACCCGAGTAGCACCACTAAATCTGGCCACAACTGCAGATTTAACCAATCCTTGCACGTCGAAAGCAATATCGTAATTACATAACTGAAGCTCGCGGCGAAGCCTCAACCACGTTGAAATAGTCGAAACGTTCTTGGATCTAAGTACACGCACATTATCGATGACTGGCACCATCGCCAAAAGCGGGGCAACGGCCTCATCTACGACCCAATCGATCACGGCGTCAGGATAATGACGACGAATTGCGACAGCGACAGGTATCGTATGAACCACGTCGCCGAGGGAGCTGAGGCGGACAATCAGAACACGCATGGTGTGACGTTCTCGTCAAAAGGTCACGATTCGATTCGATTAAGCAAATTACGCGTCGAATGGTTCTTTGGATCTCCCACAATAGCTGTTCGTCCACCATAAGCCCGCACAACATCACGTTCAGGCACCGTCTCGACCGTATAGTCAGTCCCCTTGCAATGCACGTCGGGCAGAATCGACTGGAGCAATCTTTGGACCGTCCTTGCTTCAAACACCACAACGTAGTCGACCATGTCGAACGCTGCAATAATTTCTGCGCGTTCAACCGCAGGCTGCAGGGGTCGCCCTTCACCTTTTAACTCTTGAACAGATACATCATGATTCACGCCAACGATCAGCACATCAGCTTCTGCCGCTGCCCCTTTTAAATAACGCACGTGACCCACATGTATAAGATCAAAACATCCATTCGCGAGCGCAATGGTTCGACCTTCCTCGCGCACGGCGGGAACAATCTGTTCTAGTTGCGATTCTGACACGACGATACCCATCGTTTCCGTCATCCCTCACGATCGCGGTCACCACGGATCGCTGCGATCAATTCATCGCGCGAAACAGTCGCCGTTCCGCGCTTCAGCACCACCAAACCACCAGCATAGTTCGCGAGGCACGCAGCCTCGTACAACGACGCGCCTGCGGAAAGCGCTAACGTAAGAGACGCGATTACAGTATCGCCAGCACCGGTCACATCGGCCACTTCATCCGAGCCATAAATTGAAATGTGATCAGTGCGATGACCAGGGACAAAAACAGCCATCCCGCGACTCCCCCGAGTAATCACAACACCACGAGCACGCGTACGTTTTAAAAGTAAGCGTCCAGCGGCTTCGAGGTTTCGAGAATTATCATCAATCAAAATTCCCAGGCTCGCTTCTACTTCAGCTTGATTAGGCGTACACGCTGTGCAACCGCGAAACCGCATAAGGTTGTAACGGGAATCCACCAATATTGGAACCTTCCGCCGACGGCGACGTTTCGTAAGTTTCGTCTTTAACCCTTCAACAAGCTCAGGAGTAATTAATCCAGACCCGTAGTCTGAAATTATCACAGCATCAGCACTGCCCAGGGCCGCATTCGCCGCACGGGCAAATTCTCTAGAAATAGTCAAGTCGACAGGAGATGAATCTCGATCCACACGGACAATTTGCTGACGCGTTGAGTGTTGCCCCCCTGCCAAGATCCGTGTCTTAACCGGAACGTGATAGCCAACCGGCCGCACAAGGCGCGCAGTCTCAACTTGAGCCGGCAGAGCGCGAATTACTTTACGATCAACGGCAGCCCTACCGGCCAACCCGATAAGATCTGCTTGGCCGCCAAGTGTCGCAACATTACTCGCAGCATTTGCAGCACCGCCCGGAACAACCACCGTCCCGGCGTAACTCAAAATCGGGACGGGGGCCTCCCGCGACAACCGAGACAACTGCCCGTACATGTACTCGTCCGCAATAATGTCACCAACGACAACTATGCGCCGACCGTCGAACTGCTCGGTAAGATTGATCAAACGACTTTGCAAGTCTCTATCTGAGCGTAGCAACGAGGCTCCTGGTGCTGGAATCACAATAGCTATGCATTCTATCTCGTGGCGCTAGAAGTCAGCACTCCAAGACAGACTTTCCGTAGAACCAAGATTATTGCCATTGATCAATTAGGCGCAGTCGTGCCCCGCCAGCGACGATGCATCCAAAGCCATAGATACGGGTCCCTCCGAACACGTGCCTCAAGCCGATCAGTACACCGCTGCGTATATGTTCGAACACGGTTGTCATCCTCTTCGCATGGCACCTCAATCGGTTTCTCGTACACCATCCGATAACGCCCTCCCGGTAATGGCATAGCAAAGACCGGAATAATTGGTGCGCCGGTACGTAATGCAAGTGATGCGATCGTAGATGTGGTTAAAGCAGGTCGACCAAGGTAATTGACCTGTACAGCACTCCGGTCCTGGATGTGTTGGTCGACCATTAAACCTACAGACCCACCATTTTTGAGCGCCCGCAGTAGACCACGCACAGCACCTCGCCGGGACAGCACCTGCGTCCCGACGCGAGTACGAATACGCTCTATTAGTGTTTCCAGCAGGGGATTGTCGAGAGTTCTTGCCACCATGACGATGCGTTGAAAACGAAACGCATGAACCATAATTTGTAATTCCCAAGCACCAAAGTGGCCCGCAAAATACATAACGCCACGCCCTTGAGCTATTGCGTTTTCAACATACTCCTCACCTTCAAACTCAACGAGCTTGAGCATCTCATCTGCTTCCATCGCGTCAAAATTAAGAAAGTCAATACAATGCCTTCCTAACTGCGCGAAAGTCGCACGTAAAATCGCCCGGCATTCAAAATCCGTTCGCTTTGGAAAAGTCATACGTAAATTGGACATTGCTAATTCACGACGTCGCCCATGCAACAAATGAAAAATCCCGCCGACTACGGTCCCGAAACTAAGACTGACTCGCCGGGGCAAAACACGAACTACAGCTCGAATCGTCATTACGACGGCATATTCAAGTCGATACCGCAGTGAGACCCTCATTTCCGAATCCCACTGCGATGCAATCGACCCAATAGCCACGAACGAAAATCATTCACCGGTTGGATCTGAACAACCAACGGTACTGCGGCCAATGAAAACGGAAGTGGCGCATGTGGAATAAATCTAACAGCGTCTTTTTCGGTCGTCATTACCCAATCGATGTCTCTGTTTTTCGCTTGTTTTGCAATGCGACGAATATCCGAATCCGTGAATCTATGGTGATCTTTAAACGACAGCACATCCACGATATTAAAACCAGCACCCATAAGAGCATCTATAAATTGAGTTGGCTTTGCGATCCCTGAAACAACCAGGATTCGCGCACCCTCCGCAATAAGCCTGTTGTCCGAACGATCCTGAATCACGAGCGGATTTCCCACCATTCGCTCCATGCGGAAAATAGTTTCAAGCGGTAAGCGCGAGCCAATCGTTTCTGCTGTCGCTATATCGACCGCATCCACAATCGCAGCATCCGCGCACTGTGCAGTTTCTATTGGTTCGCGCAACCGACCACCCGGCAACGTTCGCTGACCAAAATCATCCTGATGAATCAACAATAAATCGATATCTCTCTCAAGCACATAATGCTGAAACCCATCATCGAGCACATGCACGGTGGCCCCGAACTGTGTCTCGGCGAGGCAACCAGCAACATACCGATCTTCACTTACCAGTACACAAACATTTGATAATTGCTCTGCGAGCATTAGTGGCTCGTCTCCTGCCACATCAACACCGGCAAGAACACGACAGCGGTCTCGAACGACAACAACACCCTCAGCTCGTTCAGCGCGCCCGTATCCACGGCTCAAAATAGCTGGATACTCACCTGCATCACGGAGAAGCTCTGCAATTAACTTGGTGACGGGAGTTTTCCCACTTCCACCAACGGAAAGTGCACCGACACTAATGACCGGTCGGGCTAGTTGTCGTCTCGAATCTGGATGCCGCTCATACCAACGGCGCCGTTTTGCGGCAACGCGAGCATAAAGTTTGCTCAACATAGAGATTTATGACATTCGAATCACGGAATTATGCTCGATTGCAAAGTCTCATCAGACACATTCTTGGTCTCTGGGGTAAGCAGGCCCGCAGCAATCGTCATGGTGCGTTTAGTGGCACCACGACCAGACTCTACAAGCTCTCGCGCCGCATTACCGAGTCTCTCACGTCGCCCACGGTCACGCACCAAATCAACTAACTCAATCTCAAACTCAGTGTCATCGCGAACCTGTACCACAGCTTTCTGGGCAACGAACTGACTCGTAATTTCAGCAAAGTTATCCATATGTGGCCCAACAATAATGGCTTTGCCGAACACTGCAGGCTCCAACAAATTGTGCCCACCAGCCGGAACTAGACTGCCACCGACAAATACAACCGACGCGACCTGGAACAAACAAGCAAGTTCCCCGATAGTATCGAGTAAAACAATTGGAGCATCAGAATCCTGACCTCGCAGCTCACTTCGGGCCTGCACGCGATACCCAGCAGCCTCGGCCATCGCACGAACTTCGTCGAAACGCTCTGGATGTCGCGGCGCAATAATTATCAGTGCGTCAGACGCTATCTTAAGAACTCGTCCAACGACTTTTAACACGAATTCCTCTTCTCCGCGAAGCGTACTGGCCGCGATAAATACCGGCCGCCTCTTTGTAAACCTAAAACAGCTAAGAACATCATCCGAAGCAGATTGCACGGCACTACTCATAGATGGATCAAGTGCATCAAACTTCACACTTCCTGTCACCATGACACTACTTTGGTCAGCTCCAATATCAACATAGCGCTGAGCCCATGTTGCCGTTTGGGCACACACACGATCGACATCTTCAAAAACCCGCCTCATGAAGAACCGTACTAATCGATAACGACCATAAGATCGATCTGATAGCCGACCATTAACCAACATCGTCCGGACACCACGCTTCCGGCAAGCCCGAAACAAGTTCGGCCAAATTTCCGTATCAATCACTATAAGCAGCTCAGGGGCAATTCGCTCAAGTGCCCGCGTGACCACCGGCGTAAAATCAAACGGAGCGTAAAATACGGCATCAAGATCAGCTCCGAATTGCTGAGCCACATCTTGCCCTGTCGTAGTCGTTGTTGACATCAGCAGTCTGTGAGCCGGGTAAGCAATTCGAAGAGCGCGTATCAACGGGCGGGAAGAAAGGACCTCCCCAACCGATACGGCGTGAATCCAGATAGAAGCGGATCGCTGCGGATTAACGCCAACGGGTAATCGTCCGAGACGCTGATTGACGCCAACGAGTGGCTTCCCATACTTCCATCTTCGGTAACAAAGTGCTGGGAAAACGGCCAGGAAATAAATAAATAGTAGTGCGTTATACAAGAGGTACATGAAAACGCTTTATTAATTAAAATTCATTCGTCAAAATCACATTATCGGCTGGCAAGAAACCAGATATATTAATTAAAATGCGCGGTTTTGCCAAACCTACGACTGGACACTAGAATAGTCTGTTTGTTCACTGGACACACTACGACGCTGTAAGTCATTGAATCAACCACGGAGGACCACTAATGGGTATTAAGGTCGGAATTAACGGTTTTGGGCGTATCGGCCGCAACATCATGCGGGCTGCCATGCAAAAGAGTGACGAAAGCATCGAATTCGTTGCGGTGAATGACATTACAAATCCCGAAACGCTGGCGCATCTGCTCAAGTACGATTCCGTACTCGGAAATTTATCTGACAACGTTCGTGTGGATGGTGATGGCTTGAGTGTGGGTGCACATCATTTTAAAGTGCTTTCGGAACGCGATCCTTCTGCCTTACCCTGGTCAGAACTTGAGGTTGACATCGTACTCGAGTCAACTGGTCTATTTACTAAACGTGAGGACGCGTCCAAGCATCTGGCAGCAGGTGCTAAAAAAGTCATCGTTACCGCACCTGCGAAAGGACCGGATGTAACTCTAGTACTTGGTGTGAACGACGAAAAATACAATGCGGCAGAACATCACATTATTTCCAATGCTTCATGCACAACAAACTGCCTTGCCCCGGTCGCAAAAATACTGCACGAACAGTTCGGCTTACGGCGTGGTTGGATGACCACGGTTCACGCGTACACAAATGATCAAAAGTTGCTTGATCTGCCACATAGCGATTTGCGTCGTGCCCGAGCTGCTGGTATCTCGATGATTCCGACTACAACAGGAGCTGCCCTTGCGGTGGGTCAAGTACTCCCAGAACTCAAGGGGAAACTTGATGGAATTGCCATGCGGGTTCCGACGCCAAACGTTTCAGTTGTTGACCTCGTCGCCGAGGTAGAAAAGCCGACCACTGCCGAAGAGGTTAATACCGCATTTGAATCGGCGGCAAATGCTCGCCTCCATGGCATCCTGCACCTGTCAAAAGACCCGCTCGTGTCGATCGATTTCAAGGGAAACCCGCATTCTTCCATTGTCGATGCTGCTTATACAAAAGTGATGGATGGTAACTTTATTAAGGTACTGTCGTGGTACGACAACGAGTGGGGATACTCGTCACGCTGTGTTGATTTGGTCAATATGATTGCCGCCAAAGGATTTTAGTCAGCGGAACCGTGCCAAAGCGCTCAATTTACGACCTAAACGTTAAAGGCAAGCGACTCTTTGTTCGCGTTGACTTCAACGTGCCCTTAGACGCTGGACAAATCAGTGATGACACACGAATTCGTTCAGCACTTCCAACTCTCCAGTATGCATTGGAGCAAGGGGCATCATTAGTAATCGCCTCACATCTTGGTCGTCCTAAAGGAGAGCGGAACCGAGAATTCAGCCTCAGGCCGATCTCAATTCGACTGAGTGAACTTTTAGGTCAACCGGTTACTTTCGCAACTGATTGCGTGGGTCCTGACGCTCTTCAAGCAATAGAACATTCTGGACAGAACGGTGTGACTCTTCTTGAAAATTTACGGTTTCACAAAGAAGAAGAGGCCAATGACCCTGTATTTTCAGCCTCCCTCGCAAGCCTCGCAGATTGTTACGTTAACGATGCTTTTGGGTCAGCACATCGCGCGCATGCATCGACAACAGGAATCGTGCCTCATGTCACTGATGCAGCCACTGGCCTACTCCTAGCACGCGAACTTAAGTACCTGGGCGCTTTACTCGACAACCCGACACGACCATTCACTGCCATTTTGGGCGGATCAAAAGTATCGGGCAAACTTGAAGTGATTAAGAATCTCTTGCCGCGAGTCGACACCTTGCTGGTTGGCGGAGCGATGTCTTACACCTTTTTTAAGGCTCGAGGGCTTTCGACTGGTCGGTCTCTTGTCGAACCAGACCTCGTCAACGCAACTCGAGAAATTGAAAAGGAAGCAAAAATCCAACGGGTCAACCTAATCCTTCCGTGCGACCACCTGGTTACGACAGCACTGCAAGCTGATGCATCGCATGAAAATCTTGACGTTGAAGCTACAGGCATAGGCGACCGTCTCGGGGTCGACATAGGCCCGAAAACCCAACAGGCTTACGCCAATATCATCAAAGAATCGGCTACCGTTGTCTGGAATGGGCCCATGGGTATATTCGAAATTTCTCCATTCAGTAGTGGAACATTAGCTGTCGCAATGGCGGTGGCAGCTTCAAATGGAACAACGGTCGTCGGCGGCGGTGACTCCGTCTCCGCCGTCGGACAGATGGGTATTGCCCATCAGATTACCCATATTTCAACCGGTGGAGGCGCCTCGCTTGAATTTCTTGGCGGCCGAACGCTACCCGGCGTCGAGGCCCTACCAAACTCTTAGGACAACGTTATGACCCGCACACCTGTTTTCGCCGCGAACTGGAAAATGCATAAAACAGTCAGTGAGGCAATGAACTTTACAGAAGTTTTCCTGCCACAAATTGCATCGGTCACCAATATGGTCATCGTGATCGCGCCACCATTTACGGCATTAGCAGCGGTGTCCTCAGCCTGCACAGGCAGCAATGTAGTCACCTCTGGCCAGAACGTCCATGAAGAAAGTCATGGTGCTTTTACTGGTGAGCTAAGTGTGGACATGCTTAAAGAAGCAGGTGCAAGTCACGTCATTATCGGCCACTCAGAACGTCGTCATTTGTATGGTGAAACCGACGCTGTGATTAACCTGAAAATCCAAGCGAGTCTTGATGCAGGACTCAGACCAATTGTGTGTATTGGAGAGACACTCGAAGACCGTGAAGCAAAACGGACACATGCAGTGCTTGCCAACCAACTGACCAAAGGATTGAAAGGGCTCTCAGAGGAAGCGGTAGCCAGTCTAATCGTAGCGTATGAGCCCGTATGGGCAATCGGAACTGGTCGCACGGCAAGCCCTGAACAGGCCCAAGACGCGCACCGCCATATACGAAGCCACCTTGCCATACTGACAAATACCGATACGTCAAATCAGTGTCGCCTGCTATACGGCGGGAGTGTCAAACCAGCAAACGCGGCTGAACTCGCAGCCCAAACAGACGTTGACGGTGCACTGGTTGGCGGAGCTAGCCTCGACCCGCACAGCTTTGCCGATATCGTCACGAAAAGCATACAAGACACCTAACTAGCGAGAACCAAACGGTTATACTTAAAGACTATGTTGAGCACAGTGCTCTCTGGCGTATACGTGGTGGTTTGCCTCCTGTTGCTTGTAGTCGTCCTACTTCAACAAGGTAAAGGCGGGGATATTGCAGCGGCCTTTGGAGGTAGTGGCAGTCAAGCAGCGTTTGGAGCACGTACAGGGGCGACAGTCCTCACCCGTGCAACAGCGATTCTCGGCACCCTGTTTATGGTTGGCGCGCTTGCACTGGCGCTTATTGGTCAACGCGGGCCTGGGTCGGTTGTCTCTGGAGTAGATGCCCCAGAGTCAAGTGCTATCGAACAAACTATACCGGCTAGCGAAACGTCAGAACAGACTCCGGAATAGTCGAGCCGATTACACCTCTACACCCACCCGAAGCGCGGAAGTGGCGGAACTGGCAGACGCACTAGCTTGAGGGGCTAGCGGGCCCTAGGCCCATGGGGGTTCAAATCCCCCCTTCCGCACCAGCTCTACAGGCCTAGATCGCTCAACGCCTCATTCGCAGCTCTCGCCAATGCTGTAGTAGCCTTGCCGCATCGTCAGAGACAGAGACAGAGACAGAGAAAACAATAGCTTATGAAGCAACGAGTCTCGATCGCCCCACATCTGAGGCGAATCGCCGCAATGCCAATTGGCGAGCTTGCTATCGTTGTCGGCATTTTCACAGTCCTTGCGACTGCATCCATGCACTGGGTAGTACGTAACATCACTGCCGCCCTACCGTCTGACCTTGGCGACCCCTTACTGAATGCTTGGATTCTTGCATGGGATGCAGATCGGTTCCGGCACGGACTTGATGGGTTTTGGGATGCCCCTATGTTCTTTCCCTATCCATCGGCGCTGGCGTATTCGGAACACCTCCTTGGCGTGGCCATCTTCACGGCACCACTACAGTGGCTAACCGACAACCCAATTCTTGTGTACAACGTGGCCCATCTTGGATCATTTGTGCTCGCCGGAACGGGAATGTACCTACTGACAAAATCAATCACGGGTAGCCGCCTCGCTGGAGTGGTTGGCGGCATGGCTTTCGCCTTCTTACCGTACCGCGCAGACCAAGCTTCTCATCTCCAAGTTTTGTTGTACGGCTGGATGCCTGTTGGCCTTTGGGGACTGCACCGCTATTTCGAAGACGGCCAACGCAAGATGCTCATCGTTTTTGCATTCGCCTTCGTACTACAAGGGTTCTCAAACGGATACTTCTTTTATTTTTTTGCGGCAGTCGTCGTGATTGTGGCGTCTGTCGAACTTATATGTCGAGTTCGTCAACGACCCATCATGCTGGTTGACCTAGCCTGCACCGCACTAGTAATGGCTGTCATGGTAGCGCCAATCGCCATCGCTTACATCGATGTTCGCGCCGACATGTCTCTAGTGAGATCGCGCAGTGAAATGGTGATGTTCAGCGCAAATGCCACCTCATACTTGCACGCGTCACAAGATTTAGGGTTATGGGGTGAACATCTCGAAACCTTGGTTGGCGGACGTGGCGGACCAGAAACGAAACTTTTCCCAGGGTTTGGACTGTTCGTGATGGCGGCCCTAGGCCTTATCGCCCCGTTTACGTTGAGATCACAATCTCCAGTCAATTCAAAACGAATTGCCATCACCTACAGTGCCGTCGCAATCGTCGGCTTTCTGCTTTCTCTCGGACCAGAACCAGCTATCGGGGACCTCCGACTTTGGACTGCTGGACCATACGATTGGCTACTGTCGTTAGTTCCAGGATTCGACGGACTGCGTGTTCCTGCTCGAGCGGCGATCACAGTCTTTCTCGGATTCTCGGTACTCGCGAGCATTGCCACACGTTGCATTGTCGGCAGGTTTTCCCGACGTACCGCAATAACGGTTACTTTACTGATCAGTGCAATTATTGCCGGAGAGGGGTACCACACACGCCGTATGGTTCCATTCCACCCAAAAGGTCCGGAAGCCGAACGTGCTACAACTGAATGGCTACGACAACTCCCACCAGGACCCGCGATCGTTCTACCTTTCTATGACCGCAGAGACCGAGTCCCAAACACCATGCGTTCCGTGTACGCCACACTCCAACACGGACACCCGATCGTTAATGGACATAGTGGGTTCTCAACCGGTCTCGTTCGTTATTTTGAAGGCTCGGCAAAGTTACGAGACTACCGCCAATACAACGATGTACTACATGGACTTCGAGCAATAGGCGTTCGTTACGTTGTGATACACGGACATCGATTTCAAAATACGCAAGAAGTCCAGATGCTCGTCGCAGCTATCCAAAACGAAGTCGAACACCTCGAAAATTCATGGTTTTTTGGAACCAATTGGATATTTGAACTGCAACCGCCTGATGAAACCTACGAGTTGCCTGAAGCCACTGGCCAACGAATCAAAAGATCAGCATTTCGGGTATCCGCATCTCACGGCCAAAGACGACTTGAACGAGCCTTCGATGGCAACTATCGGACACGCTGGACTAGTGATTCAGCACAAGCCGGACATGAATGGATGGAACTGCGCTTCGACCAACCAACGGACGTCTCACATGTGAGACTGTGGCTACGACAAGCAGATTTCAATGACTACCCACGCCAATTGTTGATTGAAACCACCGAGGACGGTGAACATTGGGAAGAGCTGTACCAAGGACGTGGATTTCCTCGCCTGCTACTCAATTTGGTAGAACGAATTGGACTTGATTACGCGTACGTAGAGGTACCCCTTCCAACAAACCAGTCGCAGACACTCCGTTTGCGGCAAACTCGTAGCGACAGAGTTTTTTACTGGTCCATTCACGAATTGCACCTTTGGGAGCGATAATGGTGGTCGTATGCGGCCCAAAGCAATATGCGCTGCGGTTTTCGTCGGTTTGTCCGCTATCGCAGTTCTAGCAAACAACTCCAGTCTCAGCGAAAACGATGCAGGACTGGGCCCCCCAACTTCTTACACAGCACTACGAACGGTCAACGTCGAGCCGGTCGGGCATATCAATAACGGTGTTCTGACGATCGACCGATTTACCTTCGAGTTTGAAGATGGCGATCTCTATCTCGCGCACTCGATTGAGGACCACTCACCGATTGCTGTGTACCTGGGCCAAGGTCGTGTCCATGCGGTTCCACCTGATGGCGTGGAATTACAACAGCTCAGAAAACTTATCGACGCAGACATCCTGAATGAACCATTTGATCGCGCTGTATTTTGGCTAACCGGCACACTCTCGGAACAGCTGCGTACACTGGCAGATGCCAGCCCCGCACCAGACGCCAAGAAAGCCGCTGATCTGCTTGAAGAACGTCGCAAACATCTCCTTGAAGACCAACTGGAAAATCCTGATAGCCGAGTGTTTGCTGATCTCTGGCACCACTCACTCGGCACTAAGCTTCCAGTCCCAGACCAGCCGTACTTTTATGCCGACATCGATGGGCAAGAGCATGATTGGTTTTCAATCGAAATCGAACCGAACGAACGCGAAGAAATACGCGTCGCACGTTTCGAAGATCGACACGATACTACGAATGTCTGGATGTCGTTCCATGCGCTCGATGACTTCACCGCAACTGATACACCGGGACAATTTCCACGTAACCCAGACAACGAAGGGCCAGTCAATCCTGCTTCCACCACGCAAGACGACTACGAATGGCAAGCAGTCGACTACGGCCTTCCTACCCGAGTCTTGACACCGGACCATGAGCGCTGGAAACCAATTCTCAGTATTTCTCGGACAGATGTTGATATTGCTATTAAAAACAATGGTGAGTCGGTGGCAAGCACGGCATCAGTGGTAGTTCCTTTCGAGCCACTTGCTGTACTACGCCTCCGAATATCACCATTTGCTCAAGTGACGGATGTCCGATGGCGGGCACAACCAACTGGAAACTCAGACGATGTCGGGCAAGTTGCGCTTTTTTCACCATCCGCTGATTCAGATCCAGCCGCCGACGTACCGGTTTCTCTGAGCGGCGATCCTCTGCACTTTGTGCAGGAAACTCACAAGCGGCGAATGCAGGATGACCTCTACGAACCATGGCTAACGGTATTTTTTCCTCGCATTGTCAAATCCGATGAACGTTTCATCCTTGAAATTGCTTATAAAGGTAAATTGGTCAGACGACTTCGTGGAGGACGCGGATACGTTTTAAAAGACACCATTCACTGGATACCGAGACATCCTGACACGAGAAAGAAAAAGTTCAGATTGACATTCCGCATACCAGAGCACTTGGATATTGCAAGCGGTGGGCGGCGTGTCGAGGACAACATTGAAAACGGGACGCGGGTCACGCGATGGATAGTTAACACTCCAGTGCGATCGACAATGGCTTTTCAACTCGGTCGCTTTAATATTGAACAATTCACTGAAGACAATCTTCCGCTGCTGTCGATCTACTCTGACCGAAACCACCCGGGATTTTCGCCGGGAAGTCGTGAGCGAACAGCACAGGATCTTATCGGTTCACTTCGAACTTACATCGACTATTTCGGCCCCTACCCGTTTGAGTCTCTAGTAGTCACAGAAACCCCAGAAACGGACGGACAAGCGTTTCCAGGCTTGGTCCTACTAACGTTTGGGGCATTCGGACCATTACATTCGGGTGAAGCGGACCTGTTCTGGTCCCATGAAGTAGCTCATCAATGGTGGGGAGCAAGTGTCGATTGGGAAGATTACCGAGACCAGTGGATCTCTGAAGGATTCGCACACTACGCAGCCGCTCTCTACGCCCTTATTGGTCTTGACGATGACAATCAGTTCAACGAGATGCTTGATGCTTGGCGCCATGACGTTCTTGGCGAAGTGAACGTTGGTCAGGGAATCGGACTTAAACGTTACGGTTTCAGGCCTACTGTAATCCAAGAGAGTGACGGCAATAAATCTGGACCAATCGTCGCGGGATACCGTCTTCGAACGAGTGACACACCGCTTGATTATCGCATCCAGATCTACGAAAAAGGCGCCTTCGTCCTCCACATGCTGCGCATGCTCTCACTTGATCTTGAAACCGGAAGTGACGAACGATTCCGTTTATTGATGCGAACATTCGCACAAAACCACCGTGGAGCCGTGGCCAATACCCGTGCCTTTGAAGAAGCGGTAACCATCGCCTTCGATGAACCAATGGATTGGTTTTTTGACCAGTGGGTTTACGGTACCGACGTCCCGACGTACCGGCCTGACCTGAAAACATCCCCGGTTCAAGACAGTGTCATGCCGTTCGTTCTGCATGGAAGTATTCGCCAAGAGAACGTGCCTGCGGAATTTAAGATGGCTGTGCCAATACGCGTGGAGTTCGAGCATCACGAGCCATTGTTTCAGCGTATCTGGATTGATCAACCCGAAATCTCTGTCGAAATTCCTTTACCCGAAGAACCAACCAAGATTTTGTTCAATTACCAGCACGGCGTACTCGCGTCCGTGCAGTAGGCGCCTTGACATCCTTGGAACAACGGTCGACAATCGCTCCAGTCTCGTGCGCCAACGCTTTCATTTACCTCGTTGCCTAGTTGTTACATCTTCGACACAAAAAGATTGATCGGAGACTTTTAATTTCCCATGCGTGATGTACGACAGGTCCATGCCTACATCGAAAAGCACAGGCATCGGCGCCAAAGCAACAAGGTACTCCATGGTCACCCGTCTCCGGTATTCTGGCATGACCAAGATGTGTCCATTCCGGAGATCATGGAAAATCGACATCGCGCGTCTCAGTCGATGCGCAAGCGGATCAATCTATACGTAGGAACACCTTACTGCCTGCCAACAGAGCCTGATCGTTGTGGATTTTGCCTTTTCCCCAGTGAGGTTTACCGAGACCGACACCAGCTTGATACTTATCTGGACTATTTAAAGCGGGAAGGGGAAATGTTTCGCCCTCATCTCGGTGGAACAGAGCTGGCAAGTGTCTATTTTGGTGGCGGCACCTCAAACTTGTACAAAGCTGATCAATACCCACAACTGATGGACATGGTGCGTGATTTATTTGATGTCCCGCCTCAAATCGAAGTCACTCTCGAGGGAATCCCGCAAACATTTAATCACGAAAAATTGGCGGCTATGAAAGCATGCGGGGTCAACCGCATCAGTATGGGTGTACAACAACTGGATGATGAACTAATCAAGGCAAGTGGACGCAAACAAACGTCCGCACAGGTCTTCGACACACTCAATTCATGCCGACAACTTGAATTACCCGTCAGCATAGATCTGATCTTTGGGTGGCCGAACCAGACGATTACCCAGATGCTGCATGACTTGCGTGCCATTGTCGACACGGGGATCAATCACATTACCCACTATGAACTGAACATAGCCGGACGAACTGATTTTTCTCGTAATCGACGGGATACCCTTCCCTCGACAGATAAGAATCTTGAAATGTATCAGGTAGGTAAAACTTTTCTTGAGTCTGAAGGTTTCCGACAGGTTACGCCGTATGACTTTGAACGTACTGGTCCTCTACCCAGCACCTACCTCTACGAACAACTGTTTCGAAAACCATTTCAGGATGACGACGGACAACCCATTGGGTATGACGCGTGGGGGTGGGGCTTCGCAGGCATATCATTCTTTTTCGGCACTCCAGATTCACCGGGGTCAGCGTACATGAATCATGTACATGTCGATCAGTATTTCCGAGATATCGATGCCAACCGTTTTCCGATCCTGAGGGGATATGAGTACTCAGCGATTGACCTAAGACTGCATTTACTCTTTCAGGAGTTACAGGGATTATCGGTCGACCGTCGACGATACGCCTCATTGTTCGGCTGCGACGTTGTCGATGAACATGACCCGATATGGACAACCCTTCATGAACTCGAATGGGCCAGTATTGACGACAACTTCGTCACTATAGAGGGCAACGGTGTGTTCTACCTCCCTCTGATTCAGAACATGCTCGCCCATGATCGTTCTGAGGCCATGCGGAAACATCGAATAACCGCTTCACAACAATCTCCGCCTGCGGCATCTACACCCTCTCGTGGATTACCGGAAGACGTGGCCAGTGCGGTTGCGACCGCACGTGCAAGCTAGCCCGTTAGACATCCTCAACGGTCGACGCTATCGCAAGAGTTCTCTTCGCCGATGCAATAACCGGACGCTCAATGAGCTTACCGTCAACCAGTAAGACACCACCGTTATTAGTTTCGTACGCCTCGACAATCCGTTTCGCCCACGCCACATCAACAGCCGCCGGCGTGAACGCCTGTTGAATTGTTGATACCTGGGTCGGATGAATCGCTGCTTTCCCAACAAATCCGAGCGCCTGGGTCCGCGAACACTCCTCTGCCAAGACTGCAAGATCCGGAACATCCATGAACGGTGAATCAATCGGACTTACATTCGCAATAGCCGCAGCCAGAACGACACGCGACCGGGCAAACAACATCGCGTCCCATTCCACGGTACAACCAATATCAGCGGCGTAATCGATCGCACCAAAAAAAATTGCTGATACATTCGGACTTGCTGTTGCTATGGCTTCTGCCGCCGCAACACCACGAGCTGTTTCGGCCATCACTATCAGAGGCACGGCGGGTGAAATACTAGATAGCGCATTCGACACGTCACGGACTTCCTCTGGACTATCACACTTTGGCAACATCAATGCATCGGGACGAACATCCGCTTGGCACAGGGCCTCGAGATCACGTTGTCCGAGGTCGGTCTTCGGATCATTGATTCGAAGACTAACCTCCGCACGAGTGGCAACACGTGACCGAAAAAGATCCAGTGCTGCCGTACGCGCCTGATCTTTATCGGCAAAAGACACCCCGTCTTCAAGATCAATACAGACCGCATCCGCGCCAGTCGCCAGGGCTTTTGGATAACGGTCTGGACGCACAGCCGGTACAAACAAGAGACTGCGCCGTGACCGAAATGATCGCGTCACGAGGATCCTTTCTCTTCGCAAGTTTCAGACGTCGTCAACATAGTTACAAGTTGCCCAACTGAATACCCCTCATCGGACAGATTCTGAATATAGTGAAGGGCTTTACTTACAGATGCGGTCGGAATTGCCCGTTCCCCACAACTACGAAACTTCTGATTTAATTCTCCACTAGTCGCAGGCTTCTTCGGATATCCACGGGCACCATCAACAAACCTTTCAATCGTTCGACCATCGCGAAGACGAACAACAATGCGCGCCTGGGTCAACGGTGCGGCATTACGCCCCACATTCTCGTCGGCACACATAACTACCCGCGATAGCAAGTTCACGACGGATGGCGTCTGCATCGCCGCCAATTCAAAAGTTTCAATGCCAATATCGCCAAACGCGACTGCTGCCGCCGCACAATAGTGCAGGCTGAATTTCCCCTGAAGGCCAGTTTGGGGTCGATCGTAAATTAAGACGGTGGGTGTAACTGGATCAACAAACACCTCGATGGATTCGATCGCATCCGGCACAAGATCAAGCTCAGCACGTAAATCAAGCAACGTATCGATCGTGGGATGTGTCGCAGCACATGATGGATATAACTTAACAGTGATACCTCCCTCGAGAATTTCCCAGCGTTGTCCCAATTCCACGAGTGCAGAAGACATGTCAGTTTTCTCGCTCTGCATCGCAACAAGAAACCCTTGCGACCCGTCGATGGCGCGCGCAGACGCCGAAAACCCTTCCTGGGCAAGTAATGCAGCTAACACACCATTCCGAGCCGCAAGTCCACCTTGCAAAGGTTTGACCATCGTCCCAAAATTCTCTTTTAGGCCGGATGCCTCTGATGCCGCAATCGACAAAGCGCGCGTCGTGGCTTCTGCGTCAAGTCCAAGCACTCGTGCCGCACTGGCTGCTGCCCCGATCGTGCCAATCGTCGAAGTACAGTGCCATCCGTGTTGGTAGTGCGATGGATTCATCACAGCACCAAGAACAGCTTCAACTTCAAATCCAACCACATAGGCATCAAGTAATGTTTGACCGGATGCTTTAACAGTCTCGCCAACCGCCAGCCCGGCCGCAACAAGCGGTGCGCTCGGATGCGCAAGGGTTATCCAGCACATATCGTCAAAATCCAGCGCATGCGCCGCCGTACCATTCGCCAACGCTGCGGACGATGGTCCACACGATTGGCCAGAGCCAAGAATATGACTTTGTCCAGTTCCACCTTCCGCCTCTAACACGCGTTGGACAATTTCTGCCGCCGGTTCGACAGCGCCGGCCAATATGACGCCGACCGTGTCTTGCACCGCAGCACATGCAACCTCACGAGCTGCATCCGGAATAATCCCTGAACTAACGAACGCCCCAAGTCGAGCGGCAGCCGGCGTTGGCAGTCTCATGGTTCATTCCCATAAAAAAGTGCGATATTCCGAAGTCTCCGCTCAATCTCATCCGACGGTATCCATCGGCCATTGACCATGACACCGACGCGGTTCTGGATATGGCTGATGTCATCAGCAGGATTCGCATTCAGAAGAATCAGATCAGCCCGACGACCAACAGCCACTGTGCCAAATTCATCGGTCGCATCGAAATATTCAGCAGGTCGACGCGTGCCAATCTCAAGCACTTCATATGGCGTCATCCCAACGTCTGTATAAAGCGCCATCTCGTGGTACATCGCAAAACCCGGCACGCTGAATATTTGCGGCGAGTCCGTTCCGAGCGCAATGTTCGCCCCGCCCTCATGCAACGCTGTCAAAATGTTGCGTCGAAGCAAAGCAATACGCCGGTTTATCCCAATTTCGGTCGACTCAAGACGGCTATCCACGGCTTCCCGCCATCGGTCCACCATCTCTGCCGGCATGTAACGAACTTCCGGACGCTCCGAGAGCACATCAGCTGATCCACGCTCATTAAAAAAGGCGGTTTCCCACAACACCATTGTCGGCACAACCCATGCACCCGCTTCAACAGTGGCTCGAACTAACTCAGGAATACGGCTTTCGTCCACGCTCTCGAGTAACGCTCCAACCCCTCTCAAACCACGATCTTCATCTAGTCGATCGTCTGACGGAGCCAGTGCTTCGACATAATTATCAAGATGATCGATAGACACCTGCCCAGCCGCAAGCGCATGTCGTAAACCGACGTAGTCGGAAACATGTCCACCAAACGGGATGTTTACCTCCGACGCGGTCTCAGCTAGGGCATCAAAGACATCGAGACGCATACCTTCATGCGTCTTAATCAAATCGTACCCGTCCACCTTGTATTCCCGGGCACGCTGCGACGCCTCTTCTGGTGTTGTGACCGACGTACCATTCATGGAAACACTAGCAAGATAAAGTTTCGGGCCAAGTAGTCGTCCTCGTTCAATCGCACTCCGCAACGCGAACTGTGAGGGGTCACCTTGCATGCCGCGGACTGTCGTTACACCATTCGCTACATATAAAAACAAAAGGTTTCTGACGTCTTCATCACTCATGCGTGGGTTTGGTAAATGCCCGTGCATCTCCGTTAAGCCAGGCATTAAGAAGTAGTCTTCCGCATCAACACTCGTGACGTCCTCAGCGACTGAAAACTGATCAATATCACCGATTAACGACACTCGGCCATTCTCAATCATGACTATCTGTCGTTCAAGCACACGCTCACCAGCATCATCCATTGGCAAGACGTTAACGTTAAGGAACGCAAAATCACCGTCGATAATTGTTGGTGGATCGCCGCCACACCCAACAGCAAAGATCGTGAGGACGACCCCGATAAATGTTTTCAACCTTTGACCTCTGGTCGCGAACTAGCAAATTCCGGTACGTGCCCTCGCTTGTACACCATAAACGTCCGCTTGAATGTGATCACAACTGTGCCATCTTGATTAAATCCGCGTGACTTCACTGTCACAATACCGACGTTCTGACGCGATCGTGACTCGCGTGTTTCAAGTACTTCACTATCCGAATAAATCGTATCGCCGTGAAACACGGGCGCCGGCAAACGCACCTCATCCCACCCTAGGTTTGCCATTACATTCACTGACAGATCCATCGTCGACTGACCGGTCACCAACGCCAATGTAAACGTTGAGTCCACAAGGGGCTTACCAAATTCCGTTTTCTCTGCATACGCATAGTCAAAGTGAATCTTATTGACGTTCTGCGACAACAGAGTCATCCATACATTGTCAGTGGCCAAAACCGTTCGGCCAAGCTGGTGCTCATAAATATCACCAACCGTAAAGTCTTCATAGACACGACCAGTCCATCCTTGCTGTACAGACATGATTTCCTTTCCGATGGCCAAATACTAAAATTGTAGAATAAGGGCACTGCACGCAACGCCAGACCAGTCAAATAAGACCGTCGTCTCGCCAGACTGACACAACTTCTGCCGGGTAGCCGAGTTCCTCCATAATGGCATCGGTATTCGCACCAATGTCTGGAATTGGATCAAAACGAGGCTCGACACCATCAATAGTTGCCGGCGGAAGCATTGCCCGCAGAGAACCCACACTTGTTGACACTTCACGCCAACGCTGACGAGCGGCCAATTGCTCATGGTCAGCAAGTTGGGCAATTGAATTCATTCTCGCATTGGCAATCTTCGCCAAGTCAAGTCGAGCAATAATTTCCTCTACATTCAACTTCCCGAATACTTCATCGATTTCTGCTTCCAGTGCAAGGCGCTGTTCCACTCGCTTCGCGTTACTCGTAAAACGACCGTCGATAGCCAGCTCAGGACGCTGGAGTACCTGGTCACAAAACCGAACCCACTCTCGTTCATTTTGTAACCCCAAAAACACGGTCTCACCATCTGCCCCCGTAAATGGACCATACGGTGCAATCGCCGCGTGATGTGCACCACTACGTGGCGGTGGCGATCCACCATACATCGTGTAATAGAGCGGAAATCCCATCCACTCCGTTAACGCTTCAAGCATCGATACTTCAATGGTCGCGCCGTCACCGGTGCGTTCTCGACGGAACAGCGCGGTCAACACGCCAGAATAGGCGTACATTCCCGCCGCAATATCAGCAACAGAAATCGACGATTTTACTGGCTCCGTCTCTGTTCCAGTAATCGACACTAAACCGGCTTCCGCTTGTACTAACAAGTCATACGCTTTCTTGTCTCGATACGGACCCGTCGACCCGTAGCCGGACACATCGCAAACAATGAGCTGGGGGCGGCGCTCGCGAAGTGTGCCAGCATCAAGTCCCAACCGACCGGCCGCCCCAGGTGCCAGATTCTGGACAAAAACATCGGCACGTTCAAGCAAACGGCTGACTACATCCCTTGCCTCGGGCCGTTTCAAGTCGAGTGTCAAGGATTCCTTTGATCGATTCAACCACACAAAGTGACTAGATAATCCTTTAACCGTTGAATCGTACGCACGTGCGAAATCACCGACCTTCGGCCGCTCCACTTTAATCACACGAGCACCGAGATCGGCCAGTTGCCGAGTCGCAAACGGGGCGGCAACCGCTTGCTCAAGAGTAACCACAGTCACTCCGTCAAGAGGACCGGCCATCAGAAAGACCGCGGCAAACCAAGCACGTGCTCGGAGATGTATGAAAGAATCAAATTCGTTGAGATGGGCGCAACTTGATACAACCGTGTTTCACGAAATTTACGCTCGATGTCATAATCTTCTGCAAAACCAAACCCGCCGAACGTCTGTACCGTAACATTCGCGGCCTCCCAGGAAGCATCAGCCGCAAGCAGTTTTGCCATATTCGCCTCCGCACCACATGGTTTACCACTGTCAAAAAGTTCTGCTGCGCGCATCCGCATTAAATTAGCTGCTTCGACATTAACGTGGGCTCGAGCAATCGGAAATTGGATACCTTGGTTCTGCCCAATCGGTCGGTTAAAAACCACCCGCTCATTGGCATACGAAACTGCTCGCTCAAGAAACCAGCGTCCATCACCCACACATTCAGCTGCAATTAGAATCCGCTCGGCATTCAAACCATCAATTAAATAACGAAACCCGCGTCCTTCCTCTCCCACACGGTTTGCAACTGGAACCGCAAGATTATCGAAGAAGACCTCAGTTGTAGCGTGGTTCATCATGGTTCGAAGCGGACGAATCGTTAATCCGTTTCCAACCGCCGTGCGTAGATCAACCAAAAAAACGGAGAGCCCCTCTGTCTTCTTCTTCACTTCTTCTAATGGCGTAGTCCGTGCAATTAACAACATTAAATCGGAATACTCTGCCCTCGAGATCCACACTTTCTGACCATTCACGATATAACGGTCGCCGTCACGGACCGCCATCGTTTTCAATTGGGTTGTGTCCGTACCAGTTGTCGGTTCGGTCACACCGAATGCTTGAAGTCGCAATTCTCCGCTGGCGATTTTAGGAAGATACTCCTGTTTTTGCGCGTCCGACCCATGACGCAACAACGTCCCCATGATGTACATCTGCGCGTGGCACGCTGCGGCATTCCCCCCAGAATGATTGACTTCCTCAAGAATGATCGAGGCCTCACGAATACCTAGGCCAGACCCTCCATACTCTTCCGGAATTAATGCCGACAGGTAACCCGCATCAGTTAACGTCTTAACAAACTCTTCTGGATAAGCATCTACTCGATCAAGATCTCGCCAATAAGTATCAGAAAACCGACCGCAGAGCTCGCTTACAGCACTACGGAGGTCGTGATGTAATTCAGTGTTAGATTCGTTCACGCGCCTCCTTAATGGTACATATTGTCTCGCTCGGAACTACTTAGCCGCAAGTGAAGCCTAAAACTGTCGTTGTGCCAACCACCACAGGTCCCCATTAACACTGTATCTACCGATGCAGCATAGCGATCATCGAGTTCTTAGTGGGGAAGAATCTATAATCTCGATGTGGTACCAGTCTCACTTGGATCAGAGCAACTTCTGGCGTCGAACCTGCTCGCAGGGGCTCGGGTAGGTCTCGTTGCAAATTCCGCCTCCATTGACCACACCTTTCAGCACATAGCCGAACGTATCGCGACTCTATCTGATACAACGCTCGTCGCCCTGTTCGGTCCCCAACATGGGTTTTATGCCGACGTTCAGGACAACATGATCGAAACCGGTCACGGACATCATCCAAGATTCAATGTCCCAATTTATTCGCTGTACAGCAATACGCGAGAACCAACGGCCACCATGCTTGACGGGATTGACCTTCTCGTCATCGATCTTCAAGACGTCGGAACTCGCGTGTACACGTATGCCTACACAATGGCGAACTGCTTGAGAGCCGCCGCACGTCATAACATTCGCGTAATCGTCTGCGACCGTCCCAACCCGATTGGAGGCGAGGGTGTCGAAGGGCCTGTTCTGGAGCACAACTTTTCGTCATTTGTTGGACAGTTTTCGATTCCACTGCGTCACGGCCTAACGATCGGCGAGCTCGCCCAATTGTTCAATGATCATTTTGAGATTGGATCAGAACTCACCATTTCGCCTCTTGTTGGATGGTCCCGTGACATCTACGCAAGCGAACACGATCTTCCGTGGATCTACCCGTCGCCAAATCTGCCCACGCTCGACAGTGCCATCGTATATCCAGGCACGGTACTTATAGAAGGCACAAACTTGTCTGAAGGTCGTGGCACGACACGACCATTTGAATTGATCGGTGCTCCTGACATTAAGGCCAACACTCTTGTCATGGATCTCAATGCACTCGACCTTCCAGGCGTACATTTTCGCCCAACCACATTCGAACCGACCTTCCAAAAGTATGCCGGTCAGACCTGTGGTGGATGTCAAATACACGTGACAGACCACCGTGCGTTCAGACCAGTCGTCACTGGTGTCGCCATCATCCAAGCCTTTCGCCGACTTACCGGCTCGCAATTCGCGTGGCGGACACCACCGTACGAGTACGAAACAACCAAAATGCCTATCGACATCCTGGCTGGTTCGGACACCCTTCGCCAACAAATTGAACTAGATAGAAATGCCACAGATATTGCGCAAAGCTGGACCGACGCGATCGAGTCATTCAATGTTCTTCGACAGCGATATTTGCTGTATTAACCTACCGCAACCAATGCGATGATACGATTCAGTCATCTCCCCATTACCCATGTCTGAGTCGGACGGCCTTCACTTTGACCACGCGATTTCCATCACGGCAGCGCCCACCCAGGTACTCTCTGCTTTTTTCGATAGCCATGCTCTCTCGGCGTGGTGGAATGTAACTCGGTCAGTCACTGCACCACGCCCGCTTGGAATTTATGCGGTGGAATGGAACACAACTCCATTTCAAGATGATGTGCTCGGAACTCTTGGAGGGGTTTTCTACGGTACGGTTATGGAATTCCGGCACGGTCGTGAATTCTTTCTGGCTGATGCGTATTGGCTGCCCCCAGCTAGCGACCCGATCGGCCCCATGGCACTCGAAGTGACGTGCCGTGTCGAGGGCGCAGGAACACGGCTTCAAATTCGGCAAAGTGGTGCCGATGACAGTACGCGTTGGAAACGCTACAACACCCTCATCGAAGCTGGGTGGAAAGACTCTCTTGCCGCATTGAAGCAATACCTGGAAAACGGCGCGGAACCACGTCTTCCTCCGCGTGGCATCGCAACGAGAAGATAAGTGCACTTCGCAGGAATGCATACATCGCTATAAGACCGCATGGGCACCGATCACATTGTCATTATTGGTGGTGGCGTAGTCGGCTCAAGCATCGCCTATCACCTTTGTTCCGGCCGACATGCTATGACCGCAGTAACCGTCATCGAGCGGGATCCCAGTTACCGTCGTGCGTCGTCATATCTCGCCATGGGCGGCATTCGCCAACAATTTAGCTCTGGCACAAACATACGCTTCGCACAGCACAGCACCCAATTCTATAAAGGTTTCGACGACATACTCGCAGCATCAAAAACAGAGATCCGCGTCAACTTTCGACAGCGTGGGTACCTCTTTCTTGTAAATGCTGCCATGGCGGAACGTTTTGAACGCCGATACACAATACAAAAACAGCTAGGCGCATCCATTGAACGACTTGATGTTGAAACGATCCATGCACATGTACCTGACCTTAAACTCGACGACATTGTATTTGGTCTCTTCGGACCTGAGGATGGATACGCCAATCCAAAAGCCGCGCTTTCTGGATTTCGGCATCTGGCCATGACAGCCGGAGCGACGTATCGCACAGCCACTGTCACCGGTTTCATCACAGAGCATGGACGTGTTCGAGGCGTTCGGCTCGATACGGGTGACTTGGTCGAGGCACAAGCAATTGTCTGCGCTGCCGGCGCGTTTACAAAACCCCTAGCGGCACTCGCCGATATCGATCTCCCGATAACACCTGTACGACAACAACTCTTCCGGTGTGCGCTCTCACGGTCATGGCCGCATCGCTTTCCCATGGTCATTGACCCAAGCGGTGTTCACTGGCGACATGACGACCCAGAAGAGTCTGGTAACCAAGACCGAATTGTCGTCGCATACACCAAGCTTGATGAACCAGTAGGGGAAAATTTTGATTGCGACATGCAACGCTGGCAGACGGAGTTCCGGCCACCTCTCATTGCACGTTTACCAGCACTGGCCGACTCGACACTACTTGAAGGCTGGGCGGGGCTTTATGAAATGACCCCTGATCACAATCCGATCCTTGGTGAATACCCGAAACAGTCTGGCTTTTATGTTGCGACTGGATTCAGTGGTCACGGTTTGATGATGGCTCCTGCGACCGGTCGAGCCATCACAGATCTTTTAACAACCGGCGCATCAAATACGCTCGATATCGGTTCATTCGACCCGGAAAGATTTACGCGAGGCGAACTCTTCTGGGATGATGCCATGATTTAAGAAGGACAACCTGTTATGACACCAAAGATGTGGTACTCATATGCGCTTCAAGATGCCTCACGTCGCCGCATTCCTGAACTTGAACCATTAATCACAATGCTTCAACAAGCAACTATTGTGCTGCGGCAGACCAACTGGACCATGCCGCCATCTGCAAAAGCCACAGATAAAGAATCGCACGAGCCTTCATGAATAAAGTCTCCATCACGACACTCGTAGCCAAGCTACGGTCCGGACAAGGTTCCTCTCTGGACCTCGTCAACTCTTGCCTCGACGCAATCGAAAAACAAGACGATGTCTTGAATGCATTCATCACTGTGTTCGCCGAGGATGCACGTAGACAGGCCCGTAATGCAGATGCGGCGATTTCGGACGGGCACGACATTGGTCCGCTGCACGGCATCCCGATCTCCGTCAAAGATATGATCGACGTCAGAGGCACTCGCACAACCGCTGCGTCCCACGTACGCGCTGATCATCGGGCGTCAACCGATGCCGCGCTCGTCACTCGACTACGTCAGGCAGGGGCAATCGTAATTGGGAAATGCAATCTTCATGAATTCGCTTTCGGAACCACCGGATACGAATCGGCATTCGGATTCACTCGAAATCCTCATAGCAAACAACGGATTCCAGGTGGGTCAAGCAGTGGATCTGCAGTTTCCGTTGCAACAAACATGGCCATCGCATCGATTGGCACGGATACAGGTGGCTCGATCCGCATCCCTGCATCTGCATGCGGTGTAGTCGGACTAAAACCCACTCACGGAGAAGTTAGTCTTTCTGGTGTGGTTCCACTCGCTCCGACACTTGACCACGCTGGACCACTTACAAGCACAGTCGCCGACGCGCAATTACTCTTCGAACTACTCAGACAAACACCAGACGAAGCACCAAAGAAATGCCAGAAAACGCTCGATCAAACGCATTTCAGCGTCCCACGCAAGTATTTCTTCGACAAAATGGACAAAGATATTGCCAGCATCTTCGAGCACACGGTACACACACTAGAAGCATGCGGTAGCGTGGTCACAGACGTTGAAATACCACACGCAACTGAAATACCTGCGGTATACCTACATACTCAACTACCAGAGGCCGCATTGAGTCACCAGTTGACACTCAAGACGCGACCAGAATTGTACTCGCCTAGTGTGCGAGCACGACTCGAACTAGGCCGGTACGTTCTTGCAGAAGACTACTTGCTTGCGCAACACGGACGGGAAGTTTTACGAAGAGAGGTAGATAACGCACTTGTGAAAAGCGAGGCCTTAATTCTTCCTACCCTTCCAATCGTACCTCCGATGCTCGGTGATGACAGTTTGACTGTAGACGGCGAAACCGAATCGGTCCGAGCACTCACGCTTCGTCTGACGCAGCTATTTGACCTAACAGGTCACCCAGCTATCTCTCTTCCGTGTGGAAGGATTGATGGAATCCCTATCGGAATTCAACTTGTCGGCCGTCGCCATACCACCCATGAGCTACTCACACTCGCAAAACAAGTGGAATCGATGATAAACGTCTAGTTGTTAGGACTTCGCGTTTTCCTTGAGTTCCTCGTAACTTCCGTCTGGCGTGGCCGACATCTCGACAGGAAGGTCAGCCTCGAGCCAGCCCTCAGCATGCACCTGCCCCGTCGATGGATCCCGCGCTCCTCCGAAACCACCCATCACATTTGAAAGATCGGTATAACCTGCCGACGAAAGTACCTGCGCAGCTTGAGATGATCGACCACCGACCTGACAGCCAATCAGAAGCTTCGTATCAGTAGGATAGTTAGCCTGCATCACACGCAGAAAATCTGCGTTTGGAACCATGCGCCCGATACTGGCATCAAAATTTAGAAGTGGTACATTATGCGAACCAGACGGATGACCTTTATCGTATTCGGATACCGATCGGACATCCACATAGGTGTAACTGTCCGTCCGTTGAAGTTCATGCGCCTGTCGTACATCAATTTGCTTAACACTCATACGGTGCATACTAGCGGTCGACCCTCATGGCGCGCAAAAGCGAGCCCCCCTAACTGCTAATATGCGCGGTTGGTAATACGATGATTCAACGATTCTTTCATGCGTGGGAGCGACAGCTTGTCGGCGTAACCACAGACCGTGTGGTACGTCCGTTTGAATGGGGACTTGATTGGGTAGACGACGCAGACCACTCACTTGCTCCGGGAGAAGCACTCCGCGCATGGGCATCTCGTGCCGTATCCGACTCAGATCGCTTTTACCGCACTGAATCAATCGACACGACTGACTTCACATTACTCGGCGACGAGGTCTCATTTCCAAGCCCATTCAAAACGCCGCATCATGAAAACAATACGGTACGTGCGAGGTACTTTCCGGCAGATCAACCAAGCAATGCACCAAAACGTGCCGTTGTAGTACTTCCCCAATGGAATGCCGACCCAGGTGGACACATCGGGCTATCACAACTAATTGCAAAGTTTGGAATTAGCGCGATCAGGCTGAGTCTGCCGTACCACGACAACCGCATGCCGCCTGAACTGCATCGGGCCGATTACATCGTCAGCGCCAACGTTGGACGTACCGTACAAGTGTGTCGACAGGCTGTACTCGATACGCGTCGAACCATCGATTGGCTGATCACGCAAGGCTACGAACAAATCGGCCTGCTCGGCACCAGTCTTGGCTCCTGTCTCGCGATGTTAACAGCTGCGCACGACCCACGTATTTCAGTCACGGCTTTAAATCATATTTCACCATATTTTGCCGACGTTGTCTGGGATGGACTGTCGACAGCCCACGTCCGGCAAGGACTCGACAATGCAATTGACCTCGAGCTATTACGACAAATCTGGTTACCAATCAGTCCCGCGCCATTCCTCGAACGCATGCGTGGAAAACAGACATTGTTAGTCTACGCACGACATGACCTATCGTTCCCTGTAAAGCTATCGCAGCAACTTGTCAGTGACTTCCGTGCTCGAGGTTTTAATCCGGAAGTATTTGTACTTCCGTGTGGCCACTATAGTACCGGCAAGGCACCCTTTAGTTGGATCGATGGGTTCGTACTCATTCGATTTCTTCGTCGTGCATTTGGTATCTAAAGAGACGCGCCTTTAATCTGTCGCGTTGAGAGGTTCTCCAAAACCGAGATCGCAAAGCGACGCTCTGACATCAGGTGGCCCAACCACCACCGTGAGTAATCCCGCCGGATCAAGATGCCGCTGGGCCGCCGTCGTGACGGCGTCCCGGTCGACTTTGACGATACGGGGAATGAACGTCGTATATTCGTCATCCGGTAACCCAAACAATTCGAGACGCATTGCAGCAACAACAACCTGACCTGCAGTTTCAAAGTTACGAGGAAATCCGCGCGTTAACGCTGAGCGCGCAACGTCAAGTTCGTCATCTGTAACCGGTCGTCGTTCCCGAATATCTGTGACTTCACGTATGACCTCTTTGATCGCTGCAGCGGTCACCGACGCATCGACTGCCGTCTGCACAACAAAGGGACCCCGACCGCATCTCGCGTCAAACGAGGAACGCACTCCATACGTATAACCTTTCGCTTCTCGAAGATTCAGATTGAGTCGACTTTCAAACTGACCTCCCAGCACCATGTCCATCACTTTCAATGCTTCGTAGCCTTCGACATGACGCGAAACACCAAGCAATCCAACTCTAATCTCACTTTGGACTGCACCCTCACGAGGAACAAACAAGAGTCGGCCAGGCGCCGACTTCGGATCCATGGGAGGAGCATTAAGATCTGACCGAGACGCCAACGATGCAGTTGGCAACCTGCCGATCCTTTCAGTAACGACTGCACGCAGACCAGACGAATCGCTTCCGCCACCTGCAAATACCGTCCAACGATCCGGAGCATACTGTGCTGTATGAAACGCCCGAAGTTGGGCCTGATCTATTGCGGTTAAGCCGATCTCAGTGCCAATCGGTGCATGCCCGTACGGATGAGATGGATAGACGCCTCTTCGAAAAACACGATCAGCGACAGAAGCACCAGAATGACGGAGCTGGGATATCCGGCTTAAGCGGAGCGTTCGTACGCGACGGACAGCCTCGTCGCTGAAGCGCGGCGACGTCGCAACCTCCACAAGTAAATCCAAGGCCGCAACAAGGTGACGTTCCAAAACAGTGATCGACAACACCGTGGCATCACTAAACACATCGGTTGAAAGTCGGCCCCCGATATCACCCAAGGCTTTATGCAGATCAACCGTCGAGTACTTGGCGCAACCTTCGTCAAGCAGGCTCGCTGTCAAACCCGCAAGCCCTTCGTAGCCAGAAGGATCAGTAGCAGAACCTGCTCGAAGCAACACCACCAGATTCACTAATCCTGGCTGGTCGTGATCAATCGTACAAAGTCTGACACCATTCGGTAACATTTCGCGTTCGATCGACGGAAAAGTAAGCGCCGTCGGTTCCCGCAAAGGTGGAAGCACATTTCGATTTACTGGCACGAAATCACCTCATCTCCAAGAGTTCGGACTCTGGCAACGCGGCGTCAGCAGTTTTTTGCGGCACGATGCTCAAAGCAACCTCGGTCTCTGGCGTCAACAACCTCGTAATCGCTTCACAAATCGAACCAGGCGTCGCATTTTTGTAGCGATTCCAGTCCGTCTCAAAAAACCCAGGTGTCCTGGCAAAAACGTTGTACGCATTCAATTGGTCAGACACGCCGCCAAATCCACCTACCGACTGACATTGCCACGCAAAATCAGCTTCCATTCTGTTCCGCGCCCGCATGAATTCCTCGTCGGTAACACCATCAGACTGCATCCGACGGATCTCATCGGCGACCACAACATTGATATCCAAAAGCGTGTGTCCAGGTGCAGCCGTCACAACAATCGAAAAAATACCGGATAACTCACTGGAAGCTTGGTGTACCGACACATCCGTCGCAATTTCTCGGTCATGGAGCAATGCTCGATACAAACGTGATGACTTCCCACTAGCCAAAATATCTGCGACCAAGTCAAGTTCTGCGTCATGATCCCCAAATAAAGCGGCCGAAGGCCAACTGAGATAGAGGCGTGGCAACTCCACGCGATCATTAAGTCGCAAGTACTGCGTCCCAGGCATTCTGTCCAGCGACGCAGTTACGGGGCCACTGAGAGTCCCAGGTGCAAGCTGTGCAAAGTGATCAGTCGCTACCGCAATGGCTTCATCGGTGTTTACGTCACCGGCAATCACCAAAGAAGCATTTGCCGGATGGTAATACAGAGAAAAAAATTCTTGGACATCAGTCAGGCTCGCTGCACGAATATCATCTGGAAATCCAATCGTCGGCCAATGATAGGGATGGGGTGAGGGATAGTGGGCCGCCAACAGGGCCATCCACGCAAATCCATACGGACGATTCTCGTACGTCTGGCGTCGCTCGTTCAAAACAACGTCCCGTTGGTTATCAAGCTTGTCCTGCGTTAAGGCCGGTAATAGATGACCCATTCGATCCGATTCCATCCAGAGTGCTCGGTCGAGTGCGTCCCGCGGAACCACTTCCCAGTAGTTGGTACGATCCATATTGGTCGAACCATTCAGGGTGCCTCCGGCCTCCTGCAAAGGTCTGAAATAACCACTCTGATGGTGTGCCGAACCTTCAAACATTAGGTGTTCGAAAAGATGAGCAAAACCAGTCCGACCAGGCCGTTCGTTTTTTGAACCAACGTGATACCAGACATTCACGGCCACGATAGGACATCCGTGATCTTCATGAACGATGACATCCAACCCGTTATCTAACGTCACTTTTGTGTACTCAATATCGAGCATTACTTATTCTCCGATAATCTGGACAATCACTTCGCGGCGACGCGGGCGCATGTAGAAATATCCTGTATATCACCTTGACCGGTCGTCTCTACTTGGTTCGATACCGTGCACATCATGCCCACCCCCAGCACAACAGACCGGACATTGTAGCCGGGCCACACCCTTGAAAGGTACAAAACAGATTGATCGATTAGAATGACAACTTATATGGAGCGAGTTAAGTCATCCCCAATTGAAAAACGTATACTGCTGCTAGTCGCTGCAACTCTTATTGTAACCGTCTCTATCGGCAACACGCAGGAACAGGTATTTACGTTTGACCCTCCCGCCGAGTGGTTACAGGAAAACGTGTCCTCGCCTATGCGGTTGGCACAGTTCACACTGCCAAGAGCGCAAGGCGACACCGAAGATGCGGAACTCGTAGTGTTTTATTTCGGTGGGTCCGGTGGTACGGTGGAAGCAAACCTTCAGCGATGGACCAATCAGATGGTACAACCGGACGGCAGCCAGTCAACAGATGTGGCGACCACCACAAGCTTCACGGTCAATGAGGATGCAGAAGGATTTCCCGTCACCCTACTCGACATCCCCGGAACTTACGCTGCGTCGGTTCGGCCTGGTTCTGGCATGCGCTACAACAAGCCAAATTTTCGGCTGCGGGCCGCGGTAATTGAAACGCCGCAAGGTCCATATTTCTTTAAACTTACTGGCCCAGATCGAACAGTTCTTGCATGGAATGAACAATTCAGTGAATTCTTAGCGTCGGCACGGTTTCAATAAACGCTACATCAGGGACAACACTGCATGGTGTCGTTCCTGCGACACCAGCTATCTTCTACCGCCCCCGAAAGCCCAGCGCATGCTCGGCGATGAGCTTCCGGTGAAGCTCGCTCGTACCCTCACCAATTTCCAATGATTTCGCTTCAAGCAACAACCGTCCGACTTCGTATTCCGACGAAAACCCATATCCCCCGTGCACCTGGATGGCGTCAAGGGCATTCGCAGTAGCTGCCTCACTGGACATGAGTTTTGCCATCGAAGCTTCCACGGTACACCGCTCTATACCAGCATCCTTCATACGACCCAAACGGTAAACAATTGACCGAGCAGCCTCTGTGCGGCAGATCATGTCTGCAATTTTTTGTTGAATCATCTGAAATTCACCGATGCGCTGCCCAAACGCCTCTCGTTCGGTCGCGTAAGGCACCGTAAGATCGATAGCCCGCTGAGCCTGGCCAACACACCTTGCCGCCACAGAAAAGCGCCCCATGTCCAATGCCGCACCAAGTATCGGAAATCCACCGCCAACCTCGCCGAGTACGGCAGCATCTTCCACTTCCACCCCATCGAAGTGGATAATTGCAAGATTGTCACGTTTAAGGGTCCGCATTGGTACTTCGGCAATCTCGACACCCGCTAAACTGGGCTCGACAAGAAAAGTCGTAACACCACGATGTCGTTGTTCTGGATCAATCGTTGCTGCCACCAGCAGTACGCCCGCGTGCGCTGCATGTGAAATAAAGACCTTCGCTCCGTCGAGACGCCATCCGCCTTCGATCTTGGCCGCTCGTGTTTGTATGCCAGCGAGGTCACTTCCACCTCCTGGCTCTGTCAAGCAAGCTGATGTCAGCACGGAACCATCACAAATAGACGGAAGCCATCTGTCTTTCTGTGCATCGGTCCCGAATCGAAGAATCGATCCAGCAACGAGCGAATTAGTCACTGACACCACCGAAGCAACAACCCAGTCGATGCGTGCAAGCTCTTCGCAAATCACGCCGTACGTCACAACATCCGTTCCACTGCCACCATAGCGCTCCGGAATGATCGGCGTGAGATATCCCAATGGAATCAGTTTCTCGATTAGCGTAGCCGGATACCGTTCAGCAATTTCGTGTTCCTCTACAAACGGCAAAATCTCACTTTCAGCAAACTCACGAACAGCGCTTCGAACAGTTTGCTGTTCTGGAGTGAGATCGAAGTCGGCCATACGACTGGGAGTGGTTACTGTCGCCATAAGCTTTCCAGCGCTATCGAGTCACACACTATTCACGGACGCTCACGGCTTGACCCGTAGTGCAATGACTACGCACGCGTCTTCAACCACTGAAGTGCATCTGCCAAATCGGCAGTTGCGGTCACGAGTTCCCGAATACGGTTTGACAGTTCGTTCCTGGGTAACCGGTCCTCAGTGAAATCATCAGCTGTTGCGTAAACATACCGCGGCACGATGTGACATCGAAAATCAAACATCAAACTGTTGGCTAGACTCATTGGAGACATGTAACTGTTATGCCCCCCAGCCATGCAGAGCATACCAACTGGTTTGTCAGTCCATGCGCGTCCCGTGAGTTCTACAAAGTTTTTAATGGCAGCATTAAGATCATAGTTGTACACCGGTGACACAATCAGTAACGCTTTGGCTGTAGAGACTTTTTCGGTCACCGGGGCAATGGACGGGTGGTTGTAGCATTCTTTGCCGTCACAAATTGGCAAATCCCAATCTCGGAGGTCGACGAGTTCGTGCGCAATACCCATCACACGCGCCGCATCACCAGCTGCACTGGCTAAGCAGTGAGACCGGCTGTCTGGATTGAGTGAGGAGGACAGGATTAAAACAGGAGCCTGCTGATTAGTCTCGGCCATCAACGACAGTATAAGACCCGTAGACACAAATCAAATGACGCCACGGTCTCTGAGTTCACCAATTGCCGATCCCGAAAAGCCTAATTCTCCCAAAATGATGTCCGTGTGTTCCCCTAACAACGGCGATCGAGACCGCACCCGTGCTGGTGTCACGGACAAAGAAAATGGTGTGTCCGCCACAGGAACATCACAGGTGGAGCCAGGAAACGAAAAGACCTTAAGAAACTCGGTGGCTTTGATATGCGCATCATCAAGCGCCTGTTGTGGTGACAGCACTGGCCCAGCAGGAATTCGTACATCTTCAAGCGATCGCAGAGCCTGCTCTGTGGTCCGTTCGGCACACCACCGGGCCATCCGTTCACTCAACACTTCACCGTGGATGCCTCTAGCTTTATCGTCGGCAAACCGGCTATCTTCGAGCCAGTGTGTCTCCCCCATCAATACCGTCCAGCGCTCAAACAATGGCTGCCCAATACATTGCACAATAATCCAACCGTCTTGAGTTTCATATGCATCAGACGGACCCTGTGTTTGACTCCGATTACGCGACGGCACGCGATTGGTCGCCAACATCGACTGCTCAATGAGGGCACCATTAGCAATGGTGAGCGCCGTCGCCAATAATGAGGTTTTGACTTCCTGACCTTGACCACTCTGGAACCGCGCCAAGAGTGCAGCTAATGTACCAATAGTCGCTACCAGAGCTGTTGAAAAATCTACGTACGGAGAATACGCCTTCGTCGGCTCACCAGGACGCCCTGACAAATACATAACACCTGACATTGCTTGACCAATCGCATCAAAACCAAGTTTGTGGGAGGATGGACCTCCCGCCCCAAACGCGGACACACTGGTCAAAATGACGTCCGGCTTCACAGCCGATAACGACGCATAATCAAGACGAAGTTTCTTGAGCGCCGCATCCGGCAAATTAGCGACGACAACATCAGTCGTTGCAACCAAGCGCTGCAACACAACCTGCCCCTCTCGGCAATTAACATCAAGTGTGATTGCTCGCTTGCCGCGATTTACCTGTAAATAGAAACCGCCATCTCCTCCGCTCGTTACCGGCATAAGAAACCGGTCTTCACCACCACCGACCTTCTCAACCCGAATGACCTCAGCACCAAGATCGGCGAGAAGTGCGCTACAAAACGGACCGGCGATATACCGACCGAAGTCCAGAACGCGAATCCCCGTAAGTAAATCAGCCATAAACACCAAGCGGCGGAAATGTCCACCTTCGCGTGACTACACTAGAACAGTTGGATCCGTCCATCGACACGTACACAGTCCCGCTTCGCGAACATCTAAACAACATCTTGAAATGGAAAGGGCGGTCTTTAAACACGTAAGACTAACGACCGGAATCCTCAGCGTCACCACGAGAACGCGCACCAGGACAATACGGACACATCTTGCCGCCTCCCGCAAGAGCCGCAAGGGGTACCGGAACAGCAGCATCGACTAACCCTCCCGAAAGACCCTCGCAGGCCATCGAATGATGGTAGATAGTTTCGCTGTCGACCACACCACCAACGACATACACCGTGGCAGGAGGAAAATAGACCCGAGAGGGCGTCGCGCGCACGGTTAAGCGTTGACCATTAACACGGACTTTTAGTTTCCTTGGTACTTCATCAACGGCGGGTCGATGAAACGTCACGAGGTACTGCCCACTCAGTTCGTTAGCAATCCGCTGCAAGCGCTCTTCAATACCTGACGTCGATGATACCTTGTACAAACGACCGCCAGTATCATTCGGGCCTTTATCAAGCACTCGCTCACGTTCACGATTTTCCTGCATCCAGCGAAACGCACCCGCACCCGATGTTCCTCGGCTTCTTTCCGAGTAGCGTTCGGGAAATCCCATAACGGTCCGTATTGTTGTTCTCGCCACTGCGTGCATCCCAACACCGTAGGCCCACAACCGATCGACCACAGCATTCGCATCTTGATCTCGCGTGGCCTCTGGGGTGCTACGCCCTCCCGAACCGAGCACAGTGCCGCGAATTGCTAAATCTGGAGCTCCGCGACCTTCCGTCGTAACCACCACCATCATCGGGCGGGCCGCCCGTCTCACCGCTAATTCGCGAGCCACCTCGTCAATTGCTCGCAGCAAATATGTGCTGGTCTGAGAAAATCCTATGAATTCATCAGCCGCCAGCAGAAGCGGCTCAAGATCTGTCGTGTAATCAACAACGGTGCGTCGCTCATCACCGAACGTCTGCAAACTAATGCGATGGCCCTTCATCGTCTGGAAAAACGAACGAAGAGCCTGACGAAAATGCACGACATTATTCCCAACCATACTGTCATCAACCAGCACGGCTAAATCAAATCCGACAATCGCCGGCTCGACTCGGAGTACTTCCCGGCGGTCTCCATCCTCTTCAATTCGAAAATCGTCAGGGCCAAGCCCAGAGACCGGGCGATCTTTCCGAAGAGCCGCCACGTAGACCTGGGCCTCTCCAGCTTGCAGCACTTGACCCTGTAGTGGCGCGGTGGGAAGAGCAACACAGATGATGCCTGCCAGACCGATGACGACCAAATTGACAGTACGCACCAATGCGGTTGATGCCCGTGGTGATCTGCCGAACGAGAGGAAGGTCATAGCAACTCTTTCCGTCTCTTTACGGGACGAATAAACGAAGTAAAACGTTACGGGGCCGGGTGTACGGTCACCGTAACATTCGTCGAAGTCACGTAAACCGTATCGTCTGCGACAGCCTGCAACACATACGTCCCTGGCTCAGTAAAACTAACCGTAGTCACAGCGCGTCCACCTTCACCAATTTCAGGAACCTGAGGAGCAAATGTTACCTGTCCAGGACCGCGCCAATGCAGCCACGTGACCGCCAAGCCCGTCGTCGCCGCGTTACGCGCATCGACGATTGCCTGCGACTTCGGCCCACGCCGTGGATTCCGCTCAGCCAGTTTCGGATTGGGAGGGGGGATTCCATCATCTCCCGCGATGACCGCAATCTCAAGCGAATTGGGAAGCGTCACTTCCAACGCATCACTGCCACCATCCACACTGACGAACGGACGTTGATTATCAGCGTATCCTCCACCTGTGCCTGAGCCTCGGTTGAGACGCAGCACACCGTCATCCATTTCCCAGACCGGCAGCAAATGACCATACGCGTAGTCGGTACGGCCATTGTGGGTCACTGCCCAAACAAGATCCTTCTCACCCCAATCAGCCGGGACCTGAATTTTGAACGCAAACTGTTGACGCCGAGGATAGAAATGGGTGGGTTGCCCCTGATCGGCTGAGCCAGGCGAGATGGAATTATTTGCACCCGTAGGAATCACCGGTTGCTCCTCGTAGTTTCGGTTGAGGTACCCGAACACTAGGTTGAACGAACCGTCATTATTTCGCTCCCAGCCTTCAAAAACAGGTTGGATATTTTGTCCACGGCTCCAGCGTTCCTGCCCCACAAGCGACCCACTGAATCCAACAATGAAAATCATTGCGACGCAGAGCCGCGCGTGCACCTTTAACTGCATCATCGTCTTCCTATTATTCCCTTTTATTAGGCATGAACAACGAGACCTCCGCAATTGATTAATTACGGAGGTCTCTTCAAACACTAGAGGTCACCAACCAAAAAACTAATTGTCGTTGTTATCTGCCGCCATCGCACGCTCTTCAACAGCGTTTTCAAACGACTCATCGTCTAACTCATACCAACTGACCCATGCGAAACTCATCTCATCGCTTGAGCGTTGCCCGAAGCCGGCCCAGTTGGTCGGGTCATCGTTCCAACGATTCGCTTCCGAGTTATCGTGCCAGCTTGTGACGTGCAATGTTGTGCCCTTCGGCAGCAGTGGCGCAACTTCGTCTTCGTAGTTGTAAACAATGTGCCAACCAAAGTCCCAATCAGCGCAGCTCAAGATCTGCTTACTATTGTCTGGCAAAACTGCTCCGAGGCACTGCCGTTTACCCAAGTTATGCAGATGGGCCTGAAACGCCGTGATCTGTGCGTTTTCCTTCAGTCGGTAAAACCCATCGTGCCGAACGTTGGATTCACCAGCGGGGATATCTAAATCCTCGTCATCACCAACGTGAGCCGAGATAAGTTTGCGCTCGGGCACCACACCCTTCGGGTAGAACTGCAAACCAACACGCGTACGGTCCGTCGTCTCAATACCGTTCGCGGCATAGTGCAGGTTGAACTTAATCTGCCCGCCAGCCTTGATTTCACGGCCTGTACCATCTGGAAAGATGTCACCATTCTTTCCAAGCGCGTACTCATTCAAAAAGCTGTAATCACCGTCTTCAGACTCCAAATCTTCCATGCTCGTGACCGCATGATGGACCACAGGAAACCCTTCGAGAGACGGCTTCGTTTCAACAGCCTTCACCCAACGATCTTCCGTGAGACCAGAATCCGAGTAGAAATCGCCCCACCAGTTCGGCGCCTCGGCAGCGACGACGTACGGCTCAGGAATTTCAACAACCCAATCAGGCTCACCGATCTTCCATTCCGCGATGTCACGGAACTCCTTCGGTGGAGGCATGTCTGCAGGATTTCCACGGGGCGCACCGTTGTCAACCCACGTCGAGAGTGTCGCGATCTCTTTGTCAGTGAGCGAATAGTCGTACTTGAATTCCTGGACACCAATGTTCTTATCGATGTACCACGGCGGCATCGCCCGAGTGACAACCTTATCCTTGATCGAACGGGCCCACGGTCGTGCATCCTCATAGGTCAATAACGACATGGGGGCGATCGAACCAGTGCGGTGGCAATCCTGGCATGAACGCTGCAAAATCGGCGCAACGTCTTTCGAGAATGTAACCTCGGATGCATCCTGCGCAACGGCAACGGATGGCATCGCAACGAGGGCCGCGAAAACCATTACGGCAAAACTACTAAATTGGCATCGAATACTGTTTGGCATCTTTTAGCCTCCACGGCTCTATAAATCTACGAATCGCTGGTCTATTGTGCCTCAGTCAGACCACGTACGCCAAATAAAGTTTCATCTTGGGAAATTAGGGCTGTAATTTGAAGACATATAGGGCATTACCGGTATCCGGATGCTGAATATCTGGACTGAGAAGTTGCGGGATTCGGCGAGGACTCCCACCGCCAAGCCCCGTTGAGACAGCTATATACTGGGCTCCATTCACACCATAGCTGACCGGAAACCCCTGCACAGAAGTTCCCAGGCGAGTTTCCCACAATACATTACCGGTATCGACGTCAAAGGCCCGAAAGTAGCGGTCAACATCGCCTACGAACGCAAGTCCGCCACGCGTCGTCAACACTGCGGTCATATACGCCGCCCGTTGCTCGACACTCCAGCGTTCTTCCATGGTTTCCACATCGATCGCAGCGAGCTTGCCGAGGTTCCCGTCTGTGCCCGGCATTTCGAACCACTTACGGTCGGCCTGTGACCCACCAGAACCTTCTACGAGTTCAACTTCTCGACCTGCGATCTCAAGACAACTCTGGGAGAGCGGAATAACGACACTATTTGCTTCAGGGCTGTAAGCCATGGCATGCCAGTTATGTCCTCCTGCTGTACTCGGACAAACGGAAACCCAGTCCCCAATCCCCGCATCCGCAATGTCCTGCCGATAAGCCACTACACCGGTATCAGGATCGATTGATTCGAACACATTCTGGAACACGGTCTCGACGTGCCCGAGAAACTCGCCTGACTCCCGGTCAAGCTTCCATAAAATGCCATGCTTCCCGATCGTAAGGAGTGTCTTTCGTCCGTCGCTATCAACAAGAACCTGCTCAAATGCTTCATCCATGTCAAGCGCTTCACCAGGCACATGCTGTCGATACCACTCGATAGAACCGTCTGACGGATTCAAGGCCAGCGTCGAATTCGTGTAGAGCGCTGGGTCATAAACCGTCAGACCCCGACTCGCTGGCACCCACGGTTTTGCTTGGGCGACCGGCCAATAGATCAGACCGAGTTCGGGATCATAGCTACCAGGTATCCAAGAGTCACCGCCACCGCGCAAAGCAAGGGCCAAGTCACCCCAAGAATCACCGCCTGGCTCACCAGGAGCCGCAATGGTGAGACGCCGCCATAGCTCTTCGCCCGTGTAGGCATCATGAGCAGTGATAAAACAACTATCCGGCATAAACCGCGTGCACCCATTAATCCCGTTAATAACTTTGCCATCGGCAACAATGGGGCCGCTCGAATTCCGATACCCGTCTGCATAGTCCGCCATTCGGGTTTCCCATACGAGTTCTCCCGTACGCCGGTCTAAGGCAGCCATATATGCATCTTGCGTACCGAGATAAATGTTGTCACCATAGATTGCCAGATTACGCGTTCCACCTTCCCGCATGGATTCAGGAAGAGGACGCCGATATTCCCACAGCAAAGTACCTGTCTCAGCATCAAGCGCCTGAACAACGTTTCCCGGGTTAGCCAGATACATCACGCCGTCATAGACCAGTGGCGTTGGTTGGTTACGTCCATCGCCCATGGCCCATACCCACGCTAGTTGCAACGTCGAGACATTCTCCCGAGTAATCTGGTCAAGGGGACTGTATCCCCAACCGTCATATGTGCGGCGGTAGATTAACCAGTCATTCGGATCGGGATCTCGGAGCATCGCGTCAGACACCGGAGCAGTTTCCGGAATAGATCGAAAAAGCCGCGTTGCTGTCTCCGGCGCCTCTGCAACAGCAGTCGTAACAGTTACTGGCGCTGACAACTCAAATCCACCCAACGCCACGGCACCAGGTTCCACATCGTTCGCACGGAGAATGTAGGCCACCAGGCTCGCGTAGTCCTGGGGATTGAGCGATACGCTCGCTCCAGGCGGCATCGTCGTTTCAATTAAATCAATTAGTTCTTCAACCGGCCGTTGATTCCACATCCGTCGGAAGTTCGGCCCCGCAAGCTCCGGTGCCTCGAACGAACCAGTCAGATTGTCGAGGTGGCAGGTCGCACACCTACGTTCGTAAATATCTTGCCCAGCTTCTACCTGAGCCACTGTAAAAGTGGTGGATAAGAGCTGAGCCGCGGCCTCACACGGCAAGGCCATCCCGACTAGCGCGATCGCTATCCCTATGCCTAGTCGTCGCATCTGTCAGTATTTGGTAGCTAGTTATTGTTATTTGCTCGAAGCATTTTTTTCGCTGCCCGTTCGGCGACACGTGCTTCGTACTGCTCGTCGGTCATAAAAGCAACGTCCGTCCAGCCATGGCCCATTTCATCCATTGTCCGACCACCCCAGCCCACCCATGCAGACGGATCGGGGTTGTGTTTATTGTTCGCAGTATTGTCATGCCACGAGACGGTATGAAGAATCGTGCCTTTTGGAAAAAGATGCGCTTCTTTATACGGATAGACGATCTGCCACGTTTGCTCGTAATTCGTCACATCGGTCAAAACTTCTCGACGACCATCCACGTGGATCGCCTCCAGTAACATCCGCTTCCCACGAAAATGCATATGGGGTTGAAAACTCAGCACCAACGCAGCTTGTGGAAGCGGCCAGAATCGCTCATGACGGATAACACTGTGTGGCGGTATGCTCATCAATGCAACACCGTTCAATGTATTGTCATCAATAATCGCACCAGGCGGCATCCGGTCCGCATGGAGATCAAGCTCAAACCCGGCACGCAATAAGCGATCCTCCACGGCTTCACGGTTCAATTTCCAGTCATGTCCCAAGCCTGTCCGAATCCGATGAGCGGTGACGATTAACTCCGGAACCACACCTTTGGGATAAAACTTGATACCGACCTTTTGCCGGTCAATCGTTTCCTCACCCCAAGGGTGGTAATGCGGCGCAAAACGGAACAGTCCACCAGCAGGTAGCTTCCGACCGGTACCGTCTGGATAGAATTGCCCTGTACTCCCCATGGCATATTCAATAAGATCTATTTCCTCGGTATTCGATCCCATGCCAAGCCGAAAACTTTCTAAATCCTCAGCTGTCTCCGGAACGCTGACATAGACATGCGAATGGTGCACGCAACAGTAGGCCTCTGGAATGATCTGCACCCACTTGACATAACGATCTTCTGTTAAACCAGGATCAACGATCTCGGATGGATAAAAGTCGGCGCCTTCCGCTGGAATCTTAAACCCTTCTTTCATCTGAACCACCAAGTCCGGTTCACCGTGGGTCCATTCGTTAAGATTCGCCAAGTCAAGTGGCGGTGGTGCATCAGCAATATTGCCACGCGGAGCTCCGCTATCCACCCACGTAGCAATCGCCCCAATCTCTGCATCGCTCAAAGACGGGTCTGCCGTATATTCACCAATCGTCCGGTCGATATGCCATGGCGGCATTTGACGCGTCACAACTCGATCTTTAATGGCACGCGCCCAAGGTCGTACTTCCTCAAAGGTCAACAAGGACATCGGGGCACCCGTGCCTGGTCGGTGGCATTGCTGACAAGAACGCTGGAGAATCGGCAGTACGTCCTTTGTGAAGGTCACATCGTCATCAATACCCTGCGCAGCCACTTGAGACGTGACACAGAACATCAGGAAAAGTAATGAAGGTATCACTGTGAGATTCCAGATTTGACGCATTGCTCAACCTCCCCGCTTGAAATCTTCCGCCGTAACAGGCAGTCTAGCACCCGATAACCATGCGCGTACTACGATTCTCTGGGATTTTACCCGTTGCAGTCGTGTGGCTTTGGCTCATAGGGCCGGCCCACGCACAATTGAACCAACCTGTGTATCCCGTGTACGACGGATTTTTCGTGGCTGAAGATGGCACCTACGTTATTTCTTACGCTTATTTCAGTCACAACTACGACACCGTGCACGTGACTCTTGGAAACGAGAACGCCTTCGGTTCCGAACCAGCAGACCGTTTACAACCCACTACCTTCAGCCCCGGCCATCATCGCTTCCAGTGTGTCATGGTGCTCGACTCTGACTTTCAGGGAGGGTTGCGCTGGACGCTGACATATGCCGGCACAACAACGTCAACCAGTGAAGCCATGCTTCAGTACAACTGGGAATTCGATGATCGAACCCAACAATCGGTCTTACGTGACGTAGATATTGCAAACGCACCGCGTGGCGTGTGTCTGAACCGGTCCCCACTTGTCCGCATTCTTGGACTTCGAAACGGTCCGGACGGTGAACCCCCAGAACTCGCGGTGAATGTTGGTGATGAGCTCAGGTTGTTCGGTAGTGCTCGCGATGAAGGATTACCAAGAAACAGCGTTCTGGCTTCAGAGTGGCATAACGTGAATGGACCAGGAAGTGTTTCATTTAGCGCACAGGGTGAACCTCGTACACTCGCAACGTTTGATACACCTGGCACCTACGAGTTAGAACTTCGAGCCAGTGACTCAGTATTCGAATCGACGACACGAGTCATTGTCCATGTAGAGTGAACACCATCACCAAACAGTTCCGCGGCTTCTCACACCCACGAGACGGTAAAAGTCTGTTACCGCTGTTCGTAGGGGGCACCTGTCCCAGATGACCCAACGAAAAATGTAGACCCATCAGGAAGGGTAATGTCACGAGCATTAGCTGTATTGGACCCATCCTTCGCACGGAAACCATCGATCACCAATTCCGTTCCAACCGGAACAGAATTTTTATTAAGTCCACGACGCATTAGTGAATTGGGAGCCCCACACTCGATAGCCCACGTGACCATCTGGCCGTCTTCGCCTTCGACATCAACATGGATCCACGAATGCGGATTAATCCATTCCGTTTTCGATACTGTGCCATGAAGCTCTAACGGTCGATCAGCATCAAATTCAGCTGAAAAAGCATGGTGTGCTGACACACGAGGTGCCCCGACTAGCAGCGCGAGCCCAACCCCGAAGAAAACAAACCTCGCAAACATAACAATTTACCTCACACCTAATCGGATGGTTTCAAGGTCCGCACCCGTCATGAGTGAAATACCCCGCCCATTTCCTTCGTGACACGCGTACTCAAACAACATGTGGTCACCTGGGGCGCGCTGAAGCGCATTAAATTCAATTGTCCATGGTTGTGTAAAAACATTTGGGTCCTCAATCGTCGCGCGGTAATTTATGGTGTTGGCATCGACGAAGGTAAACCTCTCAACAACATGCAAGTCCCTGCTATGAAACACACCATGCCCTGTTGTTAATGCTCGACCCGGTGCACCTTCTGGCGGTGCACCGTGACCAACTGGCCACGTGTTGTCAGTGAAATTGGTGACATCAACAACCAGCGTATTGCCTTCCCAGCGACCACGGGAATCGCCCATCCCAAGCCGAATGTCTGGGCTGACGTGCGGACTACCATCCAGTGGGATGTAACGATACAAATGATTCCATTCGTAGAGCATCACTACGTATCCAGGCAATTGAAGAATTTGATAGGTGTTGTAGCCAACAGGTAAATGCGCACGAGGCAGTGCCGATGGCAAGCATTTCACGCGCGGATCGAGGTGTTCTAACTCGTCTTGTCGCACCATGATTTCATTGCGTTGTTCGGCTGCCCATGGTTGAAATGGAATTTTGCCATCAGGTGGGTCAACAATCATCGGCGCTGTAAGTCGGGCAGGCCTTGGAGGCGCATCCGGATCTGGCTCAAAAAACCGTGAAAAAGCCGCATTGTTTCCCCCGGAACCCTCCGTCGACGGTTGCCAGTTCTCGTCTGCAGCGATTTCCAGTGGCCGATACTGTCCCGGAAGGTAATGACCTCGAAAATCAGGATCGCCCCATTCGGTACGTGGCGGGTCAAACTCTACTGTGGGCTCCTGAGCAAAGACTAAAAGCGGACACGTTAAGAGCATGACACTCGCTGTCGCAAGCCTACGCAAACCATTGTCTTTCACTGGGCACCTCCATCCGAACCATTCGCTGACTCTAAAATAAAATCCACACAGTCATAATCAAGTAGCTGTAGTCCCTCTTCTACCCGTCGATACAGGGGCATACGCATCGTCCACGGCCGTGTGAAGACTTCTGGGTCTTCAATCATGACCTCATAATCAATATGGTACGAACTGATCGGCGTATAGCGCTCGACAACATGCAACTCGTTGCTATGAAAATTACCCGCTGCATCAAGCCATGTCTCGCCGTTAAAATGCGTCGTGTCAATGACCAGCGTATCGCCTTCCCAATGTCCTCGGGAATCTCCCATCCAAAAATCATTTGGTAAAGGGTGCTCGCTACCGTCGGTATAAATAATTCTGACTGCGTGTGCAAACTCGTAAGTCATCACCACATGATCAGCCGTCTGAAAAATGCGAAAGGGAAATGGCATGTACGTAATCCGAGGCACCCCAGGCAGAAAACATTGTCGAACAGGGTCTGCGGTGAATCGATTCGCATAGTTTTCCTGTTGCTGGGCTGAAGCCCATGCCTGGTAAGGGATGATGTTGTCCTCAACCACGCCAAGACCGGCCGGCACACCATCCTGCGCATTATGTGCACGAATATCCCATGCCGCAGAATTAAGGACCTGCCAAATACCGTTCAGGTCGGGTTGGCCCTCAGGCGTTCGTGGTCCGTCATACTCGGTCTGTGCTGATCCCGACGCAGAAGATGACAAGGATTCGAGATAAGCAACCACTTGTCGCACATTGTCGTCACTCAATTCGCGCTGAGAAATTGGCGGCATCTGGCCGTATCCTTCTCTCACGACTGCTAGTACATACTCCGCATCAAACCCTAGGGGCACAAGAACAGGTGCAATATCCCCACGCCCACGCTCCCCATGACAAAGTTGACACACCTGTCGATAGGACTCCAATCCTGGATGCTCTTGTGCTTCTGTCGTTCCGACAACGGCTAACAAACCAACTAGCACTAAAAAAAATAGACGTGACACCACACTCACTCCTCTGGAAGTGCAAATGCTACGAGTCTCGCATCCGGGCCGGCCCCCGTCGCAATAACCACATGCTGCCGCCCTTCGCGTGACCGGTAGGTCATTGGGTTCCCACTTGTCCGAAATTCTGTTGCCACTCGCGATATTTCACGACCAGTGGCAGCATCGAATGCATAGAGATACGGGTCACCCCCTCCAAGAAACACGACTCCGCCAGCTGTCACCATCGGGCCATTTGCCCCAGGCGTACCGAGACGGTCCGGAAGTTCCACGTCGCGCAGTAATGGATGATTACGTATCAGTCGACTGCCTTCGCCAAAAGGCACACGCCACGCGATCTCACCTTGATTAAGATCTATCGCAACCAGTCTGGCATATGGTGGTTTGATCAGAGGGATAGGACCCAGCTGGCTGCGTTCGGTCGGTGCAGACCCGCCAAACAACGCAAATCCACCAGACCCACCACGCGGGCAGTTATTCGTGTACTCAACATCAACATCGGGCAGACCCGGGTCTGTCTTGCACACCTGGTTAGGCGATGTTCCTTCAGACGTTCGCACGTAAAGTAATCCGGTAGACGGATCAAACGCCGCGCCACCCCAATTCGCGCCCCCATCAACTCTCGGCCGCTGCAACGTCCCTCGAGCGCTCGGGGGAGTGAATAACGGACCGAGACGATAGGTTTCGAGTTCAGCGATCGCAAGGCGGTGAACCTCCGGCGTCAAATCATTGGCGTCATCGAGCGTCACACCTTGTCCAGCAAACGGGGGTGGTTTCGTTGGAAACGGCTGCGTCGGATACGGAACTTCTCTTGGCACATCCGTGTCGGTATCCACCGGGCGCTCTTCGATCGGCCAGACCGGCTCTCCGGTCACCCGGTCAAATACATACGTGAACCCTTGCTTGGACACCTCAGCGACCGCCTCAATACTGCGACCATCGACGTTCAGGCTGACCAGGTTGGGCGCCGACGTGAGGTCATAGTCCCATAACCCATGGTGCACTGTCTGAAAATGCCACTCACGCTCTCCTGTACGAGCATTAAGACAGACAAGCGACTCAGCAAATAAATTAGCTCCCAGTCGACGACCACCCCAAAAATCACTACTCGGTGTACTTGTCGGCAAATACAAGAGTCCTCGTTCCGCATCGAGCGACATTAGGCCCCAAACATTCGCATGTCCGGTATAGCGCCAAGACCCGTCTTGCCAGGTATCAGCACCAAATGCGTCATTCGATTGCGGAACCGTATAAAACACCCAGCGACGCTCACCCGTGTTGACATCAAATGCTTGTACAGACCCGGGCGTGTCAAATCGATGTTGCACACGATCTGGCACGCGACTTCCAACAATCACGAGGTCTTCAAACACCACAGGTGGTGACGTCTGATCGAATTCATCACGCGTGACCTCATTCGGAAAAGCTTCAGTCAAAATGACACGACCATCTTGGCCAAACGACGGAATAAGAGTGCCACTTGCCACGTCAATCGAGTACAAACTGTCGCGGCTATTAATGAAAATACGCATCTCATCACCGTCTTCCCACACGGCAACACCACGATGCTTAAACCCACCTGGACCCGCACCACGTGGTCCCGTTCGATAAGCTTCAGGATCAAACGCCCACAACTCTTGCCCCGTGTTCGCGTCGAGGGCAACTACCCGCGTATACATGGTTGATATATAGATCACGTTATCAATCATGAGCGGGGTCGCCTCGAAGCTTCCGGGACGTGTCCGAAACTCTTGGTTGGGAAGTTCGTTGGGTTCCCACGTCCACGCGATCTCAAGCTGATCGACGTTCGCCGTATTGATGTCGGCCAACGGGGAATATTTCGATGCTGCTTGATCTGCACCTACGTAGGGCCACTCCACCATTCCTGTCGACGCCCCTTGTGCAAACGCAACCTCTATCCGGCACACCAAGAATGAGACAGACAGAATAATGAAGCAGGCTCTCTTCATAACGCCCTCCACATACGGAACACAGCCGCGAACTCTCGACACTGCAACATAAACACCCTTCTATAACTACTTAACTACCTGAGAAACTTTCCGTTCTCAGAATTATTCGGCTGGTAGTGCAAACACAAAAAGTCCATTACCGGCATTTGGCCGACGTTTTTCAGGAGTAAGCTGCGCCGGAATCGACACCCAACTCCCCCCACCGATCCCAGCACCGATGGCCACGTATTGGCGCCCATCGACCTCATACGTCACCGGAAAACCTTGTACGGACGTAGGCAGCCTAGTCTTCCACAGTTGCTCACCGGTAGATACGTCGTAGGCATATGCGTCACGGTCATAGGTGCCCACAAAGGCCAACCCACCTGCGGTCGTTAGTGAAGCCGAAATGTAAGGGGTCCGCTGTCGATGCGACCACAGAATCTCGCCGCTCACATGCATCGCGACAAATTCTCCCAAATTCCCGCCACTATCAGGATGAAGGAAATTCTTGCGCCCGACCATGCCGTTACCACCACCGCCTTCACGCCACTCCACGTCACTGTAGACGGTACTCGTGCAATTCAAAGTCAGCGGAATATAAAAAGCTTCCGTTTCTGGACTATAAGACATCGCGCGCCAACTCTTGAGACCGGAATGACTCGGACAAAAATCTAACGCTTCGTCCAACTCTGGAATCATGTTTGGCCGAAACGATAACTGGCCGGTCGCAGAATCAACATCCACGATATTTTGATACCCAAGATCCGTGGCATTAATGAACTCACCTGTCTGGCGATCGAGTTGCCACAATATACCGAGCTTTCCCATCGTAAAAACCGACGGACGTCCATCGACATCAACCAGAATGCGTTCGAACACTTCGTCCATATCATGCGACTCACCAGGATGATGTTGGTAAAACCACTGCATCTCTCCGGTGTCAGGATCGAGTGCAAGTGTCGAGCTGGTATACAAGGCATCGCCATCCGTACGCCGGCTCACTTGCGCCCATGGCTTCGCTTGCGCGACGCCCCAAAATGTTAGTCCAAGATCAGCATCATACGTTCCAGTGATCCATGCATCCCCGCCACCACGAAACAACATCGGTAAATCGCCCCACGTATCTCCACCTGGTTCGCCGGGGCGAGCCACCGTTGACGTGCGCCACAATTCGCGTCCCGTGTTCGCATCGTGCGCGGTAATGAAACATCCGTCATCCCAAAACCGCATGCATCCAGCCATACCAGAAATGACTTTCCCGTCTGCCACAAGAGCGCCACCGGTATAGTGAAATCCCTTGTCTGGGTCCGCAACGTCTGCCTCCCACACTACTTCCCCTGTGCGTGCGTCAAGAGCAACAATATTCGCGTCGGCAGTATTCAAAATAATCTTGTCCTCATAAATCGAAATATTTCGATTCGGTCGTCCACGACCCCGAGCGGTTGGAAATTGGCGCCGATATTCCCAGAGAAGGTCCCCAGTGGCAGCATCAAGGGCCTGAATCAGATTTCCAGGGTTGGCTAGGTACATCACGCCCCCATGAATGATCGGAGTCGTCTGTTGTGACCCTGCCTCCATTGCCCACGACCACTCAAGCCGAAGATCGTTAACATTTTCACGCGTAATCTGATCGAGCGGGCTATACCCCCACCCATCTCGCGTACGCCGCCAGTTCAGCCAGCTTTCGGGGGGCGGGTCCTCCAACATCGCATCCGTCACCGGTTGAAAGGATGGCACCTGGGCAGAAATTGGAACGGTCGTACTAAGGATGACGAATACTGCACCAATCATGAAACGAAGCATCGATTTGCCTCCCTCTGTATCCATCTACACACGTAATCTTCTGTCACTGCTCCCGACGAACATATTTCTTCAACCCCTTCGGGCCCACTTCAGCACCATAGATATTACCCGCCGCATCCACTGCCACACCTTCTGAAAAACTAGTTCCCCGAAGCGGGCCATCATTGGGGTCTGCAGGGTCTGGGATGAAATACAGTACTTCACCAGTGCGAGCGCTCCCGACTCGCATGCCTCGTCTCCATTCACCATTTCCCCGTCGATGATTTGATTCGGAATCGGTCCCAAACAGCATGTCGTCATCGTCGATAAAGATGCCACTCAGACGAGAGAACTGATGCCATTCTTCCAAGAAATTTCCGTCTTGATCAAAGATCTGAATACGATTATTACTACGGTCAGCCACAAACAACCGACCCTGGGAATCAAACGCTAACCCATGGGGAACACCGAACTGCCCAGGTGCGGTTCCAGGCTCACCCCATGCTTTAACGAAATTCCCCGCCGCGTCGAATTTGACGATCCGTGCGTTCGATTCTCCTCCATGCCCGTCGCCAACGTAAATACTCCCATCAGGCCCTACCACTACATCTGACGGTTGATTAAAGTGTGAACCGTCGGTACCCGCCACCCCTGCTGTTCCTAGTGACAGCAGCAGGTCGCCATTCGGACTGAACTTGTGAACTTGGTGCCCTTTACCGTCGCCACCACGGGCATCCGTCACCCACACAGACCCATCGTCGTGAACGTAAAACCCGTGGGGCCAGTTCATCAATCCGGCTCCAAAGCTGTTAATCAGATGTCCAGATTCATCAAACTTTAAGACCGGGTCGAGTGTCGAACCTTCACAAGCGTTCGCCTCACAACGCTCAGCAACCCAAATATGTTTCCCGTCAGGATCAATGTCGACGGCGCTGGTACTTCCCCACGTTCGCGAGCCCGGCATCTTCGCCCACCCAACAATCGTCGTGTACGGATTCGGCAGATCATTTGTAGGACCGGTCTGCGAAACAGCTGTTGGTGGGGAGTTGTCTACCTGCGCGGAAGATACGGCTCCTGCAGGCACACGGTCTGGCGTCTCAGCAGGAGCTGTATTGACCGTGGTCTCGGTAGATTGCGGAGCAACTGGCGGCAAGTTTCGAACGCACGACCAACTTAGTGCCCCCATCACGATTAGCCCCGTCAACAAAGTGTTTCTCGCATACCGCATTCCGTGTCTCCTCCGTGGTCTCGTTTTCAACGCCCTACTCCGTTTACAAGTAAATAATAAATTCCAGTAAGTTACCGTCCGGGTCGCGAATATACCGACTCGTGCCTGTATCAACACCGAGGCTTCGGCCACCTTGGCGTGGTGCTGGCCCTTCAATAATCGTCGCCCCAACTTGTTCGAGCTGCAGTTCTAATTCACGCTCGCTCCCTCCCCAGACGAAACAAAAATCACCGCATGGCGGTGTTGCCTCTGATGCGCGGAGTGTGAAGTCACCACCTTCCCATAATTCCGGACGGTGAAAATTAATCTTGCTATCACCAAAATGAACCGAGCAAATCCGGTCCCCCTCGTTCACATGGAATCCGAGTGCTCTATAAAACGCTACCATCTCGGTCGTATTGCGCATGGGTACTGCTACATGATCAAATCGAACCAAATGCGAAGACAACTGATCCTGAGCAGCACCCGCGCTGTTCGATATGCCAGCCAATGTCACACCTCCAACAACAGTAGTTTTTAGAAAACGACGTCTCGATAAACCATTCCTTGACCCCTGATGTGTCTGCTGTGCTGGCACAAGCCCCCCCCCGTCTCTGCCAACTATCATCGCTCATCAGCAGGTTCGTTGTGAATCAAACTTAACAGTTACGGAAATACCAAGGCAGGCTATGATTTCCTCATGCGCTCGGCCGTAATGACCGTGGTCTTGCCCTTAGTGTGTTTCATAGCCACTTCGGTTGGCACGCAAGCACAGGAGACCACCCCATGGTCTCAGTGGGGAGGCCCACATCGAAACTTCATTACGGACGTCACAGGCCTAGCGGATAGCTGGCCCGATGGTGGACCACCTGTTCTATGGAGTCGCACTCTCGGAACTGGTCATTCAGCGATCATCTCTGAAAATGATCGTCTCTTCACGATGTACCGCGTCGGTAACGGCCAGGGCCGCGAAGGACCATGGGAATCCGAGGAAACCGTGATCGCATTAGACGCACGGACAGGGGAAACGATCTGGGAGCATACTTACCCGTCAAAACTTGAAGACACGAGCTTCGGATCTGGCCCTCACGCAACGCCATTGATCGTGGAAAATCGCGTCTTCACCGGTGGGACCAATAAACAGCTATACGCATTCGATGCTGACACTGGCGATGTGCTCTGGTCACACAACCTCGTAACCGACTTTAATGCACCGCCGCTCCTGATCCGCCCCCGTGTGAAATCCGGATATGGTTGTAGTCCACTCGCATACAAAGATACCGTGATCTGCTCGGTCGGTGGCCCGGGCCAATCGGTTATGGCCTTCCGGCAAACGGACGGGAGCGTCGTCTGGGCCGGCGGAGATTTTCTCGTGTCTGAAGCACCACCAGTTCTTATCGATGTTAGTGGCCAACTTCAGTTAGTCGTATTTGGTGGCGGAACGGTCAATGGTATGGATCCAGACAACGGAAACGTGCTCTGGACACATCCACATGACCCTGGGAACGACTTTAATTTCATGGTTCCACTATGGGGCGAAGACAACATTCTCTTCGTGTCCTCCGGTTACAAAACCGGTAGTCGTGCGCTCCGCCTGACGCGCGAGAGCACCCATACAACCGTTGAGGAACTGTGGCTCGATCCACAACTCCAATTTATGTTCTTGAATCCATTACGAATCGGAAACTATATCTACGGAACCGATGGTACATTTGGCCCATCCTTCGTAACCGGAGTTGACATCCATACGGGTGAAACCTTGTGGCAAGAACGGGGATTTGCCAGAGGAAGCATGCTCTACGCGGACGGGAAAGTCATTCTAATGGACGAAGATGGGGATTTGGCTTTGACTCGTATGACACCGGACGGGATGACCATCCTTGGACGTACCACTATTTTCCAGTCAACTTCTTGGTCTGCCCCAACACTGGTCGGTACAAAGTTGTACGTGCGTGACCGTGAAAAAATCATGGCTCTAGATCTTGGAGTTCTTCCGACGAACTAGCGGTGTTTCAGGTAAAACACCTCACCCTTGGTAGCCGTTGTCACCTAATTGAACAAGCGTACCATCGGGATCGGTAAAGTACAACTGGTCACCACCTGACGTGCGGGCTGCAGGGTTCCGACTAACACGTGCCTCGTAACCAACTTCATCAAATTGTTCTTTAACCCGATCGGCATCGAAGTCGTCAACACCAATGCAGAAGTGATGCACACGGCCGGGCTGAGGAATGTTGTAGACACCCAGAAACCCATCAGACAGTCCCATATTAATACCGCCATTCGGCGGTCGGCTAACTACTTCGAGTCCTAGTAACGACTGATAAAAATTCGCCGAGGCCTCAACATCAGAAACAGCAAGCGACACATGATTAATAGTACGGCCTTGGGCCACCTGACCAACAGCAGTTTGCGCTGTCGGTGATTTCGCCGAAGTGACAGTAACAATTGCCGCGAGTGACGTGACGAGTTGTCGGCGGGTCAGTTTACGTGCTTCAAATTGCCCAACAAGGTTTTCAATTTCCTGAGTCATTGCTGTCTCCCTTCGCCGCGCTAATCGAGGCGACGCATCTCTAAATCGACCCCGCCCTGATGCAAGATGAGCGCCTCTACCAAGTCATTACCAAGTTGGAATGAAATTCGAGCATTCGTATCGCGATAAAAAAACTCCGTTTCTGATTCGGCGAAAATTTCGACGCCTTGTTGATCAGTCATTCGGGCTAATAACTGGTCACCATTCCTACTAATGCTGATGCCAAAACCGGGTTGTTCTTCGTATTCACCAACGTAACGAGCCAATACGTCATCCGCAAGCGCCATAGCCGGACGTGTCTCCGGGTCAAGACCGACTTCATTGGTAACTTTGTTCGCACGCCGACCAAAGCCCTGTTGCTCAAAGAGCAAATGATCGACCTCTCGGGTATCTTCGCGAATCCCGAACATGATACGAAGCCCAGACTCAATCTCAATGAATTCAGTTTCTGAAGCAGGTACAAGCAACCGGGTTCCACGCCCAGGCGCACGCACATATATCCGATCACTCTCGACCAGAATTGTCAGTACATATGTCGGCGATAATTCGTATTGGCCAACGTAGCGACCAAGGAGCAGCGGGTCGACATGGATCGGACCTTGAGCATGCCCCGAACCCGGAATCCACAGTGCCAACAGGACCAGACCCAAGCATAGCGAGCCCTGCCTAAACATCTTCCTAGTGGGCGGTCGCTCGTGCAGTTTCAACATTCGCAAACTACCTAATACTTATCCAGACCCTCGGTCAGTTCGATATACGTGCCAAAGGGATCAGTGAAAAACGCAATGGCGATGCCAAGCTGGTCCAATTCGCGGTACGGAACATCAAACTCCACACCAGCAGATTCAAGCTGCCGACAGAAGGCTTCCAGATTCTCGATTTCAAAACCGATATGGTCGAGGCTTCTGCCTTCAGTCCCTGCAAGTGATGCTGGATTCCCCGAATAGGTCAGGTTGACACCTGGTAAATCTGCCGCCTGAAAAGACCCACGCGTACCTGGAATCGCGCCGAATGTATCGACGTACCACGCTTTCATTGCATCAACATTATTTGTATCGAAGTGAATGTGATGGAGAGCGATCGCTTCCTCCTGGTCACGGTCCTCAACTAGTTCAACTTTTACGTTATCGGGGGCCATGACGAACGCAATATAAGTGTCTTGGTTATCTATGTACGCCATGTCGTCGATTACGGCCATCCCCGGTGGCAGTTCTTGCCGCGTGACAACAGGGAAACCTGCCGCCCGCACCCTGCCGAGAGCAGTACGAACACTTGGCACACGGAAACCGATGTGATTGACCGCAGATCCTTTTGTACCACCAGTCGGCTCACGCTCCCGAACAAAAACATGAACGTTCGGAAACTTGTACATCTCAGACTGACCGAAGGCAGTCGGGATCCCCCCCAGCGTATTCCCCCAAAATCGTTTATGTGCAGACAGATCAGTGCCGTTCACATGATGGTGCCCGTAGACAATTGGGCCATCACTCACCGCATGTAGCTGCGCCCACCCTACTGATGCGCTCCCGACAAAGAACATTGTTGCAACAAAAAGAACCGTCGTCAGTTTCATCGCCTTCTCCTTCAGCAACGTACGCCACGCCTACCACCGAAATAGGTGTGGGATTTCCACGGAAAACGCTCGGTTGGTCCGTTATTGTCTAACAAAACAGACAACCCTATATAGATTAATGACACACAGCAATCAACAAAGACGTCGTCAATCACTACGGAAGGTACAATAAGTTAGATGCTGATTCGAATGGACAGTCGACACATGCGCCAATTTTTTGTGGCTTTTACAATTTCCCTTGCCTGCTTTTCGGCTATTGTCCCGACAATCTTTGCGGAAACTGGTCAAACGGAGACACGCGAACCGCTCGTCACTGCACTTGGGACCCGTGCGCTAGACGTTGAGTACCAGCTCTGGTACTACGTAAACGTTGTGTTTGAGTCAGAAGTCACCCAGACAACAGACGGCTATGAATATCGTTACCGTCTGACAAACAAGGGTGACACTCAGGTCCGTGTCCAGTGGCGTGCCTTGGAGGAAAGCGCGTTTGCTGACACAGTCGATACCATCGAAGAACTTCGAATGGGGTTACTTGAACCAGGCACGGTGTCAGACTGGCTTATCTTGACCAGTAATACCGCGCCACAGGTAAGTGAACGTGCGGCCCGTATGTTCGGAAGCGCTCCTTCCGGAGAGGAAGCTGTTCAATTTAGCGGACCAGCTCCCGCATACGTCCCTCAATAGACACCTCACCGAACCGCTCTCATCAATTATGCTGAAAGGATGGGGCTATAATCATCACTCAGGGTCAGGCTGAATCCCTTCCGCATCGATAACCTCACGTGCCAGCCTGAAGGCTTCAACACCCGCAGGGATACCACAGTAAATCGCCACCTGGAGCAAAGTGTCACGTATTTCATCAAGACTGCAGCCGTTTCGCAGCGCGCCCCTCATGTGGACCTTAAACTCTTGGGGACGATTCAACGCCGCCATCATTGATAAATTATTCAGACTCCGCTGCTGGTCGCTGAGTGTCGACCGACCCCAGACCTTGCCCCAGCAATACTCACTGACTAATTCTTGGAACTCCGAGTTGAACGTATCCACATTAGCTAGTGCGCGGTCTACATAATCATCACCAAGCACTCGTCGGCGAATTTGCAAACCACTCTTATACAGATCCGTACTCATAATCCCTCGATTTCTTAAAGCCTAGAACGATCTAGGGGACCAATCGACAGGCAAAATTATCAACCGTCCAGTTCTCTGAATCATCCGCGCCACCGACGGGGCCTGTATAAACCGCCCGCTCGGGAAAGGCACAGATGGGACGTTCATTATCCACGACACCGTCCGTCAGGTGTGTAGCGATTAATGCATCAGGTCCAATACCTTGCTCAACCCAATCAACAAGCGGTGCCAATCGGTCCCAAGTGTCGGGACCTGCACCACCACGGCAATGCCCCATGCCAGGCACCATAAATAAACGTGCGTGTTCCCTTGCCATTTTCGTATCGCCATCAAACGTAGCGGCAACGACATCGCGATAGTACTGTAACGTCGGTTGAGGAACGACTAAAGCATCGGCCCATCCGTGATAGACAATCAGTTTTCCATTCCGCTGTTTCAAAAACCGCGACAGATCAGGATCGGTCGCATCGGTAATCGCTTTCATAACATCACCTTTGCCCTCTCGGACATCGTTAATGTCAAATTCCCACCACGCCCATTCAGGAGGCATCGAGTCTCTTGATGGTTCTATCGATAAATCAAGAAGGTCGGATACCGTGACACCGGGATCATTGTCGTAAAACAAGTAGTTGAGATGATCCCCGCCGAGCCGAACCGCGCTGGGAGCAAACCTGTTTCTACTATGGGGAATGAACAGATTCGCCCACTGCGATTCTGAACCAACGGGTTTCCCGGCATAGATCGGCTCTCCGGCACGATCGCGTGGTCCAGAATGAAAATCTCGAATCGTCTGAATCTGCGACGAAGTAAAGCAATCTTCGGCATCAACCCCGCCGCGGCACCCGTACGCAGCTAAATCTCGTGTCGGGTCAAAGTTGCAGCGCATCGGATCATCGATTACACCGTCGACGACACCATCGACACGATCACAACCCATAGAAACAACATCTGCAAGGATCTCAAGCTTTCGAATACTGTCGAAACGCCCGTCACCATCAACGTCAAACGCCAGCGCAGCGGTACCTTCGTCACGTAGCATCCGTTGCAAAAGCCATACACGAACGGCATTCATTTCTTGGTAATGATTAGCTGGTGCACCCGCAACAATGCCATCAAAATCATCCGGGTACCGCTGCGCCTCCATTAGCCCTTGACGGCCACCCGTCGAGCATCCTTCAAAGTAGGAATATTCTGGGGCGGCGCCGTAATAGTTTCGAATAACCGTCTTCGCTGCCATCGTCGTCAAATGAACAGCTCGGTAACCAAAATCTATCTCAGCCTGGCGATTGTGATACCCAAATGATGAACCGGGCTCCGCACCGTTATCGTGCCCAGTATTACTGTTCGCAACGGCATAACCCTCCGTCACACGATGGTCGGCAAAATCGAGGTCACCATCTTTTCCACCGTCACCCCATTTGAGAAATCGACCATTCCAATCACCCGGCAAAGGCAACTGAACATGAAAGTGAACCGCCGGTAGAAGTAATCCCTTCACATAGCAATACGACTTGCCTTTAGAAGTCTCTGCGAGACCTGCATATGTGATCGTGAGATTTCGCTGTTGCAGTAAATCTTCGCAGTTCGTAATTTCTTCGATCGACCCAAGCGCCGAGGCTTGAAAAGCCCCTACCCCAAAAGTGAAAACCCACGCACCGCATAACGACAGAGCAATCGCCGGCACGATCCGTCTCATCCCATACTCATCATATTTATCATGCGCGGTCGTAACGTCGTCCGGTCATTTCAAAAACTAATGACGAGTGCTGTACGAAACACTGTATCGAGAGTTTTCTTTCTAATTTGCCCCTGGCCAACGTCTATTCTGGTGCCACCAGAAACAACAGTCTCAAAAAGTTCATCTCCGCTCGCAGAGGTTCCATCAGGATCGATCAAAGCTACGTGGGCAACAATATCAACATCTTCAAATGAGGGTATCTGTTCGTGGAGGAACTGCAAACTAACCCGCAAGGATAAATAGTCATTAACGGAAACACCAATCGCATTCGTAGTATTAATCGAACGGTCGGTTATCGTTGTGAGATTCACGTTCATAGTAAAGTCACTATCAAACCGCGTCAGTCGACCCAACTGGTGCACATAATCAGAATTAATTCGAATTCCAGTAAATGCCCTGTCCTTCAACGGGTCAGATTGAGTCTCTTCTCGGTCGGTATAGCTCACACCATACGACGTGGACAACGCGATATCGTCCGTATCAAACCAGGAATTACCGAACCCTCCAAAAACTGTGACCCTATTAAGGATGCCTGCCTCATTGTTTCTATCCCAGCTTGAACCGACGTTCCAAAAGACATGCTCAGTGATATCTCTGTCGAAACGACCTTCTACAAAATACTGCTCAACGTCAGGTTCTAAATTTGGTTCGATCATCACGGTGTCAAAATCTTCTAACTGACCACCAATTGGAAATCTGAAGCCAGGTCGAACCAAAAGAGAACGCTCGATTGTTGCCATAGACCGCACTCCGTCAAACCGAGCACGCAGGCGCGAAGAATCCCAAGTACGTCGAACCGTATTCTTAAATCCGAAAGTCTGTGCCGCAGCATTGCCTTCGGTCACAACAACACTTAATTCTGTGTCGCTCGACCAAACGTGTACAGACTCATTCTCCTGCGCAGACGTAACTTGCCAAAAGACAGGACTGAGCACAGCGAGGACGCCGACACACCATCTAATTCGACTCGCGAACATCAGGAGGCCGATGCTACTTCGGAACACTCACACCGGTTCCACCAAAAAACTTACCGTCGACGCATTGATCGGACCGGCAATTGTCCTGGAATGGAGACCCCAGACCAACGAGGAGATCAACTGTGTCCGGTTTAGGAATAAAGAACCTAGATGGGCCAAAGGCCATATCAGCCGGCGAGTTGCCGTCGTCATTAATAGCGTCTACACGGGCACCCTCTCCAACTAAATACTCCACCATGCCCATATCGCCACGACCCGCAGCACCATGCAATGCCGTAAAACCCTTTGAATCTATGGCATTCACATCGGCGCCTAGTTCAAAACAGTAGCGAATAGCCGCCAGAAACGAATTCGGTGCGCTCTGAGTAAAGTTTCCGACCCACCCGATTCCCGCTGCCACCATCAGTGGCGTTATCCCTTTATAGGTTGACAAATTCGGGTCGGCACCACCTTCAACCAAGATTTCCATCGACTCGACATCACTCGATTGCGCCGCTCTCCAAAATGGTGTGGAACCACTTGCATCGGCCCAACCCCGATCATGCGATGTTGGACTAAACCATAATTTCCGCGTAATTCGGGCATTCGGATCGGCGCCTTGCTTGAGTAGTGCACGTAGTAAATCAAGAGAGTCGACGGTCTCTTGCCCTGTAGGTGGGTTCGGAGCCCACGAGACCGGAGCAAATCGCATATTGACCGTCGCATACAACGGACCTAATCCATCAATATTTACGAGATTCGGGTTAGCGGCTTGGTCCAGAAGAAACTGAGCAACAGAGTAATGGCCATTCGCAATCGCGATGACCATTGGGCTCGTCCCATCTCCACCACTTACCTGATCAATATCCGCTCCATTGGCAACAAGCGCACGTACGGCGTCCCTGTGCCCGTCCCGAGCCGCAAAGAGTAGTGCCGACAAGCCACCCATAACCGAATTACCACCGGGTACCCTACGGCGCCGAACCGGGACCGGATTGCCATATTCGTCAACTCGTGGCTCTATCATCGAAACAACAAAAGATGTCAATCCGACATGCGCTCCATGACGAACCAAGGCGGAAATCGCCTCCGGCCGATTTTCCCAAGCAGCGAACATTAACGCGGTTTGCCCGTTCGCCGTTTCACGAGAATTAACAAACGCGCCACGTTCGATGAGTACGTCAATCGTTTCGACACTACCAGTCATCGCAGCAGCCATCAAAGGAGTTGCTCCGGTGGCCGTGACGACATTAGCGTCTGCCTCGGTCGTCAGTAGCCGGTCAACCAAATCAGCGTTGCCGTTAGTCGCTGCGAACCAGAGTGGCGTCAGTGCACCCACGCGCGTCTGAACGGAAACGTCAGCGTCAGCACCCAACAAAAGATCGGCAACCTCCACATTGTCATGAAAAGCCGCCCAATGGAGTGCGGTCATTCCATCACCCTGTGCGCTATTCAGGTCAGCACCTCCGTCTATGAGGGTTTGAACACGGTCAAGATCATTCTCTCTCGCAGCATTCACCAACGGAGCGTCAGACGCATGCACACCGGTAACCGCCAGAACAAACGAAACGATAGCAACCCACATCATCCGCATGGTCTCACCCTATAGATCGAGTTCGCCAGTACTATCGCCAATTGCGCCAGTATCAAGACCTAAGCGGTGCAATACGGTGAGAAGAGCATTCGCCATCGGGGTTCCCTCCGGACAAAGAAGGTGATGGTTGCCTTTAAATTGACCATTCGCATGGCCGGCAAAAAAGAGCGGCACCCGAAGATGGTTATGCACGCTTCCATCACCCATGGGACTGCCGTAAAGCACCAGTGAGTGATCGAGCAGATTTCCATCACCATCCGGCGTTTCTCGCAGACGTCGAATGAAATACTCCACCTGGTCCACGTGAAATGCATTGAGTTTCGAAAATTCAGCCAACTGATCTGGGCGATTTCCATGATGGGAAAGCGAATGGAACGGTGTCGTAATACCGGCTTCGTCATACACACGAGAACTGACATCACGTCCCATCTTGAAAGTAGAAACCCGGGTCATCTCGGTCATAAATGCCAGCACCTGCAGATCAAACATCAACCGCACGTGCTCGCTCCAACTATCCGGTACACCAACCGGTGCAGCCGGGATATCCCGTATCACCGTCTCTGAATTCGTAGTTTCAACTTGTTGGATACGGCGTTCGATCTCTCGAACGTCTTCCAAATAGTCACTCAGCCGGGCACGGTCAGTCGTACCGAGCGCCAACTTCAGATCATCGATCTTCTCGACAATACCATCCAAAATACTGGCATTAGCATGTCGCCGAGCCCGCCGTTGTTCCGGTGTCGCGCCATCGCCAAATAATCGTTCGAACGCCACCCGTGGGTCACGTTCCATCGGCAATGGCGTCGTTGGCGATGACCATGAAATCGTATTGGCATAAACACAGCTATACCCATACCCGCACGCACCAGTCAGAGAACCAACATCCTCAATGCACAATTGAATAGAGGGCATGGGCGTATCTTGTCCTGCCGCTTGCGCGTAGATCTGGTCCATTGAAATTGCGTTGTAAATATCTGCACCTTCAGTCATCTTGGCGTGCGCAGAGGTCAAAAACGCAGCCGACGACCGTGTATGGTCAGCACCTGCTTCCGCCTCTGTTTGAGCAGTAGCCAGCGCAATATCGGTATGACTGACTACCGTTAAATAATCACGATGCGGTGCCAGAGACTGAAGAATAGGCGTCATGTCAAAGTCGCGACCGACGCGCTTGGGCGACCAATAATGCTGGCGCGTGCCTTCACCAGTACTCCCCGCACTTCCATGGACCATCTCAATGGCCGCGAAACGTGTGCGAGACGCCAAAGCCGTGTTGCGAGACGCCGCTAACGCAGGCACCATGGCATCAAGAAATGGCAAGGCCAGGGACACGCCCATCCCACGTAATACGGTGCGTCGTGACATATTCTTTTGAGTGATATACATCGCGCCTTCTTTCAGTTCGTCTCCAACGCTTCCGCTTGACGCATCATAAACGGTGGGCTCGAAACAATTCCAAGTACAAATGAAGAAAATTGATTGTCATGGGCACTGGCTTGATGGGCGACCATTCGAACGGCTGCCATATCCGTCGGTTGAAGAACACGCCCAAGTGCAAACATCATTAGATTTCGAGCAAAATTCCCGACGACCAATTCTTCAGATTGTTCTAGATACTGCCGGAGACTAGATGGCCCATGTACTGCCGTACCGTCAAATAGAGTATCGGACGCATCAATGACCATTCCGCTGTCACGCGTACGCCACGCACCAATGGGATCAAAATTCTCAAGTGCAAACCCCACTGGGTCCATGATGCGATGACATGAGGCACACGCCGGACTCGCGCGATGTAACGCAAGTCGTTCACGCATGGTGGACGGGTCTTTGCCATGCTCGTTTTCATCAAGCGGTGGTACATTGGCCGGAGGCCTTGGAGGTGGGGTTCCAAGAAGAACGTCCATCACCCAAGCACCACGAATTACCGGCGATGTACGGTTTGCGAGCGACGTGAGGGTCAAAACGCTGCTATGGCCGAGCAGGCCACGTCGAGCCTCATCGGCGACAGGAACGCGTCTAAAGCGATTACCGACCACGCCCGGTAGACCATAGTGCTCAGCCAACCGTTGATCAACAAATGTGTAATCAGCCGTAAGCAATTCCATCACATCGCGATCGTCTCGAACGATGCTATCGAACAACAACTCAGTCTCGCGACGCATGGACCGTATCAAATTCAAATCCCAATTGGGATACAAGAAAACATCAGGTCGGATGTCGTTTAAATTCTGTAACCGAAGCCAGTGCGCAGCAAAGTTCGTCGACAAAGTCATGGACTTTTCGTCAGCCAGCATGCGCAGCACCTGACGTTCAAGTTCGACAGCATCCGACAGTCGGCCGGCTGCGGCAACCGCAACCAATTCATCATCAGGAATACTGCTCCACAGAAAGAAAGATAATCGCGACGCCAATTCGAGGTCGCTCACCGTGTAGTTATCGCCGGGTGCGATGTCGTCAGGTGTGCGCTCAAAACGAAATAGAAATTCAGGATCAGTAAGAATTGCCTGGAGACCGATCCGGATTCCATCTTCAAAATCACCCTCTGAGCGCCCAGTGTCAAAAAATGCCATCAAACGGTTGCGGTCAATCTCCGTCAGGGGCCTCCGAAACGCTCGGCGCGCAATAGTGGACAAAATCTGCTCAGCGCACCGCGTATCTTCGATACCACTGCGGGGATGACAGGTGAGCACACGCTCACGACTGGACGTCGCACTGATACCGGTGACCTCATGCGGTCCGTCAATGCCGATATTGCGAAGGTGCGGAAGCCCTGTTAGTCCAGGAAAATGACCAGTAGACAGGTCAGCCAAAGCCTGATCAAACGGCATTACAAAATCTTGCACCGGACCAGCTGATCGTTGAATAAACGAAGCCGAGATTAATTGAGAACCGGCCGGAATCGGAATCGAATCGGTACGAAGCACGTCAGTCGTCCGCATCTTTCGATTCAGGTCGAGCAATGCCACCCGTTCTCCGTTTAGTGCAATTTCGATCTGCTCACCTTCTGCTGGTATGTTGTCTCCGAAGAACGCTCCGATACTGGCAAAATAGAACGAAAGTCGAAATACATAATTTCCATCGGCTGGGAAATGGTGGCGCACCGCAATACCGCCACGAGTACCAAATGGCGTATCTGGCACGTGTCGCATCTGTGAAAACGCTTGTGGGACTACGTAGGTCTCAACAGCCGGCGTCGCATCAGGATCACCAATCGCCATCCGACTGATTTTCCCAGCTGCAGTCAAGTAGCTCTCCAGCAGCGTCGGAGACACCGTCAGCACATCAGACATGTTGTCGTAACCTTGGCTCATGTCATCGGGTGGTAACAGCGTCTCGACGTTAACCTCAACATCAAGAAGATCTCGTACCGCGTTCGCATACTCAGTTCGGTTTAACCGATGCAAAATTGGCCGGCCAGGACTTGGCGCCTCCAGAACCGCACGATCAATACGATTCTCTAAATCCACCACAAATGCTGTGCGCAATTGATCATCAGGACGAGGCCGTCCTTCTGGTGGCATCATGCCACTGCGGAGTTTGAGAATAATTTTCTCAAATGTCTCAGCATCCGCAATCGGATTCAATGGATCGACATGCTCAAGCGACAAACCGCCGCTTCGAGTTCGGTCACTATGACACGTAAAGCAATACTCCCGAAGGATCGCTCCACCATCAACAGAAGTCGCTTGAGCAGCAGCCAGAGATGTACTAAACGCACAGACCCCAACTAGCAACGAAGCGACCGCGACTCTACTGTAAAGCTGGGTCCGGTGCACCAAAGGTCTCCATGAAACTCGCGCCCTCCTTTGGCACGAACTTCTGTACCCGACCAAGAACGTTCCCAGCGCCATAGAAATTTTTCTCAGAGTCCACAGAAAATTGATGGATCTCACGGAATTGACCTGGCCCCTCACCAGATGCATCCCAGGAGAACTGCGGATTCCCATTCCAATCTAGTTTGACCATGCGCGGGGGCATGTTGTCAGCAATCCACACATCGTAGCCAGTAGCATAGATATCGTTCGGAAATTCAAATCCCGGCCATGTCGCGATTGGTGAAATATTGGGGTGATACCACACAGACCGAGTCGTTTCATTAAACACCTGAATTCGGTCATTGTTCCGGTCAGCCACATAAATGCGCCCGATACTATCCGTTGCTACCGCATGCACCGCATCGAACTCGCCTCGACCACTACCCTGAGTACCCCAGGTCGTCACAAAGTTGCCTTCGGCGTCAAACTTCACAACACGAGCATTTTCAGAGTCAGCAACGAAGATCGAGCCATCTTCAAGAAATGCAAGATCTTGTGGCCGATTAAAGTGGTTCTCATCATCCCCAACTCCACCGGCACCGAGAGACATCACTAATTCTTCACCGTCGTTTGAGAACGCATGTACTTGATGATTGGTTTCATCGACAACCCATACCTTACGGTCAGGGTCAAAGGGGCTGATCTTCACCTTGTGCGGACCAGCGCCCCCTTCAAACATCTCATCCCACTTCGTCCAAGCTTCAATCATATTGCCGCCACCATCAACCACATAGATGGAATTCCGCCAGACACGATTGTCACCTGCTTCCAAGGCGTTCTGGCCAATCGACCCAACAAACCCCTGGAAACCAGGCGGCACGGGATCCGGCAATCGAATTTCGCCACGCTGGATAACAAAAATACGGTCGGGTGATTCCGCAAAGACACCGGTCGTCGCCCCAAAGGCATGGCCAGACGGGGCAAATGGCTTGCCCCACGCATCAACCACATCGTACGGACTTGCTCCGGCCGACATATCCTGCATCACTGCGGGAGCAGCCGTTAAACCTGAGGCGACAACTGCCGTCAAAATCAGATAATAACTTCGCATAGTTCCATCATCCTTACTTTGAGCGCTATTGCAACGGTGGGTCCGGAGCACCAAACGTTTCGGTGAAGCTGGCACCCTCCTTCTGCACAAATTTTTGCACCCGCCCGTGGGCAGGGTCCGCGGCGTAAAAATTCTTCTCCTCATCTACAGAAAATTGGTGAAGAACGAACATCTCCCCAGCACCCGTGCCAAAACCGGCGAATTCCCAAGAAAACTGGGGATTGCCATTCCAGTCGAGCTTCACCATCCGTGCGGGCCGTGTGGGATCGCCAGCACCGCCTGCAGCAGAGCCTTCGCCGTTATCCGAAATCCAAACATCGTAGCCAGTCGCATAAATATCAGTCGGGCGTTCGAATCCCGGCCACGTCGCGATCGGCGAAATATTTGGGTGATACCAGACTGACCGCGTCGTTTCGTTAAAGACCTGGACTCTGTTGTTTCCCATATCACCTACGTAAATCCGACCGATGCTATCGGTCGCAAGAGCGTGAGGCATATCAAACTCGCCGCGCCCACTTCCGTTCACACCCCACGTCGTCACAAAATTCCCTTCGGTATCGAATTTCATAATGCGCGAGTTGCCCATGTCGGAAACAAAGATCGAACCATCGGCCAGAAATGCCATGTCCCACGGCCTGTCAAAGTGGTCGTTGTCGTCTCCGGCACCACCAGCACCGAGTGACATTACAAGCTCCTCACCATCATTTGAAAAAGCGTGCACTTGATGATTCGTCGTATCGGCCACCCAGAGCTTCCGATCAGGATCAAAGGGGCTGATCTTGATCTTATGTATACCGGAAGGACCCTCTGCATCAGTCTCGAACATGTCATCCCACTGTGTCCATGCTTCGGTCATGTTTCCGTCACCGTCAACAATGAAGATGGAATTCTGCCAAACGCGACTCTCGGAAGCAGTGTTGCCCCTCACGCCAATCGACCCGAGAAATCCTTGAAAGCCAGGGGGCACAGGATCCGGCAATCGATTCTCACCACGCTGGGCAATAAAAATCCGGTCGGGTGATTCAGCAAACACAGCCGATGTCGCCCCGAATGAATAACCAGACGCCGCAAACGGCTTCAGCCAGCCATCGACCACATCGTATGGACTGGTTCCAATGGGCATATCCTGCATCACCGCAGGAGCAGCTAGTAACCCAGACGAGACAATTACAGCAACAATTATCAAAGATCTACGCATGGTCTATTCGTCCTTTTTTTGTTCTTGGGGACCTCACCTCCACGGCTGGCACCCCAAACCAAGCCAAACCATTTACCCGGATCATAAATAATACGTCTATGGAGCTAATCTTTGAACAAATTCGGACAGGTGGCGACAGAAATTTTGGATACCTGCTCGGCGACCGGACGGCCAAGGAAGCAGTTTTGATAGACCCGTCGTACTCACCAAGCACAATTGTGAATCGAGCCACAGCACAACATCTTGTAGTCACCCACATCATCAATACCCACGGGCACCCCGATCATACCGAAGGCAACGACGAAGCCGCTCGCCTCACCAACGCAAAAATCGCCGCGCACCCAGATGGACCCATTGGGCCAGAAATTCCTCTGGGCGACGGCCAGACCATACCCATTGGCAGTCTGCAGCTTCAATGCTTGCACGTGCCTGGCCACGCGTCAGATCACCTGGTCTTGTACGAACCGTCGTATCAACTCCTGTTTACCGGTGACCTCATCTTCGTAGGCAAAGTCGGCGGAACGGCTACCGAAGAAGACGCCACCATCGAATGGACAAGCTTGCAACGCGTCCTTAGCTCCTTCCCCGATGACAGTACCATTTGGCCTGGTCACGACTACGGCGTGCGCCCGAGCTCAACACTCCAGCTTGAGCGTCGGTCGAACCCTTTTCTCCTATGCGACAATCTTGAAGCTTTTCTTAATTTGAAACATGAATGGCCAACCTTTAAACAAATACACGGACTGAAGTAGTGACAAGCACACGTAAACACACACAAACTCAAAAGAAACATAAACACCGTCTGACCGCGAAAACCTCCGACATCCACTCACTGTACCAACTCTCGGTACAGGAACCGTCGGCTGATATCTCGTTCGTTCAGCGACGGTTCAAAAGACGGAACGACCGCAAAGCGCTTGTGCTCCGAGAAGACTTTTGTGGAACTGCGCTCATGTGCGCGGAATGGGTTCGTGGCAAACCGACGCGATCAGCGCACGGTGTAGACCTCGACCAGCAGACGCTTGATTGGGGACGCACGCATAACCTCGCGCCGCTCACCGATAAAGAGGCCGCACGAGTCCACCTTTACCAACAGGATGTACGAGACCTAATCAAACCGAAGGCGGACGTCACCTGTGCATTTAATTTCTCTTACAGCGTGTTTAAAGAACGCCAGCAGCTATTGGACTACTGCCGCGCAGCGAAAGCCGGATTAACAAAGGACGGGGCTTTTTTTCTAGACCTCTGTGGAGGACTGGAACTCGGCGCAGAACTTGAAGAACGGAGTAAAAAAGGGCGCGGGGTCACCTACGTATGGGACCAAAAACCGTTCGACCCAATCAACGGATATGCCATCCGCTATATCCATTTCGAGTTTAGTGACGGTTCGCGCATAAAAAAGGCTTTCACATACGATTGGCGTCTATGGACTCTCCCTGAGCTGCGCGACATTCTTCGTGAGGCAGGATTTCGAGACGTCGAAGTGTATTGGGAAGGCGATGATGGCAGTGGCGCCGGCAACGGAATCTTTAGACGTCGACAGACTGCAATAGAAGAAACCGCCTGGATCGCATATGTTGTCGCGTGGCGCTAGTACCCGTTTTGTCTTCTTCAAACCAAATCAGTAGCGCTCATCATCGTTCTCTGGAGACATAGGCCACGCCTCCGACGGCTGGCCGTCCACCGTCGCCCCAGCATGCATGATGGTGTTGGCCATCTCAAGAAACGGCATGGGGAAACTTAATGTCGGTGATGACACAACATCAAGCGCAGCAACCTGCGCTTCGGTCAACGTCACATCGAGTCCAACCAAATTGGCCTCAAGCTGCTCCATCGTCCGAGCACCAATAATCGTGGAATCAACGCCCGATTTACCTTGAACCCAGGCCAATGCAATAGCAGCCGGTGTGGTCTCACTGTCCGCCGCGATCCGCACTAACTCATCGATAATGCTAAACGTTCGATCGTTAAGATACGCTGTCACTCTTTCACCACGTCCAGGCTTTGCGTCACCCACGTTATCGCGGGTGTATTTCCCCGTCAGCACACCACCACGCAACGGTGACCATGGCGTCACACCAAGCCCGAGCTCCTCGGCCATTGGAATCAGCTCGCCTTCGACGGTCCGCTCAATAAGTGAATACTCGATTTGTAAAGCCACGAGAGGCGACCAACCACGAAAACTTGCTGTGATTTGCGCTTGCGCAACTTTCCACGCTGGTGTGTCAGAAAATCCGATGTACCGAACTTTCCCACTTTGAACAAGGTCGTCAAGCGCGCGCATGGTTTCATCGATCGGGGTGAACCGGTCCCAAAGGTGCATCCAATAGAGATCTATGTAGTCTGTTTGTAAGCGTCTGAGCGATTGGTCACATGCCGCCGTGAGCGATTTACGACTTGCCCCGCCACCGTTCGGATCAGACGGATAGAGATTCGCAAAGAACTTAGTCGCAAGGACCAGTTGATCGCGACGCATGGCGCCTTTCTGAATGTAATCGCCAATGATTTTCTCCGAATGGCCTTTGGTATAGGCATTCGCCGTATCGATAAAGTTCCCTCCGCGGTCACAGTACCGCGAGAAAATTGCCTCGGAGTCAGTAACACTCGACCCCCAGCCCCAATCTTCACCAAACGTCATCGCACCGAGACAGAAAGGACTAACGCGAAGCCCCGAACGACCAAGCGTTACATAGTGGTCAAGCGACATACTGCTCTCCTTCGAAAAACAACATTAAGGTAGACCTGCACCGACGGTTGGAATAAACGTGGGCGGAGGCTGTTCGACGTTTATTCTAGGACACCCGACTTTAATCGGTAATCCCCGGTCGTCGGATCCTGCTCGCGGTATACGGCATGACAGGACGTGCAAGCTGCTCGAATTTCTGTAGCGACCGCCTCGACCGCCATTGAATCAACTAACTCTGTGGACAGCGCCGCATCAAGATCATCCATGCCCTGCAGCGCAGCACGCACATACCCAACCGCGTCGTCTCTCTCATAGTCACGCCAGAATGTCACCGTGGTCGCTAACTGCTCACGTGATCGACTGAGACGTTCTTTGGTTGTCGCATAATCTGCAGCATCCAGCGATTGCATCGTGGCAATAAAATTAGGGCCCAGTGTTTCCATTGTTGCTGCGAGATGATCAGTCGTATAAATCGGATAAGGCTTCTGAGCCAACGCAACAACGACGACGACTCCAAATATCGCCACCACCGAACCACACAGTTCGCATAGGTGACGCGTACGTTGTCTCAGACTCTTTCTACTAGACATCAGTAAGACGCTCGAGATGACCATTACTATCTCCAAACGCGTCAACCGGTACACCAAGTTTGTCGAGAATCGTCATGTGGAGATTCGCAAGTGGGGTGTCGTCCGCATAACGAATATAGCGCCCACCTTTGATACCAGTCGCCTTGCCACCAATTAAAGCGATTGGAAGGTCATCGTGAAAATGCGTATTGCTATCACTGATCCCAGTACCATAAAGAAACAGCGTCGAATCCAACATTGTCCCATCAGCCTCGGGTAAAGCCGCTAATTTTTCAACAAGGTAAGCGAACTGCCGAAAATGATATTCGTTTATCTTATGTAACCGCTCAAGCTTGGCTGGTTCATCCTGATGATGCGAAAGAGGATGGTGGGAATCGGACACCCCGATCTCTGGATATGCCCGCCCACTTACTTCTCGAGCCAACATAAAAGAACTGATACGCGTTAAATCTGTCTGATAGGCCAGCGTTAAAAGGTCCATCATCAATTTAGCGTGCTCTTCGTAATCGCTCGGCACCCCAACGGGCTGATCAACAATGGGAAGCTCGCGCGTACTTTGTTGCTCAGCCATTTGAATACGGCGCTCAATATCACGCAGCGCATCGAGATACTCGTCAAGCTTGATTTGGTCGCCAGGGCCAAGAATAAGTTCCAAACCTTTTAATTCGCCACCGACCGCATCAAGAATGCTACGGTCTCGCCGCAACCGCTCCATCCGGACTTCAGGATCTGTACTGCCGGTAGTTCCAAAAAGTCGCTCAAAGACTGCCCGTGGATCGTTCTCAATTGGCAGAGGTGTGGTTGGTGTCCGCCACGCGATCGTGTTGGTGTAGGCGCAACTTGCGCCTCCGTCACAGTTCCCAACCATCGCATTTGATTCAATCCCTAGTTCAAGGGAAGCCAGTTGCGTCTCCTTTGACAACTCACGAGCTGCGATTTGGTCCATCGAGACGGCCGCAAAGACATCAGCACCGCTCGTAATCTTAAAGGGCTCACATGTTAGGAAAGTACCGGCCGACCGCGCATGATCACCACCGCCCTTAACCAAGTTAGCCGATTCGTCATCGAGACCACCACAGAGCAAAACCCGATCCTTAAACGCGCTTAATGACTGTAACGTCGGCGGCAATTCGGCGAGCGTTCCTTCTTCTCTTGGAAACCAGTACGGCATTGACATCCCGTTCGGCACATAAAAAACGCCGAAGCGCCGAACCGGCGCAGCTGCCGTCCGGCGTTGCGCTGTCAATGCCGGAACCATGCCATCAAGCAGCGGTAACGCAATGGCGGCACCAAGGCCACGTAAAACCGCTCGCCGAGGTAAATATTTCTTTGTAATAAACATAATGCTATTCCTCGACGACCCTCTCATCGTTATCCGGAGCACGGCGTTTCTGAAAAGGATCACTTGCAACCACCGCGGTGATGAGTGAGGACCATCGGTAGTCGTGGTTTTTTAGAGCACGGGTAATCCGACGAATAGTCGAGGCGTCATAGTAAGCAACTCCTCGACCCAACGCGTAGGTCAGTAGCTTCTCGGTCACTGTACGAACAAATTCATTGTCACCGTCGGCGAGCAGCGCCTCACGAAAAGCCCGTGGGTGATCTATGACAACCCCTGACAACGTAATGGTCGAATTAATATCAGCACCTCCGTCAGTATCACGCCATCGACCAATCGCATCGAAATGCTCCATCGCAAATCCCAACGGGTCCATCCGGCGATGGCAACTTGCGCAAACCGGACTGCTCCGATGTAGTTCCATCCGTTCACGCAGCGACGACGGATTACGCCTGTCGTTTTCAGCAAGCGGCGGCACATTTGGAGGAGGGGGGGGGGGCGGCGATCCAAGAAGTGTTTCAAGTACCCACTTGCCACGGAGCACAACCGATGTTCGGTTCGCGTACGAAGTCACCGTTAGTAAGCTGGCATGCCCGAGTAAGCCATGACGCCGGTCATCAGTCCACGCTGTACGTCTGAACCGATTACCGTAGATCCCTGTTACCCCATAATGATCCGCGAGTTGCTCATTCAAGAACGTATAGTCCGCACGCAATAATTCGTCGATCGGGCGATCTTCGCGCACTTGACTCTCAAAGAAGAGCTCTGTCTCCCGCACCATCGCCTTCCGGAGCGAATCATTAAATCCTGCAAACAACGCTCCATCAGGATCTTGAGAGTGAATGTTCCGAATCTGAAGCCATTGCCCGACAAAATCATCCATGAAACGGGTTGCGCGACGGTCGGCGAGCATCCGGCGCACCTGACCAGCAAGTACATCGGGCTGGCTCAGTTCATCGCGAGCCGCGAGTTCTAACAATTCTTCATCTGGAATGCTCTTCCAGAGAAAAAAGGAAAGCCGTGATGCGAGTTCTACATCGCTGAGCTGGTATGTAGAACCGGCCTGTGTATCAATGGGCTGCCGCTCAAGTCGAAGAATGAACTTCGGCATGGACAATAGTGCTTCGAGTGCACGCTCTATACCCACTTCAAAATCACGACCTGATCGTCCTTCCTGATAAACAGCGAGTAGTGGGTCAATATCACTATCGGTTACCGGTCTACGGTACGCGCGGCGGGCAAGTGCCCGGATGATTTTTCGAGCGCACGTCTCTTCCTCAACAAGACTACTACCCACCGGATGGCAACTGAATATACGTCGACGGCTTGGGGTGTCATCTGGAACCACTCCATTGAACGGTCCCGAAATATAGACCGCGTCAATACCTGGTTGATCGCTCGTCACACCCGGTGACGGAGCTGAATCCGTAAAGGCAACGGACACGAGTCGTGTGCCCGCTTGAATAGGAACACGAACTTCCAATTCGTGATCGGCTGTCATCCGATACTCATGCAGTCGTTGTCCATTGACGTCCTCTTCAGGAACAGCAATCAGCTGACCAGGATCCGGACCAGGATATTTCCCACCGATCAAGAAGCGTTGGATGAGTGCATGATCAACTCGTGCTTCGATTTGGTGTTCGTCTTCTGCAATTCCATCGATAGTTTCAATCGTTTCATTCCGTTTTAAACGAATCGCAAAAACATATTCACCATCCAAGGGAAACGTATGCCGAACCGCCAACCCGCCGTGAGTCGCGAATGGCATCGCTTCACCAGCTCGAAGGTCTCGTCTCTCATAGCCAACGTTGTAGACCTGCATGACCGGTCGGTTGTCACGACTCCCGACCGCGGCTCGACTGATTTTTGTTGCGGCAGCAATATAACGAGCCATTAATGACGGTGTGATCGAAAGAACGTCGGCATTGTTATCGAACCCAAAACCTGCCATGTCGGCAGGCAGCAGCGCATTCCCATCAATTTCCAGTGCTAATAAGTCATAAATGGCATTGACATACTCAAGGCGGTTGAGGCGACGGGAAGCAACGCGTCCGGGGTTAGGGTGAGCTACTGCGGCACGATCAAGTGCATTTTCAAGAGATAATGCAAATTCGTCGATCGTCACCGCATCAGGGCGTGGACGTCCTTCTGGCGGCATTTGACCGCTTCGAAGTTTCCGCACCACCTTTTCTAAAATCTCGGCATTATTGCTAACGTCTTTAAGATCGATACGGTCAAGTGAGAGACCGGCCGTTTGAAGCCGTTCGTTGTGACAAGTAACGCAGTAATTCGCAAATATTTCAGGGGAAATCGCTTCGGTGCGAGCCTGAGCCCAGGAGACCGGTGCCACCAAAAGAGACACTAGCCCAACAAATCCACTGGCACCGAGTTTCAGGTTCAGCTTCTGCATGATCTTTGGCTCTCTGATCTTTTTCCAAGTATATCGCTGCAACTCGTATCAATCCTCAACAATATTGATGTGGACGCAATTTCTGAGAGTGCATATAGTGACGACAGTTATGCAGGGTGACCGATGCACTCACCGAATGAAGGCGACCATTGTCATTGTGATGGCGTTTCACAGTTACTTTGTTCCTTCCGTACAGGCTCAAGACCATCCATTAATTACTGCTTCATCTAGTCAAGATTGGTCAGCAGTGATGGAACTCCTTGAGCAGGGAACCGACCCCGATGTGGCTCGTGCTGACGGAGTCACCGCGTTGCTTTTGGCCTCACATTGGGAACAGGTCGAGATTGTACGGCGACTAATCATTGCCGGTGCTGACGTAAACACCACCGACGACCATGGGGTCACACCATTGGAACGCGCTGCTCAGAACGCCAACACCGAGTTGGTCAGTACCTTGCTCGCAGCTGGCAGTAATCCCAACACGGCACTAACGAGTGGGTTAACACCACTCATGGTCGCAGCACAGACTGGTAATCTCAACGTTGTTCGACTGCTCTTGGATAATGGTGCTGACGTAAATGCAGCAGCCATCGAGACACAAAGTACAGCCTTAATGTGGGCTGTGGCTGAAACTCATAAGGATCTTGTACGCCTGCTGCTGGCTCGTGGTGCTGACCCAAGGCAATCAACCACCAAAGGTTTTACACCGCTGATGTATGCCGCGCAAAATGGTGACATCGAAACTGCTGAAGCTCTGCTGGCAGCTGGTGTCGACCTCAATGAAAGAAGTAATGACGATACTCACGTCCTGCCATTTGCGATCGTAAGCAGTCAAGACACCTTTGCACTATTTCTCCTCGAACGCGGAGCGGACCCAAACGGCACAATAAACGGTGTCCCTGCACTGCATGCGGCAGCAGGAAATATCGGGGTGTGGCTTGGTGACTGGTACCGCCGGCACGGGCGAGGCGGCCTCTATGCGCGTTTTCAGCGGGCAAGCCTCAGTGGGAAGCAACGACTTCCGCTGGTTAAAGCACTCTTAGCGAAGGGTGCCAACCCCAACGGCCGGATCAGTTCTTCAGCCATGATTATGAGCTACATCGGCTATCCCAAGAAGGGCGCATTCGAACCGTTCGCCTGTGGCACGGGCGACCTCCTCGGGGCGACCCCACTCTGGGTTGCCGCGTACGACATGAATGGTGCTGGAGGACAAGTATTTAGTGTCGGAGAAAGTCGAACCTCGACCAGTACTGACACCCTATTGGCACTTCTCAACGCCGGTGCAGACCAGCACTTGACCACCGCTGACGGGACAACACCCTTTATGGCAGCCGCTGGCCTCGGACGGGCCACCTATACCCCGCGTGAACCACGTGGTGTCCGGTCGCCTAGCGCAGAAGCGGCAGTCAAGGTCTTGCTCGAAGCCGGCGCCGATATCAATGCAACAAATGAGGCCGACTTCTCCGCTCTCCATGGGGCTTCGTTTCGTGGGCTGAATGAAGTTGTAGAATTTCTTGTTGCCAAAGACGCTGACATCAATGCTCGCGACTTTAGAGGCCGTACTGCGTACCGGTTGGCTCAAGGTTCTAAGCAGTCGTTCCAATTCCAAACCTGGCCCGACACCGCTGAACTACTTGAACGCCTTGGAGCTAATACTGACCTCGGTATTCCTGGTACGATTCAAGAACGCCTTAGAGACATTCCTTTGGACGCCACCGAACAACCCTGACCGAATGAAACAGCTCAAGCTTGAAGGATGAATATTAATAATGACCAACCAGTGGATACGACCTGCCATTTTTGTTCTAACGCTTAGTGTGGTCTCATCGACCGCGCATGCTCAGCCATGGCAAACCTACGACACGTCAAACGGTGAATGGCGAAGCTATGCCGGTGACATTCGAGGCACGAAATATTCTCCGCTCGACCAGATTGACGGCAGTAACTTTTCTGACTTAGAAGTAGCGTGGGAGTGGCTTTCTGTCGACAATTCGGTCAGTCGCTCTACGCCAGGTGGTGGCGAGTGGTGGGCACCTCTGTCTACGATCGTCGACTCGCTCGTGACGGATACGCCTGACCTTTACCGGTCGAGTCAACCGCCTATTGCCTCACGTCTGCAGGCCACCCCCTTAATGGTCGATGGCGTGCTCTACTTCAATACTCCGCTCTCACAAGGTGTCGCGATCGATGCCATCACCGGAAAAACTCTGTGGGTCTTCAACCCGAAAAGCTATGAAGACGGCACACCAACAATGAGTGCGCCTTGGTCTCAACGTGGCGTCGCCTATTGGACAGATGGCGCAGATGACGAACGGATCTACTGGGGCACTGGAAATGGCTACCTCGTGTGCGTCAACGCAAAGACTGGTCAACCGTGTGCTGATTTTGGCCCGAACGGAAGTGGCATGGTCGACACAATGGCGGGCGTACCACGCGCCGTTCGTGGTGAACGCGACTATTTGAACGCGCTAACTTGGGGAGTGCATTCACCACCAATCGTTGTACGCGACAAAGTCATCCACGGGTCCCATGTCGCTGACCGGCGTATTACCAAAGAAGCCATTCCCGGCTGGGTCAGAGCGTGGGATGCGCGCACGGGCGAACACTCGTGGGATTTTCACACCGTACCGAACAGCGCCGACGAGTTCGGCGTTGACACATGGGGCAATGACTCGTGGCGGTACTCCGGTAACGGCAACGTCTGGTCAATGCTTGCGGGGGACAATGAACTCGGACATGTCTATCTTCCGACCGGAACTGTCACCAACGACTACGTCGGAGTAGATCGCCCAGGAGACAATTTATTTTCAGAATCCGTTATTGCTGTTGACGTTGAAACAGGACAGCGCCAGTGGCATTTCCAAGCTGTTCATCATGGCTTGTGGGATTACGATTTCCCGACACACTCCAACTTGGTGGATATCACCGTTGATGGTCGTGAGATCAAGGCTCTGGCACAGATTAGCAAGCAAGGATTCGTCTACGTTTTTGATCGAGAAACTGGTGACCCAGTTTGGCCCATTGAAGAACGTCCGGTACCACAAAACTCCAATATGCCAGGGGAAGTGCTGTCACCAACACAACCCTTCCCAACAAAGCCAGCTCCATTTGACTACCAAGGCGTGACAATCGATGACTTGGTTGACTTCACGCCAGAAATACGTGCCATGGCACTCGAAGCCGTCGACGGTTGGAGACTCGGCCCACTGTTCACACCTCTTGATTTACCCGTCGAAGGCGAAACGAAAGGCACGATCATGCGACCACCGCCGGGGGGAACAGCCGGATGGTCCGGAGGCGCCGTCGACCCAGAAACTGGCATCCTCTATATCCCGTCCCACAATCAAATATCGATAGTTGAGATGTACACACCAGACCCAGCGCTTGGAGCGACGGTGCCCTACACTCACGGCGCAGATGAGGCCAGTCGTTTAGAACGCATGCGAGCCGGGACGTTTCGAACCGGACCGGCGATGCCTCAGGGATTACCTTTGGTCAAACCACCGTATTCAAGAATGTCGGCGCTTGACCTCAATACGGGGGAATACGTTTGGCAGGTTCCAACAGGAAACGGTGACCGGTTTCGCAATCACCCGAGATTGCGCGATCTTAATCTTCCACCACTCGGTGGAGATGGAACACGAACAGGTGTCGTCCTGACAAAAACATTGGTCATCTACAATCTATCTGCCGGTGGGACCAACGGCGGACCTCGGATGGTCGCCTACGACAAAATGACTGGCGCAGAACTCGGGTCAGTCGATCTGCCATCGGGTGCCCTCGGGACACCGATGACTTATATGGTTGATGGCAAACAGTACATCGCACTCGGAATTGGTGGCGGTCCCCGAATGGTCGCCTTTGCACTGCCCGACTAGTAACTAGTAAGGCCTCAATCGATGATCGCCTGATAGACCATCGTCCGCACCTTTCGTTGATCGTCCAGATTGATCGCTGGAATGATCTGCGTGAGGTAGACGACAACCAGCTCCTCCTTAGGGTCGACCCAATAGGTGGAGTGATACGCGCCAGCCCAGGCGAACTCCCCGACCGAGCCGGGCAGCCCGGTGGCAGCCGGGTCATGCGTGATAGAGAAGCCCAGACCAAAGCTCTGGCCGGGACGAAAGTCAATACCGTCCATGTGGTCACTGATCATCGATTCGACTGATTTCCGTGACAGGATGCGTGTACCGTTCAGCTCACCGCCGTTTAGCATCATCTGTAGAAATGTGGCGTAGTCAGTGGCGGTCGACAATGCCCCCGCGCCAGCGGAGAACGCCTTCCGCGGCCCGGTCACGTACTGGCCCTGCCCCTCCATGTGGCCCGGGTCAGGCGCACGCTCGAAACTACTGCCATCCCCAACAGACGAATAGACAGTGGCGAGCCGGCCCACCTTACTCTCAGGTAAGAAAAAATGCGTATCGGTCATCCCGAGCGGGTCGAATAATCGTTCCTTCAGGAAATCTCCGAGCGTCTGGCCGCTGATCTTTTCGATCATCGCACCCAGAATGTCGGTGTTATAGCCGTAGACCCAGCGCTCACCCGGGTGCGCGTCCATCGGCAGTTCTGCGAGACGCGTCATCGTGTCGACCACCGGCTCGTCCCGGTCAGCAAAGTACCAGCCGGTAATCCCCGCCTCTTCCCACGTGTCGGCGGCTGGGCCACGGTTGGTCAGTAGGCCCATGCCGTAACTGATACCAGCGGTATGCGTCAGAAGATCGCGGATGGTAATCGGACGTCGGGCCGGCACCACGTTGTAGCCGCCCTCGCCATTCGGTTCGGCAACGGTCGTCTCTGCAAACGCCGGGAGGTACTTTCCGATCGGATCGGTGATTAGAAGCCTACCCTCTTCCTGCAGCAACATAACACCAACGCTGGCAAGAGCCTTCGTCTGTGAGGCGATCCTGAAGATTCCGTCCGATGGCATCGGCGCCTGAGCCTCCACGTCGAGGTGGCCGAGCCCCTCACGATAAGCTATCTTGCCACGCCGGACGACGATAGTGACCGCGCCAGCGAGCCGTCCCTCATCGACGTAGCTCTCCAAGGCCAGACTCAAGCGATCAAGCCGATCGGACGACATTCCCACCTCTTCCGGCGTGACGCGGACCAGCCCCTGGGCGGCCAGCGTCTGCGGAACGAGCAGCAGTACGAACACGACGACGAGCGCCGTCAACCGATTGTGTAATGTCATCGCGTCACCTCAAATTTCCTGAGAACTTATGCCTGTTCGGACTAGATACAGCGCGATAACTACGCCCAACGCCCCGTTACGATATACCTCACAATGGTCGCGGACAAGATATAGCGTCCCACACCGTTCCGACTTGGAACCAGATACATGCTTGGCTCCGGGAGCTGGCAATCCTGAAAAAGAGTGTTGGGTAAACCCCATGAGACCCGTTGAAACTCGCGTCCGGCGGCGGAAAGCGTCCGCATGGGAAAGTATTACATTTCATTGGAACCGTCTTCACATTCGAGCGACGGATGTTCGACCTGCCTGTCCGTGAACGGTGCGGCCCAGACGGCGAATGCCACCCTCGCCCAAAACGTGGGTGAGCCGGCGAGAGAACTTGGCAAACTGGCGTCTGGTCATCGGGATCTGGTTGCTAGAATAGGTGTTGCGAAACATCATTCTAGCAACCAGATCCCGATGGACACTGTAAACCGCTTCAAACAAATCCGTTCTAAAGATCCTACCTAATAGAATTTGCTATCGTCCGGTCAGTGCTTCGTCGATGTGTACGTAAGCACTCGATACTGACATGTCTTCTTCTGCAGCATCTGAATGAATCGGAGACAGTCGAAGCGGAGCGAGATCTCGAATTCGTCAGGATTAACATCCGCATGGGCCATGCCTGCCAGAACCAATTCCCTCTCGTAGAGGCGGTCGAAGTGATCGTCGAAGTTGACGTTGAGGAAGAGGCAGACGACCGGGCGATCGGCAATCGCGTTGGCCAGCGCTGCTACTGTGCAATGCGTGTCCTCGTCGTCGAGCGTGCTGATCAACGCCTCGGCTATTTGTCCGCCGTGGCCTGGCTTCGGGTTCAGGTGTCGATACAATCCGTCTTCGTTATTATTGTTGCTAAATTTGAAGACTTTCTGGTGGTAGGTCGGCCTGGTGTTGGGCTCGCCATTCTCGATCCAATAGGTTTTCCCCGAGCAGCGCGGCCCGACAACTAAAGCATTGACCAGCCCTTCTGTCCACGTATCTCCGAGCGTTCGGCCGAGCACATCGGAGGGCATATCGCCCTGAAAAATGTCGATATTGGCGGCGTCCGCGCGCGCACGACGGTAGGACTCGTCGCGCGCCTGGCGGTATATCTTCATCTCGCTCAGCCGTTCATCGTAGCTCTTCGATCGTTGGTTGATCCGATGCTCGTACACGTAGACGGTGCGGCGTGAATGCTGGCCTCGAAAGAACTTGGCGTTCGAATCGGAGGGGCGCTTTGCCTGGAGGACGAAATCGTACATCGCAAGGAACTGCGAGAAGTCCTCGGGACCGGCCGCGCGTCTAGCACCTTCGACGTCCATCATCTCCGAGCCGTACTGCCCGTAGTGCTCGACGGATAAATCATCGGGCACCTCGATGATCACGTGCTTCCGAGCCGTTCTGCAAATCCGCCGGAGCATCGGAAAAGGATTGGCCAGATGATGCAGCACATTGAGTACGAAGATAACGTCGAACTGATACTTCCTGCCGCGGAGGAATGCAAAGAAGTCCTGTGAAACGAACTTGACGTTTTGGATGTGCTCCCGACGCTTGATGAAAAGCCCCCCCCGAAGAGACCGCTCGGAAATTTCCACGGCCACTGCGCGACGACTTCCGCGCGCAATCGCTTCGAAACAGGCCGCGCCGGCGGCGGAACCCACGTCTAAAACGTCTTTCCCAACAAAAGCGTCCTTCGGCAGAAGGGAAAAGACGTAGTTAATGGTGCGTCCGCCCGTGTCGTGAGCGCCTCTGTAGGTGGTATCGCCGATGCGGATGTCACGAAAAAGTTTCACGTCCTCGAGAATCTTGAGAGACGGGTCGTCGGAAATCCTGATCCTGACTGGCCACACAAACCATCTGATTCTGGTAATCGCACGACGCACATCATCTTTCAATTTCGACAATAGCGATCCTCGAAAGTCCGTTGTTTACTGAGGCGAGATCGATCCTTTCGTGTAGAGCTTCGATTTCTCTAATGGGACACTACTCACGTGCTTCGATCAGTTCGTACGCTAATCCGTTCGGGTCTTCGATCAAGATCGCTCGCGTCTCGCCAAGCGTGTACGGGCCTTCAAGAATTGGCACCATCTTGGACTCGAGATGGGCGATAACGTCATCAAGATCGGGATATGTGAGCCCGATGTGATCAACGACTTGCCCGCGTGAGCGAGCCAGCGGTCGGTCACGACCCGCACCGCACCGGCCGTCTCGACACTGGCGCGGATACCACAACCAACTTGCATTGCCCACTCGAGCATTCCCCGCCGGGATCCGAAGTTGTCCGACCTCCATGTAGGTCGGAAACGTGACCTCGCCAGTTGGCACCTCGCACGGGCTCCACCCGTTCTCTCCAAAGTTAAATTCCGAGCTAAATGCGTTCTGATTCTGAGGAAACATCGCGCCAAGATGCTCCACATGCCAGTTCGCCGAACACAGTGGATGCTCTGCCATGAAATGTGTGTGACTGCGGAAGCTATCATTCTGACCGGCCGTGACCTCCACCAGCATCCCGTCGGGGTCCACGAGATACGAGAAGTCGAGACCCGAGGTTGACGGAGCAGGTGGATCATCCGCCTCCTCCTCGGCACGCTCGGCAATGCTACTCGCTCGCAACAGAGCATCCCCCATCGGAAGCCCAAGTGAATGGAAGGCCGTGTCGCGACCATCGGACCCACCGTACAAAGTCACGAATTCGAACGCTTCCTGGTCGAAATCACGGATACGTTCGCGAAATGCGTCGGTGTTAGAGCCAGCAAACGTCGACCCAAAGGTCCAAAACCCACTCTGCGGCTCAGATCGCTGTAGCGCTCGATCAAACCCACCTGGCGCTTGCGTGTCGACCTGCGTATACAACAGGTAAATGTCGTCGTAGAACGCCTGAAATCCAGCGTAGGTCGTCGCCTCTCCCTGAGGCCAGTAATCGCTGTACCAGGCGATCGATCGCTCAGGGTCGACGGAGTTGATATGAATATGGTGAAACGTGGGTGGCGGGAGCGCGACCGCAACATCCTCTGATGGAACGGTCGGTGCCTCTTCGGCAAACTCGGGTACCCCACACGCAGCGGACATAATTGCCGTGGCTGCCACACCAATCACGACAACTGCCAATGTCTTCCTCATCGGTAACCGGGCACCTTGGTTCACTCCTCATACCCTGTTTCTATCGCACGGTAAAAGCGACCAATTCTGCGATGTTCTCTTCATCCAGCGCCGCCACAATGATGTGCTGTTGGCCGTTCGCCATGTATGTGATCGGAAATCCGGTCGTTGGTCCACCTGGAAGTTGAAGCTCGTGGACGATCTCGCCCGTCCGTTTGTCATAGGCACGGAGAACCGGTGCACCCCGAGCTCCCTCTCCAGCAAACAGTAGCGTCGACGTCACTAACAATCCTGAACTCTGCGTTAGGATTCCCGTCTTCGGTATATCAACACCCTGGAGGTCAGGATGTGCCTGGATATAGCCCGGCGTCTCACCGTGCGGAATCTGCCAAATGATTTCGCCCTCGGTCAGATCGATCGCAGTAATGCGCCCGTAAGGTGGTTTGATGAGAGGAAGGTCACGCACAGTCGGCACACCCGATGCGGAAGAAATATGGTAGCGAGTTCCAGTTCCTTCCGTGCCATCGATTAAACCAAACAACGACGGCCTCGTGACCGATGGAACGAACAGGATGCCCGCGTCAGCATCAACTGCACCACCCGGCCAATTGACACCGCCCCCCGCACTGGGAAGCGCGATGGTTCCTCGATTACCATTTGGCTCTTGCAATGTCGGCGGCGTATAGATTGGCCCCAGGGTGTAGTTCTCCACAATCTGTAACGCTTCGGCTCGCAGTTCAGGAGTAAAGTCGATAAGGTCATTCTCACTTACACCCTGACGTTCAAACGCTGGCGGCTTTGTGGGAAAGGGTTGCGTGGGCGACGTCCACTCCCATGGCACATCCGATGGCGGCACAGGCCGCTCCTCGATCGGCCAAACTGGTTCACCTGTCTCACGGTTGAGTACGTATGCAAATCCCTGTTTCGAAAGCTGCACCAAAGCCTTCACCACGGAACCGTCGACCGTGATGTCAACGAGAATAGGAGCGGTCGGGATGTCGTAGTCCCACAGTTCGTGGTGGGTGAGTTGGAAATGCCACACCCGTTCGCCGGTCTCCGCGTCGAGAGCGATCACAGAGTTAGCGAAGAGATTATCGCCTGGGCGATAGCCACCGTAGTAATCGTTAGTCGCCGTTTCAGTGGGCACGTAGAACATGCCAAGTTCTTCGTCGACCGTCACAGGGGCCCAATGCCCGATATTACCTGTGTACTTCCAGGAAGCATCAAGAAGGTCCGGCCGTTCTTGAACCCACGGGTGTGTTCCGGTTGCGACTCTCCAGAGTTCCTCGTCCGCTTTCAGCCAGGTGTCGACGCCGAACTCTCCCTCTTTTGGCACCGTATTAAACCGCCACAGCATCCGACCGGTACGAGCGTCGTAGGCCACCACGTCGCCCGGAATGTTCATCGGCCAAACCTCATTGGGATTGCGGATGTTCCGTCGATTAGCCCTTGTCGGTATGCTGCCAGTATGAAGCGAAATCGACGCCACCAACACATTTCCAATCAGCGCAGGCGGTGATGTGTTCGCCACCCGTCCCGCTCGTGTCGTTGCCGGTCGCTCTTCCCAGCGCAGGTCATCAATCATGTCAATGACGCCAGCTGTTCCGAATCCGGCAACCAAGCGTCCTGTGCGTGCGTCGAGCGCGACTAACTGATAACTCGGGGTGACCACGAAGATGCGATCATCTCCTGCCCCGTCCGTCCAGTAGGTCACGCCGCGCCCGGCACTTCGTGCCACCGGCTCGATGACATCGCCCCACCTTCGTTCGCTGTCGCCTGGCCGCCAGCCCCAGATGGACTCACCGGTCGCGGCATCGAGAGCGATGACGTTGCGCTGGTTCCCGATGGTTGTATACATGACCCCATCGATTACCAAGGGACTGATCTGCGTCCGGCCCGATGGCGGGGGCGTTCCCTGGTCCCGTGCGCTCCAGCGCCATGCGACTTCCAAGTCTCCGACGTTACCGGAATGAATCTGGTCGAGCGGCGAATAGCGAGTGGCGCCCGCGTCTGCCCCAAACACACCCCACTCTCCATTGACGGCGCCAGACTGAGCAGTCACACCAACCGCGCCCAAACACACAATAGCCACCACTGCAGCGGCGTAACGGGTTGCAGGGTGTCCAGTAGAGAGCACCTTGTGCATAGCCTTCCTCCTTATTTGACTCACTGATCGGCAGCAAGCTGGCGCAACAGTTCCATCGTACTCTCGTGCGGTCCGGCATTCGCCCCACGTCCAAATCCTTGCCGCGCGAAATCAAATGGGGTCAATCCCCCTTCGTTCGTCGCCGCCACCTCAGCCCCATGGGCCGCCAGATACTCGACAACAGCGTCATAACCACGACGCGCGGCTGCGTGAAGCGCAGTGTTGCCATCGGCATCCGCTGCATTGAGGTCTACGCCAAGCTCAACGGCAAGAGTGACCGCGGCAAGTGTCGCCGTTTCAACCTTTTCCCAATCAGGGTCGCGCCTGGTACTGCGGACCGGGGCGCTCTCGGCGATCCGCCCAAGTCGGTCGACGGCAATGAGCGGAGCACGTCCACCGAGTCCAACCGCTGCCATCAGTGCCGTAGTCGGCCCTTCCTCAATCATCCGACGATCTTCGGTGACACCGAGAGACCCAGGCCAGTAGCTCGGATAATGTACCGCATGTGGGTCAGCACCGAGCTCGGCAAGCTGATACATAATGTCCGGCGCACCGAAGCGGGCCGCAAGCCAAAATGGCGTAGCTCCGACGTAGGATGGGTGGAGATAAAAGTCAACGGCGTCGCGGCGAACCGGAGTTGCCCTGTCAACCGTCAAGTTGGGGTCAGCGCCGTGCGCAAGTAGCGTCCGCACAAGGTCGTTATCTTTGTGCAGAATAGCGGCGTGTAATGCCGTATAACCGGCTCCGGAAGCGTCTGGGTCAGCCCCTTGCTCAACAAGATAGGACGCCACCTCACCGTGCCCGCTATGGGCCGCGACAACAACAGCGCTCGTGCCCACCGGCGCTACGTCATTAACGTTGGCCCCAGCCTCAACCAATAATCGCGCAGACGCAAGATCGCCAACCCGTGCAGCAAACAGCAACGCCGTGTACCCACCCTGCTGCTGCTCGGTCACGTACTCAGGACTCCAAGGGTCCGGTGATGTCTTGACCACCTCGGTCCACATCACCGTCCGAGTATCGACATGTGCCCCATGCTCAAGCAAGACCTCGACAACGTCGGAGTGACGCTGCGCAACTGCCCACATGAGCGTGGTTTGGCCTCGTGCGGCAGTCACTTCGGTTCCGGCGCCAGCTTCAAGAAGATGGCGAACGACACCAGCGTCACCACTCCGTGCAGCAGTCATCAACACCGTCTCACCCGACAGAAGGGACGCATTCGGATCGGCTCCCGCCGCAAGCAGTCGTCGTACCATAGTCGGACTGCGATTCTCAGCCGCGCTCCAGAGCGGCGTCACGCCGAGGTCGGTTGCCACGTTCACATCGGCCCCTGCAGCGATCAAGCGGATGGCCATATCAAGCTCATCCCAGTGTGCTGCCCAGTGGAGCGCAGTTGACCCGTCTCCCTGGGATACTGTGACGTCAACACCACCGTCCAGCGACGTTTGAACATTCGCCCAATCAGCATCACGAGCAGCGTCAGCCACTGGCGAGTCGACCCGCTCAGCTGCAAAAGAAATGACGACACCAAAGACTAAGACTGTGGCCATCCATACGGTCTGGTGTAAACGAATCATTAGCATCACACCTCAGACAACGTATCGATCGGGAGTTTATTCGTGCTTTCTCCCAGTCGGTCGAGCGGCATATCGAGCTTGTCCATCAAGGTCATCAACAAGTCAGCATTCGACGTATCGGCTGGAAACCGAAGGTGCCGCCCACCTTTGATTGTTCCCGCGCCACCACCAAGAACAAGAAGCGGAAGATTCGTGCCAGAGTGACTTGTACTGTTCGAAATGCCAGCTCCGTACAAGATAGTCATGTGGTCGAGCATCGTACCGTCACCGTCCTGCGCAGCGCGCAATCTATCCAGATACCCCGCCGTCAGCTCAACATGGTAGGTATTGATCTTCGACATCAACGCCACACGGGCAGGGATGTTCTCGTGGTGGGAGAGTGGATGATGCGCATCAGGAACCCCAACTTGTGGAAACGGGCGCGTGCTCTGCTCCCGCCCCATCATGAACGTCACCACACGCGTCAAGTCAGCTTGCAGCGCAAGAAACTGCAGGTCGAACATCAGTTGTAGATGTTCTTCAAACACCCGCGGCGGCCCAGACGGCTGCTCCGTGAAAGACGGCTCAATGTCGCGTTGCGCCTCAGCAAGTGCGATACGCCTCTCAACATCTCGGACGGCTTCGGTATATTCGTCGAGCCTCGCGCGATCACTCGTTCCAACCGCGATCTTAAGATCCGTCAACTTGCTAGTCACCGAGTCAAGAATGCTTTGTTTCTCTTGACGACGCTCTCGCCGGACCGCCGGGTCAGCCGATCCACTATCCCCAAATAGCCGCTCGAAAACAGCACGTGGATTGTTCTCCATCGGGAGCGGCGTGGTCGGCGTCCGCCACGAGATCGTTTGCGTATAGGCACAACTCAAACCAGCCGTGCACTGCCCGGCATTGGCGAACTTATCTATTGCGACCTCGAGCGAACCAAGCTGTGTCGTCTTTCCAAGCTCCCGAGCGAGGATCTGGTCCATCGACGTGCTCGCAAGCACGTCGGTCTCGTTCTCACCACCGCGCGGTGTCCCAGTAAGAAATGACGCGGAGGCCCCAGCGTGTACGTAATTCCACGACGATCGAAGTCCAGAAATAACGAGCATTTGTTCCCTGAACCGATCGAGGGGTGCCAAGATCGGGGTTAACTCAAAGCGGTTCCCGACCGCCTCCGGCGTCCAATAGGGCATTGCCATCCCGTTCGGCACATAGACCGCCTGGAAACGATGGATTGGCTTTGCTGCCGTCTTCGCGAGCGCCGTCATCGCCGGCACCATCGCGTCGAGTAGAGGAAGTCCTATTGTCACCCCGAGACCTCGGAGAACAGTGCGCCGTGGAAGCGATTTCTTAGTGATTGTCATAACGTCTCTCTCAGTTCGTAGCAACAGTCGCCGCATTTCGAGTCAAAAAGGCTGGACTCTTCACAATTCCCAAAACGAGCGCCGACCAACGATAGTCATCGGCCGCCGCATCACGCACGATCGCACGAACGGTCGGCTTATCGTAGTAAACAAGCGCGCGACCCAAGGCATACGACAACAGTTTTTCTGTCACAGTTGCGGCAAACTGCTCGGGCTGTTGAAGCAGGAGTGTTCGCAGACCGGCCATCCCCTGCACCTCAATTCCATTTGGCATTGTGGCAGTAGCGTCAACTGGATTCCCAAATTCATCGACGGTGCGCCAGGCCCCAAGGCCATCAAAGTTTTCGAGCGCAAAACCAGGCGGATCGATCGTGGCGTGACAAGCGGCACACGCCGGCGCCTGGCGGTGACGCTCAAGGCGGTCACGTACCGATGTTGTAATACCACCCTCTCCCCGTTCAGGTAACGGTGGCACATCGGCGGGAGGCGTTGGCGCCGGAGCCCCGAAGATCGTATCAAGCAGCCACTTCCCACGCAGCACCGGCGATGTCCGAGTTGGATAGGACGAAATGGCCAACAGTCCCCCATGACCAAGCAGACCACCGCGCTGCTCGCGATCCGGCAGTGTCACTTTTCGGAAACGACTGCCATAGATTCCCTCAATCCCGTAGTGCCGTGCGAGACGCTCATTAACGAACGTGTAATCCGCATTCAGTAGCTCAAGGATACTTCGATCCTCCCTAAGCGTACTCAACAAAAACCGGGTCGTTTCTTCATGGAACGCATCGACCAAGTTGTCGTCAAAATCAGGGAATGGCACGGGGTCACCTTTGACGTCTTCCAGATTACGGAGGTGGAGCCATTGGACAGCAAAGTCATCAACAAGTGATCGAGACCGAGAATCGTCGAGCATACGACGTACCTGAACCTCGAGCTGACCAGGGTCAGTCAGGTTTCCCTGTTCTGCAACATCGAGCAACAAATCGTCGGGTAGGCTGCCCCAAAGAAAGAACGAGAGTCGAGACACAACCTCCATGTCGCTTAATTGATAAGACCGGTCAGGCTGGGCGGAATCGGGATCTCGCTCTATGCGAAGCAGAAAATCTGGGTCAACTAATAATCGCTCGAGTGCAAGCTGAATACCACGATCAAAGCTACCGCCGCTCTGACGACCACGGTCGAAAAAACTGAGAAGCGTCAACAGGTCATCATCGTTCGCGGGGCGACGATACGCTCGCCGCGCCAAACGTGACAGTATCGCTGTCGCGCAGTTCCGTTCCATATTTACAGTAGTCGGTCGGCAGCTGAAAATTTCGCGTCGGCTAGCCGACTCTCCGCTTCCGCCCGTTCCATACGGGCCAGCAATGGAAACCGAACTCACCGAAGCGTTACCATGATACGCCTCGTCGTTTGATAGCACCTCTCCGACTTGATGCGGTTTGAGAATCCCCTCCGGTTCCCAGAGATCACGGACAAACGACACACCGACTAAGCGTGAACCGGCCTCAACGGGAACACGCACTTCAAGATCCTCGTCAGCATTGAGGACATATTCTTCCCACTCCGCTGCTCCCTTCTCAGCAATGGTAAAGGTGACCGGCGCAGCCCTAGCTGTTGTTCCACCACCCACCGTAAAACGTTTCACGAGCACGCCGTCGATACGAACGTCGAGCAACTGCTCGGTTCCCATTCCGAGAATATAGTCCTGCCAGTTCGTGCGAAGATCGATCTTGAAAAGGTATTCGCCGTCAACCGGGAAGTGGTATCGGATGGATCGTCCACCGCGTGAACCCAGCGGTAAGTGCTCACTTTGCCGATCGTCCTGTACGAGCAATAAGGGAACGTCAAAGGTCTCAAACTGGGGCGCAAGCGGGGCGACACCGACGGCTAAACGGGAAACATGCCGCGCCGCCGATAAGTAGCGCTCAAGCTGAGACGTCGTCATCGATAACACGTCAGCGTTATTGTCAAAGCCAGTATCAGACGTTTCATCACCTGGCAGCAACAAATCGACATCGATATCAACCGCGAGCAGATCGCGGATAGCGTTCCGATACTCTGTGCGATTTAGTCGGTGTGTTGTACTCGTCCGACCTGGGTTCGGGCTTAACACGGCGGCCTGATCAATTGATGCTTCAAGCTGATTCGCTACGGAGTGATAGGTCTCGACATCAGGACGTGGGCGACCCGGTGGCGGCATTGCACCACTACGGAGCTTCAAAATGATCCGCTCCCACACTTCGGCATCATCACTGGGATTAATGCCATCCAAATGATCAAATGACAGGCCAGCGGTTTGAAGGCGGTCATTGTGGCATGATGAGCAATAGCGCTCTATCAACGCCCGCGGACGAGTGCCCTCTTCAGATGCCTGTGCCCACACCATAGATTCCGTGGTGCAAACGAGTAGAGCAGCCCCAGCCACCTGTAACGTCCCACAGCAGACAACACCGCGTAACTGTCGTGTCAACTTTCTCATGCTTCACTTAGAAGGTGATGTTTATAGCACCTAGAACGAAGAAAACCATCCTACCGTCCACTACCAAACCCGACAATGCATTTCGATAGCTATCAAAATATTCAGCGTTAAATGACTATTTGGCCAGTGGATCAGGGCGTATCTGGAACTTCACGGACTTCTGGAGTGTGCCGGGACCACCCTCAAGGTGCCATGCCGCATAATTCGAGTAGCTTGACCAAAGCCCCTTTCCCTTCCATCCAGTACTCGGGTCATCAATACGGCCTACCGAAGACCGAGAAAAGAATCCCATCGGGTAAGGCACTCGCAATGTGACAAATTCCTGCGTCTCCGGCACGAATACCTCTAGCGAATCAGTATTCACAACCCCGTACACGGGGGTTTCTGGACCGAAACCCAACACATCATGGTGGTCAATCTGTGTCAGGTAACTCTCATCCGAATTGATGGGCATCTCCGTATTTGCATACGTGGGTTTGTCCATCCGGTAGAACGACCATCCTTCAGAACAACTTTGGCCTGTCGCTTCAGGTCCATTTGTGACGGTACACACACTCCGGTCAAATGACGCGAAATGGCCACTCCCACGCCAATCCTGCCAAACAAGTCCGTCACTCGTAATATGCAGACCTCCACTCCCATACGGAGATGGATTTTGAATACTCGGAGGAGGCATATAGACCTCTGCGACGCATGACTCCGGTGGGTTGTCACCCAGGTGAAGCCGCATCAAGGTATTGTCATCTAGCCCGTTGTCAGAACACCATACGGTTCCGTCCGCCTTGTTATAGGCAGGTGAGTAGCACCCGTACGCTATTCGATGGTCCAGCGTTGGATCGACCGATTCATCTGGTTCAGTCCACCCTTGAGAAATTACCCCATCACCATTGGTATCCAAGACGGTTGGACACCAACCCTGTGACGCTTCAGCATCCTCAGTCTCCTCCCAGATCTCAACATCTATCCACCCGACGCCGTCTCTAAATCCATAATAGAACCGTTCGTCTTCACCAAGCTGATTGTGATCGGCTGAAAAACATGTGTCGATTTCACTAAAGTCTTCTGTTTCTGGGTCATACCGAAACGCCTGTCTCGTGCCACGCTCAATCGGAAAATAATCCGCGAATGCATTCTCACTATCCGTGCAAAAGCTGGGTTGCTCATCTGCTCCACGTACCCGTCCAGTGAGCCAAACCTTTCCCGCCCCATCCATCGCAACACTTCTCGGATCTGACCGCCGCGCCCAAATCGGCTCGTCGCCGTAATAAGGAGAAGTCGGTGTCTCAGACAGAATTGGTGGCGCATTCGACGGAATCGTGATGTTCGTCGCGCGATGCTCAACCGGATCCAAGACCGCTAAGAGATCACTCGGCTGAACGACGCCGTAAATAAGACCATTTGCGTTCACCGTCGCGTCACGTACATCAGACGGTGTGCTGTCTGTTCGGCCATCCGTCTCAGTCCCCCAATCCCACAACGTCACAACGATATTTCTCTCAATCCCCGTCGGTCGTGGGGGTATCTGTGTTGGGGCTTCACCTGATGCAATTCGATCCGTCCAGTCCGCAAACATTTCTCGCTGCGGTCCAAGTCGACGGTACATACCATTCATGCCGGCACCCATCGGTCCCATCTGAACACGCTGGTCCCACGCATCAAAATGTGAATCAGACTCGCGCAAAATGCCGGGGAGGATCTCGCGAGTTGCCTTATTCCCAACCTGATGGCAATTCATGCAGCCGGTCACCGAGCTTCCAAGTTCCTCGTGTGACAGGTCACCCTCCGGAAGCTCCATCATCGACAACCACCATGCGGCTGGATATACCTGTGCTGCCGCAACTGCATCAGGTGCGACCATGGCGTCAAGATTCAACATCTGCCCGAGTGTTCCAGTAACTCGTTCGGAATCGACAAGTCCATAACCACGCACGAACACCTGGTACGTCGCCTCAGGTAAATCCGGGAGCACATACTGTCCGTCATCATCCGTCGAAACAATCCGTATAAAGCGAGTCGGCAGGTCCGTTGTCTCAGCAATCACCCAGACACCCGCTTCCGGACCAGCCGAACTTGTAACAACACCGCCGATGTCATCGGTATCGATCTGAAGCCCAGTCACGCTTTCTTCTGAAGGAGCGCAGCTCGCCATCACAAGGGCCACCACTGCCCCGATTAGTTTCGATGTGACCCGTCCACTCATGGTTCCTCCTCGCGACATTACCGGATAAAGCCTGCGACGCATGCTCAGAAAGTTCAGCATCCCATATGGCATCAGAGTACACAAGCCTTCCCACACCCCGACGCCAGCGCAAAACAACATGGCGATCGACGCTCAGCGCACGAAAATTCTATGATCTGGGACTGTGTAGTCTATGAAGCGCGTCAAATCACAGACAAAAATTAGATAATTTCTGGAGATATGAACATGCGGAGTCGTGAAATATCCAGTTTCTTTACAGGCGGAATCTTCCTTTTACAAATGCTGATTCTGCCGAGTAGTGCAGTTGGCCAAGACTGGCCACAGTTCCGTGGCCCTGATGCAAGTGGCGTCGTCGCAGACAACCAAGAACTTCCCGAAACCTGGTCTCGCTCGAACAACGTGGCATGGAGGACAGAAATCCCTGGCCTAGGGTGGAGTTCGCCGGTCATCACGAATGACCTCATTGTGTTCACAACCGTCGTGAGTGATGGAAACGTGGAATTTCCAGAGGGCGGTTGGTATGGCGGAGGCGAACGAGATGTACCAGGAGATATCCACCACTGGGTGGTGTACGCGCTCGATCTGGAAACCGGCAGCACTCGTTGGACGACAGAAATCCATTCTGGCGTACCCCAGACATCACATCATGTAAAAAATACCTTTGCCTCAGAAACGCCGGTGACAGACGGCGAACGGTTGTATGTGACTTTTGGGAATGTCGGGATCTACGCACTCGACTTATCAGGCACTGTCCTCTGGTCGCGTGACTTACCAGCATTACAAACACGAAACGGCTGGGGAACGGCTGGGTCCCCGGTCATCCATGATGGCCGGCTCTACATGGTTGTCGATAATGAGGAACAGTCATACATTGCGGCACTAAGTAGCGAAACCGGCGCAGAAGTATGGCGCACCGATCGAGACGAAGGCTCGAACTGGGCCACCCCATATATTTGGGAGCACGAGCAACGGACAGAGATCGTCACCCTCGGTACCGATAAGGTCCGTTCCTACGGCCTAGACGGCAACCTACTTTGGGAATTGTCTGGTATGTCGTCAATCGTGATTCCAACTCCTATCACCGCACACGGCTTGCTTTACATTGAGTCAGGGTACATTGGAGATTTTTTCAGACCGGTCTATGCAATCCGTCCCGGAGCATCAGGCGACATTTCTCTTGCTGAGGGCACCTCTTCAAATAACTACGTTGTGTGGTCACTTGATCAAGGTGGCTCATATCACCCATCGCCACTGGTGTACGGCGATTATTACTACACACTTCTCGACCGCGGCATGTTGACAGCCCACAACGCACGTACTGGAGAAGAAATCTATGGCCGACAGCGGATCACGGTCGGAGAAGGGTTTACAGCATCTCCATGGGCCTACAACGGAAAGATTTTTGCATTAAGCGAACGTGGGACAACCTACGTGATCGAGGCAGGACCTGAATTTCGAGTGATCGGAGAAAACGAGCTCGACGAGTTTACGATGGCCACGCCGGCCGTCCTTAACGACAGCCTCATTATTCGTACAAGTGAAGCGGTCTACCGCATCGCCAATCAATAGATTAGGAACGCGCAAGGATCAGGATCTCGTCGGCAACAGCAACAAATATCAATTCGTCATTGACTGCCATGGCACCGGCACCTGTACCTACGTTGTGACTCGCGACTCGGACCGGCTGCATTGGATCTGACAGATCAAAAACCTCCAGGGTTGTCTCACTGAGAACAAACGCTTCCTGTGCGCGAAGAACAACACTCCTTGGTTGACCACTGGTTGGAACTTGAGCCGCAATTGTGGGAACAGTCGGGTCCGACACATCCACAACTTGAAGACCGTCACGCCCACTCGCAACACAGATAACCGTAGGGACTGGCGCACCTGGGAGCCATTGCGGCACGAAAACACGAGAGCGAGTACCACCGAGTGGCAGTTGACCAATAGGTTCTGGGGTTTCGGGTGTCGTGATATCGAGAACGATCAATCCTTCAGGCTGGTCAACGAGGAAAACAAAATCACCCGCCGCCGCAATACTGCGAGGAAAACCATCCGCTAAATACTCACCGACTCGGGCGACGTCATCAATAACGCGCACAACATCAAATCCAACAGAATTGTCTGCCACGAATGCATGAGGCCCAACAATGGCAATCGCATTAGCCTGCCCGCGGGTAGGCGAAATTCCGCTGACAACCGGTGCCGAAGGATTCGACACATCAAGTCTTTGAAATCCTTCATGACCATTCGCGACGTAGACCACATCTCTATTCAGAGTCAGACCAAGTATGTTGTCAGCAAACTCATACTGACTAATGATCGACGGAATCTCGGGTTCTGAGATATCGAAAATGCGGAGTGTCTGGGCATCAGCCACTGCAAGTCGCGTGTCCTTCGCAACCATCTGCGTGGCACCAGCGTGAATCGTGCCACGCAACACAAACTCTGAATCTTGCGCAAGACCTGTGTGGGCCAATCCCAACGTGACAGCCGTGACCAAAAACGCGACAAGGGCATGGACGGGAATCCGCATGTCTCTACGAAACGAGGGAATCACTGATCGATACATCTCGGACATCTTTCCTCTCTCTTGTCGTGCACATGCGCCCTAACAGGCAAAGCGTTCGAAGAAGAATTAGCGAATCTCCAAAAATAGTTGATGCTGCGACATACTGCCGAGACAGTCGAATCTTCGCCGGAAGAATCTTCCCCACGTATTCCTTCTCTGGGTCTATCGCGCACCTGAGATGTTGCGCCTCATCATGGTATGCAAGAGAAGCTGGATCCGTCATCCCGGGTCGAACAGTCAAAATCATTTCATAATCACGGCGCCGCAATTCGACATACCGCCGAAGCTCTGGACGAGGGCCAACAAGTGACATGTCTCCCTTTAAAACATTCACTAGTTGTGGAAACTCATCAATCTTCAACCTGCGCAACCAATGACCAGCCCGTGTAATCCGCGTGTCGTGCACACCCGAAAGGGACTGAGTGTGATCAATCGTCTCAGAACTCATGGTTCTGAACTTAATAATGCGAAAGGGGTTGAGTCCACGCCCCACACGTTCCTGCTGGAAAAATACCGGCCCCGCAGAGTCAAGTTTGATCACGACAGCCACAATGACAAACATTGGTGCAAGACTGACCAGCCCAGCCATCGAAGCCACTATGTCAAAACCGCGCTTAATCATGAGCCTGAACATTAGACCTACCGTATTTTACGAATGGTGGCGAGGTAATGGGTCCGCAAGAAAGGAAATCTTTCCAAAAAAGCACAGAGCGTAAGCGACCACGGCGCGAAAACTCTCGTAAGCGGAGGCGCAAGAGTAATGCGCTCCAAACAAACCTCACACCCTGAAAAAAGTTGCCGCAGTTCACGTTGTCCTACTCGACGAACACGAGGGTTCTTGGGGTTATTCACATGAAAGTCATACCAAAGAATAAGGCCGTGGCCAGAAACCACTCTTCGCATTTCCGATGCCACTTGCTGCCGCATGTGCGGGTCCAATAGTGACGTAAAGACGGTCGATTGCAACACAATGTCAAAGCTATCGTCTGGATACGGCAATGACGCTCCACTCGCACAATCAACATTCACCGAAGCCGGCATCCGCTTTCTCGCTTCATCTACACGCTCTTGATCAATATCAATCCCCGTAATCTTCGCGGGATCCGCTCCCCACTTCACAAATTCAGAAAGCCAGAAACCATTTCCACAACCGACTTCTAAAATCTTGTGGGGTTTAAGATCAGCCATACCAAAACGTTGCAGTCTTCGAAGTACTCGGTGTTCGCGCTTTTGAAGCGTATACAAGTGCGCTGCATCGAAATGGGAATACCGATCGGTCACAACTTTGTTACCGCGTTAACGCCGTCATGCCCGCTGGCACATGGTCTGACAACCCGACACACCAACGAATAAGCGCGTATCCAAAGCCAACGCCATACCCAAGGTGCATCGCTCCAAATGCCCCGGCCAATCGAACTAGCCCTCCGAATGTTTGACCTCGCGCCGCAGATAGAACAGCGACCCCCATTGCAATGCCATAGATCACAAGTGGTATACCCAGAACACTAGCGCTCGCGGGTAGTTCCATCATCCAACTGGCTATGCTCGCCACAGTTGCGAGTACAAGCAGCAACGGTGCAAACATCCGTAATGAAACTGGCCGGCGGTGCTTTCGCACGACGGCGAGTTTCCAATACCCATACTGTTGGTACTGTCGAAATAATGCACCTAGTTGCTCTCGAACCCAATACTTATAGCGAACCGCCGGAGATACATACGTCACGCCACCATATTCCGAGATTCTCAGATTAAGGTCGTCATCTTCATTCCGGACAAATTGTTCGTCGAACATACCAAGCCGATCGAGGGTTGTCCGCCAGAATACCGGCGTGGCGGCCGCCTCTGCATAGCCTGCATAGTCCGCAAAGCGGTGCTTCGCATTTCCGACACCAAAGGGATGCGCCATCGCAATGGCAACCGCGCGTCCCATTGCGCCTTGACCAACATGCACAATCGGACCACCAACACACCACGCTTCAGGATGGTCTTGTAACAACTTCACACTCTGCTCAACAAAGTCATCCTCCACAACAGAATGCGCATCAACACGGATAACCACCTGGGCCGTTGTCGAACTAATCGCACGGTTAAGACCAGATGCCGCCGACCGCTTGGTGTTATGTACCACGCGGATGCGGTTATCACGCGCCTTATACTGCTCGACGATTGTGAGGGTTCCGTCTGTGCTGTTGCCATCAGCAACGACAATCTCAATCAGAGAAGCCGGATATGTTTGTTTCATGAGCGATTCAAGACAGGCGCCAATAAATGCCTGCTCGTCACGACACGGAACGATCACCACAACTGTTAGGCGTGCCATCGACCGAATTACTCACCTACTCGAGAAATACCCCACGACACCCCAAACCCAACCAGCGCCAAACCAACACCAACACTCAACTGCCAAAGTGATGGAACCACAGCTACGCGCCGATAGTACCGAGGGTCTACGGCCTCAACCATGTCGGGCGTGAGGAGTTCCACGCCGCGCACAACATCACCGAGCTGTGGCAGAACCGACTGCGTAAACGGCCACAACCCAATCACAGCACCAACAAGTAGTCCCAGCAAAAACCCGAGTGTCGCGCGTTGGTAGTTCGCAAGGAGCATTTTCATCAAATTACTCACACCCACAACTCCGACCACCACACCGAGACCCACCGGGATCAAAACATGAAAGGACTGAAACGCGAGCGCCCACGTGCCGGCACGAACAGCGTCCCCGGCAAACGCAATGGCATCAACGATAGTGCGGTACTGACCCAAAATGAGTAAAAGATAGGCACCAGACAAACCCGGCAAGATCATCGCTGCCCCACCAGAACAACCTGCGACGATAAGCATGATGTAACTTGCAACACCCGGTTCCCCAGAACCACCGAGGCGATCAGGATCTAGAGTTGCCAATAGTGCCATCAGCACCACTGCGACGAAAGCGCTACTCATCGACACACGGTCAGCCGGCCTCAGCGAGCGCCATATGAGGGGAATCCCCCCCAAGGTCAGACCAATAAACAAGCTGTACATGCCCCACTCAAACTGATCGAGGGCCATCGCAATCAGCCGAGCAAATCCAACAATGGCAACAACTGCGGCCGCAACGACCGTCCCGAGCATCAGGATCACGCGCGGCCGAAATGAAAACATTGAGACTTCAGCAACGCCACTAATAAATTGCGGGTATACACCGACAGCGAGCAGCATCGTGCCCCCTGAAATACCGGGAACGAGGTTGGCCAATCCCATCAACGCTCCACCAATCACGCTTCGAACCAGCAGTGCATATCCGTGGAACGCGTTCTCGTCTGCCTGAAGATTTGACTGCGTCGGTGGCATGAATTTCCGTGAGAGCTTACAGTTGGTAGATACGAATGATGACACGTTCACTGTTGTCCCTGCTAGGTAGTGCGACATTATTACTTGGCACAACACCACTCATTCATGCACAGGTCTCTGGTGTCCCAAATAACGCTGCCAACCTATCGGCGGAAGACATTCTCTCGCGCGCGCTAGAACGCGCTGCCGTACAAGAAGAAGAGGGTCTTGAACTCACGTTTGAATACTTCGTGGAGTCGACGGCCGAAAGACTCGACGACGAGGGTGTTGTAACGGAAACGAAAACAGCCAAGTTGCATCACTATCCTCTTGAAGAACTACTCTACGCAGAACTAATCGAACGTGACGGTGAAACGCTCGATGAAAACGCGCTGCGCGAGCGACACAAAAGAAAGACGGACTTCGTTCGAAAAGCTCGAGAACACCGGGCGCGTGGTGAGACCTATGAACCCAACGAGATGGATATCGGGTTCGACCACGAACTGATGGACCGGTATGACACACGGCTCGTCAGAACGGAATCACTACGAGGACACAACTGCTGGGTACTTGGGTTCACACCTCGTGAGGGGAAACTCCCAGACCGGCGGCGAATGGATAAGGCCCTCAACCGATCCACGGGCTCTTTGTGGATCGCGCAAGATGATTATGGCGTCGCACGAGTCGCATTTGAAATGCAGGAACCATTCAAATATTTCTGGGGCTTAGTCGCCACACTCCGCCATGCAACTGGCCAGATGGATTTCGACCGAATCGCGGACAATTTGTGGGCGCCAACGCAGATTGATTTAGAGCTTGACCTACGTGCGTTCTTTCGGACTATCAGACAACACGTACGGCAGGACTGGGTCGAACATCGCCCCATTTTCAGTCAGCCACAAGCGGCACCTTGACTGCCTCGTAGCTGGGTACAACAGACCGGTCACCTGACTCATATCTACCGCAGTAACAGCTAGTCCGCTAGCGTCGACCACTGGTCAACAATATGCTGAGCCGTTCGCCAGGACAGCGCCTGCGCCGTCAATGTTGGATTGCGTGCACCGCTAGTTCCCATCACGGAGGCGCCTGCAATCCCAAGGTTAGGCACTTCATGAGATACACCAAAACGATTCACAACATTTGTCTCAGCATTATCCCCCATGCGTGTCCCGCCATAGGCATGAGTCGATACACCCATCGTGCGACCAAGCCCACCTCGTACGATTTCGGTCGCCCCAGCCTCTCGGTACCACTGCTCCATTTTCTCTTGCATGAACTCAGCAACCGCCAGTTCATTTTCCTTGTACTCAGCTGTAATTCGAATCACCGGATGGCCGAAAGGGTCCTTAACTACGGGGTCAAGGTCCAAATAGTTCGACTCATACGGTAATGTGGTTTTCTGGATGTACGAGGTATTTGACCGATCTGAATTTTCCGCGATAAAAGCTTTCCAGGCTGATCCCCAGTTCGGAACCAATCCGAATGTATTCATGCCAGCCGCACCAATCGGGCGACGATCGGAATACACCCAAAGATTACCACCGCCAACAAAATCAAGGTCGGCATGGTCAAAATTATCGTCCGCCCAGTTATCAACGGCGACGCCCTGAGCCGGCAGTCCGTACCAAGAGTTCAAATCAAATGGAAATAACGCAGATACCGACGCCCCCTGATGGTGACTGAAATAATGCCGTCCGACCTGTGCGTGATTATTGGACAAGCCGATCGGGTAAGACCTGGATGTTGAACGTAACAAGAGGCGCACATTCTCGTACGTGTAACTTGCCAACAATACAAACTTGGTTGGCTGGAAAAATTCCTCGCCACCCTGCAGATAGGTGACCCCTGTAACTCGCCCGTTCCGGTCAACATCTATGGTTGTCACATGTGCATGTGACACCACTTGGAGATTCCCCGTCGCTTCAGCTCTGGGAATCGTCGTTACGGCCGTCGAATTCTTCGCGTCAACGTGACATCCGCCACGGTTACAAAACCCGTGGTACATACACGATGATCGATTCTGGTAGGTCCGCGTGTTCACAGCGGCAGGACCAGGAAACGGGTCCCAGCCCAAATTCTGTGCAGCATCCGCCATTTGTTCAATGAAACCCGTCCAGCGAAGTGGCTCCATCGGATAGGCATCGGACCGTGCACCCTCAAACGGATTTCCGCGCCTGTCAATTGTTCCGTTGACGTTCCCTGCCTGTCCGGATACCCCGATCTCTCGTTCTACACGGTCGTAGTACGGCTCCAGCTCCTCATAGCCGAACGGCCAGTCTTCGACAGTTGATCCTTCTGGGATTTTTGAGACCCCGTATCGTCGTCGTATTTCACTGACAACCTTGAAATCCCATGGGTTCAGCCGCCAACTCTGCGCCCAGTAATGAAGTGACGTGCCACCGACACCATTCATCATTGGGTGAATAGTCCCTTGAGTAGACGGCGTTAATCGGTTCGGGCGCACCGTCGGAATTTCACGTTGGGCCTTCTGCACAGTAAACGGCCAAGCCCGCACATTGTTGCGAATTTCATCCGGCGCAAAGTCTTTCCGTGTGAGACGACTGCCAGCTTCCAACCCGACCACAGAAAGTCCAGACTCAGCCAATGGAAGCGCCGCAACGCCGCCAGCCGCACCAAGCCCGACGATCACAACGTCAGTACCCGGCAATCTAGTCGGCATGGCGCAGTCCTTTTCTCGCGGCGCTCACCGTAGCTTTCTCAAACTCCTCCCAGCCGTAAGCGGACCGACGATACGGACGCAATTCTCCAGCTTCCAGTCGCCGCTGATCGTTCTCAGTCACCGCTGTCCGAACGCCGGGATAGCCAATCAGGTCCCACCCAACGAAATTTTCATTACCGCCATAGTAGGGATCACCAAACATCCCCTGAAGTACATGCCCGCGAACCATACTGAAAAACGCGGCAGAACTACCCACAAAACCGGCACCCGCTCCAGTGGCTGCGCCAGTCTCTACGTCGATCAACGCGGAAATCCGATCGTTATGAGGCAACTCCATAAAATCACCCCCTCGCGAAGAACGGCAGTAGCGTTGAAACGCTGCAAGACCCGCGCGATAGGCTTCCAGCGAATCTGACAGAACCCCACCCAACGCTCGATCAATATACCGAACGGCCTTTGCGTCTAGTGCGCCAGGACCACTGTCATCCGATGGAATCAGGTGGTCGGCTATAACTTCCAGTAGTTGGCCTTCTTCTGTTGTTAGCTGTTCGTACGCTTCCTCGGACCCCGCCGAATTCCCGGATTGCTGCGCGGTCTTGGCATACGACGTCACAACACCCAACGTCGACGCGCCAACCGCCACACTAACCCCGGCGCTGCGTAACAACTCTCGCCGCGTCATTCCAGCTGTTTGCTCTTTACTTTTCGTGCGATCACCGGCCATGACTTATCTCACCCTTCTTTTCACCACGTGCGTTACTCCGGCGAACCAAATCGTTCATACACTGGCACCAATTCCCCTCGACCGATGATATGACCTGCCATCGCTTCAAGAAGGTCCTCCCGGGTCAAACGAGGTCCAAGACCAAGCTCCTCATCGAGGGCGTACACCGTAAAGTGGTACAAATGGGGCGTGCCCAGCGGTGGTGCCGGGCCTCGGTAATAGGGTCTCCGCCATCCGTTATGACCCTGAATCGCTCCTGCAATGTCATCAGGCATCACTTGCCCGGGTTGAATCGGTAACCCTTCCGGCAATCCGGGCGCTGTTGCCGGAATGCCGTAGATAATCCAGTGAACCCACGGAGGAGGATTCCCAGCACCGAAATCCGCGCAAATCACTGCAATCTCTCGAGTCCCTTCCGGGAGATTCGCCCACGTTAATGGGGGAGAGAGATTTCTGCCGTCCGGAGTGTACTCGCGAGACATCGTCTCACCACTAGCCATGGTCGGACTCTCAACAACAATCGAATACAGCGCCGACTGCGCCCCGAGATGACTGCTCATCAGCACTGTCGCTAGCAGCGCTGTCAGAATTGAAAACTGCAGAGGATGCTTGCATCGCATCACTGACACCGATTTATCAAAAGAAAGTTTCACCAATGGCATCCAGACTACCGCATTATAAATACCTGCGTTTGAGTATTATCGTTTCGATATGGCGCTGAAGAAAGCTGGACGGCGACACTGTCTATTTGCCGCAACGTTGCTACCAGGTCTCGCTCAGTCAGAACCGACTTGGCCTATCGATAACAGGAGAACTTCATGATGGTGCGAAGTACAACAGCGGTTGCTCTCGGGATCGTATGTTTATCGAATGCTGGTCAAGTTCCGGCACAGGAACCTGTCGTAATCACCGACACACCGACGTTCACGACGCGCGTGGTTACATCGGAACTCAATTTCCCCTGGGAAATTATCTGGGGACCAGACGATCACCTCTGGGTGACCGAGCGCGTCGGCAAGCGCATTCTCCGCGTCAATCCTGACGACGGTTCTCAAATCATTGCCGCCGAGTTTCCTGATGCCTATCAAGCCGTTCTCCAAGATGGCGTTCTGGGCATGGCCCTCCATCCAAACTTACTCCGCGGAACCGACCATGATTTCGTGTACGTAGGATGGAACTATGACACTGACCGTGGTGATGGCATTGATGTCCGCGCAAAAATCCAACGGTACACCTATGATGCGACACAGAAGACGCTCGGTTCTCCGATCGACCTCATCACCGAACTTCCTGCACACGATGACCACCTGGGAGGACGCCTGATCTTCGGGCCTGACCAAAAACTCTATTTTTCAATCGGCGATCAAGGCGGCAACTGGCAACGGAATCGCTGCAACCCAATTCTGGCTCAAGTGCTCCCATCCGCAAATGAAATTGCCCGATCAGATTGGACGAAATATCAGGGGAAAATCCTGCGACTCAATCTTGATGGCTCGATTCCTGACGACAACCCGACAATCAATGGAGTTCGAAGCCACGTCTATAGCTACGGACACCGTAATCCACAGGGACTTGTCTTCGACGCCGAGGGGCAACTTTTTGAAGCCGAGCACGGCCCGAGCACCGATGATGAAATCAATCGCATTGAAGCCGGAAGAAGTTATGGATGGCCAGATATTGCCGGACATCAAGATAATCAAGCCTACGTATACGCAAATTGGTCAGAATCTGCACCAACCGCATGCCAAGATTTACCCAATGTCCGGCAGCCACCGGACTCTGTTCCCAGTCAACAGGAAACGGCATGGCAGCATCCCGACTTTCGCCCACCGCTCTCCACGCTCTTTTCCGTCAGCAACGACTACGACTTCGGCGCCAATGGCGCCGCCACGGTTGCTGCGTCCGGTCTCGACATTTACAGCAATATAAATGGCGTGCCGGGATGGTCAGACTCGCTGTTACTCGCCAGCCTCACAAGAGGTGGCGTGTATCGCGTTGCACTCAACTCAACGCATGACCAGGTCATCGGAATGCCGACACTGATCTTCAAATCCACAAACCGGTACCGCGACATTGCAATTCGACCGGATGGGAAAGCTTTCTATCTTGTCACCGACAATGTGGGGCCGACGCGAGACGACGCTGGAGTGTCAACGCGCGAACTGGCTAACCCAGGTGCAATCCTTGAATTCACCTACGGTCCCTAGTAGTGAACGATCTAACAGCATCCGTCGGCAGTTTTTTCGTCACCGCCACACCGCAACACCTGATACACACAGGCACCCGCGATAGCTCCGGCAAGCGGCCCAACAATATAAATCCACACTTGGTCCATCTGACCAGCAACCAAAGCAGGACCCAATGACCGTGCCGGGTTCATGGACGCACCAGACACCGGCCCACCGAAGATGGCCGCGAGTGCCACGGTACCGCCAATCGCCCACCCCGCCATATCACCTACCGCTCGCCCATCGGTCGCGACTGCCGCAATAACAAACATCAAGAAAAAGGTTAGAACGCTCTCCAATAGGAGCGATTGCATCAAGCTCCCCGAAGGCGTAGTCGAACCGAGGGCGGCAACGGGACCCAGAATATTCAACAGGAGTAAGCTCGCCGCCACCGCCGCAGCCAGTTGACCCAACACATAAAACGGCACCTGACGCCACGAAAAACGCTTCGTCAGCGCAAACGCCACGGTGACGGCCGGATTTAGATGCGCTCCGGAAATATGACCAATCGCGTATATCATCGCCATCACGGTGAGGCCGAATGTCAACGCAACCCCAACGTGAGTCACTCGTCCACCTGAAACAGCATCGACCATCACTGCACCGCATCCCAGGAAGACAAGGCCAAACGTGCCAACGAACTCGGCGCCAACCTTACGAGCCAATTGCGAACCGGTTGTCCTCTCTGTCCGCAGAGGTGCCACACTAGAACTCATGGGTCCTCTCTTGTCTGGCATTAGAGACCACGCACGAAAAGAACACGTGTCATGTTTGGTCGAGACAGGATATCGAGCGATTCCGCGTCAAATGCCTGGAGTTAGGATTGGCTCCTCAGGTTGGACTCGAACCAACAACCCTTCGGTTAACAGCCGAATGCTCTGCCAATTGAGCTACTGAGGAACACAGCCAGAAATCGTATCATTTCTGGTGCTTCTGAGCATGCTGTCGTACCGGCCCAACGCCAACTTTGTTCTGCACAATAAGACCGAGCACGCCAACCACGAGCCACGCAACAGCGAAGACCCTCTGACCCGCCAGCGGTGCCATCGGAAATAGTTGCGACAAATCTCCGGCCGTCACCGCAAGTGCGGCTCGTTGCTGAAAAAGTGCCATCCCGCCTACGATCGCCGTCCAGCTTCCGCCAAATGCTGTCCCAGCAATCAACACGTGTTGTCGCCCCTTCACCGAAACCACGGCCCCGCCGATGCTGGTCGCGACGACCAGCCATACATTCGGGTCTCCATCAATGAGCAAATGCAGTGCAAACACGGCCAAACTAGCCCCAATCAACGCGACACCAGCAACCCAAACAATACGCACAAGGGCCGCACCCAATAGACCACCGACAAGCGTGGCCCCGATCGCCATCCATGTCTCCAGCCCATCAACGAGTAATGAGGCGACCACCACACCGCCGATAAATCCGTACAACAACAGTAACGCCCGAAACAGGCGGTACCCAGAAAACGTCGCAACGAGCCCACCGCCAAGTAAAATGATGGCGACAGGTAACTGAATCGACAGCGACGACATCCCATGATTATGTCAGTGCTTCGTCCGCCTGTCCCAATCGGATCGGCCGCACATTGATGAACGCTTTGCCTAACCCGCCACCGCGTCAGCAACCCAGCCTCTTAGGAAAACTGACCGCGATTGGTGGATTCGCCTTATTTGCCTTCTTTGTCAACCGTGTTGGGCTCGAAGACGTAACGGCGGGCATCGTCCGTATCGGGTGGGGCTTCTTGGGGATCCTGCTGCTCTCAGGTGCACGGTTTATCCTCCGTGCCGCCGCGTGGCTTCGCTGTATGCCTCCAGGACATGGACTCGGACTCCGGGAGATTGTGGCGGCCTCGCTGGCTGGAGATGCACTTGGAAATCTCACTCCACTGAGCATCGCACTGGGCGAACCCGTCAAGGCGCTCTACCTGAAAGATCGAGCGCCGCTCAGTGACACCATGCCAGCACTTGCCGTTGAAACATTGTTCTACACATTGTCAGTCGTCGTCGTGATTGCAGCCGGAGGGACGACACTCTTTGTGCTCGTCAGCCCACCTGCAATCGAAGGCCTTGTGACAGCGGTACCAATCGTGACCTTTGCTATGCTGGTGGTCGGCTTACACTGGCTCCTGTGGAACCGCATCCCGCTCGCAAGCAAGATCCTGCAGACTCTGGCACGTCTTCCGATCGCCTCAACATTTGTGGCGCGCGTCGAACAATCCATTCTTGATATCGAACAGCGCGTCCACCGTGATTATCCAAAAGACTGGCCACGCATCGTCCCTGTCGCTGCGCTGCATCTCGCGTTCCATGTACTTGCGATGGCCGAAATTTTTCTCGTGTTGTGGCTCATCTCAGACCAGCCACCAACCGTACTCGACGCCTTTGTACTTGAAGCAGTGAACCGGTTCATCAACGTGGTATTCAAATTTGTCCCGATGCGAATCGGCGTTGACGAAGCCGGGACGGCCTTCTTCAGTGACCTCCTAGCATTCGGCGCGACGGTTGGCGTCACGATGGCCATCGCACGAAAGGGCCGGATGCTTGTCTGGACGAGCGTTGGCGTTGTCGCACTCATTCGTCGTGGTCTCTCACTTACTCCATTCAAATAAATGTCGAATCAGGCTGCAATTGCCATAATGGCCCGTGACCCGAACGGGCGCTACGCCCCAAAGAGTCGCCTCCGTCACGGCATACCCGAAGAAGCCGACCGGCGCGACCTATATAGAGGGTTTCTTCTCGATACACTGACAGCCTGTCGGAGCATTGCCAACGTAACGGTTCACGTGGCGTATGCCCCGGATGGAGGAACGGACGGGTTCGAAACGCTAAACCTGAGTCCATCTGACCTTCTCGCTCAACGTGGCAATGACCTTGGAACACGGCAATGTGGAGTATTCGAAGATCTATTTGGCGCTGGCTACTCGACAGTCCTCGTGATCGGCTCTGACCTGCCAACGTTGCCTGTTGAGCACATCGAAGACGCACTGTCAAAGGTCAATGACTCCCTGGTCGTTCTTGGACCTTCCGAGGATGGTGGCTACTACCTCATGGGACTGACGGCGCCACGAGAACACAACCCAGTCCCGGATCTATTCACAAACATACGATGGAGTACGGCTTCCGCACTAGAAGATACGATTCACGCCGCGGAACGCACTGGTTTGACCGTGTCTGAAGTGGCCTCGTGGTACGACATTGACACGATCGATGGATTATCACGGCTGCAAGAGGACCTGACGACGGCCAAGCATATCCAGCGAGCACCGGAAACGGCACGGACGCTCCGTCGCATCACCTCACGGTGACAACCGACCCGGTGTCAATTGCCCACTTGCGTACCACCACAAACAATATGTCGTGACCTGATTTCCGTTCGAACCCATTTGGATCGCCACTTTCCTCACAAAGTGCAACGTGTTAGCCTTGGTGATTGAAATAGCAACCAGGTTTTCTCCCACCAAGAAGCCCCGGTTAAAATCACTGGGTTTTGCTCGACCGAAAAAAACGGGCCTCACCTATTAACTGTTTTTCGACGTAACGCCTGCAGTTCATGTGAACCAGTAGGCGTGGATGTCCTTGCGCGGATGAGCGAGGACTGGAGTACAAATCCGTATGAATTTCACTGAACTTGGCTTGCGCCCTGAAATAGTGCGAGCGGTCGAGGGATACGCCAACCCCACGTCCATTCAACAAAAAGCGATTCCTATAGTTCTTAAAGGCCAAGATCTAATCGCATCCGCTCAAACTGGCACTGGAAAAACTGCCGCATTCCTATTGCCCATCCTTCAGCAATTGCTTGTCGGAAAACCGTCTCGTGGCCCTCGGGCACTGGTAATCACACCAACCCGAGAGCTAGCTGCGCAGATTGGCGACATGGCCAAGCGTTATGGAAAACATCTAAACCTTCGGAGTGGCGTTGTTTTCGGGGGTGTCAAAATGGAACCACAAAAACGGAAACTGGCCGGAAACTTGGACCTATTGATTGCAACGCCTGGACGGCTGCTCGATCATGTCAGCCGAAAACAAGCACCTCTCAGCCACATCCGTACCGTCGTTCTAGACGAAGCCGATCGAATGCTTGATATGGGGTTTCTACCTGATGTCCGTCGCATCCTTTCTGTCTTACCCAAGAGCCGTCAGAACCTATTCTTTTCCGCAACAATGCCCGATGACATCGAAGCCTTGATACGGCGTACCAGCCGGGACCCCGTGATGATCGAAGTGGCTCGCAGGGCCACACCAGTCAACAAAGTCACGCAGGTCATTCATCCCGTGCAAACGGATCAGAAGAAAGACTTACTTAAAACCATTCTCCAGAACAGCAACATGCACCATACCTTGGTGTTTACTCGCACTAAAGCCCGAGCAAATCAATTGGCTCGCGTATTGGAAAAATCAGGCCATGCGGCCACAGCAATCCACAGCAACAAAAGTCAGAATGCCAGAACGCGCGCTCTGGCACATTTTCGAAGCGGGAAGTTTGACATCCTCATTGCCACAGATATCGCTGCCCGCGGCCTTGATGTGGAAGGCATTAGCCACGTCGTGAACTTTGAGTTGCCTGAAGCAGCTGAAGACTACGTACATCGGATTGGTCGCACAGCCAGGGCCGGTGCCAGCGGCACTGCGATCTCTCTCGTAGCACCTCAGGAATATAGAAAATTGGCTGCTATCGAGCGACTCATTGGAACATCAATCAAACGGGAACCGGTTGACGGATTTACTGTTACAGCCGAGGCTTCAAAATTAAAACCGAGTCGAAAGTCGCCCGCCTCACGAGGATCCCGGTCACGGCAACAGTTGCATAGATCAAAAAAATCTGCAGCCTCTAGAGAGGGTGCGAAACACACCTCAAAGCCCAATAGAAAGAAATCGCAACAAAAAAAGAGAACCCGGGCGCGGTCTATCACTGCCCCCGCTTAGCATGCTCCCTTCACGCAGATCGAACGACAAACAGGACAATAGGCTCTCTGTAGATGCCCACGGTCCAAGGAGCCGATAGTCTCCGTCTCGGTCGCGGTTTTATGTACCGCATTTGCTCGGTTAGCTACCTGGGGGGTTCGCGTCGCGCTGCTTATTAAAGGCGGTTAGCTCATTGCGTAAGCCTCCAAAAAAGCGTGCTTGTTCTTCCTCGTCAATAATGCTGATAGCCAGCAGATACATCGCGACACTTCCACAGGCTGCTGCGGCCAGTGGTATGTTGCTCTGGCTTTCGACTTGAACATGTTTCAGAATGCTACGAGCCAGTGCACTGACTTGATCCTGCTCATTTGTTTCATCGGTATCCGTCATGGTGTATCACGATCATATAGGCTCCATTTCTGTAGCCCCAAAAAGTCACTGCCCACGTTGAGGTCGTGGCCAGCCCCAGCCTGCAGTTTTACATTCCACATCAATACAGTCCCTCTTGGAAACGTCCCTTTTGTTCACGACCTGTTATATTCGTCAACTTCTTGAAAAGAACACCCATTGTTGCGGTTGATTTTCAAGTCCAACGACTAACTCGGATAGTAACTTGCAAGAACGAACCTCACAGTCCCCATCACGCGCCTTCCTCATGGGCCTTGCGCTACCAGCGCAGCCGGGATTCGTCGTCAACGAAAACCTCGACGAACTGGCGGAACTCACCAGAAGCACTGGCAGCGTCGTGGTTGGAAGAAGTTTGCAATATCGAAAAGAGCCGGACGGGAGAACGCTCATCGGCCGTGGCAAGGTCAGTGAGATCGCGCGTACAGCAGATGAGTTGGGTGCTGACGTCGTGATCTTCGATGACAATCTAACGCCAAATCAAGTTCGAAACCTAGAAGAAGTCATCGGTTGTGCAGTCATCGACCGCAGCGCCTTGATCCTCGATCTTTTCGTCAGACGAGCGCGAACGCGCGAAGCTCGTACCCAGGTCGAGCTGGCGCAACTCATGTATCAGCTGCCACGCTTGACTCGGCGCTGGACCCACTTGTCTCGGCAAGTCGGCGGTATTGGCGTGCGAGGCGGAGAGGGCGAAACCCAGCTTGAGGTCGACCGCCGCATGCTGCGGACTCGAATTAAACAGTTAAAGCGAGAGCTCTCCAAGATCAAAAAGACGCGTGCATTGCATCGTCGAGGACGGCGTGGCGCGCCCGTCATTGCCCTGGCCGGCTACACCAACGCCGGAAAATCGACTCTCTTCAACCGCTTTACTCGTGCCAGTGTTCGGGCCGAGGATAAGTTATTCGCCACCCTCGACTCGAGGCTTCGCAAAGGTTCTCTGGGAGGAACGACAACGGCCATCTTCGTGGACACTGTCGGTTTCATTCGTAAGCTTCCGCATCATTTAGTGGATTCATTTCGCAGCACGCTCGAAGAGATCAGCCAAGCAGATCTCGTCCTTCATGTCATTGATAGAAATCACCCGCGGTGGCACGAACACATGGATATAGGAAAAACAGTGCTGGCAGACCTCGAAGTCGACTCGAGTCACATTTTGCCCGTCTTCAATAAGACGGATCGATGTGACGCGGAAACGGGCGAGGTGCACGGTGGTTGGTCGGTCTCGGCTAAAACCGGAGACGGCATCAGAGAGTTAAAGACCCATCTGCTCAATCGGCTCGCCAGAACCAACCACAGACGGTAGCCTGCACCGAAACTCGAAATACGCAAAATCAGCCCCGGAGGCTTGCCATCAACTCAACGTGTGCCGAATTGGGAAACATATCGAACGCCTCAATATCCTCGACTGTATATCCAGCCTCGCCAAACCGTTGAAGGTCACGTGCAAACGTCGCCACATCACAAGACACATAGACAATCGAAGTAACTTGTCTTTGTACAAGCAGTTCGAGAACCGTCCGACCCAAGCCTGCTCTCGGGGGATCAACGATAACCGTTCCTGAAATCAATTTAGAACTCCCCGCCAGAAACTGCTCCACTGAAGTTCCAATTACTTCAATACGTGTGCCGCTCGCGTTCGCAACAAGGTCCCTCCGGGCTGACACGTCTCGCTCTACCGCCGTAATTTCTTCAACACCCAAACTAGCCAGTGCAACGGAAAATAAACCAACACCAGCATAAAGATCGAGAACAGGACCACTAGTGACGCGTCGACAGACTGCCGCTACTAACGTGGATAGCAAGTAGCGGTTACCCTGAAAAAACGAGCGGGCATGCCTTCCAATCAATCCATGACATGCCGCATCGCCGTGAACCAGCGACCCGATGGGATCGCAGATAGTCGGTCGACCGGAAACAACTGTTATCTCAGCACTCCCAGGTCTTGAGCATGTCACCCCAGTCAGTCCGCAATCCGTTGTCCATCCAGAAATTAATTTCGATGCGGAAGACACTTTTAAATGAAAATTCATTACCCGCATCTCAGCATTCACGCTTTCGGCAAGGTCTACGTAGGCCACTGACTTGTACTTAGACCGACTTAGTCGCCGTCCAATCTTCGAAACAACTCGGTTTGTTTCTGGAAGCAACTGTCCCGTACGTGCCGAATTACACAGTTTGTGCGTGCCACCGCGAAGAAATCCGAGCCCTGATGAGCCAGTGTGGAGTCGAGACCTCATTCGGTACCCGTGCTCTCGCGACGGCGCAACAGGTACTGCCACCGCATCAAGCTTCGTCATTCTCCTGAGTGCGTCCCCAATCATCTGGGACTTTAACTGCCGCTGTCGGTCGTACTGAATATGGAGATACGCTTGACCTCCGCAAGCTGGATCACTCTCTAAAGAACGTCGATCAGGATCCGGTTCGGTAACACCAATAACCGTCGCAAAAAGTACGTCTCTGCGCTCTCGATCAACGCGTGCGTGTACTCGTTCACCTGGAATGGCACCATCTACGAGTACGACCCGCCCACCGTGATGAGCGAGCATAGCGCCACCGGCAACAGGTCGTTCAATTCGAAGATTCAGAATTCGCGCCATTTCTTCCAACCAGCCTATTCACTAATTTAAAGTCTGAATCATGATCAGTGTACGGAGATGTGATGGGTTATGAAATATGATTCCGGTTAGCTGGAACAGTTTAATTCGGTACGACCCCAGACGAGTACGGTAAAAGTGGCGGCGGATTGTGGTCTTGGTCTGTTTCGCGTGGGAGGTTCGTATGAGCTTTAGGTTTTCGCTTCTTGTGGCAGCAGTTTTCCTGTTCTCAATATCTCAGGACAGCTATGCGCAGGAACAACCCGCTATCGGTGTACCCGTACCACCATTAGGTGAAGGACCCTGGGTATTCGACACTGCCGAGCAGCACAAAATCCGTGTAAGTGTCGTGACTAAAGAGCTTTCGCATCCATGGGCGATCGCATTCCTGCCGAACAGCGACATGCTGGTCACCGAGCGACCAGGTCGTCTCCGCATCGTTCGCAACGGAGTGCTTGACCCACACGCGATCTCCGGTGTCCCGACGGTCAGAACAGACGGCAACGGCGGACTCATGGATGTCGCTCTCCATCCCCAGTTTGCCGACAATCGCCTCGTCTACCTCACGTACACCAAACCCGTCGGTGGCGGGAAAGGCGCACCCGCCCTCGCACGGGGACGACTCGAAGCTGGAGCACTTACCGACGTCAGAGACCTACTCGTTACTGAGGCGTACGAAGGGAATTCTGGCCTCAATGGCCGTGTCGTCTTCGGACGCGATGGCAAAGTTTACATGTCGACCGGAGGCAGGGTCACCACCGTTTCGCAAAACCCCATGAGCCTGCGCGGTAAAGTTTTGCGCCTCAACGACGATGGCTCTGTGCCGAACGACAATCCGTTCGTGAACCACGATGGCCATCGACCGGAAATCTATACCTTCGGACATCGCAATACGCTGGGGTTGATCCTGCATCCCGAGACCGGAGAACTTTGGCAACACGAAAACGGTCCCAATGGTGGTGATGAGATCAACCTCGTCTTGGCGGGCCGGAACTACGGATGGCCGATCGTGAGCTTTGGCCGAGACTATTCCGGGGCACGCCTCTACGAACCGACCCGTGAAGGCATGGAAACGCCATTGGTCGTTTGGCTACCCGCTATTGCCGCTGCGGGCATGGCTGTCTATACCGGCGACGAATTCCCAGCATGGAAGGGTAATGTCTTCGTGGGGTCCCTCCGTGAGGGCGGAATCCCTGGCACAGGGCACTTAGAACGCATCGTCTTCAATGCCAAGACCGAGGAACTACGGCGCGAATCGATGTTAACCGAACTCAGGCAACGCATCCGGGAAGTACGCGAAGGGCCAGATGGGTTCCTTTACGTACTGACGGACGAGGACGACGGCGCGCTTCTCCGGATAGAGCCAACTCCATGACCGGCCAGCAGTGCTGCTATCGTCGAGGTGTTGGCCACGACCACTAATATGAAAGGGTGAAACTCGATGGATGAGATCACACGTCGACGCTTTTTTGGTCGCGCCGGGACATACGCACTCGGCGGCGTTGCCGGCAGCCTGCTGCCAGGACTCGTGCCGAGATACGCGCGGGCCCAGCGGCCCCGTGCGGCCACTGGCCCCCGTCAGGACTGGCTGGCTCAAATCGCAGAACCAGCACTCGAACCGGACCTCCCCATCATCGACCCACATCACCATTTGTGGGACCGACCGGGCAATCGCTATCTCCTGGAGGAACTACTTGAAGATACCCAGGAGCACAACGTGCGACAGACGGTGTTTGTCGAATGTACGTCGATGTATCGGGTCGACGGCCCCGAAGATCTTCGGGTCGTGGGAGAAACCGAGTTTGTGCAAGGCGTTGCAGCCAAGAGTGCCAGTGGCCTCTATGGGGACACCCGTGTTGCAACAGGCATCGTCGGCAGTGCCAATCTACTGCTTGGTGACCACGTTGCACCGGTACTCGAGGCCCAACTAGCGGCAAGCCCCCAGCGTTTCCGAGGCATCAGACACCGGGCAGCGTGGGCGGAACCACCGGTGGCCGAGCCGGCGGGCCCGGAACATCTCTTACTAGACGCTGACTTCCGGCGAGGTTACGCGCACCTCCGCACCTATGGTCTATCGTTCGAAGGCTGGGTCTATCACACCCACATCACTGATCTGGCGGACCTGGCCGGCGCATTTCCCGATACAACGATCATCTTTAACCACCTGGGTGGACCGATCGGAATAGGACCCTACGCGGACCGTCGCGATGAAGTATTCGCGGCTTGGAAACCGGCAGTGGCTGAGCTCGCACAACACCAGAATGTCGTCGCCAAAATCGGGGGCATCCAAATGGTCGTCAACGGTTACGGCTGGCACGAACGCGACCAGCCGCCAACATCGGAACAGCTAGTCGAAGCAAATCACCAGTGGTACAACTACATGTTCGAACAGTTCGGGCCAGAGCGGTGTATGTTCGAAAGCAACTTCCCAGTCGACAAGCTATCCTGCTCCTATACAGTCCTTTGGAACCAGTTTAAAAAGTTGACCGCAGAATTTTCAGCTACCGAGCGGGCGGCAATGTTTCACGATACGGCCAAGCGCGTTTACCGATTACCGCAAGTGTGAGGTAACAGACAAGGCAAGTCTCGTCGCCCATTACTAAAACGGAATACACGGACGAAGGCCCTAGGCTTACAGTTCGCGCCGACCTTCCATCGCCTTGTGGATCGTCACATCGTCGGCAAATTCAAGGTCACTACCGACTGGAAGCCCCATCGCGATACGGGTAACGCGCACGCCCAATGGCTTTAGCAACTTGGCCAGATAAATTGCGGTGGCTTCCCCTTCTACGTTCGGGTTCGTCGCCAAAATAACTTCTTCCACACCACCATCCCTAACACGGTCAAGAAGACTCTTGATCCGTAAATCATCCGGACCGACACCTTGGAGCGGAGACAGTGCCCCCATTAAGACATGGTATGTTCCGTTGAATTCATGGGTCCTCTCAACAGCCGTCACATTGTGCGGATCTTCGACCACGCAAATGAGTGACCGATCGCGTGCTTCTTCCGTGCAGTAGTAGCAGGGGTCAACGTCAGTAATGTTGTGACAGACCGAGCAATACGTAATTTGCTCCTTCACTGCTCGAATACTGTCAATTAATGCTTCGACATCGTCGCGGGGTTCTCTGAGAATATGGAATGCGAGGCGCTGCGCTCCCTTCGCGCCAATGCCAGGTAGTCGTTGGAGCTGTTCGACCAACGCCCGGAGCGGGCCGAGCTCTTTCATCCCGTCAATCCGGGAATCTTAAGCCCACCCATCATGCCACCCATCTTGCCGGACACCTCATCATCAACCTTCCGCTGAGCATCATTGATGGCCGCAACGATCAGATCTTGTAGCATCTCCACATCGTCTTTGGAGACCACCTCTGGGTCGATGGTCACGCTGCGTAACTGCTTGACGCCCGTCATGACAACCGTCACCATGCCGCCGCCGGCGGTCGCTTCGACCTCGGTTTCGGCTAACTCACGCTGCAGTCGATCCTGCATTTCCTGCGCCTGCTTCATCATCTTCTGAATATCCATAACAACTCTAACGACCTTGTGTTAATTGATCATAGTACGCTGCCGAGTGCTTGACACCAGAACAGACTCTATACACAGATCAAAGTTTCTGTACATCATCAATTTCGGCCGACAACACATCGACCATCGCTTTTACAAACGTATCGTCCATCACCCGCGGGCGTAGTGTGTCCACTGGCTGACTACCCGTTTGCGTTTCTGGCGTCACCGGTTCTACAGGCGCCCTTGATGGGGCCACCGCCAATGATTCTGTCGGCGAGACCATCCCCTGTGCACTCCGAATCGCAACCTTTCGACCCAACACCGTCTCGGCCATCTCTTCAAGCCACGCCATATTTTGGGCTAGCTGTGCCGCCAACGTCTTCTGGCCTGGCGTGAACGTAAACGTCATCGTCTCAGACACTAGCTCGATCCGTTGAGCCTGCGCGACGACAGTCCCATAAAAAAACTTCTTCTCCTGCTTAATGGCCGCCATCAGTTTGGCCTTCTGACCGGAGAGGTCCGCGACGTCTACCGGAACCACTGATTGAGCATCCTGCGGTTTCTCAAGGACGGCAGGACCGGAATCATGCCGATCCGGCGACGACGACTCTGGCGATACGGTTTTCACGGGGGACTTCGGCGTCGGTGCCGTCTGTTTCGGAGGTGACGACTGGCGACGCGACACAACCGGTGCGCCTCCGCCACCACTGGGCCCAGACCCAGTTGTCGACCCACGTCCTTCAAGTAGATCCGTCAACGGTACAAGCTTTTGTAAATGCATCCACCGCAACAACGCCATCTCCAAGTGATAACGCGGCTGCGTGGCCGTCCGAATTTCGAACTCCGCACGAGCGATCACATCGAACGCCCGCAACAAATCCTCACGAGAAAACCGTTTGGATAATTTAAGAAGTCGATCTCGCTCACTATCGACCGTAATCTCAGGATCATCTGCTCGCGCCGGATCGATCGCAAGAACAAGCAGGTCACGGATAACCCGAGACAGTTCGCGACATACCAATCTGAGGTCATATCCTGCCTCGATAAAGCGACCAACCAGATCAAACACCGCTGGCGCATCCTCATCCACCACCGCTGCCGCAACATCGAGAACGGGTTCACGCCCGATAAGACCCAGCACCATTGACACGTCCTCGGCGACAATCGAATCGCCCGCAAATGCTCGAACTTGGTCGAATGCGCTCTGAGCATCCCGCATGCTACCGTCCGCATCGCGTGCTATGAGATTCAGGGCTTCCTCATCAATTACGATCGCTTCGGCATCAGCGATGACACGCAACTGTGTAACAATCAGCGACCGACTGATCGTTCGCAGTTCATAGACTTGCGAACGCGACCGAATCGTTTCTGGGATTTTTTCCAGTTCCGTTGTCGCCATCATGAACATCACATGCGGCGGAGGTTCTTCGATCGATTTCAGTAGCGCATTGAAGGACTGCGACGATAATTGATGCACTTCGTCGATAATAAAAATCTTGTAGCGATTCCGTACCGGCGCGATTGCCAATCCATTAACGATGACCTCTCGTATGGTCTCGACCTTGGTATGCGTGGCCGCATCAATCTCTAATACATCGATATCTCGACCTTCGGTAATTTCGACACACGCGTCACAGGTACCGCAGGGATCAGCAGTTGGTCCCTGTTGACAGTTCAACGCCCGCGCGAGAATACGCGCCGTTGTTGTCTTCCCAACGCCACGCGGACCAGCAAACACGAACGACTGTGCAAGTCGGCCTTGCGTCAGTGCATTCCGTAGCGTTTGCGTCACACCGCGTTGCCCAACCACATCGTCAAAGCACTGCGGTCGGTATTTGCGAGCAAGGACTTGATAACTCATGAGTTCATTGTTCTTCCCGAAGCGATGGATCCCACCGCGACCCGGAGAGACCTGCGGCACATGTCAGTATCTACTTAGCGCTGCTGCCTTCCGGCCCTGACGCGGTTCGCAGGCTGAAATTGCACAGGGTCCGAGCCACGGTGCGCCCCATCGCCACGGGAAGAACCCCAAGTGTACGTTGCCACTTACTGCCGATCAAGACACAAACCCGTTTGAGACTGTTAGACTTTATTACCGCTAACGTGCATTCGTGGAGAGATGTCTGAGTGGTTGAAGGAGCGCGCTTGGAAAGCGTGTGTAGGGGTAACCCTCCTACCGTGGGTTCGAATCCCACTCTCTCCGCCATTCTTGTACCTCTGATCTTTCTTCTTAGCATCCTGCCAGCTCTCGCGCAAAACCGATCTACGGGGCGGGTCGAGGTCGTGGGTGGCGTTGCCGCAGTCGACTCCAGCGCTCTGGTCGGAGGTGTCGGACCGGGATGGATCATCGGCGGCGGGTGGCACGCCACCCCTTGGCTAGCGGTCGGCGTCGAGTTCGATCGGACGACGCAGAGCGACGACATTTTCGGCCTCGGCGTCAACGCAAACATCCTCGGCACCATGGCTAGCGCCAGAATGTCAGTGCCGATCGGTCCCGTCAGGCCACTCTTTCAGGTGCTCGCGGGCCAAACCCAAATCAACCTGCAGGTACACAGCCAAGCACCGGTTCCTAGTTTCGGGTCATCAGTTGAGCGGCGTGGAGCATTCCAGGTCGGAGGTGGGATTGAGGTTCCAATCCACGGCCGGTTCGCGGTTCGAATCACGGTCGACCGTCGGCGCGTCTTCGGACCCACACCGTTTTGGCAAAACCGGGTGACCACTGCCGCCACGCTACGCCTCGGCCGCGACTAGGCGACGAGGCGGCCGATCAATTCTGCTAAACGCCGCAGTCGATAAACCCCGTCCTCGGGGTTGTGGTAGCCGACCGCCCGCTCGGATGGGGTCAGGTCGGCGGGTGCCCGCATCGGCTCAAACTGAGTCCCCTCGTGCCACTCGTTGAACGACGTGATGTACGTCAGAAAGAACCCGGCATCAACGTTTCCAAGCCACGGGTGCGTTTGCAGCCAGAGGTTCTGCTCGAACGTCTCGATGATCCGAGCGTCCGCGAGTCTGGCGGCACGCGCGCGGTCCTCGGATCGATCCCAGTTAAGGTGAAAGGTGGTCGGAAAGAAGGGAACCGGCGTGTAGCACTCCCCCGGCGCGACCTGGCCGCGCACTCGCTCGATCAGGTCGAAGCCAGGGTTAACGTTGAAGGAAAAGACCATCCCACGGCGCGAAGCACCAAGCGCGGCCTCGAGCCATGAGTCCGTGGCCGTAGTGGGGTCATAGTTGGCAAACCCGTCAAAACCGGCCGCGGCAACACGTTCCGGATGCCGGCTATCGCCCGACAGAATGAGCAGGTCAGGATGGGTCGAGCTGAACTCGGTATGGACCCGGTCAGTCGCCCACCGCCACCGGCTGTCCTCGACGAACTCCGCCACCGGCTGTCGCACACCATAGCAGTCGACCTGGTCGGACGGCAGGGTGGTAGCGAACATCTTGAACACGGGCCCTTCCCGCCCGTCGGCACGTCGGTTGAAGTAGAAGCAATCCCACCTTCGCTTCTCGCCATATTCGCGCAGCAAATACCGTACGTCTGCGAGCAATTGCTCGGCACGCTCCGGGCCGTACGGCTCCAAGTGAAACGTGACCTTGAGGTCGTGGGCGTGCATGACGTCCATGACGGTCGAGATGGCTCGGTCGGTATAGCTGCCAACGCCCCACCAACTCAAGTCAACCACACCGACGCCGCTATCAGCAATCCAGCGCGCATGCTGCTCAAGAACGGCGATGGCCCGAGAGTCGTATGCCCCCAGAAGCGGCATACTGCTACCGGCCAGATCAGTCGGTGGCACCCGCCCCCACTGCTGCCAGTGGTTGAACGGCTCGTTGCCGTACCACGGGTAGTACTCGAAAACGAAGTGGCGACGAGGGTCATCGAAGCGCGCAAGAAGCGACTCCCGAGTCGGCACCCACGGAAAGTTATCGACATCGCGGGTCTGACGAGCCGCTAATCGGGAAGAAAGCAGCGAGGCTCCTCCCAGGGTAAGAGCACAGTCGAAAAAGGACCGTCGGTCGATCAGCATCGGCATGGTAGGTCGGACGCATCGGCCGGCAAAAAAAAGGGCCGGCAGGGAATGTCCCCACCGGCCCACACTCTACACTCAGCCGGAGCTGAGCAGCAAGACTACTTCCCTACCATTTGATCTGGAACGCGGTCCGCAGAATACGACCCTGCAGAAGACGCGTTGGGCGACCAAAGGAACTGCCGTAGCTGTCGATTTCATCGACAACGGTCGCAGCGTTCATGAGGTTGTAGACATCCATCTGCGCGGATGCTTCATAGCCACCGAAGCGGAAGATCCGCCGGACGGCGATGTCGATCTGGGTCCAGTACTCGAAGAAGTTGCTGCCTGGGGCAAACAACTGAATCGATGAACCACCCGTCCGCTGACCACCGGGGTAGTAGCTGGACGGAACCGACCACCGGAGCTCACGCTCGGCGCCCGAGTAGGCCTGGATCGAACCGCTGAATTCAAAGTCGCCCGGCAGCGGGTACGCGCCGAACAGTTTGAAGTCGTTCCGGAAAGGAATCCCCAACGCGCTCTGGTCACAGAATATGCCACCGCGAAGGATGTCTTCGTCGTCACGGATGATGTCTTCTTGGTTCACACCATTCGGATTCGACTGCAATCCACATGTGTCCTGGATGGTTTGATGCGCCGTCCAGCCACCGAAGATGGTTCCACCATTCGGGAGACGAGCCTGCATACTGAACTCGAGTCCGTTGTAGTAGTTGTGGTTGAGGTCTGACGTGACGTCATATTCATCCACTAAACCACGCGTCGATTCGTCTTGGTTGAAGGCCATCAACTGCCCTGGGTACAACGTCACACCTGAACCAATACCGCTCAGGTAGGCGAGGCGCCCAGTCGGGTCATCAAACGTGACGTTAAATGGCATCCAGCTACCGCACTGCGCACCCGCCGAAGCGGAGTTCGGATTACACGTTGTAAGCGAACGGTTGCTGCGCTGCTCGATATCCGAGAAGACGCGACGGTAGTACGCCACGGTCAAGGACACGCGCGGTGCAAGTTCGTGCTGAATACTGGCACTGTATTCCCAGTTGTATTCACGCTGGAGGTTCGGGTCAGGACTGGCACCCGACTGCGCCAACGAGGTCGCCTGGAAGACGGCCGTGTTGTTGACGAGTCCGATTTCGTGATCCTGCACGATGCCGTCGTAGTTCGTCGACATGTAGTGCGAGGCCGAGGCCGGAAGCCCTGCCAACTGTGCCGCACTACCGCAATCGGTCGGATTGCCCGCTGCCCCTGCCGTCAAGACGGCTGGGTTCAACGCACAGTCAAACCAGTCACGACGGTCACTACGTTCACGATACGGTGAGTACCGTTCGGCGTGACCACTGGCATACGGACGCATGAACTTGTTCATCGAGAACTTCAATGCCGTTCGGGCATCGCCGAACAAGTCATAGACCACGCTGATGCGCGGGGAGTAATCCGTCCAGAACGGACCTTGTTCGAAACGCGGTGCCTTGCGGGCCTGAATGAAACGGCCACCAGGCAACGACGTGCCGGTCCGGTACGTATCCGACAGGGACTCGAACCGGTCAATCCGCATCCCCACATTCAGGGTCAACCGATCGACAGTCCAGGTGTCCTGCGCATAGATCCCCATGTCACGACGGACATTGGTGTTCCAGCTGACAGGATAGTTGTTGGCATCGATACCGTGCCGGTCTTCACTCGAACCCGACACAGGGAACCCATCGTACGGCCGCACGTTGATGTGACCATTACGGTTACGGGTGTCCCCATCGTTACCGAAGGAGTACTGGATACCTGTCTTGAAGTTGTGTGATCCGGTCACGTATGCAAACGACGCGCTCGGCACAAACCGGTCAGACGGAGTAATCCAGACGTCGCCCCAGTAGTTACGGGTCTGACGACCTGTTGAGAGGTCAACCACGGTCGCTTCACTGAACCACGGGCGGTTCATGTCATAGCTTGCATCGTGGTAACACGGCGTGTTCACACAGGTGCGGAGATCGCTCGGCGTGTCATAGCGCAACTGGAGACCAGGACCTTCTTCTGAGATCGGACTGTTGTCCTGGTTCCGAATGAGCAACCGTTCGTAGACCTGCGAGTAGCCAATTTCCAACAAGGCACGGCTGCTGACCGTTGAGGTCCACTTCAACTGTGCGGTGTGGTAATTCGCTTGGCCTGGGTCACGGTGACCAGACGCACGGATCGGCTCACGGACTGCCGTGAACTCACGCTTCTTCCACTTGAAGATGCGATCAAGATACGCACTGACCTTGTTCCGTTGGGTCGCTTGCGCGGTCAAACGGAGAAGGGCACTCCGGACATGCTGTTCCGCAATGGCCGGTGTCACCGACGCAATCGCCGGGTGGTCACTCTTACATCCGGTCAAACCGGATTCACAGGTGACCTGACTACCTCGGTTGAAGTAGTCATTAACCTGAGCCTGCGTGGCAGACGGATTAATCGTCGGCTGGAACGCCCCAGGGAAAATCTCGTCAACCGAGATCGCTCGCACTGAGGTGAAGAACCACAACCGGTCACGCACAATCGGGCCACCAATGGCCGGATTCATGTCATGAATATTGTTCACTGCCTGGTTCGAGCTCAAACCGAGGTCCTTCATCTTCTGCGTGAAGTTATCAGCCTGCCACGAGTTGTTCAGGGTGAACCCGACATACACGGTTCCGCTGAGGTTATTACCCCCATCTTTCGGAATCATGTTCAACCGCAGACCACCCGCCTGAACTTCAGCCGGGCTACCTGAGGTGCTGATCGCCATTTCCTGGCTCAGCGCCTGGTTGTTGTAGTTCATGATGAGGCCGTCACCCATTTGCGAGTTGACCATCATGCCGTCAACCTGCATCGTGGTGTGACGTGCGTTGGCGCCATTCGCCGTCATCCGCACCTGTTCCATCATCTGCGCACCACCCACGTCCGGCCGGGTAAGCCGCACGCCCTGGGCGAGATAGCCGATGGACTGAGTGTTCCGAGGCGTCGGCAACGAGTCAATCACGTCACGCGTCATGACCTCGGTTCGGGCGGCACTTTGCACGTCGACGACCGGGGATTCACCCGAAACGGTAACCGTTTCTTCGATTCCACCGACCGACATCGAGCCATTTTGTGTCGCCGTAAAGTTCGCCGGTACCTCAACCCCTTCAGCAACAAAGGTTGAGAACCCCGGGAGTGTCATCGTCACGGTATACGTACCAGCCGTAATACCGATGATGGTGTACCGGCCCGTGCCATCGGTCACCGCAACGCGGCTTCCTTCAATCAGCAATGGGCTGGCTGCTTCCACAGTGACGCCTGGTAGGACGCCGCCTGTGTTGTCGGTGACTTCACCCGTGATTTGTGTCTGGGCAAAGGCTGCGGCTGGTACCAAGACCACCGCGAGCGCGACAATAAACAACTTCGACAGTTTCATACGGTTCTTCCTCCTAAGGGGTACACACACAGCGCACCCCGCACCATTAAGTAAGCAAGAACCGTTCCAACTTTAGACTTTCCTGGAAATGTAATAAACACGGGCGTTCGCGTTAGCGTGGTCGTAACACGGACACCAACGATCCAAGGATGGCAACTTTAGTCCACGCAAAATACCGTAACAGTTGTCCATACGGAATATTGGATTTAGTCCATCGGGCATGCAACGACAACCGCGCGCTAACTCTTTGCTCCTCCACATCGCTACCGCGTGGATCGACTCACCTCATCACAAAAGCCCGCCTCTGGACGCACGGACCGAGCGCAGTGAACCTTTTAGGATTAGGAAAAAAAAGCGGAAATTATCATGACACGAAGATAAATTAAGCAACCGTCCCGCTAATACCAAAATTTCAAGTATAGTCTCCCGGTTTGGACATGGTTTCCTATTCAACGACATCCCTGTCTCAGGCCTACCGAACGTTACTAGTACCGAAACCTATAAAACGATTACGGGATTAATCGCGTATCTACATTACAAATACGGCCAGGTTAAATTTTGATAACACAAGACAAATCACAACGCACTGCGTACTACCAGTGGCTGAATGCGGTTGCCGCCGAAGCGATTTATACGCATGTCCCAAATGCCAGACCAACACTTGCGGCGGAAGATAACAGCACGGCAGCAGTGCCCAAGTCGAATCCCAATGAATGGGCGACCGTTGCCCGATACTGTGACCAACTACCACGTCATGAACTTGATGTCTTTAAACTACGCGTGGGTTACGGCCTGAAGTATCGTGAAATTGCCGAGCGGCTCAATCTTCCCATGGGCACCGTCCACTCACGCATTGCCCGTGCGTGGCAACGCATTCAGGAATGGGCAACCGAAGCCGCCAATCCTGTTCCGATAGCCACGCAGGCCGATATCGAAGTCTCCGCACTCGAAAAATCTGACGCAGAACAAGCAAGTTAGCGCCGTACTCTGCAATCTCAGCATCGGTGGGCCTACAGTACAAAAAAAGGGCCGGCAGGGTATGTCCCCACCGGCCCACAAGTTCCACTCAGCCGAAGCTGAGCAGCAAGACTACTTCCCTACCATTTGATCTGGAACGCGGTCCGCAGAATACGACCCTGCAGAAGACGCGTTGGGCGACCAAAGGAACTGCCGTAGCTGTCGATTTCATCGACAACGGTCGCAGCGTTCATGAGGTTGTAGACATCCATCTGCGCGGATGCTTCATAGCCACCGAAGCGGAAGATCCGCCGGACGGCGATGTCGATCTGGGTCCAGTACTCGAAGAAGTTGCTGCCTGGGGCAAACAACTGAATCGATGAACCACCCGTCCGCTGACCACCGGGGTAGTAGCTGGACGGAACCGACCACCGGAGCTCACGCTCGGCGCCCGAGTAGGCCTGGATCGAACCGCTGAATTCAAAGTCGCCCGGCAGCGGGTACGCGCCGAACAGTTTGAAGTCGTTCCGGAAAGGAATCCCCAACGCGCTCTGGTCACAGAATATGCCACCGCGAAGGATGTCTTCGTCGTCACGGATGATGTCTTCTTGGTTCACACCATTCGGATTCGACTGCAATCCACATGTGTCCTGGATGGTTTGATGCGCCGTCCAGCCACCGAAGATGGTTCCACCATTCGGGAGACGAGCCTGCATACTGAACTCGAGTCCGTTGTAGTAGTTGTGGTTGAGGTCTGACGTGACGTCATATTCATCCACTAAACCACGCGTCGATTCGTCTTGGTTGAAGGCCATCAACTGCCCTGGGTACAACGTCACACCTGAACCAATACCGCTCAGGTAGGCGAGGCGCCCAGTCGGGTCATCAAACGTGACGTTAAATGGCATCCAGCTACCGCACTGCGCACCCGCCGAAGCGGAGTTCGGATTACACGTTGTAAGCGAACGGTTGCTGCGCTGCTCGATATCCGAGAAGACGCGACGGTAGTACGCCACGGTCAAGGACACGCGCGGTGCAAGTTCGTGCTGAATACTGGCACTGTATTCCCAGTTGTATTCACGCTGGAGGTTCGGGTCAGGACTGGCACCCGACTGCGCCAACGAGGTCGCCTGGAAGACGGCCGTGTTGTTGACGAGTCCGATTTCGTGATCCTGCACGATGCCGTCGTAGTTCGTCGACATGTAGTGCGAGGCCGAGGCCGGAAGCCCTGCCAACTGTGCCGCACTACCGCAATCGGTCGGATTGCCCGCTGCCCCTGCCGTCAAGACGGCTGGGTTCAACGCACAGTCAAACCAGTCACGACGGTCACTACGTTCACGATACGGTGAGTACCGTTCGGCGTGACCACTGGCATACGGACGCATGAACTTGTTCATCGAGAACTTCAATGCCGTTCGGGCATCGCCGAACAAGTCATAGACCACGCTGATGCGCGGGGAGTAATCCGTCCAGAACGGACCTTGTTCGAAACGCGGTGCCTTGCGGGCCTGAATGAAACGGCCACCAGGCAACGACGTGCCGGTCCGGTACGTATCCGACAGGGACTCGAACCGGTCAATCCGCATCCCCACATTCAGGGTCAACCGATCGACAGTCCAGGTGTCCTGCGCATAGATCCCCATGTCACGACGGACATTGGTGTTCCAGCTGACAGGATAGTTGTTGGCATCGATACCGTGCCGGTCTTCACTCGAACCCGACACAGGGAACCCATCGTACGGCCGCACGTTGATGTGACCATTACGGTTACGGGTGTCCCCATCGTTACCGAAGGAGTACTGGATACCTGTCTTGAAGTTGTGTGATCCGGTCACGTATGCAAACGACGCGCTCGGCACAAACCGGTCAGACGGAGTAATCCAGACGTCGCCCCAGTAGTTACGGGTCTGACGACCTGTTGAGAGGTCAACCACGGTCGCTTCACTGAACCACGGGCGGTTCATGTCATAGCTTGCATCGTGGTAACACGGCGTGTTCACACAGGTGCGGAGATCGCTCGGCGTGTCATAGCGCAACTGGAGACCAGGACCTTCTTCTGAGATCGGACTGTTGTCCTGGTTCCGAATGAGCAACCGTTCGTAGACCTGCGAGTAGCCAATTTCCAACAAGGCACGGCTGCTGACCGTTGAGGTCCACTTCAACTGTGCGGTGTGGTAATTCGCTTGGCCTGGGTCACGGTGACCAGACGCACGGATCGGCTCACGGACTGCCGTGAACTCACGCTTCTTCCACTTGAAGATGCGATCAAGATACGCACTGACCTTGTTCCGTTGGGTCGCTTGCGCGGTCAAACGGAGAAGGGCACTCCGGACATGCTGTTCCGCAATGGCCGGTGTCACCGACGCAATCGCCGGGTGGTCACTCTTACATCCGGTCAAACCGGATTCACAGGTGACCTGACTACCTCGGTTGAAGTAGTCATTAACCTGAGCCTGCGTGGCAGACGGATTAATCGTCGGCTGGAACGCCCCAGGGAAAATCTCGTCAACCGAGATCGCTCGCACTGAGGTGAAGAACCACAACCGGTCACGCACAATCGGGCCACCAATGGCCGGATTCATGTCATGAATATTGTTCACTGCCTGGTTCGAGCTCAAACCGAGGTCCTTCATCTTCTGCGTGAAGTTATCAGCCTGCCACGAGTTGTTCAGGGTGAACCCGACATACACGGTTCCGCTGAGGTTATTACCCCCATCTTTCGGAATCATGTTCAACCGCAGACCACCCGCCTGAACTTCAGCCGGGCTACCTGAGGTGCTGATCGCCATTTCCTGGCTCAGCGCCTGGTTGTTGTAGTTCATGATGAGGCCGTCACCCATTTGCGAGTTGACCATCATGCCGTCAACCTGCATCGTGGTGTGACGTGCGTTGGCGCCATTCGCCGTCATCCGCACCTGTTCCATCATCTGCGCACCACCCACGTCCGGCCGGGTAAGCCGCACGCCCTGGGCGAGATAGCCGATGGACTGAGTGTTCCGAGGCGTCGGCAACGAGTCAATCACGTCACGCGTCATGACCTCGGTTCGGGCGGCACTTTGCACGTCGACGACCGGGGATTCACCCGAAACGGTAACCGTTTCTTCGATTCCACCGACCGACATCGAGCCATTTTGTGTCGCCGTAAAGTTCGCCGGTACCTCAACCCCTTCAGCAACAAAGGTTGAGAACCCCGGGAGTGTCATCGTCACGGTATACGTACCAGCCGTAATACCGATGATGGTGTACCGGCCCGTGCCATCGGTCACCGCAACGCGGCTTCCTTCAATCAGCAATGGGCTGGCTGCTTCCACAGTGACGCCTGGTAGGACGCCGCCTGTGTTGTCGGTGACTTCACCCGTGATTTGTGTCTGGGCAAAGGCTGCGGCTGGTACCAAGACCACCGCGAGCGCGACAATAAACAACTTCGACAGTTTCATACGGTTCTTCCTCCTCGAGGGGTACACACACAGCGCACCCCGCACCATTAAGTAAGCAAGAACCGTTCCAGAAACACAAAAAAACAAATATTTGTTTTTAAAGGACTTAAATGACTATAAATAAATGACTTCTGTCTAAAGCCCAAATAATTCAGATCTGTGTGAAAAACCACGCCAATTCAACAGATTGGACGTCTGATCCAACATTTTGGATCACTGGGTATTTTGACTGAAAAATGCGCGGGCAGGCTGCCCCTGCTCGTAGAGGGCAAGCGCTTCGGCCATCAATGTCGCAACATCAGGACGACCATTTTGCTCGGCAAGACTCATGGCCTGACGCTGCCAGTTGGCTGCCTCCTCGTACTGCCCGACTTCAGCCATGGCCATCGCCATCGTCTCGTACATCTCGAGGCTGACCGGCCCCTTAAATCGCTCCTGCATAATGGAAACCGCTTCCACACCATCGCGCACAGTAGCGTCTGGGGCCGCAGCCAGGATCCGGACCAGAAGGTCGGAAAGACCCGGATGGTCTGCATGAATAAGCACGCCCTGCCGTAATCCATCACGCGCCTCACGAAACTGGCCAAGTTGAATTTGCGCCATCGCTCGAGCCATCCACGCATCGACAAAGGATGGGTCAAGATCAATGACCCGATCGAGTTCTTGTGCTGCGCCCTCCAACTGGCCAGTTGCTCGCAGTGCGTCGGCCAATCCAAGCCGAGCCTGAAAATAATTCGGCCGAATGGCCACCGCCGTTTCGAACTGTTCGAGCGCCTCAGGATATCGCCCCCCATCCAGCAACAACGCTCCAAGCCCAAGGTGCGAATCTGCATATTCAGGATCAAGCCGAAGAGCTTCCGTAAATTGTTCACCGGCACCGCGAGCATCTCCAGCCATCATCAGGGTGGCCCCTAACCAGTGGTGAAGCCCAGCATCATCTGGGGTTTCCGCTAGCCCTTCTCGAAAAATGACGGCTGCCTCCTCATACCGTTCTTCACCCATCGCCTGGGTACCGCGGTTTTCATAAGCCCGCGCGCTCTGCAACAAGCCGTCATACGCATCCATCAATGGATCCTGTGGACGTGGCGGGTCTCCACCTCGCTGCTGAAGATGGGACTCGACTTTTTCGAGGTCTCCAAGCGTTCGATAGGCGGCCGCAAGACTATAGTGAAGATTCCACGCGGTTGGTCCCACAGCCAACGCCTGTTCAAGATATTCGACCGCCCGCTCGGCATCCCCGACCGCCAATGCAGTCCGTCCCATGCCCGACAACGCGGCCGCCGACGAAGCATTCAGCCCGAGAGCCCGCTCAAACGCCGCCTCGGCATCCTCAGGTCGGCTGGCATCAAGATAGACCTCTCCGAGCCACACCTGAGCAGCCAAATACGTCGGATCCAACCGAAGCGCTCGTTCGTAAAACTCAATCGCACTTGGCGTATCACCATTTTCCCGAAATAACTGCGCGAGATAGTACGGCCATCTCATCTCACTGGGAACCAAGCTATGCGCGTGTAAGAACGCATCGGTAGCCACGGCATCAAGATCAGTCGCCATCAAAATCATCCCGAGCTCACCATACGCTTCACCGACGACACCCGATACGCCATCTCCGTCTTCACTTAACTCCAGTACACGCGCATGCTGAGTTCTGATTTGCGCCTGAAGTGATTCAGACAACTGTATTAAGTCCGGTAGCACCAAGGGCGGTGGCGGCTCTGCAAACCTATCTGGAACATTCGGTAACGCCGCTCCACGAACGTCCGGTGACGTCGGAGTCATGTCCGGTGCCGGGTCAGTTGCCGAACCGCAAGCAAGACAGAAAACCAGCATCATGCCCCACAGCGTTCTCGTAAGTGTCGTTCTATTCATGGTGATAGAGACCCACCGGTACCTTCAGTCAACGTGGTGTACTGATCAATCGGAAGGTCCAACCATTCTTCCGTCAATCCGCTGGGCCACGTGACACGTAGCCGCAGTTCAGCCGTCGACTCTGCCAACCCTACGAGCACCCGAGGATCGTTCGCGGACGCATAACTACCATCGGCCCGCGCCCGGCGCCAGAGGGTCGACCCATCGGAAAGCATGACCGCGACCCGAGCGCCGAGCATATCACGCGGCGTTTGCCGGCCGATAAGCTCCAACCCGAGCCAATGGTTCTGCTGTCCAATGGTATTAATCAGAAGTCGTGCGGGACCGGCAGTATTCGCAACGATCAAGTCCGTGTCGCCATCGTTGTCCAGATCACCAAATGCTGCGCCACGACTCACCTCGGACAAATTGAACACAGCCCCCGCCTGATCCGTCACATCTTCAAAATTACCATCTCGACGGTTCTGAAACACCTGATTCCGTTGGTCTAAAGGAAATGGATTGTCCGGACCCAGACGTTCAATATCTGTCGTCACAGTCCCGTTGACGGCGATGATGTCTTGCCATCCATCATTATCAATATCGATCCACGCAGCACCGAATCCGGTGTAGGGCAAACTGGCGCCTCGAATACCACGTGGCGCACTGAGATCCTCAAACAGCCCCCTCCCATCGTTGACGTACAGCGTGCTGCCTTGGCCTGTCAGCTCCGTGATAAATAAGTCTTCGTCACCATCGTTGTCAAAATCGCCTGCATCAACTCCCATGTCAGCCTTCGCATTCCCGCCTGCCCCCAATGCCGCGCCAGACAACAGCGCCATGTTCTGAAACGTACCGTCCTGTTGGTTGATCCACAGTTGGTTCTCCCTCTGATCATTCGCAACAAACAGATCGATCCATCCATCATTATTGAAATCGGCGCTGGCATTCCCAAGCGCCGGTCCAAAATCCCGTGCAAGGCCGGCAGCTACCGTTACATCCACAAACGTTCCGTCACCCTGATTGCGATACAAGACGTTTGACTGTGGCAAACCTGATTCCGGTGCGCAATAGTCGGCAGCACCAGATGGAGCGTAGCACTGCGTGTGCGCCTCGAGTGTGTACACCAGATAGTTGCCGACAAAGAGGTCCAGAAATCCGTCCCGGTCATAGTCAAGAAAGGTGGCTGGAGCACCCCAAGACGCATCGTCGGTACCGGACGCGACTGAAACGTCTAAAAATGTACCGTCTCCAAGATTACGGAACAACTGATTTGGACCAAAGCGGGTGACATACAGGTCGACCCACCCGTCATTGTCATAGTCACCCGTAGCCACGCCAATACCGTAGCCCCGCGAACGCACCCCACTTGCGTTGGTTACGTCTGTAAACCGCAGCGTTCGTGTCCCGTCGGGATGCACTTCGAGATCATTCCGGAACAGTCGGTCGGTAAGTGGCTGCCCTTCCGGTGGTGCGATGAGTGGTTCACCTTCACCCAGTAGCTCGCCTTGGGGTATGTAAACATCGAGGTCACCATCGTTGTCGTAGTCGAATAAGCCGACTCCGGGGCCCATCATCTCCGGTGTGTAAAAGCCACCGGTCATTCCGTTAAAGTGGATGTAATCCAGGCCCGTCGCCTCGGCTCGGTCAACGAACCACTCGACCTCGGCGTCCACCGGCGCAGCGGATGCCGTGTCCGACTCCGGAACTGCAGGAGTGTCGGCCCCACAAGCAGCGAAAAGTCCAACGGTGAGAATGAGGTAAAACCCTGGAGATCGTGGCATCACTGAGGTTCGACGACGTGCATACCCTCATGCTCTAAACGGAACTCGACAGCGTCGAGTGGAACGGTCTCATAGGACGACTCGCTCTCGACAACCCTTACGACCCGGTCGAGCGGCACGTCGGTAAAGGTCTGGGTGAGGCCGGTCGTCGGCCAGAAGACCTCTAACGTCTCAAGGCGCGACGCTGTCCCGAGGCCAATTGTTTGGCGCAAAGGATTGGCCCCGAAAGAGCCGCCGCTGTTGACATGCCGATAGATGGAACGGCGTGCGCCGTTCTCGATTATCTGAGCGTGAATACGCGCCCCGATCGCCGACCTGTTAGACCGGTCACCCACCAACTGGACCGTAATCCAATGATGGCCAAACCCAGGGTTCTCGTACAGTGCATTGTTGAACCCATCGACCGGAAAGGCGCCGCCCATTTGTTGAAAGACGTCGTTGTCGCCGTCGTTATCGAAGTCGGCAAAAACGACTGCGTGCCCTTTCTGCAGATGGCCGAACCCCCCTGAATAGGTCACATCGGAAAAGCCGTTACCACGTCGATTCCGGTACATTACGTTTGGCATGACACTTTGCAGGAACGGGTCTCCGGTGCCAAGGTAGAAGTCGAGGTAGCCATCGTTGTCGAGGTCGCCGAAATTAGCGCCCATCGGTGCCGTCGGGGCCACGAGGCCATGTTCGTTCGATACCTCCTCAAAACGACCATCCCCAGTGCCCCGATGGAGCCCAGCGAGCGTGCCTTCGACCGGCAAACCGAGCGCGCTCGCGGCCAGGTCATAGATTTTGGCGTGATACGTGCTAATGAAAAGGTCCAACGCGCCGTCGTTGTCAAAATCCCAGAACCATGCGGGGAAACTACGCGCAGGCCCTACGACACCGAGCCGCTCAGCCACGTCCGTGAACGTGCCGTCGCCGTTGTTGCGGTATAAGCGATTGCTCTCTCCCAGGTTAGACACAAAAAGATCCGGCAATCGGTCGGCATCGTAGTCCCCCCAGATCGCCGCCTTTGTAAACCGATCGTTCGTGACGCCAGCTTCAACCGCAACATCGGTGAACGTACCGTCGTTGTTGTTCCGGAATAGCTGACTTGGTGCCTGCAAGGCGTCGGTCCATTCGTTGCCAACGTACAGGTCAAGGTCACCATCATTATCGTAGTCGGCCCACGACCCGGTCTGGGTCGGGTAGTGCTCGCGCCCGAGACCAGCGTCGAACGTCACGTCACTAAATGTACCGTCGCCGTTGTTCCGCAGTAACGAGTTGGGGTGTTGCCCGTGCTCCCCCATCCAGGCACCACGCAACACAAAGACATCCACGTAGCCATCGTTGTCGTAGTCGGCTTGGATAAGGTTTAACCCGCCTAAGAGTCCTTCGAGCCCGGCCTGCTGCGTGCGTTCGGTGAACGTACCGTCGCGATTGTTATGAAAAAACCGCATCTGACCGTTCGTGTCCCATGTTGATTCCACGAGATCCAGATAGCCATCGTTGTCGAAATCGTCGGCGATTGCGCCACCACTCAAATCAAATGTATCGATCCCGAGGTATGGCGCAATGTTGTCAAACCGAGGGATCGACTCATCTGACTCAAAGGTACGCGGCGGAATCAGATACGGCTCTGGCACCTGATCCGGGTAGCCTCCAATGGTTATAAACGCAATGTTGAGTAGCCATCGCGCCGCCAACTGCAATGATTGCGTCGGTCGGTTCAAAAGGGTGAATTCTGGAAGGATCTCAAGACTCTCGGTAAACGCCGCGATCGCATTCCGAGACGGGTCTGGCAACGTGTGAATACCTCCGCCCCGGAGTGGCAAAATGCAACTGTCGGCGGAGTGGTTGAGTGCGCAGTTCTGTGTCTCACCTAATCTCAAATACGCAATCCCGAGACTAAACAAACTGTCGACTCGCGTCGACAGCGCAGCGTTCTGCACAAGATCTCGCGCATGCGTGTAGTACCGAATCGCTTCGAGTTGATTGCCCACTCGAAGCTCCTCGTCGGCCAGTCGACTCGTCAACTGGAACTCTGTCGCCGCCGACGCGTCGGCGGGAAGTGCCGCAAGTTCATCGCGCGCTTGCCGCACAAGCCCTTCGCCGATGTACTGATTGGTCTCGTCTGTCTCATCGGCAATCTGCCGAAGCAAAGCTAACATCTGGCGGTGTCCAGATGATGTCTCTGGCGAGGTTGTCGCCTGGACCGTGGTCGATTGTCCCGCTGCCGGACGCCAGCCAAATGCGAACGACCCAAACATGATCACCACTACACTGATGGCCGCAACGCCCCTGCGGGCCGTAAACCAACATGTGCTCACTGCATGACGGCATGAAGCAGTGCCCCGTCCTCCGGCAGACCTACCAATAAATCTCATGTTTCTTAATCAGCATTCTACGGTGCCCTGACGTATTTCAACAATGATGGCGGGATACACTACCAGTTGTGACACGTATCGCCCTTATCGGATTGATCACGCTGATCCTCAACAGCGCCTATCTCGTAGCTTTCCCAACAGCTTCGCTCTGGTATTTCGCAAACGTGCTGCTACACCCTGTACTTGGAGTCGCCGTTGTCGGCGCCTGCGCATGGGTGGTCCGGCGGGGCTATTGGACAACGTCCGCATTCTTGACGGCCGGCCTCGTAGGACTGGTGCTCGGATTGGTCTGCGGCGTGGGTATCACCATCGTCGGAACAACGCCCGCAACGCGACCACTAATTTATTCCCATGTCGGAACTACAGTGACCGGAGTGCTCCTGCTGGCCGTCCACGTATGGCGCACCACCCAGGACAGCCCCTCCGGGTCTTCTACCGCGCGCATCCGCGTGTCGCTAGCGCTTGCGGTACTCTGCTTAATGTTGGCACCGGCGGCTCGAGCGTGGCATGACACCACATGGCGTGCAAACTACCGCGTGGAAAACCCCGTTCAGGCTCCACTCACGATGACCGAAGAAGGCGATGGCCCCACAAGCCCCTTCTTCCCATCATCGGCAACGACCACAACAGGTGACGTCATCCCCTCAGATTTTTTTCTGACAAGTGAAACGTGCGGTCGCTGCCATCGTGATATCTATGACCAATGGAATTCCTCTGTCCACCATTTCTCATCGTTCAATAACCAGTGGTATCGGAAATCGATTGAGTACATGCAAGATGTTGTCGGAACTGAACCTTCAAAGTGGTGCGCGGGATGTCATGACCACGCTGTGTTCTTCAACGGCCAATTTGATCGTCCAATCCGAGACCAGATCAACACCCCAGAAGCGCAAGCGGGTCTCGGCTGCACCTCCTGTCATTCAATCGTCCATGTTGGAAGCACAATGGGTCAGGGTGATTTCGTCATCGAATATCCCCCGCTGCACGACCTCGCTGCCAGCGACAATCCGATATTGTCCTGGACCCATGACCAGTTGGTGTCAGTGGCCCCAGAACCACATCGCCGAACATTTCTAAAACCATTTCACCGCGAACAATCGGACGCATTTTGTTCAACCTGTCACAAGGTACATCTCGACACCCCCGTCAACGACTATCGATGGGTCCGGGGGTTCAACGCGTACGATAATTGGCAAGCTTCGGGCGTCTCCGGAGAAGGCGCTCGATCGTTTTATTATCCTCCTCAAGCCCAAACCTGCAACGACTGCCATATGCCACGCGTCGCCTCAGACGACCCGGCAGCAAAAGACGGTTATGTACGGTCCCATCGTTTTGCGGCTGCCAATACGGCTGTCCCATTCGTGAACGGCGACACGGAACAACTCCAAGCCGTTCAGGAATTCCTGCAAGCCGGGCAGGTGTCCGTCGACATCTTCGGAATCAGCCGCATAGAGGAAGCCACCCCTCCTAACGAACAATCCGTAGCCACAAATAACATCCCAACGATTTCCAGTACCTTTGGTGTTGGCGAAGAATCACCTGCGCTCGGAATACGTGGTGTGACAACGACTGGTCCAGTGGCAGAGATGTTTGCGCCGCTCGACGTAACACCTGTTGCGGTGCGGCGCGGTGAATCGATTCGAGTTGAAGTAGTGGTCCGCACACGAAATGTTGGGCACTTCTTTCCAGGTGGAACGGTCGATGCCTTCGATGTTTGGGTCGAATTCGAAGCCTTCGACGATCAGGGACGTATCCTGCTTCACAATGGATCCGTTGATGATGAAGGCCGAGGGCCTGTCGATCCGAATGCGCACTTCTATCGAAGTCGTCAATTAGATGCTCATGGCAATGTGATCAATAAACGAAACGCATGGATGACCCGGTCCGTGGCCTACGTGCGACTCATTCCACCCGGTGCAGCCGACACCATTCACTATCGTCTCCGTGTCCCAGAAGACGTGGGCGACAAGATTTTCTTACGCGCCAAGGTAAATCACCGAAAATTCGACTGGTGGTATACCCAGTGGGCGTACGCGGGCGCCCGAGACCTTAATGTAGAGGTTGCACCACCGACGGCAGCATACGACGACGGACATTGGGTCTTCACCGGTGATACATCACTGGTCTCGGGCGACATGAAGACCATTCCAAATTTACCAATCACGGTAATGGCCGAAACCGAAGCCGCGCTGAGTGTCATCAGTGACACGGCTACACTTCCAGACCCACCAAGCATGTCTGTGCCGTCAGCCAACATTCGCGAGCGTTGGAATGACTACGGAATCGGACTGCTGTTGCAAGGTGACCTTCGCGGTGCTGCCGAAGCGTTCCGACGCGTAATCACCATTGATCCGGATTACGCGGACGGCCCTGTCAACCTCGCGCGCGTGCTTCTACAAGAGGGTGATGTCGACAACGCTATTCCTCAACTCGAGACAGCGCTGACATTAGTTCCTGATCTCGCGCGAGCACATTTCTTCCTGGGATCAGCACTTCGTACACTTGGCCGCTACGACGAAGCCTTGACCCATTTCACCGTCGCCCGAACGCAGTACCCTCGGGATCGCGTTGTGCTTGGAGAAATTGGACGGGTGCATTTTCTTGAACGACGATTTGAAGAGGCCATCAAAACCTTCACCGAGGTTCTCCGTATCGACCCGGAAAACCTGCTTGCACATTACAACTTGATGCTGGCATACCGCGGCAACGGCGAGACGGAACGGGCGGCGCGAGAACAGATACTCTACGAACGCTTCAAAGCAGATGAGCCATCCCAAGCCATTACAGGACCCTATTTGTTGAATTCCCCGGAAGACAACAATGAGCGTCAGCCGATTCACGAGCACTGATCGCCGAGACCTGTAATACTGGTACTGTCGTGAGACGCGCGTGCCTAGGAACCAGTTCTTTCCTCTGCCTGCTGTTTCTTTCGGTCGTTGGAGCCCAGCCAAACGCTCAATTCACTGACGCCACGGCCCTGACCGGCATTGCTTTTGACCACCACAGTGGAGCAACGGGCAATAAATATTTACCTGAAACTCTGGGCGCTGGTGCCGTCATGCTCGACGTCGATGAGGACGGTTGGCAAGACCTCTTGTTCATCAACTCAACCGATTTACCACTAACCGAAAAAAGCGAAACGACCGCAGCGCTTTATCGGAACAACGGGGACGGAACCTTCACCAACATCACGGCTAATTCTGGTCTAGACATCTCCATCTATGGCATCGGTGGAACCGCCGCGGATTACAACAATGACGGCCACACCGACATCTATCTCACGGCCGTCGGTCCAAATCACCTATTCCGTGGACAGGGCGACGGCACCTTTGTTGATGTAACGACTGAAGCCGGGGTTGGTGACGACCGTTTCTCCACCAGCGCACTTTGGTTTGATTACGACAACGATGGTGCCGTCGACCTATTCGTAGGAAATTATGTCGACTGGAACATTGAAAATGACTTGTTCTGCTCACTCGATGGGGAACGTAAGTCTTATTGCACACCAGAGTCATACTCCGGCCAACGCCCCACCCTGTACCGAAACCTTGGCAATGGCACATTCGCTGACGTAACGGCAACCGCAGGACTCGATGACCCGTCATTGAAAACCTTGGGTGTCACCATGTTTGATCACGACAATGATGGCTGGATAGACCTGTTTGTCGCAAACGATACGGAACCCGACCGGTTGTACCACAATCAACGGAACGGCACGTTTGAGGATATTGGAGTAATTGCTGGAGTGGCATTCAGCGAAACCGGTATCGCACGGGCGGGCATGGGCGTCGATGCCGCCGATTATGACCGCTCCGGAAGACCGAGTTTATTGATCGGCCACTTCTCGAATGAAATGATCGCGTTGTACCACAACGAAGGAAACAGCTTATTTATTGATGAGGCCCCACGCTCAGCAATTGGTCGCTCCTCTCTACTCACACTCGCGTTCGGGTGTTTTTTCTTTGACTATGACCTTGATGGCCAGCTTGATATTTTCGTTGCGAACGGCCATGTCGCCGACGACGTGGAGCGGGTGCAATCGCGTGTCACCTATGCCCAACCGCCCCATTTATTTCGTAATCGAGGTAACGGCGAATTCGAGGAGATTGTGCCAGACCCAAATGGTGTACTAGCCAGGCCATTGGTCGGACGAGGAGCGGTCTATGGGGACCTCGACAATGACGGGGACCTCGACATCGTTGTCACCACGAACGATGGCCCGGCTCAGATCATTCGAAATGACGTCCCGAGAACAGGAAATGTGCTTCGCGTGCAACTTATTGGGACCACGTCTAATCGAGATGGAATTGGAGCACGTGTCGAAATCAAACTTAAGGACGAGCCCACAATATGGCGACTTGTGAAAACCGGATCGAGTTATGCCTCACAAAGCGAACGGCCAATCACCTTCGGGCTGGCCAAAACGGTGGTCGTCAACTCGCTGCGAGTGACCTGGCCAAGTGGTCAGACCGATGTTGTCGCAGACGTTGTGGCCAACCAATCAATCACGGTTCGCGAGTACGACGGAATCATCGCCGCGACACCAATCGGGCACGGACAATGAGGTCGTGGTCTCGAGTTAGCCTGATTTGTTCTCTCATTTCTCTCATTTCGTGCAGTGGAGAGCAAACCGAACTTCACACGATTAATGAAGATGCCTATCGTGCGAACAACCACGGCGTGGCACTTCTTGAGCAATTTGACTATCAAGGCGCAGCCGAATCCTTTCGTGAGGCTAGTGCTTTGGATGCCACGCTCGGAACCGCTCACCTTAATCTCGCGCTGGCCCTCTACCACGCACAAGATTTTGGTAACGCTGAACGTGCTGTACGGACATCCATCCCGTTACTGCCGTCAGCACTACAACCTACATACCTGTTTGGCCTAATCGCGCGAGCACAAAATCAACCAGATGACGCGCTCGATGCATTTTTGCAGGTCCTTGACTCCGACCCCTTCGATGTCGGCGCAAACATTAATGCGGGACAGCTCTACCTTGAAATGCAGCAGTATGAAACCGCTATCGGATACTTGCGACGTGCGTATACGCGCGAACAACACAATGTCACGGCAAGCTACAACCTGGGATTGGCTCTCGTGCGTAATGGAGAGACGGAGGAAGGACAGCAACTCCTCGAAAGTGCTCAAGCACTACGGACGACCAACTATGGTATTACGTATGGACCAGGCTACCTCAATGAAGGCCGTTACGCTATTGCGATCGCTTCCACCGGGGCCGAGCCAGAACTGGTTAACCAGACCGTACCATCAGCAAGTTTTAGCGTCCTCAACATTGCCTCAACTCGCCCAGACCGTGCACCAGAAGAATCACCATTCGGACGGCGTTTTACGGCTGACGATCTGACCGACGCCTCAGCATTAGAGCTTGCTGCATCCCTTGGTGGGGGCGTAACCGCCATTGATTACGACACCGATGGTGATCTTGATCTTTTCCGTGCGGGTGCTACAGGTGAGCAGCTTTTCCGAAACGATGGTGCCAATAATTGGTCCGATGTCACCGAAGTTGTCGCACTTTTAGACACACCGCCGAACAGTGTCCCCGTCGGTGCCGTCACTCTGGACTACAACAATGACCATACCCCTGACCTCTTTGTCATCCGCCAAGGCATTAGTAGTCTCTACCGCAACGACGATGGACGTTTCAGTGACGTTACCGACAGCGCGGGAATCCCTCACCTACCATATTTACCCGGCGCAGCCGCCGCGATGGATATCGATCACGACGGAGACGCAGACTTATTGATTGCCGGACTCGCGGACGTTACCGCTACGCGACAAACGGTCGGTAACAGCAGTATGACCTTCCCACAAGAATTTGCACCGGCACCATTATTGCTACTTCGAAATAATCAAGACGGAACATTTACAGACATAACGACACAGGCCGGCTTGACATCAAATGGGCACGCAATCGCCGTTATTCCAGCCGACTTTAATAATGGTCGCGATATCGATTTCCTGGTTGTGGACCGTGACGATTCGCCCCGACTTTTCATGAATCAGCGGGATTTCACATTCCGGGATGTGACGGGCGATGCCGGGCTCACACGGAACGGATCCATTACTACCGGGGTAACGGCAGCCGATCTCAATCACGACGAATATCCCGACATCATCTTCGCAGGCGAAACGAGTAGCGATAGCATCATGGCGCTCAGTGACGGACAAGGTGGTTTCACCATCACTCCGGCACCAACAGCTGCTCACGGCGCGCATGCGCTGCAATTGTTCGATTACGATAACGATGGTTTACTTGATCTTCTTACCTGGACATCAAATGGCGCCCGACTGGCTCGAAACATCGGAACATCATGGACCGATGTGACAACAGCGACGCTTGCTGACCAATCAACCCTTCCGGTCATAACAGCAGCCCATGCGTTAGTTGTCGCTGACTTTGACCTGGACGGGGACACTGATTTCGTCACCGCGACGACAGGATCGGTTCTACTCGCAGAAAACAGCGGGACTCCGAACGGTTCTTTGCGGGTTTCTCTCCGCGGCACAGCAAGTAATCGACTCGGCATCGGTGCAAAAGTTCAACTGCGCGCCGGAAGCCTGAGCACAAGATTGGATACATCGGCCACTACACCCTCAGTCGGCCCGGCGGACCTCCTGTTTGGTCTCGGAGCACGACCGGGTGGCGATGTTGTTCGCGTCCTCTGGCCGTCGGGCATCGTCCAAGCTGAAGTACCACAAGCAGAGGGTGTTCTGTCTACACCCGTTGCAGTCCAAGAACTTGACCGCGAACCCTCCTCCTGTCCGCTGCTCTTCACATGGAATGGAACAAAATTTGAATTCATTACAGATTTTCTTGGTGGTGGTGAAATGGGCTATTGGCACGGTCCTGGTCACTACAACACACCAGACCCTGTTGAATACGTGCGGATTCCGGCAGACCGATTACAACCGCGAGACGGCCGGCTTGAACTCAGGATTACGAATGAACTGGAAGAAGTAATTTTCTTCGATCACCTGTCGCTTATCTCCGTCGCACATCCGAACGACATTACTGTCTATCCCAATGAAGGACAGACGGTCCCGCCCAAACCACACCGACTACATGGTGTCCGGAACATCCGCACACCCGTTCGCGTCTTCAATGACAAGGGAACGGACATGACGGAACGCATCGCCACACTTGACCGCAGATATCCAGACGAATTCGGGTTGAAACCGTTTAGAGGATACGCAGAATCACACACGTTAACACTCGACCTAGGTCCGCGGGACAATCAAGCAATCACTCTGCTTCTGACTGGATGGACCGCTTACGCATTTTCGAGTGACAACGTTGCGGCCCATCAAGCTGGACTCGCACCATCGCTACCGGTACTGCAAATCAAGAACGCTGATGGCAGTTGGCGTAATGCCGTCGATATAGGAATACCCGTCGGACGACCACAGACCATCGCCGTCGACCTGACTGACCAACTCCGTGCAGGAGAACACGAAGTACGGATTGTGACCAATATGCGAATTTACTGGGATCAAATTCAGATAGGCCAAACCGTCTCTATCGACAAGCCCGAACGCCACACAGCGGTACGAGAGCAGACACTTCACCCGGCCACGGCCGAACTCCGGGCACGTGGGTTTTCAAAGGAACTGCACCCCAATGGAACCGAACCAACAACGTATGACTACGAACAGATTTCAATGGTGTCTCCATGGAAGACCATGTCAGGTTCGTTTACAAGACCCGGCGACGTTCGCGAGCTCTTAGTAGCTAGTGACGACCTGTTCACAATCGCCAAAGATGGCGACGAAGTTATTTTAAGTTTTGATGCCACCGAACTTGCTCCCTTACCAGCGAACTGGAGTCGAACGTATCTCCTCCACACCGATGGCTTTAGTAAAGAAATGGATATTAATTCCGCAAGTCCGGACAGCATCGAACCGCTACCTTTTCACGCCATGAGCGCGTATCCCTATAGTGAGTCCGAGCACTACCCCAAAACACGGGTTCATAAGACGTATCGCAAGATGTTCAATTCACGGCATGTTGTGAAGTCCATACCCCGTATCGACGTAGTGCAGTAGGAGAGGTATGGAACATCTTCGGTACTCAGTCGCCACATGTCAGACCGACCTTCCCAATCCAACCGACCGGTCACAAATGCATCTCAATACCACGCGTATGCTCGAGATGGTTGACTCCGCCGTCACAGGAAGCATGCCGTTTTTACCCGTACGTCTTGTCGTGTTTCCTGAATTTGCACATGCCGCACCCGTCTACCAGACAGTGGCAGAACTTCGAAAAAAACTGACGGTTCCTATTCCCAATGAACATACCGAAAAACTGACGGCCAAGGCTCGAGAACATAACGTGTATATCCAAACCGGAACGATGTTGGAAGAAGATCCGAAATACCCAGCAGCGGTCTTCAATACCTCCTGTCTTATCGGACCAGCCGGCGTATTGTGTAAATATCGAAAAGTAAATCCGTGGATTCCATTTGAAGTCCACACGAGTCCACACGACATCCCGGACTATGACGAAGAGTTCTTTCCGGTAGCTGATACGTCTATAGGTCGACTCGGCTGCGCTATCTGTTACGACTGGCTTTTCCCTGAGGTGCTTCGTCAATTGACCGCAAACGGCGCTGAAGTACTGATCCGCGTGTCGGCCTATATGGACCCCTGGGGAGCCACCGAACCCATGGCATGGTGGACCATTATCAATCGAGCGCGAGCCCTAGAGAACCTCAGCTATGTCGTTGCGGCAAATCAGGGCGCCAGCTTGCGCCACTACCCGCCGTACTCGTGGCCCGGCGGTTCACAAGTCGTCGACTTCGACGGCAGGCTCCTGGCAGAGGCATCTCCTGGACCCGGCGAACGGATCGTCGTGGCCCCACTCGACATATCCGCGTTAAGACACGAGCGACAGTCACGCATCGGACATCACATGCCGGCGCAACTTCGTACAGAAGCCTACGATGTCTACCAGCATGCCGCCTATTCGTCACAACACTTAAAAGATGGACCTTCGTCGTACACCAAGAATCAGCAGAACATCAAGGCGTCCAAACAAGCCTTTGCCGACCGTCACGATTCACACCTACAAAAAACAGCGAACGTCACAAAAGACATTTAAAACCATCATGTTGAGCGGATCCACTGGTCGTCCCTGCTGTCAATCTTGCGCTTAGCGGTTCGGGGTCTGCGGATGCGGGAAAAATGTGGCGGAGGAAGGACGACCGAAGCACGCGACGACGCGCCGCCGTTACGCTGTCCAACTTAGTCTCGAACATTCCAGTATTAATTACGTCTTTTAAAGGGCAATATTGATTAATTCTAATATTAAGCAGAGACTGGACTCTCCTAATTAGGGCAAGGAGTCATTGGGAGCTGCCAAGATTCCCTCAGCCACCTTGTGCCTAGGTCATGTCGACGTTCATGGCTGGGCGCGACAATCGTTACGAATTACAAGGAGGTATGCGATGAAATCGATGATTGCTGTACTCGCCGTCGCCGTTCTGCTGTTTTCCCCAGGGCTCGCGACCGCGGACGATAAAGACGATGTTATCGCGGCGATGCTTGACTACATTTCCGGTTGGAATGATGGAGACGCAGCGAAGGTTGCACAGTATATGCTCCCAGATGCCACGGCGTTTCAACAGGGCGGTGGGGGCCAACTTGCTGCCCAGCCATTCAATCAGGCAGGACTGCAAAACAATATGGACGCTGGCGCGAATTTTAATTTTTCTTACAGAAATATGAACGTGCAGGTCTACGGCGACGCCGCGGTGTTCACTGCGTATGAAGCCGGGCAGATAAGCTTTCCGAATGGACAGGGCAGTCAGGGCCCCTGGCGCTACACAGCGGTACTGATCAAACGGGACGGTGTGTGGAAGCAGGCACATCGTCATGCGTCACCGCTTCGGACCGGCGAGCCGGGGCAGTAGTTCCTATCATTTCAAGGTCATGGGCTGGGAGGGTGCGTGGGCGGGCACACACAGTGCTAGCGCGGCCAGCACAGCGACGACGGCAACGGAGACCGGGTGGCCTGCGTCATGCGAGTCTCTCGGCTCAAGACGATGTGATGTCGGATCCCGATCCTGCCGCTGGCTGGTCGAAACCGTTACGCAAAGATAACGGGTGGCCAAGAGTCCCGTACCTGACCCGTCGCGCCAGTCAACGCACCACCGCCGCGAAGAACGTCGTCCATCGTTGAGGCATGAGAGTCATATGCTATCTCGGGTGCGCGTCGTCTACACTGGATGTCGGTGGAACAAAAAATGGCGGAGAGGGTGGGA